>Ga0255338_1000020_pt1 | contig 702290 bp, 631 predicted proteins | sample MeOH1_35cm_T4_19_FD_203715 | JGI IMG/M metagenome (GOLD analysis project Ga0255338, IMG submission 203715) | Sandy soil microbial communities from University of British Columbia, Vancouver, Canada - MeOH1_35cm_T4_195 | ecosystem: Engineered > Artificial ecosystem > Sand microcosm >...
TTATCGGCTGTTAATTTTTAAAGAACTCTTTTCTGCTCCGCCGTTTTATCAGCGTCGCTGCGAATCGTTTTGTTCGTCAGCAGCAGAGAGGGAAGATTATGCAGCGTTTCAAGGTTTCCGTCAACAGCGGTTTTGAAGAATTTTTAATTTCTTCAGCACCACCCAATTTTCCGAACCCAACGCTACCGGGCCGCACAAGCAAAAATCTCAGGGCAAACATTGCTGCATGCCGAAATAAGCAACCCAAACCAAAGATTCGGATTAATTACGACTGAGGGGATTTGCTGCAAGGGAGGACGCCAAACACTGCCGAACTTCCGCAATCAAACTTCTCTTTCTTCGCTGTTGCTGCCGTCTTTCGACTGGCTCCCAGCAACGAAGAAGCGAGATTATGGGGCTTTCGACACCGGCCGTCTACCCCCATTTCTCAATATTAAATTGCGGCCATTCCTTTAACCCCGATCCGTATTTATGGATGACAAACCACACGATCCGGCCCAAACCCCTTGTTATATCAAGAGTTACATACAGCTTTATCCCTGCGCCGGGCAACAACGGAGTAAACTACCGCCCCTCCCCCACCTTGAATCGAGCCTATCCGTGAGCGACGCCATGCCTGACACACCCTTCCCTTTATTTTCCGACCTGAACCTGAGCGAACCATTGGTGCGGGTATTGAAGGAGCTGGGCTATGAGGCACCGTCGCCTATCCAGGCTGCGACGATTCCTATCCTGCTGGAGAATCGCGATGTGCTGGGCCAGGCACAAACCGGCACCGGCAAGACCGCTGCATTTGCATTGCCGATTCTCTCCCGCATCGATATCCGGCAAACCGCGCCGCAGGCCCTGATTCTGGCACCGACGCGCGAACTGGCGATTCAGGTGGCGGAAGCATTGCAGCGTTACGCTACCTATATACCCGGATTTCATGTGCTGCCGATTTATGGCGGCCAGAGTTATGGCCCGCAGTTGAGCGCCTTGCGCCGAGGCGTGCATGTGGTGGTGGGTACGCCTGGCCGGGTGATCGATCACCTGGAAAAAAATTCGCTGGATCTGTCTCAGCTGAAAACCATGGTGCTCGATGAGGCCGATGAAATGTTGCGCATGGGTTTCATTGACGATGTCGAAACGATCCTGAAAAAGACACCGGCATCACGCCAGACCGCCTTGTTTTCGGCGACCATGCCATCGGCGATCAAACGCATCGCGCAAACTTACCTGCGCAATCCCGCTGAAGTGACGATCGCCGCCAAGACCGGGACAGCAGAAAATATTCGCCAGCGCTACTGGCTGGTCAGCGGCATGCACAAGCTCGATGCGCTGACCCGCATCCTGGAAGCCGAACCCTTCGATGGCATGATCATTTTTGCGCGCACCAAACTGGGCACCGAGGAACTGGCAAGCAAATTGGCGGCGCGCGGCTTTTCTGCTGCGGCGATCAATGGCGACCTGGCACAGCAACAACGTGAACGCACCATACAACAACTCAAGGATGGCAAGATCGATATCCTGGTGGCCACCGATGTGGCGGCGCGCGGACTGGATGTCGAGCGCATCAGCCACGTGATCAATTACGACGTGCCGCATGATCCGGAAAGCTATACCCATCGCATTGGCCGTACCGGACGCGCAGGGCGCAGCGGTGAGGCAATTCTGTTTATCACGCCGCGCGAAAGGAATTTGCTCAAAGCCATCGAGCGCGCGACACGGCAACCCGTCTCGCCACTGGAATTGCCAAGCATTCAGGCAGTCAATGATGTCCGTATCGCCCGCTTCAAGGATCAAATCAGCGATACGCTCGCTGCCGGCGATCTGGAGATTTTCCAGTCGCTGATCACAGATTATGAACGCGAAAATAATGTTCCGGTGATCGAGATCGCGGCTGCCCTGGCGAAACTGGCACGTGGCGATGTGCCGCTATTGCTTGATAAAAACCGTAGCGAACCACAAGGCGAAGCTTCGTGGAAACCTGAGCGCACCGGACAGGCTGGCAGGTTTGGCCGCGACGATCGGCCTGAGCGGTTTGATCGCCAGGATCGTCACGAACGCCGGGATCAGGCCGAACGCCCTGCTTTCCCGAAAAAAGAGCGCATCGTGCGCGCCCCCGATGCTGGCATGCAGACTTATCGCATCGAGGTTGGCTATGCGCATGGCGTCAAGCCCGGCAATATCGTCGGCGCGATTGCCAACGAGGCGGCGCTGGACTCCAAATATATCGGCCGCATTGAAATTTTCGATGATTACAGTGTGCTGGATTTACCGGAGAACCTGCCGCCTGCGACAATCGACCATCTGAAATCAGTCTGGGTAGCTGGACAGCAGTTGCGCATCAGCCGCGACGGCGAACCTGCGGTCGGCATTGGCAAGCCGGAGGAGAAACCCGCACGCAAGGAGCGTGCGGCGCCAATCAATGTCGAGGAACGCCCGGCAGCGATCAAAAAAGAACATGCCGATCGTAAAACCAACGTCGGCATGGAAACCTACCGTATCGAAGTTGGCCATGCGCACAGTATCAAGCCCGCCAATATTGTCGGGGCGATCGCCAATGAGGCTGGGCTTGAGGCAAAATATATCGGACGCATTGAAATCTTCGACGATTACAGCGTGCTGGATTTACCGGAGGGCATGCCCAAGGAAGTTCTCGAACACCTGAAAACCGTCACGATTTCCGGGCATGCACTGGGGATAAGCGCCACAGGCGGACGGGCTCCGGCGCAGGTCAAGGCAGCCGGCAAGAAAATCGTGCTGTCCGCACCCAAAAAAGGCGGCGACCGCAGGGTGAGCGAAAAAAATAAAGGCGCGCCAGGCATTCGCACTACGGATGCGGCGAAGACCAAGCCCAAGGCACATCGCAAGGGGCCGAAGCCGACCTAGGTTTTGTGCGGCATTGGACTCTTGATTGCGACTAGCCTTCTGATCTGGGCGGCGAAGGCTTCGTCTTCGCCTTCCTGCACCCGGGTAATCGATCACTGAAATCTTCTCGGGATTCCCAGCAGTGCGCTTTCTTTTGTCAGCAAGAAAATTTATTTTCAGTATGCTAGAGTCTTTTCCAGTCAAAAACGCCCATCGATAACCATCTTCGGCCATCACTCCATCACAAATCAAGGTAGCTTCCAATGAAACTGTACTATTCCCCCGGCGCATGCTCGCTGGCGCCGCATATTGTCGCTTGCGAAGCCGGCATTCCACTGGAACTGGTCCGGGTCAATATCCCGGACAAGAAAACCGCTACAGGTGATGACTATTGGAAAATCAATCCCAAAGGCTATGTGCCGGCGCTGATGCTCGATGACGGCCAGGTCATTACTGAAGTGGGTGTCATTTGCCAGTACCTTGCAGACCTGAAACCTGAAAGCGGCCTGGTGGCGAAATTTGGCAGCATCGAACGCTACCAGCAAATGTCCGCACTGAATTTCGTGGCAACCGAAGTTCACAAACAGATCGGCGTATTGTTCAATCCACGGATGACAGCCGAAATGAAAGTGGTGCAAACGGCCACGATCGAGCGGCGTCTGCAAGCCGTGGAAGCGACACTGGCAAGCCACCCATATATTGCCGGCAATAATTACACAGTCGCCGATGCCTATCTGTTTACGGCACTGAGCTGGACCGGCCGCCTGAATCTCGATCTGGGCCAATGGCCCCATATCCAGGCGTTCGCGGCGCGTGTCGCCGATCGCTCCCAGGTGCGTGAAGCCATGAAGGCGGAAGGTCTGCTCCAGTAAGCCGTACCGTGCCCTGCGTATCGAGACAGGTCCTGAAGACGCGGGGTGCAATACCGTTTCAGCGGGGTACAATCCGCCCCGCACCGTTACAATTCAGATATCATCGCCAAATATGCCAGATACGATCAATCTGACATTTAATTGACACACGTCAATCTTTTTTTTTGGAGATGATATACGTGCTAAACAGCAACTTGCTGGCATTCTGGCGTGCGAATCACCGTAGTGTGCTTACGACAGCACTGGTACTGATTTTCGCTTTATCACTCCCGACATTCAATCTGTTCGAAGAACGCGGTGCTTTCATGCTGCAGTTGCATTTGCTGCTGGAGCTGTTTGCCGTCGTCGTGGCATTCCTGATTGCCGTTGTCTCCTGGCATGCACTGGAAAATGAACACGATCCGGATGCCGGCATCCTGCTGACCGGCTTTGGTACAGTTGCATTCATGGATCTGCTGCATGCACTGACGTACGAAGGCATGCCACAACTGATCACGGAAAGTTACACCCACCGGGCAATTTTCTTTTGGCTGGCCGGCCGCTCCCTCGTGCTGCTGACGCTGTTGCTGGTGGCCTTGCGCCTCCGGCATGCCCTGCCACGGCGGTACTGCCTGGCAATTGCTGCCACAATCAGTGCCGCACTGTTCTGGGTCGGCAGCTTCAACCTCGACTGGATCCCGACTACCTATATTCCCGGGATGGGCGTGACGCCCTTCAAGGCGTACTTTGAATATGCCCTGGTTACCGGCTATACCCTGCTTGCACTGATGTTGATTCTGCGAGCGACGCCACAGGTCCGTCGGCAGTCATTTGCGCTGGCAACCTCCTGTTTGATCATGGCCATGGGTGAAATGGTGTTTGCGAACTACAAGGCACCCTCTGACTTCCTCAACAGTTTCGGCCATGTTTTCAAGATCGTGTCTTACGCTATCCTGTATCAAACCGTGTTTGTTTCCGCCATCCGCCAGCCTTATCAGTTGATGCGGCAAAGCGAGGGACGGTTCCGGGCACTGACCGAGCTGTCGGCAGACTGGTTCTGGGAACAGGATGCGAATTTCCGTTTCACACAGGTTTCGCCGGGCCTTGCCAATACGATGGCACAGTCACCTGTCGGATTCGCCCCATGGGAACTTTCCGGAGACATCGAAAGCGATGCTGGATGGAACGCACACCGTCAGGCACTGGGCGGCCATGAAGCATTCAAGGACTTTATCTACAGGCTCAAGACCGCGGCCGGAGCATACCGGTGGGTGTCTACAAGCGGCAGCCCGATATTTGGCGAACGCGGCGAATTTCTGGGATATCGCGGCATTGCCAGCGATATCACCGACCGCATGGCTTCCGAGGAAAAGATTACGTTCCTGGCATATCACGACCCGCTGACGGGACTGCCGAACCGCCTGCTGTTGCAAGACCGCTTCGAGCAAGCGAGCGCCCACGCGGCCCACGCAGGCAACAGACTGGCGCTGCTGTTCCTGGACCTGGACAATTTCAAGAACATTAACGATACCCTGGGCCACGATATCGGCGATGCACTGCTCAAACAGATTGCCGCTCGCCTGAAGGAGGTCATGCGCAACACCGATACCATCGGCCGCCAGGGCGGCGATGAATTCCTGGTTGTCATGACGGATTTTGCCAAAGTCGATGATATCGTGCCGACCCTGGCCAAGCTGGTCGAGGCGCTGCAGCAACCTTTCAATGCCAATGGCCACGCGCTGACGACTTCGCTGTCGATGGGGGTGGCGGTTTTCCCTGAAGACGGCACCACGTTCGATGACCTGCGCAAGAAAGCCGACCTGGCGATGTACCGCGCCAAGGATAGCGGGCGCAACACTTACCGCTTCTTTGACGAAGCCATGAATGCCGAGGCGATCAGCCACATGGTGATGGCAAACAACCTGCGCGGCGGACTCGAGCGTGGCGAATTCATGCTGTACTACCAGCCGCAGTTCGACCTTGCCAGCGGCGCGATCACCGGCATGGAAGCGCTGATCCGCTGGAACCACCCGGAACTGGGAATGGTGTCGCCGGCGAACTTCATCCCGGCGGCCGAGGAAAGCGGCCTGATCGTGCCGATCGGCGAATGGGCACTGCACGAAGCCTGCCGGCAAGCAATGGAGTGGCAACGTGCGGGGCTGTCGCCATTGACCGTCGCAGTGAATCTTTCGGCGGTGCAGTTCAAGCGTGACGATATCGAGCAATCGGTGGTCAATGCGCTGCAGGTATCGGGGCTCGCTCCGGAGCTGCTGGAACTGGAATTGACCGAGTCTATCCTGATCCAGAATGTCGAGGGCGTGCTGACCAGCATACAGCGCTTGAAGAAACTGGGCGTGAAGCTCGCGATCGACGATTTCGGCACCGGCTATTCCAGCCTTTCCTACCTCAAGCGCTTCGATATCGACAAGCTGAAGATCGATCAGTCCTTCGTGCGCGACCTGGCCACCGACGAAGACGATGCGGCGATCGTGCGCGCCATCATCCAGATGGCCCAGAGCCTGAAACTCAGGACGATTGCCGAAGGCGTCGAAACGCCGGAAATGCTGAACAAGCTGCGCATCTTCGGATGTGACGAAGGGCAAGGCTATTACTTCGCCCGTCCGATGCCAGCCGCGGAAATCTGCAGTTTTTTAAGCGAGCAGCAACAAAAGATTACCGCCTGAGCTAGCCATCAATATCCCGGAACGGATCCAGCGCCAGGTCGATCAGGCGCCGTTCGCGCACGACCACCTCGGCTGTCGCTGTCATGCCGTATCGCAGCGGGTATTTCTTATCGGCGACCAGGTAATGGTCACGCTCCAGCGTGACGCGTCCTTCGTAGACCGGCTGCTTGGTTGCCGGTGAGGGCTTGGTGGCCGGCGATATATATTCGAGCGTCCCCTTGATCAGGCCGTAACGCTGATAGGGAAAGGCGTTGAATTTAAGCTGCACCGGCAAGCCCTCCTTCAGGAAGGCGCGGTCGTGTTCGGCGATCTCGACCTTGACGATGGGCTTGGCATCCTTGGGGGCAATGCCACCCAGCGGGGTATTGGCCTGGATCTTGTCGCCCGGCTGGGTGGAAGTAACGTCGGTGATGATGCCATCCACCGGGGCAATAATCAGCAGGAAGTTGTCCTTGTCGATGTTTTCGAAACGGATGCGGGCGGCGGCGTCCGCCACCAGGCGCGCGGTCTGCACTTGCAGGCGCAGTTTTTCCTCGACGTTGGCGACTTCCTTGGCAGCGGCTTCCTGCTGCAGGCGCAGGCTGGTCAACTGCTGGCCGCTGGTTTCCAGTTGCGCCCTGGCCTGGGTGGATTCCAGGCTCTGGCGCGCGCCCAGCTCGCTGACCCGCGATTGCGCCACGCGCAAGGCGTTTTCTGCTGCCTGCAGGGCATTTTTCTTTGCTTCGACCTGCAATTGCGAAACGCCACCGCCGCCTGGCAGCGCGAACAGGCGCTGGAATTTTTCCGCTTCCAGTTTTGCGGCGTCGCGCGCGCGGCGGGCATCCTCGACATTGGTGCGGGCTTCCTGTGCTTGCGCCTGCTGGCCCTGCGCCAGCTTGCTGGTGCCTTCAGCCAGACGCTGCTGATGCTGGCGCTCTTCCACTGCCACCGCTTCCTTCAGGGCGTCGGCGCGACGCTGCAGCAGCGCGCGTTTTTCGGGAAATTCACGCCATTCACGCTCGGCAGATTCCAGCTTGAGCTGGGCATCAAGGGCGTTGGTGGCAGCTTCGATGGCGCCGCGGGCGTTGAGACGGGCCATGACGTCCCCCTTGAGCACCGGCTGGCCTTCGGCAATATAGATGTTGGCAAGTTCGCCGTCGATCGGCGCATAGAACCGCCGCACTTCCGATTTCGGCCACAGTGCGCCCGGGGCGGTGACGATCACATCGGCGTGACCGAAAAAAGACCATAGCAAGGCCACCAGAACCAATGCAGCAATGGTCAGCACGGCGGCATGAATGTAGCGCGAAGGCTCGGCGGAGAGAATCGCGATGCCTTCGGCGCTGTGGTCCTCAAGCGCCTCAGTGAGCGACTTCAGACGGTTGCTGGCGCTGCTCGCCATAGTCCGGCCCTCCTTTCCTTTGCTGGCCGCTGACCAGCGCCAGCTTGCGCACATGACTGAGCGCCTGCGCGTACTGGTCGCGGAATTCGGGGACATAGGATGCAATGGTGGTGAAAGCCTGCTGATGACCCGGGGTGTCGTCGCCCCATTGCCGCAGCAGGCGCTGGATGCGCTGGCCATCGGCGCCATCGCGCACCGGCTGATCGGCGCCGCCACGCGCCGCCACGAATTGCTCAAGCTGGCCGACCCATTCCAGTTCCGCGAGCAGCGGTTGAACATCGGCATTGTTGCGCGCCAGCCGCTGCATTTCGGCCAATGCCGCATCGGCGCGCTGGAACTGGCGCGCCCGCAACAGCGACTGCCATTGCGGCAGCCCGGCCTTGAGCAAGGCTTCGGTTCCGAGCGCCTTCAGTTGCGCCTGTTCGGGACTGCGCGCGAGATAAACGGCGGCCGCGCTGGCGGCCTGCGCGTATTTGCCATCGGCCAGCATATCGCGCAATTCGCGCTCGGGATCATTGGCAAGATAAACCAGAACGACGACGGCCAGCAACGCGCCGGCAAGCGCCGGCAGGCGCCACCAGTTGCCCAGTCCGAGACGGCGCTCGCCGCCGCTGAATGCCTGCGCCAGTTCGGCGGCAAGCACGGCAACCTTGCCGCGGGCGCCGCCCTGTCGCAATGGCTGGCTGCCGGCTCCGGCAGCGCCTTCGGTGGACGGGGCGTCGCGGTTAACTTCCTCCGCCCCACTCTGCTGCTCAACATGGTCCACGCAAAAAATGTCGAGAAACGATCCTGCGGCCGCGACGAAGGTGGTCTTGTCGTCGGCAGCGGCGCTACTGGGACTACTGGGACTACTGGGACTACTGGGACTACTGGGCGCCGCTGCATCCAGCCTGGTCACGGTCGGCTCCGGCGCCGCTGCCTCCTGCTGCAGGCTGACCTGGTAGGCGAAGTGATGGCCGCCGACGGCAAGCACATCGCCATCCTGCAACCGTACCGCATGTTCGTCCAGGCGCTTGCCGTTGACGAAAGTGCCATTGGTGCTGCCGAGATCTTCGATCCAGGGTTCGCTGCCCTTGAGGAAAATATGGGCATGGCGGCGCGACAGGTAATTCACCTGGTGCGGTTGGGTTTCCTTGTAGCGGGCGAAGACGTCGTCGGTCTTGCTGACCAGGAAGGGAAAGCGGGAGATGACGATGGGCTGCAGGCCGAGTTCGTGGTTTTCCGGACTCAGGGTCAGGCTGGCCAGTTTCGCGCTGCGCGTCGGCGCTGCCGCCATCTCGGCCTGACGCAACCGCACCCGGTAGCACATCCGGCCGGCGAAACAGATCTCGTCGCCGTCGTGCAGGCGGGTGATTTTCTGCTGCACGCTGACGCCATTGACGGTGGTGCCGTTCTTGCTGTCGAGGTCGGCGATATACACCGTGCCGGATTCGAGAAAAATCCTGGCATGGCGACGCGACAGATCGGCGACGATTTGCGCCGGATAGGATGCGAACGGCGCTTCGGTGCGGCCGATGGCGAACAGGTTGTCATCGATGCGGATATCGCCCAGCTCCGGGTGCGAGACCGGCTGCAGCAGGATGGCGCCGGCGTACGCCAGCGGCATGCCGGTGCGCGGCGCATTGTCGGAAACCATGGTCGGCTGTGCCATGCAGGTGCCCGTCACTTGGCCTTGTCAGGGTTGTCGGGGATGGCCGCCTCGTTGACGACAGCGACCGTCGGCCAGCCGCCGCCCAGCGCTTTGTACAGTGTCACCGTATCCGACAGCAGTTGCTGGTGGTTGGCCAGCAGCGCCAGTTGCGCGCCCAGCAGCGAGCGCTCGGTCTCGAACAGCTCCAGCTGCGACACTAGGCCTTCCTTCAGTTGCGCCTGAACCTGGGCGGCGACCACATTCAGGTTGTCGACCTGCTGCTGCAACTCGACCCGTTGCTTCTTGTGGGAATCGAGATTCACCAGGGCATTCTCGACCTCCTCGAAGGCAGCCATCACGGTGCGCCGGTATTCCTGCTCGACCACCTGGGTCTGCGCCTCACTGGTCTTGATGCGGGCTTTGACGCCGGGGTCGAAGATCGGGAAGTTGATGCTAGGGAGAAAACCGAGGGTGAATGACTTGAGCAGGCTGCCGAGCGCGAAGCTGGCGCTGCCACCCCGCCCGGTCAGGCTGATGGATGGCAATTGCGCCAGCTTGGCCTGGCCGACCAGGTCATAGGCCGACAATACGCGGAACTCGGCGGCGACGATGTCGGGACGGCGCTTCAGGAGGTCGGACGGCAGGCCGCCCGGCACCGGTGGAAGCTGCACCGTTTTCTGCAACTGGCCGGTGGGCAGGATGAAGTCGCCGGCCGGCACGCCCAGCAAGGTCGACAGCGCATTGCCGGCCAGCTTGCGCAGGCGGTCCAGTTCCAGCTGGTCGTTGGTCAGGCGATTGATTTCCGCGCGCTGCTGCAACACCCTGGTCTGCGGCACCAGGCCGTTTTGCAGCATGGCTTCGAAGGTGGTGAGAATTTGCCGGTTCTTTTCCAGGGTTTTGCGTTGCTGGGCGATCTGTTCATCGAACTGCAGTATCTGGAAATACGTCGTCGACACATCCGACACCAGGGTCAGGTAGCCGGCGCGCCAGTCGGCCTCGGTGGCGCGGTATTCGGCGGTCTGGGCCTGCACGCCCTTGGCCACTTTTCCCCAGATATCGATATCCCAGTTGACCTGGGTGGCGAGATTGAATTGCTTGGTGAATTTCTGCCCGGTACTTTTTTCGAAACTGGCACCGGCGCCGGCATCCAGTGTCGGCAGTGCGCCCGCGCGCGCCTCACCGATCTGGGCACTCGCGACATTGATGCGCGCAGCCAGCACCTTGATGTCGAAGTTGCCGGAGATCGCCTTGGCCACCAGATCGTCGAGGGTCGGGTCGCGAAATTCGCGCCACCAGTCCGGCGAAATGGCTGCCGGCGCAGTGACGGTGGCACCTGCCTGCTGCGACTGCGACCAGCCGGCCTTGGCAGGCATCTCGGGCTGCCGGTATGCCGGCATGCTGACGTCGGCGCAGGCGGTCAGGAGCGCTGCGCACAGCCCGCTGGAAAGGAGAGTTTTCATGCAGCCGCCCATGCCCTGGATTCGACAAACACATCGAACAGGCGGGAATCCAGATGCCCCGCCTTGCATTCGATCTGCATCAACTCGAGCGCCTGCACCACCGGTACCGATTTCTTGTAGGGACGGTCAGGAGCGGTAAGCGCGTCGTAAATGTCGCAGATGGTCAGCATGCGGGTTTGCACGCAGATCTGGTCCCCCTTCAAGCCCATCGGATAGCCTGAACCATCGAGTTTTTCGTGGTGACCGTGGGCGATAGAAGGCACGCCGGCCAGGTCGCGGGTCCAGGGGATCAGGATCAGGAAGGAATAGGAATCGACCACGTGCGCTTCGATCTGTTTGCGCTCGTCGGCAGTCAGGCAGCCCTTGGTGATGCTGAGCGCGAGGAATTCATCTTCGCCCAGCAGGGGGATGTCCATGCCGTCGGCCTCCGGATAGGAGTGGCCCAGCACGTCGCGCAATTCACCCGCAGCCTCGGTGACGGAAATGGCCGGTTCGTTGGCGCGCTGTATTGCGGCCAGAAAGCCGTCGAGGCGTGCCGATTCCTGCAACAACGCTTCCTCGACGCGCTCCTTCTCGGCGCGAAAGGCTGCCATGCTGAGGCCGCGCGCCAGGTGCAGTTCGGCGAGCTCGCGCCAGGCCTTGCGTTCCAGGCAGGCGCGCGCATGGCGGAAGCGATGCTCCAGCATGCGCATGTCGGCATGATGCAACTTCTTTTCCTTGCGCAAGACATGCTCGCGCACGCCGACCTTGCCGAAGTCGTGCAGCAGCGCGGCGTAGCGGATCTCGCGCAACTGGTCGCGGGAAAAAAGAATCTGGCGCAATTCGGGACTGTCGGCGCGGTCCACCGCCATCGCAAAATGCTCGGCATAGGCGGCCACCCGGAAAGAATGGCCGGCGGTCACCGGATCGCGTTCCTCGATCGCCTGCACCGAGGCGCGCACGAAACCGTCGAGCAGGCGTTCGATGTCGGAATACAGCTGAAAATTTTTCAGCGCGACCGCCGCCTCGGCGCATACGCCGGTGAGCATTTCCAGATCAGGCTCCTTGAACGCATACGGATCGGAAGAGGTATCGACCTGGATCAGCCCCAGGCATTCGCCTTCCAGCAGCAGCGGCACGCACATGACGCTGCGAATTGCCTGCGCAACGATCGATTCCTGCGAACCGAAATGGCGATCGGACAGCGTGTCGACAGAGAGGATGGCCTGCTTCTTGTTGACCACGTCATCAACGATCGTATGCGAGATGCGTATCCGCTCCGGATCTTCCACACTGCCGTCGCGCCTGCGCGCCGCCACCGGCACCAGCGCTTCGCCCTCGCTGTTTTTCAACAAAATGAAGGCGCGCTCGGCCAGCGGAAAAAGATCGAAAATGAAATTCATGATCTTTTCTGTCAGGGTGGCGCGGTCGGTCACCGCTCCCAGGGCAATCCCCACCTGCGCCATCGCGTGCAGCTTGTGCACCAGCCGCTGCATGTCGGCCTGGCTGGCGCCTTGGCTGGGCTGCATGGTTTGTGCATACTGCGTGGCGTCGACCACCTTGGTGATCAAGCTCGGCATGCCCTGCTGCGCCGGCACGATAAGCGAATGGAACACCATGCGCGCCGACGGCACGGCGAGCTCGTCACCCTCGTGCAATGGCTGCCAGGCGCCGGGCGCCAGGCGGTTGCCCAGCACATAGGTGCCGTTAAAGGAATGCAAGTCTTCGACAAAATAGGTGTCGCCACGCCGCATGATGCGTGCATGGCGACGGCTGACCGTGTGTTCCGGAATGCACAGGAAACGGTCCGAGGCCAGCGAATCCTGGGGATCGCGGCCGATCACGACTTCATCGTGCAGCGGGAACACCGAGGATTTCACTGCACCGGAACCGATGACTTCCAGGTAAGCCATGACCGCGCCCTGCGGCTCGCGTATCCGTGTGGTGGCATCCATCTCCGCACCCTTTACTGTCCCCGTCACGCCAGGACGGCTAGTTCGACGAGATTATCCTGGATTCGACCTTGGCCTGAAACGCCAGTTCCAGCACACGACTGCCACAAGACAATGCACACGGCATGTCAGCGTGAAACGTCTCGCTTTATTTCACGGTAATCGTGATTTTTTTGGAATAAACGGGGGGATTGTGCGGGATATGCTTGTCGTCGCCCATGAGTAATTGCAGGGTATGTTTTCCGGGAGGTAGTTCCACCATCGTCTCGGTTTCACCCGCACCGAAATGCAGGTGGTTGCGGTCCGAGGGGATGGGCTGGTCGAGCGGCGGCAAATCGGTATCGATCAGGAGATGGTGATGCCCGGTATTGGGAAATTCGACACCTTTCGGCGCCACCCCCATGTTGCGCAAGCCAAACCAGACGCGGAAAGGCTTACCGGCGGCAATCACTTGGCCATTATTGGGCCAGCCGATATACAGCCAGACATTGGCAGGGGCCGGCGTATCGCCGGCGAAAACGGCCTGACTCAAAATGGCAGCCGATACAGCTACAAGTAGGGATCTGGTGATGAATGACATGGATGGCTCTCGCTCGTTCCTGATGCTCAGCGTACGGTAATCGTGATTTTTTTCGATACCACGGGCGGGTCGTGCGGCCTGTGGTCGCGATCGCCCAGCAAGAGTTGCAGGGTATGCTTTCCCGGAGGTAGTTCGATACGGGCCTCGGTTTCGCCTGCGCCGAAATGCAGGTGGTTGCGATCCGAGGGGATGGGCTGGTCCATGGGCGGCAACTCGGCATCGATGATCAGATGATGATGGCCAACATTGGGTAAATTGATTCCTTTGGGACTGACGCCCATGTTGCGCAAGCCCATGCGCACCCAGAATTTTCCACCGTGAATCACCGCACCATCGGCAGGCCAGATGAAATACACTTGCGCGTTTTGCGGTGCAGGTGCCCCTGCGGCGTATGCATACCGGGCACTCGGCGCCGCCAGGACCGCTATCGACAAGGCCACAGAAACGAGGGTCTTCAACATTCCCGCCATGCCGCGCCTCTTCCGAAAAATGAGCGCCAAAAATACGCCCGGTTCATGGGCAGAATCGCCCGCCAAAAGCCCCCCACCGTCACCATCAGCGCCGACAGGCATTGTGATCGACGTCCTATGCACCAGACTAAATTTATCAAATAAACACGCTTACACTTTGATCTAAACAGAGTTGAGCGTGATCGTTCAAAGATAAATTGGCAGACGGATATCTCTCCTGTCAAAGGTCGGAGCATGAGGCAAAAACTCGGGGTGATGTGCATTATCGCCAGCCTGTGCGGACAGGCAGCGACCGCCGGCGACGGCGCACACAGAACCGCATCGCGCGGCGCACCCGACATCCAGCTGGCCGGCGTGCTGCCCAAGGATAGCGCCGAACAATACGAGCTGACATTCTGGGAATCGATCAAGGACAGCAACGACGCCAGCGATTACGAAGCCTACCTGCAAGCCTATCCGAAAGGCCGCTTCGCCGCGCTGGCGCACGCCCGCATCGCACGCCTGCGCGCGCTCAAACCGAAGGTAGAAGCCCCGTCGCCCAAGCCGGCACCGGCGGCCAGGCCGCCGGCGACTGCGCAGCCCGCGCCATCCGCACCCGCGGCAAGCGAACGGCCAGCGCCAGCAAAGACGCCGGCCGCTGCGCCGCTGCAGAGCACGCCCGCGGAAAGACAGCCCGCACCTGTTGCCGGACTGAGTGAAATCAAGGATTGCAAGGAGTGCCCGGCCCTGATCGCGCTGCCGCCCGGCGCCTTTGTCATGGGCAGCAATGCCGACGATCTCTCGGAGCGTCCGGCGCATCAGGTGACAATCGCCACGCCGTTTGCGATCGGCAAACTGGAAGTGACGGTCGAACAATGGCATGCCTGCGCCGAAGCCGGAGCCTGTGCCCGCATTCCCGGCAATGGCGACGCCGCCCGCGACACACCCATGCGCGATATCAGCTGGGATGATGCCCAGCAGTACGTGAAATGGCTGGCCAAAATCAGCGGCAAGCCCTACCGCCTGCCGACCGAAGCAGAATGGGAATACGCGGCACGCGGCGGCACAGCCTCGCGCTACTGGTGGGGTCAGCAAATGCGGGCAGGCAACGCCAACTGCAAGGAATGCGGCCAGCCATGGAGCCAGGATGCCCCCGCCAAGGCTGGCTCCTTCAGCGCCAATCCCTACAAACTACAGGACATGAATGGCAGCGTCTGGGAATGGGTTGCCGACTGCTGGCACAATTCCTACAAGGGCGCGCCAGCCGATGGCCGTGCATGGGATGATCCGCTCTGCCGGGTGCGCGTCATCCGCGGCGGTTCCTGGCGTGACGGTGCAACTTACATGACGTCAACCACCCGATTCAAGTACGATGCCAGCGTGCGTCAGAACCAGAATGGCTTGCGGGTTGCCCGTGACCTGAAATAGGCAAACTCGCAACGTCGTTGCAAGCGTCAGGGTTTGCGCGGCCGGGTATTGATCTGGATGAAATCGGCAACGATGTGATCTGCGCCGTATTTTTCCGCCAGCTGTGCCAATTGTTTTCCGGTCAGCTTCAGGTATTCGCCCCGCGCTTCGACTTCCGGGCGCACTTTGTCGAACAGCGGCGCCGGCGTCAGCAGCAGCACGATCAGCTCCGTGCCGAATGGCGGCGCCACCACCCAGTTTCCCAGGCTGCCAACGGCCGCTTCGTAATTGGCCGGCGCCTGGTTGGCACGCATGCGCGGATTGGGTACCAGGTGCGCGACGTGACCATCGAGCACGAAGTAATCGACATGGACGTAGGAATCGTAGGCGGGCGTCCTGATGTCAACGATCAGGGATTCACCCTCGGTCAATTCACCATTGCGGGCGCGGGCCTGGATAATGGCGGTGCGGCCGGCCTGGCGGTTGCGCCGCCAGTAAGGCGTGAAGGTTTCAATCACGGGACAGTCTGCCTCGGCAACCTGGCGGGTGTCGACTTCGACAGCCTGTGCGCCCGGCAACGCGCCCAGCATTTCCTTCAGGCGCGGCACGCCCACCCGCTGGGCCAGATAGCCCTGGACCTGCAGCGTGCCATCACGCAGGGTTGCGCTGAGCGCCGAACATGGCACCTGCGCCAGCACCGGCATCACCGCAGCCAGATTCAGCACGGGCGCCGGCGGCTGGGGGGCTGGTGACTGCGTCGTTGGTGACTGCGTCGTTGGCGGCTGGGTCGCCATGGCTTGCGGCGGGGCGGCAGCAGGCGGCTTCGCCGCCGGCTCCCCAGCGCCGGGGCGTGAAGCCAGGTAATAGCTCAAACCCGCGACCAGCAGCACGGCCACGGTCAGGCCGGATGCCGCCAGCGCCGTGTACACCGCCTTGCTGGATTCGCCGCTCATCTCGCGCAAGAATTCCATCACGGTCGGCGTGCGGCTGGCGCGTTCGAAGGCGAGTGCCGCCTTGAGCGCGCGCCACTGCCGGTTGCCCAGATTTTGCGGACGCTGCGGACGCATGCCGGCGTTGCGCGCCACGGTCGCAGCCGTGCGGTCGAATGGATGCTTGCCAGTCAGCAACTCATAAGTGATGCAAGCCAGCCCGTAGATGTCATCGCGCGGATCAGGGTCGAGATGCTCGATCATTTCCGGGCTGGCATAGGCTGGCGTGAGGCCGCCGAGGGTGCCGGCGTCGAACACGGTGGCTTCGGCATCTTCCTCGGTTTTGTGAAACACGCGGGCGATGCCGAAATCGATCACCTTGACCTCGCCCTTGTCCAGCAAAAACACATTGCCGGGCTTGAGATCGCAATGAACGAAGCCACGCTCATGGGCGTAAGCCAGTGCCCTGCAGATGCCGGTAACGATACGCAACACTTCCGCATACGGCAGACCAGTGAATCCGGGTGCGCGCAATACCTGGCTAAGCGGCTTGCCTGACAGGTACTCCATGGTCAGGTAAACCATGGGACCGTCACGGTCGAAATCGTATACGGTGACGATATTCGGATGCGCCAGCATCTGCGCCTTGCGGGCCTCGCGCTGCAGGGCGATGAGCGACTTGGGATGGCCGCGGAACTGCACGTTCAAGACCTTGATGGCGATGTAGGGCTTGCGGTCGGACGCTTCCAGCTTGCGCAAGTCGAGCGCCTTGTACACGGTGCCCATGCCACCGAAACCGATGCATTCTTCCAGCACGAAGCGGCCGTTGAGGGTGTCGCCAACGCCTTTCATGCGCTCAAGGCCGGCATCGTCGCTACTGCCGCTACTGCTGACACTGCCGTCACGATCAACACGATCGCCGCCCCCCGATGGCAGGCTCGCGACCTGCGGCCAGCGCTGTTCGCCGGGGCGGGTCTGGACACGGGTTTCTTCGCTGCCAATGGCTTGCCCGGGGGCCCTGCGCTCGATGCGCCGCTTCAGTTCGGCATATACGTCCGGCGGCAATGGCACCCTGGCGTTTTCCTCGTCGAGGATGTCGAACAGGCGCGCGGCGCCGGCTGGCTCGGCGGCGAGTGCGCGCTCGACCTGGGCAAAAAAATCCTGCTGCGACAGGCCGCTGCCATAATAGCTACGAATCGCGTCCGCAAGATTGGCCATGGATTTTCCGTGTCATTGCCCCTACTAAGCGGCTTTGTAAGCGGCTATGCGCGCCGGGCATGCCTCCGGATCGGAAGAACTGGGAACAGCACATCTTACGCTTGCGCCTGCAGCCCATCATTGAGCTAGCTTGAACAGCCTGCAGGTCCAGTTGCCAGCGTGCATAGGCAGCTGGCAAGAGCAAGTTGTCGGTCGGCGCCAAACGAATCTTTTGTACTGTTGCACGCAGTCCGACATCCTGCTCGAGATCAGCTTTGGCGCGCATCGTGTCGCCCGGGAGAAAATCAAATTTTTCCTATATTTTTCAATGAGTTGACGGACAGATCGGCACATCACCGCAGGTCTGGCACGCTACCTGCTCTATTCCCTGTGAGCGCAACAGATTGCCTCAAGCAGCAAAATCCAACCCATGAAACTTTAGGAGAACTACCATGAAAACTCTGACCATCAAAGACCTGTCCCGCACCGCCCAACTCAATCGCCAAGCCATGGCGGGCGTCTCCGGCGGCATGTACAAAGGCTTCGCACCTTACTCCGTATTCGCTGTCGATGCCTCCAAGCACAGCTTCTCCTTCGATGCCAAGCAAAGCATCGGCCAGGAACAAAATACCCTGGTCAACAATGGCAACAACGTCGCCTTTGCCGCCGGCATCACTTCTACCGTGAAGCCGACCCAGACCGCCAACAACACCATCAACTTCGGTTAAGTTCCGGTTGATACGAGGAGAATGAACATGTCCACTATCAAGGTCAACAACCTGGCGCAAAGCCGGGAACTCGATCGAAAATCCATGGCTGCCGTGCGCGGTGGTAATTCATGGATGAAAGGTCTCGGGCCCGTTGCCAACGTCAATGTCGGCATCAACCAGAACATTACCCAGTTCCAGAATGTCGAAGTCAATGCGCTGAACAATGTCGGTGTAATCGGCGCCGGTTTTGGTCCGCTCAAGCTCGACGTCAGCCCCAGGCAATTCGCCAGCGCGATCGCAGTGGTATGACGGGCAGCATCGTCGGCCTTTAAAGGAAATGCGGCAACGATGAAAAATCCGCGCCGCATTTCCGCATCACCACGCACGACCGCTATCCTGCACACACCCCGCCCGCCGCGCCTTTGTTCATCCGCATCCTCATCCTCATCCGCGCGATGCCGCGCGAACCAGACGCGGTTTGCCCTCTCTAATGGCAATTGCGATGCGCAAGCCGCTCGCATTACTATTACATCCGGGGAAGCAATCATGTCGATCATCACCATCAAAGACCTCGCCGAGAGCATCGCTCTCGATCGCCAAGCCATGCTCGCGATCGTCGGCGGCGCACGTCGCCGCGGCTACCCAAGCCCGTTCGAGAGCCGGGTGCTGCACAGTACCCGACTGGTCGATTATCCCGCCGGTTTCGGCCGCGCCCACCTCGCCATGACACGGCCAGGAAAATAGCCCACAGGCGGGCACGCGACGACCCGCAATTTTCTTCTTCCTGCTTGTTTCAACCTGTACGCAAGCCTGGGTTCAGGAACAACCTGGCGATGCGCCCTGCGCAATTCATCGGCCGGCAATATCAGTCGGTCCGTCGGCATGTCATGACAATGTACAGGCAATGTGTGCCGCGGCATTGAGTGCGCGGCATTGCCTGGCAAGGACGTCTGCGCCAGACCAACAGGACGTATCACAGTTGTTGGTCCGCACCCGCCATTCCGTTTCTGCGTGGCGCTGCCCGAGCGCCAAAGAAAGGCGCATAAAAAATAAATACCCTTAAATTTCAAAGACTTATACATTTACGCGGCATCATGACGCACGCTGGCACACTCCCTGCTCTATTCCCTGTGAGCGCAACAGATTGCCTCAAGCAGCAAAATCCAACCCAATGAAACTTTAGGAGAACTACCATGAAAACTCTGACCATCAAAGACCTGTCCCGCACCGCTGAACTCGATCGCCAAGCCATGGCGGGCGTCTCCGGCGGCACCTACAAGGGCTGGGTGCCCTACTCGCTGAGCACGTTCGACAAATCCTCGCACAGCTTCTCTTTCGACGCCCAGCAAAGCATCGGCCAGTCGCAGCTCACCGAGGTGAATAATGGCAACAATGCAGCCTTTGTGAGCGGCATCAATTCCACGGTGAAGCCGACCCAGACCGCCAAAAACACCATCAACTTCGGTTGATCCGGGTCTCGCATCGGGGCGGCGCCAGCCGCCCCGGATCACCCATTATCAGGAGAACCAGCATGTCCACCATCATGATCCACAACCTGGCAAAAAACAGCGAGCTCGACCGCAAGGCCCTGCTCGCCATACGCGGCGGCAATTCGTGGCTGCGCGGCCTGGGCCCGGTGGCGAATGTCAATGTCGCCATCAACCAGAACATTACCCAGTTCCAGAATGTCGAAGTCAATGCCTTGAACAACGTCGGCGTAATCGGCGCCGGCTTCGGCCCGCTCAGCTTCGCAGTCAATCCGGCCCAGTTCGCCCGCACCACGGCAACGGTCTGAGACTGAGATACAGATACGATTTCTTGGAGACACATCATGGCTGCCATCACAATCACGGACTTGCGCACCAGCCGGGAACTGGACCGCAAAGCGATGTCCGGCATCAGGGGTGCCGGTGCGCCATGGATCTATGGCTGGATCCGGCCGCACACGACCGACACAGGCAGTTTCGGCACCGTCATCAATTTCTACCAGGTCAACAACTATGCCGACCAGATGGTCAACCAGTTCCAGACGGTCGAAGTCAACAACTCCGGCGCCAACAGCAACATCAACGTCGGTCTTGACCAGACCGGCGGCAACCTGAAGCAACGATAAGCGGCGAGAGGCTCGCATGATCTGTGAAGCCCGCTTCCGCTGGACCTCGGCCGCCATGTCGCATGTCGGCCTGGTGCGCCAGGTCAATGAAGATGCCTGCCTAGAGCAAACGGAGCGCGGCTTGTGGGCAGTCGCCGACGGCATGGGCGGACACGCGCGCGGCGATGTCGCCAGCCGCATGGTAGTCGACGCACTGGAAAAAATTTCAGCCCCGGAGAACTTGGCCGGTTTCGTTGCCGACGTCCGCCGCCAGTTGCAAACAGTCAATAGCAGCTTGCGTGCCGAGGCGGCCATGCGCGATACGCAAATCATCGGCAGCACCGTGGTGGTCTTGCTCGCCTGTGGCCAACGCTGCAGTTTTCTGTGGGCCGGCGATAGCCGCATCTATCTGTACCGCAACGGCTTGCTGCGACAATTGAGCCGCGACCATAGCCAGGTCGAGGAACTCAGATCCAGCGGCCAGCTCAGCGCAGAAGAGGCACTCCACCATCCGGCGCGCAACCTGATCACGCGCGCAGTGGGCGCTGCCGACACGCTGGAACTGGATGAAGCCGGCTGCGAGGTCATGGATGGCGACATTTTCCTGCTCTGCAGCGATGGCGTCAGCAATGAAGTCAGCGAACAGGAAATATGCGATGCGCTCATCTGCGGCAACTGCCGGCAAGCCGCGGAATCCCTGATCGCCATGGCCTTGCATGGCGGCGGTCGCGACAATGCTTCGGCGGTGGTGGTGCGTGCCGAAGACATATACAGTCCCGAGAAAACCATCCTCAATCCGGCGCTGTGACAGCATGGCGCCGTGCCCGCCAGCAGGCCTGTTGTATTCACGCCGATCAGCACGAAAAACCCCGGCAATTGCGATGCAGATCAACGTCATTGCACGTGGCGCGAAGATGATGAAAGCAGGCTTGCGCGCCGCACGTGGCTGAATGTTGCCGATCCTGGCATCGAAGATGCTTTGATTTTTCTTGCAGTGCTTGCAACAGCGCCGGATGCTTTTTCTGACGCAGCATGAGACAGGACAAACGCGCCCCATGACGAATCCGAATCACGACAGCGTGCTGACTCCGGCGCGCACCCGCAAATTGATGTGCAAACCGACGCAGCAAGGCGAACCGGAATCTGGCGTGAATGTCTTGCGTGTGGGGACGCAACTGGGCGAATTCGAAATCCGCGGCCTGATCGGCGAAGGCGGCTTCGGCATTGTCTACCTGGCTTACGACCACTCGCTCGGGCGCCAGGTCGCGCTGAAGGAATACATGCCCGCCGGCCTGGCCACGCGCACGACAGGGATGGCCGTCAGCGTGCGCTCACAGAACAAAATGGCAACGTTCACCGCCGGCCTGAAAAGTTTCATCAACGAAGCGCGCATGCTGGCGCAGTTCGATTCCCCTGCGCTGCTCAAGGTCCACTGCTTCTGGGAAGGCAACGGCACTGCCTACATGGTAATGCCTTATTACGAAGGAATGACGCTCAAGCAAGCCCGGCAAACCCACAAGATCAGACCCACCGAAACCTGGCTGCGCATGCTGCTGGCGGAATTGTGCAACGTCATCGATATCCTGCACCACACAAATTACCTGCACCGCGACATCGCCCCCGACAATATCCTGCTGCTCAAGGATGGCCGCCCCTTGCTGCTCGATTTCGGCGCCGCGCGGCGTGTCATCGGCGACCTGACGCAATGCTTCACAGCCATACTCAAACCCGGTTTCGCGCCTATCGAACAGTATGCCGATATCGCCGGCCTGCGCCAGGGCGCCTGGAGCGACATTTACGCGCTGGCGGCCGTGATCTACTACCTCATCACAGGCAAGGCGCCACCGCCCTCGGTGGCGCGCATGGTGCATGACGAGATGGTCCCCGCGCGCGCAGCCGGCAAGGGACGCTACAGCGAAGCCTTCCTGAGCGCGCTGGACAAGGCACTGGCCGTCAGGCCGGAACAGCGCTACCAATCCATCGACGAATTGCGCCACGCACTCGGCATCATGGGGCCTGAGCCGCGAACCATTCCACGTCCGGACAGAGAATGGGCGACCACAATAGCGCACGCCGCACCTGGCATCGAGCCCAGAGCCACCCAGGCCGAAGGCGAAACTTATCCGCCCGGGCAGGCGGCAGAGCCGCTTGCATCGACCGCACCGGAGCTATTATCGGTGACGCAAATGGCCAGCGACTGGCGCAATCCGCACACACCGCCGCACCGATTCGAGCAGGATGCGACCGTGCCCCCCCGGCGCGACCGGCAGGGATGGCTGGTGCTGGTGCTGGTGCTGGCGCTGCTGTTTGCCGCCGGCATCGGTTCGGGCATCTACCTGGGGGCAAACCGCAGCTGGGACGGCTTGAGCGAACAGGCCATCGTCTCGGATTCCAGTGGCACAGAAGCGTCGGCAGGTAGCGCGCCACCATCAGGCGATCTGTCCGCCCTGCCGCCTGCGTCGGCGGCAACCTCAACCGGCTCGTCGGCCGAATCGGAAGCCGCCGGTGCCTCTGGCGGCACAGCAGCGCCGGGGCAGTTGCCTGCGGCCAGCCGCCAGGATTCGGAAATCGATCTGTGGAAAATGGCCAGCAAAAACAACCAGGCCAGCGCCTACGACGGCTATCTGCGGAAATATCCGCAAGGCCGCTACGCCGCCATCGCCAGGCTCAGGCGCGAGCGTCTGCAAGCACCGCATGCAGACACAGCGCAGCTGGCGCCACCAACGACGACGACGGCGACGACGGCAACATCTGCAGGCAAGCCTGAAGAAGCCGCCTGGACCAAGGCTAGCGCAAGCAACAACATCGCGTCTTATCAGGAATACCTGCGCAAATATCCCCAAGGAGGCTATGCTGCGCTGGCCAAAGATCGGCTGGCCAGCATGAAACCGGGGGCGGCCGGTGCGGCGACGGCAGTAGCAGCAGCCACACCCCTCGCCGCAACGAGCGCCAAGCCTGCAGAAGCGGCCATATCGCCTGCGCAAGCAACGAACAAAGCGCAGGAGGCCGCGCCGCCAGAGCCTGCCGCGACAGACAGCGGCAATGCCATCAAGTTTGACGACCAGACCATCAGCGGGGATTTTTCAGTCGATAAAAAATCAGGACTGGTTTCCGGCAAGGTAAAAATTTCCTGGAGTAATGGCAATCAGTTCGAAGGTACGCTGGTACAAGGAAGCAAGGAAGGCAAGGGCAAGTTCACCTGGAGCAGCGGGCAGCGCTACACTGGCGACTGGGCACATGACATGCCCAACGGAAAAGGCACATTCATTTTTCCCGATGGCAGCCGTTACGAAGGCGAAGTCAGGGATGGCATGCCGCATGGCTATGGCAGCACCCGCTTCAGGAACGGTGTTGTCTATACCGGCGAATGGGCTCGTGGCAAAAGCCATGGGCGCGGCCGTTATATCTGGACCGATGGCAGTTATTGGGAAGGCGAATTCAGGGACGACAGGAAAACGGCAAACGGCAAAATGTATTTTCCTGATAAAGCCAAGCCCAATACCGCCGGCGCAGCGGCAATAGAAGAGACAAACCCAAGCACCATCGCTGCCGACAAGAGCGCCGAAGAAAAATAATGCGGAAGTGTACGGTCGAGGGGCGCTGTTACGATCAGACAGACAGTCTCGAAAAAAGTGTTGGGCACTACCCATCAAGCCGTCTGGAGGCAGCGCGCCCGGCAGCCACCACAGCATCACAAAAAACAAAAATTCTCTATATTTTTCAATGAGTTGACGGACAGATCGGCACATCACCGCGGGTCTGGCACGCTCCCTGCTCTATTCCCTGTGAGCGCAACAGATTGCCTCAAGCAGCAAAATCCAACCCATGAAACTTTAGGAGAACTACCATGAAAACTCTGACCATCAAAGACCTGTCCCGCACCGCCCAACTCGATCGCCAAGCCATGGCGGGCGTCTCCGGCGGCATGTACAAAGGCTTCGCACCTTACTCCGTATTCGCTGTCGATGCCTCCAAGCACAGCTTCTCCTTCGATGCCAAGCAAAGCATCGGCCAGGAACAAAATACCCTGGTCAACAATGGCAACAACGTCGCCTTTGCCGCCGGCATCACTTCTACCGTGAAGCCGACCCAGACCGCCAACAACACCATCAACTTCGGTTGATCGACGCCAGCATGGTGGTGGGGGGGCCTGCACCGCCCCCACCTGCCCATCATGACGACGAAGGAGTATTACCATGAAAATTCTGATCATCAAGGACTTGTCATCCTTTAGCAAAGACCTCGCGCAGGAAGCGATGGCTGCAGTGCAAGGCGGCAGGATGAAGCTGCCGTTCCAGCGCGCCAGCGCCGACAGCCTGCTGACTTCACCGCAGGGCGATCCGGTCGCGGTGTATGTCGACGGCGTCCTGGTCAATTCGGTCAGCACGGGGTATGCGCCGCGCTGACGGCAATGCCAGGCGGATCGTCGAGGCCGCATGCTGGATACTGAGACGATAGCCCGATGCCATGATTATTGGCAGCCCTTAGTCCCGTGTCGTCACGTTCAAGCGCATATGCCACCCGTAACGGAGTGCCAGAAAACGCAGCGCGAAACATGTCAGCAAGGCGGTCCAGGGCAGCCAGGTGGCTGACCACCCTCGCATTTCGCCCACGACTTCGATGGTGGCGCCCGCCAGCGCCGCGGAGGCGTAGATTTCCTTCTGCAGGATGACCGGTACACGATTGAGCAGCACATCGCGCGCCACGCCGCCGCCGACGGCCGTGATCATGCCAAGGAGAATCGCCACCTCGCTGTTGTGCCCGTATAGCAGCGCCTTGTGGGCGCCCGTGACCGCGAACAAGCCCAGACCAACCGCATCGAACAGCAGCACGGGATAGGCCAGACGCTTGATGAGCGCGCCGGCCCAGACGGTCACCAAGGCTGCCACGACCGCGGTCAGCAGATAGCGCCAGTCGCCCAGGCTGGCCGGGGGCACGGCGCCGATGCACAGGTCGCGCACGATGCCGCCGCCGCAAGCGGTGATGAAAGCGACCACCACCACGCCGAACAGGTCGAGGCGGCGTTCCAGCGCCGCCGTAGCGCCGCTGACGGCGAAGACAAACACGCCGGCAATATCCAATACGACAAACAGCAAGTGGACGTTCATGCAGCGGCCGCGCCCTCGCACAACCAGGGAGACGCCGCGGTCAGCATCGCCTGCAAGCCGGTTTTCAGGGTGGGATGCAGTGTCGGTGCGTACATCGGCGAGTGATTGGCCGGGATCGCGTTGATCTGCTTGTTCGCCTTGGCGGCCAGATAGGTCTGCGCATCGGTGCCGCCGACGATCCAGAACACGTAAGGAACGCCCCACTGCCGGCCAAAGATGCTGAAGTCCTCGCTGGCGGAAGCGGGCGCGGTTTCGTAGGCGCGTTCGCCGAACAAGGCGCGGAAAGCGGCGGCCACGCGGGCGGTCGCCGCGGCGTCGTTCTCGGTCATGGGGTAAGAGTTCAGCGTCGTGAATTCCGGATCACGCGGCGCATTGGAGGCGGCACACTCGGCGCAGCAGATTCGCGTCACCGCGGAAAGCACGCGCTCGCGCACATCCTCGTCGTAGGTGCGGATGTTCAGTTTCAGAGTGGCGTCGTCGGGGATGATGTTTTCCTTGGTTCCCGCCTGCAAGGCGCCGACTGTGACCACCGCGCTGTCGAGCGGACCGATCTCGCGCGAAACGATGGTTTGCAGCCGCAGCACGGTCGAGGCCGCCATGACCACCGGATCAATCGATGTCTGCGGCATCGAGCCGTGCGCGCCGCGCCCGAACAGCCTGATTTTCATGCTGTCGCCGGCGGACAGGATGGTGCCGCTGCGGTAGCCGACGGTACCAGCTTCGCCGACCATCACATGCTGGCCGAGGATGATATCGGGCTTGGGAAAGCGCTCGGCCATGCGGTCGTTCATCATGCCCTGCGCGCCGCGCCCGACTTCCTCGCCGGGCTGAAACACGGCCAGCACCGTGCCTTTCCAGGCGGCGCGGTGCGCGGACAACAGACGTGCGGCTCCCATCAGCCAGGTGACATGCAGGTCGTGGCCGCAGACGTGCGAGACGCCGACTTCGTTGCCATCCTCATCCCTGGCCTTGACCGTGCTGGCGTACGGCAGGCCGGTCGCCTCGGCCACCGGCAAGGCATCCATGTCGGCGCGCAGCATGACCGTGGGCCCATCGCCGTTGCGCAAAACCCCGACCACGCCAGTGCCGCCGACGCCACGGCGCACCTCGAAACCGTAGGCGGCAAGATAGTCGGCGGCGATGCCCGCGGTCCGGAATTCCTGCATCGACAATTCGGGGTGGCAGTGCAAATCCTGGTAAATGGCTTCCAGTTCGGGAAGCAGCGCGTCTATCGGCGCATCCAATGCAACGGCAAGCTGGGACATGTTTTATTCTCCACAAGTTCGCGGTGCGGCAACCGACCGACCAGCGATGTTTCGAGTTCCACAGGCAATCCATGCAAGATTAGCATAGCTGAATGGCCATAGGAGCGGTGCCGCTCAGGTCAGGTCAACTGCTACACAATACCCCGCCACAAAGCAAAAAGCCCGCCGAAGCGGGCTTTCATTCTTCATCAGTGAAAACTCACCGATGAATCATGCAGTCTTGGAAGACGATTAGATCGGGCGAATGTTGGTCGCTTTTTCGCCTTTAGGGCCAGTGCCGCGATCAAACGAAACGCGCTGGTTTTCAGCCAGGCTCTTGAAGCCGGTCGACTGAATGTCCTGAAAGTGGGCGAACAGGTCAGCGCCACCGCCATCAGGAGTGATGAAGCCAAAGCCTTTAGAATCGTTGAACCATTTAACAACGCCAGTTTGAGTAGTCATGTTATTTCCTTTAACAAAATAGGGACAAGCCCGGAACACACGGGAGACCAAGAAATATAACCGAAGGGATTCAAACAGGAGTGGCTCTTTGAAAGAGCAAAACAGAAGTAAGACCAACAATAACTACGACTTGATGTACGTGCAAAGATCAATATACAGCATGCGCACAGGATTACCTAGCTTTATTTTTTGCGTGCGCAAGGTCATTTCATCTTCGATGGCAGCTTGATCATTTCGCCTGCCACCATGAAAATTCCCCGGCCACGATGATGGAGCGTATGCGGGTCTTTGCAGGCGGGATCGATCCAGGCCTTGCACACTTCGAGGACGAAGAAATTGTAGCGGTTCACCAAGCGTGTATCGACCACCCGGCATTCCAGGTTTGCGTAACACTCGGCAATGAGCGGCGCAGCGACCAGCGATGCCGGCACTGGCGTCAAGCCGAAGGCGCTGAACTTGTCCACGCGACGGCCGGAGGTGTTGCCACAGCCAACCACCTGCGCCGCCATCTCTGCCGTCGGGATGTTGAGTACGCATACCCGCGTGGCCTTCAGGGCATCGAAGCTGAAGTCGCGGTTGCTGACAACGCACCCGACCAGCGGAGGCTCAAACTCCATCATCGTGTGCCACGACATCGTCATGACGTTGGCCTTGCCCTTGCGGAAAGTCGTGAGCAGCACCACCGGCCCCGTCTCCAGCAGACCGTAGACTTTGGACAGGGGATAGGTGCGCTTGCTCATTCTGTAGCCTCCGTTGACTTCATTGTAGCGGTGTTCCTCGCCATCCTGTGCCCGGCGCTCGCAGAGCGTTGCCCGCCCTGATACGCATCAACGCCTCTGCCCGTCACCGCAACTAACATTGTCGATCTATGAATCCCGACACAGCATGCATTCTGAAGCGATTCGCGGCAGTCACCGTGGCCCTGACCTGCCTGTGCATGCCTGCTCGCGCGCAGGAGACGACATCCCAGGCTGCTGCCGCCCTGCAAGCCAGGCGCATCGCATTGCAGCCGCAACTGCGCACCAATGCCTTCGGAGAACCCCTCTACCTGAGCTCACGCGAAGGCGACAACCAGGTCGAGGGCGATGTCTATGCCGAAGTGGAACACCCGGTCGCCGAGGTTGGTGCGCCATTCCGCTCGCCCTCCACCGCCTGCGAGCTGCTGCTCCTGCATCTGAACGTGCGCGCGTGCCTTCCTTCGCGCGCCGGCAATAGCGACGCGCTGACGCTGTCGCTCGGTCCCAAACGCGCGCTGGCATCGGGCGAAATTTACCGCATCACCTATAATCTGAGCATCGATGCCGCCGAAACGAACTACTTCAGGGCAACGCTGCGCGCCGAAAAGGGGCCACTGTCGACACGGGACTACAGCATCGTCTTTGAAGCGATGCCAATCGGCGATGGCCGTTCCTTTGTACACATAGGCTACACCTATGGTTACGGCACCATGGCCAAAATCGCGATGGGCTTGTACCTGGCCACCGCAGGACGATCGAAGATCGGCTTTACCGTGGTTGGACGCAACGCCGACGGACAGGCTATCCATGTCGGCGGCGAGCGCGGCTCGCTGGAACGCAATGTCATGCGCTACTACCTGGCGCTGCTGGCTTACAGCAGCGTCGATACGGGATCGCCGCAAGAGAAAATGGAGCAGCGCCTGCGCAAATGGTTTGCGCTCACCGAGCGCCACCCTGAGCAACTGCACGAACTCGATCTTGACGAATATCTCGAAGAAAAGCACGCCGACCTGGCCCGGGCCACCGCTGGCCATCAATGATGGAGGTCGTCCGCACAACTTATCGTTTGGAGAGCAGACGGGGACAGCTGGCCGTATCAGTCCCGTTTCCGTGGTGAAGGCCCTGCCTCCGGTCGCCTTGGTCGCGGCAATTCCTCGGCCGACGCATCCAGATTTTCCTCTTCTTCAGGATTGATCTGGTCGATGCGATCAAAGTCTATATCCGCATTCAACTCGACATCGGCTTCGCGACCGGCGGTAGACGCTTCGCCGGTACCGGTGGAGTCTTCGTTGCCATCGCTGGCCTCGATGCTGTGCGTATCTGAATCTTCCGAAGTGCCACGGTCGAGACCGAGTCCGAGTTCCGGTTCATCAATTGGCCACAGCCCGGCTTGTATATCGCTGCCGCTGTCGGAACTGCCGCTCGGCCCGAGCGACTTGTTGCCGTGCCCCTTGCCGAGCTGATTGTCCGGTTCCGGGGTGTTGTCCAGGTCCAGGGTGCTGGTTGCCATGATTGCTCCTGTATTCAGGTTGAATGTACGGGGTGACATGAAGTAGTGGAACGAGATGGGCTCTCAGATTCTTTTCTCCTCCTGCTGCGGCACTTCATGATGGCGAAAATCCTTGGAATGGATGCCGTGTTTCTTCAGCAACATCTGCAAATGCGAACGGTTCATGTCGCAGCGCCGCGCCAGCTCGGTCACGGTGCCGCCGACTTCGCGCAAGCCGCGCTCAAGGAAAGCGCGCTCAGCCTCGTCGCTGGCGGCGCGCTTGGCATCGCTGAGCGATACGGCGCCGGCAGCGCCGGGGACACCGGGCGACGGCGCAGCAACTGATTGCGCCGCCATCGCGTGCGGACGCGGGCGTATATCCTCCGGCAAGTGCTCGATTCCGGCAGTCTCCCCCGCCAGGCAGGAGATCCGGTAGATCAGATTGCGCAATTCGCGGATATTGCCGGGGTAAGGATAATTCAGCATAAAGTCGCGCAGGCGCGGCGTCATCTTCACCGGACGGCGCTTCAGCGCTTCGGCGGCCTCGTCGCAGAAATAGGCAAACAGCAGTGGAATTTCATCCTTGCGCTCGCGCAGCGGCGGCAGGCTGACGTGAATCACGCTCAGGCGGTAGAACAAGTCTTCGCGAAAACTTCCCTCCTCGCACAACTGGCGCAGGTTTTTGTTGGTGGCGGCGACGATGCGGGCATCCACCGCGATCGCCTCGTCGGCGCCGACGCGCTGGATTTCCTGCGACTGCAGCACACGCAACAGCTTGACTTGTCCTGCCAGCGGCAACTCGCCGATTTCATCGAGGAAGATGGTGCCGTGGTGGGCACTTTCGAACTTGCCCTTGCGATCGTTGACGGCGCCGGTAAAAGCCCCTTTCTTGTGGCCGAACAATTCCGACTCCAGCAGGTTCTCGGGGATCGCGCCGCAATTGACTGAAATGTAAGGCTTGTCGGCGCGCGCCCCATTGGCATGGATGACCTTGGCCATCAATTCCTTGCCGGTACCGCTCTCGCCATCGATCAACACCGGCAAGTCGGTGGGCGCAGCTTTTTCTGCCACTTCCAGCGCATCCAGCAAGCGCGGGTTGTCGCCGAAGGTACCCTCGAAGACGAAGCTGCGCGCCAGCAGCGCGCGGCGCCGCTCGCCCGGCGACTGCACCACCTGCGCGCCTTCGCCGCTGGCCGCCTGCACGAAGCGTTCCCGGTGCGACAGCTGCATGACTTCGTCGCGCAAGCCATTCGCCTGGCGCAACAGCTTTTCGATTTCCGGACGCTCCAGGCGCGAAGCCCAGCGCAGGCGCGAGCGCAGGATTTCTATCTTTTCCAGCAAGCCGGCGTAGGACAGGGCCGAACCGCCCTGCACTTCCTGGTCGAGTATCTTCATGGCATGTCCTCGTCCGCTTAACCCGCGCTCAACTGTTTTTGCACCAGTTGGTAATACATGCCCTTCCGTGCCACCAGCTCCTCGTGCCGCCCCTGCTCGACGATCGCGCCTTCGTACAGGACCAGGATTTTGTCGGCGCGCATGATGGTGGAGAGGCGGTGGGCAATGATGACGGCGGTGCGTCCCTTGAGGATTTCGCTCATGTTGCTGATGATATTGCTCTCGGACTGTGTATCCAGGGCGGAGGTCGCCTCGTCGAAAATCAGCAACCGGGGATCGTGGTACAGCGCGCGGGCGATGCACAGGCGCTGGATCTGTCCGCCCGACAGGCCGACCCCGCGCTCGCCCACCACCTGTTCGTAGCGCAACGGCAGCTTGCTGATGAAGGCATGCGCATCGGCCATCCTGGCCACCTCCTCGATACGGCGGCGGTCCGGACTGTCTTCACCGCTGGCGATGTTTTCGGCGACGGTGCCGGAAAACAGCAGATTGCTCTGCATGACGTAACCGACCTGGGCGCGGTAATAGCCCTTGTCGATCAGGCTCATCTCGTAGCCGTCTACCGTCATCTTGCCTTCGGTGGGTGGATAAAATCCCACCAGCAGCTTGGCCAGGGTGGTCTTGCCGGAACCACTGCGGCCAACGATGGCGACCAGTTCGCCCGGCTTGATTTCCAGGTTGATGTTCTCCAGCACATAAGCCGTCTCGTCGCCGCCATAGCGGAAGTAAATGCCTTCCAGCCGGATATCGCCCTGCAGGTCGGGCAACAACACGCGCGTGTGCAAGTCTTCCGGCCGCTGCTCGGGTTCCATGTCGAGCACGTCGCCCAGACGCTCCATCGCCACACCGGCATCGTTCAACTGGCTCCACAGGCCGACCAGTCCCATCAGCGGCGCCAGCACGCTGCCCATCAAGGCATTGAAGGCGATCAGCTGGCCGATGGTCAGCTCGCGCGCCAGCACCAGGCTGGCGCCCATCCACAGGATGGCGATGGTGGTGGCAGCGTTGAGCAACTGGCCGGCCAGCGAGACGAGGATATGGAAGGTTTGCGCGCGGTACTGCACGTCCAGCGCCTTGGCGTACTTGCGCTCCCACTTCAGCCGCACCGGACGCTCTATGCCCATGCCCTTGATGGTTTCCACACCGCCCAGCGCTTCCATCAGGAAGGACTTGGCATCGGTGGAGACATTGAACACTTCACGCGCGAAATTCTTCAGCCTCGGCGTAACCAGCACGGTGAGCGCCATGATCGGGATGACGAAGGCGATCAGCAGCAGCGTCATCCTGACGTTATAGAAAAACATGATGGTGAAATAGATAAACACCATCAAGAGGTTCAGCACCGTGGTCACCGTCGATTCGGTGAGGAAAGCACGGATGGTCTGGTTTTCCTGGAAGCGCGCGAAAATGTCGCCGGTCTTTCTCTTGGCAAAGAAGGAAAACGGCAGGGACATCGCGTGCTTGAAAAAATGCGACATCATGGCGAAATCCATGTTGCGCACCATGAAGTTGGCGAGGAAGGCGCGGATGGTCGACATCAGCTGCGTGAACAGGTTGGAAATCACCAGCCCCAGTATCAACAGGTGCAACAGACTGACATTCTGGTGCACGATCACGCCATCCAGGATATTCTGGATGATCACCGGCGGCACCAGCCCCAGCACCTGGATCACGAAGGTCGCCAGGAACAGGTGCGCGAGGATCTTGCGGTAAGGCTGCAGGTAGGCGACGAAGCGCACCCAGGGCGAGCGCGCCGCCGCCAGCTGTGCCATGTCCTGCCCGGGGGTAAACAACAGGCAGGTGCCGCTCCAGCCCTTTTCGAAATCGGCCACGCTCAGCTTGCGGAAACCCAGCGCCGGGTCGGCCAGCCATACCTGTGTTTTGGAAACGCCATACACCACCACGTAGTGGTAGCCCTCCCAGTGCACGATGAATGGCAACTCGAATCCCAGCAGCGCCTCGAAAGTGCATTGCACACCGCGCGCGGTGAAACCGAGCGATTCGGCGGCGCGCGCCAGGCTGTCGAGGGTTGCGCCTTGCGTGGTGACATTCGCGAGTTCACGCAGCTTTCCCAAGGTCATGGGGATGCCGTAATGGCGGCAAACCATCGCCAGGCAGGCGGCGCCGCAATCCATTTCCTCGGCCTGCTCGACCCAGGCAAAACGGCGGATCAGCTTTTCGCCGAATTCCGGTTTCGACTGGAGATCGAGCACCACCGGGCGCTTGCGCCTTTCCGCCAGTTTCTTTTGCCGCTCCAGTTCGCGCTCGATGTGGCGCATGCGCTCTTCCAGCACCTCGCGCAGCCTGGGGTTGCGCTCCAGGATCAGGTGCACGGTCTTTTCCGGGATTACCAGCAGCGTGGCGTCGCTCACCGCGCTGACGGTGACCATCTGCTCCTGCCGCATCAGGCAGGCCTTTTCGCCGAAGATATCGCCCGGCCCCAGGGTCGCCAGCACATAGTCATCGCCTTCCTCGCTGCGCACGAGCTTCACCTGACCGTGGCGCACCACGTACAGACGGCGGTCTTCGCGCGCATCCTGCCTGAGGATTTCGCGGCCGGCGGCGACGCGCTTGACGCCGACGCTGCGCACGAACTCTTCCAGTTCGCCACGATCGACCTTGCCCTTCAGGTCGAACAGGCGCGCTACCAGGCCGCCGGCAGAACTGATCGCCACATAGCTGGCGATGAATTCCTGCGCCGCCGGGTTTTGCGCCAGCAGCGGCGCGATAGCGTCGCGCGGGATGAGCAGCAGCTCGGCCTTGCCGGAGGCGCGCACCGAATATTCGTGCCGGTGCTCGCGCAGCATGGCCAGTTCGGCGAATACTTCGCCCGCCTTGCGCACGCCCAGGCTGGATTCCTTGCCGCGCTCCTCGGTAAATACCCGCACCGAGCCTGCCTTGACCACGTACAAGCCATCGGCAGGCTCGCCGGCCTGGCAGACACTGTCGCCAAAGGCGAACAGGCGCGTCTGCGCCTGCGCCGCCAGGCGCTCCAGCGCTGCGCGCGGAAACGGTGCCAGCAGTTCGACCGTGCCGAGGAAATCGGCAAGGGCCTGGGTATTGGCCGGAGCCGGAGCCGGGGTCGGCGGCATCGGGGGGGTGTCCATGAAAACCGGCGTCCCCTTCAATGCGTCTCGATGATGTGCTCCTGCGCGCGCGCCTGCAACCATTCCTCGCGCAACAGGCGGCGCACCTCGGCCGCGGTATCTTCATCCAGCGTAGCCGGGTGCTTGGCATTGACGGCGAAAATTTCATGAAACTCGCCATCGGGCGAAGCGAACGGCCCAAGCAGGTCGCCGACGGCAGCATTGAATACCTTGGCCTCGACATCCGTCTTGAGCGAGCCGCGCAAGACCTTGCCGATCACCCCGCCATGCTCACGCGTGTCGGCCATCGAATGCTCGCGCGCCATGTCGGCGAAACTGTCCGGATCTTCGCGCAGGTAAGAGATCATTTCCTTCGCCTTGCCTTCGGTATCGAGCACGATGTGGCTGACCTCGATGCTGTCGAACCTGGGCGAATGTAGCGTGAAGTATTCTTCCACCGCGCGTTCGCTGCAGACTTGCTCCAGCATTTTTTCCTGGTACAGGCTGTCGATGATGAACGCCTCGAAATCGTCCAGGCTGATGCCGAGCGCGTCGAAATACTGGTTGGTTTCGGCGGCCCGGTGCAAGCCCTGGATGCGGCGAAACTGGTCGGCGCGTTCCTGGATTTCCTCGGTGGAAACTGTAATTCCCAGCCGTTGCGCTGCGCGCACGGTCAGCTTGTCGCGCACCAGTTGCTCGATCAACCCCTGAAACTGGCCAGTCAGCTTCAATAGCTTGATGAAATCCTCGACCTCCACGACTTCATCGTCGATCCGTACTATCGCCGTCATGTCCTGTGCTCCTTGCCCTGAATTCATTCATTCCAGGCGGACACGCTACCGCCTCATTCTGATCAAAACTAAAGCCAGCTTAGCGTGATGGAATATTTTGAATTTCCACAATTGGATTTAGACGGCAAGCCTGCGGCCGCGGTTCAGACCGCTGGAAAGAAATTGGAGAATACGCAACCAGCACAGGCAAGACAGCCATCATCTGCGTAAAAAACTTCCGGAACATGTCATGCCACCGGCGCGTATCCCGTAAAATGAAACGATACTTAATTAACACTACGAAACAGAAACGGGATGGATTCAATCGAAGTGGTATTGGCCATGCTGCTGGCGGTCGTCGCCAGCGGCTACCTGGTGCGCGCACTGCCGGTCTCGCTGCCGCTGCCACTGGTACAGATCGCACTGGGCGCCGTGATTTCCGGCGTCTTCAAACAGGGCGTGATGCTCGATCCGCACATTTTCTTCCTGTTGTTTCTGCCGCCGCTATTGTTTCTCGACGGCTGGCGCATCCCCAAGGATGGCCTGTTCCGCGACAAGGCGACGATACTCGAACTGGCACTGGGGCTGGTGGTATTCACGGTGCTCGGCATCGGCTTGCTGGTGCACTGGATGATCCCTTCCATGCCCCTGGCGGTGGCTTTCGCGCTGGCGGCCATCGTCTCGCCGACCGATCCTGTGGCGGTATCATCGATCACCGCGCGCGTGCCAATTCCCAAGCGCCTGATGCACATCCTCGAGGGCGAATCGCTGCTCAACGACGCCACGGGCCTGGTGTGCTTCCGTTTCGCGGTGGTGGCGGCGCTGACCGGCAGCTTTTCACTGGCCGCTGCCTCGCTGACATTTCTCTGGGTGGCGCTGGCCGGTCTGGGCATCGGCGTCGGCATCACCGCCACCATCAGTTTCGCCCAGCGCTGGCTGTCACGCCATGTCGGCGAAGATGCCGGCTCGCCGATCCTGATCAGCCTGCTGATTCCATTCGCCGCCTACCAGCTGGCCGAACTGGTGCACGCTTCCGGCATCCTCGCCGCGGTCGCGGCCGGCATCACCATGAGCTATGTCGAACTCAGCGGCCGTGCCCTGGCGACCACCCGCCTGCATCGCGCAGCGGTGTGGGATACCGTGCAATTCACCCTGAACGGCATCATGTTCGTGCTGCTGGGCGAACAACTTCCGCGCATCCTCCGCGGCGCCATGCAGACGGTCGAGCAGGACGAACATCTGGGTCCATGGTCTCTGGTCAACTATACGCTGATGATCAGCTTCGGACTGATGCTGCTGCGACTGCTCTGGGTGTGGATGTCGCTGCGCCTGACCGTGTACCGCCGCAAGGCAAATGGTGAACCTGTGCCCAAACCGCACTGGCGGCTGCTGCTGGCCACGTCGCTGGCCGGCGTGCGCGGCGCAATCACGCTGGCCGGCGTGATGACGCTGCCGCTGTTTCTGCCCGATGGCGCGCCCTTTCCGGCGCGCGACCTGGCGATTTTCCTGGCTGCCGCAGTGATCCTGGTGACGCTGGTGACGGCCAGTGTCGCGCTGCCTCGCTTGCTGCACGGACTGGAGCTGCCGGAAGAAAACACCGAATTGCAGGAAGAGGACCTGGCACGCCGACATGCCGCCAGCGCCGCCATCGCCGCCATCGAAATGGCGCAGCAGCGATTGCTGCACGATGCCGCCGACGCCGACATCAATACCAAAGCCGCGGCGCGCGTGATCGGCCTGTACCAGCGCCGGGTGGCCGGCAGCACCGGCGGCGAGCGCGAAGCCGTGCAGTTGCGCAAGGCCGACCACGCCGAACGCATCCTGCGTCTGGCTGGACTGGAAGCCGAACGCGAAGAAATCTTCACATTGGCAAGGCAGTCGCGCATTTCCGACGCAACCTCGCGCAAACTGGTGCGCGAAATCGACCTGATCGAATCGCGCTATCACTGATACTCGTTATTTTTGCATGTAATCGGAGAATTTGCGGGCGACGACGATGGTGAGATTTTCGACATGGCGGAAAAAATGCGCCAGGAGAAAACACACCAGCAGGCTGGTCACCACGTTCAACTGCACACTACCCTCCGTATAGCCTTGCTCCGACATCCTGAGATACAGGAGCATGCCGCTGGAAAAGGTACAAATCACGATGAAGTGCGTCAGATAGATCGGGAATGAAATGCTGCCGAGGTAGCGCGACACCGGGTTTTCCAGAAAGCGGCGGAAAGGTGCATAAAATGCGGCAGCAAAGACCATGGCGCTGGCGGCAAGGACAGAGAAAAAATCGCCGCGCACGATTTGCGGCACCGGCAGTCCCCCGCCGCGCAAGCTGACGGTCGAATAATAAGCGGCGCCGACCAGCAGCAGTGGCAAGGCAAAATGGATTTGCCTGAAAACGGTATTTTCGCGTCGGTGATAACAGAGCGCGATGCACATGCCGGCGATAAACGACAGGTAATAGACATTGTTCGTCAGGACAAAATACAGCAGGATCGCCGCGATAAAAAACAAGCGCTTTTTCAAATGCAGGAACAAGGCGCAAATCGCAAACACGATAAACGAGCCAAACAATTCAATCGGCATGGTCCAGAGAATCGGATTGTACGAGCGCGCGGCGACACTCGACACGAACACGTCATACATGCCGAACTTGATGGCTTGATGCAAATCCGGCGCAAAATCGTAAAAATTCGCCAACCAGTGGTTCCCCATCACCTTGCCGGCCTCAATGTTATAAAACAGCCTCGCCGCCAGCAGCAGATAGGCCAACAACGAAGCGCACAGGATGGGAATGGCGAGGCGCAGATAGCGCCGCGCGCACAACGCGGTAAGGATGCTCAGGCGACCGGTCTGGATATAACCTATCGACAGGGCAAAACCGGACAGAACGAAAAAGATGAACACAGCCAGATTGCCGTCGGTGGGGAAAGCCCAGTACCACCCCTTGTAAGCCAGCGCAGTGTGCGAGACAAAAAACACCAGCAAATGGCTCAACACCACCATCAGCGCCGCCCAGCCCCGCAATCCATCCAGAAAAACCAGTCGATCCTGCGCTGCAGGTGTTTCGACGACAACATTTACATTATTTACTTGCGTCATGATGAAGGCGCACAAGCGCCCTGCCGAAAAAATAGTGACTTGCCGTGACAAGCGTCAATAACTGCAAATTGCAGCCAGCCCGGCAAATCACAATTGTTGTTTTTGTATCAAAAAAAAGCCGAGTCCAACCCTGTCCCGGATAGAGGAAAATCTATACTTGGTTAGTTCGCGCACCGTGGACCGCCCGGTTTCATGCGGACTATCGCAATCCTGCCCGCTAACTCCCATCTAGGCAAGTACATCAGTTATTCAATAAAAACATGACTGATATTGCCAAAAGAAAGCATACAGGAATTATCAAAAAATCTACATTACGGTTGCAATTAATGCAATTGAACATGGCCGGACGCTTCCAGTAAAGCTTCGCCCCTCTGAACTGCCTTTATTGCAAAGACAAATTCAATTCCAAGGGAGCAAGACAATGAAATTATCGCGTACATTCAACCTGGTGGCACTGTTGCTTGGTATTGGCCTGTCGCTCCATAGCGGCTCCGCTGCAGCCCAGAGCACAGCGCAACCCCATACGCTGTCCCTGCCTTATCTTGGATGGGCTTACCCGGCCGCCCCCACGACGCTGGAAACCGACCTGAAATTCCTTGCCGATCCCGGCGCCACTGCCACCTGGTTCCTGTCGCACCAGTTCCTGCTGAATGACGCCAATGGCGCCTACGCAAGTGGCGGCTACATCGGCCTGCAAACGAATACCATGACGTTGAATGCTAAAGGCGTCATGTTTTCCATCTGGAATGCCACCGCCGCCACCTCGGCCAGCGGCGCCACCTGCCAGCCGTTTGGCGGCGAAGGCATCGGCATGCAATGCTTCATGGCCTATCCCTGGGTCGCCGGCAAGACCTACCGGCTGCGCGTGGTCAACGAACGCGGCAGCGCCTATAGCGGCTATGTGATCGACATGAGCACGACTACCCCGACTGTCACTTACATCGGCCAGATCCAGGCACCGACCGGCGCTGTCGCCCTGGGCCGCAACAGCGTGCAATGGGCCGAACACTACGGCATCATGCCCGCCAATTGCGCTGACTTCCCCTACATCAAGGCCCAGTGGACCCGTCCAAAAGGCGACGGCGGCGCCATCCTGGCCGACACGCCGACTGTCCAGTATGCCGAGACTGCCTATTGCCGGAATACTGCGGTCATCAGCAACGGTGCGGAATACATCATGGAAGGTGGCAACCCGGTGGCAGGGACAAGGCAGCACCTGACCAATTCGACCGGCAAGTACCTCAACCAGGTGCCGACCAATAGTGCTTGCGGCGGCGCAGGCGTGAAAGCCGATGCCGCCACGATCGCGGCCTGCACCGGCCTGACCCGCATCCCCCTGGCCAATGGCAAAGTTGCCCTGCAGGCGGAAAACGGCAATTACCTGACCTGCGCCAACGGCGGCGGCAGCACGGTTGATGCCACTGCGAGGACGATCTCGACCAATGAAACCTTCACCGAGACAGTCTCATCGGGCAAGGCCTCGTACAAGAGCAGCGGCGGCCGCTATCTGACGGTTGCCAGCTTTGGCACCCTCGACCTGAAATGCAGCGCCTATCTCGCTGGCACCACGGAAAAATTCACGCCCTTTCTCAACAAGGCGCGCACGGCAACCGTGACCGTCTCGAGCGAGAATCCATCGACCGGCCAACTCGGCATCAAGGCCGTCGACGGCAGCGCTACCGGCTACCCGGGCGACTACACGCGCGAATGGGCGACCAATGGCGAAAATGTCGGCGCCTGGATGCAGCTCAACTGGAGCGCCGCCACGGCGATCAAGCAAGTGATCCTGTATGACCGCCCCAACCTGAACGACCAGATCCTCGGCGGCACCCTGCTGTTCAGCGACGGCTCCAGCATCCAGGTCGGCGCCCTGCCCAACGACGGCAGCCCGCTGAGCCTGAATTTCACTGCCAAAAACGTCACCTGGGTGAAGTTCCGCGTTGACCAGGCAAATGGCTGGATCGGCTTGTCGGAATTCGAAGCCTTTTAATGCGGGAACCGGGCCGGCAGTGTCCTATCTGCGAAACCGCATGCTGGCTCCGGTACTTTGCACTGCCAGGAATATCTCGCGCAGGAAGGCTGTCAATCCGCCGATAAAGGCCAGCATGGCAAGCACGAACAAGGCAGCGATAAAGGTGGAAAGCCGGATTGCCAGGAAAGCGTCGATGAATGCGCTGGCGATAATCACACCCACGATCAAGCCACAAGAAACCTTGCAACTGAGCGCGATATAAATCAACCGCAGCCGGCGTCCCAGCAAGCCCAGCTCAAGCTGCCTGAACTCGATCTCTTCAGGGTCGGGCATTTCCTGTTTTTTCTCCAGGAGGCGGATACGATCCACGATGCGCACCAGGCGATTTGTCAGGACGCCAATGAACGTACCTACCGCAGTGAGCAGAAACACCGGCGCGACAGCGAGCTGGATGACGTGTGTGACGTCATCGACTTTAACGAGGGGAAACAGAGGAAACTCCTTCCTTTGGAAACAAACTAGCCAAGACAGTGTCTAGTGTAGCAATTTTGGCCTGTTCGCAACACCATCGCCGCATGAACAGCGATGGCTGGGAGGAGTAGTACAGGCAGGCGTCAGTGACGACGACGCTGCTGGGGGCGTGGACCGGCAGGACCACGGGTTTCGAGATGGCGGAAGGTAATGCGGCCCTTGGTCAGGTCATAAGGCGACAATTCCAGGGTGACCCTGTCGCCAGCCAGAATGCGGATGTGATGCTGACGCATTTTGCCGGAAGTGTAAGCGATCAATTGATGACCGTTTTCCAGATCGACACGATAACGCGAATCGGGCAACACCTCGGCAACCTTGCCATTCATTTCAAGAAGTTCTTCTTTAGCCATACTGGTTCCTATAAAAATGCAGCAGCCAGGGCAGGCAGCATGCGTTATGCGCATTCATTTTTTCTGGCCGACCAAGATCCGTGTCGCCGGAAGCGGCTCGCGCCACATAGTGCGCTGGACGCCGTCCCGGATGCATGAAGAAATGCAAACGCTTAAAAATGCGGTGAAACTGTCGCTCATGTGCGAACGACAAAAAGTGAAAGTGCCCAGTGCGCCATGTCCATGCAGACTGCGTGTCACCTAGGGCTTCAGTAAGTACCAGGCGCAAGCCACGCACTAATCCTAACTAACATTGAATTATACCGCAGATTGCCACTTGCCGTTTCCTCACCGGCCAAGCACTGCGCAAACACCATGCATCGCGGCAGACATGCAATTTGTAAGTGAAAGTAATAGCTTCAAACGCCCGGCCGGTTCCGTTATCCAATATACAGGAATCGGTTTTCCACAGGTACCGCCATGAAACGTCTTCTCACCCTGCTTTGCCTGCCCGGTCTGCTGGCCGGTTGCGTCGCGCTCCCCTATGATGCCGACACCATGTATTACCCGGCGCCAGCAGTGAACGCCCAAATTTCAAGCGGCTATTACTACCCTTACAGCAGCCCTCCCTATCCATACTACCAGCCACCCACCTATGTTGCCCCGGCACCAGTGATCGTGCCGCCGGCCATACAGTTCAACTACAGCCGCAATGTACGCCCCGGCTTACAGAACTATCCCCATCCACGCCACGAAGACTTCCGCGACAGAGCGCAGCCGGATTTACAACGGCGCGAGGGGGCGCGCAACGAATGGCGTCGGCCGGACGGCGGCAGGGACGATGGGCGGCGCGATGGCTGGCGCGATGGGCAACGTGACTGGCAGCACAGGGATTTCCGCGGCAGATGATTGCGGTGCCGCCGCCACACATTCAGCACACGCCGGCCGCTTCAGCGTAGCACCGGGGGCGGTTTCAATTCGATGATTCTGGCCTCGCGCTGGCTCGTCATCATGTCGGCCACGCGGCAGTCGCCACACATTCGCAGGCGATCAGGGTGACCGGCGAACGCACCATGCTGCGACAGTCTGGCCAGCATGTTCTCGATCATCAGCAAGCTGCCAAACGGCTTGCCGCAACGAATGCAGCAAAAGGGGGGCGATTCGTTCAGGAGCACGGCTTTTTTCGCTTCCTCTGTAAAGGAAATGCGGGGCACCATTGAAATCGCCTGTTCCGGACAAATCTTTTCGCAAAGGCCACACTGCACACAGTTTTTTTCCACGAAACGCAATTGCGGCAGGTTCTGGCTATCCATCAAGGCCGATGCCGGGCAGGCGCCCACGCAAGACATGCACAGGGTGCAGGCCGCCGTGTCAACGACGACTGCGCCAAATGGCGCGCCGGCCGGCAGCGCGACATGGTCTTGACGGGCCGGCGCATGGCGGTACAGGTGGTCAAGCACAAAATCGAGCGTGTTGCGCTTGTCGGCGGCAACATGAAACGCCGCTGGCTGCTGCGGGACATCCCCCTGCGGCAACTGCAGCAATGCCTGCTGCAACGCTTCCGCCGTGGCAACCTGCAGCAGACGGCAATGCACGCCGCCATATCCCAGGCCGGAGAGGATAGCCTGGGATATGGCCATTTGGTTCGCAAGGGCATCGAGATACTGCGGCGCTTCTTCATCGGTCACCAGCACGGCGATGCCGGCCGCGCCATAGGCAATTGCGGCCAGCCACAGGTCGATGCCGACGGATGCCGTATGGTGTACCTCGAGCGGAAGCACCCGCGCCGGCACGCCTTGACGCCCTGAGATTTTGCCCAGCCGCTCCAGTTCATCGATCAGCGCACTGCCCCGCTCCATGCTGTGGAACAGGATCACCGGCACGCCGCCGCCGGCGGCGGCGTATGTCGCCAGCATGGTCTTGATGCGCCGTCCGGTATGCGGGGCATCGGGATAGGCATAGCCGAGCGCCCCCGATGGACAGACGGTGGTACAGGCGCCGCAGCCCATGCACAGGTGCGGCTCGATCCTGATACGATCGCCGGCGCCGGAAATCGCCTTGGCCGAGCAGACATCGATGCAGGCATTGCAACCGGTGATCCGGTTGCGGCTGTGCGCGCACAGGCGTTCCTTGTACTGAAAATACCGGGGCTTCTCGAATTCACCAACCATTTGCGACAGCGCCAGGGCGGCAGCCATTTGCGCAGCGGGATTACTGCCGGGGCCGAAGTAGCCCTGCGGCGGCTGGTGCAACTTGATCAGTGGCACGGGGGACAAATCCAGCACGAGATCGAAACTGCCTTGACGCGCATCCGGGAGGATGGCGCCGGCTTGCTGCCAGTGCGCCTCGAATGCGCCCAGCCAGCCTTCGATGCGCACTGCCGTCCCGCAATAAACAGGAAATCCGCACTCCAGCGGCAGGCTGACGGCATCCGCGTCGCCAGCCTCGGCGGTCAGCAGCACACTGACGCCGAGCCGGCCGTTTAACAACCTGGCCATCGGCACTGCCACGCTGGCCGCGCCGATAATCAGCGCGTTGCCACGCGACACATAGACTACATTAGGCACCGGCCCGGGTGCCGGCAAGGCAGCATCAGCCAGCAATGCCGCCGTCTTGGCCAGCGTCAGCAAGCGCTCCTCGGCCGAGTTGACGTTATTCATCGACACCTCCCGCAGGCGGCTGGCTAACGCCATCATCGGCTTGCTTGTTTTGACGGACGTCCATCTTGTCCTTGTCATGGTCTTGTGCAACGGCAACCTGTTGCAGGAAACCCTGCGCCTGTTGCAATGCCGCCAGCATTGACGCCGGCACGGGATTGGCGCGGGTATAGTCAGCGATATAAATATCCAGGCCATCCATCAGATTGAAGTGCGGATCGGAAAAGAGCTTTTTCAGCGCCAGCCGCTGCACCGTCTTGTCCACGCCCTGGGCAAGGAAAGCCGAATAATCCGATGCCGATGTCAGGCGTGCTGCATCTTCCAGCGTCGGCAACACGGCAGCGCCCGCCTGATTTTCATCCTTGATCACCGGTGCCGCTACCGATGGCGATGCCGACGGCGACGACTGTGGCTCGCCGCCGCTTTTCAGGCGCGACCAGCGCCGAAAAAAACCTTCATTGTGGATCACTTCACTGCGCATCATCTCCCCTCCCTGGCCTGTTGCGATTGCCATGGCTATCCATGCTGCCTGCCGCGACGGCCCTGCGGCTGCGGCTGGTAATGCGCCTGCAGGTAACAAGCCAGCCAGGAGCGGATTTCCTCCGGCATCGCGACGCCGTCGGCTGAATCGCCCGAATCCAGCATGCGCGTGCCCTCGCCGTAACTGACCGAAGCCTGCACCGGCATCGCCCGCCCGTCCTGCATGCGCCACATGACAAAGACTTTCGGCTCGGGCGCAATGCAATTCTCAAAGTAGCCCTCGTTTTCATCCGGGTAGAGTTCCAGCTGCAGGCCCGAGACGAGGTAATGCTGATGCTCATGCGTACTACTGTCGAGCGCCTGCACCGGCGGCAGGCCGCCGCAATCGGGCACCACGCCCACCGCTGCCCAGGCCGCCTCGGCCCATGGATGACAGACAGCGCGCCGCTGCATGATGATGGCAACCGGCATGTTGGCCATGCGCATAAATTTTCCTTGCTAACGCCCAAGTGGCGCCGGGGTGGCAGGAGGTGGCGTGACGGGAACTGAAGTGGCCGGGGTTGCGACCGTGGCGACCGTGGCGGCCGGGGCCGCTGGCGCAACCGGCGTAGACGGATTCAACGGCAGGCCGCTGGCGGCAGCCATAGTACGCCAGCGGGAGACCGTCACATCGATCGATGCGGCCAGCGCCTGCTTGTCCTTTTCCGCCTGGGCGGCGGCCTGCGCCTTTTTCGCGGCAGCCGCTTCTGCCTGCGCAGCCGTTGGCGGCGGCTGCTTGCCGGGTGCCACGCCTTGTAATGGCCCGGCGTGCCCCAGCACCTTGCCGCCAGTGCCGCCGCCGGCAGTGACCTGACCGGGGAATCCGGTTTGCGCAATATCCGCGCTCGCCTGGCTGCGTTTACCACAGCCGGAAATGCTCATCAGCATGCCAACTACGACGATACACAAGACAACATGTGTTTTATCCATTGCATCATCCTTGCGCATCTTTGGGTACCGGACGCAGGCCTGGCCTGATTTCGTCATGCCAGTATTCGTGGTGCTCACGCGCCCATGCCTCGTCCACCGTACCATGGCGCATCGCCCGCCAGGCATGGGGGTCGCCCAGGGTGCCCATGTAAATATGCCCCATCGCGCCAACGATATACAACGTCGCGCCGACGATGTGCAGGTAATTTGCCCATTGCAGCATGTAGCGGGTCTGGCCGAAGATCACGAAATCCAGCACCAGTCCCGTGACCGACATGACCAGGCCGAGCAAGGTCAAGCCGCCCCAGAACCACAGCTTTTCGCCGGCGTTGAAAAAACCCGCCGGAACATGCTTGTGCGACACTAGGCCGCCACCCGCTTTGATCCATTGCCAGTCATACCGGTTGAAAAAATTCTTGCCAAGAAAAGTGAAGAACAGCAGCACCGAGCACAGGATGAACAGCGGACCGATAAAGTTGTGCAGATATTTGGCAATGATCGCCACCCCGGAAAAAATCGCATTCCCCACCAGCGGCAACAGTAGCTTCTTGCCGAACATGATGATCAAGCCGGTGATGGCCAGCACCACGAAACTGATCGCCGTGGCCCAGTGCACCGTACGCTCCCAGACGCCGAACCGCGTGATGCTCCGGCCGGATTCTGGATGGCCAAGACGCGCCGGGCCGACCATCAGGTAAAAACCGAATAGCAGCAGCGGCACCGCCAGCAGCAGTGTGCCGGCGATCGTCGCGACGGGGCCGTTGCGCAGCGTGCGCCAGGTGTTGCCGCCGCGCTGCAGGATGACATTACGTTCGGCATCGCCATACTGGCCGAGAAAATGCCGGTCCATGTGTACCTTGCCGGAGGCAGTCGTATCCCATCCGGGTTCCGGCACAGCCTTTTCCGCCTGCTGTATGGTCTGTTCCTCAGCGTAAGCCGGCACCGCATCCTTATGTGGCACGGCGGCACGCGCCACGAGGGGCAGCAACGCCAGCACCGTCAACAATATTGCACCGGCAAGCATCGCCCACAGTCGCGGCCAGGATAGGGATGCATGCATGTCATACCTCCTTGTTCATCATGTTCGCTATGGCCGGGCGCGGCCATACTCGTTTTGCAGGCGGTTGCGTTTGGCGATTGCCGCAGCCCAGGCCTGCCTGTCATTGCCGAAGTGCAGCTGCTGCGGAAGATTGTCGCGCTTGCCGCTGTACTGGCCGTCGACCCAGCGCGGGTGCTGTTCGACTTCCAGGCAACCGGCCAGCAGCAATGCCGGCAACGCAGTAATCAGTAATCGCACGGGCTTCATGACGGCAGCTTTCTCGGCTGGTTCTGAAAATCGTCGGGCAGCTGGTTATTCCGTGGCCCGTCGCCCTTGCCGGCGGCAGCTCCGCCGCGCCGGGACTGGCCGTAGGCAATCTTCCAGCCCCACAATTGCGGCCCATAGCCACGGACTTCGACGCGCTCGCGATAAATGTCGGCGATAATGTCGGCATCGCCGCCCAGCAGCGCCTTGGTCGCGCATTGCTCGGCACAGGCCGGCAACTTGCCCTCGGCGATGCGGTTGCGGCCGTATTTCTTGAACTCGGCATCCGAGCCGTCCGGTTCCGGTCCGCCGGCGCAGAAAGTGCACTTGTCCATCTTGCCGCGGTGGTTGAAGACACCGGTTTCCGGAAATTGCGGCGCACCAAACGGGCAGGCGTAGGAACAATAGCCGCAGCCGATGCACTGGTCCTTGTCGTGCAACACGATGCCATCTTCCGTGTGATAGATGCATTCGACCGGACATACCGCCATGCACGGCGCATCGGTGCAATGCATGCAGGCCACGGAAATCGAATGCTCGCCCGGCACGCCGTCATTGATCGTCACCACCCGCCGACGGTTGACGCCCCACGGCGTCTCGTGCTCGTTCTTGCATGCCGTCACGCAGCCGTTGCAGTCGATGCAGCGCTCGGTATCGCAGATAAACTTCATTCTTGCTGCCATCGGGACCTCCTGGTCTCCTGACTTTCATGGTCGAGTGCGCCTTGACGTGCTCGACGCCATCACGCGCGCGCCAGACGACATAGCGATACCTTGGTTTCCTGCATCATCGTCACGGCGTCGTAGCCATAGGTCCAGCCGGTGTTGACAGCCTCGCCGCGGGCGATAGGCGCCGCGCCTTGCGGGTAACGATCCAGCAAGTCTTCGCCCATCCACCAACCGCCGAAGTGGAACGGCATCCAGACGATGCCAGGCGGCACCCGCTCAGTCACCATCGCCATCATCTTCAGCCGCGCGCCGGTCGGCGTCTCGACCCAGAGATATTTGCCGGTGACGGCGCCTACCTGCGCCGCATTCTGCGGATTGACCTCGACGAACATGTTTTGCTGCAATTCCGCCAGCCAGGGGTTGGAACGGGTTTCATCGCCACCGCCCTCATATTCGACCAGACGGCCGGAAGTCATGATCAGCGGATAGTCCCTGGAAAAATCCGCCGCCTGCACCGACTTGTACAGTGTCGGCAGGCGCCAGAAAGCCGCCTTGTCGTCATAGGTCGGGTATTTCGCCACCAGGTCGCGCCGCGGGCTCATCAATGGTTCGCGGTGCACCGGTACCGGGTCGGGGAAATTCCAGACATTGCAGCGCGCACGCGCATTGCCGAATGGCGCGCAACCATGGCCGATCACGACACGAATGATGCCGCCCGAGAGGTCCGTTTTCCAGTTCTTGCCCTCGGCCCGGGTCTGTTCCTCCGGCGTCAGCTCGCTCCACCAGCCCAGCTTTTTCAGGAACACATGGTCGAATTCCGGGTAGCCCGTATCGATTTCACTGCCCCTGGTGGTGGAGCCGTCTGCGGCCAGCAGGCTTTCGCCGTTACGCTCGACACCCCAGTTGGCGCGAAACGGCAAGCCGCCCTCGATTACCGGCTTGGACAGGTCGTACAGCAGCGGCGTGCCGGGATGCTTCAGCTCCGGCGTGCCCCAGCAGGGCCATGGCAAGCCGTAGTAATCGCCTTGGCAGGGCCCCGATTCGGCGCGCAGTGTGGTCGGGTTGAAGGTATGCTTGTTTTGCATGTGCAGCTTGAGCCGCTCGGGCGAACAGCCGGTATAGCCAATGGTCCAGCAGGAACGGTTGATCTCGCGCAGGATGTCCTCGACCACCGGCTCGTTGTTGACGACCTTGATGTTCTTGCACAGTTCGTTGGCAAAGCCAAATTTTTTCGCGAACAGGTACATGATTTCCTGGTCGGTCTTGCATTCGAACAGCGGCGCAATCACCCGTTCGCGCCATTGCAGGCTGCGATTGCTGGCGGTCACCGAGCCGGACGTCTCGAACTGCGTGGTCGCCGGCAGCAGATAGACGCCATCCTTGCGGCCATGCATGGCCGCCGTCATGGTCGGGTATGGGTCGATGACCACCAGCATGTCCAGCTTTTGCATGGCGGCCTGCATGTCCGGCAACCGTGTCTGGCTGTTGGGCGCATGCCCCCAGTACAACACCGCGCGCAGGTTGCTCGGCTGGTCGATGTACTCGTTCTGTTCCAGCACGCCGTCGAACCAGCGCGACACCGTCAATCCCGGTTTCTCCATCAATTCCTTGGAGGCGAAGCGCGATGCCAGCCAGTTGTAGTCGACGCCCCAGACCGTGGAGAAATGCTTCCAGGCACCTTCTGCAATGCCATAGTAGCCGGGCAGCGAATCCGGATTCGGTCCGACGTCGGTGGCACCCTGCACATTGTCGTGACCACGGTAGATATTGGCGCCGCCACCGGAAACACCGATATTGCCCAGCGCCAGCTGCAGTATCGACAGCGCGCGCACATTGGCGGTGCCGACATGATGCTGGGTGATACCCATGCACCAGACCACCGACGATGGCCGGTTCATTGCCAGCAACTCGGCGGCACGACGCACCTGCTGCTCCGGTACGCCGGTCACATCGACCACTTTGTCCGGCGTCCACTTGGCAACTTCCTTGCGCACTTCCTCCATGCCATGGGTGCGCTCGGCGATGTATTGCTTGTCTTCCCAGCCGTTCTGGAAAATATGCCAGAGCATGCCCCATACCAGCGCGATATCGGTGCCGGGACGAATGCGCACATAATGGTCGGCGAAGCGCGCGGTGCGGGTGAAGCGCGGGTCGATCACGACCATTTTCGCGCCCAGTTCCTTCGCATGCAGAAAGTGCAGCATCGAGATCGGGTGCGCTTCCGCCGGGTTGGAACCGATGAACAAGACCGCCTTGCTATTGTGCAAGTCATTAAACGAATTGGTCATCGCGCCATAACCGTAGGTTTGCGCAACGCCTGCCACCGTGGTCGAATGGCAGATGCGGGCCTGATGGTCGCAATTGTTCGTGCCCCACATCGAGATGAACTTGCGCATCAGGTAGGCTTGTTCATTGCTGTGCTTGCTACCGCCTATCATCATGATGGCATCCTGGCCTGCCTGCTGGCGCAGCTGCAACAGCCGGTCGCCAACTTCGTTGATCGCCTGTTCCCATGAAATGCGCTGGTATTTGCCGGCGACCAGTTTCATCGGATAGCGCAACCGGTGCTCGCCATGACCGTGTTCGCGCACCGAGGCGCCCTTGGCGCAATGCGCACCCATGTTGATCGGCGAGTCGAAGGCAGCGTCCTGGCGGATCCAGACGCCGTTCTGCACCACCGCCTCGACCGAGCAGCCGACCGAGCAGTGGGTACAAATGGTATGTTTGACTTCAGGTGCGCCTACGGCAGGTGCTTGCGGGCCGGCGGCCCGCGCCGGCGCGATCACGTTGAGCGGCAAGTGACGTGCCAGCACGCCGGCACCGGCGGTGACACCGGCCCGCATCAGGAAGGTGCGCCGATTCATGGTGGCGGGGCTGCCGCCGTCGCGGGAAATCTTCACAAATGACATGGACCGGCTCCTTAAGGCGGCATTACCAGTTGCGTACGCTGCGGTAATACTTGCGGATATGCTCGGTTTCGCGATAGCCGCTACCGGGCGCTGCAACCTCCGCCGGCTCCGATGGCAGCACCACCGGGGTCGCCTGCGCCGCGGCCGCCTTGCCAAACAGAACGGCAATGGCACCGAATGCACCCGCGCCCCTGGCTGCCATCAGGAACTGCCGCCGCGCCCGATCCGGCCTGCCCGATTCATGTTCATCCATAAGCCCTCCTTCGTGCGTCAATATCCGGCAGCGCCCGCTTCTTCCATGTCAAACGCCTGCGCCTCGACTGAAAAAAATTCCTGGGAAAAATCCGCCAGCTGTCGGTAAAAATTCGCGCCATCGATCAAACGAATATCGTCGAAGCAGCGGCTGCTCCATGGGGCGATATGCTTTTCGAAGAACTGTTTCTGGCGGCTGAGTGAATGGCGCGCGGCGCCCGCTTCGCCAGCAATCATCACGCGCATGGTTTCGCACAGGGCCGCCAGGTGGTCTTCCATCTCGCCGACGCCGGCTATCCTTGCCAGGCCGAGTTGCGCCAGTTCGGCGCGCAATGCTGCCAGCGGCTTTTCATTAAGAAACCCGGCAAGGTACAGGGAAGCATAGGGGTTGATTTGCGGCGTGCCGGCGCTGATGAACAATGCGTCGAATTCATCCCGGATCGCATCGGCATCCATGATGCCTGCGGTGAGCACCAGCTTTTCCCATGCCAGATCGAGCGGGCAAGCGGTTTCCAGAGAATTGAGGGGGTCTGCTGCTGCAAGGCACGCCAGCAGGCTGGCATCCGGCGCGGCAATCAGCAGGCGCGCGATCAGGGCATACAGGTCGGCGCGGGCCTGATCTTCGAGGGACAGGGGCAAATTCAAGGGCAAAGGCACACCAGCAAGCGCAGGCGTGGGATGACCGCTGCTTTCTGCATGGATTGCTTCCATCTGTCCCCACCCTTTTTTTCAAGATCGGGCCTATTCCAGCCTCATTAACAGGATAGGCGGGAATATCGAGGAGAGGCAGGCCAGCCACATACGGCTTCGACCTGCATCAATTCCCGGATAATTTGGGAATCGACAGGAAATTTACACGCAGCCTAGATCAATCCCTCGAACGGCAGCACGGCGACCGCGTCGCCCGCTTGCACACTGTCCTGTTCATGCCCAAGGATAACCATGCAGTTGGCCTCCGACATGGAACGCAGGATGCCGGAGCCTTGCGCACCGGTGATGCGCACCTGCGGCCGGCCCTGGCTGTCCTGCGACAGGATGCCGCGCTGGTACTCTGTGCGGCCGGGTCTTTTGCGGATAGCGGATTGCGATGTCGCCCGCAGCAGCGGCAGCGGCTCGGCGCCGGCGCCCATCATGCGCAGCAACGCCAGGCGCGCGAAGAAGTAAAAAGTGACCATGACGGCAACCGGATTGCCCGGCAAGCCGAACAGCCAGGCGCTTTTTCCGCCTGATGAAATTTTACCGAACGCCATGGGCCGGCCCGGCCGCATGGCAATTTTCCAGAATCGCACATCGCCCAGCTGCGCCATGATCTCTTTGGTGTAATCGGCTTCGCCGACCGAGACGCCACCGGATGTAATGACGACATCGGCATTTTCGCAAGCCGAGCGCAACGCCGCTTCGAGTGCAGCAGGGTCGTCCCTAACCACGCCCATGTCGCGTATTTCGCAATCCAGCCGCGCCAGCATCCCGTACAGCGTATAGCGGTTGCTGTCGTACACACAGCCGGCCGCCAGCGGCTCGCCCAGCGAGCGCAACTCGTCGCCGGTGGAGAAAAACGCCACCCGCAGGCGCCGCCGCACCGGCACTTCGGCAATCCCGAGCGAGGCGACCAGGCCGAGGTCGGCCGGCCGCATGATCCTTCCCTGCGCCAGGGCTGGCGTGCCGGCGCGCAAATCCTCGCCTTGCAAGCGGCGGTTATCGCCCGGCCTGACAACCCCGGCCGCCAGCGTCACGACCGCTTCGGTGGCCGATTGCACGCATTCCTGCGGCACCACGGTATCGCAGCCGGCCGGCATCGGCGCGCCGGTCATGATGCGCACGCACTCGCCGGCCGCCACGCTGCCGCCATAGCCGGCGCCGGCAAAGGCACGGCCGACGATGTGGAATGCCAGTTGCCCGGCAACCGGCAGATCTGCGCCGCGCAAGGCATAGCCATCCATGGCGGAATTGTCATGCGCCGGAACATTGATCGGCGAAATGACCTCTTCGGCCAGCACCCGTCCCAAGGCACTGCGCAAGGCCAGCCTTTCCACGCCAGCGACCGGCGCGACGCATTCCCGCACAATGAGCTGCGCCTGCTCAACCGGCAAGGCATCGGGATCATAATCGGACAGGCAACTGACGACTGCAGAAATAGGCGATGCGTGCATGGGCGGCTTGAGAGGATTGTTGTTGCGGTTCGTGCAGGGATCAGCGACTGCCCCTATTGTGCCTGAAAGCGTTGCAATTCTTCCAGCGTATTAATGTTGCGAAACGCCGCCTCATCCGCAAACGCAACCTCCACAAACCGCAGCGACCGGTACCAGGTCTCGACCTTGCGGCCGCCCTGCTGCAGGTAGGCATCCAGGTGCGGCAGCAACGAAGTTTTCATCAAGCAAAACACGGGATGCGGCTGGCGGCTCGCGCCACTGCCGGTAACGGCGACGGCCACATCGGCTTCGGCCGCAATCAGCGCATCGCTCAGTCGTCCGACCAGATCGACCGGCAAGAAGGGCGAGTCGCACGGCGCCGTGATCATGTAGGGCGTGGCGCAATGCGACAGGCCGGCCAGCATGCCGGCCAGCGGACCGGGGAACCCTGCCAGGCTGTCCGGCCAGACCGGATGTCCATATGCGCCGTAGGCATCCAGATTTTGATTGGCATTGATCATCAGTCCCTGCACCTGCGGCGCCAGGCGCCCGATCACGTGCGCTGCCATGGTCTGGCCAAGAAACGCCTGCAAGCCCTTGTCGACGCCGCCCATGCGGGAACCGCGGCCGCCGGCAAGGATCAGTCCCGTCACTGCGTTGGTAGTAATTTGCATGTGCAAAGTATAAATTGAATAGCTGCTGCTGGGCGAAGTCGGCATGAAGACTTCAGGCAGAAGGCATGAAAATTGATGCTACTCAACAGCTGATGGTACAGGCCAGCCATTCTTTTACGATGATCTACCGTCCGCAAATGTCCAGCGCCAGCATAGACCTGACCTGCGAAGTCGAGGCCCTCGACGAACGCGGCCGGGTGACGCGCATCGCCATTCCCGCGGAGCGGCCATTGACTGTCTATGTCGACCGGCGCGAGCTGGTGACGCTGATGACGCTCGGCGCCGCGCCGGAAGCGCTGACGCTGGGCTACCTGCGCAACCAGCGGCTGATCCAGTCGATCGCGGATGTCGCCGCCATCCAGGTGGACTGGGAAGTCGATGCGGTTGCCGTCAAGACGCGCCATGGCATCGCCGGCCTGGCACAGCGCACCGCAAAAAAAGTCGTGACGACCGGCTGCGGCCAGGGCTCGGTATTCGGCGGATTGATGGATGAAATCGAGCAAATCTCCGTGCCGCCGGATGCACGCCTGAAACAGTCGGTGCTGTACAGAATCGTCGACACGATCCGCACCCAGCCATCGATTTACAAGCAGGCCGGCTCGGTGCATGGCTGCGCGCTGTTTTCCGCCGCCGGCGACTTGCTGTATTTCTTCGAGGACGTTGGCCGCCACAATGCGGTCGATGCCATTGCCGGCCGCATGTGGCTCGATGACGTGACGGGCGCCGACAAGGTGTTCTACACCACTGGCCGGCTCACCTCGGAAATGGTGATCAAGGGAGCGCAGATGGGCATTCCTTTCTTGCTGTCGCGCTCGGGCACCACGCAAATGGGGCACATGGTTGCCGAACGCCTGGGCATGTCGTTGCTGGCGCGTTGCACCGGCAAACATTTCCTGCTGTTGACGGGCAAGGAGCGCCTGCTGCAGGAACCTGCCATGCTCGATGCCGTGCTGCCGGCCTGAGCAGCGCAATACCTTGCACATCCAGAGCTTCGCATGAGCATTCCGCAAGCCATCCTCGATGCCTTCAGCCTGCTTGCCAGGGGCGATGCCGCGCTGCTGGAAATTATCCGGGTAACGCTGAAGACTTCCTTCGTCGCACTGGCCATTGCCGCACCGTGCGCCATCGCCGCCAGCTACCTGATTGCGCAGCATGCCTTTCCGGGCAGGCGCATCGCCATCTGGCTGGCCCAGGCCGCGATGGCGCTGCCGACCGTCCTGATCGGCCTGCTGCTGTACCTGGCCCTGTCGCGGCATGGTCCGCTGGGGCCGCTGCACTGGCTGTTTTCCCAACCCGGCATCATTGCCGGACAGGTCATGATTGCCATCCCGGTGCTGGTTGCCTTTTCGCTGACGGCGATACAGGCAGCCGACCCCAGGCTGGCAGAAACCGCCATCACGCTGGGGGCATCGCGCCTGGGCGTCATGCGCACGATCCTGCATGAGGTGCGCTTCGGGATCATGGCGGCGGTCATCAGCGGCTTCGGCCGGGTGATTGCCGAAGTCGGTTGCGCCCTCATGGTCGGCGGCAATATCGAAGGCGAAACGCGCACCATCACCACCGCCATCGCGCTGCAAACCAGCAAGGGCGAATTCGCCCAGGGCATTGCGCTCGGCATGGTGCTGGTAACCATTGCGCTCGCGGTCAATGCCTTGCTGGCCTGGCTGCAGGGCGACACGCATGCTGCCAGAGGTGTGTCATGAGCGTCTTGCTGTCGATCCAGCACTTGCGCAAGAACTTTGGCGAACGGCGACTGTTCGACATCGATGCACTGGTCATCCAGCAGGCGGCCGCTTATGTTTTGACGGGCCTGAACGGCACCGGCAAGTCCACCCTGCTGCGGGTACTCGCCGGACTGGAAAAAGCGGAAACGGGTGAAAGCCGCTTCCTCGGAAGAGCTGTGCAATGGTCGAGCTATCCGCGAGAAATACGGGAAAACGTGATCTATGTGCACCAGCATCCGGTCATGTTTGCCACCAGCGTTGCCGACAATATCGGCTATGGCCTGGCGGCGCGGGGACAATCAAGGCATGAAATCGCCCGCCTGGTGGCGGAGGCGATGCACTGGGCTGGCGTCAGCCACCTGCGCGGCAGCAGCCCCCTCAGTCTGTCCGGCGGCGAAAAGCAGCGGGTGGCGCTGGCGCGCGCCAAGGTGCTGGCGCCGAAACTCCTGTTGCTGGACGAACCCACCGCCAGTCTGGATGGCGCCGCGCGCGAACAGGTGCTTTCCCTGATCCCGACCCTGACTGCCGCTGGCAGCAGCGTCATCATGGCCACCCACGACCGCGACCTGATTGCAATGCCCGGCGTGGTGCGACTGAAGCTGCAGGACGGCAGACTGCAGGCCCGGCAAAACCGCATGCGGCTGGCCTGAATGCCAACCCGCAACCTTATTTGCCACCACGAGCGGAAGGGAAAAACACTTGCTGGCCGTCGATCCGGAAGCTGGCGATTTTCTGCTGCCCTTGCGGCGACGTGATCCAGTCGATCAGCCGCATCGCCACCTTGTAGTTGATATCGCTGTACCTGGCCGGGTTGACGGCAATGATGCCATATGGATTGAACATCCTGGGATCGCCCTCCAGCAGTATCGCCAGACCGGTCCTGGCGCGGTACGCCAGGTAGGTAGCACGATCGGTCAGCGTGTAGGCCTGCATTTCCGCCGCCATGTTCAGCACCTCCCCCATGCCCAGCCCGGCCGAGATATAGGCATCGCCGGACGGTTTGCTGCCGATCTGTTTCCAGTAAGCCTTTTCCATCTGATCCGTGCCGGAATTGTCGCCGCGCGATATGAATTTGCCTTTTCCTTCGACGAGGCGTTGCAAGCCCGTCAGGACATCCTTGCCGGCTTCACGGATGCCGGCCGGATCAGCTTTCGGGCCGACGATGATGAAGTCGTTGTACATCACATCGCGGCGGTCGACGCCATGGCCATCGGCCACGAACTTGTCTTCGGATGGGCGGGCATGTACCAGGGTCACGTCGACGTCGCCGTTTTTAGCCAGTTCCAGCGCCTTGCCGGTTCCTACCGCAATGACATGCACCCTGATCCCGGAAGCGGCTTCGAATTGCGGCAGCAGATAAGCGAGCAAGCCGGAATTTTCAGTACTGGTTGTCGTCGACAGCTTCAGAGTCTGCTGGCCCAGCACCGACGCTGGCGCCAGCAGGATGGCGGCAAGCGTTGCCAGGGCAAGACGGCAGATGCGTAAACGCATATGAATCTCCTTGCAGTGAGTGATGCCTGAGCCAGTGTGAGGATGATTTCGTTTTTGGCTTTGCCGCTTCTCAATTCATGTCGCCGGAAATCGGCAGTATCCTTTAACCATCTTCGCCAAACAGCCGTGCAGGGAGCCAAAGTGATCCGCCGTTGCTTCACATCTTGCTTGACCGCATTTTCCATCGGGATGGCCATGCAGCCTGCGGCAGCAGACGCGGACATTTCAAGCTACGCATTTGTGCGCGAGGATGGCGCCCTGCAGATCAGCGGCAATCTGGTCCACCTGTACGGCATTTACATTCCGCCGACAGAGCAGACCTGTTACACCTTCGTTCGACCGATACGCTGCAGCAGTCGCGCCGCGCTTGCTCTCGACTTCAAGATCAGCGGCGATTTCGTGCGCTGCCAGACCAGGTCCGTCAATTCCGATGGCAGCCTCACGGCAAGCTGCACCTCGGGCGATGACGACTTGAGCGCATGGATGCTGCAAAAAGGCTGGGCCCTGGCCCTTCCTGATGCGCCGTTTTCTTATGCGGCGATGGAAAAGATCGCCCAGGCGCGCGGACTGGGGATCTGGGGAATTCCCGTTGAAATCAACAAGGAACGACCGCTCCGGACGCGCTAGCGCTGCCATGCCCAGCTCATGCGCAATTTTGGCCTTCATATTCCTTGAGCCGGTTGTACAGGGTTTTCAGGCTCACGCCGAGCACGGCGGCGGCAAGCGTCTTGTTGCCATGATAGTGCCCGAGCGTGGCGCAAATCAGGCGGCGCTGGGCGTCTTCCAGGGTACTTCCCAGCTGCAGCCGGATGCAATCGCCAGCATCTTCCTCCTCCTGCTGCGGAGGGACGGGGGTAGTCATGGCGGCGGTCAGGTCGAGTGCACGGTCGGCCAGGATGAAAGCGCGCTGAACGGCGTTTTTCAATTCGCGGACATTGCCTGGCCAGTGGTAAGTTTGCATGAATTCCCGCGAAGCTTGTGAAAACACTTTGGCCGCATGTTCTTCCTGATTCATGCGCTCCAGAAAAACATCGGCCATCAATCCGATATCCTCGCCGCGCTCGCGCAGCGGCGGCACCTGCAGGGGAAACACCGACAGCCGGTAATACAGATCGCTGCGCAAGATCCCGTCGCGCACCGCCTGGCGCGGGCAGCGGTTGGTGGCGGCGATCACACGCACCTTGACCTGGGTCTCGGTGTCGGCGCCGACCCGACAAAAGCAGCCGGTTTCCAATATGCGCAGCAACTTGATTTGCATGTCCATCGGCATTTCCGTGACTTCATCGAGAAACAGGATGCCGCCATCGGCGCGTTCAAAACAGCCTTTGCGGCTTTTCACCGCGCCGGTGAAGCTGCCGCGCTCGTGACCGAACAATTCCGCCTCGATCAAATGCGGCGAGATGGCGCCGCAATTGACCGCCACCAGAGGATGACCGGCACGGCCGCTCATCATGTAAATGGTATTGGCGACCAGCTCCTTGCCGGTGCCGCTTTCGCCCTCGATCAAGACATTGGCATGGGTCGGTGCGACCCTGGCGATCATGTGGAACAACTGCCGCATCGGCCGCGAAGCGCCGTACAGGTCGCCGAATCTTGCATGTGCCTGCGGCGGCGCCTTCGGCATTTCCTCAGGCACCGGCGCAATCGCTGGCGCCGGTGGATCGTAGGCCAGATATCGCATCGCAGCCTGGGTCGCGTCAGCAATCCTGTAGTCATTTAGCACGGGACACTCCTTTTGTTACCGCATATACATTTTTGTAATATCCACATAATCTGAAAATCTGGCGCATACGTTTTTTCCGATTTTGAACCGGGAATGTCCGGACGTGTGCAGTGATTTTTTTATGCGCAGAATGAACAATTGATTTGTCTCAAAGTCTTATAGGATAGGAAATCCGCCACTGCAACAGATACGTTCAAGCACATATTCATTGCCGGGAAATCGTTGCAGAAACACGGTGTGACATTTCTCCAAAAAACCTGCGGACATAGGGAAAGAAATGACACAGCTGATGAAATATGGGCGTATGATTAAATCGTTGCCACTTGCAAACTCATGCAGGCAACAGATGCTCTAGTCATGGCTGTAACGATACTTTCTGCAAAAAGGATCACCCATGAAAATCTTCGAGAATTATGCTTCGCGTTATGAACGGACTCGAGAAGAAGAATATTCCCTGAAGGAATATCTGGAGATCTGCAAGCGCGACCACCTCGCCTATGCCTCCGCCGCCGAACGCATGCTGCACGCGATCGGCGAACCGGAACTGCTCGACACCCGCCACGACCAGCGCCTGTCGCGCATCTTTGCCAACAAGGTAGTCAAGATTTATCCGGCGTTCCGGGAATTCTATGGCACCGAGGAAGTCATCGAGCAAGTCGTTGCCTATTTCCGCCATGCCGCACAGGGACTGGAAGAACGCAAGCAGATCCTGTATCTGCTGGGTCCGGTCGGCGGTGGCAAGTCCTCCATCGCCGAAAAGTTGAAGGAACTGATGCAGCGTGTGCCCTTCTACGCCATCAAGGGATCACCGGTCAACGAATCGCCCCTCGGCCTGTTCAGCGAAGCCGAGGATGGCGCGATCCTGGAAGAAGACTTCGGCATCCCGCGCCGCTACCTGCGCACCATTCCGAGCCCGTGGGCGGTCAAGCGCCTGGCCGAATTCAATGGCGACATCAACCAGTTCCGCGTGGTCAAGCGCTATCCATCGATCCTGAAACAGATCGCCATTTCCAAGACCGAGCCAGGTGATGAAAACAACCAGGATATTTCTTCCCTGGTGGGCAAGGTGGATATACGCAAGCTCGAGGATTATTCCCAGGACGACCCGGACGCCTACAGCTACTCCGGCGGCCTGTGCCTGGCCAACCAGGGCTTGATGGAATTCGTCGAAATGTTCAAGGCGCCGATCAAGGTGCTGCACCCCTTGCTGACGGCTACCCAGGAAGGCAACTTCAAGGGCACGGAGGGTTTCGGCGCGATTCCCTTCGACGGCGTGGTGCTGGCGCACTCCAACGAATCCGAGTGGAAAGCTTTTCGCAACAACAAGAACAATGAAGCTTTCCTCGACCGTATTTATATCGTCAAGGTGCCGTATTGCCTGCGCGTGTCGGAAGAAGTGAAGATTTACGAAAAGCTGATGCGCAACTCTTCGTTGTCGCAGGCGCCCTGCGCGCCCGGCACACTGAAGATGATGGCGCAGTTCGCGGTCCTGTCGCGCCTGCGCGAGCCGGAGAATTCCAGCATCTATTCCAAGATGCTGGTCTACGATGGCGAAAACCTCAAGGATACCGACCCCAAGGCCAAGTCGATCCACGAATACATCGACTATGCCGGCGTCGATGAAGGCATGGATGGCTTGTCCACCCGCTTTGCCTTCAAGATCCTCTCCAAGGTGTTCAACTTCGACACCACCGAGATCGCAGCCAACCCGGTGCACCTGCTGTACGTGCTGGAGCAGCAGGTCGCGCGCGAACAGTTCCCGCCTGAAATCGAGCAGAAATACCTTACCTATATCAAGGAGCACCTGGCGCAACGCTATGTCGATTTCATCGGCAAGGAAATCCAGACCGCTTACCTGGAAAGCTATTCCGAGTATGGCCAGAACATCTTCGACCGCTACGTGCTGTTCGCCGATTTCTGGATACAGGACCAGGAATTCCGCGATCCGGACACCGGCGAGAGCTTCGACCGCAATGCGCTGAACAATGAACTGGAAAAGATCGAAAAGCCGGCCGGCATCTCCAACCCAAAGGATTTCCGCAACGAAATCGTCAACTTCGTCCTGCGCGCCCGTGCGCAGAATGCCGGCAAAAACCCGTTGTGGACCAGTTACGAAAAGCTGCGCACGGTGATCGAGAAGAAAATGTTCTCGAATACCGAAGACTTACTACCGGTAATTTCCTTCAACGCCAAGGCCAGTGCCGACGATTCCCACAAGCACGAGGAATTTGTCGAGCGCATGGTGGCCAAAGGCTATACCGCCAAGCAGGTGCGCCTGTTGTGCGAATGGTATCTGCGCGTAAGGAAGTCGTCGTAAGGAGAAGGTTTTGGTTCACCTCATCGACCGTCGTCTGCAAGGCAAGAACAAGTCCGCGATCAACCGCGAGCGCTTCATCCGTCGTTACAAGGGACAAATCAAGGAAGCCGTGGCGCGCGCAGTCAAGGGCCGCTCGATCACCGACATCGAAAGCGGGGAGAAAATCTCCATTCCAGTCAAGGATGTCAACGAACCCGTATTCGGCCATTCGCATGGCGGCGTTTGGGAAAACGTTCATCCAGGCAATAAGGAATATGCCAAAGGCGACCAGATCGAGCGCCCCAGGGACGGTCGCGGCGGCACCGGCAAAGGCAAGGCCGGCAATAGCGACGAGACTGGCGAAGACGACTTTTCTTTCGAATTGTCGCGCGAAGAATTCCTCAACGTCTTTTTCGATGACCTCGAACTGCCCAACCTGGTCAAGACACAACTAACCGCCGTCCCCGAATTCAAGAGCCAGCGCGCCGGCTACAACGTTTCCGGCACGCCCTCCAACATCCACGTGCTGCGTTCGCTGCGTGGCGCGCTCGGACGCCGCATCGCCGTCGGCGGCACACCGCGCAAGCGCCTGAAACAGGCCGAGGAGGAGTTGCAGGCATTGCTGCATGAAACGGGCGAAGATGACCCGCGCGTCATCGAATTGATCAGGGAAATCCATTTCCTGCGCGCGCGCATCCTGGCGATCCCCTTCATCGATCCATTCGATCTGCGCTACAGCAACCGTATCAAGGTGCCCAAGCCGGCCAGCCAGGCGGTCATGTTCTGCATCATGGATGTCTCGGGTTCGATGGACGAAGCCAGGAAGGATGCCGCCAAGCGCTTTTTCATCCTGCTGTATCTGTTCCTGACGCGTGCCTATGAAAAAATCGAGGTGGTATTCATCCGCCACCACACCTCGGCGACCGAAGTCGACGAGCAGGAATTTTTCCATTCGCGCGAATCGGGCGGCACCGTGGTGTCGTCGGCACTGCACCTCTTGAAGAAAATCATTCAGGAACGCTACCCGAGCAGCGACTGGAACGCCTATGTCGCCCAGGCCTCCGATGGCGACAACTGGGACAGCGACTCAAACACCTGCCGCGAACTGCTGGTCAATGCCATCATGCCGCTGGTGCAGTATTACGCCTATGTCGAAATCACCGATGGCCCGCCGCAAAACCTGTGGGAAGAGTATGCGCAAATCCCGGCCGTCTATCCGAACTTCGTCATGCAGAAAATCGAATCTCCTGCCGACATTTACCCGGTCTTCCGCGAACTGTTCAAAAAGCAGCCGAAATGAGGTCGCCCATGCATGCCTTGCCCGCCCTGCCCGAACCGGACAATCCGCACCGCCTGCCGGAACAATCCGAGTGGACCTTCGAGCTGATCGAGCAGGCACACGAAGAAGTGCGCCGGGTCGCTGAGAAATTCGGCCTGGACACGTACCCGAACCAGCTCGAAGTCATCAGCGCCGAGCAAATGATGGATGCCTATGCCTCCGTCGGCTTGCCGGTGTCTTACCACCACTGGTCTTTCGGCAAGCATTTCATGTCGACGGAAAAAAGTTACCGGCGCGGCCAGATGGGGCTGGCTTACGAGATCGTCATCAATTCCAACCCCTGCATCGCCTACCTGATGGAAGAAAACAGCCTGATGATGCAAACGCTGGTGATCGCGCATGCCTCGTATGGCCATAACTCCTTTTTCAAGGGCAATTACCTGTTTCGCACCTGGACCGACGCCGAAGCGATCGTCGACTACATGGTCTTTGCCAAAAATTACATCAGCCAGTGCGAACAGCGCCACGGCATCGAGGAAGTCGAACTGCTGCTCGATTCCTGCCACGCATTGCAGAATTACGGCGTGGACCGCTACAAGCGGCCGGCGAAACTGTCGCTGGAAAAGGAATATGCGCGCCAGCAGGAACGCGAGCAATACCTACAATCGCAAGTCAACGATCTCTGGCGCACCCTGCCGCGGCACGAGGAAGAAGCGCCGCAGGAAGCCAGCCATCGTTTCCCCGAAGAGCCGCAGGAAAACCTGCTGTATTTCATCGAGAAATACGCGCCACTGCTGGAGCCATGGCAACGCGAAGTCGTACGCATCGTGCGCAAGATTTCGCAATATTTTTATCCGCAGCGCCAGACCCAGGTGATGAACGAAGGCTGGGCCAGCTTCTGGCATTACACCATCCTGAACCAGCTATATGAAGACGGTATCGTCGGCAATGGATTCATGATGGAGTTTCTGCAAAGCCATACCAACGTGGTCTACCAGCCGCCCATCAGCAGCCCCCATTACAATGGCATCAACCCTTACGCGCTGGGCTTTGCCATGATGCGCGACATCCGGCGCATCTGCGAAGCGCCGACGGCGGAAGACCGCGCATGGTTTCCCGACATCGCCGGCAGCGACTGGATCAAGACGCTGGATTTTGCCATGCGCAATTTCAAGGATGAAAGCTTCATTGCGCAATACCTCTCACCCAAGCTGATCCGCGATTTCCATTTCTTTGCCGTGCTGGACGACGACCGCAACGAGAACCTGCAGGTTTCGGCGATCCACGATGAGAGCGGCTACCGGCATGTGCGCGAACAACTGGCCGCGCAATACAACCTCGGCAACCGCGAACCGGATATCCAGGTCTGGTCAGTCAACACCCACGGCGACCGCACCCTGACACTGCGCCATACCCAATTCCAGCGCCGGCCGCTGAACCAGAACGCCAGCGAAGTCCTGAAGCATGTGGCGCGCCTGTGGAGCTTCGACGCCCACCTGGAAACGGTCAACCCCGAGGGCACGGTGCTGCATACGATGGAGTGCAAGGCCGAGAAGCGGCGCCGCCGCAAGAAATGAGATCAAGAAATGACGGCGCGGCTGCGAATGCCAGCATAGCCGCGTACAAGCTGTGCGGGAACCTGCCTGCCCGACCCTGATCACACGACAACAGGAAGTCGCTCCTGCCAATCAAATCAAGGAAAAGCCATGCCATCCACCGTAACTCCGAGTCAGTCGACGTCCGCCCTGCATCTGCACCGTGCACCCATCCCGGAAGAGGAACCATTGCCAGGCGAGGAACCCGGTCCCGACGACGAAGAGCCGCCGCCGCATCCGGACCCCTCCATGCCCCCCTGCCGCCCTGCCTGCGCGGCGGCAGACGCCAGCCTGCAAAACAGGCTGTTTCACTAGGAAGCAAGCAATGGCAAATACACAGGACGAGTACGCAAGCGAATTGCTGCGCCGCTTTGAGGATCTCACGCACTGGGCGATCGCCCACTGGCCGGAAAAAAATTATCCGCTCATGCAATCGGACTTTGCCAATGCACGCCGCGAGATCAGCGTCATTTTGGGACGCAGGCTGCAAGAGGGCGTGTCTTCAACGCCACGCCCATCCGGACCGGATGATGCTGAATACATCGAACTCAATCCGACACCCTGGCCCTGACAAACAAAAACCACGGCGCACACGGCGGGCGCGACGGAAGGCATGGCGCTTTCTCTTTCAGCGACGGCAATGCAGCTGTCGCTTCATGAAGGCTAGGCCAAAGGCCATGGTATTCCCGCTATGGGGTTTTTCCGTCGCGCCCGCCGTGTGCGTCGTGGTTCATCGAAAAATATTCAGTCATATATGACGCGTGCGGGCAGTAGCAAGGCGCGCATGCGATGAAGAAAAATAGGTATCCTCCTCAGGAAACTGTTCATCAGCGATTTCCTCGATAGGCATGCCGAACCGGGCACGCATCTCGTTTTTCGCCTCCAGCAACTCCCGACCGAGCGCAACCAGATCGATATCCGAGACAAGAACTTTGGGGAACATCACCGCTTCCTCATCCTGAATGTGGTGTTCAATCTGTTCCGCCAGTGCCCTGACCTTGGCGTCAAACATGGGTTCGTCCGGCTGTATCTTGCCCAGCATGATGATGATGCTCTTGGCGGATTCATGTTCATCCCAGGCTTCATCCATCAATCTGTCGTCATTGATTTCCTTGCGCACGACCGGATAAAAGATACCTTCTTCGACCGCGAAATGGATCAGCAGTTCAGCACAGACCTTGCGTACCAGTTCGAATTTTTCATGGACGCGCATACGTCCTCGTTTAGCCTGGAGTTCGGCAAACAAGACTTGCACCTTGCGATGGTCAATCGTCAGCAAACCGATGACATCGGGATAGACGACCGTCGGCAACACCAGCTGTGGGCGTTTGATCATGCCGCACCTTTCAGGAGAATGATTAATCAGAGGGACTCGACAGCATCCAAATTACTCACTTGGACCGCTTGCCCTTTGTGCTGGCGCAAAGGGCAAGCCATGCAATTAAATGGCCAATTAACAACGCAATCTTGCTGTTCGCAATGGGTGACGGGCTGCCGCCGAACTAAGGCTGCGCGCAGTTATCTGATACACATGGCCGGCATGGAATCCACCAATTCGGGCGAATCGAAGCTGGCGGTCGGGAGAACAAAATGGCAACGAAACTCGAGCAACTCGTGGATGAATCCGATATCGGCTGCGGCGAAAAGACGCCCGCCGAACTGGAAGACATGGAGAAAACTGCGCATCTGCGTGAGTTGCAGGAACAGGCAAGACAGCAAGCGCGACCGATGGATGGGGGATTGTTGCAGCAAGTAATCGAGGAACAGCAATACCTCAGCCAGCATGAAAGCCATACGCCCCATGGCGCGCTGGATGCGGTGCCGCCGGTTGCCGAATCGACAGTAGCATCTGGCGGACTGACAACATCCAGACCGTAATGACTGGCCATTTTAATAGACAGATAGTCAAGCAGTATTTCTACTGTGGAATAAAAGGTCGGAGGCGGTCTGTTTTGCCGCTTCAGACCTGTCGCCATCCCGAACTTGCCGAACGAACCCATCGGCACCCGATAAAAATCATCATAACCAATTGATTTATATATTCTTTTGTTTTTGAAAAACAAAAGAATACGGCACTTTCAGCCGCTGACAGCACATCAGGGAAGATTGCATATACAACATCAAATTACCGAGTTATTTCCGATGCGAATATCAAGCATCAGGAATCGAAATTTGATTTATGGTGCAGTGCAACCATAATGTAATCATCAAATCTCACAGGAGAACATTATGTCCAGAGCCAATTTTGCATCCTATCCCTACGTCAGCCCGATTCATTCCTATGGTGAGAATCTGGGTCGTGCAGCGCGTAGTTTCCTTGCCGCACTGCTGGCAATTGATACAGCCAAGGTCGAACCTGCCCAAGCCAATGTGACGACAGCCAGGATTGACAAAGCGGCAACAGCAAAGGAATTGAACCGGCTCGCGCGCGAATTCGACAGCATCATGCCGAACCAGGCTGCCGAACTGCGTTACCTGGCTTGCCGCGATTAATAGTGACGATCGTCCCGGGCGCTTCGAGACCTGGCTTGCGGGAGACTTTCGAGAGGAAGTCTCCCTTTGCATTTCCGCCGTTAGTATTCCCCCAAGAAAAATTGATTTAACTCAAAATTGTCATAATTCAACGAGGAATAATACGTGCAGCAAATAATTTACCGGGAGATAGACTTGCAAAATTTCACAAGCCACGCAATCGTGCAATCCCTGATCGATGCCTTTGCCGCACAAAATTCCGGTCTGAGACAGCAGCATGTTTACGCGCAAACCTTGCATGCCCTGGTACGATTGGCCAAATCGGAACAGGTCATGGAAATCAAAGCCAATGTCAGGAAGCTGACAGGGCCAATGCCGGTCGCCAGGTCCAAACCTGCGACCAGCAAGATCAGTCTGGACGCCCTGGCACAGCTGGCCTTGCCAGGACTGGACGAACGCGTGGGCGCTCAAGAAGCTGCGCCGCGCCGCCGCAAATAAGTGCTCGCGCCGGGCTAAGTTGTTTTTGAAAACGGGACGATCAGACACTGCCACTCGCCAAATTTCGGCGATTCAACAGGCCACTCTGCTGCGGACGCCATCACGCGATCACCATGCTGAACGATGTAGGTGGCCGCGCGAATGACCCCGGCATGGGTGATCCATACGGCATCCTCATTGGCAGGCAATTCACGTAAAGCCTTGGCGACCCGCTCCAGTACCTCGTTGGTGCTTTCTTTCCCGCCAAAACGATGGTGGGCAAAATCGTCAGTCCATTGTTGTATTGCCTCGGCCGGGATTTCATCCCAGGCCACACCTTCCCAGATACCGAAATCAATTTCGTTCAGGCGGGTGTCGACTTGCAAATTCAAGTCGCTACGCAACTGCATCAAGGCATCAGCCAGTTGTCTTGCCCGCAACAGTCCTGAGACATACACCCGCACGCCCGTGGGCAAATGCGCGGCAAGGGCTTTGGCGCCCTGTTGCGTTGCCTCCAGGTCCGCAGAGATATCGAGCTGGCCGTAACAGACCCCTTTGGCGATGCGCGGTTGTGCGTGGCGCATCAGCCAGAGTTTCATTGCCCTGCCCCCGCCGGCAATCCCAACAACAAGCCGAGGTAAAAAGCCAGCTCGCACACCTGCTGCGTCGCACCCAACGCATCGCCCGTGTAACCTTGCAGACGTCTGCGCAGCAGACGCCACATCATCAGCCAGGCCAGCGCGCAGCCGCCCACGGCCCAAATCCAGAAAAATCCGGGCAAGCCGCACTGCGTGAAAAGCAGCGCGAGAGCCGTCCAAAAGAGCGCGACGCACAATGCTGCCATACCGATACCTCGCGTAAGCGGCCGCGACTTGGAAGTTACATCCGCCCCCACATTCGGCAGCAGCGCCACCAGAAACAAAGGCATCAAGCGTGAACTGACATGCGCGGCAAACAAAGCCCATGCCGCCAAGCCGACATCCACCTGGGCCAACAGCGTCACCAGTGCCATCTTGAGCGAAAGCCCCAGCACCAGTGCCGTCGCACCGTAGCTGCCGATCCGGGAATCCTTCATGATTTCCAAAGCACGTACACGGCTCACCGTGCCGCCCAGGCCATCGGCCAGATCGGCCAGCCCATCCTCGTGAAAAGCGCCGGTCAGGAGCACTGTCAGCACGGTACTCAGTGACACGGCGACCCACGGCGCAGCGCTCGCGGAGGGCAACGCCATCGCGAGCAGGTAAAAACTGCCGGACGCAATGGCGCCGATCACCCAGCCGACACCCGGAAAATGCGCCAGGCTGGCACGTTGCATTGCCGGACTAAAACCGACCCACGCCGCAATGCGGCCATGCAACGGGATGCGCGTAAAATATTGCAGCGCTAATAGAAAGTGGCGAATGGCTTGCATTTTTCAAAGGACTTTATTGCGCCACTTATTCTCGCGACACGCCGGCTGACTCGAAACTGGCCATCTCACGCAGCACGGTGCACGCCGAGATCAGCAAGGGCCAGACCAATGCGGCGCCCGACCCCTCACCCAGGCGCAACTGGAAGTCCAGCAATGGCAGACCCTGCAATGCATCCAACATCAACGCATGCCCACGCTCGCCGGAACGGTGCGCAAACACGCAACGCTGCAATACCAAAGGATCCAGGCGACTCGCCACCAGAACCGCCGCACTGGAAATAAAACCATCCACAACGATGACGCGGTTCTCCGCGGCGGCCTGCAGGACGGCGCCGACCATGGTGGCGATCTCGAAGCCGCCCAGGGCGGCAAGCGCCTCAAGCGGCGTTTTAGCCGCTTCGTGCTTGATGAGAACCTCGCGCAAGATAGCCGTCTTGCGTGCCACCCCGGGAGCATCCAGGCCGGTGCCGGCGCCAGTGCATTCGGCAATATCAATGCCGGCAAGGCGTGCCAGCAGCAGGGATGAGGAAGAGGTATTGCCGATGCCCATTTCTCCCAGCAACAAGGCATTTCCGGGCAAGGCTTTGACCAGATCCTGGCCGTGCATGAGTGCCATCTCGCATTGGACAGGGGACATTGCAGGCTCAATCAAGGCATCCGCTGTGCCGGCTGCTATTTTTCGAATCTGCAAGCCGTCACGCGGCGAAAAATCATGCCTTACCCCGCAATCCACTACAGTCAATGCAATGCCATTCTGGCGCGCCAGAACGCTGACCGCGGCGCCACCGGCCAAGAAATTCTCCACCATCTGCCAGGTCACATCGCTGGGGTAGGCTGAAACGCCGCGCGCCACCAGGCCATGGTCGCCAGCAAACACGACCAGTTGCGGCATTTGCAATTCAGGCGACTCGCTCTGCAATACCAGCCCCAATTGCATGGCCAAAGTCTCCAATTGGCCAAGAGCGCCATGCGGTTTGGTTTTGTTGTCGAGCTTGTGCTGCAGGCGCTCGGCCAGCGCTGGATTCTGCAGATCTTGCAATGCGGGAAGTGAAAATTTCATCGGGATACTCTCGTTCATCATCAGGAAATCAAGTTCTTCAAGACGGCGGCGTCCATGTTTTTCTGAAGGTAATCCGCCAAGCCCTCAAACACACTGTCCAATGTTGGTACGTGAACACCAAACAAGGCCTGGAGCACTGCAGGGTCTTCAAAAATACCGTGCACATACAGGCCCAGGACACGTCCATCCGCACTTTGCCAGGCCAGATCCTTGATAACTTCATGCGCGACCTCGCCGGCATCGGCCAGCCCCGGGTGCGGCCGTGTTTGTCCGTGGTGAATTTCATAGCCATGCACTGCGATGCCGGAAAGCGATGCCCAGGGGCCCGACAATTCTGCAAACTGCGGCGTACTGCGACGCACGGTTTTCTCAATTGCAAACGTCGTTTCCAAAGGCAACAGCGCCAGCCCGGCAGCATTGCCGTCGATGCCGTGCGGATCGAGCAAGGCTGTCCCCAGCATTTGCATGCCGCCACAAATCCCCAGAATGGCGCCACCCTGCTGCGCGTGCCGGGTGACGGCCTGGTCCAGACCCTGCGCACGCAGCCAGGCCAGATCGCTGCTGGTATGTTTGGAGCCAGGCAAAACGATCCAGTCGCCGGCATTCAGGCCGGTCAGATCGGCCGGGCTGCGCGCCCAAAGCAGGCGCACGCCAGGCACGTTCTTGAGCGGTTGAAATTCATCCAGGTTGCTGATGCGCGGATACGCCACCACGGCAATCGTACGCGTCACCGCGCCTGCGCTTCGACTGCGGTCGTCAAACACGCCATCCTCTTCGGGCAAGCCATGCTGCCACCACATGGGCAAGGTCGCCACGACAGGTATCCCGGTCAGGGCTTGCAATTGTTCGGGGGCGGGCGCCAGCAGCGCCGGGTCGCCGCGAAACTTGTTGAGGACAAAACCGTGAATCAGCGCCTGGTCTTCCTGCGCCAGCAAGGCCCAGGTGCCGTATAGGTGCGCAAAAGCGCCGCCGCGGTCGATATCGGTCACCAGCAGGCAGCGCGCCGCGCAGTGACGGGCCACGCGAAGATTGACGATGTCATTGGCCATCAAATTGATTTCGGCCGGCGAGCCTGCGCCTTCAATGACCACCACGTCATTCTCGGCGCACAAGGCGTCCAGTGATGCGGCGATGGTCGGCCACACTTTTTCGCTGCGGCCGCGCCAGGGCGTGTTCGTCAATTCCGCGTCTACCTCGCCCAGCAACACCACTTGACTGTGAGTGTCGGCCTCGGGCTTGAGCAGCAAGGGATTCATGCGCACATCCGGCTCGGCGCAAGCGGCCAGCGCCTGAAAATACTGGGCAGAGCCGATTTCACCCATGCCGTTGTGCGAAGCGACCACGCGCGCATTGTTGCTCATGTTTTGCGCCTTGAAGGGCGCCACCTTCAAGCCCTGGCGGGCGTAGAAACGGCACAGCGCCGTCGTGACCCAGCTTTTTCCGGCGCCGCTGGAGGTGCCCAGCACCATGACGCAACGCGCTTTCCCGACTTTCATAACGCTCCTCCACTTTCAAGCGCAGACTGCAATGCCGCCTGTGCTGCGGGCGACTGCACACTCAGACGCCAATGGCCAGGCAAGCCAAAAGAAGCTGTGTCACGCAGCTTGACGCCTTGCGCGCGCAGCGCGACCGGATTGAACGCGCCCTGCACGCAGAAAAAATTCGCATCGCTGGGCAAGCAAGTCCAGCGCTGCAGCATGGCGCGTTGTGCAGCCTTCCAGCGCCGCAGCGTTTCCAGGCTTTGCGCAAGCCAATTCTGGGTATCCCTGTGCGTCCAGCAGCGCAACATGCTCACCGCGTGCGCGCCCAGGGGCCATGATGCCGCTTGCTGCTCCAGAAACTGCGCCAATCCCTGCGCATTCAAGGGGGCAATGGCGTAAGCGCCGCGAATGCCTGTCAAGCCCAGGGCTTTGTTCGGCGACCAGAGTTGCCACACTTCGTCAAGCACCGCCCCCTGCAGGCTGCACCGTCCTGACAGTCGTAGCGGCTCATATGCCCGGTCCAGCACGACCACGCCCTGTTGCCGCAGTACGGCAGCCGCCATGGCCTCGGCAGCTCCGAGTGGACTGCTCGGCTCGCACAACCAGAGCAAGTCGGCGTGCGCAGGATCCAGCACGCGCTCAAGCCCCAAAACCCTTGCAGCATGAGGGTATTCACCGTAAGACATGGCGGGATACCAGACACGCTGCCGACCGGAACGCGCCAGACAGGCGGTCATGCGAAAAATGAATTCGCTGGCACTGCTGGCCAGGACGATGCGCTCGACATCCACCGCATGAAACTGCGCCAGATCTCTGCGCAAGGCGCTGTAAGCCGGATCCGGGTAGTGGCGGGCGTCAGCCTGCTGCACCGCCTCGAGGACCTGCGGGCATGGTCCGCATGCATTGGCATTGGTTGAAAAATCCCAAACCGGCACGCCTTGCGCGTCGGGACCGCCATGTTCGCGTTTCATGCAACTATTCTCCAGACGCCTGATACTGCAATGCCCAGCACGGCCACGGCGATCACAACGCGCCTTGCAACCAGCACGGCTTTTTTTGTATCTTCCGGTTGCGGGCTGCTGCCCTGCGCATGCAGGCTGTAGACACCGGGCTTGCCCAGGCGGATATCCAGCGCCAGCGCCATGGCCGCCATCGGCCAGCCGCCGTTGGGCGATGGCGTACGCAAGGCTTCCACACGCAACATTGAAAACGACAGGCCACCTGCCGTCACCGCCAGCAGCAAGGCCGTCAGCCGCGCCGGAATCCACGACAGAATGTCGTCGGCATGGGCCGCCCATTTGCCGGCCCAGGTCCAGTCGCGGCCGGAACGTGGCCCGATATAACCCCACATCGCATCTGCCGTATTGGCAAAACGGTATAGTGCCGCCCCTGGCAGGCCAAACAGCATGAACCAGAACAGCGGCGCCACCACCGAATCGTTGAGATTTTCCGCCAAGGACTCGATCGCGGATTCACGCACCTGGATGGCGCTTAACTGGCGCACATCCCGGCTGCAAAGCCATGAGAGCCGTTCGCGTCCGGCAGCCAAGGATTCCCCCAGGGCACCCTCGACCTCACCCACCTCGCGCTGCAACATGTGCCATGCCATCAGGGGTTTGAGCAAAAGCCCCAATCCAAGACAGCTGATCCACCAGGGCAATTGCGCCAATGTCCATTGCAGAAAACCGGCCACGGCAGTGACGACCAGCACCCCGGCAATCCAGGCCCATGCGCCCTGCCAAAACACCTTCCTGCTGCGACCGGGATGGGGCGCGCCCGCATCTGGCGCTATGCGCTTGCCAGCCCAGTCAAGGTAGCGCCCCATCCATACCACCGGATGCACGCCCGCGCGCGGCTCGCCCAGCAAGACATCAATGGCAAGTGCCAGAAAGACGGCAATGCCCGCAATCGACACCTGCGACGAGAACAGGTCCAGCCACGGCGTCATTCCGGCACATCCTCTGCGAACAAATGACTGGCATTGCCCCAGCCGTTATCGAAAACCAGTGCAGATAATTTTTCACGCTGCGCCCAGCCCATCTGTTGCAGCATCGGCTCGGCATAGTAGTTCTTTACCGGGCCAAGGCAGAGCAAGGCAATGGCTTCGGCCTCAGCGGGCAATCCCAGCAGGCGGGCCACTTCGTTCGGCGCGAATAACGACACCCAGCCCATGCCCAACCCCTCGACGCGGGCGGCCAGCCAAAGGTTTTGAATGGCACAACTGGCGGATGCCAGATCCATGTGCGGCATGGTACGGCGGCCGAATACATGCTTTTCGCGGCCGTCGGCCAGCACCACCGCCAACAGTTCCGCCGCCTCGAGCAGCCCCTCGACCTTCAGGCGCATGAATTCATCCTCGCGCTGCCCCAGCGCATGCGCGGTCAGCACGCGCTCCGACTCGACCACGTCGTGCAGTTGCTGGCGCAGTGTGCGGTCGCTGATGCGAATGAAACGCCAGGGCTGCATGAAGCCGACGCTGGGCGCGTGGTGCGCAGCCCGGATCAGACGACGCAAGGTCTCGGGCGCAACTTCGCCGCCGACGAAATGACGCATGTCACGACGCTCGTAAATGGCGCGGTAAACTGCGGCGGCCTCATCTTCCGGAAAGGGCGTGGCCGCGATCATCTCTTTGGCATTTGCATTCATGAACGCCGCACCGTCAGTCTTCTATGCCGCGCTGGGCTGGTACACCGGCGTTGAAGGCATGCTTTATCTTGGTCATTTCAGTCACCGTATCTGCCAGCGCGATGATTTCAGGGGGGCAGCGGCGGCCGGTCAACACCACATGCGTATCTTTGGGTCGATTGCGCAAGGTCTGCAACACGTCCTCCAGCGGCAGCCAGCCGTAAATCAGCGGGTAGGTCACTTCATCGAGCGTCACCATGAAATATTCGCCGCCCATGATGCTGGCTTTGGCGCGTTCCCACCCTTCCCGCGCCAGTTGGGCCGAATGCTCCAGATCCTGGCTCTTCCAGCTGAAACCGTCGCCCAGGCCTTCGATCGGAATGCCGAGTTGCTCGAACATGCGGTGCTCGCCGAAACGCGCCGTCGGCACTTTCATGAACTGGTAGATCTTGACGGCCTTGCCGCGCCCGTGTGCGCGCAGCGCCAGGCCGAAGGCTGCCGTGCTCTTGCCTTTGCCATCGCCGGTATTGACGATGACCAGGCCGCGACGGTCGCCCTCGGGTTTGTCGTAGGGCTTTTCGGTTGGGGGAGCTTCTATCTTCATGGTGTATTCAATATTGGATTTTGGGAAGCGATATCCACTGCTCGCCGGCACGCTGGATATGGATGCGGTTTTCAAAAACCTGCTCGATTGCCTGGTGTGTGGCAGGATCGTTGCATGGACCATGGTGCATGACCCGTCCAGCCGCCATGACGACCAGCTCGTCGGCATGCAGCGCCAGCGAGATTTCATGCAGCACACTGACCACGGTCTTGCCCTGCCTGATCAGATCGCGTACGAGCAGCAACCAATCCACTTGATGCGGCGGGTCGAGATTGGCCAGCGGCTCATCCATCAGCAGCACCTCGGCCTGCACCGCCAGGGCGCGGGCCAGCAGCACGCGCTGACGCTCGCCGCCTGAAAGCTGGCCCAGGGTCCGGTCACGCCAGTCCCAGGCCTGGGTGGCACGCAGCGCCGCCATCACCGCGGCATGGTCGGCTTCGCATGGCGGCGCCAGCCAGGGCTGGTGTGGCAGGCGGCCCAGCATGGTGACGTCGTAAGCCGTCAGATCGTCGGCCCCGCTTTCGTTCTGGCCAAGCCAGGACAGGTGCCGGGCTTTTTTACGCGCGCTCATTTGTGCCGGCTGGTGGCCAGGCAACGCAACCTGCCCTTCATGCGGCATCAGACCGGCCAGTACTTTGAGCAGGGTCGACTTGCCCGCGCCATTGGGACCGATGATGCTGGTCCAGCGGCCAGCCGGGAACGCAAGATCAATGTCATGCAAGACCTCCTGATTGCCGAGTCGGGCGCGGACAGCCCGCGCGCTGATCGCTATCGTTTCCATACTGTACTGTTACTCCGGTTCTGTGCATGCATTAGCCACAGCAGATAACCGCCGCCGAGGACAGCCGTCAAAACGCCCACCGGCAGTTCCATCGGCGCGATCAGCCAGCGCGCCAGCAAATCGGCCACCATCAGCAACACGCCACCCATGAGGCTTGAGAGCAAGATCAATCGATTGTGCGTGGTCTTGACCAGCGAACGCACCAGATGCGGCGCGGCCAATCCGACAAAGGCTATCAGCCCGGTCTGCGCCACGGCCGTGCCGATGGCCAAAGCGAGCACGGCGATCAAGGTCGCGCGCAGTGGCGCCAGTCGCAAACCGAGGCTGGCCGCAGTCGCCTCGCCAAGCGTCAGGCCGTCGAGAACCCGGCTGAGGTTCCAGGACACCAACATGCAGACAGCCCAGACGGTGGCCATCAGGACGATGGCGCTCCAGCCCACGTAACCGGTACTGCCGAGCAAAAAGGCCTGCATGGCCTGCATCACTTCGGGCACCAGCAACATCGTCAGGGAACTCAAGGCGCCCAGCACCACGCCAACGATCACACCGGCCAGGAGAAGCCGCAAGGTATGCTGGACGCCGCGCGCCAGCAGCAAGGTCAGCAACACGGCCCCGACGGCGCCGATGAAAGCCGCACCGGTCAGTCCCAGCCGGACCAGCCAGTGCGTCGCCAAGGGAGAAACGCCGAACAGGGCCAGCGCCACCGCCACGCCCAGCGAAGCGCCGGAAGCACTGCCAAGCAGATAGGGGTCGGCAAGCGGATTGCGAAACAGTCCTTGCGCCAAAGCGCCGGCAAGGCCCAGCAGGGCGCCCGCAAGCCAGGCGCCCAGGGTGCGCGGCAGGCGAATATCCCAGACGATCTGCCAGGCGACCGGATCATGCCGGGCATGGAAGACATTCTCGAACCCGGTGCTGCCAACCCCGGCCCCCACCAGCACGCCAGCGGCTGCCAGCGCCATCAAGATCATGCACCACAGGCTGGCGCGACGCTGCTGTTCGGACACGGTGCCGCTCACCGGGAAACACCCTTGCTGGCAATGCACTGGGCCATGATGCGTGCGCCCTCTGCCATGCGCGGGCCAGGGCGCACCACAACATCGGCCAATTCGGTGGGGAAGACGCAGATGCGCTGCTCACGCACGGCACGTATGCCCGCCCAGCCCGGCCGTTGCAACATGCCGGCAAAATTGCGCTCGCTAACCATGATCAGGTCCGGGTTGGCTCTCACCACATACTCGGGATTAAGCTTGGGGAACGGTCCGAGATTGGTCGACACGATGTTCTGGACGCCAAGGCGCGTCAATGTCTCGCCGATGAAAGACGATGCGCCGGCGGCGTAAGGACCACGGTTGACCTCATAGTAGACCCGCAGGCTCTTTGTCTGCGGCGACAATGACTGCGCGGCGGCGGACACCCCGGCATCGATGACGCGCCAGACACGCTGCGCGTCGTCCACGCCAAGCAGAGTAGCCACCCGGTCCAGCACACGCCGGACATCCGCATGGCTTTTGGTTTCCAGCGCCACCACCGTCAAGCCCAGTGCTTCGAGTCGCTCGCTGGCGCGCGAGGCAATCGACATCAGCACCAGGTCCGGCTTGAGTGCCACGATGGCCTCGATATTGGGGTCCAGCCCGCCGCCAACTTGCGGCAGCGCGCGCAGGGAGGCAGGATAGTTGGAGTATCGATCCACCCCCACCAGACGCGCACAGTAATTGAGCTCGCAGACCGTTTCGGACAACGAAGGCAGCAGGCTGACGATGCGCAGTGGCGGCTTTGCCAGCGTTATCCTGACGCCACGGTCGTCGGTGATCTGCAGGGCATGCGACGGCAGCCAGGAAATCAGCAGCGTCAGCGCAAGGAAAAGGCGATTCATGCAGTTCCTTTCAGGGTCAGCGGCAGGCCCGCAGCCATCAGCGTGACGCGCACGCACAGTGCTGCGACATCCTGGTTCAGCCGTCCCAGCGTATCGACAAAAGCGCGCACCTCGCGCCCGAGCGGAATCACGCCCAATCCGATTTCGTTGCCGACCAAAACCACCGGACCGGGCGCCGCCGTGATTGCCTCGGCAAGCCTGGCCGTTTGCGCGCTGAAGTCAGCCTGGGCGGGACTTTCCCGGGACGGCGCGACAGGCATTAACCAATTGGTCAGCCACAGGGTCAGGCAGTCGACCACCAGCAAGGTATCTGCCTGGCTGTGGGCCGAGATGGCCTCAGCCAGATGCAAGGGCTCTTCCACCGTCAGCATGCCTGGAACGCGCTCGGATCGATCGCGCTGGTGGCGCGCGATGCGCTCGCGCATTTCTTCGTCATAAGCCTGGCCGGTAGCGATAAGCGCTGCCTTGCGGCCGGCAGATTGTGCCAGCCAGGCGCGCGCGATCAGCTCGGCCCGGCGCGATTTTCCGCTTTTCTGGCCACCGAGGATAAGCTCGCTACGGGCAATGCGCAAGTCACTGTCCATGCTGTTGGCTCCAGCGCACAATAATCTGCTGTAACTCCCTCACGCCATCCGTCAGCGCAGCAGGACCGGGCTGCAGAATATTGGGCGACTTGATTTCAAAAATCTGGCCATTCTTGACGGCATTCACGTCTTGCCATCCGCTGCGCGCTGCCACCTTCTCAGGGCGAAATTTCTTGCCGCACCACGAACCGATGATGATGTCGGGGTTGCGCCGGACAATTTCCCCGCTGTCGGCAATGATGCGTTGCTTGCCCATGCGTTCCAGCGCCAGCTCGGGGAAGCAATCATCGCCGCCGGCAATCCCGATCAATTCCGAAACCCAGCGGATGGCGCTGATGGGCGGCTCATCCCATTCCTCGAAATAGATAAGCGGCCGTCTGGGCAGTTGTGCGGCAGCCTGGCGAATCGACGCCAGCCGGTCCTGCATTTCAGCGATGAGTTGCAGCCCGCGTGCGGCAGCGCCGACCATGGCCGCCACCTGATACATCATGGAGAATATCTCCGCCACACTGCGCTGATTGAATACCGTGACCTGAATACCCTTGCGGACCAATGCCGCAGCGATATCGGCCTGAAGGTCGGAGAAGCCAAAGACGCAATCCGGCTGCAGATCGACAATGTGATCGATCTTGGCGCTCAGGAAGGCGCTGATTTTAGGTTTTTCCTCGCGCGCACGCGCCGGCCGCACGGTGTAGCCGGAAATGCCGACAATGCGACGTTCTTCGCCCAACATGTAGAGCCATTCCGTCGTCTCCTCGGTCATGCAAACAATGCGCTCGGGGCCATACGCGCAATGCGCCTCAGGGGATGTCACGCCGGTTGATTTCATGCCAGAGCCTCGTTCAGGAACAACTTGGATGCCGCGAGCGGATTCGATGCAAACCAGGGATGAAAATAGCTCGCCCTGACCGAACCCGATTGATAAAAAGCCTCGCCGGCTTCTGACAAAGGCGACATGCCAGGACGGGCGGTTCTGGCGATGGCCTGCAGCGGCGTGGCAGCGGTTGAATAGTGAAAGGTATGCCCTCTGAGCGTCTCTTTCCCAAGCGTCAATTGCTGCGGCCCGAGTGCGGCGAGCCGCACCTGCATGCTGACCTTGCCGGGCAACAGACCCCACATCGGATAGCTTTGACCATTCTTGAAAATCAATTCCTCGAAAAGCACCATCATGCCGCCACATTCCGCCCAGATGGGCCGCTCAGCCTGAACGTGCTTCTTGATGCTTTCCCGCATGCTGACATTACTGCCAAGCGCTTCTGCGTGCAGCTCGGGATAGCCGCCAGGAAGCCATACCGCATCACACTCGGGCAGCAACGGATCGGCGATGGGAGAGAAGTATTCCACCCTGGCCCCGAGACTTGTCAGCACGTCCAGATTGGCCTGGTAAATGAAACAGAATGCCGCATCACGCGCAACCGCCAGCGTTTTGCCAGCCAATGGCTGAGCAACCGGCACGGCTTGTGACGGCGGTTCGAATTCGACTGCCCATCGTTGCAAGTCTTCCCCCGTCATTTTTCCGAGCGGGGTATCCGCAAGCGCATCGGCAGCGGCGTCAAGCCGCTGCAGCGCATCCGGAATTTCACTTGCCACCGTCAGTCCCAGATGGCGCTCCGGCAGCGTTAGCGTCTGATTTCGCATCACTGCGCCCATCCAGCTCCCGGGTTCATCAATGCCCGCTTCCAGCATTTGTGCGTGACTGGCACTCGCCACGCGATTGGCCAATACACCTGCCCACGGGAGTTGTGGCCGGTAATGCCGCAATCCGAAGGCAAGTGCAGCAAATGTTCCGGCCATGGCAGACGCATCGATCACGCCCAGGACAGGAATGTTGAATTTTTCAGCCAGGTCTGCGGCGCTGGGCTCACCATCGAACAGGCCCATGACGCCCTCGATCAGAATGAGATCGGACTGGGTTGCTGCCGCATGCAGCCGACGCCGGATGTCATCCTCCCCGGTCATCCACAGATCCATTTGATACACAGGCCGGCCACTTGCCAGCCTGTGCCAATACGGATCCAGGAAATCCGGACCGCATTTGAAGACGCTGACCCGGCGGCCTTGTCGCGCATGCAGGCGCGCAAGCGCCGACGTGATCGTGGTCTTGCCTTGCCCGGATGCCGGGGCCGATATCAGGATCGCTGGACAAATAACGTTACTGGACATGATAGGGACAATTCATTTATTTCGGCGACCAGCGCAGGCCGACAAACAAGGTGCGCCCCGCCGAGTTGTACGTATTGGCCAGTTGATAGTCACGAGCTGCCAGGTTGTCAACCCTGACGAGGAGTGAATAATCGCTGCCGATCTTGTGCGAGGCATACAGATTGATGAGGCTGTAGCCGCCTAGCCGGATCGTATTGGCGACGTTATCGTACCTCCGGCTGAAAACCTGCACCTCGCTGCCCACCAGCCAGCCAGCCAGCGGTGTTTCGGCAGTGATTGTGCCATGTTGCCTGGCGCGGCGAATCAAGTCTTTTCCATTATCCAGATCCGTCGGCTTCAACCAGTCCAGTGAAGCGCCGAATCTGGCCGAATTGATCGTGGTGGCGGCGGAAATCGTTATCCCCTCAAGCTGCGCGTGTTTGGTGTTGGCGTAGCAGCCGGCGTTAGATGCACAGCCCCCCGCTCCCGCGATGTAAGTGACAAGATTGTCAATCCTGTTCTTGTAAGCGATGACGCCAAACGCGCTTCCCCGGTTTGCATACTTCAAACCGATCTCGCGATTGATTGAGGTCTCTGGCGCCAGCGATGGTGATCCATAGACGCTGAATCGTTGAAACAGCGTCGGCACTCTGAACGCGGTGCCCATGGAAGCACTGGCTCTCCAGCCTGGCGCGAGGGTATAGGCATAAGCAGCGCTCCCGGTACTTTTTCCGCCAAACTCACTGTCGAGATCATGCCTTGCATTCAGTTGCAGTGCATGAACCGGGTTGCTAAGCACATATCCCAATGCCAGGGCATTTTGCGACCTTTTTGTCAGTGCCGGTGTCGTTGTCGAGTTTTGCAACGCATCCTCGCGCCGCTCCAGTGCGGCTGTGACGAGATGCATGCCTTGTCGCAGCTCGTTGTGCCACAGATAATTCCGGACATTGGTTTCTGTCACATAACGTGTGGGGTAAGTTTCATAATAATCCTTCCCTTCAGTAATGCTCGCTCGGGTGCCAAAAGCATCGCTCCACTTTGCCTTCCAGCTCAACCCAAGCGTTTTGAGACGATGAATGCTGTGGTCATCCAGTTTCGGCGAACTGTCGTATTGCGAATCGATGTAACTATTCAGGAAGGTCGCATCAACACGATGCGCCGCATTGATCTTGAATCCCAGGCGCGCGTTGGCCGAGTGACTCGAATAGCCGTCTTTATCGGGATTCCCGCCTTGCTTGGCGTTGAATCCATCGCTCTGCTCTTTTGACAGGCCGAGCGCATAATCAAAGCGCTCCTCCGAACCAGAGAAGCCCGCATCGATTTTTCTGGTGTTATACGTGCCCAAGCCGGCGCCAATGAATGGCGCGAACGCCCCCTCTCCTTGCCGCGTGAATACCTGGATTACCCCGGCAATGGCGTCCGAGCCATAGATTGCAGCAGCCGGCCCCCGGAGGATTTCAATATGGTCGATTTGACTGACGGGAATCGCTTCCCAGGTTGCCCCCCCGGTTGACTGGGAATCGACCCTGACGCCATCGATATACACTGCGGTAAACCGCGTATCGGCGCCACGCATCAACAAGCTGGTGGTTGATCCGGGCCCGCCATTTCTGTAGAACTGGATACCTGGCGAGCGGGAAAGAAGATCCGCTATCGCGGTTGCACCGCTTCGTTCGATTTCAGCACGATCGATCAAGGTCAGATCGGCGACAACATCGCCTATGGGTTGTTCAGTACGGCTTGCCGTAACAACAACCTCGTTGAGCAATGGTACTTCAGCGACGGCAGAACAGGAAAATGCAATAAGCAGGCCGACAAAGCCCAACTTCGGAGCGTCCGATTGAATGAACATGATTTGGAAAGTAACAAGAGGCTATCACCGGCATCCCCGCCAGCATGTAAGCGAATGATCTGACTTTGACGTCATATCTCTTGTTGGCCGGTATCCGGGCTGGCGGAGACTACCTTTGTCGCCTTCCCAGTCGCTTATTCAAGGCGGCCAGTGGCATGGATGACAAAGATTGAACGTATGACGTTCGTCCGCTTTACCGTTGCGGGGACAGCGCAGGTTGAGTCTTGCAGAGACTGCAGTGACTTTCCTGCTTCCCGTTGAACTTCAACATGTGAATCATGTTGCGAGCACCAACGCGGCAATTTTACCTTGAAGTTGCGGAAAACTGTAGCCCTGAACAGAAATGCGCCCGCAAAAAATCAGGTTAATGGCGCGGGCAAACGCGCAATCAAGCCATTTTGCAAGCGCTCAGGGCGCTTATCACGCGGCAGCACGCCATCGGCGCTCGCTTCATGCAATTGCGCACAGTCAAGTATCTGTTGTACGGCGTCCTCATCAGCCAGCAAGTCCCCGAACAAATAGCTGAGCTTGCCCGGCGCTTGAAACGCAACCGTGCATGAGCGCGAGCAACCACTCATGCATTCGATCGGACGTACTGCAAACGGCAGTTCATCGCAAAAGGCTTTGTCTTGTATTGCCTCGAATAAAAGACGACCTGCTCTGGGGGCTTCCCGTGAAGCGTCCACTGCCCTACACGTGACACAAACGAGTACTTCTGTTGTCATTTTATCTCCGGCATACAGGTGCATTGATGTACCAACGGATTTCATCGCCAAAAATGAAAACGGCCCCGCTTGGGGCCGTTGATGCATCTTGGCGGAGGCTGTGAGATTCGAACTCACGGACGGGTCACCCCGTCGGCAGTTTTCAAGACTGCTGGTTTAAACCGCTCACCCAAACCTCCTGATTCGTCGCAAGTCGCGCAGATGCGCCGAACTTGCAAGGGACACATTATACCGAAGCGCATCCCCGGCGCGACAAGATTTTTCTAGTCACCCAGGAACATTTCCTGCAAGTCATTCAAAAAACGCTGCCCCAGCGCAGTCGGCCTGATTACCTGATGGTCGCGGTACAGCAAGCCTTTGGCTTCGGCGGCATTCAAATCAGCCTCGATCGCATTCAGGCTCAGGCCGGTACGTTCCGCAAACAGGTTGACGGCAAAACCGTCGCGCAGGCGCAAGGTATTGAGCATGAATTCAAAGCCGAGTTCGCCGCGGCCGATTTCCCTTTCTTCCTGCACCGGGTTGCCGGCGGCGACATGTTCGAGGTAAGCCTTGGGCTGCTTGTAGCGCGCCTGCCGCACGATGCGGTGCGGGAAAGACAGCTTCGAATGGGCGCCGGCGCCGATGCCGAGGTAATCGCCGAATTCCCAGTAATTCAGGTTGTGGCGCGCCTGCCGCCCGGTTTGTGCATAGGCCGAGACTTCATAATGCCCATACCCGGCCGCCTTGGTCTCCTCCTCGATCATGTCCTGCATTTCGGCGCTGGCATCGTCGTCCGGCAAGGCCGGGGGATATTTGGCGAAATACGTGTTCGGCTCCAGCGTCAGGTGATACAGGGAAAGATGTGGCGCCGCACAGCCGATCGCGGTGGCGAGGTCGGCGCGCGCCTCAGCCATGGTTTGCTGCGGCAGCGCATACATCAGGTCGAGGTTGAAATTATCGAAGCTGGCGTGGGCGATCTCGATTGCGCGCCGCGCCTGGTCGCCGTCATGGATACGGCCCAGGGCTGCCAGATGCGGCGAATTGAAACTCTGGATGCCGATCGACAGGCGGTTGATGCCGCTGGCGCGATACGCCTTGAACTTCTCCGCCTCGAACGTGCCCGGATTGGCTTCCATGGTGATTTCCGCCCGGCCATCCAGCGGCAACAGCGTGCGGATATCCGACAACAGGCGGTCGATGCCCGCCGCCGACAACAGGCTGGGGGTGCCGCCGCCGATGAAAACCGTGTGGATGCGGCGGCCCCAGATCAGCGGCAAGGCGCTTTCCAGATCGGCGCGCAAGGCATCCAGGTAGTCCTGCTCGGGAAAGCTGCCCTGCACTTCATGCGAATTGAAATCGCAATACGGGCATTTGCGCACGCACCACGGGAAATGCACATACAGCGACAGCGGCGGCAGGCTGGCCAGATTGAGAATGCCCGGTTTCAGGTAGGCATTGGCGGCTTGCGCAGCCGAAGACAGCGGCGCGGCGGCCGGTGCAGCAGATGCACCGACCGGCTGGATCGGGATGATCATTGCAGTTTTTCCACCAGCAGGCGCAGCGCCTGGCCACGATGCGACAGACGGTTCTTTTCTTCCGCGGACAATTCGGCGGCGGTCTTGCCCAGCGATGGCAACCAGAAATGCGGGTCGTAGCCGAAGCCGCCGGCCCCGCGCGGCGCGGCAACGATTTCGCCATCCCAGCGCCCTTCGGCGATCAGCGGCTGCGGGTCGTCGGCGTGACGCACCAGCACCAGCACGCAATAGTAATAGGCGCGCTTGTCGGCTTGGGACGCCAACTCGGCCACCAGCTTGTCATTGTTGCGCGCATCCGATTTCGGCTCACCGGCAAAGCGCGCCGACCAGACGCCGGGCGCGCCATGCAATGCCTGCGCGCAAATGCCGGAATCGTCGGCCAATGCCGGCAAGCCGGTCAGGCGCGCCGCATGACGCGCCTTGGCCAGGGCGTTTTCGACGAAGGTCTGGTGCGGCTCGTCGGCTTCGGGAACTTGAAAAGCGGCCTGTGCTTGCAAATCGAAGCCGAGCGGCGCCAGCAGCTGGGAAAATTCCTTCAGCTTGCCGGCATTGTTGGAGGCGAGAACGAGGGTTTTGCTCATGAATAAATTGTATAAAAATTACCAGCAGGTGGTCAGCTTGTCGATCGTTGCTGGCGTGATCACGCCAGAATGGGCAATGCGCTCACCGCGCGCATTGAACCAGTAACTGCGCGGTTTTTCTCCATGCCATTTGGGGTCTATCATATAACGCAATTGCTCCGCGGGTGCATCGCCATTTACATATCAAATTTCAGCTCAGCCGTATAACTGCGTTGCGGATAAGGATGGAAATTCCAATATTTGTAATTGTTGAGATTGTCGACACCGAAGGCCGCAGTCCATTGCCTGGCAATCTGATACCGAACACGTAAATCTGTAGTGAAATACTTGCTCACTCCTTGGTAGGTGTAGCCATTCACATCCGCGTTGTTCAGTGTGCGATATTGCGGACCGCTATAGCGAGCGCCCAGTGCGGCAGTCCAGCGCTCGTCGAAGCGGTAGCTGAGCAACGCGGTGGCGCGCCATTTCGCAATATTGGGTTGCCGTTTGCCGATGGTATCGCCCGGAGCAACCACAAAACCGGCGTTTTCCTTGATGATGGAATCGGCATAGGTGATGCTGCCCGACAAATCCAGTCCCTTCGTGAAGACGTCGAGGCCGTTAAATGCCACTTCCAGGCCATTGGTATGAATCCGGCCGACGTTTTGCACGCGTGTGATGTTGGCGTTGGCAATCGGGTCTAACGTCGCCTGCGAATACAGCGCATCGTGGGTATCTTCCGTGAAGAACGTCAGGCGCAGTATGCCATTGCCAAAGTCTTTCTCAGCAGTGAGTTCGGTTGTCCATGATTTTTCCGGTTTCAGGTTCGGATCGTTGACGAACTGTGAATTGGTCGTGGACGTGGCGCCGTAGAGTTCGGATACGGTTGGCATGCGTACCGCACGGCCAATGGACGCCTTGAGCACGGTATCGCTGGCCCATTGGTAAGACAGTGCCGCCTTGGGAGAAATGAAGTTCTCGCTGCGCTCGGCATAGCGGGCATTGGCGGGATTGCCGATACCAAACGTGGTGAAGCCATCGGAAGCAGTCCAGTGTTCGAACCGTACACCCAGCACGGTCTTCCATCTCGGAGCGAATCTCCAGCTATCCTGCGCATACAAGCTTTGCAATACGGCGTTGCCGCCGACCTCGTTGGCGAGCGCACCGGCAGGATCGTTCTGCCAGTTGCTGGTGATGCTGGAGGTGCGGTAATTCAGCTTGTAGCTATCTTGCTGCAAGCCGAAATCGACAATATGCGGCCCCTTGATGCCTTGCGGGCGCCAGGTGCCTTTGAACGCCAGCGTATTCCAGCCGGTGCCATTGCCATCGGCGATGCTGCCGGCGCCGCCAGTAGCGGCTGCCGGCAAGGGGTTGCTTCCGGCATTCTGGCGCTTCTGGTCTTTGTCGTAATCGTAAAGACTGGCGGCGACTTCCCAATCCCATGTGCCTTTGGTGTTGCTCTTGACCGATAGGCCATGCATGATGTGGGTCAGGCTTTCATTGGTCGAGACAAAGTCGCCTCCGCTCAGGGCCTGGCCACCAGTGTAAGCGAGCCCGTTGATGTTGATCGCGCCGCTGTAGACCGGCTGTCCGGCGGCATTGCGCAAATACGAAACTGGCCGTCCTTCCGACGAGTTTTGCCAAACGCCCAGCATGTAGCTGGCGCGAATGGTCGGCGTAATATCGTAGGCCAACTTGATCTTGGCGTGATCCTGAATCGTGTGGTATTCCGTGCCAGTACCCAGGATGGCGATCGGTGCATTAGCATTATTTTTATCAAGCACCGCCCCGGTCACGGGGGTTCCGGCTGCGCTGACAATCCCGTTACCGAGCAAACGCGTCGAAAAGGTCAACGGCTGACCTTGACTATCCGTGTGATTAAAGTTGATAAACCACGACCAGTCGCCACTCTTGTCGCCGACCGAGGCGCTGGTTTGCCAGGCATCATAAGTCGTATCGGTGTTGTAAAGCTTGAAGGGCTGCGAGACATAACTGGCTTTGGCATGGGCCTCGAACTTTGCCGGCATGCGGGTGACATAATCCACCACGGCACCGACCGAGTTGCCGGGATAGGCGGCGGAGAAAGGGCCATACATGACGTCGACCCGATCTATTTCTTCGGGGGTAACCATTCCCCAGCGCGGCGGGAAACTCAAGCCCCCGACACCATTGCCCAGGTAGTTGGACAGCAGGATACCGTCTGCATAGACGGCCGAGCGTGCGCTGTTGCCGGTGCCCGAAGCGCGACTGGACAATATGGCATGGTTATAGTCACCGATATAGCGCTTGCGCACCAGCAGGCTGGGAAGATACTTGAGCGCATCTTCGCTGTCGGCCGCATTGACGGTCGCTTCGATCGTTTCCTTCGTGGTGCCTTCCATCGTCGTCGGGATTTGCGTCGGCAATGACGTCGGCCGTCCGCCGTGAACGGTAACGGTGCCAAGCTCTTTGACGGGCGCGTCGGGCGCCAGCGTGCTGTCGTTTGCCTCGCCCTGGGCGTAGGCATTCGCCAGAACAAGCTGGGCAATGACGACTGCCATTGCAGTCGGCGATGGCAACGGCATACTTCTGTTTTTTTGCATAAGCATGATTATTTTTTAGTCAGTAGTGGGCAAGCCTAAGGCATTGCGTCAGAGACATTGCGTATCCGAACTTAATTACATCGCATTGATCTGAATCAGCTTGCAGCAGGTCGGTGCCGCATGCGCGGCCTTTGCTGCCGGCCGGGCATGACAGACAGGTGCTGTAATGCCCAGCCGATGCCTTCGCTCGTCTTTCTAGAATTTTATTGCCAGGCCAACATCGAACGACCGCCCGTAACCCGGCACTGCCTGCAGCGTGCCGCCATTGGCCCGCAGCCCTGTCAGGTACACGCCGCCCAGCGGATCGGCATATGCCTTGTCAAAAAGATTGCTGATGCCGGCGGTAAGCGTAGTGTCGCTGCTCCATTGATACGCCGAGCGGATATTGAACAAGGCAAAGCCGGCCGTTGCCGGTTCAAGTCGCAGCGCATCGACGCGGTTCTTGCCGGATACAATTCTGGATTCCAGCGTATTGCGCCAGGCACCTTTTGACTGCTCGAGCTTCAACAAGGCATTCAACGGCATCATGCGGTAGAGGTTGCGGCCATCGGCACCTTTGCCGCGCGTGAGGCCGGCATTGCCAAGGAAGCGGACCTTGCCCCAAACACCATCCTGCCAGAGCGGCATTTTCCAGGACAGGTTGACGCCGTAAAGACGCGCATCGTGATTGGCGAATTGCAGCAGGTTGCCGCGTGCGCTCATCACCATGTAGGGATTGAAGCTGCCCAGCAGGTTCGTATCGATGTAATCCTTCACATAGCTGTAGTAAGGATTCACGCTGACGAACCATGTCTTGCGGTCTTCGGCATGCCATTCCGCGGTGGCGCCCACGGTATGGGCGACTTCCGGCTTCAGATCCATCGTGCCGACATAGCCATTGCCATCGCCGAACCAGTTGGCCATTGTCATGGCCATGGTGCCGCGCCCCCAGGAGTAACGCTCGTACAGGTTGGGCGACCGGGTTTTGCGTGCATAGCCGAACTCCAGCGTGCGCGACTTGTCCGCCTCGTATCTGGCAAGCGCAGTCAGGTCGAGGTTGTTGTCGCGCCGTGCGCGGTCGCGGGCATTGAAGCCGGCTGCGGCAGCAACGTCCGCGGCATTCATCATGTTGAATGCGTAGGGCTGCACATTCCCGGCATTCATGCTGACGCGCTCGCCACGCATGCCGAACAGGGTCGACCACTGCGTGCCCCAGCGGTTTTCCAGCTCGCCATACAGCACCAGGCGGTCGCGCTGGCCGTCGTTGATATTGACGTAGGTAAGCGGCCCCATCATCATGGAACCGGGCACCGCCGGCCAGTAGTCATTCAGCCGGAAAGCATGGTACTCATTGCCCAGGCGCAGAGTCGCATCCGCTGGCAGCGCAATCTCTGCCTTGATCGCATAACCAAGGTCGCGCCCGGCGGTAATCATCGGCATCGTCCCCGGACGCTCGGCCGAAAAAAAACCCATTTCATGATTGGTTTTTTGCCAGTAAAGCCATGCATCGAGCTTGCCCCAGTCAAACTCGCCTGCATAGGCAAGATTGGCGAACCTCCCATGGTTATCCGTCATGTCCATGTATTGGTTCGGAAAACCCTGGTAAGGAATGTGCTGCTCGCCGACGCGCAAGCTCAGTTGCTGCCCCTCCCCCCTGGCCGCGAGAGTGACGGCCTGGTTGTTGCTCTCATAAAGGCTGCCCAGCACCTTGTTGCCGCGGCCATCCTTGTAGCTTTGCGCGCGGGAATGGGCGCCGCTGTAGGCGATGCTCAGGCTTTCGGTGGCAATAGCGGCGCTAACGGCGGTAGAAACACTGTTATCGACGCTGCGCCCGCTCAGCGCAAAGCTGCCTTCCCTGCGCACGCCCTCTCCCGGCGCAGCAAAGGCCGGCGCAACCGAATCGACCTGGAGGGTTCCACCGATACTGTCGCCGCCGGCGCTGACCGGCGTGATGCCGGCGACCAGCCCGATCTTGCCAACCTGCCTGGGATCGATGTAGGACAACGGCGCATTCATGTGATTGGCGCAGGCCGAGGTGATTTCCATGCCGTCGATACGGACCTTGAGACGGTCATCGGCAAAGCCATTCAGCACCGGCAGTCCGGAGACGCCGCCGCCGCCGGCAACGCCATATCCGGGAATGCTGCTGAACAGACGGGCAGTATCGTTGCCCGGTGCCGTGGCAAGGTTATCCGGCAGTGCCGAATCCCGCACCGTGACTTCGGGAAGGACGGCATCGGCTGGCGCCTTTGTTTGTGCGAATGCGCCGGCGCTGATTGCAAGGGCCAGCGCCGCGGCAATTGAATTTTGAAAATGATTCATGTAAGTTCCCTGTCACATTTTTCATTCAGAGCCGGATTTCAGCGGCCATGATCGTGACCGGCGGACGTGCCGGCGAGCGGGCGCACCGGCACCTTCACCTCGACCGACTCGCGTTTGTTGTCGCGGCCTTCAAAGATCAGCGTGACAGGCACCAGCTCACCCTCCTTCACCTGGCGTTTCAGGCCCATCAGCATGATGTGCAGGCCGCCAGGCTGCAGCGTCACCGGCTTGTGCGCCAGCAGGGGAAGTCCATCCATGGCGCGCATTTTCATGACGCCGTTGTCCAGTTTCATTTCATGAACTTCCGCAACTGTGGCCAGGGGAGTGACCACTTCCACCAGGCGCGTATCCTGCGCAGCGCTCAGCTGCATGAATGCGCCAGTGGCTTGCTGGTGCGGCACGGTGGCGCGAATCCAGGGGTCTGTCACGGTAATCTGGGCAAAGGCGGTCAGGCTGGCGCAGGCGATGAGGGCAGCCAATATCATTTTTTTCATGGCACTTCTTTCTGTAATCAAAGACGAATCGGTCCAGGATGACGGCATGCAGCGGACAATGCCGCGCCCAGGTCGGGCGCGGCAAAGCGGACGCCACAGGCAGGCGTCACCCGGTTTTTTCGAAAGTCGCATGCCTTTGATGCAGGCGAAGCCGGCGATGACGAAGAACGGCATCGCCAGCCAGGCACGCAAAGGCAGGCGAACTTTCAGGTAAGGAAAAGCAGCCGCAGCTGCGCCCGCTCAGGGGCAAAGACAACGACTATGAGGGAAGATCAGGCGTGAAAGGGAGGCGCGCGCGATTGCGGACTGGCCCACACGAAGAGCGGGCGCGGCGCCTGGTAAAACAGCGAGGGGAAGGGAAAGCTGCCCTGCCAGGCAGGCAGGATCAGGAATGCGGATGGCAGCAAGGCAGGCATGCCGCCATGGGTCTGGCAAAACGGGCAGTGGTCAAAGGCGCTGGCCGGCTCGCCATGCGCGGGCGACTGCGGACCCAGGTCGACCCTGACCATTTTCAGGCCGGCCGCGGAACAAATCTCGGCCCACAGCGAGCGCGACTTGCCGGCGTCCGACAGCGCATGCGAAATCGATGGCGCGAGCGCGGCCAACAGGATCGCCAGGCAGGCAAATGCCGCGGTGATGCGTCGGTTGAGCCGGAAACAAGTCGTCATGCCAAAATTCTATCACGCCAAATGCGCATCATCCCTGCAGGCGCTGCATTTCCGCGATGATCCTGAGCTGTTCCTGGAAGCGCGCAGCATGGTCGGGCAAGCCCATCTGCTGCGCCGCGTAGTACAGCTCTTTCCAGAAATGCGCCTCGTTGTCGTGATCGGTATGCAGACAGCCGATCTGCTCGAGTATCGCCAGCGCCGCCAGGCATTCGCCCTGGCGCAGACTGGCGTGGTAGCAGCGTTCGAGCTCGGCATCGCTGTCGAGCGCTGCCGGCAAAAAATAGCGCGCCGCCGCCAGCAGGCGTAGCGCCTGTTTCGATTCCTGCGGCCAGTTGCGCATATCCCCCCTGTCCCCTGATTCAGCCTACCAGCCCCAGCGCCTCTTTCTGCAGGCGGTTCAGCTGGACGACGCCGGCCTGCGCCAAGTCCAGCAGGCGATCCATGGTGGCGCGGTCGAAGGCTTCGCCCTCGGCGGTACCCTGCACTTCGATGAAATGGCCGGCATCGGTCATCACCACGTTCATGTCGGTGTCGCACGCCGAGTCTTCGAGGTAGTCCAGGTCCAGCACCGGCATGCCGCGATACACGCCGACCGACACGGCCGCAACGAAATGCTTCAGCGGGATGGCGGCGATCAGCTGGCGCTGGACCAGCTGGGAGAAGGCATCGTAGGCGGCCACCATGGCGCCGGTGATCGAGGCAGTGCGGGTGCCGCCATCAGCCTGGATGACGTCGCAATCGAGGTGCAGGGTGCGCTCGCCGAAAGCATTGAGGTCGAAGGCGGCGCGCAGCGAGCGGCCGATCAGGCGCTGGATTTCCTGGGTGCGGCCGGATTGCTTGCCCTTGGCGGCTTCGCGGTCCATGCGGCTATGGGTCGAGCGCGGCAGCATGCCGTATTCGGCGGTCAGCCAGCCCTGCCCCTTGCCCTTCAAAAAACCTGGCACCTTGTCCTCGATGCTGGCGGTGCAGATCACCTTGGTATCGCCGAATTCGATCAGGACCGAACCCTCGGCATGCTTGGTGTACTGGCGGGTCAGGCGCACGGAGCGCAAGGCGTCGGCGGCACGGCCGCTCGGGCGAATCTCGGCAGAAGTCATAAATGGGGTCAGAGTTAGTTAAAAACATACAGCGAAACGAACACCGCAGTTTACCCCCTGCCCGTGACCTTCGAGGATTTTTCGATCGCCAGGCGGATTTCCTCGATCGCCTTTTCTATGGCGTTGTCATCGTAGAGATCGGCGCCTTCCAGGTCGGCATGACGCGGCACCTCGATGGTGGTGGTGATGGCGCCGAGCGGCAGCGCATTGGTCGTGATCGAATTCGGGTCGTCGCCGATCTCGTCGCCGTCGCCGCCTTCCCACATCATTGCCAGCGCAGTGACATTGTCGCTGAGCTTGCCGGCGATGCTGGCGGCGGAATGGACCAGTTGCGGGACAGCGCGCACGATCGTATTGTTCTGCAGCACATGCGCCAGCTGGTGGTCGGGCAGGATGGACCACAAGCCATCGGAGCACAACAGCATCACGTCGCCAGCCTGCAGGCTGGCGCTGCGCGAGACCTCGACGATCGGCATGTTGGGCGCGCCCAGGCAATTGAACAGCTTGTTGCGCTCCGGATGCGTATCGCGCTCGGAAGGGTCGACCTTGCCCTGCGCAATCAGCGTTTCGATGCGCGAATGGTCGCGCGTGCGTGTGAGTATCTCGCCGTTGCGCATCCAGTACAGGCGTGAATCGCCGCAGTGCGCCCAGACTGCGGTGTTGTGCTGGATCAGGCAGGCGACGATGGTGGTACGCGGCGTCTCCGGCAGGTTGTTGATCGCGCGGTAGCGGTGAATTTCGTGGTGGGCAGCAAAGAAGCTCTCTTCCAGGAAGCGCTCCGGCTTTTTCACATAGGGGGTGGCATTGCGCTGGAACAGCGAAGCGATGGTTTGCAGGGCGATCGTCGCCGCCGCATCGCCCTGGATATGTCCGCCCATGCCATCGGCCAGCAGCAGCAACAAGGTGTCGCGGGTGAAACTGTAACCCATCCGGTCCTGGTTGGTCTTGCGGCCGCCGATATTGCTCTCTTGATAAACGGAAAAGCGCATGGTTTATTGGTATTGCGTGGTATCCGGGATCGCGTCCAGCGGATCCTTGTCTTTGCCGATCCGGCTGAACAGGCTGCGCAGCTTGCGGGAAAAACCCTGCAGGGTTTCGCTGGTCTTGTTCTTTTCGTGCGCCGTTTCGCGCAAGGCCTTTTGCAGCGCGAACACGCTTTGCGGCCGCTCCAGCGGATCGAGCTTCAGGCTCCAGCGGATCACGTCGAGCAGTTCGCTCGAATACACGCCTTCCAGCTTGCGCAAATGCCCTTCCATCTTGTCGGACACCTTGCGCTGGTCTGCCGGTTGCGGCGGCGCGCCGACCATGCAGGCGAACATCGAGGCGCCAATGCTGTAGATATCGGTCCAGGGGCCGAGATTGCCGCCCTTGCCATACAACTCGGGCGGCGCAAAGCCGGGCGTGTACATAGGATAAAGCTTGGGTTGATCAGCCCTCAGGGTCTGCCGGGCAGCGCCGAAATCGAGCAGGATGGGCGTGCCGTCGAGGCGCAGATAAATATTGGCCGGTTTCAGATCGAGATGCAGCAGCTTGTTGGTGTGCACTTCGCGCAAGCCCATCATCACGTGGGCGAACATTTTGCGTATGAAACGCTCGGAGACGATCGGCCGCTCGCCCTTGTCGCGCCGGCGCAGTATGTGTTCCTGCAGTGAGCGGCCGGATTCGTACGCCATCACCATGTAGACGGTTTCGTTGGCGCGAAAAAAATTGAGCACGCTGACCACATTCGGATGGGCGATACGCGCCAGCGCCCGCCCTTCCTCGAAAAAGCATTTGAGGCCGATGCGAAAGATCGGCAGGTTTTCCGGCGCAATGATCGGCACCAGTTCGCCGGGCTCGCGCAGCGCCAGCGAGCTCGGCAGGTATTCCTTGATGGCGACCGCATTGCCATCCTCATCATATGCAAGATAGACAATACTGAAGCCGCCGGACGCAATCTTCTTTACAATGCGGTATCCGGCAATTTCCAGCCCATCGGGCAAGGGCGCATTATTCTGGGCTGCCAAGTAGTGCCTCCAGGCAAAAGCTTTAAAATGACCAGAGAAAAACAGACAGGGGCAGACGCAAGCCTGTAAGTTTCCTAGCCTCAACACAATTCTTTCGATTGTGTGGATAAATCATCACTTTGTAAAGATAAACCGAGGTTTTCATTTTGACTATTCACAGCATGACCGGCTACGCGGTCACCACCCGCGAAACCGCAGCCGGCACCGTCACCGTCGAACTCAAGAGCGTCAATTCGCGCTTTCTCGATTTGCAATTCAAGCTCAATGACGACTTGCGCGCGGTCGAGCCGGCACTGCGCGAAGCCATCATGGCCCGCGTCGCCCGCGGCAAGCTCGAATGTCGCCTGAGTTTCGGCCGCCGCCATGCAGAAGGCGGCACCCAGGCGCTCAACCCCGCACTGCTGGCATCGCTGGCACAACTGCAGGACAGCGTGCGCCAGCAGTTCCCCAGCGCGGCGGCATTGACCGTCAACGAACTGTTGCGCTGGCCGGGTGTCATCGAAGAAGCGCAAATTTCGCAGGAAACCCTGCAGGCCGATATTCTGGCCACCTTGACGACGGCGCTGGATGCCTACATGGAGACGCGCGTGCGCGAAGGCACCGCCATGCAAAACGTCATACTCGCCCGGGTCGATGCCATGCAGGCCATCGTGCAGCGCATCACGCCGCTGGTGCCGCAGGTGATTGCGCAGTTCCAGCAAAAGGCGATCGAACGCATGCAGGAAGCGCTGGGCATCGCACTGCAGGGTGATACCGCCGCGCAGTCGTTATCGCGCGAGGATGCGCTCGAACGCATTCGCCAGGAAGTCACCCTGTACGGCATCCGCATCGACGTCGCCGAAGAACTGGCAAGACTGGCAGCACACCTGGAAGAAACCCGCCATATCCTGAAAAAAGGCGGCCCGGTCGGCAAACGCCTGGATTTCATGATGCAGGAACTGAACCGCGAAGCCAATACGCTCGGCTCCAAGGCGGCGCTGAAGGAACTGGCCGACGCCGCGATGGAATTGAAACTCCTGATCGACCAGATGCGCGAACAAGTGCAAAATTTGGAATAATCCCGTTCAAGGATTATTCTGAAAAAATATTACGCAAGGACTCCCATGCCTCACGCCACTGCCACCGCAGGCAGCCTTTTCATGGTCGTCGCCCCGTCCGGCGCCGGCAAGTCAAGCCTGGTCAACGCCCTGCTGGCGCAGGAACCTGCCATCAAGCTGTCGATTTCCTACACCACCCGGCAACCGCGGCCGGGCGAGCAGCATGGCCGCGAATACTTCTTCACGACCGTAGACGATTTCCTCGCCAAGAGCGCCGCCGGCGAATTCCTGGAATCGGCCGAAGTCCATGGCAATTACTATGGCACTTCGCGCATACAGATCGCCGAACAGATGCAGGCTGGCACCGATATCCTGCTGGAGATCGACTGGCAAGGCGCGCAACAGGTGAAAAAGCAGTTTCCGCAGGCAACCGGGATCTTCATCCTGCCGCCCTCGATACAAGTCCTGGAAGAGCGCCTGCACAAGCGCGGCCAGGATGAACCGCACATCATCACGCGCCGCATCCTCGCCGCCGGCGGGGAAATCGCCCACGCGCCCGAGTCTGAATATGTTATTATCAATCAAGACTTTGCAACTGCTTTGTCAGAGTTGACCGCAATTATCAAGGCGGCACGTTGCCGCTTCGCGCAACAGGCAGCACGCAACGCTTCCCTGTTCACCCAGCTGGGCATCCACGCCGCTTTGAGCTAACCCGATTTAGGAACAAACATGGCCCGTATCACCATCGAAGATTGCCTGAAACAGATCCCTAACCGTTTTCAGCTGACCCTGTGCGCGACTTACCGCGCCCGCCAGTTACTGCAAGGCCACACCCCGAAAGTCGATGCCAAAGACAAGCCGACCGTGGTGGCCCTGCGTGAAATCGCTGCCGGCAAGGTCGGCATCGAAATGCTGAAAAAGGTACCGAGTTAAGGAACTGACAGCCCTATGCTGTTTTCTGCCATGGGCTGAAGCCCTGCCATGAACCTGACGCCTGCAGATTCAACGCCGACCACTGCTGACAAGCGTGCAGCAGCCAGACGCTCGGCCGCGAATTCCGCAGGCGCGTCCGATCCCGCCCCCGCCGCCAGCGGCGTGGCATCGATCACCGAACTCTCCGCCAAGCTTTCCGCCTACCTGAGCCCCTCCGACCTGAAGAAGGTCAAGGAAGCCTATCGCTTTTCCGACGAGATGCACCTGGGGCAGATGCGCAAGTCGGGCGAGCCCTACATTTCCCACCCGATCGCGGTAGCCGAGATCTGCGCCGACTGGAAACTCGATGCGCAGGCGATCATGGCCGCCCTCCTGCATGACGTCATGGAAGACCAGGACGTCAGGAAAGAGGAATTGATCGAGCGCTTCGGCGCCCAGGTCGCCTCGCTGGTGGATGGCTTGTCGAAACTCGACAAGATCGAATTCCAGAGCCAGGTGGAAGCCCAGGCCGAGAATTTCCGCAAGATGCTGCTGGCCATGGCGCGCGATGTGCGCGTGATCCTGGTCAAGCTGGCCGACCGCCTGCACAACATGCGCACGCTGGGCGTGATGGTGCCGGAAAAGAAGCGCCGCATCGCCCGCGAGACGATGGAAGTCTATGTGCCGATCGCGCACCGGCTGGGCTTGAACAACATCTACCGCGAACTGCAGGAACTGGCGTTCGCGCACCTGCATCCGCTGCGCTACCGCACCCTGTCCAAGGCGGTGAAGGCGGCGCGCGGCAACCGCCGCGAAGTGGTCAGCAAAATCCTCGATGCAGTGAAAAACACGCTGGACGCGGCCGGCCTGGAAGTCCAGGTGTACGGCCGCGAAAAGACCCTGTATGGCATTTATCGCAAAATGCGCAGCAAGCACCTGTCGTTTTCGCAGGTGCTCGACGTCTATGGTTTCCGCATCGTGGTCGACAGCTTCGCCAATTGCTACGTCGCACTGGGCACGCTGCACGCGCTGTACAAGCCGATGCCGGGCAAGTTCAAGGATTACATCGCGATCCCCAAGCTCAACGGCTACCAGTCGCTGCATACCACCCTGATCGGCCCATACGGCACCCCGGTGGAATTCCAGATCCGCACCCGGGAAATGCACCGCGTCGCCGAGTCGGGCGTGGCCGCCCACTGGCTCTACAAGAGCGAGGAAGAGGACCTCACCGACCTGCAGCAGCGCACCCATGCCTGGCTGCAATCGCTGCTGGATATCCAGAAGCAGACCGGCGACTCGGCGGAATTCCTGGAGCACGTCAAGGTCGACCTGTTCCCGGATTCAGTCTATGTGTTTACGCCGAAATCGAAGATCATCGCCCTGCCGCGCGGCGCCACCGCGCTCGATTTCGCCTACACCATCCATACCCACGTCGGCGATCAGGCCATCGCGGTCAAGGTCAACCATGAACAGGCGCCGCTGCGATCGGAATTACGCAATGGCGACATCGTTGAAATCATCACCTCGCCAACCTCGCGCCCCAGCCCGAACTGGCTGACCTTCGTGCGCACCGGCAAGGCGCGCTCGGCGATCCGCCACTACCTGCGCACCATCAATCTGGCCGAGTCGATCGAACTCGGCCGGCGCCTGCTGAACCAGGCGCTGATCACCCTCAAGCTCGATCCCGAATTGCCGCCGGCGCTGGTGGACAGGATATTGAACGAATCCAGCGCCAAATCGATGGACGACCTGTGCGCCGACATCGGCATTGGCAAACGCATGGCGGCGCTGGTGGCGCGCCATATCCTGGGACTGCTGGAAAACGATGGTCCTGCCGCGCTGGCGCTGAATGCCGAGAGTGGAGTCATCCAGAACAAGCCGGCACCCGTGATCATCTACGGCACAGAAGGGATATCCGTGCAGCTGGCGCCGTGCTGTCTGCCGATCCCCGGCGACGGCCTGCAAGGACAGTTGCGGCGCGACCAGGGCTTGATCGTGCATGCGCTCGATTGCTACCAGGCCAAGCGCAGCCGTGCCAAGGAGCCGGAACGCTGGATCGACGTCGAGTGGGGCCAGGATCTGAACCGCCGCTTCGATTGCCGCATCATGGTGCTGGTCAAGAACGAGAAAGGCATGCTGGCCCGCATCGCCGCCGAAATCGGCGAGTCCGACGCCAACATCACCTATGTCGCCATGGATGGCGACAAGGATCAGCTCATCATCCAGTTGAAATTCACCATACAGGTGGAAGACCGGGTGCACCTGGCGCGCCTGCTGCGCAATATCCGCCGCATCCCCAACGTCGCACGCATCATGCGCGAGCGCAGCTAGCTTGCGGCCGGATAACTGACTTCCAGCACTTCCAGCTCTTCCACCCCACCCGGGGTTCTCAGGGTCACCAGATCGCCCTCGCGCGCCTTGGTCAAGGTGCGCGCCACCGGCGAGATCCAGCTGATCTTGCCATTCAGCGGATCGAGCTCATCGATGCCGACGATGGTCACGGTATGCGCATCTCCTGCCTGGTTCTGGTAAGTCACTGTGGCGCCAAAGAACACCTGGTTAGAGCCGTGATGCACGCTCGGGTCGACCACCTCGGCCAGATCCATGCGTTTGGTCAGGAAACGGATGCGGCGGTCGATCTCGCGCAGGCGCCGCTTGCCATAGATATAGTCGCCATTCTCCGAACGGTCGCCGTTGGAAGCAGCCCAATGCACGATGCGCACCACTTCCGGCCGGTCGACATCGATCAGCTGCAGCAACTCGTCCTTGATGCGGCGGTAGCCGGCGGGCGTGATGTAATTTTTTGCGCCGGCGGGAATCGGCGGCATGGCGGCGTCGAGTTCATCATCGTCGCCATCGGTTTCTTTGACAAAGGCCTTGTTCATACAGGCCATTATAGTGGCCCCGGGCAGAGACAGGCGACTAGTTGACGCTGGAAATGCCGTTGGTCCAGCGAAAGGCATGTATCTGCAGCTCGGCAAGGTCTTGCGGCGACAATCCCAGCTTGCGCACGAGTGGCGGCAACAATGCCCCGGCTTTCTCGATGCGCTCGATATATTCAGCCAGCTTGAGCATGTCACCAAACTCGCCGCGCCGGTACAGCAAGGCTTCGCGGACTTCCGGCGCCACGGTCAGATGCTCGAGCACCTCATCCATCGGCAAGCCGAACAGGGTATCCATGAGGGACATGATACCGACCGTAAAAGATTTGTCGCTCAAGACGCGGTTGCCGGCATAGCGCTTTTGCGTCATCACTTCCAGCAGCTTGCCGCGCGTGATGGCAAGCATAAACAAGGGCGATTTCAGACTGTCGCCGTGGCCGGAACCGGCATACAGCAGGATTTGCAGCCAGCGCTGCAATTGCACGCGGCCAAGCACCACCAGGGCCTGCGCCACAGATTCGATACGCCGGCCGGCACCGATACCGGCGCTGTTAACCAGCCGCAGCAAATTCAGCGACAGCGACACGTCATGCTTGATGGTCTGTTCCAGCACCGCACTGTCTTCATCGGCCAGTATCTGGTTCATCAATTGCACGATTGCCAGTTGCGAGGGCGAAAGCTTCTTGCCGCTCAAGACCAGGGGCCGGGCGAAGTAATAGCCCTGGAAATAATCGAAGCCCAGATCCAGGCAAGTCTGGAATTCCTCCGGCGTCTCGACTTTTTCCGCCAACAGTTTTTTGCCGCCCTGCTTGAACTGCCCGGCAAGGCCGCGCAGCGTATCTGGATGCAGGCCCAGGATATCGATCTTGATGAACTGCACCAGCGGCAATAACTGGCGCACATCCTCGGATTGCACCACCACATCGTCCAGCGCAAACTGGTAACCGGCCAGAATCAGTTCCTTGATGCGCACGATGATTTCCGGCGTCACCTTGACGGTTTCAAGGATTTCCAGCACCACCTTGTCGGATGGCAGGAAACCAATGAAATCGCTCATCAGCGTGTCGGCGTCGACATTGACGAAACCGAGCGAATCGCCGACCACGTTTTCCAGGCCAAGCTCCGACACATGCGCCATCACCGTTGCAGTCGCGGCGAAAGGGTCGATGACATTGGCAGGGCCGGACGCGGCGCCGCGGAACAGCAACTCATACGCAACCAGATGCTGGTTGCGGTTCAGTATCGGCTGGCGCGCCAAGAAAAATTCCCTGGCATGCTGGGTCGCCAAAGCGTTCACATTTGACGCATCGGGAATCATCGAAGGCTGCCTCTGCTTATTATATTTACGAGTATCCGACAAAGAATTCCATCAGGGACTATATTTCCCCATAGAACTTTTTTCATTGTACTTGCAAATCACGCAGCACAGACAACCATTTATCAAAAATTGTTACCACTGGTATCAAATCCAGCCCCGCAGCTCCGGCGGCACAGCGTGTCTTAGTCCCGCCGCCCGCCACCTTTAGCCGCGACGGGCGCATCCCCGGTTTCCAGGGTGAAGGTCGCGCCGCTATCCTCCGCCAAGGCCTTGACCAGCCAGGGCATCAACTCGCGCAGCATCGGTGCCAGGGTCCAGGGCGGGTTGAGCACGAACATGCCGCTGCTGCGCAAGCCGAGTCCGTCCGGTCCCGGTTTGCCGATCGACAGCGTGACATCCAGCCAGCCATTGGCCTGCAAGCGCTTCAAACGTTCGGGCAACTGGCGCGATTCCGGCCTTTGCAGCACCGGATACCACACGGCATAGGTGCCGGTGGCAAAGCGTACCAGGGCATCGGCAAGCGTATCGGCCACGCGCCGGTAATCCTGCTTGACTTCATAAGGCGGGTCGATCAGCACCAGGCCGCGCCGCGAAGGCGGCGGCAACAAGGCTTTCAAGCCATCGAAGCCGTCTGCCTTCTGCACCAGCACGCGCTTGCCGCGCACCGTTGGCCGCTGCCCCTGGGCCGCCGCATGCGCCTCCAGCTTCTGGAAGTTTTCAAACAGGTTTTTCACTTCGTTCGGATGCAGTTCGAACAGGCGCAGGCGGTCCTGCTCACGCATCGTCTTTTCGGCGCAGTAGGGCGAGCCCGGGTAATAACGCATCTTGCCGCTCGGGTTCATCGCCTTGACCATGCCGACATAGTCGGCCACGGCTTCCGGCAAATCGGTGCGCTCCCACAGACGGCCGATGCCGGTAGCGAACTCGGCATTCTTGGCCGCCTGACTGCTGTCGAGCGCATACACGCCGGCGCCGGCATGGGTGTCGATCACCATGTAAGGCGCATCTTTCTGGTTCAGGTATTTCAGCAACTGGATCAGCACCATGTGTTTCAACACATCGGCATGATTACCCGCATGGAAGGCGTGGCGGTAACTCAGCATAGGGAATGACGGCTCAAAAAATCGGAAGCTGGGAGTATGACACCTGGCGGCGCTTCCTGCCGCCCGCGGACAAACAAAAAAAGCCGCACGGGAAACCCGTGCGGCCCTCGAACCGGCCTGCCGGGCGCCTGACGGCGCCCGCGGACAGATTAGTGGAACTGTTCTTCTTCGGTCGAGCCGGTCAGGGCTTTCACGGAAGACGTACCGCCCTGGATCACGGTGGTGACGTCGTCGAAGTAGCCAGCACCGACTTCTTGTTGATGCGACACGAAGGTGTAGCCTTGCTCGCGCGCTGCGAATTCCGGCTCCTGCACCATTTCGGTGTAGTGCTTCATGCCTTCGCCGCCGGCGTAAGCGTGGGCGAACTTGAAGGTGTTGAACCAGTTGATGTGGATGCCGGCCAGGGTGATGAACTGATACTTGTAGCCCAGTGCCGACAGCTCTTCCTGGAACGAAGCGATCTGGCTGTCGTTGAGGTTTTTCTTCCAGTTGAAGGAAGGCGAGCAGTTGTACGACAGCAGCTTGCCTGGAACGGCAGCATGCACCGCCTGGGCAAATTCGCGGGCGAAGCCGATGTCAGGCACGCCGGTTTCGCACCAGACCAGGTCAGCGAACGGGGCGTAAGCAACGCCGCGGCTGATGGCTTGCTCCAGACCGTTCTTGACGCGGTAGAAACCTTCCTGGGTACGCTCGCCAGTCAGGAAAGGCTTGTCGTTGGCATCGTGATCGGAAGTGATCAGGTTGGCAGCTTCAGCATCGGTACGGGCCAGCACGATGGTCGACACGCCCATAACGTCGGCGGCGAAACGCGCAGCGGTCAGCTTTTCGATGGCTTCCTGGGTAGGAACCAGCACCTTGCCGCCCATGTGGCCGCACTTCTTCACGGCAGCCAGCTGGTCTTCGAAGTGCACGCCGGCAGCGCCGGAAGCAATCATGTTCTTCATCAGTTCGAAAGCGTTCAGCACGCCGCCGAAACCGGCTTCCGCGTCAGCGACGATCGGCAGGAAGTAGTCGACGTAGTTGGCGTCGCCCGGATTGATGTTGCGCGACCACTGGATTTCATCAGCGCGCTTGAAGGTGTTGTTGATGCGGCGAACCATGGTCGGCACCGAATCGTAAGCGTACAGGGATTGATCCGGGTACATGGTTTCGGAAGTGTTGCCGTCGGCGGCGACTTGCCAGCCAGACAGGTAGACGGCTTCCAGGCCAGCCTTGGCTTGCTGCATGGCTTGACCGGCTGTGATCGCACCGAAGGCGTTCACGTAGCCTTTCTTGGCGCCACCGTTGACTTTTTCCCACAGTTTTTCGGCACCGTTCTTGGCCAGCGTGTACTCAGGCTGGATGCTGCCGCGCAGACGGACGACGTCTTCTGCAGTGTAGTTGCGCTTGACGCTTTTCCAGCGTGGGTTTTCTGCCCAGTCTTTTTTCAGTGCCGCGATTTGCTGTTCACGAGTTGCCATTGTCATTCTCCTGAGTTGAACGGTGTTACACGAAAGGTGGTACCTGCTGGAGAAAATCATATTCTTTTTTTTTCGCGGCAACAAGGTCTTATATAAGACATATAAGTAAATTTAAATCGTTAAAATTCAATTAGTTACATTCATCATTTCGGAATGCGAAATAAAAATCGCAAAAAACAACGGCCGAATGCAAAGTTTTGCGCAGCCATTTTTCACAATACAAGAAAGCCATATCGGATTATGAAAAACGAAGAGACCAAAGTGGCATTTACCTTCCGGCCGCAAATCAATTGCCCCTACTCTGTGCAGGGGATGCCGACAAGGCACGCCGCAAACAATTACAATACGGGTCACGCAGGCAGATTACGGCTGGCCTGCACCGAATCCTGGCAAGCGCGATGAAAAACCCAACTCCCCCGAAAATCTGGCGTGGCAATTCCGACTGTCGCAATTGCGGCGGCGATTGCGCCCTGTTCGGCGATCTGCCCGCCAGCGAGCTCAATCTGATCCATACGACTTTTGACGACCTGCGCTACCCGGCCGGAACCCCGCTGTTCCTGCAGGGCGATGACGTCAATGGCATCTATTCGATCCGCAGCGGCATGGTCAAACTGAACCGCATCAATGCCGACGGCACCCAGCGCATCGTGCGCGTGCTCAGGCCGGGGAATACGGTCGGCCTGGAAGCCATGGTGCATTCGCAGTACGAGCATGACGCCGTCGCCATCACCACAGTGGTGGCCTGCCGCATACCGGTGGAGGTGATGTCCCGGCTCGACCGCGAATCGCCCACCCTGCATCGCAGGGTGCTGGAGCAATGGCACGCGGCGCTCGCCGATGCCGATCAATGGTTCGCCGAACTGGCCAATGGCTCGGCGCGGGTACGCATCGCGCGCCTGCTGCTGAAGATGCGCGATACCGTGAACCCGGAAAATTCCGTGCTGTTTACGCTGGAAGATATCGGCTCGATGCTGGGCATGACCGTGGAAACCGCCAGCCGTATCATCAACGCCTTCCTGCGTGAAGGCAAGATCCAGCGCCTGGAAACCCAGGGCCGCGATTACCAGATCGACGCCGCGGCGCTGGAAGCCGAAGCCCAGTCCGACGCGGTATGAGGCATTTTTTGCCGGCTCAGGCCAGCCTGGCAGCCGACACCAGCACGCCGTCGGCGTCTGCATAAATCCAGTCGCCCGGGCGCACCGTCACGCCAGCGATCGTCACCTGCAGGTCCTTCTCGCCGATGCCCTTGCGGATGCTGCGCTGCGGATGCGTTGCCAGCGCGCGCACACCGATATCGCAGCCATTGATTTCCTCGGAATCGCGGATACAGCCGTTGACGACGATGCCGGCCCAGCCGTTCTTTTCGGCCAGCACGCCGAGGTTGCCGCCAACCAGCGCGCAACGCAGGCTGCCGCCGCCATCGACCACCAGCACATGCCCCTCGCCCGGGGTCTCCAGGGCGGCGCGCACCAGCACGTTATCCTCGAACACTTTCAGGGTCCTGGCCGGCCCGGCAAAGGCCGGGCGCTTGCCGAAGGACTTGAACACCGGCGGCAATACCGCCAGGGTGCCGGCGGCCAGCTTGTCCTCATTGGCGTCGCAGATATCGCAGGTTGCAAAGGTCATGACTATTTCCCCGTTGTATAAATGAACATGGCGGGATTGTAAGCGAGTTTAGCGCTTGCGAGTCAGTACCACTGCCAGTTCCTGGAATCCGGTCTGTGGCGACAGGCGGGGGTAAGGCGGCGCGGGCCATTCCCAGTCATCGCCTGAAAACAGCGCACGCATTGCATGGATATCGCAATGGTAAGGTGGCCCTTTGACAAAGCCTTGAGCGGATTCCTCAGACCATGCTTGCACAAACAATGCGAACAGCTTTCCGCCCGGGCGTATCCATGCGCGCAATTGATCTGCATAGGAACGCCAGTTGTCAGGATGTAATGCGCACAGACAGGTTTGTTCGTACACGGCATCCACTGGCGCGGCAGGTTGCCAACGCAGCACATTGCCTTCGACAAGTTCGGCATCCAGTCCTTGCGATTGCAACATGGCGTGGCAGGCCGCAATCGCCCCTGCTGCGTAGTCGATTCCGGTTACCCTGACACCATGCGCAGCAAGTCTGGCAACTTCCCAGCCGCGCCCACACCCCGGCACAAGCATGGATGTACCGGGCTTGATCATGCCACTGGCTATCCAGTGCGCAAGCTGCGGATTGGCGGCGCCACGATCCCAGGGCGTGTTGCCGGATTCGAAGCGGCTTTGCCAGAAATCGACGGTAGGTCCTGCCATGGGGAATGCCTCTTATGTTGAAAATTACACGGAAAGCCTATGCCGCTTGCGCAGCAGCGGCGCGGCGCGCAGTGTTGCTGCCGACATTGATCGCAGTCAGGATCGCCAGCGTCTGGAACACGCCGATCAGCACGAACACCAGCGCCGGGCGATGCGCATCCATCAGCGCGCCGAACAGCAATGGCCCGCCGGCCAGGCCGATGTCCAGCCCCGAATACACCACGCCATACACGCGCCCGGTGGCATTCTTGGGCGCAGCGGCGCGGATCAGCAAGTCGCGCGACGGCCCGGCCACGCCGGCGCCAAAGCCGACCGCCCCCATCAGCAACACCGCCATCCAACCCGGCACCAGGGCGGCGCCCAGCAGCATGGAAAACAGGCCGGCGGCGGCAAACGCAATGGCGATCGTGCGGTCGTGGCGCACCGCCTTCGCCGCCAGGAAGCCGCCCCACACCATGCCGGCGGCGGACGCCAGCATGTAGCTGGTATAGCCGGCCGTGGCCGAAGCCAGCGACATGCCATACAAGTCACGCAGGCCGGCGGCGGAAAAACTCTGGATGCCGCCCAGCGCCATGGCGGTGATGAAGAAAAAGGCGAAGCACATCCATACCGCCGGCAGGCGGACAAACCCCAGCGAGCCACCTTCGTGATGCGCCACGCCGCCAGCCTTGCCGGCAGCTGCCGACGGCCGGGGCTCTGTGTGCAGCACATCGCGGAAGACGAACAGCACCGCCAGCCAGACCAGCGGGATGCCGGCGGCAGCCACCAGCGCCGTGCGCCAGCCGGCAATGCCGGCAATACCAGCAAGAAAAACCGGCGCAGCAGCCCAGCCGAGGTTGCCGGAAATGCCGTGCACAGAAAAAGCGTGACCGAGGCGTCCGGCAGAGACGCGCTTGTTCAGCAGCGTGAAATCGGACGGGTGGAAGACGCTGTTACCCAGCCCCGCCAGCATCGACCCGGCCAGCAGCGCCGGATAGCTATGCGCCAGCGACAGTACCAGCGCCGACAGGCCCAGCAATGCCATGCCGGCGAACAGCACAACGCGTGCGCCGATGCGGTCGACCACGAAACCCGCCGCCGCCTGGCCAATGCCGGACACCACGAAAAAAACCGTCATCAGCAAACCCAGCTGTGCGTACGACAGGCTGAACTCGGCTTTCAGCCAGGGAAACAGCGGCGCCAGAATCAGATGAAAAAAATGCGAGATGCCATGGGCAACGCCGACCAGGGCGATCACATTGGCATCCTGACGTAATGAAGGAACGGGAATGGCGCTCATGTCTGACGTTGTTTTGAAGGAAAGAGGCCACAAGTGTAGAGGAAAAGAAAGTTCGGCGTCAGGTCTTGCCGCAAAAGGCAAGACCTGACGCCATTGCGCTAAAATAGAAAATTACGGATTTACACCCTGGCACGCCCCCGCCATTCGAGACAACACCCATAAAAAGCGCCCTTGCCAAAATTGACATTCAGTTTGGCGCAAGGCACATTACGCACAATTCATTTTTTGGAAGAAAATCATGCCGCAATACCGCTCCCGTACCACCACCCACGGCCGCAACATGGCAGGCGCGCGCGCGCTATGGCGTGCCACCGGCATGAAGGATGGCGACTTCGACAAACCAATCGTTGCCGTCGTCAATTCTTTCACCCAGTTCGTCCCCGGCCATGTGCACCTGAAAGACCTTGGCCAGCTGGTGGCGCGTGAAATCGAGGCGGCTGGCGGCGTCGCCAAGGAATTCAACACGATCGCCGTCGATGACGGCATCGCCATGGGCCATGGCGGCATGCTGTACTCCCTGCCCTCGCGCGACCTGATCGCCGACTCGGTGGAATACATGGTCAACGCCCATTGCGCCGATGCGATGGTGTGCATCTCCAACTGCGACAAGATCACCCCGGGCATGCTGATGGCGGCGTTCCGCCTGAATATTCCGGTCGTGTTCATTTCCGGCGGCCCGATGGAGGCCGGCAAGGTATTGAAGGTGGTCGACGGCTCCAAAAAAATCATCAAGCTCGACCTGGTCGACGCCATGATCAAGGCTGGCGACGACACGGTCAGCGATGCCGACGTTGCCGAGATCGAACGTTCGGCCTGCCCGACCTGCGGCTCCTGCTCCGGCATGTTTACCGCCAACTCGATGAACTGCCTGACCGAAGCGCTGGGCCTGGCCCTGCCGGGCAATGGCACCATCCTCGCCACTCATGCCGACCGCAAGGAACTGTTCCTGCGCGCCGGCCGCCTGATCGTCGAACTGGCCAAGCGCTACTACGAACAAGACGACGCCGCCGTCCTGCCGCGCAGCATCGCCACCAAGGCCGCATTCGAAAACGCCATGGCGCTGGACGTCTCGATGGGCGGCTCCACCAACACCGTGCTGCACTTGCTCGCGGCCGCCCACGAAGCCGAAGTGCACTTCAACATGGCCGACATCGACCGCATCTCGCGCAAGGTGCCATGCCTGTGCAAGGTCGCGCCGATGACCGACAAGTACCATATCGAAGACGTGCATCGCGCCGGCGGCATCTTCGGCATTCTGGGCGAACTGTCCCGCGCCGGCTTGCTGGACACCGCGCTGCCGACCATCCACAGCAAGTCCCTGGCCGACGCCATCGCCCACAACGACATCAAGGTCACGCAAGACCCTGCCGTGCTTAAATTGTTCAGCGCCGCCCCGGGCGGCGTGCCGACGCAGGTCGCCTTCTCGCAAGAAAACCGTTTTGAATCGCTCGACACCGACCGCAGCACCGGCTGCATCCGCGACAAGGCGCATGCCTATTCGCAGGACGGCGGCCTGGCGGTCCTGTACGGCAACCTCGCGGAAAAAGGCTGCATCGTCAAGACCGCAGGCGTCGATGAAAGCATCCTGGTCTTCAGCGGCAAGGCACGCGTGTTTGAAAGCCAGGACGCCGCCGTCGAAGGCATCCTCGGCGACACCGTGCACGCCGGCGATGTCGTCATCATCCGTTACGAAGGCCCCAAGGGCGGCCCCGGCATGCAAGAGATGCTGTACCCGACTTCGTACATCAAGTCCAAGGGACTGGGCAAGCATTGCGCCCTGCTGACCGATGGCCGCTTCTCGGGCGGCTCGTCGGGCCTCGTGATCGGCCACGCCTCGCCGGAAGCGGCGGAAGGCGGCGCACTGGGCCTGGTGGAAGAAGGCGACATGATCGACATCGACATCCCGCAGCGTCGCATCAACCTGCGCATCAGCGATGCCGACCTGGCCACGCGTCGCGGCGAAATGGAAGACAAGGGCGATGCTGCATGGAAGCCGGTCAACCGTGAACGCTATGTGTCGCAGGCATTGCAGGCGTATGCGGCACTGGCGACCTCGGCGGATCGCGGCGCGGTGCGCGACCTGGCGCAGTTGAAGCGGTGATGGCTATCGGTGCCTAACCGCGGCAAAGCCATAAGGCGGCAACTGCCAGCAAAGCCGTTGCCGCCGCATTGGCCCAGGCTAATGCATCCCAGCCTGCAATCAATCCGGGACCAATCTTCTTCGAATTTTACTTCCTGCGGCCAGGCAACATGCGCAGCAAAACACCATCGTGCCGGAAAAAGTGATGGTAGAGCGCTGCAGTCGCGTGCAATGCGATCAAAGCCAGCAATGCCCACATCATGGCGGCATGGATATCGCCGGCGGTAAGCGCCCAGCGCGCTTTCGGGGATGCGATGTCGGGCAGTGAAATGATGCCGAACACATTGACCGGAAGCTGGTGAGCAGATGCCGATGCCCAGCCCAGAAATGGCCCGACCAGCAGAATGAAATAGAAAGCCAGATGGGTCGCATGGGCAATCCAGCGCTCCCACACCGGCGCATCCGGCATGTCCAGCGGTACTGGATAAAGCAGCCGGTGGACGAGGCGGATCGCCATCAGGACGAGAATGACAACGCCCAACGAAAGGTGCAGATTGATGAGCGATGCCGGTACGGTGTTGGGCCCGATCTCGGGCATCAGGGTCGAAACTAAAAACTGCATCAAAACCATAAGCACGATCAGCCAGTGCAGCGATTTCGCCGCTGCGCCGTAACCTGGAATGGCGCGGGCGCCTTGCCCCGGTTCGTTTGTTCGGGAATTGCGGTCTTGAGGCATCAATGTTCCTGGTGGTTATTGAAACGCATGTGACGGTTATACCGTCTTGGCAATGATCAGAGTGCATGTCACTCTCTCAAGATTATAATCGCTCGAGAAGCCAATTTGGTGATGGCTATGCGAGCGCAGGTTTCCCCCGGCATGGTGGCGATGCCTGCGCTACGATTTGTTGGCATCGATACGTCGTCGAGAGTGTCATGTACCGCCTGCTGCAACTCTTTTATCTGATGTTGCCCATCTATCTAGCGAACATGGCACCGCCGTTCGTGAAATTCTGGCACGGCTGGAATCGCCCGATAAGCGAACGACATCTCGGCAGCCACAAGACTGTCCTCGGCTTTGTCTCCGGCACGGTCATGGCAATGATCGCCGTCTATGTCCAGTCGAGGGTGCGCTGGAGCGGCAGCCTCATTTCATATGACCATTGGGCCGTTGTGGGCGCCATTGCCGGCTGCGGCGCAATGGCCGGAGACTCAGTGAAAAGTTATTTCAAGCGACGCATGAATATCGCCCCAGGACGCTCCTGGATACCGTGGGACCAGTTCGATTTCATCCTCGGCGGACTGCTGGCACTGCTCCCATGGATACGCTTGAATGCGGTTGATCTAGCCTGGATACTCGGCTTTAGTTTTTTCGCGGATATTGCCGTAAATCATATCGCGTATTATTTCGGCATCCGCGATACGAAGTGGTAATAACGAATGCCACCCGGCCCACCGGCCGGGCGGCTCTGACAAATTTCAAGGCAGGAAGACGACTCAGCCTTGCTGACCTTCCTTCTTGTGGAACGCCAGCCCGCCATTCTCGACATCGACGTGGATCACATCCTTCGGACCGAACTTACCCTCCAGAATCAGCTTGGATAGCGGGTTCTCGATCTCCTGCTGGATCGCACGCTTCAGCGGCCTTGCGCCGTACACCGGATCGAAGCCTGCCTCGGCAATCTTCTGCAGTGCGCCTTCCGTCAATTCCAGCCCCATCTCCATCTTCGTCAGGCGTTTTTCCAGGATCGCCAGCTGTATCTTGGCGATGGCGCCGATGTTCTTCTCGTCCAGCGCATGGAACACCACGATCTCGTCGATGCGATTGATGAATTCCGGCCGGAAATGGCCCTTCACCTCGGCCAGCACCGCCAGCTTGATGAGTTGCGGGTCGCTATCTTCCATCGACTGGATCTTGTGCGAACCGAGGTTGGAAGTCATCACCACCACCGTGTTCTTGAAGTCCACCGTGCGGCCCTGGCCATCGGTCATGCGGCCGTCGTCCAGCACCTGCAGCAGCACGTTGAAGACATCCGGGTGCGCCTTCTCGATTTCGTCGAGCAGGATCACGCTATAGGGCTTCCTGCGCACCGCCTCGGTCAGGTAACCGCCCTCTTCATAGCCCACATAGCCGGGCGGGGCGCCGATCAGGCGCGCGACCGAATGCTTTTCCATGAACTCGCTCATGTCGATGCGGATCAGCGATTCTTCGGTGTCGAACAGGAAATTGGCCAGCGCCTTGCACAACTCGGTCTTGCCGACGCCGGTCGGCCCCAGGAACATGAATGAACCGTAAGGCCGGCCGGGGTCGCCCAGCCCCGCGCGCGAGCGGCGGATGGCATCCGAGACGACCACGATCGCCTCGTGCTGACCGACCACACGCTTGTGCAATTCATCTTCCATATGCACCAGCTTGTCGCGCTCGCCCTGCATCATCTTCGATACAGGAATACCGGTGGCGCGCGACACGACTTCGGCAATTTCTTCGGCGCCGACCTGGGTGCGCAAGAGCCGGTTGGCCCTGGGCTTGACTTCGCTGCTGTCGGCTTGCTTCAGTTGCGCTTCCAGTCCGGGCAGCGTGCCATACTGCAGCTCGGACATTTTCTGCCAGTCGCCACGGCGCTTGGCTTCTTCCATCTGCAGACGGATTTTCTCGATTTCTTCCTTGATGTGGGTGCTGCCCTGCACCGCCGATTTCTCGGCTTTCCAGACTTCTTCGAGGTCGGCGTATTCGCGCTCGAGCTTGACGATCTCTTCCTCAATCAGCGCCAGCCGCTTTTGCGAGGCTTCGTCCTTTTCCTTCTTCACCGCTTCGCGCTCGATCTTCAGCTGGATCAGGCGGCGGTCGAGCTTGTCCATGACTTCCGGCTTGGAGTCGATCTCGATCTTGATCTTGGATGCAGCTTCGTCGATCAGGTCGATCGCCTTGTCCGGCAGGAAGCGGTCGGTGATGTAGCGGTGCGAGAGTTCGGCCGCGGCAACAATGGCCGGGTCGGTGATCTCGACGCCATGGTGCACTTCGTATTTTTCCTGCAGACCGCGCAGGATGGCGATGGTCGCTTCCACGCTAGGCTCGTCGACCAGCACTTTCTGGAAGCGGCGCTCCAGCGCAGCATCCTTTTCCACATACTTGCGGTATTCGTCCAGGGTGGTGGCGCCGACGCAGTGCAGCTCGCCGCGCGCGAGGGCCGGCTTCAGCATGTTGCCGGCGTCCATCGCGCCTTCGGCCTTGCCGGCGCTGACCATGGTGTGCAGCTCGTCGATGAAGACGATGCTCTGGCCTTCGTCCTGGGCGAGTTCCTTGAGGACCGATTTCAGGCGCTCCTCGAATTCGCCGCGATACTTGGCGCCGGCCAGGAGCGCTGCCATGTCGAGCGACAGCACGCGCTTGGACTTCAGGCTGTCGGGCACTTCGCCATTGACGATGCGCTGCGCGAGTCCCTCGACGATGGCGGTCTTGCCCACGCCAGGCTCGCCGATCAGCACCGGATTGTTTTTCGAGCGGCGCTGCAGCACCTGGATGGTGCGGCGGATCTCGTCGTCGCGGCCGATCACCGGGTCGAGCTTGCCTTGGCGGGCGCGTTCGGTCAGGTCAAGCGTGTATTTTTTCAGGGACTCGCGCTGGCCTTCGCTTTCCTGCGAATTGACGCTGGCGCCGCCGCGCACGGCATCGATCGCCGCTTCCAGCGCCTTGCGCGTCAAGCCATTCTCGCGCGCCAGCTTGCCGGCATCGGATTTGTCTTCGGTCAAGCCGATCAGGATCATTTCGCTGGCGATGAACTGGTCGCCGCGCTTTTGCGCTTCCTTGTCGGCCAGGTTCAGCAGCGAACCCAGCTCGCGCCCGACCTGCACCTCGCCGCCGGTGCCGGTCACCTTCGGCAGGCGCGCCAGCGCGCCCTTCAGTGCGCTGGAGAGGCCGCCGACATTGACGCCGGCGCGCTGCAACAGCGAACGCGCGCTGCTATCGTCCTGGTTCAGCAAGGCCACCAGCAAATGCACTGGCTCTATGTACTGGTTGTCGTTGCCGACCGCCTGGCTTTGGGCATCAGCCAGGGCTTCCTGCAGCTTTGTTGTCAGTTTGTCTAGGCGCATCGTTTACACTCCCGGAATCATTAGTTGCTTGGTAATTGGGGATACAAAACCACTTTTCAAGCAAGGAATTACCGGGAATGACGCGTCAGTGCCCTGTGGAATCCCAGCGCCGGCTGGCCTCGAACAGAAACCAGGTGCGCCGCTCGGATTGATCGATCCAGACTTCGATCAGACTGGTCGTGGCGATATCCCGGCTCTCCTCACAGACATTGTGCGCCTCGCGCAGGCGCGCCACCAGCGTCTTGTTGTCATCGGCCAGTTCGGCGAGCATGTCACCCGGCTCGACATATTCGGCGTCATTGTCGAGCACGCGCTGGGTGCGGGCGATATGGCCGATCGATCGCAGCGTCGACTCGCCCAGCTTGCGGATGCGCTCGGCAATCGGGTCGGCCATGGCAAACAGCTGGTCGCCCTGCTCGTCGAGCAGCAAATGATAGTCGCGGAAATGCGGACCGCTCATGTGCCAGTGAAAATTCTTGGTCTTGAGATAGAGTGCATACACGTCGGCCAGGATACCGTTCATGGCCGCGGCAATATCCTTGGTCGCCGTCGCTTTCAGATCGGTGGGCGTGTTCAGCGGGGCACGCTGTTTGCGCTCGGCATGCTGGACTTCCGTGTCGGTTTTTTTCATGGCCAGGCTCCTCGGGGTGGTGGACTGACTATTGGACGCAAATCCGGGCAGCGGGTTCGCGTGCAGTCCCGCGCGGATCAAGGCAAGACAGGCAATCGCATGGGGCGATGATTTGAATCAATGGTCCAGATCAGCCGACCAGCGCGCGATAGCTCGCATAACCGGCGATACACAGCAGCAGCGCGCCGAGCAGATGCAGGGCCGTGTGCGCCAGCGCCCACACGTAATCGCCATTCTGCAAAAGGGTCATCGATTCGGCAGAAAAAGTCGAGAACGTCGTCAGTCCGCCGAGAAAGCCAGTCACCACCAGCAAGCGCCACTCCGGCGGGAGCGCAGGATGGCTCTGAAAAAACGCCAGCGCCAGGCCGATCAGGTAACCGCCGCCGAGATTGGCGGCCAGCGTCCCCAGCGGCAGCTGGTTGTGCCAGCCGTGCAACAGCAGCGCCAGGCCCCAGCGCAGCCAGGCGCCCAGCGCCGCACCGATGCCGACCGCCAGCCAGCTCAAGACTGCCCCCCGGAGCGGGACGGCGCCGCATCCCACTTCGCCAGCGCCGCGTCATCCGTCGCGCGCGCATCGACCCAGCGCGCGCCCTGCGGTGTCTGTTCCTTTTTCCAGAACGGCGCCACGCTCTTGAGATAATCCATGATGAATTCGCAGGCGGCGAAGGCCTCGCCGCGATGCCCGGCGGCGACCGCCACGAGCACGATCTGGTCCAGCGGCTGCAGCGGGCCGACGCGGTGGATCACCAGGGCGTCGATGAGATCCCAGCGCGCACGCGCCTGCTCGACGATGGCGTGCAGCGCCTTTTCGGTCATGCCGGGATAATGTTCCAGTTCCATGGCGGCGACACTGGCGCCTTCGTTCATGTCGCGCACGGTGCCGACAAAGGCGACCACGGCACCGACCTGCGGCTGATTGGCGCGCAGGTGGGCAACTTCCGCGCCCAGGTCGAAATCCTCGGTCTGGATGCGAATCGGCATGACTAGCCTCCGGTTACGGGTGGAAAGAAAGCCACTTCACAGCCTTCCGTGACAGGTGTCTCGGGGACAGTCATCTGGTGGTTGTAGGCCATGCGCAGCACCCTGCCCTCGGCCAGCGCTTCGGCCCATACGCCGCCGCGCTGGCGCAGCAATTCACGCACATCCCCGACGCTGCGCACGTGTTCCGGCAAGACGATCTTTTCCTCGGCGATGCCGAGGGATTCGCGCACACTGGCGAAGAAGCGGAGATTGATATGCATGGCGTCGAGTTTAATACAGCAAGTCGGCAAAGGGAATGAAGCGCACGGTGTCGCCTGATGCGATCGTCTGTCCCGGCGGATTGTCCACCAGGCCATCGCCCCAGACGGTGGAGGTCAGCACGGCCGACCCCTGGTTGGCGAACAGGTCCAGACCGCCGGCGGCGTTGCGCTTGACGCGCAGGAATTCATTGCGGCGGTCGGCCCTGGTCCAGGCGAAGTCGGCGCGCATGGCATAGGTCTTGGGCGCAACATCGGCGATGCCCTGCAGGCGCAGCACGAAAGGCCGCACGAACAAAAGGAAAGTGATGAAGCTCGAAACTGGATTGCCTGGCAAGCCGAGGAAAAACGTCGCATCGGCGCTGCCGGTGGCACCTGCAGCGCCCGCGCGGAACACCGTGCCGAACGCCAGCGGCTTGCCCGGCTTCATGGCGATCTGCCACATGTTCAGGCGCCCTTCGGCTTCCACCGCCGGCTTGACATGGTCTTCCTCGCCGACCGATACGCCGCCGGACGTGATGATCAGGTCATGCCCGGCGGCAGCCTGGCGCAAGGTGTCGCGCGTGGCTTGCAGGGTATCGGGCACGATGCCGTAATCGGTGATGTCGCAGCCGAGGTTTTCCAGCAGGCCGCGCAGGAGGAAGCGGTTGGAATTGTAGATGGCGCCGGGCCGGAGGGCTTCGCCCGGCATCGCCAGCTCGTCGCCGGTGAAAAACACCGCCACCCGCAGGCGCCGCACGACCGTCAGGCTGGCCAGGCCGACCGAGGCCGCCAGGCCCAGCTCCTGCGGACGCAGACGGGTGCCGGCCGCCAGGATGGTGCTGCCGGCGCGAATATCCTCGCCGCGCCGGCGGATCCACTCGCCGGCTGCCGGCGCATGACGGATGCGGACCCAGTCGCCGTCGGCCTGCTGTTGCGCCTCGCACAGTTCCTGCATGACGACGGCATCGGCGCCCTCAGGAATCATGGCGCCGGTAAAGATGCGCGCTGCCGTGCCCGGCTGCAGCGGCTTGCCCACCTGCCCGGCCGGAATGCGCTGCGCCACTTTCAGGCGCGCGGCAGGTCCGCCTGCAGCGTCGCCAACCATGGCGCAATCGGCTGCGCGCACCGCATAGCCATCCATCTGGCTATTGTCCATCGGCGGCACGTCCAGGCCCGAGACCTGCGCTGCCGCCAGGATGCGGCCATTGGCTTGCAGGGTCGGCAGGACTTCGCTTGCGCCGCGAGGATGGGCGGCGGCAAGGATGACCTCCAGCGCTTCGGCCACGCTCAGCATGGGTTTCTTGTCAGTCATCGATTCACCTCGTTGCAGCGCCGCGCCGCGCTTTGCCCGATTTTCCGGCTTACAGGCCGGTATGCGCAGCGATGTACTGCTTGACCTGCGCCACATCCGCGGCCATCACTTCGAAACGCTGCGGCAAGGCTTCGATATTCTCGAAGCCGGCCGGACGCTCGGCGTCACGGCCCAGCGCTTCGCGGATGGTCTCGTTGAACTTGGCCGGCAAGGCGGTTTCCAGCACGATCATGGTCACGCCCGGGGTCAGGTGCTCGCGCGCGACCTTGACGCCGTCGGCGGTATGGGTATCGATGGTGACGCCGTATTTTGCATGGACGTCGCGGATGGTGGCAAGGCGGTCGGCGTGCACCGATTTGCCGGACAGGAAACCGTATTGCGCAACCTTGGCAAATTCGTCACCGTCGCTGCCGGGCTTGCCCGACAGGTCGAAACCGCCCTCGGTCTCGACCTTCCTGAACAGCGCCGCCAGGCGCGCGCTGTCACGGCCCAGCAGGTCGAACACGAAGCGCTCGAAATTCGAGGCCTTGCTGATATCCATGCTTGGGCTGGAGGTGTGGTACGTCTCGGCCGACTTGCGCACGCGGTAGACGCCGCTGCGGAAGAATTCGTCGAGCACGTCGTTTTCATTGGTGGCGGCCACCAGCTTATCGATCGGCAAGCCCATCATGCGGGCGATATGGCCGGCGCAGATATTGCCGAAGTTGCCCGACGGGACAGTAAACGACACTTTCTGGTCATTGCTGGTGGTCGCAGACAGATAGCCGCGGAAGTAATACACCACCTGCGCCACCACGCGCGCCCAGTTGATCGAGTTGACGGTGCCGATCTTCTGGCGCTGCTTGAATTCCAGGTCGTTCGACACTGCCTTGACCATGTCCTGGCAATCGTCGAACACGCCTTCGACGGCGATGTTGAAAATGTTCGGGTCCTGCAGGCTGAACATCTGCGCAGTCTGGAACGCGCTCATCTTCTTGTGCGGCGACAGCATGAAGACGCGGATTCCGCGCTTGCCGCGCATGGCGTATTCCGCCGCGCTGCCGGTGTCGCCGGAGGTGGCGCCGAAGATATTCAGTTCGGCATGCTGCTGGTCCAGCGCATATTCGAACAGGTTGCCCAGCAATTGCATCGCCATGTCCTTGAAGGCCAGGGTCGGACCGTTCGACAGGGATTGCAGCACCAGCTTGTTGCCATCCTTTTCTTCCAGCAGGTGCAGCGGCGTGATCTGGCCGGCATCATCTCCGGCACGGGCGTTGCGATACACCTCGGCGGTATAGGTCTTGTGCACCAGCGCCTTCAGATCGCTTTCCGGAATATCGGTGGCGAACTTCTTCAGGACCTCGAAAGCCAGGTCGGCGTAGGACAGCTTGCGCCAGGCATCGAGTTCGGCGCCGCTCACCTGCGGATATTCGGCGGGCAGATACAGGCCACCATCCGGCGCCAGGCCGCCCAGCAGGATGTGGGAAAAGGATTGTGCCGGGGCCTGGCCGCGGGTGGAGATGTATTGCATGGGCTCTGTATGATCTGGTTATCGGATGGCGTGACGGCTCGGCTTAGCTCAATTCTTCCAGACGGATACGGGTGATGCCGCCGGCTACGGTCTGCAGGGCTTCGATCCGGGCGCTCGCCGCCAGGATATTCTTTTCCTGGGTCTGGTGCGTCAGCAGGATGATGTCGGTGCGGGTTTCGCCTTCCGCCGGTTCCTTTTGCAGCATGGCGTCGATCGAGATGCCGGCATCGGCCAGGATGCGCGTCACGTCGGCCAGCACGCCCGGGCGGTCGGCCACGTTCAGGCGCAGGTAATAGCTGCTGGTAACTTCCTCGATCGGCAGGATCGGCAGGTCGGACATGGCATCCGGCTGGAAAGCCAGGTGCGGCACGCGATGTTCCGGGTCGGCCGTGGCCAGGCGGGCGATGTCGACCAGGTCGGCGATCACGGCCGAGGCGGTCGGTTCGGCGCCGGCGCCCTTGCCGTAGTACAGCGTGGCGCCGACGGCGTCAGCCTGCACCAGCACGGCATTCATCGCGCCCTCGACATTGGCGATCAGGCGCTTGGCCGGGATCAGCGTCGGGTGCACGCGCAATTCGATGCCCGTGGGCGTGCGACGGGCGATGCCCAGCAGCTTGATGCGGTAGCCGAGCTGCTCGGCGTACTGGATGTCGATGGCATCGAGCCTGGTGATGCCTTCCACATGGGCCTTGTCGAACTGCACCGGGATGCCGAAGGCAATCGATGCCATCAGGGTCACCTTGTGCGCCGCATCGATGCCTTCGATATCGAAGGTCGGGTCGGCTTCGGCGTAACCCAGGGCTTGCGCTTGCTTGAGCACGGTACCGAAATCCAGGCCCTTGTCGCGCATCTCGGAGAGGATGAAATTGGTGGTGCCGTTGATGATGCCGGCGATCCACTGGATGCGGTTGGCGGTCAGACCTTCGCGCAAGGCCTTGATGATCGGAATGCCGCCGGCGACAGCGGCCTCGAAGGCGACCATCACGTTCTTTTCCTGCGCCGCCTTGAAGATTTCGGTGCCGTGCACGGCCAGCAGCGCCTTGTTGGCGGTCACCACGTGCTTGCCGTTGGCGATGGCTTTCAGGACCAGGTCCTTGGCGATGCCGTAGCCGCCGATCAGTTCGACGACGACGTCGATCTCGGGATTGTTCACCACCAGGTTGGCGTCGCTGACCACTTCCACTTCGCCATGGGTCAGTTCGCGCGCGCGCTCGGTGTTGAGGTCGGCGACCATGGCGATTTCAATGGCGCGGCCGGCGCGGCGGGTGATTTCTTCCTGGTTGCGTTTGAGGACATTGAAAGTGCCCGATCCTACGGTGCCGATGCCGAGCAAGCCTACTTTGATTGGTTTCATGAATGCGTTTCTTGTATGGGAAATGGATGGGGTCAAGCCTTGCCGTTGCGCCTGCGGTAGGCGTCAAGGAAGCGGGCGATGCGGTTCATCGCATCGGCAAGGTCGTCGATATTGGGGAGGAACACCACGCGGAAATGGTCCGGCGTCGGGCAGTTGAAACCGGTGCCCTGCACGATCAGCACGCGCTCTTCGGCCAGCAACTCATAGGCGAACTGCTGGTCGTCGGTGATCGGGTACATTTTTGCGTCCAGCTTCGGAAACATGTACATCGCCGACTTCGGCTTGACGCAGGTGACGCCTGGAATATCGGTCAGCATCTTGTGCGCGAGATCGCGCTGGCGCGTCAGGCGGCCGCCCGGCGCCACCAGATCGTTGATGCTCTGGTAGCCGCCCAGCGCGGTCTGGATGGCGAACTGCCCCGGCACGTTGGCGCACAGGCGCATCGAGGACAGCATGTTCAGGCCCTCGATATAGTCGTGCGCATGCTTCTTCTCGCCCGACACCACCATCCAGCCGGAACGGAAGCCGCAGGAACGGTAATTCTTCGACAGGCCATTGAAGGTAATGCACAACACGTCGTCGGCCAGCGAGGCCAGCGAGGTATGCGTATTGCCGTCGTACAGCACCTTGTCATAGATTTCATCGGCAAAGACGATCAGCTGGTGCTGGCGCGCCACTTCAATGATCTGTTCCAGCACCTCGACCGGATACAGCGCGCCGGTCGGGTTGTTGGGGTTGATGACGACGATCGCCTTGGTGTTGCCGTTGATTTTCTTCCTGATGTCGTCGATGTCCGGCGTCCAGTCAGCCTGCTCGTCGCAGACATAGTGCACCGGCGTGCCGCCGGACAGGCTGACCGCCGCCGTCCACAGCGGATAATCCGGCGCCGGCACCAGCACCTGGTCGCCACTGTTCAAGAGCGCATTCATGGCCATGACGATCAGTTCGGAAGCGCCATTGCCCAGGTAGATATCGTCGATGGTGACGCCGGCGATCTTCTTTTCCTGGGTGTAGTGCATGACCGACTTGCGCGGCGCGAACAGCCCCTTGGAATCGGTATAGCCGGAGGAATTGGCCATGTTGCGGATCATGTCCTGCACGATCTCGTCAGGCGCATCGAAACCGAAGGCGGCGAGGTTGCCGATGTTGAGCTTGATGATCTTCTGCCCTTCATCTTCCATTTTCCGGGCTTTTTCCAGCACCGGGCCACGGATGTCGTAACAGACGTCATCCAGTTTTTTCGATTTCCGAATCGGTTGCACAGCTACCATTCCTTGTGATGTTTCGATGCAGGAAGACGCGATCCCCGCCTGCACCTGCGCGGGCCGCGCTCGCGCTCGATGTTGCGGCGCGAAAGACATCCATTTTGCCGAAAGCGCCTGCTTTTATCAATCAATACTGGCCGGTTTCACATTGAAAAGGCTTACAATGTTCATCTTTTCCGGATTTTTGCCAAAAATTCAATTCGCCCGCTTGAAAAGCGCCCGGCGAATTGGCGGATCATTATTGTCATGAAGCTTCATTCCACCAATACCCAGCAATATCAAACTGTCACGGGCTACGATGATGTCGGCGTGGAAATCAATGCCGTGCACTTTGCCCATAGCCTGATCGTGCTGCCGGAAGTGGCACCCGCACCCTGGCCGGTGACGTCATTCGAGACGCTCACAGCCGCACATTTCGAACAGATCAATGCCGCCGCACCCGATGTCGTCATTCTTGGCACCGGGCGGCGCCAGCGCTTCGTCCACCCCAGACTCGTGACCGCCCTGACCGCGCGCCGCGTCGGTGTCGAGTCCATGGATAGCCATGCCGCCTGCCGCACCTACAATATCCTGATGGCAGAAGGCCGCAAGGTAGCGCTGGCACTGATCATCGAAAATACATCTGAAAGCCTCCGCCCCTGACATGACCGAATTGCACAAATCCAGGCCGCTGGTCTGGGGTATTTTCATCGTCTTCTGTATCGTCTGGTTCTATACCCTGGCGCCGCGCACCCTGATTCCGACCGATGAGGGCCGCTATGCCGAAATGGCGCGCGAAATGGCCGCGACCGGCGACTGGATTACGCCGCGCCTGAACGCCATCAAGTACTTCGAAAAGCCGCCGCTGCAAACCTGGATGAATGCGCTGACCTTCAAGCTCTTCGGCCTTGGCGAATGGCAGGCGCGCTTGTGGACCGGCCTGACCGGCCTGCTCGGCATCGTGCTGACGGCCTATGCCGGGCAACGCGTGTTCAACAGCCGGGTCGGCTTTGTCGCCGGCGTCGTGCTGGCATCGAGCTTCCTGTGGTCCGGCGCCGCTCACTTCAATGCGCTCGACATGGGCTTGTCGGCGATGATGACGCTGACCCTGTGCGCTCTGCTGCTGGCACAGCGCAAGCAGGCCACACCGGCCGAGCAGCGCAACTGGATGCTGGCTTGCTGGGTCGGCATGGCGCTGGCGGTCTTGTCCAAGGGACTGATCGGCATCGTGCTGCCGGGCGCAGTGCTGGTGCTGTACACGCTGCTGACACGCGACTGGGCACTGTGGAAACGCCTGCAACTGGGCTGGGGCACGCTGCTGTTTTTTGCCATCACCACGCCATGGTTTGTGCTGGTGTCACTGAAAAACCCGGAATTTCCGCAGTTCTTTTTCATTCACGAACACTTCCAACGTTTCACCTCCAAAATCCACCATCGCGCCGGTCCGCTCTGGTATTTCATTCCGCTTGTGCTGGTCGGCATGCTGCCGTGGCTGGGCGTGCTGCTGCAAAGCATCTGGCGCGCGCGCGACGAAGCGTCCGAGGGTTTCAAGCCGCGCAAGATGCTGCTGATCTGGAGCGGCTTCATCTTTTTCTTTTTCAGCATTTCCAGTTCCAAGCTACCGGGATACATCATCCCGATTTTCCCGGCACTGGCGCTGCTGGTCGCCTGCTATCTGGAAAAAGCTTCAAGCAAGGTCCTGATGTGGGCCGCCGGCGTCATGGCGCTGGCCTGCGCGGCCGGACTGCCATTCGCCGCGCGCATTGCAGATCAAAAGCTGCCGTTCGAGCAACCGTTCTACGCGATCTTTATCGACTGGCTCATCGCGGCGCTGGCAATCGGCCTGGTCGGCAGCCTGATTGCCGTCGGCCTGGCGCGACTGCGCCAAAACGAATGGTCCATCGTCGCGCTCGGCGCCAGCGGCTTTTTATGCATGCAGGTGCTGATGCTGGGACATGAACCGCTGGGCACCTACGCCGCCGGCACGATTCATTTGCCGGCGCTGCAGGCCGAACTGAATGAACAGACGCCACTGTATGCCGTCGGCCAGTATGAACAGGTGTTGCCGTTTTACCTGCGCCGCACAGTGACGCTGGTGCAGCACGCCGACGAAATGGCTTTCGGCCTGGCGCAGCAACCCGAACTGTGGCTGCCGACGGTCGATGCCTTCGTCGCCAAATGGACCGCCGATCGCGCGGCTGGCAGGAAGTCAGTCGCAATCATCAACCCGGCCATCTACGACAGCCTGCTCAAGCAAGGGGTGCCGATGCGGGTCATCGCGCAAGATCCGCGCCGCGTGATCGTCGCCAACGCCCCGAAATGACGGGAACCAGCACATGAATATCGGCACCTTCGGCTTCCTGTTTACCGGCATCCTGCTCAACGCGGCAGCGCAACTGCTGCTGAAAGCCGGCACCAATGCCGTCGGCGCAATCCACCTGACCGCAGACAACTGGTTTGCCACCGGCCTGAAACTGGCAACCCAGCTGCCGATCATCGGCGGCCTGTCCTGCTACGTGATTTCCGTGGTGGTGTGGATCATCGGCCTGTCGCGCGTGGACGTGACGATTGCCTATCCGCTGCTGTCGCTCGGCTATATCGTCAACGCCATCGGCGCCTGGTATTTTCTGGGCGAAGCCGTCTCGACGCAGCGCATACTGGCAATCCTGATCATCATCGCCGGGGTCGCCTTGCTGACCCGCAGCTGATGGTGGCGCAGTCGGTCTTCAGAAACAAGCATCGCCGATACTTATTCATCAAAATTTTCACTTTGACGCCATGACCCAAGCATTCCTCCCCTTCGCCAAACCCACCATCGATGAAGCCACCATTGCCGCCGTCGGCGAAGTGCTGCGTTCCGGCTGGATCACCAGCGGCCCCAAGGTCCAGGCATTCGAGGCGATGCTGTCCGAGTATCTGGGCGGCCGGCTGGTGCGCACATTCAATTCCGGCACCTGCACCATGGAAATCGCGCTGCGCGTTGCCGGCATCGGCCCCGGCGATGAAGTCATCACCACGCCGATTTCGTGGGTGGCGACCGCCAATGTAATCCTTGAAGTCGGCGCCACCCCCGTCTTTGCCGATATCGACCCGGTCAGCCACAACATCGACCTCGACAAACTCGAAGCAGCCATCACGCCGCGTACGCGGGCGATCATTCCGGTGTATCTGGCCGGTTTGCCGGTCGATATGGATCGCTTGTACGCCATTGCCGCCAAACACAAGCTGCGCGTGGTCGAAGATGCCGCGCAGGCGCTCGGCTCGAGCTGGCACGGCAAGCGCATCGGCGCCTTCGGCGATCTGGTCTCGTTTTCATTCCAGGCCAACAAGAACATCACCAGTTCCGAAGGCGGCTGCCTGGTCCTCAACAATGCCGACGAGGCGCGTCTGGCGGAAAAATACCGCCTGCAAGGCGTCACCCGCAGCGGCTTCGACGGCCTCGAGGTCGATGTCCTGGGCGGCAAATTCAACATGACCGACGTCGCCGCCGCCATCGGTCTGGGCCAGATGGCGCATATCGAGGCCATCACTGCCCGGCGGCGCGCGCTGGCCAGGCATTATTTTGCCGTCTTCGGCGCGGATTTCGAGGCGCGTTACGGCGCGCAACTGCCGGTGGCCGATTTTGAAAATTCCAACTGGCACATGTTCCAGCTGGTCTTGCCGGAACGCCTGCCACGCGCGGTCTTCATGGAAAAAATGATGGAAAAAGGCATCGGCATCGGCTACCACTACCCGCCCATCCATTTGCTGAGCCTGTACCGCGCGCGCGGCTTCCGGGAAGGCATGTTTCCTGTAGCCGAACGCGTCGGCCGCCAGATTGTTTCACTGCCAATGTTTAATGTCATGACTGAAATCGATGTCGAACGCGCGGTCGAGGCGGTAAAATCCCTGCTTCAATAAATATCCAGCAATCGTGATGAAACCCGAACTTTCCGTCGTCATCCCTGTTTACAACGAAGAATCAGGGCTGGCCAAGCTGTTCGCGCGTCTGTATCCGGCGCTCGACAAGCTTGGCATCGCTTATGAAATCGTCTTCGTCAACGACGGCAGCCGCGATGCGTCGTCAGCCATCCTGTCAGACCAGTTCCGCCTGCGTCCGGATGTAACGCGCGTGGTGCTATTCAACGGCAATTACGGCCAGCACATGGCGATCCTCGCCGGTTTCCAGGCCACCCGCGGCGACATCGTCGTCACGCTCGACGCCGATCTGCAAAACCCGCCGGAAGAAATCGGCAGCCTGATCGCCAAGATGCGCGAGGGCTACGACTATGTCGGCTCGATCCGCCGCGAGCGCCAGGATTCGGCATGGCGCACCCATGCATCGAAAGCGATGAACCAGCTGCGCGAAAAAATCACGCACATCAAGATGACGGACCAGGGCAACATGCTGCGCGCCTATGGCCGCAACGTCATCGACCTGATCAACCAGTGCAGCGAAGTCAATACTTTCGTGCCGGCGCTGGCCTATACGTTTGCGCGCAAGCCGACCGAGATCATGGTCGAGCACGAAGAACGCGCCGCCGGCGAATCCAAGTATTCGCTGTACAGCCTGATCCGCCTCAATTTCGACCTGGTGACCGGCTTTTCGCTGATGCCGCTACAGATTTTTTCGATGCTGGGGATCGTCCTGTCGTTCGCCTCGGCCGCGCTGTTCGTGTTGCTGCTGGTGCGCCGCTTCATCCTCGGCGCCGAAGTCGAAGGTGTATTCACGCTGTTTGCAATCACCTTTTTCATGCTCGGTGTCGTGTTGTTCGGCATCGGCCTGCTGGGCGAATACGTCGGCCGCATCTACCAGCAGGTGCGCGGCCGTCCGCGTTACGTGGTGCTGACGACGCTCGAGCAATCCGCGGCAGAAAAGGTCGCCGAAGTCGCCAGCCAGCACGCTGCAGTCGCGGAATAGCCCATGCGCGCAGTCGTCTTTGCCTATCATAACGTCGGCGTTCGCTGCCTCAAGGTGCTGCTGGCGCGCGGCGTCGATGTGGCGCTGGTGGTCACCCACGAAGACAATCCGGCGGAAACCATCTGGTTCGAATCGGTTGCCGATGTCTGCCGCGAACACGGCCTGGACTGGATCACGCCGGCCGACCCGGGCACGCCCGAACTGTACCAGCAAGTCAAGGCAGCACAGCCCGATGTCATCTTCAGCTTTTATTACCGCAACATGCTGTCGGTAGCATTATTGCAACTGGCCAGGGACGGCGCCTACAACATGCATGGCTCGCTGCTGCCAAAATACCGCGGCCGCGTGCCGATCAACTGGGCCGTGCTGCATGGCGAAACCGAAACCGGCGCCACCCTGCATGAAATGGCGGCCAAGCCCGACGCCGGCGCCATCGTCGCGCAAACTGCGGTGCCCATTCTGCCGGACGATACCGCCCATGAAGTCTTCGGCAAGGTAGTAGTGGCTTCCGAGCAAACCCTCTGGTACGTCTTGCCGAAAATGCTGGCCGGCCAAACCCCGCGCCTGCCCAACGATATCGCCAGCGGCAGCTATTTCGGCGGCCGCAAGCCGGAAGACGGCCGCATCGACTGGTCGCAGCCGGCACAAGCCGTCTACAACCTGCACCGCGCGGTGGCGCCGCCCTATCCCGGCGCCTGGACCGTTTTGCAAGGCCAAACCTTCGTCATCGGCAAGGCGCGCCTGTCCACCCTGCTGCGGCCGGATTTGCCGCAGGGCTTGGTAGTAGTGGATAATTGCATATTTGGCGTGTGCGGCGATGGCCGCGCACTCTTGATCCACCAGTTACTGGCAGACGGCAAAACCGTGTCGCCTTTTGAATTACAACCACTTCTGGCCAATCCGTAGTCTGCACGCGCATTCAAAAAAACAGCTGCCCTTCGGCCAAGAATAAACAAAGATCTCGCATATGAAAAAAGTCCTCATCCTCGGCGTCAACGGCTTCATCGGCCACCACCTGTCCAAACGCATCCTGGAAACCACCGACTGGCATGTCTATGGCATGGACATGATGTCGAACCGCATCGCCGACTTGCTCGACAATGAAGCCTATAAATCGCGCATGCACTTCTTCGAAGGCGACATCACCATCAACAAGGAATGGGTCGAGTACCATGTCAAGAAGTGCGACGTGATCCTGCCGCTGGTGGCGATTGCAACCCCGGCGACCTACGTCAAGGAGCCGCTGCGCGTCTTCGAACTCGACTTCGAAGCCAACCTGCCGATCGTGCGCGCTGCCGCCAAGTACAAGAAGCATCTGGTGTTCCCATCCACCTCCGAAGTCTACGGCATGTGCCGCGACGAGGAATTCGATCCGGAATCGTCGGAACTGGTCTACGGCCCGATCAACAAGTCGCGCTGGATCTATTCGTGCTCCAAGCAATTGATGGACCGCGTGATCTGGGGTTATGGCATGGAACAAGGCTTGAACTTCACGCTGTTCCGTCCGTTCAACTGGATCGGTTCCGGGCTCGACTCTATCCATACCCCGAAGGAAGGCAGCTCGCGCGTGATCACGCAATTTTTCGGCCACATCGTTCGCGGCGAAAATATTTCGCTGGTTGACGGCGGCCTGCAAAAGCGCGCCTTCACCTACATCGACGACGGCGTCGATGTGCTGATGAAAATCATCGCCAACGAGAACGGCGTTGCCAGCGGCAAGATCTATAACATCGGCAATCCGGTCAACAATTACTCGATCCGCGAACTGGCGGAAATGATGTTGAAACTCGCCGCCGAATATCCGGAATATGCGGATACGGCAAAGCAGGTGCAGCTGATCGAAACCACTTCCGCAAGCTACTACGGCAGTGGTTACCAGGACGTGCAGAACCGCGTGCCGAAGATCACGAATACCTGCGACGAGCTGAAATGGCAGCCCCGCACCACGATGGCCGATGCCCTGCGCCATATCTTCGACGCCTATCGCTGCCAGGTCGCCGAGGCCAAGGCATTGATGGATTGATGCGCCCGCGATGCCGCTCCTGACCCTGAAAATCGACGTCGACACGTATCGCGGCACCCGGGAAGGCGTACCGAACCTGGTGCGCCTGCTGCAAAGGCACAACGCCGGCGCCAGCTTCCTGTTTTCACTCGGGCCCGACCACACCGGCTGGGCGCTGCGGCGGGCATTTCGTCCCGGGTTCTTCTCGAAAGTCTCGCGCACCTCGGTCGTCGAGCATTACGGCTTGAAAACGCTGATGTACGGCGTGCTGCTGCCGGCCCCCGACGTCGGCCTAGCCTGTGCCGCCGAAATGCGCGCAGTGCGTGACGCCGGCTTTGAGTGTGGCATCCATACCTGGGACCACGTGGTCTGGCAAGACAATGTGCGCAACCGCGATGCAAGCTGGACCCGCACGCAGCTGCAGAAGGCACATGCGCGCTTCGGCGAAATTTTCGGTGCGGCGCCGCACACGCACGGCGCCGCCGGCTGGCAGATGAACCCGCATGCATTTCTCCAGCTCGATGCCTACGGCATGTCCTATGCGTCAGACGGCCGCGCCATGCTGACCGAATCGGGTGCGCTGGCCAGCGACAGCGCCGGCCCGCACCGCCTGAGCATCGATGGCAAGACGCTGTCGTGCATCCAGTTGCCGACCACCTTGCCGACGCTGGATGAACTGCTGGGCCGCACGATCGACGGCGTAACGATCGACACCGCCAATGTCGCGGCTTTTCTGCTGAAATTGACCGAGCAGCCGCGCGACCATGTCTACACCCTGCATGCCGAACTGGAAGGGCAAAAGCTTGCCCCTGTTTTCGATCAGCTGCTTGCAGGCTGGAAGGCACAGGGCTACGATTGCGTTGCCATGGCAGATCATCATGAAAAGGTGCGGCACGCGCCCCTGCCCGTTTATCCGCTCCAATGGGGCGAATTACCGGGGCGTTCGGGTGAATTGGTTGTGCAGGCGTGATTTGTGCAGGCGTCATGGCAAGAAAACGGATGCAACAAGAATAATTGAAAAAACTCAACAACTACCAGGAGACCAGCATGGTCGACAGTCCATCTGCCGTAAATAAAATCGTCCCTGAGTTTTCCGCGCAAATGACCAGTGAACAGACATTCGCCCTGTCCGATTACCGCGGCAAGACACTGGTCCTGTTTTTCTACCCCAAAGACAATACTCCGGGCTGCACGACCGAAAGCTTGCGCTTCCGCGATCTCTACCCGGCATTCCAGGCTGCCAATGCCGAGATTTTCGGCATCAGCCGCGACAGTCTGCGCTCGCATGAAAACTTCAAGGGCAAGCTGGAAATGCCCTTCGAGCTGATTTCCGATCCTGACGAAACCGTCTGCAGCCTGTTCAATGTCATGAAGCAGAAATTAATGTATGGCAAGCAGGTGCGCGGCATCGAACGCAGCACATTTGTAATTGACGGCAGCGGCAAATTGGTGAAAGAATGGCGTGGAGTGAAAGTGCCGGGACATGTCGACGAAGTACTGGAGTATGTCAAAACGATTGCCTGATCCGTATGCTGATTCGCTAAATCTTTGAAACCAAAAAATTTTACATACAGAAAGCCGTTCCTGGAGTTGGCATATGCCCTCCGAAACGGCTTTTTTTTATTTCAGCTTCACGGTTTTACCGCATGGCTTGTGCCACGCCATCCCCAAAGTGGTCTTATTCCAACGTTTGAAGTGAGGTCTTGATGCCCCTGCCAAAATTGCCGGCAAAACCCGCAAGCCTGTTGTCCCCGAAAGATTATCCAAAACTGGAAAAGGGCAAACCAGCCAAGCCCCTGGCCCTGGCAGCAGCGCCCCAGGCACAGGCAGCGCCACAGGTAAAAGCAACGCCGCAAAAGGCAGCACTGCACAAGGCGCCGCCTGTCAGCGAAGCGCCCGTCGCCCGCAGCAAGACTCCGCCCCCAGCAGAAAAGCCCCGCGCCACCCAACAACAGAAATCCGTCGATACCCGCATCAAGTCGGCTGCCAGCCGCGTTGCCGACAAATTGGGCGTCACCAAGCTGTTCGTGCTCGATACCAACGTCCTGATGCACGACCCGACCTCGCTGTTCCGCTTCGAGGAGCATGACGTCTACCTGCCGATGGTCACGCTGGAAGAGCTCGACAACCACAAGAAAGGCATGTCGGAAGTCGCCCGCAATGCGCGCCAGGTATCGCGCTATCTGGATGGCCTGGTCAGCGGCACCGGCGAGCATGAGATCGAGAACGGCATCCCGCTCGCCAAGCTGGGCAACAAGGATGCCAAAGGCAGCCTGTTCTTCCAGACCAGGCTGCAGGGCGGGGTATTGCCGGAAGGCCTGCCGATCGGCAAAGGCGACAACCAGATCCTCGCCGTCATCCGCGCCCTGGAAACCGAATATCCTGGCCGCCCTATCGTGCTGGTGTCGAAAGACATCAACATGCGCATCAAGGCGCGGGCGATGGGCTTGCCGGCTGAAGAATACTTCAACGACCATGTGCTGGAAGACACCGATCTGCTGTATTCCGGTGTCATGCAATTGCCGGACGATTTCTGGAACAAGCATGGCAAGGGCATGGAATCCTGGCAGGAAAACAAACAGGGCGCCAACGCCACGTTTTACCGCCTGACCGGACCGCTGGTGCCATCCATGCTGGTCAACCAGTTCGTCTATCTCGAACCGAAGAACGGTGAAGCGTCATTCTTCGGCCAGGTCCGCCAGATCAACGGCAAGACCGCGGTGATCCAGACCGTGCGCGACTACGGCCACGCCAAAAACAATGTGTGGGGCATCACCGCGCGCAACCGCGAGCAGAATTTCGCCCTCAACATGCTGATGAACCCGGAGTGCGACTTCGTCACCCTGCTGGGCCAGGCCGGCACCGGCAAGACTCTGCTGGCGCTCGCCGCCGGTCTGGCGCAAGTGCTGGAAACCAAGCTCTACAATGAAATCATCGTCACCCGCGTGACGGTCCCGGTGGGCGAAGACATCGGCTTCCTGCCGGGCACCGAGGAAGAAAAGATGTCGCCGTGGATGGGCGCCTTCGACGACAACCTCGAAGTATTGAACAAGTCGGATTCCGACGCCGGCGAATGGGGCCGCGCAGCCACGCAAGACCTGATCCGCTCGCGCATCAAGATCAAGTCGCTCAACTTCATGCGTGGACGCACCTTCGTCAACAAGTTCCTGATCATCGACGAGGCGCAGAATCTGACCCCCAAGCAGATGAAAACCCTGGTCACCCGCGCCGGCCCGGGCACCAAGATCATTTGCCTGGGCAATATCGCGCAGATCGACACCCCCTACCTGACCGAGGGTTCGAGCGGTCTGACCTACGTGGTGGACCGCTTCAAGGGCTGGCAGCATGGCGGCCACATCACCCTTGCGCGTGGCGAACGCTCGCGCCTGGCCGATTTCGCCAGCGACGTGTTGTAAGAGGCAAGCAGGCAAGCGATTTTGTTTTTGCTGGCCTGAAACCCGCGCAAGCTTTAGCCTGCGCGGGTTTTTTCATGGCATATTATCTTGCAGCAAACCAAGAAAAATAAATAACGGCGCAACCCTGCGTCATTTCATTGCAACCAATTCACATCAACCATACAAGGATCTGGCATGCCATCATTCTGGAAAGCACTGTTTCTCACCACATGCGCAGCCGTTTTGTGCGCCTGCAGTCCGCTGCATGCGCCATCGGGCGAGGACACTGCCGGCCAGGATAGTGCCAGGAAACTGCCCGATGGCGTCAAAACTTGCTGTATAAACCCGGATCGGCACAAAGCTCCGCCTGGCCCGCCGGAAATACGCAGCATTCGTTTTGAATACGACAGCTCTTCTGTCAATGCAGAATTCATGCCCTTGATTGAGGCACACGCGCGCTATTTACGGGAATACAAGTCGCGTCACATCACACTCACAGGCCATACCGATGAACGCGGCTCGCGAGAATACAATCTCGCGCTCGGCATGACCCGCGCAGAACAGGTACGACGCGCATTTCTCATCCTTGGCGTGGAAGAACGACAAATTGACGCGATCAGTTATGGCGAGGAACAGCCGCAAAATACAGGCAGCGATGAAGCCGCATGGGCAGAAAACCGGCGTGTGGAAATCCGTTATGACTAACGCTTAATGGCGCCGGACCTGCCGCCATTGCCATTGCATGCGTGAGCTGTTCAGAGAATCAGCGTGCCGATCCACCATGCAATCGCCGCCATGAAGGCGGATACGGGGATGGTGAAAATCCAGGCCAGAACAATGTTGCCGGCCACGCCCCAGCGCACCGCAGAAGTTTTTTTCGCCGAACCGGCGCCGACGATGGCGCCGGTGATGGTATGCGTGCTGGACACCGGGATGCCCAGCTCGGTGGCCAAAAACAGCGTGATGGCGCCGCCGGTCTCGGCACAGAAGCCGCCCACCGGTTTGAGCTTGGTGATTTTCTGGCCCATGGTCTTGACGATGCGCCAGCCGCCAAACAGGGTGCCCATGCTGATCGCAGCATAGCAACTGATGCTCACCCACAGCGGCAAAGGCGCGTGGCTCGTGGAGACGCCGGCAGCGACCAGCAGCATCCAGATGATGCCCATGGTCTTTTGCGCATCATTGCCGCCGTGCCCCAGGCTGTACATCGCCGCCGAGAACAGTTGCAGACGGCGAAATCTTTTATCCACCCTGGTCGGCGTGCTGCGCACGAACAGCCAGGACACCAGCACCATCATGATGGAGCCGAACAGGAATCCCAGCAGTGGCGCCAGCACGATAAAGCCGATGGTCTTGATCAGGCCCGCCGCAATCAGCGAGCCGGTGCCCGCCTTGGACACGGCTGCGCCGATCAGACCGCCGATCAGGGCATGCGAGGACGATGAAGGAATGCCCTTGTACCAGGTCACCGTATTCCATGCGATGGCGCCGACCAGGGCGCCAAACACGACATAATGATCCACCACCGTCGGGTCGATGATGTCCCTGCCGACCGTGGTCGCCACCGTCAACTGGAAAACGAAAATGGCGACGAAATTGAAAAACGCCGCCATCATGACGGCGTTCTGCGGCTTGAGCACCCCGGTGGACACCACCATGGCGATGGCATTGGCGGCGTCGTGAAAGCCGTTCATGAAATCGAACAGCAGCGCCAGCAGAATCAGAAAGCCGAGGAGGTAGATGCTGAAGTGTAGCGTTTGCATGGATCAGGGCAACTCAGGCGTTCTGGACGATGATGGCCTGGATGATGTTGGCGACATCCTCGCAACGGTCAGTGACGGTTTCCAGGATTTCGTAGATCGCCTTGTACTTGATCAGGTTGCGCACATCCGGCTCTTCGCGGAACAGCTTGGACATGGCAGCGCGCATGACGTGGTCGGCGTCGGATTCGAGACGGTCGATGTCGTTGCAAAGATCGAGGATCTGGCGCGAATTCTTCATATTGTGCAGCAGTCCGACCGCCTGCTGGACCTTTTCAGTCGAAGCCAGGCACAATTCGGCCAGCCGCTTGGCTTCCGGCGTGCTGTTCTTGATGTCGTACAGCGACACCGTCTGGGCGCCATCCTCCAGCAGATCGAGGATGTCGTCCATGCGCACGATCAGGCTGTGTATGTCGTCGCGGTCGAGCGGCGTGATGAAAGTCTTGTGCAGCGTGTCGATGGTGAGATGCGTCACCTTGTCGGCCTGTTTCTCGATGCTCTCGATCGCGTGCACGCGGTTTTCCAGATCATCGAAATCGGTCATCATCGCCACCATTTCGGTGGCGCCCTTGACGCACAACTCCGCGTGCTGGTTGAAGTACTCAAAGAACTTGCCTTCGGTAGGCATCAATCGTCCGAACATGCTTACCCTCCCCTTGCGAATTAATTGCTTTGTAAATTATTGATTTTTGATTATTCGTTGTCCAGGTACGCCGATCCGCTGCCGGCGTAATTATCGAATTTGGTGTACTGGCCGAGGAAGGTCATGCGCACCGTGCCGATCGGGCCGTTACGCTGCTTGCCGATGATGATCTCGGCGGTGCCCTTGTCCGGCGTATCGGGATTGTAGACTTCGTCGCGGTAGATGAACAGGATGACGTCGGCATCCTGCTCGATGGCGCCCGATTCGCGCAGGTCGGACATGACCGGACGCTTGTTGGGACGCTGTTCCAGCGAACGGTTCAGCTGCGACAGGGCGATCACCGGGCAATTGAGCTCCTTGGCCAGCCCCTTCAGGTTACGCGAGATTTCCGAAATCTCGGTGGCGCGGTTTTCGCCGGAGCTGTTGGCCGACATCAGCTGCAGGTAATCGATGATGATCAGGCCGAGCCTGCCGCACTGGCGCGACAGCCGGCGCGCGCGGGCGCGCAGTTCGATCGAGTTCAGGGCGGGCGTTTCGTCGATGAAGATTTGCGCATCATTCATCTTCTGGATCGCATGCGTCAGGCGCGGCCAGTCCTCGTCGATCAGGCGGCCGGTGCGCAGGCGGTGCTGATCGAGCTTGCCGACCGAACCCAGCATACGCATGGCGAGCTGGGCGCCGCCCATTTCCATCGAAAAAATTGCCACCGGCAAGCCGCTGTCGATGGCGACGTTTTCGCCGATATTGACAGAAAATGCGGTTTTACCCATCGATGGTCGACCGGCGACGATGATCAGGTCGCCCGGCTGAAACCCGGAAGTCATGCGGTCGAGATCCACCATGCCGGTCGGCACGCCGGTAACGTCGCTGGTATTGTCGCGGTTGTACAGTTCGTCGATGCGCTCGACCACCTGGGTCAAGAGCGGCTGGATTTCCAGGAAACCCTGGGCGCCGCGCGCACCCTCCTCGGCGATGGCAAAGATCTTGGACTCGGCTTCGTCGAGCATTTGCTTGACTTCCTTGCCCTGCGGATTAAACGCATTCGAAGCGATTTCATCGGAAACCGTGATCAGCTGGCGCAGCACGCCACGGTCGCGCACGATCTCGGCATAGCGGCGGATGTTCGCCGCCGACGGCGTGTTTTGCGCCAGCGCGTTCAGGTAAGACAGGCCGCCGACTTCTTCAGCCTTGCCGGTCACGCTCAGCGCTTCATAGACGGTAATGACGTCGGCCGGCTTGCTGGCGTTGATCAGCTTGACGATGTGCTGGAAGATGACCCGGTGGTCATAGCGGTAGAAATCTTCCTGGTTGATGTGGTCCGCGATGCGGTCCCAGGCTGCGTTATCAAGCAACAAACCACCAAGGACCGACTGCTCTGCTTCGATCGAATGCGGTGGAACGCGAAGGGATTCAATTTGCGGATCTACACGATTGTTCATGGCGCAGATTATACTCGCTCACCCGGCACCTCGACTCGTTCCCCCGGGAAAATTACACTCGCATGAGAGTGCGGCAGCAACGATAATAGCGCCGCAAAATCCCCTAGGTGCCTGCCGGAATCGCGTACCGACATGCCCCTCTCACACATCAAAATGTCACAGATATTTCATCGCCATGTAACAATTTTGACCTAACATGGAAGCTTGAAGTATCAATGCAATTACTCTAGCTTTGGGCAAGAAATGGATTCCGGCATCATCCTCGTTCGCGAGGAAAAAAATTATCGCGTACTGTACGGCCACCTGCGACTGGCGGGCGCCTTGAGCAGCGCAGACGAAGTCTGCATCGACGTCAAGGGCGAAGGCACGGTCAAGATCCTGAAAACCCGCTGCGGCATGTTCGTCAAAAACAAGAACCACAAGTTTCCTGTCCTGTAAGGCACCGCTTGCGCCGCCCCATGCGCGGCGTGTCAAGGCTGTCGCACTCGCATGATGTCAGCGTCTTGCGGACGTAAAAAAAGCCGGGCGAACCCGGCTTTTTCATTTGGGCAGTTACGCTGATCAGGCGTGCTCGCCCACAACGGTCACCGTGATATCGACAACGACGTCGGTATGCAGGGCGACAGCCACAGCGTGGTCGCCGGCGATCTTCAGCGGGCCTTGCGGCAAGCGGACTTGCGACTTCTCGACTGCGAAGCCTTGCTTGGTCAGCGCTTCAGCGATGTCGTGGTTGGTGACGGAGCCGAACAGACGGCCATCGACGCCGGACTTTTGCACGATCTGGACGGCCTGGCCGCTCAGCTTCTCGCCTTGCGCCTGGGCTGCTGCCAGTTTTTCAGCTGCTGCTTTTTCCAGTTCGGCGCGCTTGGCTTCGAACTCGGCGATCGCAGTTTGGGTAGCACGGCGGGCCTTGCGTTGCGGGATCAGGAAGTTACGGGCGTAACCATCCTTGACCTTGACGACTTCACCGAGGTTGCCGAGATTGACGACTTTTTCCAACAGAATGACTTGCATGTTTTTCTCCTAGTTCTCGGTCGTCAATTACGCGTTGTGCAGATCGGTGTACGGCAGCAAGGCGAGGTAGCGTGCGCGCTTGATTGCAGTGTCCACCTGACGCTGGTAGTGCGCCTTGGTGCCGGTCAGGCGGGCTGGCATGATCTTGCCGTTTTCCTGGACGAAGTCCTTCAGGGTGTCGACGTCCTTGTAATCCACTTGCTCAACGTGTGCAGCAGTGAAGCGGCAGAATTTCTTGCGCTTGAACAGCGGGTTTTGCTGTTTGCGTTTTTCTTTGAGCTTGCTCTTATCGAATTTTTTACCGAATGCCATTTTTGGCTCCTTCTAGTTTGTTGGGTCCAGAGTAGCGTTACGCTTCACTCTTCCCGCAATTTCTACAATTTCAACGATGTGAAACACGAGGCTTTTGCTGTTGCGGTTCTTGCGTGCCAGGAAGCCGGTGAACTGGTGGCTTGCGCCAAGTTCTGCCTGGCTGAATCGTCCGGAAATCTCGCCCGCGGCAAGCGCGGCAATTTCGAACTCCACCAGCCTTTCGACTCCTGCCTCCGCCTGCCGTGATGTGTGCAGCAATGTGCCGCTCACGATCGGTATGCCTGCCGGCGTATAGCGCAAGACGTCGCGCTCGGCAATGCTGGCAATGACTTCGAACCGGTTCACGCCCCCTGTTTCGTCAATTACGCTGCAGGCGCTTCGCTGCGGTGACTCTTGGCAGCGTCTTCCTTCTGCACAGCCTTCATCATCGGCGACGGCGCAGTTTCAGCCTTCTTCAGACGGACGGTCAGGTGGCGCAGCACGGCATCGTTGAACTTGAAGCCGGTTTCGATTTCAGACAGGGTTTCGCCATCGCATTCGATGTTCAGGCAAACGTAGTGTGCCTTGGCCAGCTTATTGATCTGGTAAGCCATTTGACGGCGGCCCCAGTCTTCCACGCGGTGGATCTTGCCGCCGCGGGTGGTGACGATGCCTTTGTAGCGCTCGATCATCGCGGGAACTTGCTCGCTTTGATCAGGGTGCACGATAAATACGATTTCATAATGACGCATGTAATCTCCTTGTGGACAGATTGACGAATTGCCCACCCCGGCGTCAAGACGGGTGTGGGAAGAGGAAAACCCAAGATTTTGCCTTGATTTTCCAGAAAACTCAAGGCTTTCAAGCGCTTATCCTGTTTTTCCTTCAGAAATCCCGGCAAATGCGCCGCAAATAGCACTTGCATTCGGATTGATACTGTATAAAATTACAGACTGTTTATCCAGACAGCATTGTCTCACCACACTGTCCTTTATATCCTTCACGGATCGCCCCATGCTGAAACTTACCGCCCGCCAGGAACAAATCCTCAACCTGATCCGCGAAGCCATTGAAAACACCGGCTTTCCGCCAACACGCGCAGAAATCGCCGCGGAACTGGGTTTTCGCTCGGCCAACGCCGCCGAGGAACACTTGCAGGCGCTGGCGCGCAAGGGCGCAATCGAACTCTCTCCCGGCACGTCGCGCGGCATCCGTCTGCGCGAAGGCGCAGCCAGCAAGCCGGCCCGCAGCCGCGGCGCCCAGATGGCGCTGCCGCACCCGGCACTGATGCAACTCGCCCTGCCGCTGGTGGGGCGCGTGGCGGCAGGCTCGCCCATACTGGCGCAGGAGCATATAGAAAGCACCTACAACGTCGATCCAGCGCTGTTTTCCGCCAAGCCGGATTACCTGCTGAAGGTGCGCGGCATGTCCATGCGCGATGCCGGCATACTCGATGGCGATCTGCTGGCGGTGAAAAAGACCGACTCCGCCCGCAATGGCCAGATCATCGTGGCCCGCCTGGGTGACGACGTGACGGTCAAGCGCTATCAAAAATCGGGGGGGCTGATCGAACTCCTGCCGGAAAACCCGGATTTCAAGGTAATTCAAGTCAACCCGGACCAGGAAGATTTTGCCCTGGAAGGTCTGGCAGTGGGCTTGCTGCGAAGCTGGAACTGACGCCGTCACCTGCCGGGAACTATTGGCGCGAATCAACAGTCCAACCTGCATCGATTCAAGATTGTTTTTATTGCTGTTCCGACATAGAAGCCATCGTGCGCCTCCCCTCTCACTTGGCGCGGGATGCTTGCGGATCCATCAGGTATCCGGGCCGGAGCGGCATATTTTTTATACTTTCCCGCCGGATTTGGTCACTGCCAGCATCTGACGTGCCATGCCGCGCAGGATATTGACTTCCTCGGTCTCCAGACCGGTGCGTGAAAACAGCCGTTTCAAGCGCGGCATGAGTTTTTTCGGGCTGTCCGGATTGAGGAAATCGATCGCCACCAGCGCCTGCTCCAGGTGCGCATACATGCCCTCGACCTGCTCGACACTGGCAGCTTCCCCCTTAAAACCGATCACGCTATCGGCCAGCTTGCCCTCGGTAACTGCCATCCGGCCCTCATAGGCCAGCACTTGCACCGCCTGCGCCAGGTTCAGTGAGGAGTAATCCGGGTTGGCCGGAATATTAATGAGGAAATTACATTTTTCCACAGCTTCGTTGGGCAAGCCGAAGCGCTCGTTGCCGAACAACAGCGCGGCATGCAAGCCGCTGTCGCCCGCCAGTTGCTCCTGCAAGGTGCGCGGCGTGACCACCGGTGGAGAATACTCGCGCAGGCGCGCGCTTACCGCCGCAGCAAAATTGCAGCCATCCAGGGCTTCGGCTATGGAGCCGACGATGCGGGCGCCTTCCAGCACATCCTGGGCGCCACTGGCGAAAGCCACCGCTTCTTCATGCTGGGCCGGCTGCGGACAGCGCGGATTGACCAGCACCAGATCGGTAAAACCCATGGTTTTCATGGCGCGCGCAGCTGCGCCGATGTTGCCGGCTCGACTAGTTTCAACGAGAATAAAACGCAGGCGTTTAAAGAGGGTGGTGTCGGATTGGGGCAGGTTCATTTAAAATAGCGGCATCAGGCGGCAAGGAACTGTCAACATCCGATCCATTTGCCGCATCGCTCATTCATTCAATTTACAAGGTTCCCTCATTGCGGTTCGCAAGGGAACCGCCATTTTAACGGAACCTGTATGCATCCCATGCTTAATACGGCGATCAAGGCTGCCCGCCGCGGCGCCGCAGTCATCAGCCGCGCTTCTTTCGACATCGACCGCCTGAAAGTCACAGAAAAGCAGCAAAACGATTTCGTCACCGAAGTTGACCGCGCCGCCGAAGAGGCAATCATCGAGGTGCTGCAGACCGCTTACCCGGATCACGCGATCCTGGCCGAGGAATCCGGCCCCTCCGCCAACCTGCACGACGAAAACGAAAACGTCTGGATCATCGACCCGCTCGACGGCACCACCAACTTCATTCACGGCTTCCCGCAATATTGCGTCTCGATCGCCCTGCAGCATCGCGGCCAGATCACCCAGGCGGTGGTGTACGACCCGGTCCGCAACGACTTGTTCACCGCCACCAAAGGCGCCGGCGCCTATCTGAATGAAAAGCGCATCCGCGTGGGCAAGCGCGACAAGATCGCCGAGGCCCTGATCGGCACGGGCTTCCCCTACCGCGGCAACATGGAGGGACTGGAAGAGTACATCAACATGTTCCGCGTCATGTCGCAGAAATGTGCCGGCCTGCGCCGCCCTGGCGCCGCCGCGCTCGACCTGGCGTATGTCGCCTGCGGCTATCTCGACGGCTTCTTTGAAAAAGGCTTGCAGCCGTGGGATGTGGCAGCCGGCTCGCTGCTGATCACCGAAGCCGGCGGCATCGTCGGCAACTTCAGCGGCGAATCCGAATACATCTACCAGGGCGATATCCTGGCTGGCTCGCCGAAGGTTTTCGGCCAATTGGTTAACCTGCTCTCGCCTTACGCCTGAGTGTGAAGCGCTACGGCGGGTGCCCCCGCCGTAGCGCTGCCGCAAGCATCCCCCTTTCCTATCTCTCCCGGCGCGCACCTGCATCCCCGTTTTTCGCGATGGTCGTTTTAAAAATGCTAATGATTCTCATTTAAATAAGGTGATATGATGGAATCCCGAAAGCTTCGCTGACCGCACCAGCCAGGCATATTTGCAAGCAGGAATCGACCATGAAACAGACGGCTTCACTCATGACGCTGGAGCACATGCCCCTGCGACAACCATGCCTCGTGCAGGCGGTACAAGCGCCGGCGCATGCACCCGAATGGCTGCGTTGGCTTGAGGAAATCGGCTTCATGGCTGGAGAACAAGTCATGCTGATGGCGCGCGGCGTGCCCGGCGGCGACCCGCTGGTCGTGCGGATCGGCACGTCCACGTTTGCGCTGCGCCGGGCTGAAGCAGCCTGCGTGCATGTGCTGGCGGCCGACGCAGGAACATCGCGATGAAGCAGGCGGCAAAACAGGCAGTCATCCACGTCCATCGCGGCGGCCCCCTGGTGGCCCTGGTGGGCAATCCCAACTGCGGCAAAACCGCCTTGTTCAACCGGCTCACCGGCAGCCGCCAGAAGATCGCCAATTATGCCGGCGTCACCGTCGAGCGCAAGGAAGGTCGGTTGCATACGCCTGCCGGCAAGACGCTGCGCGTGCTCGACCTGCCAGGCGCCTACAGCCTGCATCCGCGCTCGCCCGACGAACGGGTGACCTGCGACGTCCTGTACGGTCGTGCCATCGGCGAAAAACGCCCTGACCTGGTCGTCTGCGTGGTGGACGCCACCAACCTGCGGCGCAACCTGCGCCTGGTTCTGGCCGTCAAGCGCCTGGGCCTGCCCTGCGTGGTCGCCCTGAACATGACCGATCTGGCGCAAAAATCCGGTATCCCGGTCGATGCCGGCGCGCTGGCGCGCGAACTCGGCGTGCCGGTGGTCGCCACCGTGGGCATCACCGCCGGCGGCGACCAGGCCTTGCGCGAACTGCTCGACAGCCCGGCGTTATGGCAGCATGGCGGCCCGCCGCCAGTGCCGGCGCAGGATGCCGCCGTCAATACCGCCGGCGACCACGAAGAGGTGCGCGGCATCCTGCAGCGACTCGGACTCGACCAGGTCGTGCCGCACAACACAAGTGACCGTATCGACCGCGTGGTGCTGCATCCGTTCGCCGGCCCCGTTTTGCTGGCGCTGGTGCTGTTCCTGATTTTCCAGGGTGTGTTCGCCTGGGCGGCAGCGCCGATGGAGTGGATCAAACAACTGACTGCCTGGACCGGCGCGTCGATCGGCGCACTCTTGCCGGTGGACTGGATCAGGAGCCTGGTCGTCGATGGCGTGATCGCCGGCGCCGGTGGCGTGCTGGTTTTCCTGCCGCAGATCGTGATCCTGTTTTTCTTTATCCTGGTGCTGGAAGAATCCGGCTACCTGCCACGCGCCGCCTTCCTGCTCGACCGCCTGATGGGCAGTGTCGGCCTGTCCGGGCGTTCCTTCATCCCGCTCCTGTCAAGCTTTGCCTGCGCCATTCCTGGCATCATGGCAACCCGCTCGATCGCCAACCCGCGCGACCGCCTCGTGACCATCATGATCGCCCCGCTGATGACCTGCTCGGCCCGTCTGCCGGTATATGCCCTGCTGATCAGCGCATTCGTGCCGCAGCGCGCTGTATGGGGCGTGCTGGAACTGCAGGGACTGGTACTGTTCGGCCTGTACGCGGCAGGCATTTTCGGCGCCATGGCCGTGGCCTGGGTATTGAAGCGTTTTACCAGCAGCGGCCGCCTGGTGCGCCCGCTGATGATGGAGCTGCCCAACTATCACTGGCCCAGTGCCGGCAATATCGCCCTCGGCCTCTGGCAGCGCGTGCGTATCTTCATGAAGCGGGTCGGTGGCATCATCCTCGTGCTGACCATCCTGATGTGGTTCCTCGCCAGCTTTCCGTCCCCGCCCGCAGGCGCCGCCGGACCTGCCATCGAATACAGCCTGGCCGGCATGCTGGGCCACGCGCTGGCTGTGCTGTTCGCGCCGATCGGCTTCAACTGGCAGATCAGCATCGCCCTGGTGCCCGGCCTGGCAGCGCGCGAAGTGCTGGTCAGTTCACTTGGCACCGTCTATGCCCTGTCGGCCACCGGCGATACGGCAAGCGCCGCCCTGTCGGCTGCGATCGGACACGGCTGGAGCCTGGCGACGGCGTTTTCCCTGCTTGCCTGGTTCGTATTTGCGCCGCAATGCCTGTCCACACTGGCCACGGTCAAGCGCGAGACCGGCGGCTGGAAAATGCCACTGATCATGGCCGGCTACCTGTTCGGCCTGGCCTATCTGGCTTCTTTCCTGACTTACCGCATTACGCTGGCACTCACCTGACGCGGCATCAGCCCGCCTCGCATCGTGCGGCGGGCCGAACGGTATATTTAATCAATTGACTTTGTTAATGATAATCATTATCATTTAAATCCAATGCGGTGCACGATCGCGCCGCCTGCAAGTAGCCAGCAATTCCATCGTTCATACCGGATAGCCAGCCAGGCAACAACGCTTTCAACAGGCTTGACTACCCAGGAGAACAACAGCATGCAACAACTTCCCGCCTTGCGGCCGACAGCCGCCGCCCTCGCCGCGCGCACAACGCCGCCGGCGCCCCGCAAGCAATCCGCCCGCCCCGCCCTGCTGCCGCTCGGCGCCATGGCCGCCGCCATGGCGTTCAGCATGGATGCGGCCCTCGCCCAGACTGCCGGGAACACCCAGGACAAGCAGGAAAAAACGACCGGGGCGCTGGCGCAGCAGGAAGCGACCATGCCCACCATTACCGTCAGAGACGTGCGCGACCGCGAAGCCATCGGCTACCAGGGCGGCAAGACCAGCGTCGGCAAGAGCGACCAGCTGGCGCGCGACATCCCGCAATCGGTGACCATCATTTCCAGCCAGCTGATGCATGACCGCAATGCCGACACCATGAAGGAAGCGCTGCGCAATGTCGCCGGCCTGACCTTCAATGCCGGCGAAGGCGGCCGCATCGGCGACAACATCACCCTGCGCGGCTATTCCGCGGTGGGCGACCTGTACCTGGACAACATGCGCGACGTCGCGCAATACAACCGCGAAAGCTTCAACCTCGAACAGATCGACGTGCTGCGCGGCTCGGCTTCCATGCTGTACGGGCGCGGCTCCACAGGCGGCCTGATCAACCAGGTCAGCAAGCAGCCGGACAAGCTGGACCGCAACGAAGCGGCCGTCACCGTCGGCTCGCACGACTACAAGCGCCTCACCGCCGACGTCAACCAGAGCATCGGCACCGACATGGCGGCGCGCATCAATGTCATGAAAACCGACGCCGACAGCTTCCGCGACGGCCCGCAAGCGCATCGCTGGGGTGTTGCGCCCTCGATCCGCTGGGGCATCGGCACCGACAACGATTTCACCCTGTCCTATTACTATCTGAAGGAAGACAACATCCCCGATATGGGCGTGCCTTACTTCAAGAATCGCCCGCTCGACGTGCCGGCCAGCCGCTTCTACGGCATGGCCAGCTACGATTATGAAAAGAATGAAACTGGCATCGCCACGCTGAGCCACGTGCACCGTTTCGACCGCGACACCAGCCTGCGCACGGTGCTGCGCGCGGCCGACTACCAGCGCGACCTGCGCGCGGTGGCGCCGCGCCTGATCGGCAACCCTGCCGCGATCACCGATGCCACCGCCATCAACCGCCAGCGCCAGTCGCGCGGCGGCGAAGAACACACGCTCACCGCGCAATCCGACTTCAATACCAAGTTCGCGCTGGGCGGCATGAAGCACCAGTTGCTGGCCGGCGTGGAGCTGGTCAAGGAAGAGGCGGAGCGCTGGACCAATGGCACGGCGCTCAGCCCGAACAATCCGGCGACCACGGTCGGCAACCCGAATATCTATGCCACCCTGCCAGCCGGCGCTGCCTTCCCGCGCAATGCCTTCAATTACTACACGGCCCATACCGTCGGCGTGTATGCCCAGGACAGCATCGAATTCGCGCCGCAATGGAAGCTGGTGCTGGGCGCGCGCCACGACAGTTTCCGCGCCAACTATGACCGTCCGGCGACCGCCGCCGAAGCGCTCGCCGGCCTGAGCGGACTGGTGCCCTACAAGCGCAGCGACAGTGAATGGAGCTACCGCACCGGCCTCTTGTACCAGCCCAACGACACCGCGTCGTATTACGCTTCCTACGGCACCTCGTTCAATCCCTCGGCCGAGCTTTACCAGCTGGATGACCGCAGCGTCAACACGCCGCCGGAAAAGAACCGCAACATCGAACTCGGCGCCAAGTGGGATCTGGCCGACGGCGATCTGTCGCTGCGCACGGCGATTTTCCGCTCCGAAAAGACCAACGAGCGCAATACCGACCTGGCCTCGCCCAACATCTACCTGATGTCCGGCAAGCGTCACACCGATGGCATCGAATTCGAAGCGGCCGGCCGCATCACGGCAGCCTGGGAAGTGTTTGGCGCAGTGGCCCTGATGCGCGGCAAGATCGACGTCGCCGCCGGCACCGCAGCCAACACGCAGGGCAATGTGCCGATCAACACGCCCGACTACACCTTCAGCCTGTGGAGCACCTACAAGCTGGGCAACTGGAAAGTCGGCGGCGGCGTCGACGGCGCCGGCCTGCGTTATGGCAGCACCGCCAATACCACAGCGGCGCCAGCCTATGCGCGCTGGGATGCGCTGGTGCAGTACGAAATGAAAAAATCGCTGGTCAAGCTGAACATCTTCAACCTGTTCAACACGACCTATTACGAAAGCGTGTACGCAGGCCACGCGGTGCCAGGCACCTCGCGCGCGCTGCAACTGACTTTCGAAACGAAGTTCTAGGAAAGGCCCTGTTCGCCATGCTTTTGCACATACCGCAAGTGTTGACGCCGGCCGCGCTCGCGCGCTGCCGCGCGATCGTCGAGTCGGCGGACTGGGCCGACGGCAAGATCACCGCCGGCACCCAGTCCAGCCAGGTCAAGAACAACCGGCAATTGCCCGAGGATGGCGAGCCCTCGCGCGCAGCGCGTGCCATCGTGGTCGATGCCCTGGCCAAAAGCGCGCTGTTCATGACCGGCGCGCTACCCAAGAAAACCTATCCGCCGCTGTTCAATCGCTACGACGGCGCGGCCAACACCTTCGGCAACCATATCGACAATGCGGTGCGCACCTCGGTGGCCACCGGCGCCTGGGTGCGTACCGACCTCTCGGCCACGCTGTTTCTGACCGGGCCCGACGAATACGACGGCGGCGAACTGGTGATCGAGGATACCTTCGGCACGCAATCGGTGAAACTGCCGGCCGGCGACATGATCCTGTATCCATCGTCGAGCGTGCATCGGGTCGAAGCGGTCACGCGCGGCGCGCGCATCGCGTCCTTCTTCTGGATCGAGAGCATGGTGCGCGACGATGCCCGGCGGCGCCTGCTGTTCGACCTCGACATGTCGATTCTCTCGCTGCGCGAGGCCGGCGGCGACACCGGGCCGGTCGTCAAGCTGACCGGCTGCTATCACAACCTGTTGCGCATGTGGGCCGATACCTGATGTGTGTGCTGCGGCGAAGCGCCAGGACAGTGCTATGAGCGCGCGACGGGCAACTGCAGGGTCACCTGCAGTCCGCCCAACGGCGAATCCGCCAGCGCAATCTGGCCGCCATACATCCGCGCCAGGTCGTCCACGATCGCCAGCCCCAGCCCCGAACCCGCGACCTGCTCGTCGGCCCTGACACCGCGCCGCAGCATCGCGTCGCGACGCGCCGCCGGCAGGCCCTTGCCATCATCGCCGATCGTGATGACCAGCTTGCCATGGTCTTCCACGGCCTGCACCTCGATGCGGCGCCTGGCCCATTTGCAGGCGTTATCGAGCAGATTCCCCAGCATTTCATGGAAGTCCTGCTCTTCGCCGCGAAACGCCAGCGCATCATCCATGGCAGAAATGTGAATATCCAGCCCGCTGTCGGCGTGTATCCGCCGCATGAGCTTGGCCAGCCCTTCAAGCGCAGGCAACACCGGGGTCCGGGCGCCGGGAATATTGACCGCTGCCGCCACCCGGGCGCGGCCAAGGTGGTATTCCACCTGTTTTTTTGCCGTTGCAACCTGCTCGTTGACGAGGCGGGCAAACTCGCCCCCCTCGGCCGTCGCGGCATTGGCCAGCACGCTCAGCGGCGTTTTCAGCGCATGCGCAAGGTTGCCAGACTGGGTGCGCGCGCGCGCAACGACTTCGGCGTTTTGCCGCAGGACGGTATTGAACTCGTCCACCAGCGCGCGGATCTCGACCGGAAAGTCGCCCTCGAGTTGCTGCGCATCGCCATTGCGGACCGCGCCCAGCGCCTTGCGCAAATGCCGCAGCGGCGCCAGCCCGACTGCCACCTGCAGCACTGCCGTCACGATCAGTCCCGCACCGAGGATGCCAAGCGCAAGCCAGAGGGTGCCGCCGAAGCGCTCCACCGGCTCGTTCATCAGGGCTTCGTCGGCGGCAATGATCAGGCGCAGCGGCTGCTGCGGCCGGCCGGCAGCAAACACCATCCGCTCGACCGCCCCCAGGCTGGCGCCTTGCGGCCCGCGGATGCGGTGGCGATGAATTGCGCCATCCGCCAATGCATCGCCCGGCACGGCGAGCACGGCATCCCACAGCGAGCGCGAGCGCAGCAGCCCGGCCTGAGCCGGCCCATCCTTGCCGGCAATCCGGTCGATCTGCCAGTAGAGCCCGGAAAATGGCTTGCTCAGTCGCGGGTCGCTCAGCGGCATCGGCACCGTTGGCCGGCCCTGGTCGTCGATGGCCAGATTGGCGGTCAGCTGATCCAGATGGGTCTGCAGTTCGGCGTCGAACTGCAGCTGGACGTGGTGGCGAAACAAGCCGCCCAGGCCCCAGCCGGCCACGAGGATGGAGGCGACGATCCACACCAGGGTGCCGGCCAGCAGGCGCAGGCGCAAGGAGTCGCGCAACATGGCGAGCCGGATCATGGCGGCGGCACCAGACGGTAACCCAGACCGCGCACGGTTTCGATCAGGCCGGCCGGCAGCTTCTTGCGCAAGCGGGCGATGAAGACCTCGACGGTATTGGAGTCACGGTCGAAATCCTGCGCATAGATATGCTCGATCAGGTCGCTGCGCGAGACCAGCTCTCCCTGGTGATGCATCAGGTAGGAAAGCACGCGGAATTCGTGGCTGGTCAGCGTCAATGCCTGGCCGTCGGCAGTGACGCGGCTGTTGCGGGTATCCAGCGCCACGCTGCCGCAAGTGAGCTGGGCGCTGGCATGTCCGCCTGCGCGGCGGATCAGGGCGCGCAGGCGCGCCAGCAGCTCTTCCATATGAAACGGCTTGGTCAGGTAGTCGTCGGCGCCGGCATCGATGCCGGCCACCTTCTCGTGCCAGTTGTCGCGCGCAGTCAGGATCAGCACCGGCATGGTGCGGCCGGCAGCACGCCATTTTTTCAGCACCGTGATGCCATCCATCAGCGGCAGGCCGATATCCAGCAACACCGCATCATAGGGCTGGCTTGCGTCCTCGCCGCGAAAGCAGGCATCCTCGCCATCGAACGCCGAATCGACCGCATAGCCGGCCGCGCCCAGCGCCTCTGCCAGCTGCGCCGCCAGGGTCGGCTCATCTTCCACCACCAGCACGCGCATCAGTGCTTGCCCTCCTGCCTGCTGCCGCCATCGGCTTCGGAAGCCTTGCTGTCGAGCGGCACGCCATTGCGGGCGTCAACCTTGAGTTTCAGCAGCGCGCCGCCGGGACGCAGCAGCTTGATTTCATAAACCCAGCGCTCGCCTTTGCGTTCAAGCTCGACTTCCATGATTTGTCCGGGGTATTCGCGCTCCAGCCGTTCGAGCACTGTGCGCAAGGGCAGCACTTCGCCGGCCTCAACCGCCTTGCGGGCGCGGTCATGATCGGCGACGCCACCGGCCAGGCCCAAAGGCGTTGCGCCGAGCGCCAGCAGGGACGCCAGGCCGACGAGGAAGAAATAATATCGAAGTGATTTCATGGCGGCATCCCTGCTGATTATCACGGCCAATTATAGTTGAGCGATTCTGAATGCCAGATGAATGCATGCTTCAGGAAAGGTTCAGGTACAGTGCCGCAGAATGGCATCACGGTCAACCTTCAGACCGCAACAATGAAAGGAATACATCATGCGTACACGTCACATCATCTCCGCCCTCGCCATCGGCGCCACGATCCTGGCCGGCAGCGTGATTGCAGCACCTGCAGCCACGCCCAGCACCCGGCCTGTCCAGAATGCCGAATCGCGCAGCGAACTGCCGGCTGCCCGGATCAGCGAGAAACTGACGGCCGCCGGTTATCGCGACATATCGAAAATCGAGCGCGAGCACGACGCCTACGAGGTCAAGGCGGTCGACAAGAACGGCGCCCGCGTGAAGCTGTATGTCGATCCGCAAACCGGCAATGTGCTGGAAAGCCGTGCCAAAGGCCATGACGCGCATCGTGACGGCCGCGAAGACAAACGATAATCCGGAATGAAAAACATATGAAATCCATCCTCATCGGACTGCTGGCACTGGTCACCCTGGCCTGGAGCGGGCAGATGCAAGCCGTCACCGACCCGTCCGGCGGCATCCTCTGGTGGAGCGTGCGCCAGGAAGGGCTCTACCTGAGCGGCCTGTACGCGATTGCGCTCATGTCGCTGGCGCTGATGCTGGCGACCCGGCCAGCCTGGCTGGAGCGCCCGCTCGGCGGCATGGACCGCATCTATCGCCTGCACAAGTGGACCGGGATACTCGCCGTCACCTTTGCCGCGACCCACTGGCTGTTCGAAATGTCGGACGACGTGCTCAAGGCGCTGATCGGCCGCGCCGGCCGCCTGCATGAAGAGGGCTATACCGGCATGCTGGAAATGCTGCGCGACGCCGCCGAAAGCGTGGGCGAACCGGCGATCTACGCCTTGCTGGCGATGCTGGCCATCACGCTGTGGAAGCGCTTCCCCTACCAGATCTGGCGCCACCTGCACCGCGCCATGCCTGCGATCTATCTGATGCTGGCGTTCCATGCCGCGCTGCTGGCGCCGTCCGCTTACTGGACGCAGCCGATCGGCATGCTGATGGCCTTGCTGCTGACTGGCGGTGCGATTTCCAGCGTGCTCGTGCTGACTGGCCTGGTCGGCCGCAAGCGCGCGGTGGATGGCACCGTCATCTCGGTCCGGCAAAGCGCCGCGGATGTCACCGAAGTCAGCTGCCGCCTCGGCGACAACTGGAAGGGACATCGCCCGGGCCAGTTCGCTTTCATCACCTCGAGCCGCTTCGAGGGAGCGCACCCATTCACGATTGCCAATGCCGACCAGGGCGACCGCATCGTCACCTTCCAGATCAAGGCGCTCGGCGATTACACGCGCAACCTCATGCACAGCATGTGGCCTGGCTTGCCGGTAAAAATCGAGGGGCCGTACGGCCGTTTCGACCTGACCCGCATCAACCCGGGGGCACAGCAGATCTGGATTGCCGGCGGCATCGGCATCACGCCGTTCCTGGCCTGGCTGGAATCGCTGCAGGATGCGCCGGCAAAAGCACCGGCTGCGGAGCTTCACTACTGCACCCGCGACCGCGAAAATGATCCTTTTGTCGAACGTCTGGCATCGCTGTGCGCAACGCTCCCGGGCATCAGCCTGCACGTGCATGGGACACGCCAGGGCGAAGTGTTGACAGCCGCGGCGCTGGCAAACACGCAAGGTCCACGGAAACACGCAGAGGTGTGGTTTTGCGGCCCGCAGGGCCTGGCAGAAAGCATCAAGGGCAAGTTGCAACGGGCATGGCGGGGTCGCCTGCGCTTTCACCAGGAAGCATTTGAAATGCGCTGACGGCCATCGCGGATGACTGTTATACTGGCGCTTGCGGTTGTATTCCAGTCATCCCGCCGCTGTCTTTTCGACTATCCTTTAGTCCAACCCGTTTGCCTGCGACTGGCGCCTTCATGCAAGGCGACAGGCCGATAATTTAAAGAATCCTTATGTCATTTTCCAAGCTCGGCTTGTCCGAAGCGATCGTTCGCGCCGTCACTGAATACGGCTACACGACGCCGACCCCGATCCAGCAGCAAGCCATCCCTGCAGTCCTCGCCGGCGGCGACCTGCTGGCCGGCGCGCAGACCGGCACCGGCAAGACTGCCGGCTTCACCCTGCCGATCCTGCAACTGCTGTCGTCCAAACCTCGTGCAGCGGGCCCCAGGCGGCCGATCCGCGCGCTGGTGCTGACGCCGACACGCGAACTCGCCGCACAGATCGGCGAGAGCATCAAGACCTACGGCAAGTATGTGGACCTGAATTCCGCAGTCATCTTTGGCGGCGTCAACATCAATCCGCAAACCACCATTCTCAAGCAAGGCGTGGATATCCTGGTGGCGACACCTGGCCGCCTGCTCGACCACCTGCAGCAAGGCACAATGAAGCTCGACCAGATCGAGATCCTGGTGCTGGACGAAGCCGACCGCATGCTCGACATGGGCTTCATCCACGACATCAAGCGCGTGCTGGCGCTGCTGCCGAAAAAACGCCAGAACCTGCTGTTCTCCGCCACCTTCTCCGACGAGATCAAGGCGCTGACCGACCGCCTGCTGGATAACCCGGCAATGATCGAAGTGGCGCGCCGCAACGCCACCGCCGACATCGTCACGCAAAAGATCCATCCGGTCGACCGCAATCAGAAACATGCCCTGCTGGCGCATCTGATCAAGGAAAACAACTGGTTCCAGGTGCTGGTATTCACCCGCACCAAGCATGGCGCCAACAAACTGGTCGAACAACTGGTCAAGGAAGGCATCCCTGCCATGGCCATCCACGGCAACAAGAGCCAGGCCGCGCGTACCCGTGCCCTCGCCGAATTCAAGACCGCCAAGCTGCAGGCGCTGGTTGCCACCGATATCGCAGCGCGCGGCATCGACATCGACCAGTTGCCGCACGTAGTCAACTATGACTTGCCGAACGTGCCGGAAGATTACGTCCACCGCATCGGCCGCACCGGCCGCGCCGGTGCTTCCGGCGAAGCGGTGTCGCTGGTGTGCGTGGACGAGCATGACATGCTCAAGGGCATCGAGAAGCTGATCAAGCAAACGCTGCCGCGCGAAGTCATCGCCGGCTTCGAACCGGATCCGAACGCCAAGCCGCAGCCTATCCAGCTGCGCAGCGAAGGCCACGCAGGTCCCGGTCGCGGCGGTCGTGGCCAGGGCGGCGGCGGACGTCAGGGTCAGGGCGCAGGCAAGCCGCGCACTGCCCAGCCGGCTCAGCCTGGCCAGCAAGGACCGCGCAGGTCTGGTGGCGGCCAGGGTCAAGGCACCGGCGGCGCGCCGCGCCCGGCATCGCCGCACCGCAGCGGCGGACGCGGACGCTAAAAAACCAAGGCCCCGATCGGGGCCTTTTTCATTTCCGCTCTTCCCGCGCGTTTCTGCCCTGCCTGCCTGCCTGCCGGAATTTACCCGCATAAAACAAAAAAACCCCGCCCCGCGAGATGATCGCGGCAGCGGGGCAAGGGAAGACGAATTCCGGACTTGGGCTTAGGCGCCCAGAGCCCTTTCAACGCGGCTCAGATGCTTGCTGTCGTCAGCGGCCACCGCATTCTGCAGCACGAAGTCGAACGGCACGCGGATGAATGGGCCGGTGATGCCGAGCGATTCATAGCCTGCAGGCGATGCAACTTTTTCCATGGTCACGACCAGGCCGTCGCGGGTAGCGAAAGCAAAGTCATCATCGATGTAGGTATCGCCCGGGATATTGACCTGGGTGGTCAGGGTGCGCTTGCCTTCAGCCGACACCAGGAAGTGGATGTGGGCCGGACGGTTGCCGTGGCGACCGAGGGCGGCAAAGATTTCGGCAACCGGGCCGGTCGGCGGAATCGCATAACCTGGCGGCACCACGCTGCGGAAACGGTAACGGCCGTTTTCGTCAGTGATGATGTTGCGGCGCAGGTTGTACTCTTCCTGGCTCGGGTCGAAATGCGAATACATGCCATGTTCGTTGGCGTGCCATGCGTCGAGCGAGGCGTTGGCCAGCGGCTGGCCGTCAAGGCCGCGCACCACGCCTTCCATCACGTAGGTTTCGCCTGCCATCTTGCCATTGTCCAGGCGCGCTTCGTACTTCGAGCTGGGGGCGCCGGCAACATACAGCGGGCCTTCGATGGCACGCGGAGTGCCGCCGACGAGACCGGCTTTCTGGTCGGCTTCGTCGGCCAGGATATCCAGCAAGCGGTCAAAGCCCAGGCCGGCGGTGATCAGACCAACCTGGCCGGAAGCGCCCAGACGGCTCAGCCAATCCATCGCAGCCCAGAACTCGTCCGGGGTAACCTTGAATTCATCGATGGTCTTGAACAGATCGGTGATGATGCGTTGCGACAGTGCGCGAACACGCTCGTTGCCTTCGGCAATCTTGATGGTATTGACGCGAGTCAACAGCTCTTCGATCGTGTATTCATTTTTCATTACAGTCTCCAGACACAAAAAAACTTCTTGAGGGGGAATAAAACGGCATCATGCACCCGCACGCGGCCGCAAAAAGGGCAACCCGTTAGCGGTCGCGCCGGTAAAATGCCAGCTTGTCTTCGTCAATAGACACGCCCAAGCCCGGCAAATTCGGTACTGCAAGTTCAAAATTATTGACAGTGGCGCGCTCGACCACGATGTCATCCTTGACCAGCAAGGGGCCGAACAATTCCGTGCCCCATTCCAGGTTTTCGCAGGCGGCAAAAGCGTGTGCAGACGCGATGCTGCCGATGGTACCTTCCAACAAGGTGCCGCCATAGCAGCCGATGCCGGCGGCATGCGCCACTGTCGCGGTGCGCATGACCGCCAGCGGACCGCCGGACTTGGCGATCTTCAGGGCGATGACGCTGCACGCGCCATCGGCGGCATAGTCGAAGGCATCGACGGCGTTCTGCACGCCCTCGTCGGCCATCATGGGCACTTCAAAACGCTGCGTCAGGCGCGCCATGCCGCGGCGGTTGGTGCGGATGATCGGCTGCTCGATCAGCATCACGCCGGCCGCCACCAGGTCGGGAATGTGGCGGGTGGCGATGGCCTCGCTCCATGCCTGGTTGATATCGACGGTCAGCTGGGCGCGGTCGCCCAGCGCTGCCTTGATCGCGGCGACGTGCGCCACGTCTTCCAGCGGCGCGCGCTTGCCGATCTTCAGCTTGAAGACATTGTGGCGCCTGACCTCCAGCATCTCTTGGGCTTCGGCGATGTCGCGGGCGCTGTCGCCGCTGGCCAGCGTCCACAACACCGGCAGAGAGTTGCGCACGGCGCCGCCCAGCAAGGCATGCACCGGCACGCCGAGGCGCTTGCCCTGCGCATCCAGCAAGGCGGTTTCCAGCGCCGACTTGGCCAGCGCATTGCCCTGCACCGACTTGCCCACGTGGGCCATGACGGCATTCACGCTGGCAGCATCCATGCCGGTCACCAGCGGCGCAATGTAGTGGTCGAGCGCCAGCTTGATCGATTCCGGGCTCTGGTCGCCATAGGCAAGACCGCCGATGGTGGTGGCTTCACCCACACCTTCGATGCCGTCTTCGCAACGCAGACGCAGGATCACCAGGGTCTGGCGATGCATGGTTGTCATCGCCAGCTTGTGTTCGCGGATCGTCGGCAGATCGACAATCACTGCTTCAAGCGAAGTGATCGATACTTTATTTGGTGTCAGGTTCATATCCATGGGAAGGCACATTTGATTCGCGTTGATCGAATAGTAGTTGCCCGCCATACTGCGAGTCTAATATTATTTCAATACCGAACGATACCTGGGAGGTATAGATGGAACTAAGACACCTGCGCTACTTCGAGGTGCTGGGAAACACCCTGAACTTCACACGCGCCGCCGAGCGGCTTCACATGGCGCAACCGCCGTTGTCGCGCCAGATTCGCCAGCTCGAGGAAGAGCTTGGCGCGACGCTCATCGACCGCAATGCCCGACCGCTGGCGCTGACCAAGGCCGGCATATTTTTTCTTGAACAGTGTTCCCAGCTTCTATCGAGAATCAATGAAGCGCAGGAGGCAACGCGCCGGATCAGCCAGGGCCAGCGCCGCTGGTTTGGCATCGGCTTCGTGCCATCGGCACTCTACGGTTTGCTGCCCGAGATCATTCGGCAATATCGCCTTGCCAACCAGGAAGTGGAGGTGGTTCTCTCGGAAATGACTTCGATCCAGCAGGCAGAGGCGCTGAAAACCGGGCGCATCGATGTCGGCTTCGGCAGGTTGCCGCTCGAAGATCCCCAGCTGCACTGTGAGGTCATCGTCGAAGAACCGCTGGTTGCCGCACTGTCGGCCCGGCATCCTCTGCTGAAGTTCAAACGGCTGCGGCTGTCGCAACTCGCCGCCGAACCCTTCATCCTGTATCCGGCTCGGCCGCGGCCGAGTTACGCTGACCATGTCCTGCAACAGTTCCGTGCGCACGAGCTGAGCCTTGGCAGCGTCATCGACGTCAACGAGATGCAGACTGCGATCGGACTGGTCGCGGCCGGCGTCGGCGTGACGCTGGTCCCCAGTTCGGTGCAGCGACTGCAGCGCAACGACGTGGTCTATCGCGCGCTGGTCGAAAAGGATGTGAGCTCACCGGTCATCATGAATCTGCGCGCCGACAATGACTCGCCAGACCTGCTGCAATTGCGCAAACTGATCGAGGGCTTGCGCAACAAACCCTAGCTAGACAGTGCGGGCTTCGCTCAGCATGCGCAGCAGCCGGTCAAACCTTTCGCCGGCCAGGGAGACGCCGTCGAGAATATTGTCGTCAAGCTCATCTTCCAGCACCTCATCGCTGTCGAGGCTGCTTGCTTCGCCATAGCCCATGCGCTGCATGGTGCCACGCAGGCGGTCGGCCAGGAACAGCGCCAGTGCGCGGTAGAAGCGGTGGCCAAAACCCGCATCCGCGGCGAGCTTGGCTTCAAGACCGCGCTTATCGACTTCCAGCACCACGCAATCACCGTCGGCGGTAACCGTCGCCGACGGCGGCGCGCGATCCACAAAAGACAGCTCGCCGAGCACTTCACCCGCCCCTACCGTGGCGACCCGCCCCAGTTTGGCGACCGTAATGCCCATGCGCCCCTCCAGCAGCACGAACAGCGACTGGATATGCTGTCCCTGGCGCACGATTTCAGCGCCGGCGGGGATGCGGCGCTTGACGCCGTTGCGGGCCAGCCAGTCCACATCCATGTCATCCAGCTGGCCCAGGATATACAGCACCTTGCGCATGAACTTCCTCCGTTAAAAAATTTGACGCCGCGCCAGATCCGCGAACAGGCCGGGGTTATCCCGCAAGGCCGCCACTGTCCCGCTCTGCGCCAGGCGGCCCTTGTCCATGACCAGCACGCGGTCGACCGACTCGATGGTGGTCAAACGATGCGCGACCACCAGGCGGGTGATGTTGAGGGACTTGAGACTGGCGGTGACGATGGCCTGGGTGCGGTTATCCAGGGCACTGGTCGCTTCATCGAGAATCAGCACGCGGGGTTTGCGCACGAGCGCGCGGGCAATCATGAGACGCTGGCGCTGGCCACCGGAAAGGGTGCCGCCGCCTTCCATGACGATGGTGTGCATGCCCATGGGCATGGCGCGAATATCCTCCTCCAGCCCCACCATGCGGGCAGCCTCCCAGGCATCGGCAAGCGTGGCTTCATCCTGGCCGACGATATTGCTCAGGATACTGCCGGGAAGTATGCGACCGCTTTGCAACACCACCGCCACCTGGGCACGCAGGACATCGCGGTCAATCCTGCTGACAGGTTTGCCGTCGAAGAATATCTCGCCCTGAGCGGCTTGCTCCAGGCCCAGCAGCAAGCGCAGCACCGTCGACTTGCCGCTGCCCGAAGGCCCTACCAGGGCGACGAATTCCCCCGGCCGGATCGAGAATGACAGGTCGTGGACCACCGGCGGCGTATCGGGATGATAGGAGAAACCGACGCCGGCAAACTCGACGCCGCCCTCCAGCACGCCCGGCGAGGGCAAGTCGCCGCGATTTTCCGGTTCGGCGTCCAGTATGGGCTTGGCGCGCTCGTAAATGGGCAGCACGCCGAGGCTGGCCGTCAGGCTTTGCACCATGTGAGTCATGGCGCCGAGGAACTGGCCGAAGGCCGCCTGGAATGCCAGGAACGCGCCGGCACCCAAGGGCTTCACATCGGCCTCATTGCCGGTCAGCGCCTTCAGGGCCGCTTCCGCCGCCGCGTTCTTGGTCAGCCAGGCGACGCCGGCGAAGATGGCTACCGTCGCCAGCGGCGCAAACAGTGCCTGGAACACGGCCTGCGCCGCCACCAGATACTGCGCGTCGACGAAGCGACGCTTCTGCCGCGCATAGCTGGCGGCCCAGGCACCAATGGCACGATCCTGGGCGGCCGCCACCTTGAGCTTGGCGACGCCGGAGACCAGCTGCAGCACCAACCCTTCCACCTTGCCGCGATCGCGCGCCAGCGCCCGTTCATGGCGCAGCTGCAGGACGGTCAGGACCGCCGTCACCGTCACGGAGGCAGCGGTCAGCGCGACGGCCAGCAATGCCAGGCGCAAGTCGTAGGCAAACAGCACGCCCAGGCTCACCAGGGAAAACACCCCGCCCACCAGGGCCGCCACGGTGGTGCCGGACAATAGCTCGCGTATCTGCTGGATGCCCAGCACGCGGTCGGACAGGTCGCCGGCCGTGTACCCCTTGAAGAAAGTGGCCGGCAAGCGCAACAGGCGGTCGAACAGCGCGGCCTGCACGCCGGCATCCAGCCGACCCTTGATGCGCAACAGCGCCATGCCTTTGACCAGTTCGAAGGCGCCGGCGGACAGGGCCGCCGCCAGCAAGCCGCCCACCAGCATGCCCAGCTGCCCCCGTGCCGCGGCGGGGATGATTTCCTCCACCAGCAGCCCGGTGCCGACGGGCACCAGCAAGGCCAGCATCGCCGCGCCCAGCGATAACAGCAGAAAACCTTTCAAATCCCCGCGGCTGGCGCGCCAACCCAGGCGGGCGAAATCCGCCAGCCGGATGGCACGCGCCGGCAGGCGCGCATACAGCATGACGGCATCGGCCGCCAGGGCGCGCGCACGCGCCTCATCCACCGCCGCGGTTGCGCCGCTCTCCGGGTCCCAGCAGGTATAAGCATCCGGCCCCGGCAGCAAGGCGACAGGCTTGCGGCTTTCCTTCATCCAGCCCAGCAAGGGACCATGGTCGCGCTGCCACCAGGCGCCCCGCAGCAGCACGCTGCGGCTGCGCACGCTGGAGGCGTTGAGCAGGATGTCCAGCCGGCTGCCGCGGCTGAAGCGCAAGTCTTCCATGGATGGTTCGCGGATGACGACGCCGAGATGCGACGCCACCTGGCGCAGCGCGGCGAGCAAAGGATCGCCGCTGGCGGCCGGGAGAACCGTCTGCCGCGCGGGCGCGACGGCCTGCGCCAGCTGCGTCAGGCCCGCCGCCAGCGCCGCCTGCGAACGTTCAGCCCGACGCACCAGGCGATCGGCCTGTTGCGCCCGCCGCCGCAAGACCAGTTGCGCGGCCAGGCCAGACGCCGCAACGTGGAAAGCGGCCAGGGCAGCGGCGCCGCTGGCGCTCGCCAGCAAGGCGCCCGTGCCGTCCAGCTTGAGTTCACAGTCTTCGCCGGCAAGCAGCCACAGTCCCGGACATACTGCCACCGGCAGGCTGCCGGCCTCGCAGGCGAGCGCCGCGTGCCCCAGCAGGAGCAGGCGGCCCGACTGCACCGCGCACCACAGCGGCCGCTGCGTGCTGCCCGCCAGGATTTCATCCCGGGGCAGGACGACGCGGCCTGCCGTCGCGATGCGGTCGCAGCGCAGGATGGGCTGGTCCTGCAGGGCGGCAGCCAGCGGCATCAGCCAGGCATCCACCTCGGCCGCCGACGGCTGCTGGCAGGCCTCGATGGCAGTGCCCAGGCCGCCGACGGCGATGATGCCGAAATCTTCGCCCTCCTGCCGGGCCACAGGCATCGGAAAGAACAGGCCGCCAGCGCCCACCCGCAACAGGAAGGTGCGCGGCCCTTCGTTCCCCTGCGCCGATTGCCGCACGGCGAACAGGTCGACAAAACCCGCGCTCACCCGCCATGGGGCTGCGCTTTGCCAAAGCCGCAACGGCTGGTCGGCAGTCATGGCCACGTGCTGGTCGGCCGTCATGGCCACGCTCATCGTCTGCATCATTTTCCCGCCCGGATCAAGTCGGCATACGCGCCATCCAGCGCCATCAGGCTGTCATGGCTGCCCCGCTCCACCACCCGGCCCTGATGCAGCACGATGATCTCGTCGCAGTCGCGGATGGTGGACAGACGATGGGCAATGATGACGCAAGTGCAGCCGCGCCGCCGGATGTTGTCGTCAATCTGTTTTTCCACCACGGGATCGAGAGCTGCCGTGGCTTCATCCAGCACCAGGATCGCCGGGTCTCCCGCCAGCGCCCGGGCGATTTCCAGGCGCTGCCGCTGGCCGCCGGAAAAGTTCACGCCGCCCTCGGCCACGCCGGTGCCGACATGACCGGGCCGGGCCATGATTTCGCTGTGGATTTCCGCATCCTTCAGGGCCAGCACCAGCGCCGCTTCGGGCACGCTATCGTCCCACAGGGTCAGGTTGTCGCGCACGCTGCCCTCGAACAGGAAAATATCCTGATCCACATACGCCACCGAATTGGCCATGACATCGGCGCCTATCTCGGCTACCGGGCGGCCGTCGATCAGGACTTCGCCCTGCCAGGGGCGGTAAAGGCCGCAGAGCAGGCGGCCTATGGTGGACTTGCCGCTGCCCGATGCGCCCACCAGCGCCACCCGCATGCCGGGCCCCAGCGTCATGCCAAAGCCCTCGACCAGCGGCGCTTCGCAAGGGTTGTAACCGAAGGCGATGCCGCGCATTTCCACCTTGCCGTCCAGCCGGGCGACGCCTGCGGACAGGCTCGCCGACGCCGGCGCGGGCTGGTCGAGCACGTCGCCGAGGCGTTCCAGATCGCTGGTGACCGCCTGCAGGCGGGTGCCCATGCCGATCAAGCCGGACAGCGGCGCGATCAGGGACATCATCAGGGTCTGGATCGCGACCAGCGAACCGATCGAAAGATCGCCCGCCATCACCCGCAGACCGCCCACCCCCAGAATGGCGGCGGCGGTGAGACTGCTCAGCAGGGCCGGAACGGTATTCAGCATGCTCTCGTGAACGCCCAGTTCCTGCTCGGTGCTCAGGGCCTGGGCCTGGTAGCCGCTCCAGGCGGCGAAAGCGGCGTTTTCGCCCCCCGACACCTTGATGGTTTCGATGGTAACGATGGCGCTGGCGGTGGCGCCCAGGAGCTTGCCCTGGTCATTGGCCAGTTTGCGATGGAGGTCGATGCGACGCCGCGATGCCAGGCGCAGGCAAGCAATATTGATGATGACGGCCGCAAGGCCGATAGCCGTCAGGATCAGATCGTAGCCGGCCATGGCGAAGCAATACAGCGCGGCCGCGGCCAGGTTGAAGATGTTGGCGGACAACTCCCCGGACAGCAATGCGGCGATCCGCTCGGTGGCGCCGAAGCGGCTGACAAGGTCCCCGCCCTGGCGCGACGTGAAGAATTCCTGCGGCAGGCGCAGCAGGCGCACCAGATAGCGCGTCGCCATCAGCGTCGACAGCCCGGCCTGCAGGCGTACCAGCGTGCGCCGCTGAAACCAGGTCACCGCGGTCTGGAACAGGCCGGCGGCAGCCAGGCCCAGGCACAGCGGCACCACCCAGGTTTCCATCTGCTGCACCAGGACCTGGTCGACGAACTGTTTCGACAAGGCGGGGATGACGATGCCGGGCGCCGCCAGCATGACCGACAGGCCGGCGACAAAACCGAGGGTGGCGCGGGATTGCCCCAGGTGGTCGAATAACTGGCGCCAGCCCCGGGGCGGATGACCGCCGCGCCGGAAATCGCCGCCGGGGCTCAGCGCCAGCACCACGCCGGTGAAGGATTCGTTCAGTTCGTCCAGGCCCACCGTCCGCGGTCCGGAGCTGGGGTCGTTGAGATAGGCCTTGTTGCCGGCAATGCCCTCCAACACCAGGTAGTGGTTGAAGTTCCAGTGGATGATGCAAGGCATCGGCATCGCTGCCAGCTGCGCCGGCTCTTTCTTGAAACCCTTGGCGCCCAGCCCGTAGGAACGCGCCGCCTTGAGAATGTTGGAAGCCTTGCTGCCGTCGCGGGAAACGCCGCAGGCCAGGCGCAACTCCTCCAGCGCGACCCAGCGGCCGTAGTGTCCCAGGATCATGGCCAGGCTCGCCGCGCCGCATTCAGCCGCTTCCATCTGCAGCACGGTGGGCGTGCGCGGCGGCCGGCCGGCACGCAGGCGCAGGCGCGCCAGCTGGGAACGCAAACGATCAGCTACCACCGAGCACCTTGCGCAAGAAAGGCAGGACCAGTTCGATCGGGCGCTGTTCGCGCACGGTGATTGCCGCCTCGACGGTGGTTCCCGTGGTCAGCTCGACGTCGGCGCCGCGACCGGAAGTCCAGGCATACCGGCTGGGCGTATCCGCCGGGGTCAGGTCGATGCGGGCTTCATAGGGGGCGCCGGACTTGGCGTAGGATTCCACCAGGCCATCGTTCTGCAGGACGGCAGCCATGCCCTGGCGAGTCGCGGGAAATGACGACACCTGGGTGACTTTGCCCAGCAACATGCCGGACTCCTCCTTCTTGACCGTGGCGGGGGCGATGCGCGCCGTCATGGCGGACTTGACCTTCTTGCCATGCTCGGTTGGAATGTAGATCACCGCCTGCAGGCCGCCACCACGGGTTTCGATCGCCAGCACGGGCTGCCCGGTGCCGACCACAGCGCCATCCGCCACCTTGATTTCAGTGACACGCCCGTCCTCCGGCGCCAGCACCGCCGCCATCTCGCCCAGCGAGGTGCGCATCTCTTCGGCCTTGTAGCGGGCTTCGGTGGCGGCCGCTTCGCGACGGGCGATTTCGCTGTCGGCGGCGCTCTGCGCCGAAGCTTCCTCGGCGTTCAAGGAAATCAGCTGGGCCTGGCTGTCGGCCGCATCCTTGCGCACCAGGCTCAGTTCATTGCGGGCTTCCTGCAGCCTTTCTGCGGTGGCAAAACCCATCTTCAGCATTTCCTCGCGACTCGCCACCTGCTTTTCCAGATGGCTGAGGCGGGCCTCGGTCGAGGCCAGGGACTGTTTCAGGGCGGCGGCCCGTTGCCGCAAGGTCTGCTTCCGCAATTCCAGCTCCCTGCGCAGCTGCGCGCGGCTGCGTTCCAGGTCGCGCGCCAGTTCGTCCGCCATGGCACGGGCATTCGCCAGGCGTTGCGCCGCCTCGACCTGGCGGATCACTGCCACCGGCTGGCCCTTGCGTACCGTCTCGCCCAGCCGCACCGACACCTTCTCGACGATGCCGCCGGCCGGGCTCATGGCCGCGGCCACGCGGCCGCCTTCCGCCACCAGGATGCCCTTGGCCGGCACCGACGTCGGGATGCTGCCGAAAATGCCCCAGCCCAGGGTAAACAACAGGATCAGCGACAGCCCCCCCAGGGCCAGCCAGGAACGGTGATCGGCAATCGTGACCAGGCTGTCCAGCTGGTCGGGGGATGACAGTCGCTCCACCGCGACCTTGCGGAACAGCGTATCTTGCTGGGTGCTCATGCTGAAGGGGAATTCCTATTCCATGCCGGCCTGTGTGCCGAACCAGTTGCTGCGGGCCCGTTCCAGATGGGGGGCGGGGTCGTGGATATTCACCGGCAAATCCAGCTTGCGGGCGGTCAGCCCGCCGATGGCGGCGTTTACCTGGAAGGCCGCCACCACCTCGTCACGGCGCGCCTGCGCCAGACTGACCTGGGCAGTAAACAATTCCTGTTCGGCGTTGAGCACATCCAGCAGCGTGCGGCTGCCGATCCGCTGGTACTCCGCCTGGGCGCCTTCGTACGCCACCTCGTTGGCCGCCACCGAGGCACGAAAGCTGGCCACCCGGGCGCGTGCCGCGAGCAAGCCGTTCCAGCTGGCCAGCACGCCGCGGCGCGTTTCGCGGCGGGTCGCATCGAGTTCCAGCTGGCGCTGCTGCACGCCCAGGGCGCTGCCGCGGATGCGGGCTTGCTGGGCGCCGCCGGCATAGAGCGGCATCGACAATTGCAGGCCGACGCGCCTGTCACGGGATTCATCGATGCCCACGGCGCTGTTGCTGGCCCAGGAAGACTGTGCCTGCAAGGTAATCGTGGGCAGCAGGCCGGCCTTGATGGCGTCGAGACTGGCCTGTTCGGCAGCCACATTGCGCTCGGCAGCCAGCACTGCCGGAAATTCACTCTGGGCGCGCCGGGCCGCCTCCTCTGCCGATGCTGGCAACGGCGGCAGGCGCGCCGGAAACGCCAGTGCGCCGGGAGGCTGGCCGATCACCGTTTCATACACCGCCCGGGCCGTATCCAGGGATTCCCGGGCAACATCCAGATTGGCCTGGGCATTGGCGCGCCGCGCCTGCGCCTGGGCCAGATCGGTCCGCGTCGACAATTGACGCTGAAAGCCGGCTTCGGCCGCAGCCAGCTGCCGCTCCAGCACCTCGGCATTCTTGCGGCTCAAGGCCAGCACGGCTTCCGCCTGCAGCACATCCATGTAAGCCTGGGCCGCCGTCAACAGGATATTCTGCTCATTGCCCAGCAACTGGGCGCGACCGGCCATGACGCGCTCCTCCGCCGCCTTGACGGCATTGCTGGTCTGGCCAAAATCGAACAGGCGCTGGTTGAGTTGCAGCACCGTCTGACGGGAATTCAGGGTGGTGGACAGGCTCTGGCCACCCGCCGAAACATGGCTCGCGGTGCGCAACGGGCCGGTACTGACCCCAATGACAGGACGCCATGCCGCCACCGTCTCGGCCACGGATTCATCCAGCACCCCGACCCCCAGCCGCCCGGCCTGCAAGGTCGGGTTGCCGGCATAGGCCATGGCCAGGGCGGCGTCCAGCGTTTGCGCCGCAGCAGCACTCGAGCAGATGGCGAGCGCTGCCGTCAGCAGCCAGCCAGAGAAAAAAACCTGCATACAGCGATTGCCCCCCTGCCGGAATGTCACTCCTTGGTATAGATTGCGGGGGGCTCAGCCCTGATACAAGTGCTCGAAGTCCCCGCCGCCACGCTTTCCAGCTGATCATCGGTCAGTTCTTCATCGTTGGCCGCCGCGACCAGGGCCGGCAGCACCAGCACCACGCGGTCGGCGGACTCTTCGATCACGTCCAGTGTGAGCTCCGGGTTCCAGTTGATGCCGAAGGCTTCCTGCACTGCCGCTACCGGATCGGCCTTGAGCCTGGCGCGAAATTGCAAGTCTTCCTGCGCTTTCACCAGCACTGCACGCTGCGCGGCCAGACGATCATCGATGAATTTTTCTACGGTGGATTGCGACATGGGCAAGTTACCTTTTCAATAAAATTTGGTCTGTTACCTGCGTGAAGCTGCGCGCTTCTTTTTGCAGGAGATGTAATACATAAATCAACTGGTGTCGTTACAAGCGCAAACTTTCCCTGCGTTATCTATTTTGCGAGGGGAGCGTCACAACACCGTCACAAGATTCGACCGAACGGTCACAGGCATGAAACAGGCGCCGGAATGCCACTATTTTTCCAGGCGACTCCCATGATCCTTCCTCAGACTAGGCGGGATGATGACCCCTGCGGCAACGCTTTCCAGCTGATCATCGCTCAGTTCTTCATCGTTGGCCGCCGCAACCAGGGCCGGCAGCACCAGCACCACGCGGTCGGCGGATTCTTCGATCACTTCCAGCTTGATCTCCGGGTTCCAGTTGACGCCGAAGGCTTCCTGCACCGCCGCTACCGGATCGGCCTTGAGCCTGGCGCGAAATTGCAAGTCTTCCTGCGCCTTCACCAGCACGGCGCGCTGTGCGGCCAGACGATCATCGATGAATTTTTCCACGGTGGATTGCGACATGGGTAAGTTTCCTTTCCAATAATTTTTTATCTGATGCCTGCGTGAAGCTGCGCGCTTCTTTGCAGGAGATGTAATACAAAAATCATATAAAACTGGTATCGTTACGAGCGCAGAGTTTCCCTGCATCACTAATTTTGCGCGGGGGACGTCACAACACCGTCACAACGATTCGACAGATCGGTCACAGGCATGAAGCAGGAGCAACAACGAACACGGCTCAAGGTGCTGGGAGGATGGCGACTGGAAATCGATGGCCGCCCCACCAGCGGTCCGGGCTACCGCAAGGGCCGCGGCTTGCTGGCTTACCTTGCCCTCGAAGATGGCTGGCATTCGCGGGAAAAGCTTGGCGAACTCTTTGCCGTCCGTTCAGCGGGCCACCTCAGGCAAATCCTGTCGAATTTGCGCACCACCCTGGACTTGCCCGAGAGCCCCCCCAGCATCCTGAGCGAGCACAACCTGCTGCGACTCAATCCGGACTATCCCATTTGGCGCGACAGCGCCGCATTCATGGAAGCGCCGGAAATCAATCCCGCCGTCGCAGGCGCCGAATACGCCGCCCACATTCCCCGACTGGAACAATGCATCGAACTGTATCTGGGTGAATTCCTGCACGGCCTGTCCCTGGCCGATTGCCCCGGATTCGAGGAGTGGCTTGAAACCCGTCGAGAACAGCTGCGCCAGCGTGCGCTGTCCCTGCTCGACCGCCTGCGCCAGTGCTGCGAATCCGTCGGCGATCGGGACCGCGCCCTGACGCATGCCAGACGCACCCTGGAGCTCGACCCATGGAACGAGGCTGGCCACCGGCATGTCATGCGTCTGCTGGCGCTGGAGGGGCGCGGCATGGCGGCGCTGGCCCAGTATGAAAGCTGTCGCAGGATGCTGGAAAAAGAACTGGGGATTGGCCCCGAGGCAGAGACCCGTGCGCTGCATGCAAGCATCTGCAGCGGGGAACTGGCCGCCAGCGCCACGCCCCCCGCATCGCCAGCAACGGCCACGGCCGCCGCCGAACGGCGCCTGGTAACAATCCTGGTCTGCAAACTGAGCGTTCCCGGCGACGAGGATATCGACAGGATTGCCGAAGCGCTTGCGCAGCCCCGGCAACGCTGCCAGGCCATCATTGCCGCCCAGGCGGGTCACCGGATCGTGTCCCACGGCAGTCGCCTGCTTGCCTATTTCGGTTACCCGCTGGCCCGCGAAAACGCCGCACGTCACGCGGTCCGGGCCGCGCTCGCGATCCGCGGCGAAATCACCGGGCCGGTGCAGGTACGGCTCGGCATCCATACCGGCATGGTCGTCACCCACCCGCAATCCGGGGATCCCGACACAGCTGGCGTAGCTTCCGGCTGGGCCATCCGGCTGGCACAAGCGGCCGCGCCCGGCAGCCTGCTCGTCAGCGCCCCGACCCGTAGCCTGGTGGACGGCTATGTCCAGTTCCAGCCAATGGGGCAGCTTGCCGGGCAGGATGAGAAAACGCCGATGCCCGTCTTTCGGGTGGAAAACGCAACCGGGCTCAAGAGCAGGCTGGATTGCGCGGCAAGTCTCAGCCCGCTGGTCGGCCGGGAACAGCAGCTGAACGAATTACTGACTCTGTGGCGCGAAGCCCGGCAAGGCGCCCACCCCAGCATCCTCATTCGCGGCGACGCCGGCATCGGCAAATCCCGTCTGGTACACAGCCTGTGCGAACGCCTGGACCTGCCCCGCGGGGCGATCCTGGAATTGCGGTGTTTTCCCGAGTTCAGCAACAGCGCCTTCCATCCCGTGCTGGTACTGCTCACTACCCTCTTCGGGTTCACGACCCGCGATACGGCACAGGAAAAGCTGGGCAGGATTGCCGCGTTCCTCCAGGCCGGCCTTCCGGCGATTACTTCGGTGGCGCAAGAAGACGTCCTGCCGCTGCTGGCCCAGGCGCTGCACCTGCCAGCGCAGCAAGGGGCGCAGGACATCGACTCGACCCCGCTCAGGCTGAAGGAAAAAACCTGCAGCCTCCTGCTCGAACTGCTCCACGGACTGGCCCAGGACCATCCGCTGCTGCTGATCGTGGAAGACCTGCACTGGTGCGACCCATCCACCCTCGACCTGCTGGCCCGGCACGTGCGGCTTGTCCGGGCGGAGCCGATCCTGACCGTGCTCACCGCCCGGCCCGACTGCCGGTGGGAGGACGCCGACACGGTGCTGGATCTGCCGCCCCTGGACGGCACCGAAGTGGCCGAACTGGTGGCCGGCCTGGACCCGGACCTGCCGGCGGCAGCGGTGCAACGGATCGTCGCCTGGTCCGACGGCATTCCCCTCTTCGCTGAAGAGATGGCCCGCATCGGCGCGCACGCCGAGACGCTGAGCCGGGGGCCGGCGACGCCGCTGACCCTGCAAGAGCTCCTGGCCGCGCGCCTCGACAGCGCGGGCGCGGCCAAACCCACCGCGCAACTGGCCGCTGCCCTGGGCCGGCAATTCAGCCACGCACTCCTGAAACTGGTTTCGCCTCTCGACGACGCCGCGCTTCTTCATGCAATCGAGGGGCTGCAAAAGGCCGGGCTGTTGCTAGCTCTGGAAGATGGGAGTTACCAGTTCAGGCATGCCTTGATCCAGGAGGCTGCCTATCAATCCTTGCCCCGCGGCAGCCGCCAGGCCGCGCACCATCGCATCGCCGCCAGCCTGCAGGCCGACTTCCCCGCGCTGCTGGAAAGCCAGCCGGAGATCATTGCCCGGCATTTGACCCAGGCCGGTGAAGCCGCAGCGGCCCTCGGCCTCTGGCTCAAGGCCGGCCAATTGGCGGCGCGGCGCTCCGCCAACCGCGAAGCCGCCAGCCACTTCGAGGCTGGCCTGGCCCTGCTGCCGGAACTGGCCGACGGCGCGGAGAAAACCCGGCTGGAATTCGCCCTGCAGGCAGCGCTCGGAAACCTGCAGATCATCATGCAAGGTTATGGTTCCGAGCAAGCCCGGCACAGTTTTTCGCGGGCGGTGGCACTGAGCCGGCAAGTCGGCGAGGATGCCGGCTCGTTTCCCGTGATCTTCGGCCTGTGGCTGGGCGGACGATCCGAACATATCACGGCCGCTCCGCTGGAATTTGTCGAACGGCTGGAATGCATCGCCAATGCCTCCGGCGACCCGGCGCACCGAATGGTGGTGGATTACGCCTACGGCAACAACCTGTTCTGGCTGGGCCGCCATGACGAAGCGCGCCGCCACCAGGAAAATGCCCTAAGAGCGCCGGCGGCTGTGCGCAGCGAACATCTGGTCGCCCGCTATGGCGAAGACACGCGCATCCTCAGCCGCTCCTTCCTGGCCTGGACCCACTGGTTCCAGGGCCGCCCCGACCAGGCACGCACACACATGGCGCGCGCCGTGGCCGACGCCCGGCAACTGAACCACGCCCATTCCCTCGGCTTCGCCCTGACCTTTTCAGCCGTTCTCAACCGTCACCTCGGCTACCCGGGCGAAACCGAACGCGTCTCGCGGGAACTGGCGCGACTGGCGGAAGACCATTCGCTGTCCTTGTGGTCGGCCGCCGCCACCACCTTCATCGGCTGGGCCCACGCCGCGCAAGGCAAGGAAGAGGGGCTGCAGGCAATCCGCAGCGGCGTCGAGGCAGCGCGAGTCGCCATGCGCCTGGTGGAGGCGACCTTCCGCTCGTTTCTGGTGGACGCCCTGGTCCGGCTCGGGCATTACGCCGAAGCGCTGACCAACGTCGAAGAAACCATTGCCCTGGCGGAGTCTTATGACGACGTCTATCTCCTGCCGGAATTACTGCGCCTGCAAGCCACCATCTTGCTGAACCTGCATCCAGAGCGCCCGGAACAGGCGGAATCCCTTCTGCGCCGCGCGATCGCCACTGCGCACCGGCAGGGCGCCCTGATCCTCGAGTTGCGGGCAGCCACTGACCTCTTGCTGCTGCCCCGCAACCGGCATGCAGCAGCGCCGCGCGAGCTGCTGCAGGGCATTTTTGCGCGCTGCGACGAAGGTTTCGACACGCCCGACCTGCGGCGCGCTGCCGCCCTGCTGCAAGACACTGCAGCGGCAGCGCCGCTTGTGATGAAACTGTGATGCCCCCCTGCTAAGGTAGCGCAGCGAAATTTCCAAGCGCTTTCCCTTGCAAGCCCGTTATGACCACGCCGCCATCCGCTTCGCCTGTCCTCGTCAACCACCGGATCACTGTTGCGCCAGCCGCTGGCCGCGATGCCCGCCTGGCTGCCTTCACCTTTCCGCGCTGGCGCTTCGCCGTCACGCCCCAGGACGGCGGCGACGAACCGGATCCGCACTTGCCGTCGCCCTTCGCCGCGCTTGTCGCCAGTGACGGCGACACCCCTGTCGGCATGGCCCTGCTGGTCGACAATCCTGATTACGACAACGCCCGGCTTTGCTCGATCAGCGTGGCCAGGGCATACCGCCGCCAAGGCATCGGCACGGCCCTGGCGACGGCCGCAGCCGAACTGGCAAAGTCGCTCGGCGCGAAACAACTGCAAGCCATGCACAACGACCGGCTGCCGAGCCGCATCGCCTATGAAACGCTGTTGCGCAGTTGCAGCTGGAACCCGCCCCGCCCCGAAAGAGTCCGGGTGTTTGGCCGTGCCGATTGGGTAACGGCGGCCGCAGCGGAATGGGCGCCGATCCTGGCCCGGCTCGTCCGGCAGGGGTGGCGGGCCACCCTCTGGACGGAACTATCGACGGACGAACAGGCACGCTTTGCCGCCACTGTCGCCACCGCCCCGGAGTTGCTGCGCCCGGTTTCGGAGCCAAATTTTGACCCGGTCTGCCTGGCCCTGCATCGCCACGACGAGATCGTCGGCTGGGTTCAGGGAATCCTGGAATTGACGCCCAATCATGTCTATTATCCGGTGGGCTACGTGGTGCCCTCCCTGCAGGGCAACGGCTGGCTGATCGCCGGCCTCATGGACGCCTGCCGGCGCCAGCTGGCAGCGCTGGGCCCCGACAGCGTGTGCCACTACCAGACCGCCGACGACAACCTGGCCATGCAGCGCTTCATGCTGCGTCGCCTGGATGGCCGTCCAGGCTTCCTCAGGATCGACACGCAATACTTCACCGAAAAGAATCTGGTTTGAGCGCGGCGAACAAGGCCACCCCCACCGTCCTGCAGTTCGAAGCCAGCGAGTGCGCACTGGCAGCGCTGGCCATACTGCTGGGATACCACGGCTGCCACGTGACGCTGGAAGAACTGCGTCAGGAAAACGGCGTGTCGCGCGACGGCGTCTCACTGTCCCGGGTCAAGGCACTGGCCGCCGCTTACGGCTATCGTGCACGGGTTTTCCGCAAGGAGCTGGATGCATTGGCGGAGATGCCCCTGCCGTGCATGGCCTTCATCAACTTCAACCACATGGTGGTGGTGGAAGCCGTCGAGACTGGCGGTTTTCTGCTCAACGACCCGGCCTGCGGCCACTATCTGTTTGAACGCGCCGAAATGGACCGATCCTACTCCGGCTTGGCGCTGATACTGGAACCGACGCCATCGGCACAGCAACGGCCCCGCCATTCCCCTGCGCGCGCCGCCATTCCCCTGCGGGCACCGGCCTGGCTATGGCTTGCGCCGGGCGCGGCGCTGCTCGGCGCTGGCGCCGAAACGGCGGCGGTGCTGTCGGCGCCGGCGATCCCCGCAGGGCTATCGATTGCGGCCATCGCCGCGCTGGCAGCACTGGCGGCACTGCTGCTGGCCGGACGCCAGATCGACTGCGCGGGGACGGACTGGGCCTGGGAGCGCCTGTCGCGGCAATCGTCCGGCTACCTCGCCAACCGTTCCCCTGCGCTGCTGCAGCAGTTGCTGCTGGCGCCGCAACAACTGGCGGAAAAGTTCTTCGGCCCGGCGGGGCAAAGCCTGCTGGGCATGAGCATTTCGCTCGTGCCGCTCACGGCGCTGGCCATGATCCTGCCGCCGGCCGCCGGCCTGGCCTTCACCGCCCTGCTCCTGCTGGGCGCCGCCAACGGCCTTATCCACCTGCGCCGACGCAGCGCCTGGCGACGCCTGCTGGGGCCGGGCAACGACGCCAGCCTGCTCGGCGCGCACACTCTGGCCGAGCTCGACATGCTGCAATTATCCGGCAACGATGACAAAGCCCTGATCCGGTCAAGCGGCGCCGCCGCCCAGGCCGTGACGCACGAACAGCGGCTGGCGCGTGCGCAGTCCCTGAGCAGCGCCCTGGCACTGGGCGCCATGGCTGCCGTTATCGCGGCCACGGCCGTGCTGGCACAAACAAGCCAGCGCCCGGCCGCGGTTTGCCTGGCCGCCCTCGCCATGCTTCCCTGGCTGGCCTTGCCGGACCTGTTACGGGCGTGGTTCGCGCTGCCCCGCCTGCGCGCCGCCCTGGCCGACCTGGCGCTGGTCCCCCCATCGCCTCCCCATGGAGCGCCGGCAGCGCCGCCCGCGCCCGGCCAGCTGCGCCTGGAAGGCCTGGGCTTCGCCTATGGCGCCATTGACAAGCCGCTGCTGCAAGGGATCGATCTGCGCCTGGAGCCCGGCCAGCGCCTGGCGCTAAGCGGCCCGCCGGGCAGCGGCAAGACCAGCCTGGGCAAACTGATCGCCGGCACCCTGACACCCTCGCAAGGCCGGGTGGATGCCGGCGGACGCGTGCTGATGGTGACTTCGGCGCCGGTTCTGTTTGCCGGCTCGGTGGCGGACAACCTCAGCCTGTGGCAGCAGGGTTTCGATGACAGGGACTTGCTCCAGGCGCTGGAACTCGCCGCCCTCGCCGACGAAGTGGCGGCGCGGGGCGGTTTGTCGGCCAGGGTGGAACAGTACGGCGGCAACTGGAGCGGCGGCCAGCGCCGCCGCCTTGTGCTGGCCCGCGCCCTGCTGCGCAAACCACGGATCATCGTCATCGACGAAGCCCTGGACGGCATTGACCGCGACCGCGAAGCCGCCATTCTCGATGCTTTGCGCCAGCGCGGCATCAGCGTGGTACTGGTGACCCAGCGCCGGGAGTCCGTGGCGCTGTGCGATGCCGTACTGACCCTGGGTGCGGCGGCAGCGCCTGTCGCTGCCGCCGCCAGCCATACGGAAGAGCCCCCGGCAGAGCCGCCCGACAGCGATACCCCGGCGGCAGCCGCCTGGGGGGCGCTGACGGAAATTGCCGGGGCCCTGCGCTGCGCCCTGCCAGCAGCGCCACAACCAGGCATGTCGCTCGCCGCCGCCGCCCGCAACCATGGCCTGCTGCTGCGGCCGGTGGCGCTGGACGGTGCGCCGCTGCCGCGGCAAAGTCATCCGCCCCTTCTGGCCCGGCGAGGAAATCAGTGGTACACGCTGCTGCCGGACTGGCGCGGCAGCTATGCCGACCCGCACCAGGCGGAAACCCTGTATGCCGTGCACCGGCGCGCAGGCACGCCGGTGCCACGGATGCGTGCCGAAGCGACGATTTACACCCTCGGCCTGCTCGGGCAATGGGGCGGCTGGCTGCTGGGCGCCTGGGCTGTGGCGGCGGCCACCATGCCCGCACTGGCAAGCGCGGTGATCGCCATCGGCGCCGGCACGCTGGCGGCAGAGCGCGCGCAAGCCCGCTGGCACGCGGTACTGGGGCTGGAAGCCGGAACCTGCCTGTGGGGACGTGTGCTGCGCTATTCCGCCGGTTGGGTAAAGCAACAGCACCTGGGCAACCTGGCCGCGGCCGCCGCAGGCGCCATCCAGCTGGCCCGCGATCTGCCCCGCGCACGCGTGCAAACGGCGGTCATGGCGCTGGCAACGGCAACCGGCGCTGGCTTGCTAGCCAGTCAATCCTTCGATGCGGCGCTGGCACTGCTGGTCCTGCTGGCGCCATTCATGGGCGCCATGATCGCATTGCACTGGATCGCGGCGCGCGCCCGGGAGCGCGACAATCCGCGGCGGATTACGGCGGACCGCTTCGTGCTGCAGATGATGCCCGGCTTTGCCGAATTCCGCGCCCTGGGAAGCACCGCCCCGCTGTTGCAGCGCTGGCGGCGGCTCTCCGCAGGCCCGCTGCAGGCCGACCGGGTCATCGCCGCTTGCCAATATGGCAGCCGCTGGCTGCGCCGTTCGATGCCGCTGGCAGCGGCGCTGCTGCTGGGGCCGCACGGCACAGGTGCCGCACTGGCGGCAGTCACGTGCGCCGCGGCCGGCATCCTGGCCGAACAAGCGGGTAACTTGCTGCTCGCCCGCCGCGAAATGCGGCGCATTGCCGCGCAACTGGACGGCCCCGATGAGACCGAAGGAAAAATACCGGATGTCATGCCCCAGACGCTTTCCGCACGGGGAGTGCGCTTCGCCTATGGCGACACTCCCGTACTGCGCGACATCGACCTGCAGTTGCGCCCGGGCGAGGTGGTCGCCCTGACTGCCCCGTCCGGCGCCGGCAAGACTACCCTGCTGCGCCTGCTGCTGGGTTTCGAACAGCCCCAGCAGGGCAGCATCCGGTTCGGCGACGCCGACATCGCCCAGCTGGATCGCATGGCCCTGCGCGCCGATTGGGCGGCAGTCCAGCAAGACGAGCGACTCGCCGCCGGCCTGCTGCGCCGGCATCTCGGCGGGCTGACGCAGGGAGCCATGCGGCGCGCCTGGATTGCCGCCCGGCAGGTTGGCCTGGCGGACGACATCGCTGCCATGCCGATGGGAATGGCCACGCCGGCATCCTCCGCCACCCTGTCCACGGGCCAGGAGCATAAAGTCCTGCTCGGCCGCGCGCTGGTCCGGCGCCCGTCCCTGATCGTGCTGGACGAAGCCCTGCTGGCCATGGATATCGCAGCGCGCCGGCGCATCGTCGCGGCCGTCCGCGAGCTCGGCGCCGCCTGTGTGGTGGTCACCCACGATGCCGACACGCTTGCGCTGTGCGACCGCCAGCTTGAATTGACAGGCGGGCTCCTGGAAGAGACCGTCTTGTCTCCTCCCGAGCCGCCTGCGCCCGCGCCAGCCTGCGCCAACGGCGATTCGCCTGTCAAGGCCGCCAGCCCTTATCGGCAACGCGCCCTGGAACTGGCCGACAGCGGCGCCCAGCTCGACCATCTCCCCGCCCTGTTGCCTCTGCCATTCATCGCAGCGGCAACAGGGGTGGCCGTGCTTATTCTCGGGATCGGCACCGTCCTCCTCGCCTGAATCTGAATCCCCAGCCTCTGCTGAGGCCTGCTGGAAGGGATCGCTGTTTTACCGCATGGGGATATTAAAGGCTACGCAGGAATGATGGAGGCTAGCGCGGGCTGATGGAAAAGGATGTCAATTCGCCGGTCATCATGAACCTTCGCGCCAACAATGATTCTGCCGACTTGCAGCAACTGCGAAAACTGATTGAAGCAGTCCGGCGCGACACATAAAAAAACGCGCCCGTTTTGCGGACGCGTTTCTCGTTCAGGCTGCCGCCGTCAACTTTGCAGCATCAGTGCGCGGCCGCCAATTCACCCTCGCCAACCGATCCCATCGGCTTGATCAAGGCAAGCCCGGCTGCGGCAATAACGAGCGGCAAGGCCAGCGCCAGGTAAAAACCGGAGGGGCCGCCATGCTCGAGGAACCAGCCGCCGCTGGCCGAACCGACGATGGCGCCGACACGCCCCAGCGCAATTGCCCAGCCCGTCGCCGTGGCACGCAAGGCGGTCGGATAGGCCCCGGCCACCATGTAGTTGAGGACGATCTGCTGACCGCCGATACCCAGCCCGGCAGCCGCCGCAAGGACGAATACGAGGGTCCAGTTGGTGCCGCTGTAGGACAGGCCGACGCTCAAGGCAATACCGAAGATGAACATCGCCAGCAGCAACAGGCGGGTATTCACTTTTGGCAAGATGATCGACAGCGGAATGGCACATGCAACGAACACGGCGTTGACGGCGACCGTCCCCATGGGCGCCTGGGTCGCCGGCAAACCGGTGGCCTTGAGCACCGTCGGCAGCCAGGACAGGAACATGAACCATGCCACCCAGTTGAACAGATAGATCGTCCAGATCGCGATGGTGTTGCGCGCCAGTCCATCGGCAAACAGCGACGAGATGCCGGATTTCACTTCCAGTTCAGGCACCGTGAAGCGGGCGTTCGCAGCGACTGGCTGCGGCACGATCTTGCTGATGATGCGCTGGATTTTTACGGTTCCGGTTGCGCTCGAATGGCGCGCCAGGAAATGCAGCGACTCCGGCAATGCGAAGAAAAGCACCACCAGCAGCAGCAACGGCACCACACCGCCGACGACAAAAATACCCTGCCAGCCGATCACCGGCAGCATCTTCGCAGCAAGCAAGCCGCCAAGAATCGCGCCGGCAGGCAAGCCCAGCAAGACCGTGGTCATGATGGTGCCGCGCTTCTTGGCAGGACCATATTCACCGGCAAGCGACAGCAGCACTGGCGTCGCGCCGCCCATGCCGAGGCCGGCGAGAAAGCGGAAGACCAGAATCTGATCCGTCGTGGCAGAAAATGCCGTCGCCAGCGTGGAAACGCCGAACAGTGCGACAGCGCCGAGTATGACCGGACGGCGGCCGACCTTGTCGCCAAGCAGGCCCAGCGTCATTGCGCCCAGCACCATGCCGACCGTTCCCGCAGTCATGACCGGCGCCAGTGCGCCCGGCCCGAGGCCAAACGCCTGAATCAGCGCCGGCGCGGTGAAGGCAATGGCTTGCGTATCGAAGCCATCGAAAATGGCGACCAAAAAGCAAAGGGCGAATACGCGCCACTGAAACGGCGTCAACTTGGCCCGATCGATGAGATCGGGGATTGCATACTGCATGCTCATGTCTACTCCTGACAAAACTTGTACTGATTGATATTGTGTTTTTCGAGTGCGATTAACGAAACCGACGCCAGGGCCGACGATCGCTCCAATAATCGCAAATGAATCTTAGTTACCCTATGATAAAGCGTCCAATATCATTGGCGCACCGCGCCATACTCGGCGGGTATAGGGTAATGCGCGTAACGCGCTTGAACTTCACATCCTGCTGGCGTGCGCCGCAGAGTAAAATTGCGGGTTACGCCGGACTCCACAATACAGACAATACACAAGTCATTGATTTAAAAAGCATTGATCTTGTTTGAACCCATAAATCATGGCTGAGCTAGATAAACACACGCCAATGATGCAGCAATTTTTGCGCATCAAGGCCGACCACCCGACCACCCTGCTGTTCTACCGCATGGGCGATTTCTACGAGCTGTTTTTTGACGATGCGGAAAAAGCCGCACGCCTGCTCGGCATCACGCTGACCCAGCGCGGCTCCTCCAACGGCATCCCGGTCAAGATGGCCGGCGTACCCTTCCATTCGGCCGATCAATACCTGGCGCGCCTGATCAAGATGGGCGAATCGGTCGCCATCTGCGAACAGATCGGCGACCCCGCCACCAGCAAGGGGCCGGTGGAGCGCAAGGTGATGCGCGTGATCACGCCCGGCACCCTGACCGATGCCGACCTCTTGCCGGAAAAATCCGAGCGGCCGCTGTTGGCCCTGTGCCAGCTCAGCCAGCGCAAGAACGTCACGGTCGGCCTGGCCTGGCTGTCGCTGGCCAGCGGCGCCCTCAAGATGCTGGAGTTCTCCTGCGACGAAAAGGCGCTCGACGCCCGCCTGCGCCAGGAACTCGAACGCATCGGCCCGGCCGAGGTGCTGGTGGCAGAAGATGCCCAGGACGCCTTGTTCAGCGCCCCCGGCAACGCCATCGCTGCGCGCCGCACTGGCGTGCCGGCCTGGCACTTCGATCTCGCCAACGGCAGTAAGGCCCTGCTCGAACAGCTCGAAGTCGGCACCCTCGCCGGTTTTGGCGCCGAGCACCTGGGCGCCGCCATCGGCGCTGCCGGCGCGCTGCTGCGCTATGCGCAGTCGACCCAGGGCCGCGGCCTGCAGCATGTGCGCAGCCTGACGGTCGAATCCGAAACCGAATTCATCGGCCTGGACGCCGCCACCCGGCGCAACCTGGAACTGACCGAGACCCTGCGCGGCCAGGATGGCGCTGGCGCCGCCCCCACGCTGTTCTCGACGCTCGACCACTGCCGCACGGCGATGGGCTCGCGCCTGCTGCGCCACTGGACCCACCATGCCAGGCGCGACCAGCAAATCGCCCGCGCGCGCCACGCCGCCATCAATGCGCTGATGCGCAACGACGCCTGCTCAGGCCTGGCCTCGACGCTGGCCGCGGTGCCCGACATCGAACGCATCACCACCCGGGTGGCGCTGCTGTCGGCGCGCCCGCGCGACCTCGCCGGCCTGCGCGCCGGCCTGCAGAACCTGCCCTCGCTGCGCGCCTATGTCGGCATGTGCACGCGCGACGCCGAAGCGCCGCTCTTGCACGCCATCCTCAACGACCTGGCCGATCCGGCCGAATGCCTCGACCTGCTGGAGCGCGCCATCATGCTGGAGCCGGCCGCCATGGTGCGCGACGGCGGCGTGATCGCGCGCGGCTTCGACGCCGACCTCGACGAGCTGCGCGGCCTGTCGGAAAACGCCGGCCAGTTCCTGGTCGACCTGGAGACGCGCGAACGCGAGCGCACCGGGATTGCCAACCTGCGCGTCGAATACAACAAGGTGCATGGATTCTACATCGAAGTCACGAATGGCCAGACCGACAAGGTGCCGGACGACTACCGCCGCCGCCAGACCCTGAAGAATGCCGAGCGCTACATCACGCCCGAACTGAAGGCCTTCGAGGACAAGGCGCTGTCGGCGCAGGAGCGCGCGCTGGCGCGCGAGAAATTCCTCTACGAACAGGTGCTCACCGCCCTCGCCCCGCACATCGTCACGCTGCAGGCCATCGCCCATGCGACTGCGCAGCTCGATACGCTGGCGGCGCTGGCGACGCACGCGCTGGCGCACAACTGGTGCGCGCCGCTGCTGGTGGACGAGCCGGTGATCTCGATCGGCCAGGGCCGCCATCCGGTGGTGGAAAACCAGATCGAGCGCTTCATCGCCAACGACTGCGAACTGTCGGACGAGCGCAAGCTGCTCCTGATCACGGGTCCCAACATGGGCGGCAAATCGACCTTCATGCGCCAGGTGGCGCTGATCACGCTCCTGGCCTACATGGGCAGCTTCGTGCCGGCCAGCCATGCCACCATCGGCCCGATCGACCGCATCTTCACCCGCATCGGCGCCGCCGACGACCTCGCCGGCGGCCGCTCGACCTTCATGGTGGAGATGACCGAATCAGCCGCCATCCTCAATGGCGCAACAGAACATTCGCTGGTGCTGATGGATGAGGTCGGGCGCGGCACCTCGACCTTCGACGGCCTGGCGCTGGCGTGGGCGATCGCGCGCCATCTGATCGACGCCAGCAGGAGCTTCACGCTGTTCGCCACCCATTATTTCGAACTGACACAACTGCCGGAAGCGCACCCGAGCTGCGCCAACGTGCACCTGTCGGCGGTCGAGCACAAGGACAGCATCGTCTTCCTGCACGCGGTGCAGGCTGGCCCGGCTTCGCAAAGTTACGGCCTGCAGGTGGCGCAACTGGCCGGCGTGCCGCCGTCGGTGATCCGCGCCGCGCGCAGGCACCTGGCCGCGCTCGAATCGCAGTCGCTGCAAGCCACGCCGCAATTCGACCTGTTCGCGGCCAACCGGCCGCAAAACGATCCTGCCGATGCGCCGCCTGATGCCTTGCTGGACGCACAGGCTGGCGAGGAAGATGAACAGACTGCGGCCCTGCGCGCTGCGCTGGCCGAGCTGGACCCAGACGCCATGTCGCCGCGCGAAGCCCTGGACGCCCTGTACCGCCTCAAGCAACTGCAATGCGCGCGCGCATGAAAGGCTGGCACCTGGCCGGCCTGCTGGCAGCCTGCCTGGCGTTGAGCGGGCCAGCCGCCGGCGCAGACGGCAAATTCAGCTTCGGCTATATCGCCCATCCCTTCGGCGATGCCCTGGCGGATGAGGCGGATTTGCGCCAGGCATTGGCGGAAACGGACCAGGAAAATCTGGCCTTCGTGGTGGTGGGCGGCATCAAGTCGGCCATCGAACCTTGCGCCGACGATCTTTACGCGCAGCGGCGCGCGCTGCTGAATCAGGCCAAGCATGGGCTGGTGGTTTCGGTGGCGGAAAGCGACTGGAGCGATTGCAGTTACCGCGATGGCAGGCCGTCCGCGCTGGAGCGCCTGCATCGCCTGCGTGAGCTGTTCTTCAGTGACGACCTGTCGTTCGGCGCCAGCCGCATTCCGCTGATCCGCCAGTCGGCCAACCCGAAATTTCGCGATTACGCGGAAAACGCCCGCTGGGAAATCGGCGACATCATGTTTGCCACCGTCAATCTGCCGGCCAACAACAACCGCTACCTGAGCGCTGCCGGACGCAACGGCGAATTCGAAGACCGCCTGGTCGCCAACCGCGACTGGCTGCAGCGCATTGTGATGTATGCCAAACGCAAGCAACACCCGGGCATCGTCATTTTTTGCGACGGCAATCCGCTCCACGCCCAGGAAGAAAGCGGTGGCCGACACGATGGGTTCCGGGAAATGCGGCGGCAGCTCGCCAGCCTCGCCGCCGGCTTCCCGGGGAAGATACTGCTGATTCACAATCAGCCGGCACGGGCTGGCAAGCAGCGCGCACCGGCGATCGTCTGGAAAGATAACCTCGGAGAGTTGCCGGCGACATCCGGCTGGATCAGCGTCAAGGTGACACCGTCACAGCCGGCCCTGTTCAGTGTCGCCGCCGGCAAGGCCGCCGACGCCCCCAGAGATTGAGTTAGTGCACAGGCACGGTGCGGAACTCGTCGCTGTCCGCACCATCCTCGTCGTCATGGCCATGGCCGTGGGCACCGTGCGCATGACCATGGGCGACTTCTTCATCGCTGGCCGCGCGCACCTCAACCACATCCAGGCTGAAGCGCAAGGCGATTCCCGCCAGCGGATGGTTGCCATCCAGGACCACCTTGTCATCGGCAATCTCGGTCACGGTGAAAATCAGCGATTCCTGTTGTTCATCAGCGTCATCAGTTTCGTCGGGCGAACCTTCAAATTGCATACCGACTTCCAGCGGCGTCGGCAGGCGATTGCGCTCTTCGATCTTGACCAGCTGCGGATCGTATTCACCAAAAGCATCCTCAGGCTCGACCTGGATGGTGGACTTGTAGCCTGCAACCTGGCCTTCCAGCGCTTCCTCGATCTTCGGCAAGGTATTGTTGTAACCGCCATGCAGGTACACCATAGGCTCACGGCTTTCCTCGATCAGATTGCCTTGCGCATCTGAGAGGGTGTAGTTCAGGGTCACTACGGTATTCTGGACAATCTTCATGGCAGCCATTCCTTTCATTGGATAATGGCGGCGATTATACCAATCCGCAGGCCGCCACTCGCACCCGGCCGTCAATCTGCCGTTGCTGCCGCTATATAATGGGCGCCATGAACAAACTTACACTTCTGGGCGACATGACGCCCGCGCGCTTCTTGCGCGACTACTGGCACAAGAAACCACTGCTGGTGCGCCAGGCCATCCCCGGCTTCAAGCCGCTGCTCAAGCGCGATGCCCTGTTCAAGCTGGCGCAGCAGGAAGATGTCGAATCGCGCCTGATCACCCAGCTCGGCCAGCACTGGGAAATGCAGCACGGCCCGCTCAGCGCGACACCCCCGTTGTCCCAGAAGGAGTGGGCCATGCTGGTACAGGGCGTCAACCTGCACCTGGACGCGGCCGACCGCCTGCTGCGGCAATTCAACTTCATCCCGGATGCCAGGCTCGACGACCTGATGATCAGCTACGCCACCGATGGCGGCGGCGTCGGCCCGCATTTCGATTCCTACGACGTGTTCCTGTTGCAGGCACACGGCAAGCGGCGCTGGCGCATCGGCGCCCAGCAAGACCTGTCGCTGGTCGAAGGCATGCCATTGAAAATCCTGAAGAATTTCACGCCCGAGCAGGAGTTCGTGCTGGAACCCGGCGACATGCTGTATCTGCCGCCGCAATATGCGCATGACGGCGTGGCGCTCGGCGAATGCATGACCTATTCCATCGGCTTTCGCGCCCCGTCCTGGCAAGAACTCGGCGAAGCCTTCCTGCAATTCATGGTCGACACCATCGAACTGCCAGGCCGCTACGCCGACCCCGAATTGACGCCGGCACGCGCGCCGGCCGAGATCGGCACCGCCATGCTGCAACAAGTCCGCCAGAAACTGCAGCAGATCACGTTCGAAGATGAGGATATCGCCATCTTCCTCGGCGAATACCTCTCCGAACCCAAGGCCAGCGTTTATTTCAAGCCGCCGGCACGCCCCCTGAACCTGCCTCGCTTCATCGAAGCGGCCGGCAAGCGCGGCATCAAGCTCTCGCGCAAGACGCACATGCTGTATCGCGGCAAGCACATCTTCATCAATGGCGAATCCTTCATGGCCGGCCGCGCCGAGCAAAAGCCATTGCTGGCACTGGCCAACGACCGCCAACTGGAAGGCGCCGCCCTGGCGACAGCCTCCACGGACGTGCTGGAAACCCTGCATCAGTGGTATGTCGATGGCTGGCTGGAATTGGTGTAATCCGGCAACAATTCAACTGTTGTGTGGCCACAAAAAAAACTTACTGACAGGAACTGTTTTTATCATTCCACAAAAAAACCCGCTATAATATCGAGTTAGGAAGCTTTCGCAGTGTCGCACTGCACCATAGGTCAGTATGATTGCGAAAACACCCTAAAGAGCGATAATTACCGGTAATTATTCATCGCAATAACCTGTTTAAATTTCGAAGGAAAATCATGACAAAAAATCTGCTGATCGCATCCCTGTTCGCCCTGACTCTGGTCGCTTGCAGCAAAAAAGAAGAAGCGCCTGCTGTTGCTCCAGAAAGCACCACCACTGCTGCTGAAACCACCACCACTGCTGGCGAAACCACCACCACCGCTGGTGAAGCAACCACTACTGCTGCTGAAACCACCACCACCGTGGCTAAGTAATCAGTACAGCTTCATGAAAAAAGCCGACCTTCGGGTCGGCTTTTTTTCGCCTTGAATTTTCGCCTTGAATTTTATTTCGCCCCGATAATCTCCGGACAGACAAAAAAATACCGCCCGCAAAGCGGGCGGCATGCAGGCGGATTTGCGTGACGCTTACTTCAACTGGTCATTCAGCAGTGTCAGGATACGGCCGGCAGTCGCCGAAGTGTCGGCGCGCCCATCGGCATTGAGCACCTCGATGCGGCTCACGCCAGCGGTGCTTTCCTTGACCGAAATGCGGTAGCGCTGCGCCGTCTTCGGATCGTCCTTGGAAGAACCCCACGAGAACAGCTTGGAGAGGAAGCCCTTCTCGGAAGCCGCCTTGTCCTTGGCTTCCTTGTCCTGGTCGACATAGCGCACGAAATACAGGCCCTGCGAACGGTCGCGATCTTCCACGGTAAAGCCGACGCGGTCGAGCGCCAAGCCGACCCGGCGCCAGGCGCGGTCGAAGCCTTCGTTATCCTCGACATACGAGGCGCCCTCGGCCTTGACCAGCCTGGAACGCAACTGCAGCGGCGAGGCGTTGGCCACGATCGTCTTCGCCCGCACTTCATCGGCGCCCAGCCTGGTCATCAGCTGGCTCAGCATTTGCGCCTCCAGCTCCGGATCAGAAGGACGTCCTACCCAGGTCGAGCCTTGCGGACCGCTGGTGCCGGCGCTGCCGGTCACGACTTCTTCAGCGCCACGGTGGCTGATATAAATCTCGGTGCTGCCATCCGGCGCGCGCTCCAGGCGGGTGCGGAATTTGTCACGAATGCCGGTATCGTAGGCAGTGTCGAGCGTTTTGGCGAGGAAGCCCCGCACCATGCCCTGCGGAACGTTCAGGCGTTTTTCCGCCCAATCGGTTTCCAGCACGCCGGCATCCGGCATTTCGACATTAATCAGGAAACCGGATTCTTGCCAAAAATCCTTGATCTGCGGCCACAAAACTTCCGGGGATTTCTTGACCACCAGCCAGCGCTGGTTGCCGGCACGTTCCACGCGCATGTCGGCGGCCACCGCGGGCGCCACGACTTGCTGCGTGCCTGCGGCGGGAGCTGCGCCCTGCTGCTGGCTGTAGCCGGAGGCAGTGGCGGTGCCGCGGCTGGCGTCATTGACCAGGTAACGGCTGTCACGCTGCAATTGCGTCAGGTTCGGTGGAATTTCCAGCGTCTTGGTCGGCGCCTTGCTCGCGCTCTTGTAATCGACCCGCTCCGGCTCCAGCATCGAGCTCAGCGAACCGCCGCAGCCGACCATACTGGTGAGAATGGCCGCGCCCAACAGGGTGCGCGTGAAATAAGGAGAATGCAATGAAAGTAGGTTCTTGCGAATAATCATATGGATACGGGTTAAAAACCAGACGAGATCAGGGTGCAAGCGCACCAACTAGCGCTTATTGTATAACAGCCGCTTCGCGCAATGCCTTGCGGACAGTTTCATGGTATTCCGGCGCCAGTGCGACCAGCGGCAGGCGTATGCCCGAAGGGATCTTGCCCATCTCTGCCATGGCCCATTTGACCGGCACCGGATTGGGCTCGACAAACAACTTATTATGCAGCGGCAACATGCGATTATTGATCTCAACCGCCCTGGCAACATCCCGCTGCATGGCGGCGACGCACAATTCATGCATGGCGCGTGGCGCGATATTTGCCGTGACGGAAATATTGCCTTTGGCGCCGCAGAACATCAGCGCCATCGCGGTCGCATCATCACCAGAGTAGACGGCGAAGGATTGCGGCACCAGGCGCAACAGGTCGGTGCCACGGCCGACATTGCCGGTCGCATCCTTGACGCCGATAATGCCCGGCACCTGCGCCAGGCGCACGATGGTGTCGTTGCTCATGTCGGCGACGGTGCGGCCCGGCACGTTATACAGGATCACCGGCAAGTCCACTGCCTCGGCGATCTTGCGGAAGTGCTGGTACATGCCTTCCTGGGTGGGGCGATTGTAATATGGCACGACCTGCAGCGAGGCATCGGCGCCGACTTCCTTGGCATAACGGGTCAGTTCGATCGCTTCCGCCGTCGAATTGCCGCCGGTACCGGCGATCACGGGTATGCGTTTGGCGACATGGTCGACTGCGACCTTGATCAGTTCGCAATGTTCATCCACCGAGACGGTCGGTGATTCGCCGGTGGTGCCGACGATGACGATGCCGTCGGTGCCTTCGGCAATATGCCAGTCGATCAGATTGCGCAGGCCTGGCAAATCCAGGCTGCCGTCTGCATGCATGGGGGTGACGATCGCTACTATGCTGCCCTGAATCATAGTGTCTTGAAAACCAAAAGATAGAAAGTTTGATTGTAGCGGATCGCTTGCCCGTGTGGTGTGCTTCGGGCAAGCAAAACCGCGGAAAAAATCGGCGCCGCGCGCCCGGCTGCCACGCAGTCAGGGCGCGGTTGCCGTTCAGTTGCGGTAGCCCAGGCCCATTGCCTCGCGCACATCGCGCATGGTTTCCTGCGCCAGCACGCGCGCCTTGTCGCAGCCGTCGGCAACGATGGCACGCACCAGTTTCGGGTCGTCCAGGTAGCGCTGCGCGCGTTCGCGCATCGGTTCCTGCTCCTTCAGCACGCCATCGATGACCGGCTGCTTGCATTCGATGCAACCGATGCCGGCCGAGGTGCAGCCCTTGACCACCCATTCTTTGGTCGCGGCATCCGAATAGACCTGGTGCAGCTGCCATACCGGGCACTTTTCCGGGTTGCCCGGATCGGTGCGGCGGATGCGCGCCGGGTCGGTCGGCATGGTGCGCAGCTTCTTGCTGACGGTGTCGCGATCTTCGCGCAGGGCGATGGCGTTGCCATAGCTCTTGGACATCTTCTGGCCATCCAGCCCGGGCAGGCGCGACGCCTCGGTCAGGCGCACCTGCGGCTCCACCAGGATCAGCTTGCGGCTGCCGACGATGTTGCCGAACAGGCGCTCGCGGTCGGCCGCGCCCAGGCTTTGCGCAGCGTCGAGCAAGGCACGCGCGGCGTCGAGCGCCTCGTGCTTGCCCTGCTCCTGGTAAGCGGTGCGCAATGCCTCGTACTGCTTGCCCGGCTTGCCGCCCAGCTTCTTGATCGATTCCTGCACCTTTTCGGCGAAGCCCGGCTCCTTGCCGTACATGTGGTTGAAGCGGCGCGCGATCTCGCGGGTAATCTCGACGTGCGGAATCTGGTCTTCACCCACAGGCACCATGCTGGCGCGGTACAGCAGGACGTCGGCCGACATCAGCAACGGATAGCCGAGAAAGCCGTAGGTCGACAGGTCGCGGTCGGCCAGCTTCTGCTGCTGGTCCTTGTAGGTCGGCACGCGCTCGAGCCAGCCCAGCGGCGTCATCATCGACAGCAGCAGGTGCAGTTCGGCATGCTCCGGCACCCTGGACTGGATGAAGATGGTCGCCTGCGCAGGATCGACGCCGGCGGCCAGCCAGTCGATCACCATGTCCCAGGTGCTGGCTTCGATGCCGGCAGGGTCGTCGTAATGGGTGGTCAGGGCGTGCCAGTCGGCGACGAAAAACAGGCAAGGCACTTCAGCCTGCATCTTCACCCAGTTTTTCAGGGCGCCATGGTAATGGCCGAGATGAAGGGCGCCCGTGGGACGCATGCCGGAAACGACGCGATCGGGAAACATGGTGATGGATTAACTCAGCAAAAAGGAAAAGGGGGACACCAGCAATTGCAGGACCGCGCCGGCCGCCGCCATGACCGGTATCATCCAGAATTTCAGTACCTGCAAAAACAGCAGCGCCAGCACGATGTAAAAACCGTAGGGTTCGAGCCGGCCATACTTGTAGGCCAGCTTGTTCGGCAAGATGCTGAACATGATGCGGCCGCCATCCAGCGGCGGTATCGGCACCAGGTTGAAGGCAAAAATCACCAGGTTGACCAGCACGCCGGCCTGCGCCATCTTGTGGAAAAAGACTTCATTGATTTGCAGCGCAACCAGCACATGGGAAAACAGCATCCACAGGAACGCCATCAGGAGGTTGGCGGCAGGGCCCGCCAGCGCCACCCAGGCCATGTCGCGCTTGGGCTTGCGCAGCTTGCCCCAGTCCACCGGCACCGGCTTGGCATAGCCGAACAGGAAGGGGCTGCCGACGAAATACAGGACGATGGGTATCAGCAGCGTACCGACCGGGTCGATGTGGCGCACCGGATTGAGGCTCATGCGCCCCTGCAGGTAGGCGGTGGCATCGCCAAAATATTTGGCCGCGTAGGCATGCGCCGCTTCGTGCAGGGTAATCGCAAAAAGGATGGGCAGTACGTAGACGGCGAAGTTCTGTATCAGTTGGTCGTTCATCAGCGGATTCTACCAGACCGCCGCTACAGTCCAAACATGGCGGCGTCGCCCCTGCCCTGGCGCAGCAGCAGAGGTTCGGCGCCGGAGAGGTCGATCACGGTCGTCATTTCCAGGCCGCAGGCGCCGCCATCGATCACCAGTTCGATCTGGCGCTCCAGATGCTCGCGCACCAGGTCGGGATCGGTCAGCGGCAATTCCTCGCCGGGCAGGATCAGAGTCGAGCCCAGCAGCGGCTCGCCCAGCTCCTCCAGCAGCGCCAGCGCGACCGGGTTTTCCGGCACGCGCAGGCCGATGGTCTTGCGCGAGGGATGGCTGACGCGACGCGGCACTTCCTTGCTGGCTTCGAGGATGAAGGTGTAAGGCCCCGGCGTGGCCGCTTTCAGCAGGCGGTACTGGCTGTTGTCGACCTTGGCGTACTGGGATATCTCGGAGAGGTCGCGGCACAGCAGGGCCAGGTGGTGCTTGTCGTCGATGCCGCGGATGCGCCGCAGTTTGGTCACCGCATCCTTGTCATCCAGCTGGCAGCACAGGGCGTAGCAGGAATCGGTGGGCAAGGCGACCACGCCGCCGGCACGGATGATCTGCGCCGCCTGCTTGATCAGGCGCAGCTGCGGGTTGTCGGGATGGATCTGGAAAAACTGGCTCATAAAAAATCTTAGCGTCCGCCCTGCAAGGCGGCGATGCGCTGCGCGATCGGCGGATGGCTGGAAAACAGCGCCATGAAGCCCGGCTTCTCGTTGGCGATGCCCATCGCGGCCATCGATTGCGGCAGGTTGTTCGGTTCCAGGCCGCCCAGGCGCGCCAGCGCATGGATCATCGGCTGCGGGCTGCCGAGCAGCTGCGCGGCGCCGGCGTCGGCGCGGAATTCGCGGTAGCGCGAAAACCAGGCGACGATCATCGAGGCGGCGATGCCGAAGACGATCTGGCACACAATGACCGTCACCGTGTAGCCGACACCGGGGCCTTCGCTGCTGTCATTGCGCGACAGCGCACGGTCTACCGCATAGCCGACCACGCGCGACAGGAATACCACAAAGGTATTCACCACGCCCTGGATCAGGGTCATGGTGACCATGTCGCCGTTGGCGACGTGGGCGATTTCATGGCCGAGCACCGCTTCCACTTCCTCGCGGGTCATGGATTCGAGCAAGCCGGTGGATACCGCCACCAGCGCCGAGTTCTTGAAGGCGCCGGTAGCGAAGGCGTTCGGCTCACCCTCGTAGATCGCCACTTCCGGCATGGCGATGCCGGCTTTTTGCGCCAGTTTGCCGACGGTATCGACCAGCCAGAATTCGGTCGAACTGGACGGCGCCGCGATCACGTGCGCGCCGGTGGACCATTTGGCCATCGGCTTGCTGATCAGCAGCGAAATGATCGAACCGGTGAAACCGACCACCAGCGAGAACACCATCAGCATCGGCAGGTTCAGGCCCTGCGCGGTCAGAAACTTGTCGACGCCGAGCACGTTGAGCACCACCGTCAAGACCGCGATGACGGCGATGTTGGTGGCGATGAACAGAAAAATGCGTTTCATTTGAAAATCCCCTTTGGAAAACAATGACTAACGTATGGATTCTTTCACAAAACTCAAGATGCCGGAGCGGTTTATCCTGAGATTTTTCGGAAGAATATCTGCGTTTTATTCAGAGATTCCAATCGTGCCAGACCGGCGTGACCGCGCGCGGCAACGGCGGCAATGCACCCAGCTCGATATGCGATTCGTCCGGCCCATGAAAATCGGAGCCGCGCGAAGCCAGCAAGCCGTAGGTACTCGCCACTTTTGCATAGACGTCATACTGGTCGGCGGTATGACTGCCGGTGACCACTTCGATGCCGGCGCCGCCGGCCTGCTTGAATTCGGTCAGCATGGCATGCTGCTGCAGGTCGCTGAAGTCGTAGCGCCCCGGATGGGCAACGACGGCGATGCCGCCGGCGCCGCGTATCCAGCGCACCGCATCCTGCAATTTCGCCCAGCGGTGCGGCACGTAGCCCGGCTTGCCTTCGGTGAGGTATTTCTGGAAAACATCCTTCACATCGGCGCAGATGCCGATCTCGACCAGATGGCGGGCGAAATGCGTGCGGGAAATCAGGTCCGGGTTGCCGACGAATTTCAGCGCCCCTTCAAAGGCGTGCGGAATCCCGGCTGCGGCCAGTTGCGCGGCCATCTCTTGCGCGCGCTCGGCGCGGCCGCCGCGGGTTGCCGCCAGGCCGCGCTGCAGATCCGCATTGTTTTCATTGAATTGCAGGCCGACGATGTGCACCGTCTCGCCGGCCCAGGTGACAGAAATCTCAACCCCGGTAACAAAGCGCATGCCCAGCCCGGTCGCCGCATCCCTGGCCTGCGCGATGCCGCCGAGCTCGTCATGGTCGGTGAGGGCCCAGACATCCACCCCCTGCCCTTTCGCGCGCGCCGCCAACGCTGCCGGCGTCAACGTGCCGTCGGAGACATTGGAATGGCAGTGTAAATCGATGTTCAGCATGGATGAATCGCACAAATACGCATGCCGGTATTGTACGCGGCTTGCGGGGCGACCGCTGACGTCCGTCTTTGTCAGAAAACAATCACGGTTGCGCCAGGAAAGCCTCGAGGTGTTGCGCCAGCAATTGCGGCTGATCGTGGTGCAGCATGTGGCTGGCATCGGGAATCGACACGGTCGTGACATTCGCGATCGTGGTGATGCGGCGGTCGATTTCGCCGCGCGCCCGTTCCTTCGGACCGAGCCAGCGCCAGATATCGGTTTCGGCGGCTTCTACCCACAGCACCGGGGCAGCGATCGCCTTCCAGCAGGCCAGCGCTTCTTCCACGTGGTACAGCACCGGGCTGATCTGCTTGTGCGCCGGGTCGCCGAGGATTTCCCAGCGCCCTGCCGCATTCTGCGCCGCCCAGTGCTGCACCAGGAACGCCGCCCGCGCATCGGTCAGGCGCGGGTTGGTTTTCTGCAGACGCGCAATGACTTCCGCCGGCCCCGCATAGGAGCGCATCGCCGGCGGCTGGCGCAAGCCGTCCAGCCATTGGGCGTAACGCCCCGGCGCCTGCTCCGGCCGGGTCGGCGGCATGCCGAAGCCTTCCAGGTTGATCAGGCGGGCGATTCTTTCCGGGCGCACGCCCGCATACATGCAGGCGACGTTGCCGCCCATGCTGTGGCCGAGCAGGTTCACCTGTTCGCCGGCGGCATAGTGATCGAGGATGGCATCGAGGTCGCCGAGGTAATCGGCGAACCAGTAACTGTCGCTGCCGGAACGCTGGGACAGGCCATAGCCGCGCCAGTCCGGCGCAATCACGTGCCAGTCCCGCTGCAGGCAATCGACCACGAACTGGAACGAAGCCGAGACATCCATCCAGCCGTGCAGCATGAAGAGCCTGGGCGCATCCTCGCGCCCCCAGTGGCGGATGTGATAGCGCAAACCGCGCACCAGCAGGTATTCCGATCGGGATGGTTTCATGTGAGCCTCAATAGAACGATCGTACTATTGTAATGCAACAAACGCCCGCCCGTTCCTGACGGCATGTTTCAGCGCAGAAAGCGCGCCAGGCTGAAGGAGGAACGTGCGCCGATGTGCTGGAAATTTTCGTCCAGCCAGCGCTCCGTCTGCTGCCGGCCCTCGCTGCGCAGGGCCTGCAGGAAGGGCGCCTGGGTATTCAGGCGACTCAAGGTACTCAACTGCCCCATGAGTTCCCGCGAGGCGATGGAATGGATGTGCAGGTGGCGCAGGCGCCGCTCCAGATGACCAAAGGCGAACAGGCCGCGCCTGGCTTCGCGCTGGGCCAGTGCAATGGCCTGCAGTTCGGTGGAGATCGCGGCATTGAAACCGATCTCGCTCAGGCGGCTGTGGATTTCATCGACCGTCTGCGGCACGCCCGCATGCCTGGCCGTATGCAGCAGCACCACCATGATGTCGCGCGCCTGGCATTGATGCAGCAAGGGAAACAGCGGCGGGTTGGCGGTAAAGCCGCCGTCCCAGTAGGCTTCGCCATTGATTTCCACCGCATGGTGCAGGGATGGCAGGCAGGCCGATGCCAGCAGCATGTCCAGCGTCAGCTGGCGGGTGCGGAACAGCGTCAGGGTGCCGCTGTTGACGTGGGTGGCGGCGATGAACAGTTTCAGCGGACATTCCGCGCGCAGGCGCTCGAAATCGATTTGCGCGGCCAGCATGTCGCGCAAGGGGTTGATGTCGAAAGGATTCCACTGGTAAGGCGAAAAAAACCGCGTCAGCGACAGCAGCGCATTGACGCCCGCAGAAGGCTGGGTACTGGCAGCGATATTTTCCGCCGTATAGGCATCTTCCGGCTGCGCGCTGAAGGGCTTTTTGACGGCGACAGCCTCCCAGAAATCCTGCAGGGCCTGGCGCGCGCCATCGCGCCCGCCCACCGTCCAGCCATGCGCGAGCGCCACCGCGTTCATGGCGCCGGCGCTGGCGCCGCTGATGCCTTCGATCTCGATGCGCTCGTCTTCCAGCAAGCGCTCCAGCACGCCCCAGGTAAACGCGCCGTGCGATCCGCCCCCCTGCAATGCCAGCGTCAGCGTTTTCTTATGCATGCAAGATCCTTTCCAAGATTCATCAAGCCGCCAAGATCACTGCCTCCGCGCATTCCCCATACTACTGGATGGCCCAGCAGTCAGGTTAAAGTGTATCAAGTTCCAAAAGGGAACTAAGTTTCATGCAAGCTGCGCTGCCGCGATGCCAGCACCGCGCCGGCAAACAGCGCCAGCGCAGAAAACACCAGGCCCTGCTCCAGCCCGCCGGCACTGTCGGCGATCCAGCCGGCCACGCTCGGCCCGACGATCTGGCCGAAGGCAAACACCACGGTGAAGGCGCTGATGCCGGCAGACCAGGATTGCGGCGGCAGGTTGTGCCGCACCAGCGCAGTGGTCGAGGCGACGACCGACAGGAATACTGCGCCGAACAACAGGCCGGAAAGAAACACCAGCGGCGCCGCCGCAGTCAGCGCCGGCAGGATGGTGGCGATGCCCAGCAAGCCACTGAGGATCGCCAGCGACTCGCCGCCCCTGTAGCGGTCCAGCATGCCGGACCAGATGCGCGAGGAGGCCACCACCGCCAGGCCCAGCAGGGCGTAGAAAACCGTAATCAGCGACGCCGCCATGCCCTGCTGACGCAGCAGCGCGATCACGAAAGTCATGTAGCCGATGTAGCCGACGCCGAACATGAAGTAGCCGGACAAGCCGAAGGCAAAGGCACGCAAGCGGAACGGCCGCTGCACGCCAGCCTGCTGCTGCGCCTCCGGAATCGCCCGCACCGGCGCCGCCACCAGGGCCGTGGCCAGCAGGCAGACCACGCCCAGCACCAGCCACGGCCATTGCCAGGCATGCGCGGCGCCATGCGACGCCGCCCGCGCCAGGGTGGCCGGCACCAGCAGCGCCGAGGCAATGATGCCGAAGCCAGTGCCGCCGTAATACAAGCCGAGCAGCAGGCCGGCGCGCCCGGGATGTAACGCGCCCAGGCGCGCCGCCAGGATGCCGCCGGCGATGAAGATGAAAGCACTGGAAACGCCGGCCAGGATGCGCTGCGACAGCAGCACGCCGGTGGCGGTCACCAGCCCCGACACCAGCATGAACAGCCCGGTCATGATGGCGCCGGCGACCAGCAGACGCTGCGGCGAGACGCGCCGCATCAGCCAGGGCGTGGCCAGCGCACCCAGCAGGTAACCGAAGGCGTTGGCGGTATTCATGGCGCCGGCCAGCAGATAGGACCAGCCGAGGTCCGCGCGCATGGGCGGCAGCAGCAGGCCGTAGGCAAAGCGCGAAATGCCGAGCGCGACAGCCGCGCCCAGCGACAATGCCAGCGCGGTCAGCAAGGGCCGACGATACGGCAAGTCGTCAGCCGCCATGCGGGCTCCGGCGCGACTGCGGGCGGCAAGAAAAGTACGGCATCATGGCGGCAGCAGCGCCAGCTCGGATTCGGTAAATCCGGCCAGGCGGCGTGCTTCCAGGTTGAAGGGCCCGCGTAGCGGCGGCGCCTTGTGGGTCGCCGCCAGCTGCGCATACGTGGCAACGGGCTCAAGGTCGCGCTGGCGGCACAGCCAGCCATACCAGCGGTTGCCGATGGCAACATGGCCGATCTCGTCACGCAGGATGATGTCGAGGATTTCGGCTGCGGCGCGGTCGCCGGCCTGTGCCAGCTTGGCGCGCACCGCCGGCGTCGCATCCAGTCCGCGCGCTTCCAGCGTGCGCGGCACCAGCGCCATGCGCGCGACGATATCGCCGGCGGTCTTTTGCGCCATCTCCCACAGGCTGTTATGCGCCGCGAAGTCGCCATAGGCAAAGCCCAGCGTTTGCAGGTGCGCCGACAGCAGGGAAAAATGCAGCGACTCCTCAGCTGCCACCCGCAGCCAGTCGCCGTAATAATCGGCCGGCATGCCGGCGTAGCGCCACACCGCATCCAGCGCCAGATTGATGGCATTGAATTCAATGTGCGCAAGCGCATGGATCAGGGCGGCGCGCCCTTCCAGCGTGGTCATCGCGCGATGCTTGAGGTCACGCGGGGCGACCAGTTGCGGGCGTGCCGGGCGGCCGGGAATGCCCGGCTGCGGGGCCAGCTGCACCGCCGTCGACAGTGCCGGGGTGCCGCCCTGCCAGGCCGCATGCAGCGCCGCCACGCCAGCAGCCTTCTGCGCCGGGTCCGGCACGACCAGCCAGTGCAATGCGGCCGCGCGCAATTCCGCCGGTGCCGGCGCTGGCGTTAAACAATCGGCAAGATGATCGGGATTCGGTGCAGTCATGCCAGGGGCGGTAAAATGTCAATCATATTCAATCCAACCATTCTACGGAAATTCATGGCTATCTACCAATTGGGCGAACACATACCGCAGGTCGATGCATCTGCCTACGTCACCGACTCCGCCAACGTCATCGGCAAGGCCAGGATCGAAGCCAATGCCAGCATCTGGTTCGATGTCACCATCCGTGGCGACAACGAATTGATCGTGGTCGGCGAAAACAGCAATGTCCAGGAAGGCTGCGTGCTGCACACCGACCCCGGCCAGCCGCTCACCATCGGCAAGAATGTCACGGTCGGCCACCTGGCCATGCTGCATGGCTGCACTATCGGCGAAGGCAGTCTGGTGGGCATCCAGGCGGTGATCCTGAATGGCGCGAAGATCGGCAAGAACTGCCTGGTCGGCGCCGGCGCGCTGGTCACCGAAGGCAAGGAATTTCCCGACAACAGCCTGATCATCGGCTCGCCCGCCAAGGCGGTGCGCACCCTCTCCGAGGAAGACATCGCCGGCATGCACCGCAACACCCGCAACTACGTCGAGCGCGGCCGCCATTTCAAGAACAACCTCAAGCGCATCGGCTAAGCCGGCGCCTATCGAAAACCCGTATGGACACGCTGCAAAAATTCATATTCGAGCAAGCCGCCGTGCGCGGCGAGCTGGTCGAACTCTCCGATACCTGGCGCCATGTGCAGTCGCACCGCACCTACCCGCCGGCCGTGCGCAATGTGCTGGGCGAGATGATGGCAGCCGCCGCGCTGCTGTCGGCCAACCTGAAGTTCAATGGTTCCATCGTCATGCAGATCCACGGCGACGGTCCGCTGCGCCTGCTGGTGGTCGAGTGCGACGCCGAACTGCGCATGCGCGCAACCGCCAAGCTGGCGCCGGACGCCGTCATCGCCGCTGATGCCACCCTGTCGCAACTGGTCAACGTGCAGGGCAACGGCCGATTCGCCATCACGCTCGATCCCAAAGACAAGCTGCCCGGCCAGCAACCCTATCAGGGCATCGTGCCGCTCGACGGCGAGATGGTCGCTACCGTGATCGAAAACTACATGCTGCGCTCCGAACAGCTCGACACCAAACTGTGGCTGGCAGCCGACGGCGAAATCGCCCGCGGCATGCTGTTGCAGAAACTGCCGATAGAAGGCGGCGCGGAAATCTCGGAAGCCGCCGCGCTGGAAACCTGGAACCGCACCGTCGCGCTGGGCTCGACCCTGGGCAGCGAAGAATTGCTGCACACCGACGCCGCCACCCTGATGCACCGCCTGTTCTGGGAAGAGACGATCCGCGTGTTCGACCCGCAGCACCCGGCATTCAACTGCAGCTGCAGCCGCGACAGGGTCGGCAACATGCTGAAGATGCTGGGGCGGGAAGAAATCGATTCGGCCCTGGAAGAAATTGGCAAGCTGGCAATCGACTGCGATTTCTGCGGCCAGCACTACGAATTTGACCGTGTCGATTGCGCCCTGCTATTCGCCGCCGACACAGCGCTGGACGCCGCCCAGCCGCCAAGCCCGACCCGGCATTAGGCCGCCGATTTTACTGCGATGTCCGGATCGTTGGCGCCGTTGGCAAAGACCTGATCGAGCGCACGATCGACCAGGCGGTCGAGCGAGACCGCTTGCGCAGTGCCTTCCCGCAGGCGTTGCGTCAGCGCCGTGTCTGTCAGCTGGAAGGTGCCCTCTTTCCTGTTCGTCGTAAAAATGAACAGGGTGCGCATCGGGCTGACCCATGACAGCTTGGCCTTCATGGCCGCGCCATGCGCATCGCTGAAATGCAGCCAGGCGCCGCGTTCGATTTTCTTCAACTGTGCGTCAAATTCGTCCGGCTCCGGTGCCGCCTGGACGCTGGCCTGTTTTTCCAGACGACGCTCGGCGGCCTGTTTGGCGACTTCCAGCGCCACCTCCAGCTGGTGCTCCGGCGTCAACGGCAGCGGCGCGCGCACGATCGAGGCGTGGGTCTCGGCCAGTTCGGCAAAGAAGCGCTTGCGGTCTGCCTCTTCCCATTTGACGACACTGAGCCACTTGTTCAGGCGCGCGAGTATGGATGGCAATTTGGCCAGAAATTCCTTGCGCTGCGCCGCGGTGATCTTGGGCTTGACGCTCCAGATCAGGTCATCCATGGTGCTGACCGCGCTTTGCACCGCAGTCGGCTTTTCTTCCTGCAGCGTGTAGGCCAGCGTCAGCACCGACACCCATTTGTCTTCCAGGAAGGTCTCGACAAAAGCCACCACCTCGCCGGTGCCGACGCGCATGGCCACTTCGTCCCTGGCGACTTTCTTGGCCTGGCCCAGCTTTTCCTTTTTCAAGGCCTTGCCGATCGGCGCCTCCAGGGTTGCGGTGGCGACGCGTTCCTCCTGCTGGATGAAGCCCTGCAGATCGGACAAGACCTCGGCAAACACCGACATCTGCTTGTCGAAATCCTGCTGCACGCGCTCGACCAGGCGCTTCATGGTCTGGTACACCGGCGCATCCTGGCCGCTGGCCTGGTCCCATTCCATGCTCGAATGCGCCAGGGTTTCCACCAGGCGCCGGGCCGGGTGCTCCTGCTTGAAAAAGAAATCCTTGTCGATCAGGGCTGCCTTCAGCACCGGCACCTGCAAGAAACCGATCAGCGATTTCATCTCGGTGGCTATGTTCTGGTCGCGGAATACCAGGTCGAATACGCTGGTCAGCAGGTCGATGGTATTTTCATCGACCTGACTCAAGGCGCCGGCCGGCGCCTGCCGTTTGATATCGGTGAGCACTGCGGTGCTGCCATGGTCGCCGCTACCCAGGCCAGAAAGCTGACGCTCCAGCATGGTTTTCTGCATGCCGGCCAAAAACCCCATCAACTGGTTGCTGACTGCCGTCATTTGCAGCAACTGGCTTTGCAGGTTGGCAGGCACGCCCTCGGCGCCGGCAATGGCACCGCTTTCAGCGCCATTGCCATTGCCATTGCCGAGCATGCGTTTCAAGCCTTCGGCGACCTGCGCCTCGCGCTTCTGCTCAGCGGCAAAATTGGTCGACTTGCGGATGCGATAGGAATCGCCCAGCGTCGGCAGGATGCCCTGGCCGACCAGGGCGTCATTGAGCGCCTGCAGGATAGGCGCCATGTCCAGAAAAACATCCGGCCGCATCAGCGGCAGCAGCAGGGGATGCGACTCGGCATCCGGTTCGAAGCCGCTCCAGGCCTGGTTGAGGGCGTCCAGCAGCACCTCGGGCCGGAGCGGGTTTTGCGCAAGCGGGAATTCGTTACGTCCGAGCAGACAGGCGAAACGCTGGTTCAAGGCGTCGAGCGACTCGGCATGCGCGGCCACGATGGGACGCGCAAGATGCCCCAGCCTGACCTTGTTATCCATCTCTTCAAAGGACACCAGTTCCAGTGCGGCGCTATCCCCTGCGGCACGCGCTTGCCGGGCCTGCTGCAATACGGCCTGCATTTCCTTTTGCAAGGCAGCCTTGATAGCGGCCGACGCCAGATGGTAAAACGCATGGGAATGTTTTCTCAGCCTGCCGGCGCCGGCATGGCACAGCCGGGCTTGCCCTGACTCGGCGCCTTGATCGGCAAACGCCGTCAGGGCATCCGCCAGGCGCTGGGCAAAAGCGTCGAGCTGGGAATTGATGGCACTGGAGGCGACAGGAATGAGGCCGAGCAAGAGTTCCACAGGCCTGGGGTGCGGATTGTGCGTGTCGATATGATTGGAAACCATAATCTTGTCTCCCCGACGGGATTTATCCCGCTGCCTCGGCGTTTATGCAACTGTCAAGTAACTTGCCCATGTTCATGCTGCGTGCTGTTCCGGTATCTTTGCATTTTCCCAGAAAATTGCCCCATAGCAATACATATTGCACAATAAATGCAAAAAAATGTTAAAACGAATCAATTGGCAGGCTTGGCAGGAGAACCCGCCTCGCGGGCATGCACCTTGTCGCTGGGCTCCAGCACCTGGATGAATATCTCGTTATCCTTGATCATGCCCAGTTCATAACGGGCACGTTCTTCGACAGCGCCGGTGCCGGTTTTCAGATCGCGCACTTCGGACTCCAGCTTGTCGTTGCGCGCCTTGAGTTGCTGGTTCTTGTGGCGGGCCTCGGCAACCTGGTGGTCGAGATCCCAGACGCGCAGCCAGCCGCCCTTACCCAGCCATAGGGGGTACTGGATCAGGACCAGCAAGGCAGCAAGACAAATCGTGATCAGGCGCATTCCGGAAATATCGAATACAGGGCAAAGACGTCAGGAGCGACATGTTCGCATACCCGCAGGAATAGTCAACCATTGTGCAAGCGGCCGGGTAAAACCGGCCGCTTGTCATGGATTCAGTACTGGATGAGCCAGTATCAGCGCAGATTGTAGAACGCGCTGCGGCCGGGGTAGCTGGCGATGTCGCCGAGATCTTCCTCGATGCGCAGCAGCTGGTTGTACTTGGCCATGCGGTCCGAGCGCGACATCGAGCCGGTCTTGATCTGCAGGGCATTGCAACCGACGGCGATATCGGCGATGGTCGAATCCTCGGTTTCGCCCGAGCGGTGCGAAATCACCGCGGTATAGCCGGCGCGCTTGGCCATTTCGATGGCGGCGAAGGTTTCGGTCAGGGTGCCGATCTGATTGATCTTGATGAGGATCGAGTTGGCGATGTTCTTCTCGATGCCTTCGCGCAGGATCTTGGTGTTGGTGACGAACAGGTCGTCGCCCACCAGTTGCACCTTCTTGCCCAGGGCGCTGGTCAGGGTCGCCCAGCCTTCCCAGTCGTTTTCCGCCATGGCGTCTTCGATCGAGATGATCGGATACTTGTCGCACCAGGTCGCCAGCAGGTTGGTAAAGTCCGCGGACGACAGCGTCAGGCCTTCGCCGGCCAGATGGTACTTGCCATCCTTGTAGAACTCGGAAGCGGCGCAATCCAGGCCCAGGGCGATTTGCGTGCCCGGCTCGTAGCCGGCCTGCTCGATGGCCTGGATGATCAGCTTGATCGCTTCTTCATGGTTGGCAACCGATGGCGCAAAACCGCCTTCGTCGCCGACCGCGGTGGTCAGGCCCTTGTCGTGCAGGATTTTCTTCAGCGTGTGGAATACTTCGGCGCCGTAGCGGATCGCTTCCTTGAAGCTCGGCGCGCCCACCGGAATGATCATGAATTCCTGCAGATCGAGGTTATTGTCGGCGTGTGCGCCGCCGTTGATGACGTTCATCATCGGCACCGGCATCTGCATCGCGCCCGAACCGCCGAAGTAGCGGTACAGCGGCAGGCCGGATTCTTCAGCGGCAGCCTTGGCCACCGCCATCGACACGGCCAGCATGGCATTGGCGCCCAGGCGGCCCTTGTTCTCGGTGCCGTCGAGGTCGATCAGGGTGCGGTCGAGGAAGGCTTGTTCGTTGGCATCGAGGCCCATGATGGCTTCGGAGATTTCGGTATTGATGTTCTCGCAGGCTTTCAGGACGCCCTTGCCGAAATAGCGGCTCTTGTCGCCATCGCGCAATTCGATCGCTTCGCGCGAACCGGTGGAAGCGCCCGAAGGCACGGCTGCGCGACCCATGACGCCGGATTCCAGCAGGACGTCGCACTCGACGGTCGGATTGCCGCGCGAATCGATTACTTCACGGCCGATGATGTCAACAATAGCACTCATTCATTTCTCCCAAATCAAATTAAATTCTTGTCTCGAAATTACGAAAAATTGTTTTCCAGGAAACCGCCCTGTTTCACGACACGGTCAAGTTGCACCAGCGTCGCCAGCAGCTCTTTGATGCGGTTCAAAGGCACGGCATTCGGGCCATCCGACATGGCTACTGCCGGGTTCGGGTGGGTTTCCATGAACAGGCCGGAAATGCCGACCGCGACGGCAGCGCGCGCCAGCACCGGCACGAATTCGCGCTGGCCGCCCGAGGTCGCCCCCTGCCCGCCCGGCAACTGCACCGAGTGGGTGGCGTCGAACACCACCGGGCAACCGGTCTCGCGCATGATCGCCAGCGAGCGCATGTCGGACACCAGGTTGTTGTAGCCGAAGGAAACGCCGCGCTCGCAGGCCATGAAGACGTCGTCCGGCAGATGCGCCTCGCGGGCGGCAGCGCGCGCCTTGTCGATCACGTTGACCATGTCGTGCGGCGCCAGGAACTGGCCCTTCTTGATATTCACCGGCTTGCCGCTCTGCGCGCAGGCACGGATGAAATCGGTCTGACGGCACAGGAAAGCCGGCGTCTGCAGCACATCGACGACGGCGGCCACCGGCTTGACCTCGTCGATTTCATGGATGTCGGTCAGGACCGGCACGCCGATCTGCTGTTTGACTTCGGCGAGGATCTCCAGCCCCTTGTCCATGCCCAGGCCGCGAAACGACGCGCCGGAAGAACGGTTGGCCTTGTCGAACGACGACTTGTAGATGAAGGGGATGCCCAGCGCGGCGGTGATTTCCTTCAGGCTGCCGGCGGTATCGAGCGCCATTTGCCGCGACTCGATCACGCAAGGGCCGGCGATCAAGAAAAAAGGCTGGTCGAGGCCGACGTCAAAACCGCAGAGTTTCATGCAGATTCCTTTTGCGCCGCAGCTTGCTTGTGTGCCAGCGCCGCCTTGATGAAGGAGATGAACAGCGGATGGCCAGTGCGCGGCGTCGAATTGAATTCTGGATGGAATTGCACACCCAGATACCAGGGATGCGCATTGGCGCCGCCACGCGGCAGCTCCATGATTTCGCACAGGTCTTCGGTCGGCGTGCGCGCCGAGACGATCAGGCCAGCCTCTTCCACGCGTGGCAGGTAATGGTTATTGGCTTCGTAGCGATGACGGTGGCGCTCGGTCACCTGATTGCCATAGATTTCGGCAGCCAGCGTACCCGGCTTGACATCGCAGGTCTGCGAACCCAGGCGCATGGTGCCGCCCAGATCCGAATTGGCGTCGCGGGTCTCGACCTTGCCGTCGTGGTTTTGCCATTCGTTGATCAGCGCAACAACCGGCTGCTCGGTCTCGCCGTCGAATTCGGTCGAATTCGCCTTGACGAGGCCAGCCTTGTGGCGGGCGTATTCGATCAGCGCGACCTGCATGCCCAGGCAAATGCCCAGGTAAGGAATCTTGCTCTCGCGGGCATACCGGGCTGCCGCGATCTTGCCTTCGACGCCGCGCTTGCCGAAGCCGCCCGGCACCAGGATCGCATCGTATTGGGCCAACTCATCGGCGCCTTTGGACTCGATCTCTTCAGAGTCGATGTACTCGATATTGACGCGGCTCTCGGTATGGATGCCGGCGTGGCGCAGCGCTTCGGTGAGCGACTTGTAGGACTCGGTCAGATCGACATACTTGCCGACCATGCCGATGGTCACTTCCGTCTTCGGGTGCTCCAGCGCATAGACCAGCCTGGTCCAGACCGACAGGTCGGCCGGCTTCGGCGACAGGCCGAGCTTGTCGCAGATGATGGCGTCGAGCCCCTGGTCGTGCAGCATCTGCGGAATCTTGTAGATGGTGTCGGCGTCCCACACCGAAATCACGGCGTCTTCCTGGATATTGGAGAACAGCGAAATCTTGGCGCGTTCATCATCCGGAATCGGGCGGTCGGCGCGGCACAGCAGCGCATCCGGCGAAATGCCGATCTCGCGCAGTTTCTGCACGCTGTGCTGGGTCGGCTTGGTCTTGAGTTCGCCGGCCGAGGCGATGAACGGCACCAGCGTCAGGTGCATGAAGGCGGTGTTATTGCGGCCCGAGCGCAGGCTCAGCTGGCGCGCCGCTTCCAGGAACGGCAGCGATTCGATGTCGCCGACGGTGCCGCCGATCTCGACGATCGCCACTTCATAGCCTTCAGCGCCGCGACGGATGTAATCCTGGATTTCATTGGTGATGTGCGGAATCACCTGCACGGTCTTGCCGAGGTACTCGCCACGGCGTTCCTTGCGGATCACGGATTCGTAAATCTGCCCGGTGGTGAAGTTGTTCGACTTCTTCATCCGGGTCGAGATGAAACGCTCGTAATGGCCCAGGTCCAGGTCGGTCTCGGCGCCGTCTTCGGTGACGTACACTTCGCCGTGCTGGAATGGACTCATGGTGCCCGGATCGACGTTAATGTACGGATCGAGCTTGAGCAGGGTGACTTTGAGGCCGCGCGATTCAAGGATGGCGGCCAGAGAAGCGGCGGCGATCCCTTTGCCAAGGGAAGAAACCACGCCGCCAGTAACGAATACAAACTTGGTCATTGCTGATGGTGCCGGACGGCACATGCGGGAAATTGAAATTATACCGCAAAGCCGGCGCCGGAAGGTTTCACATCAATCAACACCAGGGAGCAATATCCGTCCTGGCCACCCGGCAACCCCGCTGTTTAGGGCGCCCCGGGTGTATAGATAAACATGAGACGCACAAAGTTCTGGGTGCCGCGCGAATTCGGCAGGGCATCGATTTCATTACTGCGGCGCACGACGGCGCCGGTGACGCCATACGCGCCAGCGCGCCACGCCAGGCCCAGCTCCGCCTCCCCCACTGCGCGCTTCGGCTTGACGGTATGCGGATTATTCGACGAAAAATAACCGCCTTGCAAAGTCGCGTTGTAAGCGACCGCGGTGGCATCGAGCCGCAGGTAGGCGTGCAGGCCGGCGTCATCGGCAAAGGCCGGCAACTGCCCGGCCCTGAAGGTCACGCCGGCGCCGGCATCGGTATGGATATTGCCAAAGCGGCCGTGAAGCACAGGTGTCGCATCCAGCCAGGACGCCACTTTCAGGCGCAGCGGCGCCGCTTCGGCATACAGGATCGCCCCGACCTCATTGCGCACCTGGCGGCTCCAGCCTTGCGGCAAGGGCTGGTTGATCAGGCGGTGCAGGCTGGTCTGGGTCCGGTTGCCGCCGGCGCAAGGCCCGAGGCAGCCGAGATCGAAGCCATAGCGCAGATGGCTGCCGTCCTGGCGCTGCGTTTCCTTGAAAAAGCCGCCATACAGCCAGCCGGCATACGGATGATCGGCGGCGCCGATCTGTTGCGGCGCCAGCTTGATGTCGGATGCGGTGTAAAACTGCTGCCCCAGGCGCCAGCCGAACACGGTCGCCTGGCCGCCCTCGCGCAGCGCATGCTCGCGCACGTAGCGCAAACCGCTCGAATAAAAGCCGTCATCGCGGTTGAACAAGAGGGAATCGTTGTCGATGTCGAGGCGGTTGGTCGCCCTGCCCTGTGCCGTCACGCGACGGTAATCGTCGAACAGGCTGGCGTTGCCGTCGGCGGTGGCCAGCGCGGATGCGCTCAGGAACAGCAGGCCGAGGGCGGCTTGTCGATGAAGGCGGGGCATGAAAATCCAGTGGCGTTGCGATTCGGCATTCTAACGCGCGATCACCGGCCATACCAGTAGCGCGCATGCGTGCCGCGGTATTCATCCACCGCCAGCGCCTGGCCAAAGCGCAGCGTCACCGCACCCGATTCATCGCTGCGCAGGCGGTGGATGCCGAGCTCCCCATAGCGCGCATACACCTCCGGCTTGGGATGCCTGTAGCGATTGCGGTAGCCGACCTGGAACAGCGCCAGCTGCGGCGCGACCGCTTCCAGAAAATTCCTTGTCGACGAAGTGCCGCTGCCATGATGCGGCGCCAGCAGCACGCTGGCCCGCAGGCGCTCGCCCTGGCTGTCCAGCAGTTCGGCCTCGTCAACCCGTTCCACATCGCCAGGCAGCAGGATGGCATGCGCGCCATGGCTGATCTTCAGAGTGCAGCTGCGCGAGTTCGGCTTCAGGTGCGGGTTGTCGTAACTAGCGGGCGACGGGTACAGCATCTCGAAGCGCATGCCGTCCCAATCCCATGCCTGCCCGGCCTGGCAACGCCGGTGATCGGCCACAGCGCGGGCGATCTGGCTATCCTCGGCCAGCGAGGACGACACCCAGCCGACCGCGATCCCGTCCAGCAGCGACAGCGCGCCGCCGGCATGGTCGGTATCGCTGTGGGAGACGATCATGCCGTCGAGACGATGGATGCCGCGCGCCTTCAGGTAAGGCAGGATCACGCGGCTGCCGCCGTCGGATTCCGGCGAATATACCGGGCCGGTGTCGTACAGCAGGCGCCGGCCCGGAGTTTCGATCAGCAGCGCCGTGCCCTGGCCGACGTCGAAGGCGGTCACCCACAATTCGCCTGCGGGAGGCGACGCCGGGCCGGCCAGCAGCAGCGGCAGCCAGCCGGCCAGCCCCAGCCAGCGCAAGGGCCAGCCGCGCGGCGCCAGCAGCCAGGCGGTGCCCGCCAGGGCGCCGGCAAAGACCCACCATGGCGGCACCGGCGCGCTCCACACCGCCAGCGGCAATGCAGCCAGCCAGGCCATCGCCTGCGCCAGCCAGACCACGCATGCATGCGCGGCAAGCAGAATCCAGACCGACAGCGGCGCCGGCAATACACTGCCGAGCAAGGCCAGCGGCGTGACGATGAAACTCACCAGCGGAATCGCCACCGCATTGGCCAGCGGACTGACCAGCGAGATCTGGCCAAACAGCAGCATGGTCAGCGGCACCAGGCCGAGCGTCACGGCGTACTGGGTGCGGCCGGCATCGCGCAGGCCGGCCAGCATGGCAGAGCAGCGCCGCCGCAGTGGCGCCGCCACAGCCGGTGCCACTGCCGGAGCCGGCGTCTGCGGCGCGATACGGTGCGCGGCAACGCGGCCGACGCTGGCATACAGGATCACCGCCACCGCGCCGAACGACAGCCAGAAACCGGGCGCCAGCACGGCCCACGGATCGAGCAGGATCACCACGCCGAGCGCGGCGCACAGCACGTGCGAGACGCTGGTCAGGCGGTCGCACCACAGGGCGACGGCCACCACCGTCAGCATGTACAGGGTGCGCTGGGCCGGCACGCCGAAACCGGCAAGAAGAACATACACCAGGGCCATCGCCACGCCGGCCACGGCTGCCGCCTTTTGCGCCGGCAGCCGCAACGGCAGTTGCGCGCGGGTAAAAAACGAGCGGCGCCAGAGGAACTGGAACAGTCCCGCAAACAGGCCGGCGACCATGGTGATGTGGAGGCCGGAAATCGAAATCAGATGACCGATGCCGGTGCGGTTGAACACCTGCCAGTCGGACTGGGCGATGGCGCGCTGGTCGCCCACCACCAGCGCGACGATCACGCCGGCGTATTCCTTGCCCGGCAGGGCGGCCACGATGCGCTCGCGCAGCCAGTTGCGGCTGCGCTCGACCGCATTCGAAAAGCCCGGCACGAAGTCGTCGAGCTTCTGGTTCTTGTTGTCGAGCCGGCGGTCCGGCCGCACCGTGCCGGTGGCGCGCAAGCCCTGCTCCAGCAGCCACACCTCGTAATCGAAGCCGTGCGGATTGGCATTGCCGTGCGGCCGCCGCAGGCGCACCGTGAGCTGCCAGCGCTCGCCGGGCAAAATGCCGGGCACGGTCTGGGCATCCTCGCCGCGAAAGCCGCCATACCAGGACAGCGCCAGCCGCGCAGGCACGACCGGCATCACCGCGCCGCCGCTCTCGCCCACTTCAGGCAGCACCCGCTCGACCGCGAAATTGAAGCGGATGCCGCGCTCGAAGCGGTTCGGCAGGCTGTCAATGGTGCCGACGAGCGTGATGTCCCGGCCTTCCCAGGCTTCCGGCAATTCCTCGCGCAAGTAATGGTGCGCCAGCAGCGCGGCCCAGACAAAGCCGGCCAGCGCGCCGCAGGCAAGCAGAGCGGCGACCGAGCCGGCCGCGCGCCGTGCCGGCCTCCCTGTCCAGCGCGGCAGACGGCGGATCGCCAGCGCCAGCAGGAACACACAGGCCACCAGGCCCAGCAGCCCCCATGCCCCCGGCAGATCCGGCTGCATCTGCAGCCAGGCGGCGCCAACCACGAAGCCGAGGATGGCGCTGCGCATTTATGCGGTAAGCGGTGCTGACTGCGACGATAGCGACGATTGCGCCAGTTGCCCCAGCCGCGGCAAGGCCGCCAGCGCATTGGCGGAAGTGATGCGCGCCAGCGCCTCGACCTCGATGCCGCGCAACGACGCCAGCAACGCGCCGATGCGCGGCAATTCCTCCGGGCTGTTGCGCCCGGGATGCAGCCACACCGGGGCGATATCCGGGGCGTCGGTTTCCAGCACGATGGATTCCGGCGGCAGCTGCGCTGCCAGCCGGCGCAATTGCAGCGCGCGGGTAAACGTCACGGCGCCGCCAAAGCCCATCTTGAAACCCAGGCGGGTGAATTCTTCTGCCTGCTGGAAGCTGCCGTTATAGGCATGGGCGAAACCGCCCGGCACCTTGATGCGGCGCAGGTGCTTGAGGATGATGTCGACCGAGCGGCGCACATGCAGCAAGACCGGCAAGCCGAAGTCGCGCGCGATCTTCAATTGTTCGCTGTAAAAATATTCCTGCTTTTCGCGCAGCGGCCCATCCTTCAATTCCGGCACGAAGAAATCCAGGCCGATCTCGCCGATGCCGATGAAGCGCGGATCATCCAAGGAGGCGGCCACCGTTTCGCGCAAATGGCGCAGATCGTCGTCGCCCGCCTGCGGCACGTACATCGGATGGATGCCCAGCGCGTAGGCGCCATTCGGCAAGCGCCGCGCCAGTTGCGCGACCGCCTCGAAATTGTCGCGCGCCACCGCCGGGATCACGATCCAGGCCAGCCCCAGTTGCGCCGCGCGCGCTGCGATACGATCCGCCTCGCCGGCGAATTCACTGGCATCCAGATGGCAGTGGGTATCAATCCACATGCGGCTGCAAGCCGTTTTCCGACAGGCGCAGGATGCGGTCGCAGTGCCGCGCCAGTTCGATGTCGTGGGTGACGATGACGAAGGCGGTGCCGAGGTTGTTCGACAATTCCAGCATCAGGTCGAAGGTCTTTTGCGCGGTCGGTCTATCCAGGTTGCCGGTGGGCTCATCGGCCAGCACGCAGGACGGCTGCGTCACCAGCGCGCGCGCCAGGGCCACGCGCTGACGCTCGCCGCCGGACAACTCGCCCGGCACGTGCGACACGCGATTCGCCAGGCCGACGCGTTCGAGGATGCCGGCGGCGACCTGCTGCGCGTCGGCGCGCTTGACGCGGCGGATCATCAAGGGCATCGCCACATTGTCGAGCGCGGAGAATTCCGGCAGCAGGTGATGGAACTGGTAGACGAAACCGAGCGCGGCATTGCGCAAGTCGCCGCGCGCCGTCTCGTTCATGCTGTACAAATCCTTGCCGAGCAGGTTGACGCTGCCGCTGCTGGGCACGTCCAGTCCGCCCAGCAGATGCAGCAGGGTCGACTTGCCCGAGCCGGAAGCGCCGACGATGGCCACGCGCTCGCCGCGCGAGACGGAAAAATCGATATTCTTGAAAACCTCGACCGCGTATTTTCCCTGGGTAAAAGTCTTGCCCAGGTTGCGGCACGACAGCACAGTCTCGTTCACATTCGCATTCACATTACTCATAGCGCAAAGCCTCCGCCGGTTTGACACGCGCCGCCCACCAGCTCGGATACAGCGTTGCCACAAAGGCCAGCACCACCGCCACTGCGCCGATCGTCCAGACATCCGGCCAGCGCAAGTCCGACGGCAAGGCGCTGATCAGGTAGATATCCCTGGGCAGGAATTGCACGCCCAGCAAGTGCTCGATGAAAGGCACGATCACGTCGACATTCAGCGCCACCAGCACGCCGAGGCCGACGCCGATGGCGGTGCCGATCAGACCGACCACCGCGCCCTGGATCATGAAGATTTTCATGATCGAACGCGGCGAGGCGCCGATGGTGCGCAGGATGGCGATATCGGCCTGCTTGTCGGTCACCGTCATCACCAGGGTCGACACCAGGTTGAAGGCGGCCACCGCAATGATCAGGGTCAGGATGATGAACATCATGCGCTTCTCAGTCTGCACGGCGGCGAACCAGTTGCGGTTCTGGCGCGACCAGTCGCGGATCAGCAGGTTGCCGGCGAGGACAGTGGACAACTCGGCTGCCACCAGCGGCGCCTTTTGCATGTCGGCGATCTTCAGGCGCAGGCCGGAAGGCGCAGGCAGCTTGAACATCGTCATGGCATCCTGCAGATGGATGAAGGCCAGCGAGGAATCGAATTCGTAATGGCCGGCCTCGAATATCCCCACCACATTGAATTGTTTCAGGCGCGGGATCACCCCGGCCGGCGTCACCTGCCCCTGCGGCGCGATCAAGGTGACGCGGTCGCCCAGGCCCACGCCGATCGAGCGCGCCAGCTCGCCGCCCAGCACGATATTGAATTCGCCGGCCTTCAGATTATCGAACGAGCCCTGGCGCACCTGCGATGCCACATCCGACACCTTCGGCTCTTCCTGCGGCAGCACGCCGCGCACCAGCACGCCGCGCACGGTGTCGTCGCGGGTGATCATGGCCTGTCCGGCAACGTAGGGGGCAGCGCCCTTGACGGCCTTGTTGGTAAAAGCCTGGCGCGCGGTTTCCTGCCAATCCGGCAAGGCGCCGGAAGCATCCATGACTTCGATGTGCGACAGCACCGACAGCATGCGGTCGCGCACTTCCTTCTGAAAACCGTTCATCACCGACAGCACGACGATCAGCGCCGCCACGCCCAAGGCGATACCCGCCATGGAAATCAGGGAAATGAAGGAAATGAAACTGTTGCGACCGCTGCGCCGGCCGGCGCGGGTATAACGCAAGCCCACCAGCCATTCGAATGGTAAGTTTTTTATGATACTCAAAAGAAATACTCCTGAAAGGGCCTGCCAGCCTATCCTCCGGCCGGCGGCAGCCCGCAGTGTGACATACAATCTATAATCATGGCATGAGTCAACTCGATATCCTGCTGCCGTTCGGCCTGCCGCCGCCGGACCTGGCCAAAGATTTATTGCAACAATGCAAAACTCCAGCGTTGTCCATGCTGCTGGCCCGTACACGCGCCACACAAAGCGAAGAATTCGATCCCTATGCGCGCGCCCTGCCGCATGAAACCTGGCTGGCGCGCAAGCTCTTGCCAGGTGGATCATTGCCGGAGAGCAGCCCACCGCTGGCCGATGCCCTGATGCGCCAGCACGGCCTGCAAGCCGAATCCGGCACCTGGTTCGTGCTGCAACCGGTGCACTTCCATATCGCCCGCGACCACCTGGTGCTGACCGACCTGCGCCAACTGGCGCTCGCAGAAGACGAAGCGCGCGCCCTGTTCGACGTCGCCCAGCCGCTGTTCGAGGAAGCCGGCAAGACCCTGGTGTACGGCGACGCCGGCACCTGGTTCCTGCAGGCCGACGACTGGCAGGATCTGCATACCGCCACCCCGGACGCCGCCTGCGGCCACAACATCGATATCTGGATGCCGCAAGGCGCGCAGGAACGGGCCTGGCGCAAGCTGCAGAACGAGGTGCAGATGCACTGGCACATGCATGCAGTCAATGCGGCCCGCGAAGCGCGCGGCGCCGTGCCGGTCAATTCGCTGTGGCTGTGGGGCGGCGCCAGCCTGCAGCAGCCCCACCATGGCACGCCGCCGGCGCCACCGCCCTACACCGACGTATTCAACCTGCATGGCTGGCACGCCGCGCTGGGCGCGTCCGCCGCCCGCAGGCACGGCGACTGCCACGCCATCGACATCTCCATGGCCGCGCCGCAACGCGGCCTGCTGCTGCTCGATGCATTGCTGGCGCCGGCCATGGCAACCGACTGGGGCACCTGGCTGCAGCAACTGGAAGCACTGGACGCCGCCTGGTTCGTGCCGCTGCTGTCGGCCCTGCAAGGCGGCCGCCTGCGACGCATCAACCTCATCCTCACCAACACTACCGGCCTGGCCGAATTCAGCGCCAGCCGCGCCGCGCTGCGCAAGTTCTGGATCAAGCCAGGCATGAACCGACTGCTGCCATGACCCGTATTGCTACCCGCCCCTGTAATTTCCGCACTGCCGAACTGCTGCGCCAGAGCGGCGTGCACCCGGTGCTGGCGCGCCTGTTCGCCGCGCGCGGCCTGACCGACGCGCGCGAACTGGCCAGCGAACTGAGCTCGCTGATCGCGCCGGCCAGCCTGACCCACGTCGAAGCCGCCGCCGTCTACCTTGCCGACGCCATCGGCGCCGGCAAGAAGCTGGTGATCGTCGCCGACTACGACTGCGACGGCGCCACCGCCTGCGCCGTGGCTCTGCGCGGACTGCGCATGCTGGGCGCGCAAGTCGATTACATCGTCCCCAACCGCTTCGAATACGGCTATGGCCTCACGCCCGAAATCGTCGAACTGACCGTGCGCGAAAAATCCCCCGACATCATCGTCACGGTGGATAACGGCATCGCCAGCATCGACGGCGTGGCCGAAGCCAACCGCCGTGGCATCGACGTCGTCGTCACCGACCACCACCTGCCGGGCGACTCGCTGCCGGAGGCGCGCGTGATCGTCAACCCCAACCAGCCGCACTGCGGCTTTCCCAGCAAGAACCTGGCTGGCGTGGGCGTGATGTTTTATGTATTGCTGGCGCTACGCGCCGAGATGCGCAAGCGCGGCGCCTTCGACGCCGCCAGCCAGCCGCGCCTGGACGCCCTGCTCGACCTGGTGGCGCTGGGGACGGTGGCCGACGTCGTCAAGCTCGACGCCAACAACCGCATCCTGGTAGCGCAGGGCCTCAAGCGCATGCGCGCCGGCCGCATGCAGCCCGGCATCGCCGCGCTGTTTCGCGCCGCCGGCCGCGAAGCGCGGCGCGCCTCGCCCTTCGACCTCGGCTTTGGACTCGGCCCGCGTCTGAACGCCGCCGGGCGTCTGGCCGACATGTCGCTCGGCATCGAATGCCTGACCACCGACGACGAAGGCCGCGCCTGGGCCATCGCCCACGAACTCGACACCATCAACCGCGACCGCCGCGAAATCGAGTCCGGCATGCAGGATACCGCCATGGCGCTGCTGGACGATTTCGACCCGGCCAACCGTGCGACCATCACCGTATTCGATACGACATGGCACCAGGGCGTGATCGGCATCGTCGCCTCGCGCCTGAAAGACAAGTTCTACCGCCCCACCATCACCTTCGCCCCGGCCGGCGACGGCATCAATATCAAGGGCTCTGGCCGCTCGATCGCCGGCTTCCATTTGCGCGACGCGCTCGACCTGGTGTCCAAGCGCGCGCCCGGCATCATCGAGAAATTCGGTGGTCACGCGATGGCCGCCGGGCTGACGCTGCGCGCCGACGGCTTCGACGCCTTTGCGCAGGCCTTCGAGGATGTCGGCCGCGAGTTATTAAGCGGCAGCGCGCTGGAGCGCGTGATCGAGACCGATGGCCCGCTGGAAGATGCCTATTTCACGCCGCACTTCGTCAGCCTGCTGGATGAACAGGTATGGGGCCAGGGCTTCGGCGCGCCGGTGTTTTGCGACAGCTTCCGGGTGATCAACCAGCGCGTACTGAAGGAAAAGCATTTGAAGCTGTTGCTGGAAAAGGATGGGCGCCGCTATGACGCCATCTGGTTCGGGCACGCGGATGCCCTGCCGGACCAGGCGGTAGTGGCGTTCCGGCTGGATAACAATGAATACAACGGGGTGACGAAGGTGCAGCTGCTGGTGGAGCATGCGCAGGCAGCCTAGCGCTCACTGAATGCCGGATTCGGCGGCAGCCGCCACGCTGTCCCATCTTTCCACGGCCGCAAGCAAGTCGTCCAGGTTGACCGGCTTGGTGAGGTAATCATCCATGCCGGCCGCAAGGCAGCGCTCGCGGTCCTCGTCGAATGCGCCGGCCGTCAGCGCGATGATCGGCAGGCGCGGATGGCCGCAGGTCCGTTCCCACTCGCGCAGGTTTCTGGTGGCTGCATAGCCATCCATCACCGGCATCTGGCAATCCATCAGCACCATATCGGGGATGTTGCCGCCGGTGATGGCATGCAGCGCCTGCTCGCCGTTTTCAAAACTTTCCACCTGCATGCCGCGCTTTTTCAGCATGGCTTCAACCACCTTGCGGTTCATCAGGTTGTCATCCACCAGATGGATGCGGCAGGACGGCAGCGCCCGCTCCGCCTTTTCCTTCACGCCTGCCGCACTGGCGCCGCTGCCCTGTTGCGCGAGCGGGATGGCGTCATGCAAGCCGGCATGGATGCGGAACCAGAAGCGGGAGCCCTTGCCCGGAGTCGTTTCCACCCCCACCGAGCCGCCCATCAGCTTGGCCAGGTTGCTGACGATGGACAGGCCCAGCCCGGAACCGCCGTACTTGCGGGTATTCGAACTGTCGACCTGGGAAAATGGCTGGAACAGCAGCGCCTGCTTTTCCTGCGCGATGCCGATGCCGGAATCCGTCACGGAAAACTCGAGGATGGCGCCCTGGGCATCGCGCGCCACTTCATGCGCCCCGATGCGCACGAAACCCGTTTCGGTGAACTTGACCGCATTGTTGACCAGGTTCGACAACATCTGCCGCAAACGCACCGAATCGGCCTGGTAAGCCTGCGCCGGCGACAGCGCGCCGACGGTTTCCAGCTGCAGGTTCTTGCTTTTTGCCGAAGCGGCAAAAAGCCGGGCGATATCCTCGATGAGGCGCACCGGCATCACCGGCGCGTCATGCAACTCCACCCGGCCGGCCTCGATGCGCGACAGGTCGAGAATATCGTTGAGCAGGGCCAGCAGGACCTGGCCGGAATCGTACACGGTGGTGGCAAAATCCAGCCGCTCGGCCTCGGCCACGTTCGGCGCCATCAGCAACTGCGCCATGCCGAGAATGCCGTTCATGGGCGTGCGCAACTCATGCGACATCGTCGCCAGGAAATGGCTCTTGGCAAGGTTGGCGGATTCGGCAATCTGCTTGGCCTGGACCAGGGCATTTTCGCCGATCTTGCGCTCGGAAATATCCAGCAGCACACCCTCGACATACAGCGGCACGCCATACGCATCGTAGCTGGTGCGGCTGCGTTCCCAGATCCAGCGGAATTCACCGCTGGCATGGCGAATGCGGTATTCCAGCACGTGTATCGGGCGCGCGCCGAGATTGCGGCGAATGGCGCGATCGTCTTCATGGATGATTTGCGCATACGAGCGGACCTTGTCATCGACGAAATCGCTGGCAGGATAACCCGTCAATTCCTCGATGCCGCGACTCATATACGCCATGGCGCCATCGACGCCCACGCGGCTGCGATAGGCGGCGCCAGGAATGTTTTCAACGAGCGTACGGAACTTGGCTTCGCTCTCTTCCTGCAGCATGCGGTGCTGCTCGTTGAGGCGGTCGAGCATGCCATTGATGGCATCGGCGACCTGGGCGATTTCGCGCGTGCCCTGCAGGCTGGCGCGCTGCTCCCCCACGCCCTTGCCGTCGAACTTGCCGGCAAAATCGGACAGGCGCTGCAAGTCTTGCGTCAAATGCACGGCAATCCTGCGGCTGACGCCGTAGGCCAGTCCGAGCGCCAGCAGAGTCGCGCCGAGGTACAGCAACAAGAGGCGACCGCCATCACTCAGCACGACCGAGGAAGTACGCAGCACGATGCTCAGCTCCAGCGGCCGCAACACCTCGGGCAACTCCAGCGACTGCCGTACCATGGCCTTGTCGAGAACGAAGCCGTCGCCGCGCCAGTGGAGCGGCGCTTCCGGCTCCGCCAGGTCGCTCAGCTTGAGGCGATACATCAGGGCGCCCTCGGGAGTCGGGGTGCGCGAATAATAGACGAGCTCGGCCACCAGCAATTCGGCATCGGCGCCGCTGCCCATGATGACCGCGCGTGGCAGCGCGGGATCCGCCATCAGCCTCGCCAGCCACTGGAAGTGCGCATCCCGGAATCCGCCCATGCCGTTGCGGGCGATTTCCTTGCCCTCAAAGTCGGCAAAGAGCAGCGACACCGGGACGCCTTCCACACGCCGCAAGCCCTGCAGGTAAGGGATCAGGTAGGCATCCTTGCCGGCGCTGTCGACCAGCGCGGTCGAGATCAGGCTGCTGGCCGCGGCCGACTTCAACTGTCCGTGGATCGTCTGGATCAGGGTGCCGACGCGGTTGACGTGCAGCTGCATTTCCTTGCCAAGCAGCAGCTGCTGCGCCTGCGCCTGTTCATTGCGGATCACCAGCCAGGAACCGGAGCCGATCAGCAGGATGAAGGTCGCCAGCAGGACGGTGCTGAAACGCGTGATGCGCTGCGCCAGGCTCAGCGTTTGGGTCAGATTTTTCATGCCAGTGAAAGATTTTTTATGCCAGCCGATCATTGCATCGGGACCAGCACGCCATCCTTGCGGAAGCGCGCCATCAACAATTCGCCCGCCCCCAGCGCCTCATGCCGCTCGGCCGTGAATGGCTGGGCATAAAACTTGATCAGTCCGCGATGGTTCCGCACCTTTTCCAGGGCATCGCGCACCTTCACACGGTCTGCGCTGCCGGCAATATTGATGGCCTTGGCGAGGATATGCGTCAAATCGTAGGCATGCGAGACGCCGGTCGGCGCCGCCACGTCTTCCGGCTTCTGCAGGCCAAACTCACTGGACACCCGGAAAAATTTCGCCAGCGCAGCCTTGTCAGCCCTGAAGAAGCTGAAGGTCTGGATCACCGAAAAATCGACCTCCTGCAGCGCGGGGCCCGCCTGCTTGACGAACTCGCCGCCCGCCACCCCCCAGTGGCTCAGGATCGGTACACGCCTGTCGCGCGGCAGCGTGGCCACTTCGCGCACCAGGGTCGCCGCCTCGTCGTCGTTGGCCACCAGGATAATCGCCTTGGCGCCCGCCTTGAGCAAGGATTCGTACTTTTCCACCAGCGAAGTATCCTTGAAGTTGTACCAGGCCGTATGCACGATGGCCGGCACCTTGTTCCTGGCCGCATACTCTTCCGCAGCCGCCCGGTTGCTGCGCCCCCAGCCGGTATTGGTGAGCAGCAGGCCGACCTTGTCAATCTTGCGCGCAGCCACATCCTGCAGCATTTTTGGCATGGCCAGGCTGTCGCGCAAGGAAAGCCGGAACACGCTGTTGGGCTTCATGCCATTATCGATGATGGGATCGGCGGAAGACCAGGGCGCCATCAACAGGATGCCGGTCTCCTTGACGACCGCCATCTCTTCCAGCAGCACCGGACTGAAGCGACCGCCGAACACCGCCACCAGGTCCGGCATCTTGGCAAACTCGCGCATGTTCTTGATGCCACGCGCCGGAATGGAGCCATGGTCGCGCGTCACCAGTTCCAGCGGACGGCCATTCAGGACGCCGCCGGCCGCATTGATTTCGGCAATCGCAATGCGCATGCCTTTTTCTATGGCTTGTGCAGAAATGCTGTTGTCCAGACTGAATTCGGCATCCAGGCCCAGCTTGACGGGTTGCCTGTCGCCGGCCGCCGAGGCGGGCAGACAAAAGACGAAGAGAAGGGAAAGCACGCCAAAAATGCGATTCATGTCTCACAACCTGTTAAAAACAATCAAAGGCCCTGCCACCGGGAGTATGCGCAAAGAGCGCATCATACCTAACATCTTACACCTAGGAAATATTGGCTCTTCTTGGCGTTTTCAAATTCTTCGCAGCAAAAAAATGCCGCCCCTGAACCGGACGGCATTAGCCTCTTGAAAGAGCGGCTGTTTTATTACGAGCGCCCGTCCCAGGCTTTGCGCCGGAACCAGGGTCGCCTCAACGCGTCAGACCGACACGCGCATACGGTCCGCTGCCACGAAGTACTTGCGGGCATGCGCCAGCAGCTGCGCATCGCTCGGGTGATCCGAGGATTCGACAGCGACGACTTTCTCCCCCACGGCATGATGTTGTTTCAGCATGTGCTTGACCAGCACAAGTTTCTCGGCGCCGGGGCCGACGACGAGAATCGCCTCGGCATCTTTGACCGCGTCGACGACCTGGTCGAGGTAATGCGTGTCTTCCGCCACCTTCTTGCCGCCGGTTGCCTTGATTTGCTTGCCTGCAGACTTGATGTGCGTCGCTTCCGAGGCATCGCGGTTGAAGTGAATGACGTGGGCTTCGGTGTGATCAAGCCAGACTACAACGTGTTGGGTATGCATGAGATTCCTTGTTAAGTGAACTTGTATTAAATATGGCGCGCATGCTGCTCGATTTTTTGCTGGCACTGCAGGCAAGTCATTGCCTCGAGTTGCGCTTTCAGGCGATTCTCGGGAATCTGCTCGCCGCATTCCTGGCAAATGCCGAACTGACCGGAGCGCGAGCGCTGGATCGCATCGTCCAGCTGACGCAACGCGACGATCTCGTGCTGCAGCAGCGCGAGGTCTTGCAGGTTTTCGGTACTGGCTTCGGCCCAGTCGCCCGTCTCTTCGAGATGGTTGACGAGCGCAAGCTGCTCGGTCTCGCCTTCCGTATGGAGACGCCGGCGCAAGTCGCTCAGCAGTTCTGCGCGGCGCGCTTGCAGTGCTGTAAGGACGTTTTCTTTATCCACCCTATTTCCTCCCATGGATTGGTTTTATTTCTCTGAGACCATGTTACAAACTTGAAAACAAATTTTACTTGATTTAGATCAACCACATTTTACGGAATCGAATAATGTTGAGAAGCAACTCGCTTCTCATGCATTTGCATGATTTCTTTCACCCATTAAATGCTTTAAGTTGGGTGATGGCGTGAATGCGCAGGCCTTGGCCTATCCGGCATTTTATTCCATGCAAATTTTGCTTCGGTCGCAGGGGGCCGAGGCCATGACCAATGCAGCCGGAAAAAATCCGGCAAGCAATGACAGGAGACACAAGATGAACACCAATAAAAAGTCATTTATGTTCATGCTGTACATGGCACTGGTTTTGCCGATTACGGGTTGCGGCGGTGGCGGCGACGCTACGCCGGCAGTGGCCGCTGCCATCGCTACCTCCACGGTGGCGACCACGACCACCACGACCAATGCCATTGCCACGCTGGGTCAAGGCGCTGTCCTGGTGGATGGCGTGTTGGCTTCGGATCCGAAGGAAAGCATTTACGTGCGCAAGGTCGGCCATGGCCCGCATACCATTGTCCTGGTGCCAGGCAACAATACTTCCGGCGCGACCTTCGATGGCATGCTGGCGACATTCCGCTCGATCGATGCGCTGAATGATGCTTACACGGTCTACACTTTTGATTATCGCGGCAGCGGCAAATCGAGCTATAACCGGAAAATCACTGCGCTGAAGGATTTCGCACTGGATTTTGAAAAAGTCATGAATCAGATCAGTGATTTTCCGAAGTCTGGCGTGACACTGGTCGGCTACTCCTTGGGGTTTGGCGTGGGCCTGGAAATGCTTATTGCCAATCCGAACCGCTATGCGAAGCTGGTCAGCCTGGCGGGGATCGGCACCCGCGGCGTGCGTGTCAGTTTCACGGCGGCGCAGGCCGGCACCGATGCAGCTGGCCAGACCTGGGCCAACGGCGACTGGGTGACGGTATCTGATGACACCAAAGGCACCATTGCCACCGAATTCCAGCAGCGCTCCTGGCAAGGCGACCAGAGAACCTTCACCAATGTAAAAAATATCTGGGATCTGCTGGTGTACAACGATGTCCTGAAATACGACCTTGCCAAGGCATTCACCGCAGCTGCGATCACCGATCCGACATTTTTGTCTGTGCCAGACTACACCAATTCGCTGATCGACGGCTTCTATATCCAGTACATGCCCGAGTCCCTGTACTATGCGCACAAGTTCAATGTTTCCAATGCCAACGTCACCAAGCCGACGCCCAATGCCAACGGCGCGGCGGTGCAGATTGCCGCCGATGGCCGACTGGCGACACTGCTCACTGGCAAGCAAGCCTTGCTGGTCAAGGCCAGCACCGATTTCGGCGCCTGGCGCGGCGATCAAGTCATCTACGACAATTACACTGCCACTTCCAAATATGATTTGAAACAGGCAGGTGCGAGCGTGAACGCCGTGATGATCAATCCGAATCAGGGTTTTGACCATGGCTTCCCGGTCGCGCGGCCGCTGGAAACCGTGCGCATCATCGACACCTTCATCAAAGGTGGCTTGACTGCAGCCAGCGCCTCCACCGCACTCGGCAATGCGACGGTGAATTACTATCCGCATGCCGAAACCACCTGGGAAACCAATACCTTCACCGGATTTTAATTTGGCCGGCAGAAGAAACTGGGCGAGCGATGGATCAACTGGCCGGCATTGTCATCAGCCGTTGTGCCAGCGCCGCCTTGTCATGCACATCCAGCTTGCTGTAGGCATTGCTTAACTGGCTGCGCACCGTATGTGGCGAGACGCCCAGCTCGCGTGCGATTTCCTTGCTGCTGAGGCCCTCTGCGAAGCGGCGCGCCACGGCATATTCACCTGGCGTCAACAGGGCTTGCTGGTCAATCGCATGGGCCACGCATACCAGGTAAGTATCCTGGCGGCGCACCGTGACTTCGATATGCCGGCCGCGATAGACAAGGCCTTTTTCTGCGCAATGCAGCAGTGCGGCCGGCAAACTGTTGTGCGAACAGGCCGGCCATTCGCGCGCCAGCAAGGTAAAGAAGTGCGGATCACCCGCTTCAATGGCACCACGTATGCCGACCAGCGCCGAAGCGCGCAGCACATGTTGCGGGTCTAGCCGGTTCAAGACGGCGCTACGATTGAGGTCGATCGCCCGCGACACATGAAACCAGGCAGCATGAAGGCATTCCGTTTGCGATGCATGGAATGCGCAGTTGTCGCTGCGGTACAGCACCATCCAGCGTCCGACATTGCCGGCAGTCGGCGCATCACCATACAACATCAAATGCCGTATCTGGTGCTTATGCGTGAACGCCGCCACGTCATCGAGCTTTTGCTGACGATAAAGGGCTTGGCAATCAACCTGCAGCGGACTGTTCAAGCCAGTCAGATAAGCGCCGGTGACCGGATCGGTCGCCGCAACCTCGCGGTAATCGGTCAGCAGCGACGCATCCCGGTTATAGACATGGGCTTGCACGATCTGCAGACTGACCGGCGCCTCGGCCTGGTTTTCTCCCATGCCGAATACCGCACCGTCGAAGCCGATCCAGGGCTGCAGCAAGTGCAGCGCCTGTTCCGGAAAAGCGCTCAAGGATGAATTTTCCGCGACATGGTAGAGATCAACCAAGGTGCGCGAGAATGCCTGCATTGGAAGCTCCCTGTCGGTTAGTTGGCCCCTCGTCGGTCAGTGAATGATAATGGCCGCGCCAGCGCACGAGAAAAAGCTGCAACAAACTCTTGCGTTTTGTCAACACCAACGCACCACAAGGAAATCATTCTAAATCGCGTCTTTACTGCTACGAAATTAACCTTTCACGAGCTTGGTGATGTATAGCGACAGGAGGGAAACTTCGAACAACCGTAGAACTGAGAGCCCGCGTTTTGGCCAGACTTCGCGATTCTCAATATCAGTGCGTTGCCGCACTTCGGACATGTGGTCGTACTTGAAAATCGTTCCTTCAAATCTGCGACATGCTTTTGCCGGGTGTCCCATGTCTGGGGCAGCATGCCATTATTAAGCGCTGAAACAAGCTGCTGAACTTCATCGTCACTGAATAGAACCTGAGATCTAGATTTAAAGTACGACAAATATCCATGTGTCAGCACATTGGATGGCATCGGAGTTTTGAATTTGCAATCGCCCCAGAACATAACAACCGAATGAATTTTGTCGTGCTCAATACCCAAAAACTGAGATAGTGCTCGAGTATGGCGATAGTTCTGGTGTAGCGGATTCTGGAATCGATATTTTTTGCCGAATAAGCTTTGCGTCCATTGCCGATCCTGTTCACCTCCAAAAATCCAACCCTTCATATTTTTCGTCTCCACGACAAATATTCCAAATCTTGAGACGATCACATGATCTATCTGTGTAGTCCCGTTCGATGTTGGGAGCGTGACGTTGTTAAGTTTGAAATAGGTGTCGGAATCGAGAAACAGGTGTGCCAAGCTGCCTTGCACCTCGCCGAACCATCCCCTAACCAATGACGAAAGAGATATGACTATGTCATACCGTCAAGTCTTCTGGCCACAGAAAGTATGGACCAAATCGAGACTTTTCGATGAATTCCCCACCGGCGATTTCGCCTTTTTTCGAAAGATGGTTTGCACCGTTTCTGGCTTCCAGATATCCACCATCAATAAGCTTCGTTATTAATTCTTCAGTCTTTACACCAAGCTTTTTCGCCAGTTTGGAAGTGGTAAGCTTTTCCGATTTATCTTCTTCGTTTACTGACGCGTCCGTCTCACGATCCACCATTTCAAGTGAAATCCGTATTTCATCGCTGATACGAATAATCCGCTGCGATTCTTCGTATGCATCCTTGTAGACATCTGCATCATCAATCCGATTAACCAATACGCCCATTTCGTTGTTATTGATTTGGCTGAATTCGTACAGGTTAAGGCTTGAAATGATGCACACCTCTTCATTCAGATAACACTTCGCATGCAAGTTCTTGCAATAGCTGGTGCGTACATAGTTCAGACCTTTCAGCCAGTTGATTTCGTTTGGCTGAAGTTCGCTTTTTCCGTACACGATCCTCACGTCGATTTTCAGACGGTTCTTGTCTTCTAGCAGTTCCTTGATCCGGTCATTCAGTTTGAGGAACGGACTAATAAGAATCAACCTGTCCTTTGCATTTTTGATCAATTCTTCCAGGAAGTAATTGATCGCACTGGTATTCAAAAATTTTGCCACGTTTCCCTTTCTGTTCTGTATTCCGTCTGACCTAGCTTCCATCGACGACGTTGATCTGTCGTACATTTCACCTACGAGTAAGGATTAACGAGTTCGAAAACCACACTCATCGGACTGCTTCCCGTGTGACTGTCATACCGGACCGGCCCATAGTAAATAAACGGCGCAGCCTTGCCATTGCCCAGTTTGCCTTCACGCACAAACAGGTGAATGGTGATCCCAAATTTTTGATGCTCGATGATTTCCTGGCCGCGCTTGCTGGCCGGCGTCGTGGTATTTTGGCTTTGCCAATGAAAATGGGTGTCGTCGATCCAATGGTCCAGATAGCGATGGTCTTCCGATTTGCCCTGCTTGTTCAGCGTGACCAGCAGCACATGCGCTTTCTTGTCGCTCAAATTGACATGACCGACATTCCAGCTACCAGGATTAAAGCTTTCACCGAAAAGCGCAGGAATATCTTCGCGCATGAAGGATTGCCCCATGGCGATGTCGAGCTGGTCGAGAACCGCTCTGAAACGTGCCAATGTACGCATCTCGTCAGTCGCTGGCATGTCTTCGTAATCCGGATTATGAGCGTGAAGCATGTATCCGCCACTAGGCGACTTGAGCACCTCGCGCAACAAATATTGGCTGTCGCCGCTCCCATCATCATCGCGCTCGATGGCCACAACCGCACCAGTGATAGAACCAGCATTCGTCGGCGACAAATGCTCCAGCAACAGGTAATCGCCATCGCGAATGGGATTTTTCCCGCCGTTCATTGAGTTGCCCGAAGCGCGGGCAATAAAGTGGCGTTGCGGGTCCAAACGACCAAATCCCGCCCCAAGGCCCCGGTATTCCTCGACATCTGCAGAGCCAGTTTTAAAATGGCCGCAAGCGATTTTCAAATTCGGGAAATACGGCAACTCGGTGCGGTTAGGGTTTGCCGCATTCACAGTGCGCTGGAATAGCAGCACATTGCTCTGTTCCTCCGAACTTGTTTGACGAATTTCATAGGCAGCAAGACGATAATCCACCAATTCTTGCACCATGAATTGAAACTCATCGCAATATTCTGCGGCGACCAAAAACGATGGGCGGAAATACCCGTCAATCACCTTGAAGAACGAGGGCACATCGGCCGCGCGATTGCCTCCAACCCATGCATTGATGGGGTTGTCTTGCCAGTAACGGCGCCAAGCAGCGTTATCACCGTCAGATAATTTTCTTTGTGCTGCTGGCAAATCCGTGAGCAATCTTCGGCGACGTTGCAGCACGTCCCACGAGCGTGCAGCTAATGCATCCACCACCGGAGCCGCATGCCATCCATCCAGTTCTTGAAAAGCCTCCAGCAAAACCATTTTAAAACTCTTGGTCATCGAAGTGGTTTCGACGTCCTTTAAAAAGTCGCAGTGTGCAGCGACAGCAGTCCCTTCGAGCGAGGTCAAATCACCCATGACGCCAAGCAGCTCAAACCAGCTGCCATATTGTTTGCGCATCGTTTGCACGCTCGCCCCAGCACGATAAAACTCAACGAGTGAAGGCCTGCGTCCAAGCCCTTCCCGCAGTGCCTCATACTCTTTTTTAATGCCATCGCCATCGAGCGACTTAAGAAAATCGATCAATTGCAAGTCATAATTCACATAGCAACCATCCGGCAATGCCAAGCGACCATGTTCGGCTTTGCGCGCGAATTCAGCCAATTTCTTGTAGCTACTGCCGACATCGAATAGCGCCTGTGGCTTATGCAAAAAGCTCTTGTGATTGCCGATGAAATCGAGCACCACCAATTTTTCCTTGCCCTCGCTCTTGCGTAAGCCACGACCAAGCTGCTGAAGGAAGAGAATCTTGGATTCCGTCGGTCGCAGCATCATGACTGTGTCGATGGCAGGCAAGTCAACGCCTTCGTTGAACAAGTCAACAGAAAAAATCACATCAAGCCTGCCATCCCTCAGCCGCTCCAGAGCATCCCCTCGGCTCATACTTGACCCGGCATAGACTGCAGCACAATTGACACTTTCTTTTTCAAACTGGTGCGCCATGAATTCGGCATGCGCGATCGAAACGCAAAACGCCAGGGTGCGCAGCTGTTTATGTTTACGCCACTCCCTGAGAGCGTGCCTTGAGCGCCCCAAGGTTGCCAGCTTATTGGACAGTTTTTCAGGATCGAACCGCCCGTTACGCCAGGGTATTTCCGAGTAGTCCACCGTATCGTCATAGATGCCGAAATAGTGGAATGGCACTAGCAGGTCAGAGTGAATGCCGTCAAATAAGCCACAAGTGAATACCAGATTGTCATCACACAGCGACAAGATATCCGATTGATCGGAACGGTCTGGCGTGGCGGTCAGCCCGAGCAAAAAGCGCGGCGAAAAATAACTGAGCAAACGCCGATAGGTAGGGGCCGCCGCGTGGTGAAACTCGTCAATGACAATGTAATCGAAATGCTGGGGCGAAAAGCGCTCCAAGTGAGAATCACGCCCCAATGTTTGTACGGAAGCACACAGGACATCGACCTCGATATCCCGCGTCTGCCCCATATAGAAGCCGACCCGGCAACGGGGCCGGATACGCAGGAAAGTTTCGGCCGCTTGATTTAATATTTCTTCGCGGTGGGCGACGAACAAAACCCGGCGAGCACCTGCCTGTTCCGCATCAAACGCAGCAAGCCAAGTCTTGCCAAGGCCAGTGGCCAATACCACCAAGCCGCGACGAAAGCCCTCATGGCGCGTCTGCGCCAATGCCTCCAATACATCGACTTGTACGGCAGTTGGCTCGGGCGGCGGTTCTTGTTCCTGACTGCCCGTCTCTACTGCGCGCGGCGGCGGCACACGACGTGCCTCATACCGATCAATCCAGGCATCGCTTAATGGGAGGCTGCGCGGATGGGAAAATAGCTCATCGAATCTGGCGCGAATCTCTAAAAACCCAGGATCTCCCGGATAATCGACACGGTAATTCCATTCGAGGCCGTTTTGCAGGGCTTGCCTGCTGATATTGCTTGAGCCGACGAAGGCAGTGCCCTGCAATCCGCCTTCGTCGCGAATGCTCGCGAATAAATAGGCTTTCAAATGGAAGCTGCTTCCCGCTGACTCATGCACACGTACTTGCGCCCCCTGCTCCTGCAGCAGCATCAACAGACGCAGCGCCTCCGGATCGGTAACATCGAGGTAATCGCTGGTCAATATCCTGATGCGCACTCGCGCAAAATTCCCGCCGTCTTGTTTCACAAGTGCGCTTTGCAAATCCGGCAGCAGCAAGCGAAGTCCGGTCGTTTTGATGAAGGCGACTGCCAAATCGACTTCCGAAGCCTTGTTCATGGCCGCGCATAAATGCGGCAAGAACGGATCGTCGCCGCCTGTCACAAGCCGACTTTGTCCCGGCATGGTGCGCATGATGATGGCATTGAGCCATTGCTCCGAGCGCCCCGGACGCTGGTCAGCTGTATGCCAACAGTCGATACTCAGGAGGTCCGGCAATACACCCAACCATTCGCGAAGTTGGGGCTCGCTGACGTCAGTGAAGTGGCGACCGCCTTGCGTCCGCTCGCCGACACCAATTTTAAAACTGAGATAAAAAGCCCCACCCGGCTTCAGCGCTGCCCAGAGCGATTGCAAGGCCGCAGGAATTTCCGTTGCCGGCAAATGGAGCAGACTTGCGCAGGCCCATATGCCGTCGTAACAAGAAATCTCGCGTACATCGGCAAAACGACGAACTGCGACTTCGATCCCGACATGTGCAGTTGCAAGACGCGCCAATTCAGTCGAGGCATCAAACGCTGCGACTCGGAAGCCGCGTTGCAAGAATGCTTTGGCGTCCCGCCCCGAGCCACAGCCAGCGTCGAGGACCATGCTACCGGGGCTCAGTACAGAAATGAATCGGTCGTATAGAACCGACATATCAACGCTGACAGTATTAGTAAAAAAATCTGCCGCGTTGTTATTGTAATAAGTGAGCGTATCGGTCATGCGCAGGTCATTCGGAAACGAAGAAAGAGGTCAACTGATTTAATTAACAAAATGCATTGTACAGATAGCATCAAGATTTTTGCTTTCTTGTATTGCAAAGTCTGCCACCAAGCGTCAAAGAGGCCAAAAATGCAATTTCGGCAATTAAGTTGGTGGCAGGCGAACCGCCATGCGTCCTGCCCCCTGCCCCTAAGCTATAATGTCCGGTTTTACCGCACACACTAAAATCCACCATGGAAGCAGAACGCCTCAACGCCCTTTCCGCCCTGCTGGCGGACCTCACCACCCGTGAGGTTGAACTTCGGGGGTATCTTTGACTTCGCTGCCAAGTCAGAGAAACTAGAGCAAGTCAACGCCGAACTGGAAGACCCGAACGTCTGGAATGACCAGAAACGGGCCCAGGACCTCGGCCGTGAAAAGAAATCCCTCGAAGCCATCGTCACCTCGCTGACCGAGATCGAATCCGGCCTGCGCGACGCCGCCGACCTGTTCGATATGGCGCGCGAGGAAGGCGACGAAGACACCCTCATAGCCATCGAGACCGATGCCGAAGAACTGCGCAAGCGCGTCGAAGGCATGGAATTCCGCCGGATGTTCAACAATCCGATGGACCCCAACAACTGCTTCATCGATATCACCGCCGGCGCCGGCGGCACCGAGGCGCAGGACTGGGCCTCGATGATCATGCGCCAGTACCTGCGCTATTGCGAGCGCAAGGGCTTCAAGACGGAAATCCTGGAAATGTCCGAGGGCGAAATCGCCGGCGTCAAGACTGCCTCGATCAAGGTCGAGGGCGACTATGCCTACGGCTTCTTGCGCACCGAGACCGGCGTGCACCGCCTGGTGCGGAAATCCCCGTTCGACTCGGCCAACGGCCGCCACACGTCGTTCTGCAGCCTGTTCGTCTATCCGGAAGTGGATGACTCGATCGACATCGACATCAATCCGGCCGATGTGCGCGTCGATACCTACCGCGCTTCCGGCGCCGGCGGCCAGCACATCAACAAGACCGACTCGGCCGTGCGCCTGACCCACGCGCCGTCCGGCATCGTGGTGCAGTGCCAGAACGACCGCAGCCAGCACCGCAACCGCGCCGAAGCCTGGGACATGCTGAAGTCCAAGCTGTATGAACTGGAACTGCGCAACCGCATGAGCGAGCAGCAGAAGCTGGAAGACTCCAAGACCGATGTCGGCTGGGGCCACCAGATCCGCTCCTACGTGCTGGACCAGTCGCGCATCAAGGATTTGCGCACCGGTCACGAAGTCGGCAATACCAAGGCCGTGCTGGATGGCGACCTCGACGACTTCATCGGCGCTTCGCTCAAGCAAGGCGTTTAACAATACAAACAGGCTTTACCACATGACTCAGCACACTGCTCCAGCATCCGACAATGCGGCCCAGCCGCTCGACGAAGGCTCCATCATCGGCGAGCGCCGCGCCAAGCTGGCGGCGATCCGCGAAAATGGCGTCGCCTTCCCCAACGATTTCCGCCCGCAGCACAAGGCAGCCGACCTGCAGGCGCAGCACGGCGAAGCTACAGCCGAAGCGCTGGAAGAACAGGCCGTCAAGGTCGTGGTGGCCGGCCGCATGATGTTGAAGCGCGTGATGGGCAAGGCCTCGTTCGCCACGCTGCAGGATGCCTCCGGCGCCCGCGCCGATGGCCGCATCCAGCTCTTCATCACGAAGGACCTGCTCGGCGAGGAAGCCTATGCCGCCTTCAAGCACTATGACTTGGGCGACATCCTCGGCGCCGAGGGCACGCTGTTCAAGACCAAGACCGGCGAACTGTCGGTGAAGGTATCCAACCTGCGCCTGCTGACCAAGTCGCTGCGTCCGCTGCCGGACAAGTTCCATGGTCTCGCCGACCAGGAAACCAAGTATCGCCGGCGCTATGTCGACCTGATCATGAACGAGGACACGCGTCGCACCTTCAAGGCGCGCACCGCTGCGCTGTCGTCGATCCGCCGCTTCATGGAAAAGAACGACTTCATGGAAGTCGAAACGCCCATGCTGCACGTGATCCCGGGCGGCGCCGCGGCCAAGCCTTTCATCACCCACCACAATGCGCTGGACATGCAGATGTACATGCGCATCGCCCCCGAGCTGTACCTGAAGCGCCTGGTGGTGGGCGGCTTCGAGCGCGTCTTCGAAGTCAACCGCAACTTCCGCAACGAGGGTGTGTCGCCGCGCCACAATCCTGAATTCACCATGATGGAATTCTATGCGGCGTATGTCGATTACCAGTGGCTGATGGAATTCACCGAACAGGTGATCCGCCAGGCCGCAGTCGATGCGCACGGCACCGCCAGCCTGACCTACCAGGGCCGCGAACTCGATCTGTCCAAGCCCTTCGAGCGCCTGACCATCGTCGGCGCCATCAACAAGTACGCGCCGCAATACACCAGCGAACAATTGCAGCACGACGACTACCTGCGCCACGAACTGCGGCGATTGGGCGTCAAGCCGCACGCCCACGCCGGCCTGGGCGCGCTGCAACTGGCGCTGTTCGAGGAAACCGCTGAAGCGCAACTGTGGAACCCGACCTACATCGTCGACTACCCTGTCGAAGTCTCGCCGCTGGCGCGCGCATCCGACACGGTGCCCGGCATTACCGAGCGCTTCGAGCTTTTCATCACCGGCCGCGAGATCGCCAACGGCTTCTCCGAGCTCAATGACGCCGAAGACCAGGCCGCGCGCTTCCAGGCGCAGGTGGCCGCCAAGGAAGCCGGCGACGACGAAGCCATGTATTACGACGCCGATTACATCCGCGCGCTCGAATATGGCTTGCCGCCGACCGGCGGCTGCGGCATCGGCATCGACCGCCTGATGATGCTGATCACCGATTCGCCGAACATCCGCGACGTCATCCTGTTCCCGCACCTGCGCCGGGAAGACTGATCGCTTTTGCTGGCGATGCGAACGAAGGGCCGCGCTGCGGCCCTTTTTTATTGCATATTCAGACAACGTTTGCCATACTACTCAAATCGTTTCATAAATCGTTTCATGAAATGAATCTGATACGCCACAATCCTCCTATGAAAGGTGCGAGCCTTATTGGTTCGAAAATCGTTTCATGACTCAGGCCGAAAAAGTTCTGCAAACCTTGCGCACCTGGCGCAGGATGCCCGCTGGCGAACTGCTCAAGCGCCTGGATGTGAGCCGGCCGACCTTGATGCGCGCCATGGAGGAACTGGGCCCGCAAGTGGTGACGCGGGGCCGCGCCAGACGCACAGCGTATGCCGCGCGCAGGGAGATTCGCGGCAATGCCAGCCCCATACCATTGTTCCGGATCGATGAAACAGGAAGGGGCCATGAGGCGGCGCTGCTTGAGCCAGTTTATCCGCAGGGCTGCGCATTGCAATTCAAGGAGCCTTTTCAGTGGCCGCTGGAGGATGCCATGCAGGACGGCTGGTTCGAGGGTTTGCCCTATCCTCTGGACGACATGCGGCCGCAAGGTTTTCTTGGCAGAAATTTTGCCCATCACTATGCGCCGCTGCTGCAAGTGCAGGATGACGTGCTCGCCTGGGGTGAGGACGATGTTCTGCACGCATTGACTTTGTTGGGATGGGACCAACCCGGCAACTACATCCTGGGTGAGGCCGCCTATCGGAAGTTTCTTCAAGAGACACAGGCCGGCATCCATTTTTTATCGGACCAGGAGATTGGCGCAACCTATCCTGCAAGCGCCACGGATGCCCTGCACTATGGCGTCGCGGATTCTTCTGCTGCGGGCGAGTTTCCGAAATTTACGGCGCGCCGCCTGCTGGATGGAAAGCCGACCCATGTCATCGTCAAATTTTCCGGCGCAGACGCCTCGCCGCAAGAGCAGAGATGGTCAGACTTGCTGGTGTGCGAGCATCTGGCCCTGGGCACGATTGCCGAGACACTCGAAATCAATGCGGCGCGCAGCCGCATCCATCAGATGGGCAGTCGCACCTTCCTGGAAGTGGACCGCTTCGACCGGCATGGCGAGTTTGGGCGCTCGGGGGTTTGCACCTGGTCATCGCTTAATGCGGCCCTCATTGGCTTTGCCGGAAAGTCCTGGCTCGCCGGCGCTGACGCTTTGCTCAAACGACGCTTGATTTCGGCAGAGGTGGCCAGCGACATCCGCCGGCTGTGGCATTTTGGTCAGCTCATCGCCAATACTGACATGCATGATGGCAACCTGGCTTTCTTCCCTGGTTTGGCCCTGTCTCCTGCTTATGACATGCTGCCGATGCTGTACGCGCCACAACGCGGCGTCGAACTGGTGGAGCGCACCTACGCCCCGCAAGTACCGTTGCCCGGCGAACGCGATGACTGGGTTCTCTGTGCCGAAGCCGCCCTGGCGTTCTGGCGCCGGGCTGCTGCTGACAGCAGGATCAGTCCGGGATTCAAGAAAATTTGCGCTGAAAACGCCGGCAAGCTGGAAAAAGCGCTGGCGACGCAGCGCGCTTGATTTACTTCGCTTCCTCGATCCAGGCCGCCTGGATCGCTTCGAGGATCTTTTCGCCGGAACGGTTGTGGTCGTCGTCGAAGCCATCCAGTGCGCAGACCCAGTTGAACAGGTCGGTGAAACGCACCGTCAGCGGATCGACGTCCGGATATTTGTCGTGCAAGTCTTCGGCGATCTGGGTGATGTCGGTCCATTTCATGGCTGTGCCCTCAATGATTTTCGCTGACTTGGTTGATGGTGTATTTCGGAATCTCGATCACCAGGTCTTCGTCGCCGACCACCGCCTGGCAGGACAGGCGCGATTGCGCTTCCAGTCCCCAGGCCATGTCGAGCAGGTCTTCTTCCTTTTCCTGCGCTTCATTCAACGAATCGAAGCCTTCGCGCACCACCACGTGGCAGGTGGTGCAGGCGCAGGATTTTTCGCAGGCATGCTCGATCTCGATGTCATGCTCGAGCAGGGTGTCGCAGACGGTCTTGCCCTTTTGCGCGTCGATGACGGCGCCTTCCGGGCAGAGAGTGGCATGGGGCAGGACAACGATCTGGGGCACGGATTACCTCGGGTTCAAATGGTTTAATTTATTCTGTCGCCGTTTCAGGCGATCTCGTCGAGCTTCTTGCCGGACAGGGCCTGGCGCACGCTGCGGTCCATGCGGCGCGCGGCAAAGTCTTCGGTGCCGGCGGCCAGCGCCTGCACTGCCGCCTTGATGGCGTTGTGGTCGCTGCCCTGCACCAGCCGGCGCAGATTCTCGATCAGGGCAAGTATCGCCACGCGTTCCTCGTCATCCAGCAGGCTTTCATCGACTGCCAGCGCAGATTCGGTCGCCAGCAGGATGCGCTCGGCTTCGACCTGCTCCTCGCGCAGCGCGCGCGCCTGCATGTCGGTTGCGGCCGAGCTGAAGGAGTCCTGCAGCATTTTGGCGATCTCGCCGTCCGACAGGCCATACGACGGCTTGACGGTGATCGAAGACTCGACGCCCGAGCGCAATTCGCGTGCCGACACCGACAGCAAACCGTCGGCATCGACCTGGTAGGTGATGCGGATGCGCGCGGCGCCGGCCGCCATCGGCGGGATGCCATGCAGCTCGAATTTCGCCAGCGAACGGCAGTCGGACACCAGCTCGCGCTCGCCCTGCACCACGTGGATCGCCAGCGCGGTCTGGCCATCCTTGAAGGTCGTGAATTCCTGGGCGCGCGCGCACGGAATCGTGGAATTGCGAGGGATGACTTTCTCGACCAGCCCGCCCATGGTCTCGATGCCGAGCGACAGCGGGATCACGTCCAGCAGCAGCCAGTCATCGCCCGGCGCGCGGTTGCCGGCCAAAAGATTGGCCTGGATCGCCGCTCCCAGCGCCACCACCTTGTCGGGGTCGATGTTGGCCAGCGGCGTGGTCTTGAAGAATTCGCCGACCGCCTTGCGGATGTGCGGCATGCGGGTGGCGCCGCCGACCAGCACCACGCCGTCGACGTCCTCTTCGGTCAGGCCGGCGTCACGCAAGGCCTTCTTGCACGGCGCCATGGTTTTCTTCACCAGGTGCTGGGTGATCTCGGCGAAAGTCGCCGCGGAAAGCGTCAGGTGCACCTGCTCGCCGCTTTGCAGCACGGCGTCGATCTGGGTTTCGGACTTGGCGGAGAGCAGTTCCTTGGCTTCGCGCGACTTGACCATCAGCAGGCGCGTATCCTGGTCCGACAAGGGCGCCAGCTTTTCCTGCTCGATGATCCAGCACAGCAGGCGGTGGTCGAAGTCGTCGCCGCCCAGCGCCGAGTCGCCGCCGGTGGCCAGCACTTCGAAGACGCCCTTGGTCAGTTTCAGAATCGAGATATCGAAGGTGCCGCCGCCGAGGTCGTAGACGGCATAAATGCCTTGCGGATTGTGGTCGAGGCCATAGGCGATGGCGGCCGCTGTCGGCTCGTTCAGCAGGCGCAAGACATTCAGGCCGGCCAGTTTGGCGGCGTCCTTGGTGGCCTGGCGCTGGGCGTCGTCGAAATAGGCCGGCACCGTGATCACCGCGCCGACCAGTTCGTCGCCGAGGGCGTCCTCGGCCTGCTGGCGCAGGGTCGCGAGGATTTCCGCCGAGATTTCAACCGGGCTCTTGACGCCGGCGACTGTCTTCAGCTGCACCATGCCCGGGGTGTCGAGGAAATCGTAAGGCATGTTCTCGGCGTGGGCGATATCCTTGAGGCCGCGCCCCATGAAGCGCTTGACCGAGACGATGGTATTTTTCGGGTCGATCACTTGCGCGGCCTGCGCCTTGTAGCCGATGTGGGCATGGCCGTTGGGCAGGTAGCGCACCACCGACGGCAGCAACGCCCTGCCCTCCTCGTCGGCCAGCACTTCCGGGATGCTGCTGCGCACGGTGGCGACCAGCGAATTGGTGGTACCGAGGTCGATCCCGACCGCCAGCCGATGCTGGTGCGGCGCGGTGGACATGCCCGGCTCGGAGATTTGCAGAAGCGCCATAAACTATTGTTTCCTAATCGCTGACCAGGTCGAATACCCTGGCCACTTCATCTTCGAATTTTTCGACGAACATCATGCGCCGCACGCCAAGCGCCGCCGCAGCGAAATCGCCGGCATCAAGCTGCGCCGCAAGACCTGCGACTTCCGTCTTGCGCGCCGCGCGCAGCTCTCCTTCCAGGCTTTCCAGCGCGCCGATGTCCTTGGCCGCATGGGCGTCTTCCAGCGCTTCGCGCCATTCCATCTGCTGCATCAGGAATGCCGCCGGCATGGCGGTGTTGGATTCGACCTGCAGATCGACGCCGTTGAGCTCGCACAGATATTTCGCCCGTGCCAGCGGATTTTTCAGGGTCTTGTAGGCTTCGTTGGCGCGCGTTGCCCATTGCATGGCCACGCGCTTTTCTGCGCCGCTGGCACTGGCGAAGCGGTCCGGGTGCGCCTGGTTCTGCACTTCGTGGTAGGCGCGGTCCAGCGCTGCGAGGTCGATCTCGAAACTCTGCGGCAGTTGGAAAAGGTCGAAGTGGTTTTGCATGGTTTCTTAAAACAAAAGCCTGTCAGCACGCCAACAGGCTCAGGCTTGCGCGGACGATGACGCCATCGGGCGCCCTTGCCTCACATCAGATGCGGAAGCTCTCGCCGCAGCCGCATTCGTCTTTCACGTTGGGATTGCGGAACTTGAAGCCTTCGTTCAAGCCTTCGCGCGCAAAATCCAGTTCGGTGCCGTCGATGTACGGCAGGCTCTTGGGATCGACGAAGACTTTCACGCCGTGCGATTCGAATACCTGGTCGTCGTTGGCGCTCTCGTCGACATACTCCAGCTTGTAGGCCATGCCTGAGCAGCCGGTGGTGCGCACGCCGAAACGCAGGCCGATGCCCTTGCCGCGCCGCTCGATGTAACGGCTGATGTGTTTCGCCGCTTTTTCCGTCAATGTGATTGCCATCTTGCTTTCCTCAACGCCTCGCCATTCCGGGCGAGGATATCCTGCACCTGCCTGCTGCCGGCGCCTACGACTTACGCCGCTTCCTTGGCCGCGCCGTGCTTGGCCTGGTAATCCTGCACCGCCGCCTTGATGGCGTCTTCCGCCAGGATCGAGCAGTGGATCTTCACCGGCGGCAGCGCCAGCTCTTCGGCGATCTGGGTGTTCTTGATGGCGAGCGCCTGGTCGAGCGTCTTGCCCTTGACCCATTCGGTCACCAGCGACGACGAGGCAATTGCCGAGCCGCAGCCGTAGGTCTTGAATTTCGCATCCTGGATCACGCCGTCTTCGCCGACCTTGATCTGCAGCTTCATGACGTCGCCGCAAGCCGGTGCGCCGACCATGCCGGTGCCGACCGTATCGTCGCCCTTGTCGAAGGCGCCGACGTTGCGCGGGTTTTCATAGTGGTCGAGGACTTTTTCCGAATATGCCATTTTGTGCTCCTGTATAGGGTGTTAGTGTGCTGCCCACTGGATCGAGTTGATATCGATCCCTTCCTTGTGCATATCCCACAGCGGCGAGAGTTCGCGCAGCTTGCCGACCTTGTCCTTGAGCAGCTTGATCGTGAAATCGATGTCTTCTTCGGTGGTGAAGCGACCGATGGTGAAGCGGATCGAGCTGTGCGCCAGTTCGTCGCTGCGGCCCAGCGCGCGCAGCACGTAGGACGGCTCCAGGCTGGCCGAGGTGCAGGCCGAGCCGGAAGACACGGCGATATCCTTGATCGCCATGATCAGCGATTCGCCTTCGACATAGTTGAAGCTGACGTTGAGGTTGTGCGGCACACGGTGCTCCATGTCGCCGTTGATATAGACTTCCTCGATTTCCATCAGGCCCTTGGCCAGGCGGTCGCGCATGGCGCGGATGTGCGTCAGTTCGCTGTCCATTTCCTCGCGGGCGATGCGGAAGGCTTCGCCCATGCCGACGATCTGGTGCGGCGCCAGCGTGCCCGAGCGCAGGCCGCGCTCGTGACCGCCGCCATGCATCTGCGCCTCGATGCGCACGCGCGGCTTGCGGCGCACGTACAGCGCGCCGATGCCCTTGGGGCCGTAGGTCTTGTGGGCGGAGAAGGACATCAGGTCGACCTTGGTCTTTTCCAGGTCGATCTTGACCTTGCCGGTGGCCTGCGCAGCGTCGCTGTGGAAGATGATGCCGCGGCTCCTGCACAGCTCGCCGATTGCGTCGATCGGCTGGATCACGCCGATTTCGTTATTGACCAGCATGACCGACACCAGGATGGTATCCGGACGGATCGCCGCTTCCAGCTGCTCGATGGTGATCAGGCCATTGTCCTGCGGCTGCAGGTAAGTCGCCTCGAAGCCTTCGCGCTCCAGTTCGCGCACGGTATCCAGCACCGCCTTGTGCTCGGTCTTGACCGTGATGATGTGCTTGCCCTTGGTCTTGTAGAAGTGCGCCGCGCCCTTGATGGCAAGGTTATTGCTCTCTGTTGCGCCGGAAGTCCAGATGATCTCGCGCGAATCGGCGTTGACCAGTTTTGCAACCTGCTCGCGGGCTTCTTCGACGGCTTTCTCGGCGGTCCAGCCATACATGTGGCTGCGCGAAGCGGGGTTGCCGAACTGCTCGCGCAGGAAGGGGATCATCTTGTCGGCCACGCGCGGGTCGATCGGCGTGGTGGCCGAATAATCCATGTAGATCGGGAAGTGCGGCGCCTTCAGGGTGTCCAGCAGGCTTTTTTCCAGGGGGGCGTTCATTCTTTTTAACTCCAGTTAAACCACTACGTGGGGGCGCACGATGGAAACCACGCGCTGATCAGCAACCTTGTGCTTTTGCTGATCCACCAAATCTTTCAGGGACACCGAATCCAGGTATTCGACCATCCTGGCATTCAAGGTCGACCACAGGTCGTGCGTCATGCACTGCACGCCGCTATCCTGGTCGGCGCCATGGCAATTTCCCTTGCCGCCGCACTGGGTCGCATCCAGCGGCTCGTCGACGGCAATGATGATGTCAGCCACCGTCACATCCTCGGGGCGCCGGGCAAGATTATAGCCGCCCCCGGGACCGCGCACAGACTCGACGATCTCGTGGCGGCGCAGCTTGCCGAACAGTTGCTCCAGGTAAGAAAGCGAAATCTCCTGGCGCCGGCTGATGGCAGCCAGCGTAACCGGCCCCTTGTCTTGCCTCAAAGCAAGATCAATCATCGCGGTCACGGCAAAACGGCCTTTGGTCGTCAATCTCATTTGTCGTCTACCTCGGATACATTCAGAATGCCGTTGACTCAACCGATCAATTCCCTGATTAGTTGAGTATTTGATTCAAGTATACCAAAGTTGAGTAAATCCGTCAGGAATGCGAAAAACATGCTCGAACATGCGCGAATCGACGCGCAAGGAGTGTCCGCGCCTCAGGGATTCCGTACAAGACGGGGGATTTTCGGGCGTCAATGGCCGCCGAATTTCATCTGGAACCGCAGAAAAACCGTATAGGAAGTGTTGTTGTCGCCGTAATACGGCAAGAGCTGATCCGGAATCACCCGCCGGCTGACCATCCCGCCGACGCCCAGGGTGACCGGGCCGCGCGTCACGGACTCATACAGATAGCCGACACTCATCTTGCCGGCTTCGTAGCGTTGATTCCTCGGGCCACCTTCATTCTGGAACAATTCGTCATGGCCGGCACGCTCAATGCGGCCAAATACGGTATGGCGCTCGTCGATGCGCATGGCGGTATCGAGCAGGTAGGCATTGCCATCGCTGCCGGACCATCCTTTGCCGCGCCCGTAAGCCAGGGTGGCGTGCCAGGGATTGCTGGCGAAGCCGCCGCGATAGGTGAGCGAGGCGGTGCTGCGATGGCCGCGCTGGTCTTTGTGCAACTGATCCGGGCTGCCCAGGAAGCCGCGGCTCAATTGCAGCGCCCAGTTGGGACCGAAGCGGTAAGCCAGGCGCCGGGTGGCGGAATCGATCTGGAGCAATTCGCTGCCACTACGGAACTGTCCCGCGTCGCGCTCCTTGAACAGCGCGCCTTCGAGCCGCAGGTTGCGCCAGGTGTAGCCCAGCGCGGCCATGCTGGTGCCGGCATTATGGGAATTGAGCCAGTGCATGCTGGGCCAGAAGCCGACGATGCGGTGCACGTTTTCCATCGTGCCGGAATCGAACTGGATGCGCAACCCTGTTGGCGCAGGGACCGGCGCCGCACTGGCCTCACCGGGCAGGGCTTGGGCGGCGGCATCCGGCGCTGAAAACGTTTCGGCTGCAGCACCTGGCGCCAGCTCCTGTGCAACGGCAGTCTGCACCACCCAGGCACACAGACATCCGCACGAGAAAGCCGCTACCCGCGTCGTGTCCATTGCCGCCTCCCTTGCTGGATTTTTTCCGACAAGAGTTAGAGACCTGTGAGGCAGAAATCGTTACCCGCATCGCGCACCATTCATTGATGCGCGACAAAGTTCATGTCAAGGTCAGACCGGGATCAGGCAGGCTCGGCCTTGGCGTTTTGCAGCAAATGCATGGGAGCGAACAGGGACTGCATCGTCGGGTTGAGGATGAAGCTGAGATTGTAGGGATGCTCCGAGACCGCCTGCGGGAACTCCGCCAGCGCGGGCACAGCCTGCAACTGCTCGGCGATCTTGCCCCACAAGACCAGCGTGGGCGCCGCCACCCCCGCCTGCCGCGCATGCTCCGCCAGAGCGGCCAGCACGCATTGCAGGAATGGCTGCCAGGCCTTTGCCTCCTTCAGCGGCGGCACGTGCGGACGGAACACCAGGGCGGCGTTGAGCAGCAAAAAGCCGTGCGCACCGAGGTTTTTCTGCAGATCGGCGAGGGTCTGGACCAGTGTGGTGCCAGGCGCATTGGCCTCTGCCGCCACATGCGCCAGGGCGGTGCCGGAGGTATGACCTGGATCGAGACGGTCGTCGGCGACCAGCAGCATCTTCATGAAATTGCGCAGGGACGTTGCACGATTGACCTGTTTGGACAAGCCACCGGCGGACCACAGCGACTGCACCGCACCATCCATGAAACAAACGCCGGTGGCGCTTTCCGGGCGCGGATAAGGCCCCTCGCCGACCAGCACGTAACGCACCGCCGGCAACGGCTGGGCGAAGGCGGCAAAGAGCCGGCCTTGCGTGGGCAGGTAAGTGTCCGCCGCCAGATCGGCCAGGTAAGCCGGATGGGCGGCAGACAGCGCTTCGAGTCCTGCACGCAAGGCGGGCCGCCACGAAGGATCGGCCAGCGCCAGCATGTCGAGGATGATGGACGGAACAGCTGCGGTAACAGTGGCAGACATCATCACTTGCCCGTCAGCGACACGACATTGTCGGCGCCGGCTGCACCGAAGAGACTTTCCTTCAGGTTATGCAACTGGTCGCGCACCTGCGCGGCCTGCTCGAACTCCAGGTTCTTGGCGTGGTCGACCATCAGTTTTTCGAGGCGCTTGATTTCCTTGCTGATCTGCTTCTCGCTCATGGCCTCGTAATCCGTATGCGTCTGCGCGGCCTGCAGCTCCAGGCGCGCCTCGTGCGGATTGTAGACGCCGTCGATCAGCTCGCGAATCTGCTTGGAGACGCCACGCGGCGTGATGCCGTGGGCTTCGTTGTGGGCGATCTGCTTGGCGCGGCGGCGCTCGGTCTCGTCGATGGCGCGCTTCATGGAATCGGTAATGCGATCGCCATACAGGATCGCCGTGCCGTTGAGGTTACGGGCGGCGCGGCCGATGGTCTGGATCAGGCTGCGCTCGGAGCGCAGGAAGCCTTCCTTGTCGGCGTCGAGGATTGCCACCAGCGACACTTCCGGGATGTCCAGACCTTCGCGCAACAGGTTGATGCCGACCAGCACATCGAAGGTGCCCAGGCGCAGGTCGCGGATGATCTCCACCCGCTCGACGGTATCGATATCGCTGTGCAGGTAGCGCACCTTGATGCCATGCTCGCCGAGGAATTCTGTCAGCTGCTCGGACATGCGCTTGGTCAGCGTCGTCACCAGCACGCGCTCGTTCTTCTTGATGCGCGCAGTCACCTCCGACATCAGGTCATCGACCTGGGTGCTGGCCGGGCGCACGATGATCTGCGGATCAACCAGGCCGGTGGGCCGCACCACCTGCTCGACCACCTGGCCGGAATGGGTCTTTTCATAATCCGCAGGCGTGGCCGAGACGAACACGGTCTGGCGCAGCTTGCCCTCGAACTCGTCGAAGCGCAGCGGCCGGTTGTCCAGCGCCGACGGCAGGCGGAAGCCGTAATCGACCAGGTTGGTCTTGCGCGCGCGGTCGCCGTTGTACATGCCGTTCAACTGCCCCAGCAGCACGTGCGACTCGTCGAGGAACATCAGCGCATCCTGCGGCAGGTAATCGACCAGGGTCGGCGGCGGCTCGCCAGCCTTGGCGCCGGACAGGTGGCGCGAATAATTTTCGATGCCCTTGGTGAAGCCGATCTCGGTCATCATTTCCAGGTCGAAGCGGGTGCGCTGCTCCAGCCGCTGCTCTTCCACCAGCTTGTGCTCTTTCCTGAAAAACTCCAGCCGCTCGCGCAATTCCTCCTTGATGGTTTCGATGGCGCGCAGGACGGTGGCGCGCGGGGTGACGTAGTGCGAACCCGGATAGATGGTAAAGCGCGGGATCTTCTGGCGCACGCGCCCGGTCAACGGGTCGAACAGCTGCAGGTTGTCGATCTCGTCGTCGAAGGTCTCGATGCGCAGCGCCAGCTCCGCATGCTCGGCGGGGAAGACATCGATGGTGTCGCCGCGCACGCGGAAGGTGCCGCGGCCGAAATCGACCTCGTTGCGGCTGTATTGCATCTGGATCAGGCGGGCGATGACATCGCGCTGGCTGACGCGGTCTTTGGCGCGCAGGGTCAGGATCATCTGGTGGTATTCGTTGGGATTACCGATACCGTAGATGGCCGAGACGGTCGCCACGATCACCACGTCGCGCCGCTCCATCAGCGACTTGGTGCAGGACAGGCGCATCTGCTCGATATGCTCGTTGATCGAGGAATCCTTCTCGATGAACAGGTCGCGCTGCGGCACGTAGGCTTCCGGCTGATAGTAATCGTAATAGCTGACGAAGTACTCGACGGCGTTACGCGGGAAAAATTCGCGGAATTCGCTGTACAGCTGCGCCGCCAGGGTCTTGTTGGGAGCGAAGATGATGGCCGGACGTCCCATGCGGGCGATCACATTCGCCATCGTGTATGTCTTGCCGGAGCCGGTCACGCCCAGCAGGGTCTGGAACGACAGGCCGTCGTTGATCCCCTCCACCAGTTGGTCGATGGCCGCAGGCTGGTCGCCCGCCGGCGGAAACGGCTGGTACAACTGGTAGGGTGAATCGGGAAAGGTAACGATGCGGGATTCGTCGATGCCGCTGGGCACTTGGGTTATTTCAGCCATGAATGTTCTACCTTTGGTAAAATAATGGGTTGCAATCCATCGCAAAACCAATGTGAAAAACATGGTTTTGCCGATTGGGCAACCCTGCTGCGCCACCACCATGCAGCCAACTTTTCATGTTATCACGATGACCGCACCTCTTTCTGCCTCCCTTTTCGGCGCCATTGAAATGGCTCCGCGCGACCCTATCCTCGGCATCACCGAGGCGTTCAATGCTGACAAGAACCCTGGCAAGACCAACCTCGGCGTCGGCGTCTATTACGACGACAACGGCAAGGTGCCGTTGCTGGAATGCGTGAAAAAAGCGGAAGCGCAATTGATGGAAAAACTGGCGCCGCGCACCTACCTGCCGATCGAAGGCCTGGCAGCGTACGACAAGGCAGTGCAGGAACTGGTGTTCGGCGCCGACAGCGCCGTCATCACGGAAAAGCGCGCAGTCACCGCGCAAGCCATCGGCGGCACCGGCGCGCTGAAACTCGGCGCCGACTTCCTCAAGCGCTTCGCCCCGGACTCGCAAGTCTGGATCAGCGATCCTTCCTGGGAAAACCACCGCGCCCTGTTCGAATCGGCCGGCTTTGTCGTCAATAACTACCCTTACTACGATGCCGCCACCCGTGGCGTGAACTTCGCCGCCATGCTGGCCGCCCTGAAGGAAATGCCGGCCGGTGCCATCGTGCTGCTGCACGCCTGCTGCCACAACCCCACCGGCGCCGACCTGACCGAAGATCAGTGGACCCAGGTCATCGAAGTGGTCACCCAGCGCGGCCTGATCCCCTTCCTCGACATGGCTTACCAGGGCTTTGGCGACGGCATCGACGCCGACGGCAAGGTGGTGCGCCGCTTCGCCGACGCCGGCGGTCCGCTGTTCGTCTCGAACTCTTTCTCGAAGTCCTTCTCGCTGTATGGCGAGCGCGTGGGCGCCCTGTCCATCGTCGCTGCCAGCGCCGAGGAAGCCGCCCGCGTGCTGTCGCAATTGAAGCGCGTGGTGCGCACCAACTACTCCAACCCGCCGACCCATGGCGGCCAGGTAGTCGCCACCGTGCTGTCTTCGCCTGAGCTGCGCAAGCTGTGGGAAGAGGAACTGGCCGGCATGCGCGTGCGCATCAAGGCAATGCGCGAAGATCTGGTGAAAAAGCTCAAGGCCAAGGCTCCGGCCCAGGATTTCGACTTCGTCATCAAGCAACGCGGCATGTTCTCGTATTCCGGCCTGACCAAGGACCAGGTCGGCCGCCTGCGCGATGAATTCTCGATCTACGCCGTGGACACCGGCCGCATTTGCGTGGCCGCGCTGAACTCGCGCAACATCGACAATGTGGTCGATGCCATCGCCAAGGTGCTGTAAGTAATAAAAATTGCCTCAGGGTTTTGACAAAATCCTGAGGCCTGCTATAATGCTGCTTCCTTTCCCTGATAGCTCAGTTGGTAGAGCGACGGACTGTTAATCCGCAGGTCCCTGGTTCGAGTCCAGGTCGGGGAGCCAAGCTTCATTAAGGGGCCACGTGAAAACGTGGCCCCTTTCTCATTTCCGAAGAAAAACAATACCACGTCACGTTTTCCTGCAATGTTCCGGTCGCAAATCAAGCTGCCGGATGTTCGCGCTTTTCCGCATGGCCGGTGTCATGTGCCGCCGAGAGTATCCATGTATCGATGGCGTGAGAAATACCCAACCACACTTTTCCCTTTAAGGAGTTTGCATGACAGCATTGGCTCATGCCACAGTATCTATGGAAATGCCAACTTCCTGTGGCACTCTTATTCTCAATCAGCGTGGACAACTCCTTGTCTGCCACGTCACCGGCACCCGTCACTGGGACATTCCCAAAGGAATGCGCGAGTCCGGCGAATCCACGCTGGAAGCGGCAAAGCGGGAATTAATGGAAGAAACCGGCCTCGATTTTGCCCCTTCCGCATTTGAAGAAATCGGTGGTTTCGCCTATCAAAAACACAAAAGACTGCATCTGTACAAGGCGCGGGCGCCGGAAAACCTGGACTGCCTTGGCGACCTTGTCTGTACCAGCTACTTTTCCCATCGCGAGACGGGTGCGCCGACGCCTGAGATGGATGGCTATACCTGGGCGACGCGTGACGAGATTGCATCGCTGTGCCTGCTTCCGATGGCGCAGCAATTGCTATCCCTGGATTGGTAGGGCCAGCGCGTCTTGGCGGAACGCACAATCTCACAATCTTCAAGCCAAATTAAAGGAAAATTCGAGTGACGACACTTTTCGCAGCTCCGGTTTTTGACGCAACGGTCATCTTCGAAGGCAACGAACTCTTCAAGGGGCAAGGTTCGGGCTTTTGCTTTGGGGAATAAGTTTATGCTCGGCATAGGTTCTGCAGGTCAAGCCTAACCATTGAGCAAAACAAAATCGCCCCTAACGGTGACATGGCCCTCGGCGGCATCCCCCCGAAACAGAAATTGGCCTTGGCCGCTTAGTCTCTACCTTCAGGCTCGCTTAATTTCCGGGGGGATTACCAGTGAGGGCGAGCAAGTAATCGACAAAACACAACCGTCAAATTTCCCTCAAAACAAGCACTTAAAGACTTACCGTGACGCCGCGGCATTTTGGAAACGTGCTGCAACCCCAGAATTTTTTGCCAGCATTATTTCCAGACTTCACTTCACGATGCACCATAGGCGAAGCACACTTCGGGCAATTGGGTGCGCTTGACTGAGCGACTGATTGATTTTTTACTTGCGGAGATTGCTCGGCGGCTAGTCGAGTTTGGAGGGGTGTTGGTGCTGCATCGGTTACCTGGGAATCACTACGAGACAGCTTTATAGTTGCGGGTTCTACATCAGACGGTTGTTGCTGACCTACTACCTCTACTACTTTAGCGTGCAAATCAGAGACTGAATAAGCTCTTTGAGCTGGTATTTGAATAAGGGGCAATGAGATTGCGCGACATAAGCCGACTAAAAAGGCATCCCTTGCTTGACGTTTACGTTGCTGATGAGATTGATCGTCAAGCTCAATAACACAGACAATCGAAAGATCATCTTTGGCGCATAAGACATAATCAAAATGCTTAGCACTTATGCGGTTAAATGCCCGCTGCCGACCTCCTCTATTTGACATCGACCGAACGCTCACGACATCAGCGATACGCACTTTTCCAAAGACAAAGTAACTATCACCGACGGCCTGCTGTAATACGCCCAAAAATGACCGTTCGGCTGGGGAGAACAAAGTGTCAATCTTGGCGTAGGGATAATCATCCGCCGAGATTTGTGACTGTTTTATCTTCACCGCAACTATCGCGAAAATGGCAATAGCGATTAGGGCTAACAATAAGATCCAGTTCATTATGCATCCTTAACTTTTTATACATTGTCACCGCAGTGACTGGTACTAAAAGTCTACGCACAGAAGCAAATGTTGTCTATTGGGAAAACCAATAATTGGATTACCGTGACAATATAATTCCTGAAGACAATATTCACACAACAAAATCCTCGACCGACAAAATCAATTCCCAGCATCTCCCCAGAACAGGATTAATACAAATATATGCGTTTGGGCTTGAAGCTGATGACTGCTATTGGGCTGGCCGGTTTTTCTTTAACTGCACCTGCAGGAACTTATTTTTGAAGTGCGCACGGGAATGAGGGTTGCGCTGATCATATGACTGATCGCGAGTTCGAACTCGAAGCGCAACTGATGATTAATGCAATTGGGAGGAAAGATGCGGCGGCATCAGCCCCCAAGCGACGCAAAAAACTTTTGCGGAATCGCGGTGAGTTTACGCGTGGCGACATCGAGGCAGAGGATGCCGGTCTTGCCACGGGCAACCTCCCGCGCCGTCGTTTTTTCGCGCATTCGCCAGACAAGATCAAAACCGTACTTATGGAAATCACGCGCCGCCAGCTCGACCACCATCACCTCCCCCAGAAAGGCCTCTGACTTGTATTGCAAAGCAGCGTCCCCAACGATTGGCAAGATGCCTTCGATATCCTGCATGCCGTACCCGAGTGCATGCCAATATCGCATGCGTGCATCATTAACCAGGCTTAACAGCAAGGCATTATCGAGATGCGCTGCATAATTAATATGCAAACTCAATACCGTGATTTCGGTTAAAAAAGAAAAATGCTCGGGTAAAGCGATATCGATTCTTGCCATGGGCATTCCTTCATTCCAATCCATCAGTGGCCGGGCATTCTTACATTGACTCGGATGTCCCGCTGTCCGGCGTTGGAGAAATCCGTTCATCCACAATATATAAACGCTTTTTTGTCCGATCCAGGAAGTTCGCCTCGTCCGCCGCAATCGCCTCCGCTACTTTGGGATCGGCACCGGCCCGACGAAAAGCTTCAAATGCCTCAGCACTCGGAAACCAGATTTCAGTGATGACATCGAATTCAGGCCCCGCCCCCTGCTGATTTCCGCGAGGTTCTTGTCCCAGAAAGTTGCGCCGGTAGTCGCTAATCATGGGGAACAGTTTGCGGGCTAGCGGCGCATGCCGCGTCTCGTAATAATGGATGAATTCGTCCCGGCTCAAGCCCGCCTTTGCCTTGAGGAGCGCGACGACCTTGATCGTCCTGCCCTGACCTGCCGCGGCAGGATACTTCTGCGCACCGATCTGATTGCCGTCCTGCGCCTGAACTGCCTGCAAGCTACATGACAACACTGCCGCATACACCAAGCTGCGCCAGCCGGTCGACGGGCGGAATGTGCGTTCTATATTTTTCATGATCCTCTTCCGTGAGATTGGGTGCGATTCAAGGCGCTTCGCACAAAAGCATCAGATCGACTGCAAGGTGGGACGGATGACAATTTCGTTGAGCGCGACGTGGGCTGGCCGGGTCAGTGCGAACAGCACCACATCGGCCAGGTCTTTGGCCTTCAGCGGCTCGATCGATGCTTTCATCTGCGCAAAGCCCTTCTTTTTCGTTTCATCGGCGTGATCAAAAAACTCGGTGTCGATCATCCCCGGGTAGATGTCGACGACCCGCACACCGGCCGAGCAGAGCTCTTTGCGCATGACTTCGCTGAACGCTGCGACGGCGGCCTTCGTCGCAGCATAGACGGCAGAGCCCGGGATAAGGGAATCGACCACGGTGGAAGAAACATTCACGAGGCTGCCTTTGGCCGATTTGAGATGCGGCGTCGCCAGGCGGGTCAGGTTCACCAGCGCAAACAGATTGGTGTCGATCATTTGGCGCAGGTCATCGGCCGTGCAGTTTTCGAGCAGCGCCCCGCGAGACAGGCCGGCATTGTTGATGAGCACATCCAGGGCGCCACCCCAGCGCAGCGCCTGCTGCACCAATCGGCCGGCTTCCTGCTCTTTCTGGATGTCGCATTGCACCGGCAGGTAGCGGTCGGCATCAGCGCCAAGTTGCTGTCCGAGCTCATGCAGGCGCTCGATCCGCCGTGCGACCGCCACCACCCGCGCACCGGCGCCCAGCAGTTCTTTTACCACCGCAGCACCGACGCCAGCCGATGCGCCCGTCACAAGGGCGACCTTGTTTTGCAGGGAAGTTTCCAAGTTGTCTCCGTTTATTTGTTGGTATGTGTAAACCTGCTATTTCATGAAGTGTATATCACTCCACTGGTCAAACACGGGCGTCAGCCTCCAACTATTTTCTGCAGGACATTGGTAATGCGGGTAATGCCCTCCAGTGCCCCCAGCGGTATGGCGATGTCTCGCGCCAGCCGGAGTCGATACCAATGCCGGCACCGGCAGTAACAAGCAGGCTGTCCGCCTCGGAAATCAGTTCGGCTGCTTCGATGCAGGCGGTGTCGATTGAAGACATTTCAGGACTCGGCTTTGAGCATCCTGGATAGCTCGCCACTTGCAATAAGCCGTTGTAAATCACTTGCCCCACCGATCAATACTCCCTTAACAAATATCATCGGGAAGGTCGACCATCCGGTCCACATCTTGAGTGCAGCGCGACGCCGCCAGCCACTGAGATAGCTGCCGTACTCCAGATAGGTGTAGGCAACCTTGGCAGCCGAAAGGGCAGTCCGTGCCTTTTTGGGAAAGGGATTTTGCGCCATCCCCACGACGACGACCGGATTGGCGGCAATTGCCGCTTTGACTTCAGCCACGATGTCGGCATTGTCATTGGCGATAGTTGCGTGAATGGCTGGATGGATATGTGCCTCATCGAGGATACTTCGGCTCATCTTGGTTCCTGGCAGTTTGAATTGCCTAGGATATCGTGATTTTCAATTGCCGCAACAATTCGATTTCGCCTCAGTGCTAGCGCTTGTTCCGCGCCCCTCTATCGTTGCGAATAACCCGACCAGATTAATGTGCGTACTGGCCAGCTCAATCCCGTATACTTGAGCGACTCATAATGATATTCCGTCGCTTTTCATGCGTGCATGACGGCAGTCCCTGGGCCACGCCTATACAGCCACGCCTATACATATTCAAGCCAAATTAAAGGAACTACTAGTAATGACAATTTTCGCCACCCCGGTTTTTGATCAAACGGTCATCTTCGAAGGCAACGAACTGTTCAAGGGCCAAGGTTCGGCAACGCAGTGGGCGCAGCGACTGGCAGCTGAAATCGGCGGACCGGTGGTTGCAAAGAAGATCGGAACCGGCTGGGCGCTCTGCGGCACAGTGGATAGCGTTGCTTGCGTCTGGGGCATTTACGGTCAACGGCTCAAGCGTATCAGTGACGCCGCACCGAATGATTGAAACCCATCGCTAATCCACCCATCCGGCTCGAGTCCGGGTCAGTGGAATACCAAAACCGGAATGGTCGCATGCAGTAGCACTTGTTGCGTTTCACTATCCAGAAACAGACCGGTCCAGCCTTTTTTGCCGTATGGCGCCATGAAGATAAGATCGCAATTGTATTTCTCTGCGGTCTTCAGAATTTCTTCGTGAGGGTTGAAGGTGTGCACGAAAACGGTTTCACAGGGCACGCCTTCAGCGCCTGCCGCATCGGCAACCTTTTGCACATGCTCCAATGCCAGATCGTGTGGATTTTTATCCACGCCGTGCGTCGCGCCAAAAAACTCGCTATCGGAAAGCAATGGGGACGGATGGGGTTCGGCGATCGATATGCCGATGATTTTTCCGTTGACTTCCTTTGCAAACCTCACCGCTGCGTTGACCGCTTTTTCCGACCGGGGGGATCCATCCGTCGGCACCAGTATCGTCTTGAACATGATAGGCCTCTATGGCGATATGTATGGAGACTCAGTCCAGCCATTATCCAACTGCCTGTCGCCAGACGCGCAAAAAACGGCAAAATCACGCAATCTCTATTGATTGATATCAAATTTCGAAGATGCTTTTCTTCTATCTTGAATGAAGCAAATACGAAAAACCCCGAATTCAGCTTTGCTATGTTCCTTGATGATTGTTGATCGGTTACCCAGCCTCTTGCAGAGGGCGCATGAACCATTTCAAACAGCATATCGCCTGGATTGCACTTGCCGTTGCAGGTGCATTTTCTTTCGGCACGATTGCGCTTCATCGCGGTGAATCGATCAGTGCCGTCTGGATCGTGATCGCTGCGGTCTGCACTTATCTGATCGCTTATCGTTATTACAGCCTCTTCCTGGCCGGGCGTGTCATGGGACTCGATCCCAAGCGCATGACGCCGGCATACCGATTCAATGATGGCCTGGATTATGTGCCGACCAATAAATATGTCTTGTTCGGCCATCATTTCGCTGCCATTGCCGGCGCCGGCCCGCTGGTCGGACCGGTGCTGGCTGCACAAATGGGCTATCTGCCCGGCATGTTGTGGATACTGGTCGGCGTGGTTTTTGCCGGCGCAGTGCAAGATGCGATGGTGTTGTTCATTTCGATGCGTCGCAATGGCCGCTCGCTCGGCGACCTGATCAAATCCGAGCTGGGCCCTGTGGCCGGCGTCATCACGCTGGTCGGCGCCTTTCTGATCATGGTCATCATATTGGCGGTGCTGGCCCTGATTGTGGTGAAAGCACTGACGAATTCGCCTTGGGGTAGCTTTACCGTAATGGCGACAATACCGATTGCGCTGCTGATGGGCGTATACATGCGCTACATCAGGGTCGGGCGCATCGGCGAAATCTCCGTGATCGGATTCGTGCTGTTGATGCTGGCCATCGTATTCGGCCAGTATGTGCAAGAACATCCCACCTTTGGGCCGATGTTCACGTTCACCGGCACGCAACTGACATGGTTGCTGATCGGCTATGGCTTCGTCGCCTCGGTGCTGCCGATCTGGTTGCTGCTGGCGCCGCGCGACTATCTGTCCACCTTTTTGAAAATCGGCACCATCGTCGGACTGGCGATCGGCATCCTGCTGGTTCTGCCGATGCTCAAGATGCCGGCTACCACGCGCTTCATCGATGGTTCGGGACCGGTATGGTCAGGCAATCTGTTTCCGTTCCTGTTCATCACGATTGCCTGCGGCGCGGTCTCGGGTTTCCATGCGTTGATTTCCTCCGGCACCACCCCAAAGCTGCTTGAAAACGAGATGCATGTCCGCTTCATCGGCTATGGCGCAATGTTGATGGAATCGTTTGTCGCGATGATGGCGCTGGTGGCAGCATCCTGCATCGAACCAGGCGTGTATTTCGCGATGAACAGTCCACCTGCTTTAATCGGCACCACCGTCGATGGCGCGGCCAAGGTCATTTCGCAATGGGGCTTCCAGCTGACACCGGACATGCTGATACAGACGGCCAGGGATGTCGGCGAACACTCGATTCTTTCACGTGCCGGGGGGGCACCCACGCTCGCGGTCGGCATGGCGCAAATCCTGTCGGGCGTGATCGGCGGAAAAACAATGATGGCCTTCTGGTATCACTTCGCCATCCTGTTCGAAGCCCTGTTTATCCTGACGGCGGTGGATGCGGGCACACGCGCCGGTCGTTTCATGCTGCAAGATTTGCTCGGCACCATCGTACCGTCCATGAAACGCACAGAGTCACTGGTAGCGAGCTTTATTGCGACCGCCATCTGCGTGGCCGGATGGGGCTATTTTCTGTACCAGGGCGTGGTTGACCCGTTGGGCGGCATCAATACCCTGTGGCCCTTGTTTGGCATCTCCAATCAGATGCTCGCCGGCATCGCACTCATCCTCGCAACCGCCGTCTTGTTCAAGATGAAGCGCGACCGCTATGCATGGATCACCATCATACCGACGATCTGGCTGCTGATATGCACGCTGACCGCAGGCTGGCAAAAAGCCTTCTCTGCCAATCCGAAGGTCGGTTTCCTTGCGCACGCCGACGGGTATCGGACCGCCCTTGAGCAAGGAACGCTGCTGGCGCCGGCAAAGTCGATCGAGCAGATGCGGCAGATCATATTCAATGATTACGTCGATGCATCGCTGACATTGATATTCATGTTCGTCGTCGTAAGCGTGCTGTTTTTCGGCATTCGCACGATATTGTCAGCCAGACGCAAAGATCGACCGAGCGTGGATGAGACACCCGCCGAGTCCTTCCCGCCGGGCACGCTTCCTCAGGCCTGAACCATGCTGGACAAATTATCTGACGCAGGACGCTATCTCGGGCAGGCGATGCGGCTCATGGTCGGCATGCCTGAATACAGCACCTATGTCACCCACATGGAAACCATGCATCCTGATCAACCCATCATGAGTTATGAGGCGTTTTTCAGGAACCGCCAGGATGCGCGTTACGGCAGCGACAATGGAAAAATTGGCCGCTGTTGTTGAGTGCAACCAAGTTACTTGCGCGAACGCATGCTTCGCTTTCCCCGGAAGAAAAATTCTTCCGCATAGCAGGAAATCCCCATCTCCGTCACCTTTTCCTGCATGTATACCTGTGCAAGTGCGGGCCGGGAATGTTTCCGTGGCGTCATCCCCACTGAAAGAACCAGACGATACGCTATGGAATGTAAAATAAAGACGCGCGCATCATTGTCTCTTGCTAATGATTGCTTTTGCCGCCCGTTTTTCATGCGCTTTTTTATGCATTCCTGGCACCGCTCTGATCGAGGTCATCGTTTTGAAATTCATACACGCAGCAGACTTGCATATCGACAGCCCCTTGCGCGGGCTCGACAGCTATGAAGGGGCGCCGGTTGAACACCTGCGAGGTGCCACCCGCCAGGCTTTGATCGCCTTGGTCGCACTGGCAATCGAGCAACAGGTCGATTTCGTCATCCTCGCCGGCGATATCTATGATGGCAACTGGATGGATTTCCGCACGGGGCTTTTCTTCCGTGAGCAGATGCTGCGCCTGACGCGCGGCGGCATTCGTGTCTATATGGTCAAGGGCAATCACGATGCCGAAAGTCAAATCACCAGGCAACTCCCAGCGGTCGAAGGTGTTCACGTTTTCAAATCGACATCCTGTGAAACCTTCACCATTGATGAACTCGCTGTCGCCTTGCATGGCCGCAGCTTTCCCAGCCGCGCCGTGCCGGAAGACCTGGTCGAGCACTATCCGCCAGCCAGGGCCGGCATGTTCAACATCGGCGTACTGCATACCAGCCTGACCGGACGCACCGGGCACGACCCGTATGCCCCCACCACGGTGGATGTGCTCTGTTCAAAAGGCTACGACTATTTTGCCCTCGGCCATGTCCATGCCCGGGAAGTCGTTCGCGACAGGGACCCCAGGATTGTCTATCCGGGCAACCTGCAAGGCCGCCACGCCAGGGAAACCGGCCCCAAAGGTTGCGAGCTCGTGACCGTCACCGGCGGCACGATCAGCAATGCGGAGTTCGTGCCACTGGACGTGGTGCGCTGGCATCAGGCGCAGCTCGATGTTACAGGCGTTGATAGCATCGATGCCTTGGCACGCCATTTCATGCAACTGGCTGCCAGTCTTGTTGCCGGCGAGCGCGAGCGCTTGCATGCCCTTCGCGTGCTGGTCACAGGGCAGTCGGATCTGGTCCGTATCGAAGCCGAACACCCCGGCACCATCGCGGCCGCGATTCAGGCGGCTACGCAGGATTTCGACGCGGCGGATTTGTGGATTGAACAAGTTCAGCTCGAATTGCGTTCGCCGCTGGATCGGGTGCCGGCTGCAAGGCGACAGGATGCGGTTGGCGAGGTGGTCAGGCTGGTGGACGAGATCGGCGCGGACGATCGGCGACTGCAGGAATGGGCATTGGCGCAGCTCGCCGGCATGGGAACCCTGCCCCTTGGACTTGCCGATTGCGACCCGGCCACGCTGGATCCCGCGGTGCTGCGCGCCGCGCTTGCGGACGCCGAAGCCACCGTGCTCGCCCATCTCGGCGCAACTGAGCCAGCCGGAGCGGCGCAATGAAAATCTCGAAGCTGCATTTGACTGCGTTCGGCCCGTTCACCGACCGCGAACTTGATTTCGGCACGCATGAAAACAGTGTCGTTTTCATTCATGGCCAGAATGAAGCCGGCAAGTCTTCCACCCTGCGGGCCATTTCCGATTTGCGCTACGGCATACCGCAGCAAAGCCGGGACAATTTTCTCCATGTGTACCGCGACATGCAGCTGGGCGGCGTATTCGTCGACCGCCAGAACAAGGAGTACTGCGTCACGCGCCGCAAGGGACGCAACAACACCCTGACTTTCGCCACGGGGCTTCCTGTGCCGACGGAAATCGAGGCGCTCATCACCGGCGGACTCGCCAGGGAAGAATATGAAACGATGTTCGGCCTCGATCATCAACGCCTGCGCACGGGCGGCGCAGCGCTGTTGGATGGCGAAGGCGAAATCGGCGCGGCATTGTTCGAAGCCAGTTCCGGCGTTCGCAGCATAGCCAGCGTGATGGAGCGGCTGGACCAGTCGGCCCGGACTTATCTCATGCCGGGCACGCGTGGCAAGAATGCGCGCATCAATGAAGCGCTGCGGCATTACAGCGATCATATGGCTACGTACAAGACTGCGCTGGTCAAGCCCGCTGCATGGGCGGAATTATTCAAACAGCACCAGATCGCGCTGACGAACGTTGCCGACATCGAAAGGCGCCAGCGTGAAGTGCATGGCCACCTCAGGAAGGTGACCGAGTTGCGCGCGGTGGCTCCCTTGATCCGCGCGCTCGATGCGGCGCATGCCTCCTTGAGCGCGCTGGAAAGCGCCATGCTGCTGCCCGAGACCGCACCCACCGAGCGCGCCGGCGCCGAAGCCGGCTTGTCGTCAGCCCGGCACAATGCCAATGTCGCCAAGGATCGGGCGGCGAGCCTGCGCCAGCAACTGGAACAACTGGTACTGGATACGGCCGTGCTGGATGTTGCACCGGCGATCGAGAGGCTTGCCGCATCTGCGGAGACAATCGACACCTTGCGCAAGGATATCGCCGAAGCTGGCGCCGAAGTCGCCGCCGATCAATCACGCATCGCCGCCCTCGCCGCCGCAATCCATCCCGACATGGCAGCAGAGGAAGCGCTGGCGCTGGCGCCAGGAGCAACGGCCAAGGCTTCGATCGAACAATTGCTGCGCGAACTGGAACTGGCGCAGCATCGCCTCGACCAGCACAAAGACGCTGCCGCCGCCCAGTCCCAGGCCGATTCAGGCGCCGATGCATCGGCGCATGCGCCGCCGGCGCCGGAGGTGCGGACCGCCTTGCGTAGCGCACAACTTGAAGTGACGCGTCATGAAGCCGGTCTTCAACGCAAGGTGCTGTTACCTGCGGAAATCAGGGCGATACAACGTTCGATAAAGTCCACGCTGGCTGCGCTTGGGCTTGCCGATGAAACCGCATTAAGTCTGGCAAGGCCGGTGCTGGAGAGCGAGATCGAGGCGGCCAGAAAATCGCACGAAACAAACGCGACGGAACGGCAAGCACTGCGCAAGCGTATCAGCGAGATCCATGCGGCGCTCGATACCAGCACGGCAGAGCACGAACGGCTGCTCGCCGATGGCGACGTGCCGACGATGGACGCGATGCTTGCTGCGCGCGAGCGGCGTGATCTCGGCTGGTCACTGGTGCGGGCGATTCATGTCGAGCGCCAGGCCGCATCCGATGATGCCTACACAGGCGGCAACCCCTTGGTGACCGTGTACGAAGAAGACGTGCGCCAGGCCGATCGCCTGGCAGACTTGCTGGCCAGCGATACGGAGCGCGCCACACAATTGCAGGCATGCCTGCGTGAGATAACCAAACTGGAACACGATCTCGGCAAGCTGCGACAGGAACTGGCGAGCCTCGACGCAAGACAGGCCGTGCAGGAACGCGCATGGGCAGAAAAACTGGCAGCGCACCATTTGCCTGCCCTGACGCCCGCCGCGCTGCGCGAGTGGCAAATCCTGTTCGCGGAGGCCTGTGCCCTGCGCGAAGCATTGCAGGTCAAGCTGGACGAACAGGCGGCGGTCGAGGCCATCGAGACGCGGCTGACCAGGGCAATGCACGCCGCGATCCTCGGCACCGGCGTCTATACGCCAGCCGCCGATGCCGGCCTGGACGCGCTGTCATCCATCGCCAGCGACATCGAGGAGGAATTCAAGCAGCGCGAGCGCGCATTCAATACCGCAGCCGGCAAGCGCTTGCAGCGTGAAGAGCAGGTTCGGCAACTTGCATTACGCGAAAAACAATTCAATGCAGCGCTGGCGGCCGCGCAAGAAAATGTGCAACCGGCCTACGCGGCCCTGCATCTGCCGCCGGCCATTGGCGTCGCAGCTGCCCGGGCCCGGCTGCTGGAGTTCGAGACACTGGTGGCCGCCAGGACCGCCATGGATGCCTGCATCGCCAGACAATCCCGCGCGCAGGGCACGCTCGACGCCATCGTGCAGCAGTGCGGCACACTGGCGCTTGCGGTGAATGACGCGCCGCCGGCGGATGTGCGACTGTATGTCGAACGACTGTTGGCCAGGCTGCGCAAGGCCAAGGAGACCGAGACCGCGCACGCCATCGCGCAACAGAATCTGGCCCAGGCCCTCGCCAGCCAGCAAGAACACGAAGAAACTGCCGCGCGACATGCCCGCACCCTGACGATGCTGTGCGAAGCTGCGAACGTTGCCGTGCCAGCGCAACTGCCGGAAGCCGAGGAGCGATCGCGCCGCAAGCGCGAGGCCCAGGCGGACGCCGACCGTACCCGCAAAGACCTCGCATCGGCGTCGCCACGTGCCATTGCCGAATTGCGCGAACTGCTGCGCGATTACGACACCGTTCGCATGGATGCGGAGGAAACTGGATCAACGCAGGAGCTGACGGCCATCGAGGAACGGATGCTCGCTGCGCGCCAGGCGGAAGAATCGGCCAGACGCCAGCTTGAAGCGATCAACAGCGCCGATACTGCGGCGGCAGCGCGCGAAAACATGGAACGCGCGGCAGCCACCGTGCGCACCTCGATTGCGCCCTGGATGCGCTCAAAACTCGCCCACGCCCTGCTGGGCGAAGCGTTGAAACGGTTCCGCGAACGCGCCCAGGGGCCGATGCTGCAGGCGGCATCGGCTTACTTCATGCAGATGACGGATGGACATTTTGTGCGTCTGGTGAGCGATGACAGCAGCGACGCCAAGCCTGTGCTGCTGGCGCAGCGAGCGAATGGCACGCATCTCCGCGTAGAGGAAATGAGCGAAGGAACGCGCGACCAGCTGTATCTCGCATTACGTCTGGCTGCGCTGGAAATCCGCCGCAGCGCCGGAGTGGACTTGCCGGTTGTGCTGGACGATGTGCTGATGACTTCCGACGATGCCAGAGCGGGCTTTGCCCTGAAGGCGATCAGCGATTTTTCGAAAGGACACCAGGTCATCGTGTTTACCCACCACCGCCATTTGGTCGATGTCGCGAAAAAGTGCGTCGCGGGGAGCCTGCTGGCAGTGGTAAGTCTCTAGCCGAAATTGCTATTTTCTCTTGTACCTGACCATATTGATCCAAATCAAATAGTGTCAGACATGACTCCCTTTAAACTTGCCGACAAGAAATTGTACTGCTTTGGACATTTGTTTATCTGCAACTAAGTCTTTATTCATTCAACAAATCGGCAAGGAAGCATCATGAATCAGGAAGCGGGTAGCACGCACCAACCCTTCGTCATTGAATGGCGTCAAGGTTTCAAAGTCAAGATCGAGCAGGTCGACGACGAGCACGAGCATCTCTTCAGGCTCATCAAAGCCTTGAATCTGGCTTCTGTTGAAAAAACCGTCGACGAGTTGCTGGATTACGTCGTCGTGCATTTTTCCAATGAACAGGCACTCATGGAAAAAACCGGCTATCCAGCCTTCGAGCAGCACATCCGACTGCATGAGGATTTTGCATCCCGCGTTGCGGAATTTCTCGGCAACGGCGATGCCTGGAGCGAGGAACGCGTGCAGGAACTGCGCCGCTTCCTGAACAAATGGCTGGTCGGACACATCCTGACGCATGATTTACGCTTCGGCAAATGGTATGCCGAACATGCCGCGCCATCCGCTGCCACCGCTGCGATGGCCATGGCGCCGATGATCCAGGCGGCCGAGGCCAAGGCGCACCGGGGATTTTTTGCCAGCCTGTTCGGGAAAAGGTGACATCAGACGATACCCAAGGAAATGTTATACGTAAAATGTATACCTATCATTTCCAATATAAAGCAGACAACGTCTCTGCCGATCGTTAAGATTGCACCTGTCTCCTCCAACTCTTCTTGAATTGGATTCAGCCCGCAAGCCGCAAGGCCTGTGGGCTTTTTTTATATTGTCGTCTCACATGAAGTTGCGCGTATGTAGTGAAGACAGCCGCTGCGCCGCCTCGTTGCCGAAGCCTAGCTTTTCCAGGCGCGCCTGCCGCCCTTCCGCCATATCGCGCATCAACTGCTGCACCCGCGCATAACCGGCGGCGATGGCGGCAGGCGTGAACTCGCCTGCCGCCAGCAGAATCAGGGCGTCGAATACTTCTTCATTGAGCCCGGACGTGGCCGACAGGGCGTCATTACGCGACTGCACCGCGTTGGCCAGCCGACTGCGAAACCCCGGCTCTTTTTCCAGCCGCGCCAGCAGATGCATCATGCCGAAGGCCACATGGCGCGCCTCGTCGCGCGCGGCCAGCCGGGCGATCTGCCGCATCACCGGATCGGGTGCGTGCTCGTGCAGAAAGTGCAGCAGGCTGACGAAGGTCCCCTCTCCCAGCACCGACAGCAGGAATTCGGCGACCGAGAAATCCGGCTCGTCGATCAACGTTTTCAGGGAGGCTTGACCGCCCGCGGTGGACAGCGCCGGCTCCCTGCCTTTCAGGCGCAGGCGCCGCGTGAAAACTTCGATATGGCGCGCCTCGTCGGCGGTCTGAATCGCCAGCAAGGCCTGCACTTCGCGAAAATGCGGGTGCACCTGTCCGAGGAAGCGCGCCGGCACCACCAGCGCCGCCACTTCGTTTTCGATCATGTAGGTCAGGACCTGCACCACCGCGTCTTCGACGATGTCAGGCAAGTCGAAGGGCGTGTTCCAGTCGATCGCCGTGGCCGGATCCCACTGCGCCGCCGCCGCTTGCGCATACAGGGCGGCGGCGCCGTCGGTCCAGACCTCATCCTTGCGATCGAGCCGGAAATGCATGGCGGGAGAACCCGCTTCCACGGTAGCGCCGCGCGCCGCCAGGCCCCAGCGCACATGCGGCTGCGCGGCTACCGCGCCGGGCAGCGCCGGGTCGGCATGGCCGCTGTGCATGGCACCGCGCCAGCGGCCGGCCTGGGCATCACCGCGGATGACCAGGGCGACCATCGCGCCAGCCTCTTCAATGAACCGGCACTGGTGCCCCTGGCTGCGGCACCAGGCCGACAGCTGCGCGTCCCAGCCGGAGCCGGTGCCGCGCACGCGCAATTCGCCGCCGGACGGCACGCCCTGCAAGCCGTTCTTGACCAGCAGGTGGGCGCCGGCATCAAAGCCCAGGTCCTCAATATCGATAATCGACTGCAAGAATATTTCCTTCTTTATCGTAGAAGCGCTCGTCATCGGTGGCACGGATCAGCGCATCGTAGCCGCTGGTCCGTCCCGGCAGCCAGGTCTTGAGGCCCTCCAGTTCGAGCAGCGGGCGCACTTCCGGATCGTCCCAACTCATGCCAAGCAACAGTTCCGTAAAGCGGGCGATGCGCTCATCCGGCGCGCCGGGGCTGACGGTAAAGTTGCAATGGTCGAAGTTTTCCGTGCGCGCGATGATGCGGGTGCCGCCAGCCGGCAGGATGCCTTCGCGCGAGAAAGCCTGGTGGTTGCCGTCGATCATCCAGGCAGCGCCAATTTCACCGGCCATCAGGGCCAGGGCGGCATCGCGTTCGCCGCCAATATGGTCGCCATGCTTGCCGCCGAGGACATCGAAACGCCGCGCGGTGTAATCGCGCCCTGCCAGCATGCCGTTCTTGCGCAAGTGGTCGAACGGGATCAGGGTGGCCTGCGGCGAATCGATGGCGCCGAAGCCGATGATTTGTCCCTTGAGGTCGGCCAGCGCACCGCTGGCGCCAGCAGCGGCATCGTTACGCGCCACCAGCACCGAACTCAGGTCGCAGTCGGTATCGCGCATGGCCACCGCGCGCACCTGCAGGCCGCGGGCGCGGGCGATGCGCTCGGCGCGCACCCAGGCCAGCGGCGAATTCCACGCCAGCGCAATGCTGCCGTCGAATTGCGCCTCGACCTGGCGCTCGTAATTGGAATAGAGGATATAGTCGAATTCGAAATCGTGGCGGCGGAAGTATTCCTTGAAGCCTTCCCAGATCGTCACGACCTTCGGTGCGTAGGCGACCGCGCCCATCATCAATGGTTTCGTCATGTTCATCTCACCTTAACCGAACACCGGCATGCCGCAAACGGCCTTGCCGATGAAGTCGAACAGCACGTCCGAGGTCGGCGCCATGATCGATGCCGCGCGCGAGTCGCGGAAATAACGTTCGACCCCGACATCCTTGCGGAAGGCCGCGCCGCCGCATACGCGCATTGCGGTGTCGGTGACTTCCAGCGCCGCTTCGGCGGAGGCCGCCTTGGTCTGCATGACGCGCAGCATCGCGTCTTCGCGGCCGGCGGCCAGGGCGGCGAGCGTGTCATCGCGCAAGGTGCGGGCCATGTCGGCCTGGATGCGGGCGCGGGCGACATAGGCGCGGATGGTGGGCAAGTCGGCCAGCGCGCTGCCGAGGTGCTGCAACTTGCTGCCACTGACATGCGCGCAGGCAGCGTCGAGCGAGGCGTCCATGATGCCAATCGAGCAGGAGGAAATCAGCGTGGAAAATACCGGCAGTACCGTGCCGATCATGATGTCGAAGCCGCCGCCGTCGGCACCCAGCATGGCCGATACCGGCACGCGCAGGTCCTTGGCTGTCAGCGGCGAAGAACGGTTGCCGCGGAGGCCCATGCCATCGAAGAACTTCGGTTCGCTCAGCCCTGCCGATTTGCTGTCGACCTGCCACAGGGTGCTCGCCCCCGCGCCACCCATCGGGCCGGTGGACCAGACGTAGGAATCGGCTTCGCCGGCGGAGGTCACCATGGTCTTGCTGCCTTCCAGCACAGCGGTATCACCATCCTGGCGTGCGCTGCCGACCGGGGCCCAGAAGTGGCTGCGCGAGCCGCTGTCGGACCAGGCCAGGGTAGTCAGGTGCCGGCCGGCGGCGATGTCGCGCCGGACCGCTTCGCTGCCCAGTTTTTCCAGCACGGTGGTGCCGCAGTAATGCATGGTCACCACCATCGCGGTGGATGGACAAGCCCTAGCGATGCGCTGAACCACCTGGGCTGCATCGGCCAGCCCCAGGCCAAGACCACCAACTTCATTGGCGCTGATCAGGCCAAGCAGGCCGGCCTCGCCGAGCGCCGTGATGGCGGCACGGGGGAAGGCGCCATTGCCGTCGGTGGCGGGCGCCGCCGGTGCGATGGTATCGTTGACGATAAGTTCGAGTTTTTGTAGATATGACATGGCATCCCTTGAAAGCAAAAAAGGACGCCGCCACTGAGCCACGGATAAACAGATAGGAGTCGGATCAAATAACCGCCACACGCGCAGGCGCAATCCCGGATTTGGTCCGGTCGTAAACGGCGCACCTCTATATGTTCCACTGACCTGCAGGATGGCAGCGCTAGGAAACGGTACTCCGTCATGTTCAGGTTCACACTGGCCGCACACAGGGCCGTCGGACCCGGCTCAACCTGCAAACAGGATGAATCCGGCGTTACGGCGTGCCAGTACGAAATAAACATGACAGCTCTTTAATTTTACCAGAGCAAGCGCCGGTTCCTTGCGGTAAATCAGGGGTGCGGACAGTCGGAGTATGCCCATGATTATGTGCTGCGGTTAAACCGATCAAATACAATAGATCTCACAATGGATCACAACGTCCCCTCGAAAGAGGAAGTGAACGTCATAATGAAACAAGCTGAAGCAACAAGCATCACTATTGCAAGACCTACGCAAAGTGTTATACAGAAAATATATACCTATCATTTCCAATATAAAGCAGACAACGTCCCTACCGATCGTTAAGATTGCACCTGTCTCCTCCAACTCTTCTTGAATTGGATTCAGCCCGCAAGCCGTAAGGTATGCGGGCTTTTTTTTTGGAGGGCTGCGGGCACTTTCTGGTGGTTAATATACAATATCGACTCTTTGTCGTTGCAATGTTGACTCTTTGTTTCCAATAATTTCATGCGCGCTCTCCCGCAAAATCCGGCACTGACCCCTCCGGTCACTGACCAGATGCGCGCCATTGACATTCCCCCGCGACCGGCGCTGTTGATGGCGTTGCAGCGCGAATTGCGCAGGGAAGAACCCGATGTCAAAAAAGTCGCGCAATTGCTCGGCCGCGACGTGGCCATGGCGGGACAGCTGCTCAAGACCGCCAATTCCGCCCACCTGAACTTGCGCCGGCGCCCGAAAACCGTGAGCGATGCGATCGCGCTGGTTGGCATGAACCACTGCGCTGCCATCATGGAAGGCCTGTTCGTTCGCAGCATCCTGTCCAACGGCAAGACGATGATGGCCCGCTTCTGGGATGTATCGGAAAAACGTGCTCGCGGGATGAGCCATGTCGCGAAAAAAACAGGATGCGCACCGCTCGATCTCGCCTACAGCTTTGGCCTGTTTTGCGACATCGGCATTCCATTGATGAAGGCATCCTTCCCTGCTTACCTGGAAACGCTGGCGATCGCCAACAAAATGGGAACCTGGCGTTTCGTCAAACTGGAAGATGTCCGGCATGGCATCAGCCACACGACCGTGGGCGCCACGCTCGCTGAAAAATGGGGCATTTCACCCGATATCGTTCTCGCCATCAAGAACCACCACGCCACCGAAGTGCTGTCGGACGCGGCTGTGCCAGCCGCGATCAAGGCCCTGGTCGCCGCCAACCTGGTGGTTGAAAAGGCCATCGAAGAATACCGCATGGCGGATGCATCGCTGGAATGGCGCGAGGGCGGCAGCGCCGCGGCCGAGGTGCTGGGCTTGTCAGCGGACGACATCGAAGACATCTGCGCGGAATTGAAAAATCTGTTTTCCGGCGCGCCCTGAAAATTTTAACTTACTTGTTACACAACAGTTTCCCTGTGGCACTATAATCATCGGGCCCTATTCACTTTGTTTGCCGATTGATCCAACAAGATTGCCACAATAAAAGCACCCATGACGACTCCGATTCTCTCCGAAGACAAAGCCCGCGATTACATGCACAAACTGCTGGGCGCAATGAGCCGCGCCGGTGGATCGGACTTGTTCATTGCCCATGATTATTCGCCCAGCATGAAAGTTCACGGCGGCATGCAAGCCTTGAGCCCGCAAAAACTGACGGGCGAGATCACGCGCGCGCTTGCACATGCGATGATGAACGAGCGCCAGCGCGAAGAATTTGCCAAGGAAATGGAATGCAATTTTGCAGTATCCATTGCCGGCCTGTCGCGCTTTCGGGTGAATGTCTTTATCCAGCAGCAGCATGTCGGCATGGTGATCCGCACGATCGCTTCGGAAATTCCCAATTTTGAAAAGCTGGCGCTGCCTGAAGTATTGAAGGAAGTCGTGATGCACAAGCGCGGCCTGGTGCTTGTCGTTGGCGGCACCGGCTCGGGCAAATCCACTTCGCTGGCGGCGATGATCGATCACCGCAACCGCACATCGCCGGGACATATCATTACGGTGGAAGATCCGGTGGAGTATGTGCATAAATCCCAGCAATGCCTGGTGACGCATCGCGAGGTGGGCGTGGATACGCATTCCTGGCACCATGCCTTGAAAAACACGCTACGCCAGGCGCCGGACGTCATTTTGATCGGTGAAATCCGCGATGCGGAAACCATGGAACATGCCATTGCTTTTGCCGAAACCGGCCATCTGTGCCTGGGAACCTTGCATGCCAACAGCGCCAACCAGACCATAGACCGCATCATCAACTTCTTCCCGGAAGAACGACGCAATCAATTGCTGATGGATCTTTCGTCCAACCTGCGCGCGATTGTCTCACAACGCCTGGTACGCACCATTGATGGCAACGGCCGCAAGGCGGCCATCGAGATCCTGATCAATACCCCCAGTATTGCCGAACGGATCTTCAAGGGCGAGTTCCATGAAATCAAGAACATCATGGCCAAGTCGCGCGAACTCGGCATGCGCACCTTCGACTGGGCTTTGTTTGACCTGTATAACGAAGGTCATATCGCTTATGAGGAAGCGATCCGGAATGCGGATTCGGCCAACGAATTACGCCTGAATATCAAACTCAAGAGCGAACGCGGCGAGCCGGCTTCCGCTGCGGCGATGTCGCTTTCCATCGACCACGGACCTTCCGAGGAAGAACTGGAAGCGTTGCGCGTCGAAGAATTGAACAAACAAAAGGAAAAGCGGCGCCAACTGGAAGAAAAGCAACTTGCCGAACTGCAGGCACTGAAAAATCAGAAGGAACAGCAGCAATCGGCCTAGGCGCAGATACCTCCGGACTGATTGATGCATGGCTCGACCCTGTCTGTGCCAGGTCAATGAACCGCCCGCCGCGCGGCCTATCCTGTTTGAGGATACCCGTGCCGACATGATGTCCAACCGGACTGGCAAGGGCAAAACCAGCCATTGCGAAGACGAGGTGATCATGAAAAAGCAAGCATTAATGACTTTGGCCACGTGCCTGTTCTTTACGGCTTCAGCCTGGTCCGATCCCGGAGGCGGTTACGGCATGGGGCCGGGCATGATGGGCGGCGATGGCCACGGAATGATGCGAGGGTACGGTCATGGAATGATGGGCGGCGCTGGCCCGGGCATGATGGAAGGGTGCGGCCAAGGTGGCTGGGGACCGAACATCCCGGATCTGACGAATGATCAGCGCAGCAAGATAGCGGCAATTCAGAAGGAATTCCGCCAGAAGCAGTGGGCGCTGATGGAAAAGATGCATGAGAACGCCGAGTCAGGCAACTTTTATCGTGGCGGAAAATTTGATGAGCAGGCCGCACGCAAGGCTTATGATGCGACGACGAACCTGCACAAGCAGATGTTTGAAAACTCGCTTGAAGCGCAAAAACGCATGGACGCCGTTCTCACTACACAACAGCGCGAGCAATTGCAACGCCGGCAGAGCGAGCGATAATTCAACAAAAAAGGGCTACGTAAAAACGCAGCCCTTTTTATCGTTCGATTGCGTGCCGCTTAAAACTCTTCCCAGTCTTCATTGCCGCCGCTGCGCGCCACCTTGTCCCTCGCCGTGACGGCAATGGCTGCTGTGGTCGGTGCGGCAACTACTGGCTGACGCGCCGGTCGGGCGGCAGGCAGTCTCTTCGCCGACGCCACCGGACGGGCAATGGCCGGCCGTGCAGTCCTCGACTGTGCGACTGCCGCTCCGTGCATGCCATCGGTCCTGAAGACACCAACCGCCTGCGCCAGCTTGCCGGCCTGGTCCTGCAGGCTGGCAGCTGCCGCAGCCGCTTGCTCGACCAGTGCCGCATTTTGCTGCGTGACCTGGTCCATCTGCGTGATGGCCTCGCTCACCTGATGGATGCCCGCGCTTTGTTCGCTGCTGGCAGCGGTAATCTCACCCATGATGTCGGTAACCCGCCTGATGCTGCTGACGACTTCTTCCATCGTCGTGCCGGCCTGCTCCACCAGCTTGCTGCCAACACCCACCTTGTCAACCGAATCGCCAATCAGGACCTTGATTTCCTTGGCTGCCGCCGCCGAACGTTGCGCCAGCGTCCGCACCTCGGCGGCCACCACGGCGAAACCCCGCCCCTGCTCGCCGGCGCGTGCAGCTTCCACCGCAGCGTTCAGCGCAAGAATATTGGTCTGGAAAGCGATGCCATCGATGACGCTGATGATATCGACGATCTTGCGTGCCGATTCATTGATGGCGCCCATGGTGTCCACCACGCCGGCGACGACGGTGCCGCCCTTGACCGCGACTTCCGAGGCGGACTGCGCCAGGCCGTTGGCCTGGCGTGCATTGTCGGCATTCTGCCGCACGGTCGAGGTCAGTTCTTCCATCGAAGAAGCGGTTTCTTCCAGCGAACTGGCCTGCTGCTCCGTGCGTGAGGACAAGTCGAGGTTGCCTGTCGCGATCTCGCCCGATGCCGAGGCTATCAGGTCGCTGCCATTGCGCACCTGGTTCACAATTGCCGCAAGGCTGCCATTCATGTCTTGCAAGGCCTGCAGCAGTTCGCCAGTCTCGTCCGTGGTCTTGACCTCGATGCGGCTGGTCAGGTCGCCAGCGGCGACCGTCTTGGCGATTCTTACCGCCTCATTGATCGGGCGCGTGATCGAACGGCTGATGAACCAGCCGACCAGTACCCCCAATGCGAGCGCAATGCCAGCCAGCGCCAGCATCAGCGCTCGCGCCCCCGCGTATTGCGCTTCTGCTTCGGCGAAGGCGGCTGCCGCCATTTCTTTTTCATGCAAAACGATTTCATCGATAACACCAATCGCCTTGCGCGTGGCCGGCAAGTACTCTCTGAGCATCACGCCAGTGGCTTCGCCGCGCCGGGATTCATTGGCCAGCTCGGTCACCTTGTTGGCGTGCGGCACGGCGGACTTGATCGCTGCCTCCAGCTTCGACAGCAATTCTTTCTCCTTCGGATCCAGTGTCGTATCGGCCAGCTGCTTTTTGGCCTTGCCGTATTTTGCGCGCGATTCCGCCAATTTGTTCTTTTGTTCCTGTACTGCGGTCGGATCTTCAAGCAGCACAATATTGCTCACCATGGTGAGAATGTCGCGGAAATTGTTACCCATTTCACTTGCTGCGGATATTTTGAGATTGTGATTGGTAACGATCTGATCCATGTGGCTGTTCATGCGCGCCATGGACGTCAAGCCCAAGGCGGCAATTGCAGTCAATAGTACGAGCATCAGGCAAAACCCCACACCCAGACGCGCGCCGATTTTCAAATTCGCAAACGACATGTATCTCCTTCGATTTATTAACATTTATTATGACTAGTGGCAGTGTATCGCCCTGCACAGTTTCCATGCAGTAATTTTTAAAGTATATTGCATCTCTTTGCACATTGCCAATGATCACATATACTCATTGCCCGCCTCCGCAGCGACGACTGTATGTTAAATGCCGCAAATAAAATATGTCACGAAAATTAACCTTTTGCATTTAACTTTTGCAGCAGAATAGCCCCAATCTGGATTCCAAAGACCTTCTGGCTGGCGTAATGACTTCTGAAACACAAGCAAATTTGCTCTCCCCCACCGAACTGCGGGCAAATTTTCGACAGGACCTTGACGTTACCGCGCGACTGCTTGGTCATGACGCCATACCGCGCCCGATCCGTATCTACGATATTTCCCGTGGTGGTGTCGGCCTGCTGGCGAGCGAGGCGCTGCAGGTCGGCGATACCTGTGCCATTGCCTTCGACGCCAGCGTGAATCGGGAAACCAAAAGGATCAACGTCTGGGCAAAAGTGGCTTTTTGCGTCCCGCATGCCGAAAACGGTTTCCGTATCGGTGTGCACTTTCGTGATTACGATTCGCAGAGCAAAACGCATATCGAGCACCTGTGCGCATCGACCGGATTGCAGGTCGGCTGGTGAGATAATCGCCATCAATCACAAAAAAGACCGCCCTATCCGGTTGTATTTTCCATCCATCAACGGCATCATCCCCTCACTTTTATCGCGATTCGGGGAATAAGGCATGCTGAACGGCCTGTGGCTGGGGTTTTTCGTAGTGGCTGCGCTGAGCGCCCTGGGCCGCTGGCTGCTGGGCGGCGATGCAGGCGTGTTCGCTGCGATGGTGGAAAGCCTGTTTGCCATGGCAAAGCTGTCGGTCGATGTGATGCTCCTGATGTTCGGCACGCTCACCCTGTGGCTGGGTTTCTTGCGCATCGCCGAAAAGGCTGGCCTGGTAGACGTGCTGGCACGCCTGCTTTCCCCCCTCTTTCGCCGGCTGATGCCGGAAGTCCCCCCCGGCCACCCGGCGCTCGGCTTGATCACACTGAACTTCACGGCCAATGCGCTGGGACTCGACAATGCCGCCACGCCGATCGGCCTGAAGGCAATGCGCGCCCTGCAGGAACTGAACCCGCTACCGGCGGTCGCCAGCAATGCGCAAATCCTTTTCCTGGTGCTCAATGCCTCCTCGCTGACCCTGTTGCCGGTAACCATCTTCATGTACCGCGCACAGCAGGGTGCGGCTGACCCCACCCTGGTGTTTTTGCCTATCCTGATCGCCACCAGCGCCTCGACCCTGACAGGCTTTCTGGCGGTGGCGCTGGTGCAACGTCTGAAGCTGCGCGATCCGGTGGTGTTGACCTGGCTGGGTGGCACTGCACTGGTGCTGGGGGCGCTGATGACATTTCTTGCAGGCTTGTCGGCCACCGCACTGGCGGCGCTGTCGTCCCTGCTGGGCAACCTGGTTTTGTTTGGACTGATCCTGCTGTTTCTGCTGTGGGGCGCCTGGCGCCGCGTGCCGGTCTATGAAAGCTTCATCGAGGGCGCGAAGGAAGGCTTCGATGTCGCCAAAAATCTGCTGCCGTACCTGGTTGCCATGCTGTGCGCGGTCGGCGTGCTGCGCGCCTCCGGCGCACTGGAATTCCTGCTCGGCGGCTTGCGTCAACTGGTGAGCCTCGCCGGCCTCGACAGCCGCTTTGTGGAAGCCTTGCCAACGGCGCTGGTCAAGCCATTTTCCGGCAGCGCCGCCCGCGCCATGCTGATTGAAACCATGAAAACCACCGGGGTGGACAGCTTCCCCTCGCTGGTGGCCGCCACCGTCCAGGGCAGCACGGAAACCACTTTCTATGTGCTGGCTGTCTATTTCGGCGCGGTCGGCATACAGCGCGCCCGTCATGCGGTCGGCTGCGCCCTGCTGGCTGACGCCGCCGGCGTGCTGGCATCGATCGGGGTGTGCTACTGGTTCTTTGGCTGAGTCCGCAGCACCGGCGCTGCGGCACAGCGATTTTTCATGTTATTTGCCTCAAAAATATCTGTTATTCCGCCGCAAGATTTGACGTGCTTCCCCCAATGAAACATAATGCGCGACTGCTTTTTTTTCGCATATTGCCTTCATCTGGCGCCTGCGGCCCGTTTGCTTGAACCATTCCTGAATCCTGTGATCGTACCGCATTCCTATTTTTACCCTTGAATAGACAGCGCTGACGCAGCAAATCGATGCTTGCTGCGAACTGCCCGCCCTCGCCTCCCGGATACGTCGAGATGCCGCCACCGTCCCTGTGCCGGCTGTTTCCGTATCTGGATGGCGAGTCGTTATCAATGACACTGACGCAATGACAAAACCTGCAAAAACCCTGTCGCTTTCCAAAAAAATCGCTGAAAACCCTTCGGCGACGCAGTTGCCGCCACAAGGCATAAGCGTGCTCGTTCAGCCCATCGGCGACGCCGAGGGCGCCAAGCCCGTCACCGTGGTTACCCGCCGCTCCAGACTGGTGACGCCGAGCGAAGCAGCCCCACCAGCAGCGGCCACGGCAGAAGACGCCGGCGCGCTCGATGCGCCGAAAAGCAAGGTAATTGTGGTTAAAAAAGCCGTGTCCAGACTCGCGGCTGTGCCCGCAACCGCTGCGCCCCTCGTGCCGCGCGCAGCGCAAGGCCCGGCAAAAGCCGACAGCGCGGCCCAGGTTGGCGCCGGCTTGGCCGCTGCCACGAATATTGCAAAAGCTGCAGGCAAAGTCATTGTAAAAACCCCGGCGAAGACCGTCGTCAAGGCCGCGTCCAAGCCGGCCGATGTCATCGCCGTGAGCAGCCGTGAAGCACATGCTGCGGCACTGGCGGCAATCGATACATCCGCCTATGCGCTGCCGGGAGTCAAGCAAGCTGCGCGGCGCGGCCGCAAACCGTCCGAGTACCAGGCGGAAACCGAAGAAATTGCAGCGGTCAATGCAGCCGAACAGGCTGAAATGACCGGCTCGTCGACGAAAAAATCGCTGGCGGCCCAGAATTTATCGGAAGCGGAAATGGAAACCCGGCGCAAGCAGGTCACGCTGCTGGTCAACCTCGGGCGCGAACGCGGTTACCTGACGCACGCCGAGATCAACGACCACTTGCCCGACAACCTGACCGATGCCGACACCATCGCCAACCTGATCGGCACCTTCAATTCGATGGGCATCACGGTCTGTGAACGCGCGCCCGACAGCGAAAGCCTGTTGTTGAACGATGGCGTGGCGCCGGCGACCAGCGATGACGACGCCGAAGCCGTGGTCTCGACCGCACTGTCGGCGGTGGATGCCGACTTCGGCCGCTCCACCGATCCGGTGCGCATGTACATGCGCGAGATGGCCTCGGTGCAACTGCTCAACCGCGCCCAGGAAATCGCCATCGCCCGCCGCATCGAGGATGGCCTGACCGAAATGATGCAAGCCATTTCCGCCAACCCGGCCACCATCGCCGAAGTGCTGGGACTGGCAGCCAAGCTGGAGCAGGACCAGATCAAGGTCGACGACCTGATCGACGGCTTTAGCGACGCCAATGGCGACGTCGCCCCGGCCACCGACGACGAACTGCAAACCGCCGGCGCGGAGGACGAGGAAGACCTCGACGAGGAAGACGAGGCGGAAGATGCCGCAGGCGCTGCGGGCGGCGCCAATGGCTTGTCGGCCGACCAGCTCAAGCACATGCGCGCCGAGGCGCTGAAGAAGTTTGCCGCAAGCGCAGCCCATTTCGAGACGATGCGCGCAGCGCATGCCGCCGGCAGCCAGGCGAGCGAAACCTGGCGCGCCGCGCAGGCAGCAATCGCGCAGGAATTTCTGAGCATGCGCTTCACGGCGAAAATCGTGGAAAATTTTTGCGACCTCTTGCGCAAGCAAGTCGATGCCGTGCGCAAGCTGGAACGGCAGGTGCTGGATGTGGCCGTCAACAAGTGCGGCATGCCGCGCGAGCACTTCATCAAATCCTTCCCCGGCAATGAAACCGACCTCGACTGGGTCCAGCGCGAGATCGATTGCGCCTACCCGCATAGCGCCGCCCTGCAGCGGCAGGTTCACGCGATCCGGGAATACCAGTCGCGCCTGGTCGAACTGGAACGTTCGGCGGGCGTTCCGCTGATCGAATTGCGCGCGATTAACCAGAAAATGGTCGCCGGCGAGCGCCGCGCGCGTCAGGCCAAGAGCGAGATGACCGAAGCCAACCTGCGCCTGGTGATTTCGATCGCCAAGAAATACGTCAACCGCGGGCTGCAATTCCTCGACCTGATCCAGGAAGGCAATATCGGCCTGCTCAAGGCGGTGGACAAGTTCGAATACCGTCGCGGCTACAAATTCTCGACTTACGCCACCTGGTGGATACGCCAGGCGATCTCGCGCGCCATCGCCGACCAGGCGCGCACCATCCGCGTGCCGGTGCACATGATCGAATCGATCAACAAGATGAACCGCATCAACCGCCAGGTGCTGATGGAAACCGGCTCCGAAGCAGACATCGCCACGCTAGCCAAGAAAATGGACATGCCGGAAACGAAGATCCGCGAAATCATGAAAGTGGCGAAGGAACCGATTTCGATGGACATGCCGATGGGCGAAGATGGCGATTCCAGCATCGGCGACTTCATCCAGGACGACAGCACGCTGGCGCCGGCCGATGCGGCGCTGCAGGCTTCCATGCGCGACGTCATCAAGGATGTGCTCGACAGCCTGCCGCCGCGCGAAGCAAAAGTGCTGCGCATGCGTTACGGCATCGAGATGAACAGCGACCTCACGCTGGAAGAGGTCGGCAAGCATTTCGAAGTCACGCGCGAGCGCATCCGCCAGATCGAACTCAAGGCGATGAACAAGCTGCGCCAGGCCTCGCGCGCCGACCGTCTGAAAACCTTCCTGGAAGGCCAATAGTCCTCACATGCCGAGACCGTCGGCCGCCAGTGGCGGCCCGGCCTGCGCTGGTGCTTCAACCACGATGCAGTCTGTCGTCAGGAACAGGCTGGCGATCGATGCCGCGTTTTGCAAGCCGAGCCGGGTAACCTTGGTCGGATCGATCACTCCCATGGCGAACATGCTGCCATATTCGGTGGTTGCCGCGTTGTAGCCATAGTCGCTGCTGCCGGCGGCGACCGCCTCGATCACGACATCGGCTTCGCCGCCGGCATTGGTGACGATCTGGCGCAGCGGTTCCTCCAGCGCGCGATGGACGATGCGCACGCCCGATTCCTGCGCCAGGTTCGGCATCTGCAATTGCGCCAGCGCTGCGCGCGCGCGCAGCAGCGCCACGCCGCCACCGGCGTCTACGCCCTCTTCCACCGCAGCCCGGGTCGCATGCAGCGCATCCTGCACGCGTGACTTTCGTTCCTTCATCTCGGTCTCGGTCGAGGCCCCCACCTTGATCAGCCCGACCCCGCCACTCAGCTTGGCCGCGCGTTCTTCCAGCTGCTCGCGCAAGTAAGCGCTGTCGCTGCGTTGCGCTTCCTGGCGGATTTGCGCGATGCGCCTGCCGATCGCACCGGCATCCCCGGCGCCGCCGATAATGGTGGTGTTGTCACGGTCGATTTCGATGCGGGCGGCGCGCCCGAGGTCCGCCAGCGTAGCCTTCTCCAGTTCGGCGCCGGTTTCCGGCGAGATGACCCGGGCCGCGGTGACGGTAGCGATATCCTCGAGGCGCGCCTTGCGCTGGTCGCCGAAGCCCGGCGCCTTCACCGCGCATACCTTGAGGATGCCGCGCAGGGCATTCACCACCAGGGTCGCCAGGGCCTCGCCATCGACATCCTCGGCAACGATCAGCAGGGCCTGGCCGCCCTGTATGGCCAGTTCCAGCACCGGCACCAGGTCTCGGGCCAGCGACACCGTCTTCTGGCATACCAGCACCAGGGCGTTTTCCAGCACGACCCGCCCGGCTTCGGCATCGTTAATGAAGTAAGGTGAAAGGTAACCGCGTTCGAACTGCAATCCCTCGACGATCTCCAGTTCGTTATGCATGCCGCGGCCGTCCTCCGCCTTGATCACGCCGCTGCGGCCAACACGCTCCATGGCCTGGGCGATCATCTCGCCGATGGCGGCGTCGCCATTGGCAGAGATGGTGCCGACCTGGGCGATCTCCTGATTCGAGGCGATCTGGCGGGAATTCTCGTGCAGGCGCGCGACGATGGCGTCCACCGCGCCATCGATTCCGCGCTTCAGGTCCATCGGATCAAAGCCGGCGGCAACGTACTTCAGGCCCTGCTGCACCATCGCCTGCGCCAGCACGGTGGCGGTGGTGGTGCCGTCGCCGGCTGCTTCCGAGGTTTTGGCGGCGACTTCGCGCACCATCTTGGCACCGACGTTTTCCAGCGGATCGGCCAGTTCGATTTCACGGGCGACGATCACGCCGGAATTGATCACCGTCGGCGGGCCGTAAGGCTTGTCGAGGACCACCGTGCGCCCCTTGGGGCCGAGCGTGACCTTGACCGCGTTGGCGAGCGTATTGAGTCCGGCGAACATCTTCGCGCGCGCTTCCTCGTGGAACAGCAATATCTTGGCCGGCATGACGCCCCCGCTGCATTGTGGATCGCACAAGGATGCCGTTGCCGCCGGCAATCGCGTTGATCGAAATCAGGACGGGGCATTGACGCTGCAGTGCGCCCCCGCCTGCAGGCTGTCCCAGCCGAGCCGGATTGCCTGCGCCACATTGTCGCCGGCGCTGTCGACCTGCGCCACATGCGGCATTTCCTCGTCGGCCAATGGATGGTGGCTGACCAGCTGGCGCGCCAGCACTTCGGCGTCGGCGTCCGATGGGTCGCCGCCCTGGCGCGCGCGCCGGGCGAGACGCTCGCGCATGAGCGCTTCGTCCGTGCGTACATCGAAGATCAGGAACGGCACGCCAAGTTCGCGCGCCAGCGCGGCGAAGCGCTGCCGCTGTGCGTGGTCGAGAAAAGCCGCATCGACGACCACCGGCAAACCGGCCTCGACAATGCGGCGCGCCAGCAAGCCCAGCCTTGCATAGACGGCATCGCTCACTGCCGGCGCGTACAGGTCGCCCGCTGCCGGACTGCCGGCGCCATGCATGCGCTTGCGCTCGACATCCGAACGTATCCGTATCGCGCCGCAGAGCTCCACCACCGTGCCGGCAACAGTGGACTTGCCGCTGCCGGAAAAGCCATGCATGATCATCAGCGCCAGGGGCGCGGTGCTGATACTGGCGCAGGCGAACCCCAGGCAGGCTTGCATCCGGCGCTCGCAATCGGCGCGCTGCAGCGCGTCCGCTGCCAGTTCCTGCAGGCGCAGCAGCGCCACCTTGCAGCGCACCAGCGCGCGCAGGGTCTGGTAATAGCGCAGGAGCGCCAGATCCAGGTAGTCGCCGCTGGCTTCGAGGTAGCGATTGAGCAGACGCGCGGCCAGGTCGGCGCGGCCGGACACTTGCAGGTCCATGGTAGCGAAGGCGATATCGTTCAGCACATCGATCCAGCGCAAGCCCTCGCTGAACTCGATGCAATCGAATGCCGTGGCATGGCCGTCGACGGTGAGGATATTGCCGCAATGCAGATCGCCGTGGCCCTCGCGCACATACCCATCCCGCCTGCGGCGCTCGAATGCCGGGCAAAGTTGCGCGTGGCGCGCCAGATGCCATGCAAGCAGCGCGTCCACGCGCAACTTGTCGGCAGGGTCGCGCAGCGCTTGCACAAGGGTGCCAAGGATTTCGTCGGCGCTCTGCCGCAGCAACGCGGGCGTGCCCCAGTGGCTGGCGGGCGGCGCCACCGGCGCATCACGATGAAAACGCGCCAGGGTGTCGGCCAGCTGGTCGATCTCCTCGGGCGTGATGGCGCCGCTGGCCACGCGCTCGCTCCACAAGGCTTCCTGGGGAAATGCCCGCATGCGCAGCGCGTATTCGATCGCCGGGCCGCCTCCCCCCAGTTGCGGCGCATCCGCGCTGCCGGTGATGGCTTGCACCTCCAGATAGAGTTCCGGCGCCAGACGCCGGTTCAGGCGCAGTTCTTCTTCGCAGTAGAAACGGCGCGCGGCCAGCGTGGAAAAATCCAGGAAATCGAAACGCACCGCCTTCTTGAGCTTCCAGGCATGAGGTCCCGCTACCAGTATCCAGGAGATATGGGTTTCAAACAGGCTGACCGGCCCCGACGCCGCCTGCACTGCGCGGGCCAGGGCACGGACCAGTTTCTCCTGGGTGTCGATAGCATCCTGCGAATGTGTAATAAGCATGCATCACATTCTAGCGCGGCGCGACATCGTGCGACAGCACGCCGCCGCGTGCTGTTCCAGCCCGAAAGACGGTGCAGCCTTTCAGGCCGAGATCATAGGCCTTCATGAAGAGGTCGCCATGACTGTCAAGGCTGGCATCGGCCGGCAGGTTGATCGTCTTGGAGATGGACTGGTCGCAATACGCCTGCAGCGCCGCCTGCATCCGCAACTGGTCGGCGGGAGAAATGTCGTGCGCTTCGACGAAGCTGTCAGGCCGGGGCGCATCCTCGCCGAAATTCTTGTGGAATAGCGCCCAGGCATAATCGCGCACCGGCATCTGGACGAAGCTGCCGTCCGCCGCCTTCACACGACGTTGCCCCTGGAAGGCATAGACCGGCTCGATGCCGCTGGAGACGTTGTTGGCCAGCAGGCTGATGGTACCGGCCGGAGCGATCGCGGTCAGGTGGCTGTTGCGTATACCCTTCATGCGGATGGCATCGGCAATATCCGGCGGCAGCGACTGGATATAGCCGCCCTGCAGATACTTGGCCGGGCGGTAGGCGGGAAACGGGCCGCGCTCCTGCGCCAGATCGATCGAAGTGCGGTAGGCGGCATGGCAGATGGTGCGCATCGCCGATGCAGCGATCTCGCCGCCTGCATCAGAGCCGTAGCGCACCCCCAGCATGGCCAGCGCATCGGCCAGGCCAGTGATGCCCAGACCGATGCGGCGCGCGCTGCGCGCGGCTTTTTCCTGCGCCTTGAGCGGGAAATGCGAAACTTCGTACACATTGTCGAGCATCCTGACGGCGACCGCCGCCGTGCCGGCGATTGCCGCCAGGTCCAGCCGCGGATGGGCGCTGAAAGGCTCGCTGACGAATTGCGTCAGGTTGATCGAGCCGAGGTTGCAGGCGCCATGCGGCGGCAGCGGCACTTCGCCACAAGGATTCGTGGCGCTGATGGTTTCCTCGTACCAAAGATTGTTGGCGCGGTCGATCCGGTCGATGAAGATCACGCCAGGGTCGCCGCAAGCGTAGGCGGCGGCGCGCAGGCGTTGCCACAATGCGCGCGCGGAGACGGTCTTCAGGGCGGCGCAAGGCACCGGGACGATGGAGCCGGACCAGATCCTTTCGCACACCATGGCGCCGGCCGGCGCCGGCCGGCCGTTGAGGGGAAACACCAGCGGCCACTGCTGATCCTGCGCCACCGCGAGCATGAAGGCGTCGCTGACCAGTACCGACAGGTTGAAATGCTGCAGCACGCCGGCTTGAAGCTTGGCGTCGATGAAGCGCTCGATGTCCGGGTGGTCGCAGCGCAGCGTGGCCATCATCGCACCGCGCCGGCTGCCGGTCGAGACCATGGTGGCGCAGGCCTGGTCCCAGACGTGCATGAAGGAGACCGGGCCGGAAGCGATATTGCCACTCTCGCGCGCCGCCATCCCGGCCGGACGCAGCAGCGAAAAGTCGCAGCCGATGCCGCCGCCCGCCTGCATCGTCACCATGGACTCGCCCAGCACGGAAAAAATGGCAGCGATCGAATCGTGCATGGTGCCCGCCACAAAGCAGTTGAACAGCGTGGCACGATGGCGTGCGCCGCTGCCGGCGAGGATGCGTCCGCCCGGCAAAAAGCGGAAATGCGCCAGTGCGCTCTTGAAGCGCTCGGCCCAGACATCGCGCTGATGCAATTCCGGCGCCGACAGTGCCAGCGCCACACGATTCCAGCTGTCCTTGATCCCAGGCTCCGCCACTGCACCGGGCTCGGCCAGGCGATAGCGGCTTTTCCAGACATGCTCGGCAATCGGTTCGGTAAATATGGTTTCAGGCATGACTTGTTCCAGTATTTGGGTAGGAGAAGGCGAACAACATGCTTGGCGGCGGCGGCACTTGCCATTTACAAGGTAGCCAAGCCCCAATCAGGCGGTTTGCGCACGCGCAAACCACGTGCCTTGCCGCCTGTTAGCTTGCATGGATCATGAACGATCCCTCCCTGCATCCCGAAATCAGCCTGGAATCCAGGGTGGCATTCCTGCGGCAGACGAGTTCGTACCCGGAACAATGCTTCCGGGTGGAAGCGATCGAAACGCACATGTCCTGGGTCTTTCTGACCGAGGCTCATGCCTGGAAATTGAAGAAGCCGGTGCGTTACGATTACCTGGATTTCTCCACGCTGGCCGCGCGGCGCTACTACTGCGAGGAAGAACTGCGCCTGAACCGCCGCCTGGCCGCCACCATCTATCTGGGCGTGGTCCCGCTCGGGATCGATGCCGCCGGCCATCTGCGCCTGGGGCAAGGCACGGCGATCGACTGGCTGGTCAAGATGCAGCGCCTGCCGATGCAGCACATGCTCGATTATGCGATCCGTCATGGCCGCGCCAGCCCGCAGGACATGGTCGCGCTGGCGGCCAGAATGAGCCGCTTCTACGCTACCTGTGCGCCGGTTGCGCTCGATGCAGCGGCCTACTGCCAGCGTTTTCAGGACGATGTCGAGCGCAACCGGCGTGAATTGCGCACGCCGGCATTCCAGTTGGCGCTGGATCAGATCGATCTGGTCTGCCAAAAGCAGACGGACTTTCTGCAATGCCACGCCGCGCTATTGGCGCAACGTCTCGCGGCCGGCAAGATCGTCGAGGGCCACGGCGATTTGCGGCCGGAACACATCTGCCTGCACCCCGAACTCGTGGTCATCGATTGTCTGGAATTTTCACGCGACTTGCGCATCGTCGATGCGGTCGACGAGCTTGGCTTCCTGGCACTGGAATGCGAACGACTGGGAGCGCCGGAACTCGGGCGCCTTTTGCTGGGCACCTACAGCGAAGCCACCGGCGACTGGCCCGCGCCGGCCTTGCTGGACTTTTACCAGAGCTTTCGCGCTGCCCTGCGCGCCAGGATCGCCATCCGGCATCTGAACGAGGAAAAATTCCGCTATTCGGCTGAATGGCGCAGGCGCGCCATGGCGTACCTCGACCTGGCGCAGCAGCACTTGCCAACCGCCTGAGACCAGACGCACTCAGACTTCCGCCAGCGCCGTGAGCGAGCCGCCGCCATGCATGCGCCGGATGGCTTCGGCAAACAGGGCGGCGCTGCTCAGCAAGGCCAGCTTTTGCCGCGCTGCGCCTTCGCCCAGACGAAACGGCGGCACGGTATCGGTAACGGCGCAACGCTCGATGGCGTCGCCGCCCAGGACAGCGGGGGCATCGTCCGTGAACAAGCCATGACTGGCGGCGGCATACACGCTCGCCGCCCCCTGGGCACGACAGGCGCGGGCGGTGCGCACCAGGGTGTTGCCGGTGCTGACCAGGTCGTCGATGATGACGGCGATCTTGCCGCGGACATCCCCCACCAGCAGCTCGCCGCTGACCACCCCGCCACTACGATACTTTTCGGCAAAGGCAATGCCGACCGGCCTGCCCAGCTGGTGCGACAACAACTGGCGAAAGCGCTCGGCGCGCTTGATGCCGCCGGCGTCCGGCGCGACCACTACCGCTTCGCTCTCGCGCAGCAAGGGCAGAAAATAGTTTGCGAACAGCTTGTTGGCTTCGAGGTTTTCGACACGGATACGGAAGGCGTTTTGACAGGCGGCGAGATTGTGCACATCCATGGTCAGCACGGCATCGGTGCCGACTGCCTCGAACAGCGCAGCCACGTAACGCGTGGTGACGGGATCGCGCGGCTTGGTCTTGCGGTCTTTTCTCGCATACGCAAGGTAGGGAACCACCGCAGTCACGCGCGCAGCGCTGGCATCCTTCAAGGCGCCGATGAAAAACAGCAGGCGGCAAAGCTTGTCATTGCCGCTCTGGCGCGCATCGCCGTACAACGAATGAATGACGAACACATTCCTGCCGCGCACGTTGGCCAAAGGCCGCGCCTTGTGTTCGCCATCCTCGAATTCGCGTTCCTCATGCGGGCTCAGGGGCAAGCCGAGATGCGCACCGACACGTTCGCCGAAAGCCAGGCTGTCGCCCAGGACGAACAACTGCAATTCGCTGGAGGTATCATTCATGCAAGCCGCCCTCTCCGTCGCCGTACCATGTCATATGCATACTATGGCATCGGACGGCAGCGGCAGCAGCGCGCGCCAGCACATCTGTGCGCTGCATCAAGTGCAGCGCAGACCGGGATTAATTCCAGTGATTAATTATTGAGAAGCAACTGCTTGCGGCTCGCCAGCTGCCCGCGCTGCGCCCCGGCTCCGCGCGTTCCGGTATTGAAGAGGGCGACTGTGTGCGTGAGATGGGCCGCCTGCTCATGCAGGCTGGCAGAGGCCGCCGCGGCTTCCTCGACCAGCGCGGCATTTTGCTGCGTGACCTCGTCCATGTGGGAAACAGCCTGATTGACTTGCTGGATACCGGTAGCCTGCTCGCGGCTGGCCACCGCAATTTCCGACACGATATTGGTGACACGGTTGACCGACACCACGATCTCATCCATGGTTTGCTTTGCCTCGGCCACCAGCTCGTTGCCGGTCGAGACCTTTTCCACCGAAGTCTGGATCAGGGCCGTGATCTCCTTGGCAGCAGCCGCCGAGCGCTGCGCCAGTTGCCGCACTTCGGTCGCCACCACGGCAAAGCCGCGGCCATGCTCGCCGGCGCGCGCCGCTTCGACCGCCGCATTCAAGGCCAGGATATTGGTCTGGAAAGCGATGCCGTCGATGACCGAAATGATGTCGGCCACCTTGCGCGATGAATTGCTGATCTCGTCCATGGTGGTGCCGACCTTGAGGATCACTTGGCCGCCGCGCACCGCCACTGCCGAAGCCGTGGTCACCAGCTGGTTGGCCTGTTGCACGTTCTCGGCGTTTTGCGAAATGGTCGAGGCGAACTCTTCCATGCTGGAGGCGGTTTCTTCCAGACTGGAAGCCTGCATCTCGGTACGCGAAGACAAATCCATGTTGCCGGCGGCGATTTCGCCTGTCGCCGTATTCATGGTGTCGATGCTGTCGCGCACATCCCCCATCACTGCTACCAGGTTGACCTTCATTTGTTGCAATCCATCCAGCAAACGCCCCATGTCGTCATGACGTGTCGTCACGATATTGCCGGTGAGATCGCAGCCGGCCAGCGCCTTGGACATTTCCAGCCCCTTCTGCAATGGCAACAGGATGGAGGAACGCTGTGCAATCCAGAGGTAGATGGTCAGCGCCGCGCCGGCCAGCGCAAGGCCCCCGCCCCAGAGGGAAAATTCGGACTCGGCACGCCCGGCTGCCATGCCGCCCACCAGCGCCAGCGCGCCGAAGCAGGCGAGCTGCAAGGCAGATACGATCGACATGCGCTTCGTCATGGAAGCATCGCGCAAGTTGGCTACCCACCCGAGCAGGCCGCGCCGGGCGACACGGCCATTCCTGACATACAGGGACGTACGCGGGTTGTTGCGGATCTCGGCATAGGCAGCTTCGGCTTGCTCGATCTGCTGACGACTGGGCTTGGTACGCACCGACATGTAGCCAACGGCATTGCCGTTTTCCCGCACGGGGGTAACATTGGCCAGCACCCAATAATAATCGCCATTCTTGCGGCGGTTTTTTACCAGGCCGTTCCAGATCTCGCCCTGCTTCAGATTCTTCCACATGTCGTCGAAGGCGGCCGGGGGCATGTCCGGATGACGCACGAGGTTGTGTGGCGCGCCCAGCAATTCGCCTTGATCAAAGCCGCTGACCTCGATGAAATAGGGATTGACGAAGGTGATCTTGCCCTTCAAATCGGTCATGGAAACAATGGGACGACCGTCTTGCAGCACGTATTCGATGTTAGTTACAGGCAAATTGGTACGCATGGGATACTCGTTCAGCAGGAGATATGAGAAAGAAAAGACGTGCGTCAGCCAGGATTACAAGACATGACCGCATGCAAAAAATGCTTAAAAAACCAATGTAATCAATATTTTAGCTGTTAACGGTCGATTCCAGCTGGAAAATAATTAGTTTTGAGCAATTTTTTTGAAATAGGAGGCTTTTCCCGATCGAAACCCAACCGGCCTGGCAACCAGTCGGACAAAGGGCAGTGGCGAGCGTGGCTGGCTGAGCGCCAGGAAGAAATTCTAGCGGTGGCGCGCTATGGTATCGAGTTGCCGCCGCCTGGGCATTTCATGACGCAACTTCTGCAGATCGGCCAATGCGCGATTGGCGAGCGCGCGCACGTTCAAATCGCCCGAACTGGCCAATTGCGCCACCATGCGGATCGATGAATCGAGCAAGCCACAATGTGACATGCGGCGCTGTTCCTTGAACGGACCGACCGGCATCTCATTGTTGTGGCTTGTGTCCATGATGATAACTGGCGTTGAGGCGCTTGCCGGACGCATTGCGTGATCGTTCACTCCTGCCTCCGGAGAAATTAATGCCTGCACACGAAGCTATTTATCGCGCCAGCGGCATTGCTGCGCTCTGTACGCTCGACCTCTGGCACAAGATGGCGCGCCCACGTGCCTGGATTTGGGGCGAGATTGCAGCAATTCAGGCGCCATGGAGCGGACTTGATCGAGAACACAAGCAAGAAGTCGCGCCGTCAACCAGGCAAGATACAATGCGGGCAGCCACCCGATTCCCATGCCCAGCCACCAGCCATAGCGCAATATGCCATAAACGTACACCGCGATGAAGGCCAGGAGCGTGGCAATGACTGTCAAGCGCCCGGCCCATGGCGAAAGAGCAGTGGCCTGCTCGAGTGGGTTCGAGGCGAGCGCAGTATGCCAGCGATGGGGCTTTTTCATATTCCCTCACGTTTGCCTGAACAACAGATGCAATATCAATGCTCGTTCAGAGCATCCTGGCGCGAAGAAGTTTTCTTGACTTCATTGACCACGATCAACAAAGGCGATAGGCGGGAAGGCGCGAAAAATGGAATCGCACAGGAGGAAAAATCGGATGGCAGAGTATGGAATGGCAAAAAATCTTTCCAGGAACATCAAAAAAGAGCGCGTACTGCCCAAGCGATCAAGACAGTGCTGAACACGACAGAAGCAGCAATGCAAAGCACGGCTTGCAGCTTGTTGTAATTAAAATTTTTTTCTCCGGACTGTCCGGTTGCACCGGCAACCGGCTGAATGCTGTCTTGCATGATGTCCCCTGATTGAATGTTCGATGATGATTATAGACAATGATTTCAGCGGGTCAATAATCCAGCAAACAACTTTTCTTCTTATATTTTCAGGGGATGGACAAATATTCATTTTAATGTCTCTTCTATCAAGCCGGGCTTGCCGGACACCGACCAGGCCCTGCGCCATAACTAGACCGTGCTCCTTGATTCGCAGTATATTGATGACCTTAAAATAATATGCCGCTACGCCTGTAACTTTAACGACCTGCCATTTATCCTGCTTACAAGCACGTATCTATCGGCAAAGCGTCCCCCTTATGTCACCCGCTTCCATTTCACCCATGTTCTGGGTTTTTCTCCTGGCAATCGCCAACCTGTTCGCGATTGCGGCCTGGGGCATCCTTGCGCAAGTCAGGGCAAGACAAAGCCGGCGTCAGGTGGAACTGATCAATGCCACCATTCGCGATTATTTCCACCACAGTGGCGTGGAAGTACACGTCGCCAGCGTTCATATGGGCAACGACCGCCGCTTCACGGTGCTTATCGAATCCGAACCGATGAAACAATTTCGCCTGTCGCACATCATCGAGATGACCTTGCGTGAACATGTAACGAAAACCTGCACTCTGGAACTGGATAAAATCTACTGGCGTTTTCCGCTCAAGGAAGCCACGTCCCCCGAGGCGAGCGCTGTTCCGCAACAAGTAAAAACCAACGACGACTATATCAACGAAGGCCTGGTGACCTATCGGCATCTGCCCAAGGTCGATGTGCAAGAAATTTCTTGGGAAAAATTTGAAGAATTCACGACCAGGAATTCAGATACCCCTCCTGCAACAAAGCCGCAAGCGCACTGAAGAGCGCCGGTACTGCCCTCCTGTTTTTCCTCCGCGATATTGCCGCATGAACCTTGCATGACAAGGAGGGTCGAAAACTGATCCTGCCAAATGCACCATGGCACCCCCTATAGCCCTCCCGACTGGAACGACACCCTAGAATGCGAGACCATGGCATGGATACCACCGCGCACCGGCAGGCTGAACTGGCCTGGCGTGAACGCGCACTGCATCTGCATGAAATATTATCCGGACTGCCGGGCATGGTATGGGCAGCAGGTGCAGACGGCAGCATCGAATTCCTCAGCCAGCAATGGGCAGCCTATACCGGCCACGACCCGACCGGCCTGCAAGGCGTGGACTGGAGCGTGCTGCATCCTGACGACCTGGCTGCCGCCATGGCCTCCTGGCGCAGCGCCGTCATTGCCGGCACCCCCTGGAGCATCGAATGCCGGTTTCGCCGGCACGACGGCCTGTACCGCTGGTTCACCTGGCGCGGCACGCCGCTGCGCGACGACACCGGCACGGTGACGCACTGGTTCGGCGTATGCACCGATATCGATGACCTCAAGCGTACGCAGGAAAAACTGCTGGAAAGCGAGCGCCGCTACACCACCCTGTTCAACAACCACACCATGGCGATCGGACACTACGCGATCATGACTGACGACCAGGGGCAGCCAGTCGATTACCTCGTCAAGCAGGTCAACCAGGCCTATGAGCGCATCGCCGGCATCGAGCGCGCAGCCATCGAAGGCAAGAAAATCACGGAAGTGTTCCCGCATATCCGCAATGCCAGTTTCGACTTCATCGGCAATTTCGGCAGGATCGGCCTGGAAGGCGGCGAAGGCAGCTTCGAAGCCACGTCCCTGCATCCTGGCGGCCACTGGGTCTCGATCTATGCCTATAGCGCCGCACCCGGCGAATGCACTGCGATGTTCGTCGACATCACCGAGCGCAAGCAGCTGGAACAGGCCCGCCGTGAAACCGAAAGGCGACTGCAACTGGCAGTGGCGATTGCCCATCTCGGCTTCTGGGAGTGGGAAATCGCCAGCGGCAACTGCTATTACTCGCCGGCCTGGAAAAAACAACTGGGTTACCAGGACCATGAAATCGCCAACCTTCCCTCGGAATGGACAAGCCGTCTGCACCCGGAAGACCGCAAACGGGTGCAGACTGAAGTCGCAGCCTATCTGGCGCATCCTTCGTCCGACTACCGCCTCGAATACCGTTTGCGGCATCGCGACGGCAACTATCGCTGGATGATCGCCAACGCCGTGCCGTTGTCACGCAAACGCAAGGGTGGTATCAAGCTGATCGGCACCCAGCTTGACATCACCGAAAACAAGCTGTCCGAACAGCGCGTGCGGGAAGCGGCGCAGCATGATGTGCTGACCGGCCTGCCCAACCGGGCGCTGATTTTCGAATATGCCGGCCACCTGTTAGCCGCCGCCCAGCGCAGCCACAAGCAGGGCGCAGTGCTGTTCATCGACCTCGACCGTTTCAAGCCCGTCAACGACCTGTATGGCCACGAAATCGGCGACAAGCTGCTGCAGGAAGCATCGCGACGACTGCTCAAGTGCGTGCGCGCCGAAGACCTTGTGGGGCGCCTGGGCGGCGACGAATTCGTGGTGGTGCTGCCGCACGCCGACGAAGTCAACCCGGCGGCCACGGTCGCCCAGCACATCGTGGAGGCGCTGTCTGCGCCGTTCGAAATCGACGCGCTGGATCTATCGATCTCAGCCTCGGTCGGCATCAGCTATTTCCCGCAGCACGGCGCCGACGTCGACACCCTGATCCATGCGGCCGATCTGGCCATGTACCAGGCCAAGCAGAGCTGCCATGGCAGCGCCCAGGTTTTTTCTGCGGTAATGAATACTCGCGCCGATGCTGCTGCTTCCATCGAAGCCCGCCTGAAACGCGCGCTCGCGCGCGGCGGCCTGGTGCTGCACTACCAGCCGGTGATCGACATGCAAAGCAGACGCCTGACCGGCGTCGAAGCACTGCTGCGGCTGATCGGTGACAATGGTGAAATAATCGGTCCGGAGCGTTTCATATCGATCGCCGAATCGGCCGGATTGATCGGACAAATCGGCGAGTGGGTAGCGGCCGAGGCCTGCCGTCAGCATACGGCGTGGCGCCGCCAGGGTTTGCCGTCGGTGACGATCGCAATCAATGTTTCCCCCCTTCAATTCAGGCAGCGCGGCTTCGCCATGACGCTGACCGACATCATTCTGGATTCGGCAGTCGAACCGGCCTGCATTGAAATTGAAGTCACAGAAAGTACGCTCATGGACAGCATGGAAGACGCTGTGACCATATTGAAAAACATCCGCGCCGCCGGCATCCGCATCGCGCTCGACGACTTCGGCACAGGCTACTCAAGCCTGAGTCACCTCAGCCATCTGCCGCTCGACAAGCTCAAGGTGGACCAGTCATTCGTGCGTCGACTGGAAAGCGACCGGGCCAGCCGGGCAATCACCGGCGCCATCATCACCCTGGGCCGCACGCTCAATCTGAAAGTCGTCGGCGAAGGGATCGAGTCGGAAGAAACGCTAGCCTACCTGCGACAAAATGGCTGTAACCAGGCGCAAGGCTTCTACATCAGCAAGCCCTTGCCGGCAGCCGCATTCGCCGACTGGTACCGCACCCACAATCACTAGCGCCGTCGCGCGTGGCATCAGCTGCCGCCTCAGGCGTCACCGGGGCGCCATCAGACGTGCTACTCGCCGCCTCTGGCCAATTCGACCGCCGCCAGATGCGCCTGCAAGGCGACCACGGCGGCGACCTTGTTGGAAATGGTCGGGCTGGCATAAAACCTGGCCAAAGCATCGTGAATGGCGCTGGCGCTGATGATGGCGTCCGGCGTTTGCATCGGCAGGCGCTTGCTGGCTGAATCTGTGTGCGTATGCATGAATTCTCCCGCTTGGTGTGCTGATGATTGCGTACCATTGCAGCGCCCGAAACCCGGCCACATGGTCACAGTGTCAAAAATTCAGGGGAAAACAGCCTTGATTTTCCGCAAACTTAATTCTCTTGCGCTTGCCAACACACGCCTATCCACGAGACGCATACAATAGCGTCTGTTACAAAATGGAAGCACCACCCATGAACGCACCCGAGATCCGCCCCGGCCAATCGATCGAACTGTTGAAAGAGCTGCACATCCTGACGCGCGACGGCAAGATGAACCAGGATAGCCGGCGCAAGCTCAAGCAGGTCTACCACCTTTACCAGTTCATCGAACCTCTGTTGCAGGAACTCCGCGCAAACCACGACGACGTCAGCCTGGTCGACCATGGCGCCGGCAAGTCTTACCTCGGCTTCATCCTGTATGACCTGTTCTTCAAGGCGCAACCAGGCGGCTCCCGTATCTACGGCATCGAAACGCGCGAAGAACTGGTGGAAAAATCGCGCGCGCTGGCGCAGCGACTGGGCTTTTCCGGCATGGAATTCCTCAATCTTTCAGTCGCTGAGTCCATCGTCACCGACAAGCTGCCGGCCACGATCGATATCGTCACCGCCCTGCACGCCTGCAATACCGCCACCGACGATGCCATCCGCTTCGGTTTGCACAAGCATGCCAAGTTCATGGTGCTGGTGCCATGCTGCCAGGCGGAAGTCGCTTCCGTCCTCAACCGCAACAAGGGCAAGTCGCTCGGCCGCACCGCCCTCACCGAAATCTGGCGCCATCCCATTCACACACGCGAATTCGGCAGCCAGATCACCAATGTGCTGCGCTGCCTGCAACTGGAAGCGCACGGCTACCAGGTCAGCGTGACCGAACTGGTGGGCTGGGAGCACTCGATGAAAAACGAATTGATCATCGCCCGCTATCAAGACCTGCCGCGCCGCCGCCCGAGCGAGCGTCTGCAACAGGTGCTCGAAAACCTCGGCCTGGAAGAAATGGCCGAGCGCTTCTTTACGCCGCAAGCCGTCGCGTAAGTCCTGCAGTTTGCCGCCGCGCGCATTTTGCGCGGTGCAGCATGTCGCGTCTGCGGCACAAATATCCTGCCATCCACGTCGTTTGCATGAATCCCCTGCCGCGCCAGCCGGCCGGGGATGTTCATTCGCGCCTGCTCAGACTATGATAGCGGCGAGCAGGCATGCTGGCGACACGCGCCTGGATCTGCAAGCAAAACAACGATAACAACAGGGAGCACCATGCAAACGGCAGAACACGAATTCACGCGCGGCAGCGGCAAGCGCATCAAGATCGTCAGCGCGCAGGACGCGGTCAGGCTCATCCACTCCGGCAATACCATCGCCACCGGCGGCTTCGTCGGCATCGGCGTGCCGGAGCAATTGCTGGTCGCCCTGGAAGAACTGTACCTGTCGAACGTAAACGAAGATGGCCAGTCGGTGGGGCCGCGCGACCTGACGCTGGTGTATGCCGCCGGCCAGGGCGACGGCAAGGAAAAGGGCCTGAACCACCTCGGCCACGACGGTCTGCTCAAGCGCGTCGTCGGCGGCCACTGGGGCCTGGTGCCGAAAATCCAGCGGCTGGCGATCGACAACAAGATCGAGGCCTACAACCTGCCGCAGGGCGTGATCTCGCACCTGTACCGCGACATCGCCGCCAAGCGCCCCGGCCACCTCACCCGGGTCGGCCTGGACACCTTCGTCGATCCGCGCCATGGCGGCGGCAAGCTCAACGCCAGGACCAGCGAAGAACTGGTGCGCCTGCTGCAGATCGATGGCGAGGACAACCTGCTGTACAAGGCCTTCCCGATCGACGTCGCGCTGATCCGCGCGACCACCGCCGACCCGGACGGTAACCTGACCATGGAGCGCGAGGCGCTGACGCTGGAAATGCTGTCGCTGGCGATGGCCGCGCACAACTCCGGCGGCATCGTCATCGCCCAGGTCGAGCGCATCGCCGAGCGCGGCACGCTCAACCCGCGTCAGGTCAAGATCCCCGGCATCCTGGTCGATTGCGTGGTGGTGGCCGAGCCGCGCCATCACTGGCAAACCTATGCCGAACCCTACAATCCCGCCTACAGCGGCGAGTTGCGCGTGCCGTCCAACACCCTGAAGGCGATGCCGCTATCCGAGCGCAAGATCATCGCCCGCCGCGCCGCCTTCGAACTGTCGGCCAACAGCGTGGTCAACCTCGGCATCGGCATGCCCGAAGGCGTCGCCGGCATCGCCCACGAAGAGCGCGTGATCGACCTGCTGACCCTGACCACCGAGCCGGGCGTGATCGGCGGCATTCCCGCCGCGGGGGTAAATTTCGGCGCCGGCGTCAACACCCAGGCGATCATCGACCAGCCCTACCAGTTCGATTTCTACGACGGCGGCGGCCTCGACATCGCCTTTCTCGGCCTGGCCGAAACCGATGCCGATGGCAGCGTCAACGTCAGCAAGTTCGGCACCCGTCTGGCCGGCGCCGGCGGCTTCATCAATATCAGCCAGAACGCCAAAAAGGTGGTATTCGTCGGCACCTTCAGCGCCGGCAAGCCGGGCATTCAGGTTCGCAATGGCCAACTGGTCATCGAAGGCCAGGATGGCCCGTGCAAGTTCGTCAAAGCGGTCGAGCACATGACCTTCAGCGGCCCGCTGGCGAGGAAACTCGGTAAAAGCGTGCTCTACATCACCGAGCGCTGCGTGTTCGAGCTTACCGAAGACGGCCTGGAACTGGTGGAAATCGCTCCCGGCCTCGAACTGCAGCGCGACATACTCGACCACATGGCCTTCGCGCCGCGCATCGCAAACGACCTGCGCACCATGGATGCGCGGATTTTCCAGCCAGACAGCATGGGCTTGCGCGACATCATGCTGGAAGTGCCGCTGGAACAACGCATGCGCTACGACCGTCTGCGCAAGACTCTGTTCATCAATTTCGAAGGCCACAACGTACGTCACCTCGAGGATGTCGAACATATCCGACGCCAGGTTGCCCATGCGCTGCGCGACGTCCACCAGAAAGTCCCGGTTGTAGTCAATTACGACAATTTCTCGATCGACCTGGCCGCAGTGGATGCCTACGCCGACATGGTCAAATCCGTCACAGAAAAATACTATTCGGCGGTTACCCGCTATTCCACCAGCGGTTTCCTGCGTGCCAAGCTCGGCCCGGACCTCGCCAATCGCGAAGTGCCGCCGCATATCCACGAAAAGGCCGGGGCGGCGAACACCGCCTTGACGGATGCGACACCGACACAGATATCAGCCGCATGAATGACATTGACAAAAAATCCAGCGGAAGGCGCTGATGCTGCCAGGAAAATGCGATAATCGCGCGGGTTAATCCTGTCAAAAAAACAAGGAAAGAATTTCGATGCCGCTGGCCGATCTGACCTACCTGGTCGTAGAAGACAATGAGTTCCAGCGCCGCTGGCTACTGGCAATGCTTGCCAATCTCGGTGCCAGCAGGATCGTTGAGGCCGGCGACGGCCGCAAAGCCCTGACCCTGATGCAGGATCGGCAGCAGCCCATCGATATCTGCATCATCGACCTGAACATGCCGGGCATGGATGGCATGGAACTGATCCGCCACATGGCCAAGAGCGCCAATCCAGTGTCGATCATCCTGGCCAGCACCCTCGATCCGTCCCTCATGTTTTCGGTCGCATCGATGTCACAGGCTTATGGCGTCAATCTGCTGGGCACGATTACCAAACCAGTCACGCCAGAAAGCCTGGAAGCGATGATTGCCCGCTATGTGGCGCCGCCGACACGGCAACAAGCCATGGCCGACGCGCAGGCGCAACCGACACTGGAAGAAATCCTGCAGGGCTTGCAGGAAGACCAGTTCGTCCCCTACTTCCAGCCCAAAGTAGCGCTTGCCAGCGGCAAGGTCAAGGGCGTGGAAGCCTTTGCCCGCTGGGAGCACCCGCAACACGGGTTGATCACGCCGAGCGCCTTCCTTCCGCTGCTGGAAGCCAGCGGCAAGATCGACGTGCTGAGCTGGAGCATCATCAGAAAATCGGCGGCCGCCTGCCGCGCCTTGCACGATGCCGGCCACCCGATCAGCGTCTCGATCAACCTGGCATCGCAACCCTTGGGCGAACTGGAATTCGCCGACCATTTTTCCACATGCATGGCCACCAACGGCGCCGCCCCCGAGCACATCACGATCGAAATCACCGAATCGGCCTCGAGGACAGAGATGCCGGTATTCCTGGAAAACCTGGTCCGGTTGCGCATGAATGGCTTCGTGCTGGCAGTCGACGACTATGGCACCGGCGGCACCAGCATGCAGCACCATCTGCGCATCCCGTTCTCCGAACTGAAAATAGACCGCTCCTTCGTCGTTGGCGCCGCGCAAAATGAAGCGCTCGGCCTGGCGCTGGCATCCAGCCTGGAACTGGCGCAAAAGCTCAAGCGCGAATCAACCGCGGTCGGCGTGGAAACGCGCCAGGACTGGGATTTTCTGCAGAATCTCGGCTGCACCAATGCCCAGGGCTACTACATTGCCAAGCCGATGGAATTCAACGCACTGCCCGGATGGATCGATGAATGGTCACAGTTTTTTTAAGCTGGGCCGGCAATTAAAAATTAAATCATTAAAAATGCAAACTTTCATATGCAGCAAACATCAAACTGATTGATATGCCAATCGATCCACTGGCAATTGCACCTAACGGAGGAATCTCATGTATGCCCCCAAGAAAGGCGAGCACAGCCCGTTCCCGGTAAGTAAAAAACTGCATGCTTCGGGTTTGCCTTCCTCGCTCGGAGATTCGCCGCAAAAAATGATTCCTAAAGAAATGGCGCCGCAAGACATATCGTGGGCCGACTTGCATGCGCACGAAGTTACTTCCGACACACAGCTAGTACATGACGAAGCCATGCTGGATGAAGCAATCGAGGAGAGTTTTCCGGCCAGCGACCCGGTTGCAGAACGGCGAGCCATGCATGGCAGTCAACAGTACGCTGCCGGCAACGATGCAGAGGAGGAATCGCTGGATCATGCAATTGAAATGACGTTCCCGGCCAGCGATCCGATTGCCATACCAAGCAGCGACGAACGTATCCATGAAAAAAGCTTGGGGCACAGCAGAGAAAGTCACCCCAAGGCACTACCACGCTGAATGTCTGCAGTACGGCCCCACCTTGGCAAGAACATTGCGCGCCAAAAAAACAAGGCGGCATCACCTCACTGTTTGCATTAACACATAGCCGTTTTGCAATTCTTTATGCTAGCCTTGACGCTGGCCACATGTAATTGCCATTTTTCAAGCCCGGCAGGCCGGCAATGCGACCTTGATCATGTATACCGAATTCTTCCAGCTCAGGCAGGTGCCATTTTCGATCGCGCCCGACCCGCGCTACCTCTTCATGAGCGAACGGCATCGCGAGGCGCTGGCCCATCTGCTTTACGGCGTGGGCAGCGGCGGCGGCTTCGTGCTGCTGACTGGCGAGATCGGCGCAGGCAAGACGACAGTCTGCCGCTGTCTGCTCGAGCAGATTCCCGAGAACTGCCACGTCGCCTACATTTTCAATCCGAAACTGTCGGTCGGCGAACTGCTGCAATCGATATGTGAAGAATTCCATATCAATGCAGTTGCGCCTGGCAGCGGCACAGCCTCGACCAAAACTTACATCGATGCGCTCAATACCTATTTACTCCAGAGCCACGCCGAAGGCAAAAACAGCGTCCTGATCATCGACGAAGCGCAAAACCTGGCACCCGACGTGCTGGAGCAATTGCGCCTGCTGACCAATCTGGAAACCAATGAACGCAAACTGCTGCAGATAATCCTGATCGGCCAGCCTGAGTTGCGCGCCATGCTGGCGCGCCCGGAACTGGAGCAACTGGCGCAACGCGTGATTGCACGCTACCACCTGGATGCACTCTCGCCACAGGAAACCGCCGGCTATATCGGCTACCGCATGGCAATTGCGGGGGCCACGGCAACACATCCGTTTCCCGCCGCCTTGATGCCGAAAATCCACCGGCTTACACGCGGCGTGCCGCGTCGTATCAACCTGCTGTGCGACCGCGCTCTATTGGGTGCATATGCTGCCAGCCGTACCGAGATTACATCAGCCATCATAGAACAGGCGGCCCGCGAGGTATTCGGCGCCGACTCTGGCGCAACACTGGCCAGCCGCCCGCGCTGGCGTCTGGCAGCAGCGGGCATGGCCGGCGCCATGCTGACAGGCGCAATCGCCTTGGCCTGGCAACACCGCGGCGCCGCGCCGGATCCGGCCGTGCAGGCTGCACTCGCGGCGCAGGCAGGAAACTTCAAGCTAGCGCAAAACCTGGCAACAGCGCCGTCCTGGCATCGCCCGGGCGCACTCTCCCGCGCCGCCCCCTCTATCCGGGTCGCAGCACCGCAGACGCCTGCCGCCATCAACCCGGGGGAATTGCTGGGCAAAACCACACGCGACGAAACCGCTGCGTTCCGGCTGCTGGGGCAGCTGTGGGGCATGGCCCTGGGACAGGAAGACCCATGTGTCGCCGTGCAAAACCGCAACGTCCAATGCTACACCAGCAAGGGAGGACTGGCAGAATTGCGGCGCCTGAACCGACCGGCAATCCTGACGTTGCGCGATAACAACCAAACAATCCATCATGTCCTCCTGATCGGCTTGAGCGATACCGCCGCCGAGTTGCGGGTTGCCGGCAGCGAGCATGACCTGCAAGTCGACCTGAAGGAATTGTCGAAACATTTTCGGGGAGAATTCGTGACGTTCTGGCGCACCCCGCCTGGCTACACCGGAAAAATCCACCCAAGCACCAGGGGCGAAGCGGTCGACTGGCTTAATGACCAGCTATCCCGCATCAATGGTGGCATCGAGATGACGCAAGGACAAGCCTACAGCGCCGCAGTGATCCGCCAGGTTCGCGAAATCCAGAAAGCACACGGACTGCCGGCGGACGGCATTGCCGACCCACGGACCCTGATATTGATTAATAACGCAGCAGGTATCCAGGAGCCCCGATTGCAAAGGGATCTGGCGCTGGTTGCGGCCTCCCCGGGGAAGTGAGCCTATGTCCTATATCCTCGACGCTCTGAAAAAAGCCGAAGCCGAACGCCATATCGGCCAGGTGCCAGGCTTGCATGTGCAGCCTGCCAGGGCCCTCCCCCGCAGTCCGGCTGCAACGCGCGGCAAGCAGATGCTGCTGGCCGCCGGTGCCGTGCTGCTGGCCGCCGGCGGCACGCTGACGTGGCTGCAGCCTTGGCAAGCACCACTGCCGGCATCCCGGTCACCGACTGTCGAGCCATCGGCAGCCGCGCCGCGCACGACGACAGCACCGCCGTCATTCGAAGCCACTGCACCGCCAACTCCGGCCCCGCAAATCATCGCCGCCGCCCCCCCCCCGGTATCCCCCAGGCCGGCTGACCGTCCTGCGGTCAAACCGAGGAATACGCCTGCCGCATCGGCAGCAGGCGCGTCGAAGCCCGCGACGACCAGCGGAACGGGCAAGCCACCAGCCGCGCAAGCCGTACCGGCCCAAGCCAGCGCCACCGACGCCGACCTCAAGCTGAGCGCGGCGCTGACTCCGGAAGCAGGGATGTCGTCACCGCGGGAATTGCCCGAGCAGATACAACACGAATTACCGAGTCTGGCCATTGGCGGCTATATCTATTCCGACAATCCGCGCGAACGCCAACTGCTGGTCAACAGACGCTTGCTGCATGAAGGTGAAGAAGCGGCACCGGGCGTGACACTGGAAAAAATGCTGCCGAAGGCCGCCGTATTCAATTACAAGGGCTACCGATACCGGCTTGCCTATTGAGTGAATTTTTATTAAATGTGACGACAATAAAATGCCGTTGTTTCATTGCTCCCTGAACCGATCGTTGTTTTAATACATATCAAACAATATCATTCCTGGCACTGCCGTCGATTGTGTTCGTAAAGTAATCTAGGTTTGCTTTAAATCAATATCATTGCGGCAATCGCCCCGAGGATGTCTTATTGCACAGGTGGCGTACACATCGCAAATCGGCAATACAGGTGCAATTAAGGTTTATCGCCACAATAATTTTGTTATTATTAATAAAAATTCCACGTGTGGCATCTCGGGTATTATTCCAAGATGTACTCTTAATTTTTAAAGAAAGAAAAGCGGGTGACTTATGTACAAGAAAATTCTGATTCCAACCGACGGTTCTGAAATTTCCAAAGCTGCCGCCCGTGCGGGTGTCGAATTTGCCCAGCAATTGGGCGCCGAAGTTGTAGGACTGTTCGTCGCACCGGAGTACCAGTATCCGGTATTTATCGAAATAATCCCCCCAAATTTCCCCTCGGAAGACGAGTATCTGGCGTCCATGCGCAAGCTCGGTGAAATCCACCTGCATGTCATTAGCGACGCCGCCCAGGCCGCTGGCGTCAAATCGTCCGGGGTCACCGTTTTTTCCGATGCAGCCGCGCGCGAAATCGTCCACACGGCCGAACAGCAAGGCTGCGACCTGATTTTCATCGGCTCGCACGGCAGAAGCGGCTGGGGACAGGCGCTTCTGGGCAGCACCACCACCAAGGTATTGTCCTCGTGCAAAATCCCTGTCCTCGTGTATCGACTCGCGACACAACCGGGTGGCGCCGACGACAAGCAATAACATGATCCGCATCGTCATTGCCGACGACCACACGATCATGCGCGAAGGCTTGAAGCGCATTCTGGATGGTGCCGACGACATCGAAGTCGTCGGCGAAGCAGTCGACGGCTTCGAAGCCTTGTCCCATGTACGCCGGGGTGGCTTCGATTTGCTGATGCTGGATCTGTCCATGCCCGGACGCAGCGGCGTCGAACTGATACGCCAGATCAAGGATGAGGCGCCCAAACTGCCCATCCTGATCCTGACCATGCATGAAGAAGACCAGTATGCGATACGCGCCATCCGCGCCGGCGCGCGCGGCTATCTCACCAAGGAAAGCGCCGGCACGCAGTTGCTGAGTGCGATACGCAAGGTGGCGGCCGGACGCCCCTACATCAGCATCGAAGTCGCCGAACAACTGGCCATGGATGCCATGCCGTCCAACGAGGACTTTCCGCACAAGAAATTATCCGACCGCGAGTTCGAAGTATTCAGTTTATTAGTCGGCGGCAAGACTATCGGCGAAATCGCCGAACTGTTGCATTTAAGCGCAAAAACAGTCAGTACCCACAAGACCCGCATCCTCTACAAAATGGACATGCATTCGCTGGCTGAAATGGTGCAGTACGCAGTCGAACATCGCCTGCTGACTCCCCTGAAGATATGAAATGCGCGACTTTATTCTGCGTTTTTTTCGCGTAAGAAGATTCCTAGATATTCTCCGGTTCGCCTACGCGCCTATTCAGCAGGCACCGATAGCAAATTACCCCCCAACGCCGCATACTTTCCCTCAGTAATTGGCGCGGGTGATTCGTTTTCCATCCCCATTTCCTGGCTCGCGTTTCATTTACTTTACGCATAGAGCGCAAAGAAAATTTCTGGAACAGGAGATGTCATGGAGTCATCGTCAGCCGCCGAAATTCGGATCGCTACTTCACATTCAGCCAAACCTGCTTCGCCCAATGAAACTGGATGGCAGCGCCAGGGGAAACTCTGGTCAAATTTGAAGGAATTATGCGAGCTTCTGCGCATAACCGCAGCGGTACCGCTGAACGACGATGAATTATTGTTCCAGCATGTGCAGTTCAAAACCGGGCAGCGCGTGCATACCATCGGCCAGCCCTTCGATAGCCTGTATGTCGTGCACTCCGGTTTCCTGAAGACCGTCCTGATCGATGAATTCGGCAATGAACAGGTACTGAGCTTTCCGATGAAGGGGGATCTGTTCGGCGTTGATGGCATCCATACCAGGCACCATGCTTCGGAAGCAGTCGCTCTGTCGAACTGCGACCTGATCCTGTTGCCATTCAAAAATCTCACGGCACTAGGGCGCACCCACGCTGAGTTCGAGCATGCGATGTATAGCGTAATGAGCCGCGAACTGGTGCGCGAACAAAGCATGGTCAGCATGCTGGGCGCCCTCTCCGCCGAGGCGCGCGTGGCCCGTTTCCTGGTGTCGCTGTCGGAACGCTATGCGGAAATGGGATACTCCAGCAAGCTCTTCAATTTGCGCATGACACGCCACGAAATCGGCAGTTACCTGGGACTGACCCTGGAAACGGTGAGTCGCACGCTGTCGGCATTCAATGAAATCGGCCTGATCAGTGTCGACCAGCGCTCGATAGGCATCAAGAATATCGATGCACTGAAAACCCTGCGCCGCCTGCCGCCATCAAGTTCGCGCGCCAAGCAGCTGGCAGCGCGCAAGCAAAAAGCAGCCGCCTCGGCACAAATGGCGTCAGCGGCCTGAGAGACTTGGCGAAAGTGTTGGCGCAAGGGCGCAAGATTACTTGCGCTTGTCGCTGGCGGCGCTTGCCTTCTTTTCGCCCCCCGCTGCCAGTGCGCCGACGGTTTCATCGATTGCCTCACCGGCCTGCGAAAAAGCCGTATTGGCGACATCCTCCAACGTGGTGCGCGCAGCCTCGATATTTCGATTGGCGACAGAAGTCGCTTCGCGGAAAACCGATTGCCATGCAGTGAACATACCGGTCAGCGGATTGTACGCCGCCGGCTCCAGCTCACGCTTTGGCTCCAGCGCCGCAGAAAAATCCGGGATGGCGCCGCTGCCCAGTTGTTGCATGAAATTGCGCGTAGCCTTGCCGAGGTCGGATTGCACTTCGGTAAACACGCGGATCAATTCACGCTGACAATCCATCGCACGCTCCTGACGTTGCGTCAGGTACTTTGCCTGAGCATTGGACGCTCCCTGAGTATCGCGCACGGCCACGAGCGACTGGGCAAATCGCAACTGTTCGATGCAGGCACGATGCGATGCTTCCAGCAAGACATTGTCGATTTTTGCGGTACCGGAAAAAATCGCGTCGGCAAACTGGCGCGATGCTTCAAGCTGCGCCTGATAAATAGTCGCCATTGGGCTAAGCATTTTTTGCATATTGATACCTTGCATCATTACTCTCCTTTACGCAGAAGCACAGGAACGAGCACAAGACCTCCCAGCGTTAGCGTGACATGCTTGACGCGCGGCTGCAGCCGGAGTGTGTCGCAACCAACTTCCTCAAATCCTCCATTCTGGCATCCGGGCACGGGCCTTCATTGACTGCGCGCAAAGCCATTCATCGGCCCACTTGATGCGAGACAGGTGCGCCTAGGTGCGCAAACGCAACTCCCGCAAGCTAAAATGCGGTATAAATCAGGCAATACAGACAACAAAATCCACAGGCGCCGGCGCGCTCCGATTCCGGCACAATTTTTCGTACAAGGAGGTAGTCATGGCATACAAGACAATACTGGTCCAGGTAGACGATTCCCGGCACGCTGCCGAACGCATCCGGATTGCCGCGAGGCTGGCCAAGGCGCACGACGCCCACCTGATCGGCGCAGCCGTGACCGGCATTTCGCGTTATGCATTCCAGGGCGGCGCCACGCTGCCGCCCGATCCCAACCTGGCTGTCCATCTCGACTACCTGCGCCAGCGCGCCCAGCGCGCACTCGACCAGGCTGAACCGCTGGTGCTGCAGGAAGGCCTGCCCGCATTCGAAAAACGCCTGCTGGATGACGATGCTTCGGGCGGCCTTGGCGAGCTGGCGCGCTACAGCGACCTGGTCGTCATCGGCCAGGTCAACCCCGACGAACCCGCGGCGACCGTGCTCTCCGACTTCCCGGAACACATCGTCTTCACGGGCGGCCGACCGGCGCTGATCATTCCATATTCCGGCGCCTTCACCGGCATCGGCAAACGCGTGCTGATCGCCTGGGACGGCGGGCGCTCCGCCACCCGCGCCGTCACCGACGCCCTGCCGCTGCTGCGGCAAGCAGAACTGGTGCAAGTGGCGCTGTTCAACCAGGAAGACGCCGCCCGTCAGCAAGCGCCCGCCGGCAGCGAAATCGCCCTTTATCTCGCCCGCCACGGCATCAAGACCGAACTTCTGCCCAGCCGTCCCAGCACAGATGTCGGCGATGCCCTGCTGTCGATGGCCGCCGATCTCGGCTCCGACCTGATCGTCATGGGCGGCTACGGCCACTCCCGCTTCCGCGAAATCCTGCTGGGCGGTGTAACGCGCACCATGCTTGCCTCGATGACGGTACCGGTACTGATGTCGCATTGAGGCAAAAACCAAGAACTGCCCCCCTGAAACCCGCAACAAACCTCTTGATTAGGAGTAATATTTTCATATCGATAAAAACGAAAACGAGAGCGTAACCATGCATCTGGACCCGTTCGGCATCGGCAGCACATTCTTCAAGATACAACAAGCCTGGCTGCGGCACCCCGAGCAGCAGCTGGAAGCACAGCGCGAACTGGCGGCCAGCCTGTGGATGCTGAACCTGAATGCGCTGACGGCACTCGCCGGCGGCAACGCAAAAGCTGCCGAAAAGCCGGCGCATGGCGACGAACGCTTCGAGGACCCAGAGTGGCAAGCCAGCCTGGGCAATGCGCTCATGGTGCAAAACTACCTGGCCTACACCCGCTGGCTGGAACGCACCATCTATGACACGCCGGAGACGGACACCAGGGACCGTCATGCCGGCGCATTCTGGACGCGCCAGTGGTTCAACGCCCTGGCTCCCAGTAACTTTTTTCTCACCAATCCGGTCGCCCTGCACAAGGCGATGGAAACGCGCGGCGCCAGCCTGGCCAAAGGATTCGAACAGTTTCTCGCCGACCTCAAGGCAGGCGACGTGCAAATGCTGGGCAAGGAAGCCGCCTTCACGGTCGGCAAGGAACTGGCCACGACACCCGGCTCGGTCGTTTTCCGCAATGAACTGATCGAGCTGATCCAGTACCACCCGGCCGGCAAGAAAGTGCGCGCCATGCCGATCGTGATCACGCCGCCGTGGATCAACAAGTTCTACATCATGGACTTGAACGAAAAAAAGAGCATGGTGCGCTACCTGGTCAATGAAGGCTTCACGGTCTTCATGATCAGCTGGAAAAACCCCGGCGCCGACATGGCCGACAGCACCTTCGAAAAGTATCTGTTGAAGGGCGTGCTGCAGGCCATCGAGGTGGCGCGCGAAATCACCGGCGCACCCAAGGTGCATGCAGTCGGCTATTGCATCGGCGGCACCGCCCTGACCGCGCTGATGGCGCTGCTGAACCGCAAGTACAAGCCGGCCGATGTGCCGGTGGCGCACTGGACCCTGCTGTCTTCGCTGGCGGATTTTTCGCGCCCCGGCGAAATCGAGGCATTCATCAATGAACACAGCCTGGCGACCATCGAGCAGCTGATGGAAAAACAGGGCTACCTCGACAAGAACCAAATGTCGTCGGCCTTCCGCATGCTGCGCCCGAACAGCCTGATCTGGCATTACGTGGTGCACAAATACCTGTACGGCGAAACGCCACCCTCGCTGGATGTCCTGTACTGGAACGGCGACAGCACCCGGGTGCCGCGCGCCATGCACACCTTCTGCCTGCACCAGTTCTATGTCGAAAACAATCTGGCCAAAAAAGATGCCATCGTGCTCGACGGCCAGAAAATAGATCTCGGGCGCATCGCCCAGCCGCTGTACGCGGTCGGCACCACGGAAGACCACATCACCCCCTGGGCCAGCACCTTCAAGACCGCAGCCCTGGTCAAGGGCCCGGTACGCTACGTGCTGTCGACTTCCGGCCACATACTCGGCATCATCAACCCGCCCAGCCCGACATCCAAACGCGAGTACTGGGTCGGCGACGCCAGCGGCGCCACCGACAGCGCCGCCTGGCTAGGCGACCAGAGCAAGCAGGCCGGCTCCTGGTGGGGCGACTGGTGCGCCTGGCTGCGCGAAGGTTGCGGCCCGCTGCAGGCGCCGCCGCCGGTTGGCATGCCGGACTATCCTGTGTTGTGCGATGCACCCGGCACCTATGTCAAGGAAACCTGATATAAGATTGTGGTTTGCCCACCCGCGAACCGTAATCCCATGTCACCTCGCCTGACCATCATCGTCGCCATCGACGCCCAGCGCGGCATCGGCCTCAACAACGCCCTGCCCTGGCGCCTGCCGGAAGACCTGGCCTTCTTCAAGCGCACCACCACCGGCCACCCCATCATCATGGGCCGCAAGACCTTCGATTCGATCGGCAAGCCCTTGCCGAACCGCCGCAACATCGTCATTACCCGCAACCCGGACTGGCGCCACGATGGCGTCGAGGCAGTCGGCTCACTGGACGCGGCGGCGAAACTGGCCGGCGACGGCGAAGCGTTTGTTATCGGCGGCGCACAAATTTTCGCCGAGGCGCTGCCGCAGGTGCAGCGACTGATCGTCACCGAAATCGCCAAGACTTTCGCCTGCGACACCTTCCTGCCGCCTTTCGACCAAGCCCACTGGCGTGTAACTACACGGGAAAATCATCACTCCGAAGCCAATGCCTGCGATTTCGCCTTCGTCACCTACGACCGCATTTGAATTTTCCCCACCGTTGCCGCATATCTGCGACAATCCCGTTTTTTAAAAACGGCAGGCCAGCGCCCGGACACCGGCGCGCGCCTGCCTTTCATGACCGCTTGGTTACAAGCTGCTGGAGTCCCCGATGAAATTCCGTTTCCCTATTGTCATCATTGACGAAGATTTTCGTTCCGAAAATACATCCGGCCTGGGCATCCGCGCCCTCGCCAACGCGATGGAAGAGGAAGGCATGGAAGTCGTCGGCGTCACCAGCTACGGCGACCTGTCGCAGTTCGCCCAGCAGCAATCGCGCGCTTCCGCCTTCATCCTGTCGATCGACGACGAGGAATTCGGCGGCGGCAGCGATGCGGAAGTGGAGACTGCACTGAAGTCGCTGCGCGCCTTCGTCGAGGAAATCCGCTACAAGAACGCCGACATCCCGATCTACCTGTACGGCGAAACCCGCACCTCGCGCCACATTCCCAACAATGTCCTGCGCGAATTGCACGGTTTCATCCACATGTTCGAGGACACCCCGGAATTCGTCGCGCGCCACATCATCCGCGAAGCGAAGTCCTACCTGGACAGCCTGCCGCCGCCCTTCTTCCGCGCACTGGTGCATTACGCGCAGGATGGCTCGTATTCGTGGCACTGCCCCGGCCACTCCGGCGGCGTGGCGTTCCTGAAGTCGCCGATCGGCCAGATGTTCCACCAGTTCTTCGGCGAAAACATGCTGCGCGCCGACGTCTGCAACGCCGTCGAGGAACTCGGCCAGCTGCTCGACCATACCGGCCCGGTGGCAGCATCTGAGCGCAACGCCGCGCGTATCTTCAACGCCGACCACTGCTACTTCGTCACCAACGGCACCTCGACCTCCAACAAGATGGTCTGGCACTCGACGGTGGCGCCGGGCGATATCGTGGTGGTGGACCGCAACTGCCACAAGTCGATCCTGCACTCGATCATCATGACCGGGGCGATCCCCGTGTTCCTGATGCCGACCCGCAACCATCTCGGCATCATCGGCCCGATCCCGCTGGAAGAATTCACGCCGGAGAGCATCGCGCGCAAGATCGAAGCCAACCCGTTCGCACGCGAAGCGGTCAACAAGAAGCCGCGGATCCTGACCATCACGCAATCGACTTACGACGGCGTGGTCTACAACGTCGAAACCCTGAAGCAAATGCTGGACGGGAAAATCGACACCCTGCACTTCGACGAAGCCTGGTTGCCGCACGCCACCTTCCACGACTTCTACAAGAACATGCACGCCATCGGCAAGGACCGTCCGCGCGCCAAGGAATCGCTGATCTTCTCGACGCAGTCGACGCACAAGCTGCTGGCCGGCCTGTCGCAGGCGTCGCAGATCCTGGTGCGGGAATCGGAAACGGTGCAGCTTGACCGCGACACCTTCAACGAAGCCTATCTGATGCACACCTCGACCTCGCCGCAATACGCCATCATCGCCTCGTGCGACGTTGCCGCGGCGATGATGGAAGCCCCCGGCGGCACTGCGCTGGTCGAGGAAAGCATCCAGGAAGCGCTGGAATTCCGCCGCGCCATGAAGAAGGTCGACGCCGAATTCGGCCTCGACTGGTGGTTCAAGGTCTGGGGTCCTGACCATTTCGCCGAAGATGGCATCGGCACCCAGGAAGACTGGATCATCCGCGCCGAAGACACCTGGCATGGCTTCGGCAATCTCGCGCCAGGCTTCAACATGCTCGACCCGATCAAGGCCACCGTGGTCACGCCAGGCCTGTCGCTGGACGGCACCTTCGGCGACACCGGCATCCCGGCCTCGATCGTCACCAAATACCTGGCCGAGCACGGCGTCATCGTCGAAAAAGCCGGCCTGTACTCGTTCTTCATCATGTTCACCATCGGCATCACCAAGGGCCGCTGGAACACGTTGCTGACCGCGCTGCAGCAGTTCAAGGACGACTTCGACAAGAACCAGCCGATCTGGCGCATCCTGCCCGAATTCGCCGCTGCCAACCCGCGCTACGAGCGCGTCGGCCTGCGCGACCTGTGCCACCAGATCCATGACATGTACAAGTCCTACGACGTGGCGCGCCTGACCACCGAAATGTACCTGTCGGACATGCAACCGGCGATGAAGCCGTCGGATGCCTTCGCCAAGATGGCCCACCGCGACATCGAACGCGTGGCCATCGACGAACTCGAAGGCCGCGTCACGGCCATCCTGCTGACGCCCTACCCGCCGGGCATTCCGCTGCTGATTCCGGGCGAGCGCTTCAACAAGACCATCGTCGATTACCTGCGCTTTGCGCGCGACTTCAACGAAAAGTTTCCGGGCTTCGAGACCGACGTGCATGGCCTGGTCACGCGCGAGGTGGATGGCAAGCGCGGCTATTTCGTCGATTGCGTGAAGCAGGACTGAAGCGCACTCTCAGACAGTCGGGCGCTGCACGCCAGCGCCCTCGCCTCAGCGGGAGCCAGTGGCAACGATCCACTGGCTCCCGCTGGGCAGCACTCCCTCGCGACATTTCCCTTGTTGTGCTTGCAGCCTGCCCGGATGTAGACTGATGGCAACATTATCAATGGCTGCCTCGGCTCTTGCGCAGGCAGATACTTTTATTTTGCAATTGTTCGGGGCAGAAAAATGTCAGGAATTTCAATGGAGACCGCAGCCAGTGCAACCGTCTACAAGACGCTGCTGGAGTCCACCAAGGCGATTCCGTGGAAGATCGACTGGAGCACCATGCAGTTTGCCTACATTGGCCCGCAAATCGAACCCTTGCTGGGCTGGTCACCGCAAAGCTGGGTCAGCGTGCAGGACTGGGTCGAACGGATGCACCCCGACGACAGGGAAAAGGTCGTCAATTTCTGCGTATCGCAATCCAAGGCCGGGGTCGATCACGAGGCGGATTATCGCGCGATGACTAGAGATGGACACTACGTGTGGATCCGCGATGTGGTGCATGTCGTGCGCAAGGAAAACGGCGAAGTGGACTCGCTTGTCGGGTTCATGTTCGATATCAGCGAGCGCAAGCAGAATGAAGAGAAGCTCGCACAGTTGCAGAAGGAACTGGAAGAGCTTTCCTTCAAGGATGGCTTGACGGGTGTGGCCAACCGGCGGATGTTCGACGCCGTTCTGGAGCGGGAGTGGGCGCAGGCCCGACGCAACCAACAACCGCTCTCGCTGATGATACTCGACGTCGACCACTTCAAGCAGTACAACGACTGCTACGGCCATCTTCAGGGCGATGAGTGTCTGAAGAGCGTGGCCCGGATTCTGGCCAGCACCGCGCAACGGCCGCGGGATTTGCTCGCCCGTTTCGGTGGCGAGGAGTTCGTTATCGTGCTGCCCGAGACGGATGCGCATTCAGCACAAAAAATCGCACAGCAATGCCTTGCTCTGGTAAATCAAGCCCAGATCCGGCACGAGGGAACCGGGGCAGACCAGGTGCTGGCGATGAGCATCGGTGTGGGGAGCATGATTCCCGGACCAGAGGATGAACCGAGACGATTTATCGATCAGGTGGATAGCCGGCTTTACCAGGCCAAGAAAAATGGCAGGAACTGCATCGTCTGAAGCCTGGCGAATGTCAGGCTTCAGATCTGAATGACGCCTGGCCCTACCACAGCGAATTGATCGCCCCAAAAAAACGCGGCCCCGGTTTCCCGCAAGGCCGCGTTTCAAAGAAGGAGGGATTTACTTCTTCGGCACGTACAGGTCGGTGATGCTGCCCAGCCCCATTTCGGCGGCGAACATGGGCGTCTCCGACAGGGTCGGATGCGCATGCACCGTCAACGCCAGGTCTTCCAGGTCGGCGCCCATTTCCATCGCCAGCACCGTTTCGGCCAGCAATTCGCCGGCATTCACGCCGACGATGCCGGCGCCGATGATGCGTTTCGTTTCCGGGTCCCACAGCAGCTTGGTGACGCCATCATCGCGTCCCATCGCCAGTGCGCGGCCGGAAGCGGCCCACGGAAAAGCGGCCTTCTCGTAGGGGATGCCCTTGGCCTTGGCTTCGGTCTCGGTTACGCCCATCCAGGCGATTTCCGGATCGGTGTAGGCCACCGAAGGGATCGTCATGGCATCGAAGGCCACCTTGTGGCCGGCGATGACTTCAGCCGCCACCTTGGCTTCGTTGGTGGCCTTGTGCGCCAGCATCGGATCGCCGCAGATATCGCCGATGGCGAAGATGTGCGGCACATTGGTGCGCTGTTGCGCATCGGCCGGAATGAAGCCGCGCTCGTTGACCACCACGCCGGCCTTGTCGGCGGCAATCTCGCGGCCATTCGGGCGGCGCCCGACTGCCAGCAAGACCATGTCGTAGAGTTGCGGTTCCGCCGGCGCGTTGCTGCCGCCTTCGGCGCCCTCGAACGTGGCCAGCAAGCCTTCCGGCTTGGCTTCCAGCTTCGTCACCTTGGTCTTCAGGTAAATCGCTTCGTAGCGCTTCTCGATGCGCTTTTGCAGCGGCTTGACGATGTCGCGGTCGGCCGCCGGAATCAGGCCGTCGGCGAATTCGACCACGGTCACGCGGCTGCCGAGGGCGTCATAGACGCAGGCCATTTCCAGACCGATGATGCCGCCGCCGATGACCAGCATGCGCTTGGGGATCTGGCGCAGTTCCAGCGCGCCGGTGGAATCGATCAGGCGCGGGTCGTCATATGGAAAGCCGGGAATCTTCGCGACCGACGAGCCGGCGGCGATGATGGCGTTGCGGAAGGCCACCGTCCTGCTGCCTTCCGGCGTTTCCACTGTCAGGGTGTTGGGTGAAGAGAAGCCGCCCTTGCCCTGTACGACCTGCACCTTGCGCGCCTTTGCCAGGCCGGACAGGCCGCCGGTCAGCTTCTTGATCACGCCTTCCTTCCAGCCGCGCAAGGCGTCGATATCGATTTCCGGCTTGCCGAACTTGACGCCGGCATGCCCGATTTCCTCGGCTTCGGTAACGACCTTGGCCGCATGCAGCAATGCTTTCGACGGAATGCAGCCGACATTCAGGCACACGCCGCCCAGGGTCGGATAGCGTTCGACCAGGACGACTTTCTGCCCGAGATCGGCGGCACGGAAGGCTGCGGTATAGCCGCCGGGGCCGGCACCCAGCACCAGCGTATCGCATTCGATATCGGCCTGGCCGGCAAAGCTGGCGACCACCGGGGCGGCTACTGCGGCGGCGGGTGCTGCAGGCGCAGGTGCAGCCGTCGCAGCGACAGGCGCCGGCGCAGCTGCCGCCGCCCCCTGCTGCTCTTCCAGCAGCAGCATGACCGCGCCTTCGGACACCTTGTCACCGATCTTGACTTTCAATTCCTTGACTATGCCAGCATGGCTGGCAGGAATTTCGATGCTGGCCTTGTCCGACTCCACCGTAGCCAGGGACTGGTCCACCTTGATTGTGTCGCCCGGCTTGACGAGCAATTCAATGACTTCAACGTCCTTGAAGTCGCCGATATTGGGCACCTTGATTTCCAGCATAGACATGATTTTTATCTCCAACTTATTCTTGTTTCATTTCGAAACTGTAGACCTGGAACGGCGCGGCAGAACTCTTGTCGAATTCCACCCCGGCCTGCAATCCCGCCAGCGCGATGTCGGCGGCGTCGCCAGACTGCCCGTAGACTGCATGCATCGCTCCAAGCGCGAAATTGCGGCCGCTGCCGATACCCCAGAAGCGCTCGAAGCAGAACACCTCGCGATACGAATACACGCCGAAAATGCCATGCGGATTGGCGATCAGCGAAGTAATCTGCGATGACTCGTAAGGGTCGTCCTCGTCTTCCTTGGTGTTCAGAAAATAGTTTTCCTTCAGGATCTGGTGCACCTTCGAGTAAGTGTCGAACACTTCCTCGCGGTTGCGCAGCTTGCAATCCTCGCCCATCTCCGTGAGGAGCTTGCGCATCACCGGGAAATGCGCAGCCGTCCCGGCCAGCGTGATGTACGACTCGCCAACCTGAAAAATCTTGCGGTTGGCTTCATAGTCGTTCGACAGCCGGGTATCGCCGAAAGTCACCAGCGAATCGGCGGCAATCGCGATCCGGTTATCCTTTTTGACGACAACGCACGTAGTCATGCACAGCCTCCATGACGGTTATGGACACGCCTCACAACAGCGTCTTGCGCAAGTCGGCCAGCACCTCGCCGAGGAACACCGTGAAGCGCGCCGCCATGGCGCCATCGATGACGCGATGGTCGTACGACAGCGACAGCGGCTGCATCAGGCGCGGCGCGAATTGCTTGCCATCCCAGACCGGCTTGATCGCCGACTTCGACAGACCGAGGATCGCCACTTCCGGCGCATTGATGATCGGCGTGAAGGCGGTGCCGCCGATGCCGCCGAGCGACGAGATGGTGAAGCTGGCGCCCTGCATGTCGGCCGGCTTCAACTTGCCCTCGCGCGCCTGCGCCGACAGCGCCCCCATTTCTGCGGCGATCTGGGCGATGCCTTTTTTGTCGGCATCCTTGATGACCGGCACCACCAGGCCATTCGGCGTGTCGGCGGCAAAGCCGATGTGATAGTAGCGCTTGAGGATCAGGTTCTCGCCCTTCTCGTCGAGCGAGGCATTAAAGGCGGGGAATTGCTTGAGCGCGGCGACGCACGCCTTGATGACAAAGGCCAGCATGGTCAGCTTGATGGCGTCGCCCTTGGCGGACTTGGCCAGCGCGGCATTGCTGGACTTGCGGAATTCTTCCAGGTCGGTGATGTCGGCCTCGTCGAATTGCGTGACATGCGGGATCATCACCCAGTTGCGATGCAGGTTCGGGCCGCTGATCTTCTTGATGCGCGAGAGCGCCAGCAGTTCGGTAGCGCCGAACTTCGAGAAGTCCAGCGACGGCCATGGCAGCAGGTTCATGCCCGCGCCTGCACCTGCGCCGCCAGCCGCAGCCGGCGCGGCCGCGCCACCGCCGGCGACGACCGATTTCACGTATGCCTGCACGTCCTGCAGCAGGATGCGGCCTTTCGGTCCGGTGCCCGGCACCCGCGCCAGATCGACGCCGAGTTCACGCGCAAATTTACGCACCGAAGGCGAGGCGTGCGCCTTGTGCCCATCCGCTGACGGGGCTGCGGCAACGACCGCCATGGTCGGCTGCGGCAACACTGCCGGCAACGGCGCCGCCGTCGTGGCAGCGGCGGTTGCGGTTGCCGGTGCCGCGGCTGCAGCGGCTGGTGCTGCTGGGGCGGCGGCCGGCGCAGCAGCGCCTTCCTGCACATCCAGCAACAGCAGGATCGAGCCTTCGGCCACCTTGTCGCCGATCTTGATCTTCAATTCCTTGACCACGCCCGCGTGGCTGGATGGAATTTCCATGCTGGCCTTGTCCGATTCGACCGTAATCAGCGATTGCTCGGCCTTGACCGTATCGCCCGGCTTGACCAGCAATTCAATGACTTCAACTTCCTTGAAGTCGCCGATGTCCGGCACCTTGATTTCCATAATGCTCATGGTAGTAGCTCCGTTCTCCTCCTCCCCTGCAAGGGGAAGGAACCTCTTATTGTTGATTTGGCTTCCCCACGCGGGGGAAGCGGTTTTTCATGCGCGTGCAGATTGCCGGGACAGCTCAGACAGTCACCGGGTTCGGTTTTTCCGGGTTGATGCCGTACTTGGCAATCGCCTGTGCCACCACCGATGCGGAAATCGCGCCTTCGTCGGCCAGCCCCTTCAATGCCGCCACCACGATGTAATGACGATCGACTTCGAAGAATTCACGCAGCTTGGCGCGCGAATCAGAGCGGCCGAAACCGTCGGTGCCAAGCACGGTATAGCTGCGACCCTTGGGCATGAATGCGCGGATCTGTTCCGCGAAGGTGCGCATGTAATCGGTGGCCGCCACGATCGGCCCCTTGCTGTCTTGCAGCGATTGCCCCACATGCGACAGGCGCTGCGGCTCGGATGGATGCAGCATGTTCCAGCGCTCGGCATCCTGGCCGTCACGCGCCAGCAGGGTAAAGGACGGCGCCGACCAGACATCGGCAGCAATGCCCCAGTCGTTCTTCAGCAGTTCGGCGGCGAAGATGGATTCGCGCAGGATGGTGCCCGAGCCCATCAGCTGCACGCGGTGCTTCAGGCCGGCATCCCCTTCCTGCAGCAGGTACAGGCCTTTGAGGATATTTTCCTCCTGCCCTTCCTTCAGGCCCGGATGGCTGTAGTTCTCGTTCATGATGGTGATGTAATAGAACACATCTTCCTGCTTTTCCACCATGCGCTTGAGGCCGTCATGAATGATCACCGCCACCTCATGGGCAAAAGTGGGGTCGTACGGCAGGCAATTCGGGATGGTCGAGGCCAGCACGTGGCTGTGGCCATCCTCGTGTTGCAAGCCTTCGCCATTGAGCGTGGTACGGCCGGCGGTGCCCGCCATCAGGAAGCCGCGGGCGCGCATGTCGCCGGCAGCCCACGCCAGGTCGCCGGTACGCTGCAGACCAAACATCGAATAGAACGTGTAGAACGGGATCATGACGCGGTTATTGGTTGAGTACGAGGTCGCCGCAGCGATCCATGAACTCATCCCGCCCGCCTCGTTGATGCCCTCCTGCAGGATCTGGCCAGCCTTGTCTTCGCGGTAGTACATCACCTGATCGCGGTCCACCGGCTCGTACAGTTGCCCCTGCTGGTTGAAGATGCCGATCTGGCGGAACAGCCCTTCCATGCCGAAAGTGCGCGACTCGTCGACCAGGATGGGCACCAGGCGCTGGCTCAGGTTGGGGTCGCGCAGCAGTGCCGTAAAGATGCGTACGTAAGCCTGGGTGGTCGAAATCTCGCGACCTTCGGCAGTCGCCTCCAGCACGGCCTTGAAGGCCGACAGTTCCGGCACCTTCAGGGTTTCGTCAGCCTTCATGCGGCGATGCGGCAAGTAGCCGCCCAGCGCCTTGCGCCGCTCGTGCAGGTACTTGATTTCCGGCGCGTCGTCGGCCGGCTTGAAGAACGGCACTTCGTGCAACTGGTCGTCAGGAATCGGCAGCGCAAAGCGGTCGCGCATTTCGCGGATGGCCTCGTCGTCGAGCTTCTTGGTCTGGTGGGCGGTATTGCGCGCCTCGCCCGACTTGCCCATGCCGAAGCCCTTGATGGTCTTGACCAGCAGGACGGTCGGCTGGCCCTTGTGCTCGCTGGCCGCCTTGAATGCCGCATAGATCTTGTGCGGGTCGTGGCCGCCGCGCTGCAGGCGCCAGATGTCGTCGTCCGACATGTTGGCCACCAGTTCCAGCAGTTTCGGATGCTTGCCGAAGAAATGCTTGCGCACGTAGGCGCCGTCGTTGGCCTTGTAATTCTGGTATTCGCCATCGACGGTTTCCATCATCACGCGCTGCAGGATGCCATCCTTGTCGCGCGCCAGCAGATCGTCCCAGTAGCCGCCCCAGATCACCTTGATGACATTCCAGCCGGCGCCGCGGAAATCGGCTTCCAGTTCCTGGATGATCTTGCCGTTGCCGCGCACCGGGCCGTCCAGGCGCTGCAGGTTGCAGTTGACCACCATCACCAGATTGTCGAGCTGTTCGCGCGCGGCCATGCCGATCGCACCCATCGATTCCGGCTCGTCCATCTCGCCGTCACCGCAGAAAGCCCAGACCTTGCGCGGCGCCGTGTCGGCGATGCCGCGCGCATGCAGGTACTTGAGGAAGCGCGCCTGGTAGATCGCCATCAGCGGGCCCAGCCCCATGGAGACGGTCGGGAATTGCCAGAAGTCCGGCATCAGCTTGGGATGGGGGTAGGACGACAGCCCCTTGCCGTCGACTTCACGGCGGAAATTGAGCAACTGGTCTTCGGACAAACGGCCTTCCAGGAAGGCGCGCGCATACACGCCCGGCGAGGAATGGCCCTGGATGTACAACAGGTCGCCGCCATGCTCTTCAGTCGGCGCATGCCAGAAATGATTGAAGCCGGCGCCCAGCATGTTGGCCAGCGAAGCGAAGCTGGAGATATGGCCGCCAAGGTCGCCGTCGACGCGGTTGGCCTTGACCACCATCGCCATCGCATTCCAGCGCATCCAGGAGCGCAAGCGCTCTTCGTATTCAAGATTGCCGGGCGAATGCGCACCGAGGTGGGCCGGAATGGTATTGACGTAAGCGGTATTGCTGGAAAACGGCAGGTGGGCGCCGCGGCGGCGCGCCAGATCAAGCATGCGCTCCATCAGGTAATGGGCGCGCTCGGTCCCTTCGTTTTCGATGACTGCTTCCAGCGCATCCATCCACTCCCGGGTTTCCACGCTATCCGGGTCATTGGCTGCCTGCACCATTAATTGGTCGAGTTGGGCGGACATACGTTGTCTCCTGTCTGGCCGGCTTTCGAGCAGCACGCTGCCTCAAAACCGGCATGTTGTTAATTAAATTGGTGGCCTTGGCAAAAAGTTTAGCACGGCTTTTAAAATTTTCAAATAGCGATATATGATTTCATATTGCGAAATAATGATCGGTGTAAATTGACATCCCATCAAGAGGCCGCCAAACCATTGAACACGTTGCGTATGCGCCAACGCCAACCGGATTACCACCGCTGCAGCCTTGTCAGACCAGCCAGGCTCTATAATCTCGATTTGACCACTTTATTCTTGTTAAGCACATCATGACTGCACAAATTATTGACGGCACCCAGCTTTCCCAAAAAATCCGCGCCGAAGTCGCCCAGCGGGCGGCAGCGCTCACTGCGCAAGGCAAGCAACCCGGGCTGGCCGTCATCCTGGTGGGCGATGATCCCGCCAGCCATGTGTATGTCAGGAACAAGGTCAAGGCGTGCGAAGATGCCGGCCTGCGCTCGGTGCTGGAAAAATACAATGCCGACCTGGCCGAAGCCGATTTATTGAATCGCATCAACGCCCTTAATGAGGATCCGACCATCCACGGCATCCTGGTACAGATGCCGCTGCCGCCGCACATCAATGCGCACAAGGTGATCGAAGCGATTTCCACCGCCAAGGATGTGGACGGCTATTCGGTGCTGTCCGCCGGCGAACTGATGGCCGGCCTGCCGGGTTTTCGCCCCTGCACGCCGTATGGCTGCATGAAGATGATCGAAAGCACCGGGGTCGATTTGCGCGGCAAGCATGCGGTCGTGATCGGCCGCAGCAACACCGTCGGCAAACCGATGGCGCTGCTGCTCTTGCAAGCCAACGCCACCGTCACCATCTGCCATAGTGGCACCCCGGATCTGGGCTACCACACGCGCCAGGCCGATGTCGTGGTGGCCGCGGTCGGCCGCCGCAACACCCTGACCGGCGACATGATCAAGCCGGGAGCCATCGTCATCGACGTCGGCATCAACCAGGATGAGAACGGCAAGCTGTGCGGCGATGTCGAATTCGCCAGTGCAAAGGAAGTGGCAGGCTACATCAGCCCGGTGCCACGCGGCGTCGGCCCGATGACGATCACCATGCTGCTGGTCAATACCATTGAAGCCGCAGAGCGAAGCTGATTAATTGCGGGACAGAGTTTATGAGACGCCGCAGCGCGTCGAGTTAGTTACTCTGTCCCCAACACTATTTGAATTTGAAAGACACTACCATGAGCGCCACCAATCCCCTGCTCGACTTTTCCGACCTGCCGCGCTTCGATGCGATCAAGCCGGAGCATGTCACCCCTGCCATCGACGCCTTGCTGGAACAGAACCGTGCCGTGGTGGCGCAACTGGAAGCGCCAATCGCGCAAGTGAGCTGGGAAAACTTCGTCGAACCGCTGGAAGATTCCACGGAAAAGCTGGGGCGCGCCTGGGGCGTGATCGGCCATCTGAACGCGGTGATCGACACGCCCGAGCTGCGTGCCGTCTACAATGAAAGCCAGCCGAAGGTGACGGAATTCTGGACGGCGCTGGCGCAAAACCTGGCGCTGTTCGAAAAATACAAGGCGCTGCAGGCGGGCCCCGGCTTTGCCGCGCTGTCGCCGGCACGAAAAAAGATCATCGAAAACGCCGTGCGCGATTTTCGTCTGGGCGGAGCGGAATTGCCGGAAGACAAGAAGCCGCGCTTTGCCGAAATCCAGGAAAAACACGCCGCCATTTCCACGCGGTTTTCCGAAAACGTGCTGGATGCCACCAACGACTATGCCTTGTACGTGGATACGGACGCAGAACTGGCCGGCTTGCCTGACGACGTGAAACAGGCGGCCCGCGCCGCCGCCGAAAAGGATGGCAAGGGCGGCTACAAGTTCACGCTGCACTTCCCGTCCTACTTCCCGCTGCTGCAATACGCCGACAACCGCGCGCTGCGCGAGACCATCTATCGCGCCAACGCCACCAAGGCGTCCGAACTCGGCGCCAACCCTGACTGGGACAACACGCAGAATATCGTCGAGCTCCTGCAGCTGCGCGCCGAGGAAGCCGCGCTGCTCGAATACAAAAATTTCGCCGAAGTCTCGCTGGTGCCCAAAATGGCGGAGTCACCACAACACGTGATCGGCTTCCTGGAAGACCTGGCGCAACGCGCACGGCCCTTCGCCGAGCAAGACCTGGCCGAACTGCGCAGCTTCGCCGGCGACGAACTCGGCCTGCGCCAGCTCGAAGCCTGGGACATGGCGTATGCCTCGGAAAAGCTGCGCGAGAAGCGCTACGCTTTCTCCGAACAGGAATTAAAGGAATACTTCCCCGAGCCGAAGGTCATCGAAGGCCTGTTCCGCGTGGTGCAGACCCTCTTCGCCGTCGACATCAAGCCCGACAGCGCGCCGGTATGGCACCAGGACGTAAAATTCTTCCGCATCGAAAAAGACGGCCAGCTGCTCGGCCAGTTCTACCTCGACCTGTATGCCCGCAACGGCAAGCGCGGCGGCGCCTGGATGGACGATGCCCGCGGCCGGCGCAAGCTGGCCGACCGCGTGCAAACACCGGTGGCTTATCTGACCTGCAATTTCAGCGAACCGGTGACGGTCGATGGCAAACAGCGCCCGGCCCTGTTCACCCACGATGAAGTCATCACCCTGTTCCATGAGTTCGGCCACGGCCTGCACCACATGCTGACCGAAGTCGACGACCTCAGTGTCGCCGGCATTTCCGGCGTCGAGTGGGACGCCGTCGAACTGCCTTCGCAATTCATGGAAAATTTTTGCTGGGAATGGGAAGTGCTGCAGCACATGACGGCGCACGCGGACACCGGCGCACCGCTACCGCGCGCGCTCTACGACAAGATGATCGCCGCGAAAAATTTCCAGTCCGGGCTGCAGACGCTGCGCCAGGTCGAATTCTCGCTATTCGACATGCACCTGCATTATGACTACGACCCGACCGGGAGCAAAACCGTGCAGGATGTCATCAATGAAGTACGGCAGCGGGTCGCTGTCATCGTCCCGCCGGCATTCAACCGTTTCCAGCACTCCTTCGGCCATATCTTTGCCGGCGGCTATTCGGCGGGGTACTATAGCTACAAATGGGCAGAAGTGCTGTCGGCTGACGCCTATAGCCTGTTCGAGGAAGCCAGCGAAGCAACCGGCAATGTCCTGTCGAGCGAAGCGGGCCTGAAGTTTTCCCAGGAAGTGCTGGCGATGGGCGGATCGCGCCCGGCGCTGGAATCATTCATGGCTTTCCGCGGCAGGGAACCGAGTATCGACGCGCTGCTGCGGCATAATGGCATGCGTGCTTAAAATAAAACACCAGGCGAATCAAGGAGGCGGAATGCAACCCAAAGTATCGGTACTTGTCCTGACATTGCTGCTGGCCGCGGGCGCCGCCCATGCCCAGCTGTACAAGTGGGTCGGACCGGACGGCAAGGTGACCTACAGCGACCTGCCGCCGCCGAAAACCGCCAAGCGGGTCGAGCAGAAGGACCTTGCCGGCGGTGCCGGCGGTGCTGGTGGCGCCGACATTGCCAACCTGCCCTACGAACTGGCACAAGCCGCACGCAACCAGCCAGTGACGCTATATAGCGGCGACAAGTGCGAGCCATGCGATCAAGGCCGCAGCTACCTGAAGCAGCGCGGCATCCCGTTTGCCGAAAAAACCGTCACCAGCAATGACGACTACGCCCGCATGAAGCAGCAGACCAGCGAAAGCCGCCTGCCGGTGCTGACGATCGGCCGCAACAAGCAAGCCGGCTTTGAAGCCGGTGCCTGGGGCACGGCACTTTCCGTCGCAGGCTACCCGGCGACCAGCATGCTGCCCAAGACCTGGCGCCAGCCGGCGGCAGAAGCCGCTGCGCCCAAGACCCAGATCGAAAAGACCGTACAACGCAACCAGCCGGCAGCTGAGCCGGCACCGTCGCAAGGCGCCCCGACTGCGGCCGGCAACGCGCCGCCGGGATTCCGTTTTTAAACCTCTAGTCATGACGCGCATCGATTTTCACAGCAGTGTCCCCGACAAGTTCCGCTATGCCTGCCGACTGGTGCGCAAGGCCCGCGCTGCCGACGCCAGGATCGTGTTGATGGCGGACCGGCAGGATCTGGCAGCGCTGGACGCCGCCCTCTGGACGTTTTCAGCAGAGGATTTCACACCGCATGTGCAAGCCGGCGACCCGCTTGCGGCACAAACGCCGGTGATCCTGACTGATGACGACAGCGCAGAACTGCCGCATCACCAGATCCTGATCAACCTGTCCTCCACGACACCGGCGCACTTTGCCCGCTTTGAGCGCCTGATCGAGATCGTCGGCAAGGAGTCCGCCGCTGCTGACGCCGGCCGCAACCGCTACCGCATCTACCGGGATCAAGGTTACCCATTGAACCATTTCGTCGCCGAACAGCATGAATAATCCCCCGTCCGACCAGGGCATCCCGCTGCTGACTGAAGTCATCGGGCCGGATGCCAAACCCGCTGCCCCCCAGCCAGCCGCAGCACCGGCCAGGCCAGCGGCTGAAATGCCAGCGAGCCCGGCGCGCGCATCGACAACCGTTAGCCCGCCCGCGCCTGCAGCAGCAATTGCCCCATCTGAGTTTGCTGTTGCCCCGGCCCCGGCTCCAGCTCCCGCGGCAACCAATCCAAAAAGCGGAGTCGAAGCAAAGACGGCGGATGCGCCTGCCGCCATGCCGACACCCCAGGCAGGTGGCGCCTGGAACGAGACCGAGCTCAGCGAACTGGAAAGCAAACTGCGCCAGCGCATCACGCGCCAGGTACTTGGCCGCATCGATTTCGTGCTCGATCATCGGGTGCGCAATACGCTCACGGATGTGGTGGATAGCGCCATCGATGCATTGGCAATCGAAATCAAGCGCGGCTTGCACGAAACACTGAGCGACATGGTGGCGCGTGCGGTGGCACAGGAAATATCGCGCCTGCAATCCACAAAAAAACAATAAATAACAACAAATAATAAATCGGAGGTAGTCATGAAAGTCATCGTCCTGGGTTCGGGGATCCTCGGCACCGCTTCGGCATGGTTCCTGCAAAAAGCCGGGCATGACGTCACGGTGCTGGAGAGGCAACCCGGCGCCGCGCAGGAAACCAGTTTCGCCAACGGCTGCCAGATTTCGGTCTCGCACGCCGAGCCGTGGGCCAATCCGGCGGCGCCAATGAAGGTGCTCAAGTGGCTGGGCCAGGAAGACGCTCCCCTGCTCTACCGATTTCGCCCGGAATGGCTGCAATGGCGCTGGGGGCTGCAATTCCTGCGCGAATGCACCACGGCCCGCACCAACGACAATATCCGCCAGATCGTCGCCATCGCTGAATACAGCCGGCAAACCCTGCAGGCGGTGCGCGCAGAGACTGGCATCGACTACGATTGTCTGACCAAGGGCATCCTGCACTTTTACACCGACCGCAAGGAATTCGAGGAAGCACAGCCGGCCGCAAAGCTGATGCGCGATCTCGGCTGTCCGCGTGAAACCATCGATGCCGAAGAAGTAATCCGGATTGAACCGGCCCTGGCCGGCATGCGCGGCAAGATCGTCGGCGGCGACTTCACCGCGACCGACGAATCGGGCGATGTCTACAAGTTCACCACGGGCCTGGCGGCAAAGGCGGCGGCGGCAGGCGTCGATTTCCAGTTCAACAGCACCATCACGCGCCTGCTGACCGAGGGCGCGGGCGCCGCAGCTCGGGTAACGGGCGTGGAAATCATCGATGGACTGGGCCGCCACCGCGTGCTGCGCGCCGATGCATTTGTCATGGCAATGGGCAGTTTCTCGGTGCAGTTGCTCAAGCCGCTAGGCATCGACCTGATGATCTATCCGGGCAAGGGCTATTCAGCGACCTACCAGGTGACCGATGCGACAGCTGCGCCAACCGTCTCGCTCACCGACGACGGCTACAAACTGGTGGTGTCGCGCCTGGGCGACCGCTTGCGTGTAGCCGGCACCTGCGAATTGACCGGCTATACCCGCGAGTTGAACACTTCCCGCTGCGAAGCCATCACGCGGCGCACGCGCGAACTCTTTCCTGGTGCCTGCGACTATGAAAATCCAGCCTACTGGACCGGCCTGCGGCCGCTGACGCCATCCAACGTGCCCTACATCGGCAAGACCCGCTATGCCAACCTGTTCCTCAATACCGGCCACGGCACGCTCGGCTGGACCATGGGCTGCGGTTCGGGCCGGGCGATCGCGGAAATCGTTTCGGGACGGCAGCCGGAGGTGGATTTCGCCTTCACCGGCATGCCGCGCCGGCATCCGGCCCTGTGAACAAAACGCGACAGGCAGCCTTTTCCAGGCGATCCAGATCCTGTACCTTGCAGGTAATGAAATTGCCATAAATTTACGCGCCCACTTACCATCAGGAGAGTCTTCATGCAATGCAAATCAGGATTGACCCCGCTGGCTGCTGCAATTATGTTCGCTTTCGCCGGAACCGTTTGCGCCCAGGAAGCCGTGATCAAGATCGGCCATGTCTCGCCGATGTCGGGCGGCCAGGCCCACTTCGGCCGTGACAACACCAACGGCGCCATCCTGGCGATCGAGGACCTGAATGCCAAGGGCATCACCATCGGCGGCAAGAAGGTCAAATTCCAGTTGCTGGCGGAAGACGACGCAGCCGACCCGAAACAGGGCACTGCAGTGGCGCAGAAGCTGGTCGATGCCAAGGTCAACGGCGTCATCGGCCACCTGAATTCCGGCACCACCATCCCGGCATCGAAGATCTATGCCAAAGCCGGCATACCGCAGATATCGCCTTCGGCCACCAATCCGAAATATACCCAGCAAGGCTACAAGACCACCTTCCGTGTGGTCGCCAACGATGGACAACTCGGCGGCGCGCTCGGCAAGTATGCCGTCAACTCCATCAAGGCCAAGAGTATTGCCGTGATTGACGACCGTACCGCCTACGGCGAAGGTATCGCCACCGAATTCGCCAAGGCGGTCAAAGCTGCAGGCGGCAAGATCGCCTCGCAACAATACACCACAGACAAGGCCACCGATTTCCTGGCGATCCTGACCGCCATCAAGGCAAAAAAGCCAGACGTGGTGTTCTTCGGCGGTATGGATAACGTCGCCGGTCCGATGCTGCGCCAGATGAAGCAGCTGGGCATCAATGCCAAGATGATGGGTGGCGACGGCATCTGCAGCGCCGAGCTTGGCAAGCTGGCCGGCGACGGCATGAGCGACGGCCAGGTGGTCTGCGCCGAAGCCGGTGGTGTCATGGGCGGGCAGCAAAAGGTGATGGATGCCTTCGTCGAGCGCTACCAGAAAAAATTCAACCAGAACGTGCAGTTGTACGCCCCTTACGTGTACGACGCCACCATGACCATGGCCGCCGCCATGCAAAAGGCCGATTCGGCTGAACCTGCAAAATATCTGCCGGTGCTGGCAAAAATCAGGCACGAAGGCGTGAGCGGCACGATCGAGTTCGATGCCAACGGCGACCTCAAGGACGGTGCGCTGACGCTGTTCACCTACAAGAGCGGCAGGAAGGAAAAGATCACTGTCATAAAGTAAGCATGGCAGCCGGCATAAAAAAAGCGCTCTTTCGAGCGCTTTTTTTATGCCGAAATACAATCCAGCTTACTTCTGCGACAGCACCCACTTCACCAGCGTGCGCGCTTCGGCTTCACTGACTTGCGGATTGGCAGGCATGACTGCCGTGCCCCATACGCCGCTGCCGCCCTTCAGGACTTTCTTCACCAGCTTGTCTTCGGCATCTTTCTGGCCGGCGTATTTGGCGGCGACTTCCTTGAAGGCGGGGCCAATCACTTTGTTGGCAACTGAATGGCAAGCCAGGCAGTTGCTCTTCTTGGCCAGGTCGGCATTGGCCAAGGCCGCATTGGATGCGAGGGCCAGCACTGCGCAACCCAGCAACATGGAAACTTTCATGATTTTCTCCATTAAATAACAACTGCATTGTAATCCTTACGACCGATAAATATACATCCTTTGTACCAACAACGCAGCAAAACAGGTTTGGCTGACGGCATGAATTGACCGTTTGAGGCTTTCCCTTATATGCTCTATAGCAAGGAGAACATCATGCCCATCATCATTCTTATCGTTGTGCTATCGGCACTGAAATATTTCGAAGTGGAGGTAGTCGCCAATCTGTCCTGGTGGTGGATCATCGGCTTGTTTGGCGTGGCATTCATCTGGTTCGAGTTCCTCGAAAGGATATTCGGCCTCGACAAGCGCAACGCCCACGAGCAGCTGGAAAAACAGCGCAAGGAGCGGGTCAGGAAAGCCTTCGATACCAAAAAGCGCTGACATCCTGAACACCCCGATAAAAATGGCCGGATCGTCCCGGCCATTTTTATTTTGCGGCGCCCCGCACCGGCTGGAATGGGGATCGCACTTGTGCCACAATCCATGGCAATCCGTTACGAAAGCCGAAATAATGCTGATACACCCGATGCCCGACCCGATCGCCATGTCACTCGGTCCGCTGCATATACGCTGGTATGGGCTGATGTACCTGGCGGCCTTCGCCCAGTTCGTCGCGCTGGGCCGCCTGCGTATCCGGCAGCCGCATGTAGCCTCTGCCGGCTGGAAAAACGAAGACCTCGACGACATGCTGTTCTACGGCGTGCTGGGCGTGGTGCTCGGCGGTCGCCTCGGTGAAGTGCTGTTCTACCATCCAGCCTACTATTTCTCCCATCCTCTGGAAATCCTCGCGGTCTGGCAAGGCGGCATGTCCTTTCACGGCGGCTTCCTCGGCGTCCTGCTCGCCATGTGGTTCTGGAGCCGCAAGGCGCGGCGCCCGCTGATGGACGTGATGGACTTCATTGCGCCGCTGGTTCCGCTCGGCTACGCGTTCGGGCGCATCGGCAACTTCATCAATGCCGAACTGCCGGGGCGCGTGGCCGATGCGACCCTGCCCTGGGCGATGATCTGGCCCAATGTCGACAATTTGCCGCGCCACCCGTCGCCAATTTACCAGGCCGCCGTCGATGGCGTGCTGCTGTTCATTCTATTGTGGCTGTTCGCCCGCAAGCCGCGCCCGGCCATGGCGGTTTCCGGCATGTTCTCGCTGCTGTATGGCTGCGCGCGCTTTTTTACCGAATATTTCCGCACGCCGGATTACGAAGTCAGCTTCGCCGGCCTGACGATTTCTGCCGGCCAGATGCTGTCGCTGCCGATGATCGCGCTGGGCATCGTATTGCTGTTGATTGCCTACAGAAATTCCGGCAAGGCCGCGCCCACGCATTCCTGAACCCGCCGGAGTCAGCCTCATGTCAGAAATCCGCCTCGACAGGAACGATGTCATCGCCACTGTCACGCTATCGAATCCCGGCAAGCTCAACGCCGTCAATGTCGCCATGTGGAACGACCTCGCCACTGTCTTCACGCAGCTGTCGCAGGACGAGGCATTGCGTTGCGTGATCGTGCGCGGCGACTTGGGCAATTTCGCCGCCGGCGCCGACATCGAGGAATTCCCCGAAGTGCGCAGCAGCCTGGAACAAGGCATGCGCTATCACCGCGAAACCATGGCGCGCGCGCTGGAATCGATAGCCCAGTGCCTGCACCCGACCATCGCGGCAATCGAGGGCGTGTGCGTGGGTGGCGGCCTTGAAATCGCCTGTGCCTGCGACCTGCGCATCGCGGCCCCCGACGCGCGCTTCGGCATCCCTGCCAACCGCCTGGGCTTTTCACTGGCGCCGGATGAATTGCGCCATTTGCTGCAGCTGGCCGGACTAGCCACCACATTGGAAATCCTGCTGGAAGGCCGGGTCTTCGCGGCAGCCGAGGCCAGAGATAAAGGCTTGCTGCACCGTATCGTCGACAACGTGCCACAAGAAGCGCAACTGAGCGCCGAACGGATTGCCCGCGGCGCGCCCCTGGCTGCGCGCATGAACAAGAAACTGCTGCGGCGCCTGAGCGCACAGCCGGCCGCCTTGAACGAACAGGAATATGCCGAGGCTTTCGCCACCCTCGCCTCGCAGGATTACCGCGAAGGCGTGCAAAGCTTCCTGAACAAGACCCGTCCCGTCTTCCTCGGCAAATAAAATAATCTACAATCAGCGCTCGCGCCGCGAACCAGCGCTTTCGCTTTTTACCCCCGCATATGAAGAACGCCAACCTCTACGCCCTGTTCGAGTCACGCTTTCCGCAGGACAAATCCGCCTGCGCCATAGAAACCCATGACGGCCTGTATTACTCCTGGCGCGACATCGAACGCGCCACCGCCAAGATGGCCAACCTGCTCGCCAGCCTGGCGCTGCCGCCGGACGCGCGCATCGCGGTGCAGGTCGAAAAGTCGCCGGAAGCCCTGATCCTGTACCTGGCGACACTGCAGGCCGGCTATGTCTACCTGCCGCTGAACACGGCTTACCGCGCCGCCGAGATCGAGTATTTCATCGACGATGCAGAACCGGCAGTGGTGATCTGCGCCCCGGGCAATTTCGGCTGGGTCTCGAAGATCGCCTTCCAGGCCGGCACCCGGCACGTCTTCACGCTCGGCGAGACACGCGATGGCACGCTGCTCGAGCGCGCCAACCACTTCCCCGACAGTTTCACAACCGTGCGCAAGCTCCCCGACGAAATGGCGGCGATCCTGTACACATCAGGCACCACCGGACGCAGCAAGGGCGCCATGCTCAGCCACGGCAACCTTGCCTCCAACGCCCTGGTACTGCACGATTACTGGCAGTGGCAGCAAGGCGACGTGCTGCTGCATGCACTGCCGCTGTTCCATGTGCACGGCCTGTTCGTCGCCTCGCACGGCGCCCTGCTCAATGGCAGCAAGATGATTTTCCTGCCCAGGTTCGACGCTGCCACGGTGCTGCGCCACCTGCAACACACCACGGTCTTCATGGGCGTGCCGACGTATTACGTGCGGCTGCTGGCCGAGCCGGCCTTCAACCGCGCGGCCTGCAGCAACATGCGCCTGTTCATTTCCGGCTCGGCGCCGCTGCTGATGGAAACCTTCAATGAATTTGAACGGCGCACCGGCCACACCATCCTGGAGCGCTACGGCATGAGCGAAACCACCATGCAGGCGTCCAATCCCTACGACGGTGAGCGCATCGGCGGCACGGTCGGCCTGCCGCTGCCGGGCGTGACCATCCGCGTGGTGAAGAACACCCCTGCCGGCGCGAGCGTGCCCTGTACGATCAACGAGATCGGCGACATCCAGGTCAAGGGCCCGAACGTATTTCACGGCTACTGGCGCATGCCGGAAAAAACCCGGGAAGAATTCACCGCCGACGGCTATTTCAAGACCGGCGACGTCGGCAAGTTCGACCGCAAGGGTTATCTGTCCATCGTCGGCCGCAGCAAGGATCTGATCATTTCCGGCGGCTACAACGTCTATCCGAAGGAAATCGAATCCTTCATCGACGAAATCGATGGCGTGGTCGAGTCGGCGGTGATCGGCGTGCCGCACCCGGATTTCGGCGAGGCGGTGACGGCAGTGGTGGTCGCCAGACCAGGCGCGCAGCTGGCGGAAGCCGACGTGGTCGCCCTGCTGAAATCGAAGATCGCCAACTTCAAGGTGCCCAAGCGCGTGCATTTCATCGCCGACCTGCCGCGCAACACCATGGGCAAGGTGCAAAAGAACGTCTTGCGCGAGCAGTTCAAGGACGGCTGATACACCATGCGCATGGTGTGCGTCATGCCGTCACTTGAGCGCGCGGTACAGCATGTAGGCAGATAGCGCGTACAGCACCAGCGCAAAGATTTTTTTCAGACTCTTGACCGGCAGGCTGTGCGCGGTCTTCGCGCCCAGCGGCGCAGTTGTCACGCTGGCGATGGCGACCACCACCAGCGCCGGCACATACACGAAGCCGAGCGAACCGGCCGGCAAGCCTGGCGTGTTCCAGCCATGCACGACATTCGAGAGCGTGCCTGCCAGGGCGATCGGAAAACCCAGCGCCGCGCTTGTCGCGACCGCGTTATGGATCTTGACGTTACACCAGGTCATGAACGGCACCGAAACGAAGCCGCCGCCGGCGCCGACCAGACCGGACAGTGTACCGATCGCGCCGCCGGCGGCGAACATGCCCGGCGCCTTGGGCAATTCGCGCGCTGCCGCAGGCTTTTTATCGATCAGCATCTGCGTCGCCGACAGCGCAACGAAACCCGAGAAAAACCCGGCGAGCACCGAGGAATTCATTTGCGCGGCTATCCACGGACCGATCCAGGCCCCCAGCAGGATGCCGGGCGCCAGCAGTTTCACCACCGGCCACAATACGGCACCGCGCTTGTGGTGGGCGCGCACCGACGAAATCGAGGTAAACATGATGGTTGCCAGCGAAGTGGCGATCGACACGTGAACGATGTACTCGGGAGTGAAGCCCTGTATCGTCAGGATGTAAGTCATGAACGGCACCAGCACCATGCCGCCGCCGATGCCGAGCAAACCGGCCGCAAAACCGACGACACATCCAAGCGCCAGCAGCGCAACAATCAATCCGATAGCCATCTCTGTTTCCTGTGAAGCGGTTCAAAACTCATTTGATCAGGCGCTCCGTGATGAAGCGCCACTGTTCCGGTGTCACCGGTGTGATCGACAGGCGGCTGCCGCGCTGCAAGACCACCATCTCGGCCAGCGCCGACTGCGCGCGCAGGGCAGCCAGCGGGATCAGCGGAATGCTGCGCACGGCGCGCACATCCACCAGCATCCAGCGCGGCTCTTCGGCGCGCGCCTTGGGATCGTAGTATTTGCTGGCAGGATCGAACTGGGTGGGATCGGGATAGGCCGTGCTGGCAACTTCAGCCAGGCCGGCGACGCCGGGCTCGGCGCAGCTGGAATGATAAAACAGGACGCCGTCGCCGATGCGCATGCCATCGCGCATGAAGTTGCGGGCCTGGTAATTGCGCACGCCGGTCCAGGCGACCGTTTGCCCGGGCGCGGCGAGCGCATCGTCGATGCTCACCTCGCCCGGTTCGGATTTCATCAGCCAGTACTGCATCTATTTATAGTATCGAGGACAGGGTCACGCGTCACGCGCGGCTCGCATACGCTGTCCTGCAATTTTCAGGATAAAAAAAAACGGTTGCATGTGTATGCAACCGCTTCGGAATAAAGACCCGCCTGTGCCGCTTTGCCGGCATCCTGAACCATACGGTTCAAGTTGGCCACAGTTAGTTCAATTTCGGGTTCATCGGACTAGCGACGAAACACGCCCATCGAACAAAATCCCGCAGCCTATGCACATAAATGGTTCAAGGAATATATGACAATCGCGAACACGGCAGGAGACTTAAGTCTACCGGAATCGGGCAGCTTGTCAAACACTTTTGCGGGCATTAAAAAAGATTTTCCTGCGGCGCGAGTGCGCCATCGATGATGCCATGCATCGCCGCAAGTTGCGCCTTGACTTCGGCCAGGCTCATGTCCGACAGCGGCCCTTCTGGCGAGCGGATCGACAGGAATTCGGCAGCAATCGCCAATGCCGCCATGACCGCAATGCGATCATTCCCCTTGACTTTGCCGGCGTCACGGATCGCGCACATTTTTTCATCCAGGTAAGCCACTGCCTGGCGCAATGTCGCTTCCTCGCCGTCCTTGCAAGCCAGCTTGTAGGCCTGGCCCATGATGGTGACGTCGAGCTGGGTCATGCGGACTCCTCATCTTGCGCCATGACTGGCAAACTTTCGAGCAGGGCTGCGAGGCGCTGGTGCGCCTCTTCCATTTTGCGTGCCAGCTCGGCATTTTCTGCCACGAGGGCGGCCGAAGTCCGGCGCAAGTCGGCATTTTCCAGACGCAAAGATTGCGCCAATGCGGCCAGTTCGCTGACTTTGACAGAAAGTTGTTGGAAATCGGGAATCATGTCGTCACTATAGTTGCGCAAACGAATTGCCGTCAATAGATTCAGGGGATTGGGATCTTTTTTTCAATAGCTGGGCAAACTGCTCCGCCGGCATGGGTTTGCCAAAATAATAGCCCTGGATCTGATCGCATCCCAGCTCCCGCAAAAATTCGCAGGCTTGCGCGCTATCCACGCCTTCTGCCACGACTTTCAGGCCCAGGCTTTTGGCCAGGCTGATGATGGCACGCGTAATCGCCTGGTTGTCCGGAATCTCCATGATATTGCGGATGAACGACTGGTCGATCTTGAGCTTATCAATGGGCAAGTCCTTCAGATAACTCAGACTCGAATAACCGGTGCCGAAATCGTCGATGGACAGGCTAACCCCCATCGACTGCAACACGCTCAGGCTTTTATTGACATCGTTGAGCAAGACGCTCTCGGTCACTTCCAGTTCAAGCATACTGGCCGGCAAGCCGCTGTGCGCCAGCGCCTTGCCAACCAATACGGCAAATCCCGGCTGTCGGAACTGGTGGGCCGAGACATTGACGGCGACTTGTATCGGCATCAAGCCAGCGTCTTGCCAGGCGCGGCTTTGCATGCATGCCGTGTCCAGCGTCCAGGCGCCGATTTCCAGAATCAGACGGGTTTCTTCCGCCAGGGCGATGAAAGTGACGGGCGACAGCAAGCCTTTTTCCGGATGCTGCCAGCGGATCAAAGTTTCGGCACCGACCACCTGATTGCTGGCGAGATCGATCTGGGGCTGGTAATAGAGGATGAATTGCTCATGCAGCATCGCACTGCGCAATTCATTTTCCAGGGTAAGGCGGCTGATCGCGCCAGCATTAATCTCGCGCGAAAAAAACTGCACGCCGCCGCTGCTTTCCTTGGCGCTGCGCATCGCCACTTCTGCATACTTGACCGCGGTCGGCGCATCCTGACAGTCGGCCGGGCACAGGCAGACACCAAGACTGGCGCCGAGCGTGACTTGCTGGTTGGCCACAACATAACCTTCGCACAGGCTGTCACGGAGATTGTTTGCGATCGCAGAGGCTTGCGTGGGCGACGTCAGACTGGTCAGGACAACGACAAATTCATCGCTGCCCAGATGGGCAACCAGGTCTTTTGCTTTCACACACTCTTTCAGGCGGTACGCCACGTCTACCAGCAGCATGTCGCCAGCTGCATGCCCCAACGAATCGTTGATGATGCGGAAGCGGTCAAGATCGATGAACACGACTGCAAGAATTTCACCGGCGCTCCTCGCATCGTCCAGACATTGCGCCAGGCGCATGTGCAAAAAACGCCGGTTGGGCAGTTTGGTCAGTTCATCGTGATGCGCCAGATACTCGATGTATTGATTACTGGCACGCATTTCCTTGTCACGGCGCGCCAGCGCAGCCGTCATGTTGTCAAAGTGGTGGGCCAGCTCACCCAACTCACCGGTAGGATGTGTCAGGTTGGTGTGCGCTTCCAGGTTTCCATTGGCCACCTGCTGTGCCGTATCGATGATTTGACTGACCGGCCGGATCAGCAGCCTTTTGCTGACAATCCAGGTCCCCGCCAGCGTCAGCAGCGCGAGCGAGAACAGGGCTGCCAGATTCAGCGACAGCGACTTGAGTACGGACGCCACCAGGCTGGCCTTGTCCAGGCCGATGATGGCATAAAACACGGCGCGTCCATCGTAGATCGCCGGCGCCGTCGCAAACAGGCGCCGAACGCCGTCGCTGCCGACGGCTTCCAGCACATGCGGCTTGCTGGAAAACAGACTGGCCCGCAGTGCGTCGGAAGCGACCGGCTTGCCGACTGCGTCCTGTCGCCCGGGCTCGGTGGCCAGGACGATGCCCTGGTGGTCGACGATTGACACCCGCGCCCCCGACGGCACTCCCAAGCCTTGCGTCAGCGAGGTGAAGGCATCCAGTTGCAGCGCCGTCCCGACAAAACCGACCAGGTTGTTGCTGTCGACACCGGGCGCGAAAATCGGCAGCATGAAAGCCACCACCGGTGTATCAGTGACGCGATTGATCAGGTAGCCGGCGACCAGGAATTTCTTTTCCTGGCTGAGTTGCTTGAAATAAGCGCGGTCGGCAACATTGACCGACGCCGACCGCCGGTCACCGGAACAAATGATATTGCCGTTCACATCGAGGATGACGAAGAGGTGGTAATGCTGGTAGCGGCGATTGATTTTGCCGAGATAACTGTTACAGGCACTCATGTCCCGGTTCTGCACGAACTGGGCCTCGCCTATCGCGGTGAGCAAGTCATTCACGCTTTGCGCAACGTTACGCTCATTGTTGGCGGCCAGTTGCGCCATTCCCAGCAAATTCCTGCCGGCTTCCGCATAGACACGCTTGTAGTCATGCCAGCTTTCATACACGAACAGCCCTGCTGCCGGCAGGGTAGCCATCAGGATGATCAGCGCCAGCCGAACGCGTATTGTCAAAAAAACTCTGCGAAAACCCATGTCATGATCCTGATGCGACAGCGATGTTGCGCATGCCTTGCGCCCTGTTGTTCTGGCCACCGCCCGTCGCATTGCAATGGCCAGGCGTGCATTTCTGGTGTCTTGCCATACATTTTAGGCACACCATTGTGAAAAATATGCTGCAAGCGTACACTTTTCATAAAAATCGGTTATGATTTATTAATTCTCCCGCCGCATTACCTCTTGCAGGATCTCCAAATAAGTTGAATTCTCGCAAGGCGTACCCATTTCGTCGTTGTAAGTCGGCCGCGATGCAGACACACTCCGGCAAAAACCGGTTGTCTGGCGCAAAATAATTCTTTTTCCCCTCACACCGAGGAAACCATGAGCGACAATATCAAATACATTTCCGATGCCTCTTTTGAAGCGGACGTCCTGAAGTCCGACAAACCCGTTCTGGTCGATTTCTGGGCCGAATGGTGTGGTCCCTGCAAGATGATTGCGCCCATACTGGAAGAAGTTGCCAAAGAATATGATGGCAAGATCCAGATCGCCAAGATGGATGTCGATGCCAACCAGGCAGTGCCGGCACAATTCGGCATCCGCGGCATCCCGACATTGATTCTGTTCAAGAATGGCGCGCCGGCTGCAACAAAAGTTGGCGCCATGGCCAAAGGCCAGCTGACTGCATTCATCGACAGCAATATCTGATATCCTGATACGCATGGCGGCGATGCGCCCGCATCGCCGCTAAATAACATTACGATTCACACCACGCAGTCCCCTCCCCCACCGCTCACTTTCCCATCCCGGGATACACACTATGCATTTATCTGAACTCAAGGCGTTACACGTTTCCGCCCTACTCGAGATGGCCATTGGCCTCGACATCGACAATGCGGCGCGCCTGCGCAAGCAGGAACTGATGTTCGCCATCCTGAAAAAACGCGCCAAATCCGGCGAACAGATTTTCGGCGACGGCGCCCTCGAAGTCCTGCCTGACGGCTTCGGCTTCCTGCGCTCGCCCGACGCCAGCTACATGGCGTCCACCGACGACATTTACATTTCGCCATCGCAAATCCGCCGCTTCAACCTGCACACCGGCGACTCGATCGAAGGCGAAGTGCGCACACCGAAGGATGGCGAACGCTACTTCGCGCTGGTCAAGGTCGACAAGGTCAACGGCGAATCGCCGGAAGCCTCGAAACACAGAATTCTGTTTGAAAACCTGACGCCGCTGCATCCGAACCGGGTGATGACGCTCGAACGCGAGATGCGCGGCGAGGAAAACACCACCGGCCGCATCATCGACATGATCGCGCCGATCGGCCGCGGCCAGCGCGGCCTGCTGGTGGCTTCGCCGAAGTCCGGCAAATCGGTGATGCTGCAGCATATTGCGCATGCCATCACCACCAACCATCCGGACACCACGCTGATCGTGCTGCTGATCGACGAACGCCCGGAAGAAGTGACCGAAATGCAGCGCTCGGTGCGCGGCGAAGTGGTGGCATCGACTTTCGATGAGCCCGCCACGCGCCACGTGCAGGTCGCCGAAATGGTGCTGGAAAAAGCCAAGCGCCTGGTGGAAATGAAAAAAGACGTAGTGATCCTGCTGGACTCGATCACGCGTCTGGCGCGCGCCTACAACACCGTGATCCCGGCCTCCGGCAAGGTGTTGACCGGCGGCGTTGACGCCAACGCCCTGCAGCGCCCCAAGCGCTTCTTCGGCGCGGCCCGCAATATCGAGGAAGGCGGCTCGCTGACCATCATCGCGACAGCCCTGATCGAAACCGGCAGCCGCATGGATGACGTGATCTACGAAGAATTCAAGGGCACCGGCAACATGGAAGTGCATCTGGAGCGCCGCCTGGCCGAGAAGCGCGTCTACCCGGCGATCAACCTGAACAAGTCCGGCACCCGCCGCGAGGAATTGCTGATCAAGCCGGACCAGCTGCAAAAGATCTGGATCCTGCGCAAGCTCCTGTACGGCATGGACGAGATCGAGGCGATGGAATTCATCCTCGACAAGATGAAGGCGACCAAGAACAACGCCGAATTCTTCGACATGATGCGCCGCGGCGGCAGCTAAACCAGCCAAGATTGTGATCATCGGCGCAAGCCGATGATTTCATTGTATAATTTCGCGCTTTACCAACTGGCAAGTGATCGACAATCGGGTCAAGAAGCAGTGCGACCGCCGAAGTGGTGATTGGCTACCAAACATTTTGAGGAAAAACCCATGAAACAAGGCATCCATCCGGATTACCGCGAAGTCGTCTTCCACGACCTCTCCTGCGATTTCAAATTCATCACCCGCTCGACCATCAATACCCGCGAAACCATCAATTTCGAAGGCAAGGATTATCCGCTGGTGAAGATCGAAGTCTCGGCTGAATCGCACCCGTTCTACACCGGCAAGCACAAGATCGTCGACACCGCCGGTCGCGTCGACAAGTTCCGCAAGAAGTTCGGCTCGGTCGGTTCCAAGACCCAGATCGCTGAGTGATCCAGCCGCTTCTGGCAAAAAAGGCAGCTGCGGCTGCCTTTTTTTATGCCGCCATGGCTGCCCGCCGGCACTTTGCGGCACAATACGCCTGAATACGCGCCGCATAACAACAAGTATATCGCCCACGCACAATGAAGCCCGTCCGCCTCCCTGCTTCCGCAACCAACGCACTGCCGCGCTGGGGCCTGTTCCTGCTTTGCCTGCTGTACATTCTGTCCGGCCTGATCGGCCGCGACCCCTGGAAGAGCGAGGATGCCGCCGGCTTCGGCATCATGTGGACCATGGCCAACGGCAGCTGGCAGGACTGGCTGGCGCCGCACATCGTCGGTTTGTCCATGCCGGGGGAAGGGCCGCTGGCATACTGGATCGGCGCGGTGTGCATCAAGCTGTTCGGCTGGCTGCTCGGCGACGCGCTGGCGGCGCGGATGGCGACCGTGCTGTTCTTCCTGCTCGGCTCCTTCGCCGTCTGGTACGGCGCCTACCTGCTGGGACGCCGCAGCGAGGCCCAGCCCTTGCGGCTGGCCTTCGGCGGCCAGCCCGAGCCCAAGGATTACGGCCGCACCCTGGCCGACGGCGCGCTGCTGATCTACCTCGGCTGCCTCGGCTTGCTGGTGCACAGCCACTCCACCAGCGCCAACGCCCTGCAGGTGTCGATGGTGGCGCTGGCACTGTATGCCGCGGCACGCTTCTTCGACAACCGCGCCAACAGCACGGCGATGCTGCTGGGCGTCGTACTTGGACTGCTGACACTGACGCGCGGCTGGATCGTGCCGCTGGCCTTATGGCTGGGACTGGTGGCGCTCGACCTGGCGCGCACGAGGAAGGTGCCGCTGCAGTTGCTCGGCCTGAGCCTGCCGGTGGCGTTGCTGACGGGCGGTTCCTGGGCCGTGGCCGCCGAGTGGCTGCAGCCTTTCGATGGCTCGCCCATGGATGACTGGATGGCGTGGAACCTGGATCACCTGAACCGGCCGCACTGGGACTTGTTCAAATACCTGCTCACTAACGGCATCTGGTTTTCCTGGCCGGCCTGGCCCTTCGCTGCATGGGCGGTATATGCCTGGCGCAAGCAATCCCTGCCGCTGCACATTGCCCTGCCACTGATTTTTTGCATCATGCTGACGGGCCTCGCGCTGTTGTATCCGCGCCCGGACGAAAGCGCCATGCTGCCCCTGCTGCCGCCATTGGCAGTGCTGGCGGCCTTCGGCCTGCCGACCATGAAGCGCGGCGCCATCAATGCGGTCGACTGGTTCTCGTTAATGATCCTTTCCACCTGCGCAGGTTTCATCTGGCTTGGCTGGATCGCCAAGCAGACCGGCTGGCCAGCCCAGATCGCCAAGAACGCCTTCAAGCTGGCGCCGGGCTTCAAGCCGGAATTCAGCGTGATCACCATGCTGATCGCGGCGCTGGCCACGGTTGCCTGGATCATGCTGGTGCACTGGCGCATCTCGCGCCGGCCTTCGGTGTTGTGGCGCGCGGTGGTGCTCTCTTCCGGCGGCGTGATCCTCTGCTGGCTGCTGCTGATGACACTGTGGCTGCCATGGGGAAATTACATGCGCAGCTATGCCACCGTCGCCCACGAAATGGCTGCAGAGGTGCGGGCGCAGAGTTGCATCGCCAGCACCATCGCGCCAGCGCAGCGCGCCTCCTTCGCCTATTTCAGCAAGGTTCCCTTCGCGCGCCTGGACACCATGCGCTGCGATTACCTGCTGCTGCCAGGCAATAGCAACAGCCAGGCCGATCAGCGGATCAAGCGTTCCGGCGACACCTGGCGACTGGTTTGGGAAGGCCACCGCGCAGCTGACCGCAACGAGCGCTTCCGCCTGTACAAGCGCATCGACTGAGTGATGCGCGCAGCAGCGCCACAGCGGCTGACCATGCAAATCGCCGCGCTCGCCTGGCCTATCCTGGTCGGACAACTGGCGGTCATCGCCAACGGCGTGATCGACACCGCCATGACCGCGCGCTATTCCGCCACCGACCTGGCGGCGCTGTCGATCGCCGTATCCGTCTATGTCAGCGTGTTTGTCGCCGCCAATGGCGTGCTGTATGCGCTGGCGCCGATTATCGGCCAGCTGTTCGGCGCCGGACGTTTCGAGGAGATCGGCGCCGAACTCCGGCAAGGCATGTGGCTGGCCCTGTTCCTGAACGTAATCGGTTGCCTGCTATTGTTGTTTCCACAGCCACTGTTGTCGCTGGCGCAGACCTCCCCCGAACTCAACGCCAAGGCCGGCAGCTACCTGCGCATCCTGGCGCTGGCGTTGCCGGCGTCACTGGGCTTTCGCATCTACGGCGCCTTCAATACTGCCATCGCCCGCCCGCGCGCGGTGATGCTGATCCAGATCGCAGCGCTTGCGCTGAAGGTGCCGCTCAATGCGCTGTTCATTTTCGGTGGCCTGGGCTTGCCGGCCATGGGCAGCCCGGGCTGCGCGCTGGCTACCGCGCTGACCGCCTGGCTGTCGCTGGGTGCGGGCTGGGCCATCCTGCGCTGGTCGCCTTTCTACCGGGTGTTCCGCCTGTTCGGCGCCGGCTTCGGCGCGCCGCGCTGGCAGGCACAGCTTAGCCTGCTCAAGCTCGGCATCCCGATGGGACTGAGCTACCTGATCGAAGTCTCGGCCTTCACTTTCATGGCGCTGTTCATTGCGCGCCTGGGCGAAACGGCGGTCGCCGGCCACCAGATCACCGCCAACTTCGTCACGGTGCTGTACATGCTGCCGCTGTCGATCGGCAGCGCCGCCGGCACCCTGGTGGCGCATGCGCTGGGCGCTGGCGACGCCAGGGCGGCGCAGCGCGTGGGCAACACCGGCATCCTGCTGGCGGGCTGCGTCGCCGCCGCTGCCGGTCTGGCGGTCTGGCTGGGACGCCCGGCGATCGTGCGCGCCTACACGCCCGATCCGGCCATCATCGCCGCCGCGCTGCCGCTGTATGCCTTCGTCGGCTTCTACCATTTCTGCGATGCGCTGCAGGCCTGCGCCGCCTATATCTTGCGCGCCTACAAAGTCACGCTGGTGCCCACGGTAATCTACGCCCTGATGCTGTGGGGCGTGGGGCTGGGCGGCGGCTACCTGCTGGGATTCAATCTGCTTGGCTTGGTACCGGCGGTACCGGCCGGGGCGGCCGGCTTTTGGGTGGGCAACGCCGCCAGCGTGCTGCTGGCGGCGGTATTCCTGCTGTGGTACCTGCGCAGCGTGCAGAATACAATGCGCTAACGCCATGCGGCGCCCCTGCGCGGCTTGATGAAAAAGGATAATACATGGCTATACGCGTCATATGCCTGGGCAATACCACGCTCGACAAGGTCTGGCCGGTGCGCGACATGCCCGCCGGCGGCGGCAAGTATCGCGCCAGCGATTACCTGGAAGTCGGCGGCGGCATGGCCGCCAACGCCGCCGTCGCGGCGGTCCGGCTGGGCGCCGACTGCGCCTACTGGGGGCGCGCCGGCGACGACGCCGCCGGCCTCACGATGCAGCGCGAAATGGCGGCGTACGGCGTCGATATCGGACATTTCCGCCTGTTTACCGGCGCCCGCTCGTCGATTTCAGCGGTGATCGTGTCGCAGGACGGCGAACGCATGATCGTCAATTACCGCGGCACCGGCATCCCCGACGATGCATCCTGGCTGCCGCTGGAAAAAGTTGCGCAAGCCGCCGCCATCCATGCCGACATCCGCTGGGTGGAAGGCGCGGTCGCGCTATACACGGCGGCGCGCCGGGCCGGCATCCCGACCGTACTGGATGGCGAAACCTCCACCGAGATGGCGTTCGCGGCAGTGCTGCCGTGGACCGACCACGCGATCTTTTCCGAGCCCGGGCTGCGTTCCTTCGCCGGCCCCGACAGCCTGAGCAACGAGGCCAGCCGCCGCGCCGCGCTGGAGCAGGCGCGTGCGCTCGGCTGCCGCGTGGCGGCGGTGACGCGCGGCGGCAAGGGCACGCTGTGGCTGGACGAGCACGGCATTCATCACTTGCCGGCGTTCGCCGTCGACGTCGTGGACACTACCGGCGCAGGGGACGTCTTCCACGGCGCCTATGCGCTGGCGATGGGAGAAGGCCAGAGCGTGCCGCAGGCGATGCGCTTTGCCAGCGCGGTGGCGGCGCTCAAGTGCACGCGCCAGGGCGGCCGCGCGGGCATCCCGAGCCGGGCGGAAGTCGATGCATTCATGGCGCGGCAGGCAAGCTGAAACGGTGCGCGGCCGTCCCCGCCCTTTTGGCCGCCGCATCCCCCCCCTCGATTTTCATCCCCCATTTGGGTGATGGAGCCCCAGAAAAACTCCAATAGACTCCAGTTAGTTTCCTAACAGAATCTATTTGGCACAGCCTGATGCCTCTGTTGCGATCGCCTGTTTTTCGATAACGATGTTTTTCATCCAAGGGGAGTAAAAATGGCACTCAAATTCAAGCGCGTCGGCCTGACGCTTGGCGGCGCGACCCTGCTGGCGCTGGCCGGCTGCGGCGGCGGATCCTCCGGCACCGCAGCCGCAGTACCGAGCGTGGCAGCATCCATGACCATTTCCGGCAGCGCCGCAGTCGGCGCGCCGCTGGTCGGCACGGTAACGGTCAAGGATGCGCTCGGCGTCACCAAGACGGTCACGATCGGCGCCAACGGCGCATATTCGGTCGATGTGACCGGCATGACCGCGCCCTTTGTGTTCCGCGCTTCGGGCACGGCCAACGGCCAGACGTACACGGTGCATTCGATCGCCACTTCGGCAGACGCCAACAACAAGATCAATATCACGCAATTGACCGACCTGGTGGTAGCCAACATCGCCGGCCAGATCGCCCAGAATTATTTTGACAAGTTCGAGCAGAACAGCAATGCCAATGCAGCCACCCAGGCCACCATCGATGCCGAAGTAGGCAAGCTGAAGGAGAAACTGCTGCCGGTCCTGACCGCGCTGGGCGTCGATGCCGCCATCGACTTGCTGCGCACGCCATTCACGCCGCTGTCCAGTGCGCTGGACAAGGCGCTTGACGCGATCCAGGTTTCGGTCGACCCGAACGCCAATATCGCCACCATTTCGACCCTGGTCAACGCGATCACCATCACCGACGACCTGGCGGTCAAGGCAGCGGCCGAAACCAATCCACCCACCTTGAGCGCCGACAATGTGACAGCGGACACCGTCGCCTCGACTGCCAGCGACGCCGTCCTGGTGAAGAAAGCGGTGACCGACTTTTTCGCCCAGTTTGCCACCGGCTTGCCATCGGCGACCCAGCTGACGCCCTACATCACTGCCGGCTTCCTGCTTGACGACAAGGATGGCACCACCTTCCGCAATGAAGTCAGCGCCGATACCAGCCTGGTCGGCGCCAGCATCAGTGACATCGAAATCCACAACATCGATTACAGCGACCTCACCAAGGTCACGGCCCGGCTTTCCTTCACAGTCAAGGACAAGAACGGCGTAGAAATCGACCGTGTGCGCAACTGGCGCGTGCGCAAGCTCCCTGACAACACCTGGCGCCTGCACGGCAACCAGCGTGCGCTCGAGATATCGGCCTATGTGCAAATGATCAAGGGAATCAACCTCGCCGGCACCTGTCTCATGACCGGGCTGGAATTCGACATCGAGGATCTCAACACCGCCAACAACGGCGGCACGATCGCCTACATCCTGGTCACCGGCCCCGGCTTGCCGGGCGGCGGCCTGCGCTACGATGCGCCGGGCCTTGGCGGCAAATGGAAGATCAGCGGCCAGTCCACGCCGTACTATCTCATGGCCAATTCCTGCAACCTGGGGGGGCAGCCTGTCGCCGATTCCACGATTGCGGCGATTCCCGACGATTCGCTCTACACGTTCACGGCCTATAGCATCGCCAACGCGAAAATCAACTTCCCGACCGGCACCCTCGATGGCACCTATGGCTTCAAGATCCAGCGCCGTCCGCTGACGCTGACCGAGGTGCAGGCAGCGACCTTCCCGGCCATCAGCTCGCCGGCGATCCAGGACTTTGCCGGCTACACGAGCGGCGCGGTGGCGATCACCGCGAGCAATATCAACCCAGCCAAATATGGCCGGGTTTATCTTGCACGAAATACCAACGCCCCCGGCAATTTCCGCTCCAATGAAAAAGATGTCGCTGCCGCCAACGGCACGATCAACTGGACTCTCAGCCTGGATCCAGTCGTCAGCGGTACGATCAACTGGAGAACGCTGCGGGCCCAATCCATCGATGCCTATCGCCGTCTCATGTCGACGACCTATGCGATCGGCACCCAGCCATAAGCTCGTTCGCAGCAATGCAACCCGGCCCGCTTCGGCGGGCTTTTTTATTGCTGTTGCCATCGTCTCGGCCAATCCGGGAACCACCAGACGAAGCAAACATTTGCCGGGATTGCAGCAATTGACGCTTATACGCTAGACTGCCAAAAAGTTGGCATTTGACAAAGCCACCGTTCAACAAGGTACCTCAGCCAGGCGAAGCCGTCCCCACCGAATCCATAGGGCAGTGCATGACCGAGATCGACTTTCTGGAACTCATAGGCCTTTTTTATGAAGGCATTCTATCCCCCCAGGGCTGGCGCGAGGGATTGCAAAGACTGGCCACGCTGACTTCCTCCGGAGCAGCCTCGCTACTGCTATGGAACCGCCACCAGGACCAGGTGATGGTGGCCGATCAATTCGGACTTTGCGACGAACTCCAGAAGGAATACCAGGACCACTTCCACCTGCATGACCATGGCCGCGAATTCGCCGACCGGCTCGCGCTGGGAGAATGGTATGTCGACGAACGAGACCTGCAGCCGGCACGCATGCGGGTTTCGCCGTTCTATCAGGATTTCTTGCGGCGCTATACGCTGGATTCGACGATGGCGGCGCCGCTCCTGCGCGCCCCGAATGGCACCGATGGATTCCTGTCCCTGAGCGGCAGGCAGGGACAACGCGACATGGCGCACATCTCGCGCCAACTGGCAGGCGTGCTGCCGCATTTGCAGCGGGCGGCTTGCCTGCGCCTGAAATTCCTGGAGATGTCGCAACAGCTTGAATGGGGCGCCGTCGTGCTGGACCGCGTCAATTTTCCCTTGCTGGCCGTGAGCCTGGACGGTAGCGTGATGCTGTCGAACCGCCCGGGAGAGCAATGGCTGGCTGCCCCGGGCAACCCGCTCGCGCGCGGCTCAGCCTGGGGCAGGCAGATCAAGTCCATGCTGCAGAACGCATGCGGCATCGGCAAGCCGCCCATGGCCTGCGGTCTGCGCATCGCCAAGCCAGATGGCGCGGTGTACTACCTGACTGCAATTCCGTTACCGAAGCAGGCTGCGAATCCATGGCAACAACGATTGCCGATGGCGCTGTTGCTGGTGAGCGATCCGGGGCAGAGCAAACCGCAAGCCGGCGCCCTGCTGAAGGAGCTCTTCCAACTCTCGCCCGCCGAAATCCGCCTGCTACAGCCACTGCTGCAGGGCGCCACCTTGCAGGAAACCGCCCGGCAATTGCACATTTCGATCGATACCGCACGCACGCACCTGAAATCGATCTTCGCCAAGCTCGGCATCCGCCGCCAGGCGGACTTGCACCGGCTGCTCGGCCGCTTCGAGTTCATCGACCACTGCAAGCCATGACTTGGGGGCTTGCATTTGCAGCTTGTTGCTTGCGAGCCGCAAATCGGCGATAATGTCGCTCTTATGCCCGGGTGATGAAATTGGTAGACGTAGGGGACTCAAAATCCCCCGCCGCAAGGCGTGCCGGTTCGAGTCCGGCCCCGGGCACCAGAACAATGCAAAAACCCCTTGATCGCTCAAGGGGTTTTTTGTTTTTTAGCCTGCAGAAAGCTGTCGTCCGGGTTTCAGTCTTCCAGCACGCTGCGCAACATCCACGCGGTTTTCTCATGCACTTCCAGGCGCTGCGTCAGCAGATCGGCCGTCGGCTGGTCATTGGCGGCATCGGCCACCGGGAACAGCTTGCGGGCAGTGCGCGCCGTGGCTTCCTGCGCTACAACCAGCAAACGCACCATCTCATCCGCCTTGGGTACGCCATCAACTTCCTTGATCGAGGCGAGCTTCGCAAACTCCTTGTAAGTGCCGGACGCCGGATAACCCAGCGCGCGGATGCGCTCGGCGATCAGGTCGAGGGCATTCCACTGTTCGGTGTACTGGGCCATGAACATCTGGTGCAGGCTGTTGAATTGCAGGCCAGTGACATTCCAGTGAAAATTGTGCGTCATCAGATACAGGGTATAGCTGTCCGCCAGCAAGGACGACAGGCCTTGGACGATCTTTTCACGGTCGCTGGCCTTGATGCCGATATCGATATTCACTTTTTTGGTTTTTTTGGTTGCCATCATGCACCTCCTGTTGGAAAAATTTTCGTTTGACGCATCACCATGGCAACGGATGCCCTCCCTTCTTGCACGCATGTATCTTGGGCCGCCGTTAATAATCCGCCACTCTTGACTTGAAAAAAGGATTACCCGCCCATATACTTAGCACTCGTCGGGAGAGAGTGCTAACAACCCTTTCCCGGCCTTCCAACTTTTACGTCGCGCAGGCTGCACCGTGGACTTCACGGTTTGCGGCAGGCCTGCGGAAAATAAACACAACTTATTGAATTTAAAGGAGTTTGTATGAACCTTCGTCCTTTGCACGATCGCGTCATCGTCAAGCGTCTTGACCAGGAAACCAAGACCGCATCCGGCATCGTTCTTCCTGAGGCCGCCGCTGAAAAGCCGGATCAGGGTGAAGTTCTGGCCGTTGGCAATGGCAAGATCCTGGAAGACGGCAAGGTCCGTCCTCTTGATGTCAAAGTCGGCGACCGCGTCCTGTTCGGCAAATACTCCGGCCAGACCGTCAAGGTCGCTGGCGAGGAACTGCTGGTGATGCGCGAAGAAGACATCATGGCGATCGTGCAGAAGTAATCTGCCGTCCTGATACGAACACTACCCAATTAAGGAGTAACACACATGGCAGCTAAAGAAGTCGTATTTGGTGATTCCGCCCGCCACAAGATGGTTGAAGGCGTAAATATTCTCGCCAACGCAGTCAAGGTCACACTGGGCCCGAAAGGCCGCAACGTCGTGCTGGAGCGCTCGTTCGGCGCCCCGACCATCACCAAGGATGGTGTCTCGGTCGCGAAAGAAATCGAACTCAAAGACAAGCTCATGAACATGGGCGCGCAAATGGTCAAGGAAGTCGCATCGAAGACTTCCGACAACGCCGGTGACGGCACCACCACCGCGACCGTGCTGGCACAAGCCATCGTGCGCGAAGGCATGAAGTATGTTGCCGCCGGCATGAACCCGATGGACCTCAAGCGCGGCATCGACAAGGCAGTTGCTGCGATTGTCGACGAACTGAAGAACATCTCCAAGCCTTGCACCACCACCAAGGAAATCGCCCAGGTCGGTTCGATCTCGGCCAACAGCGATTACTCGATCGGCGAGCGCATTGCTGAAGCGATGGAAAAAGTCGGCAAGGAAGGCGTCATCACAGTGGAAGACGGCAAATCGCTGAACGACGAACTCGACATCGTCGAAGGCATGCAGTTCGACCGCGGCTACCTGTCGCCGTACTTCATCAACAATCCGGAAAAGCAAGTCGCGATCCTGGATAATCCATTCGTCCTGCTGTTCGACAAGAAAATCTCGAACATCCGTGACCTGCTGCCGGTGCTGGAGCAAGTCGCCAAGGCTGGCCGTCCGCTCCTGATCATCGCTGAAGACATCGAAGGCGAAGCGCTGGCAACCCTGGTGGTCAACAACATCCGTGGCATCCTGAAGACTTGCGCAGTCAAGGCCCCTGGCTTTGGCGATCGCCGCAAGGCCATGCTGGAAGACATCGCCATCCTGACCGGCGGCCAGGTCATCGCGGAAGAAGTCGGCCTGACCCTGGAAAAAGTCACCCTGAACGAACTCGGCCAAGCCAAGCGCATCGAAATCGGCAAGGAAAACACCATCGTCATCGACGGTGCTGGCCAGGCTGCCAACATCGAAGGCCGCGTCAAGCAAATCCGCGCACAGATCGAAGAAGCCTCTTCGGACTATGACCGCGAAAAACTGCAGGAACGCGTTGCCAAGCTGGCAGGCGGTGTTGCCGTGATCAAGGTTGGCGCAGCCACCGAAGTCGAAATGAAGGAAAAGAAAGCCCGCGTGGAAGACGCGCTGCACGCAACCCGTGCCGCCGTTGAAGAAGGCATCGTTGCCGGCGGCGGCGTGGCATTGCTGCGCGCCCGTTCGAACCTGGTTGTCAAGGGCGACAATCCTGACCAGGAAGCTGGCATCAAGATCGTCCTGCGCGCTATCGAAGAGCCGCTGCGCATGATCGTCACCAACGCCGGCGAAGAAGCTTCCGTCGTCGTCAACAAGGTTCTGGAAGGCACGGGCAACTTCGGTTACAACGCTGCCAACGGCACCTACGGTGACATGGTCGAAATGGGCGTGCTGGATCCAGCCAAAGTGACACGTTCGGCGCTGCAAAACGCCGCTTCGATCTCCGGCCTGATGCTGACTACCGATTGCATGGTCGCCGAGCTGGTCGAAGACAAGCCGGCTGCTGGCGGCATGGGCGGCATGGAAGGCATGGGCGGCATGGGTGGCATGGGCGGCATGATGTAATTTGCCGTTCAGCCCGGCAAGGGATGAAAGTCTCTTGCCGGACCTGACATAAAAAAGCCTGCAAGGTTTGCGCCTTGCAGGCTTTTTGTTTGTCGCTTTTTTTGACGAGCAACCGGATTCAGTCGTCGCGATCCGTCTCTTCTTCCGGCTCGGGCGCAAGCCCCAGGCTCTGCGGCGCCTGATAGCTGGCCAGCAGGGCCGCACGGCTGTCCGGCGTCTCCAGGCTGATGCGGCCAAGGGCGCCGCTGCGGTAATCCTGCAGGAAGGTATGCGACGCCTTTTCAAAGTCGAACTCGCCGCCCTTTTGCCGGAAGCCGCGTTTCTGCGCCACGCCCTCGATCACGTCGACCGCATCGATGCCGGCAGTCGCGACACCGTAGCGGCTGTTGAGCAATTGCGGATAGCGCTCAAGCACCACCCCGGCGAGGAAGGTGGCGACCTCTTCCTCGATCAGGGCATTGCTGCCGATGGCGTGGCTGGCGGCCAGCATCAGGCCATCGGTCGGATGGGCGATTTTTGGCCACAGCATGCCGGGCGTATCGACCAGCACCATGTTGTTGCCCAGGTAAAGCCGCTGCTGGGTCTTGGTCACGGCCGGTTCGTCGCCGACCTTGGCCACCCTTTTCTTCAGCAGCGCATTCATCAGGGTCGACTTGCCGACGTTGGGGATTCCCATGATCATGATGCGCAGGGGCTTCAACGCCGTGCCGCGATGCGGCGCGATCTTCAGGCACAGGCCAGGGACTTTGGCGACATCGGCCGGCTTCTTGCAACTGAGCGCGACGGCGTGCACATTTTTTTGCTTGTTGTAAAAATCCAGCCAGGCCTGGGTGGCGACGGGGTCGGCCAGGTCAGCCTTGTTGAGGATTTTCAGGCAGGGACGCTGCCGGAATACCCGCAATTGCTCGATCATTGGATTGCAGCTGGCTTGTGGCACGCGGGCGTCGAGCACCTCGATCACCATGTCGGTCTTTTCCATGGTTTCGGCCGCCTGGCGGCGGGCCGAATTCATGTGACCGGGGAACCATTGTATGGACATGTAACGCTTTACTAAAGAATTCGAGGCGCTATTCTACCCGTTCGCCGGCATCCGCCCTAAATCAGCCGCAGGTACAGCCCCGGCCTACGCGCTCAGACATCGATCGCATTCGCCGAACCGGCGCGCTGGCGCAGCTCGAATTTCTGGATCTTGCCAGTCGCAGTCTTGGGCAAAACTTCGAACAGCACTGCGCGCGGCACCTTGAACCCTGCCAGGTGTTCCTTGCAATGGGCGATGATGTCCTGCGCCGTGACATTCGCTCCCGGCCGCAGTTCGATGAAGGCGCACGGAGTCTCGCCCCATTTCTCGCTGGGCATCGCCACCACTGCCGCCACCAGCACCGCCGGGTGGCGGTACAGCACATCCTCGACCTCGACGCTGGAGATGTTCTCGCCGCCGGAAATGATGATGTCCTTGCTGCGATCCTTGATCTTGATGTAGCCGTCCGGATGGATCACGCCCAGGTCGCCGGAATGGAACCAGCCGCCGGCGAAAGCATCGCGGGTGGTCTTTTCATTCTTCAGGTATCCCTTCATGGTGATATTGCCACGGAACATGATCTCGCCGATGGTGATGCCGTCAGCCGGCACCGCTTGCATGGTGTCCGGGTTCAGCACCGTCACCGCTTCCTGCAACAGGTAGCGGATGCCCTGGCGCGCATTCAGGTGCGCCCGTTCGCCGATGTTCTTGCCGGCCCATTCTTCCTGCTTTTCGCATACCGCAGCCGGGCCATACACTTCGGTCAAGCCATACACGTGGGTGAGGTCGAAGCCGATTTCCTCCATGCCTTCGATCATCGCCGCCGGCGGCGCAGCGCCGGCAACCATGGCGAACACCTGGTGCTCTACGCCTTCGCGCAACTCGACCGGCGCATTCAGGATCAAGGAATGGACGATCGGCGCGCCACAATAATGCGTGACCTTGTGGTCGCGGATGGCATGCCAGATCGCGGCTGCGTCGACCTTGCGCAGACAGACATTGACGCCGGCCTGCGCCGCCACGGTCCAGGGGAAACACCAGCCATTACAGTGGAACATCGGCAAGGTCCACAGATACACGGCATGGCGCGGCAATGACCAGGTGACGATGTTGGAGACGGCATTGAGGTAGGCGCCGCGATGATGCACCACCACCCCCTTGGGGTCGCCGGTCGTGCCCGAAGTGTAGTTCAGGCCGATCGCATTCCATTCATCGTCCGGATTGCGCCAGGGGTACTCAGGGTCGCCCTGGGCGATAAACGCCTCATACTCGATGCTGCCCACGCGGCTGCCGGCGCCGCTGTATTCGGGATCGTCGACATCGATCACCAGGATCTTGCGGCCGAGCGCGGCCAGCGCGTCCTGCATCACCGCGGAAAATTCGCGATCGACGATCACCGCGCGGGCTTCGCCGTGATTCAGCATGAAGGCGATGCTTTCGGCGTCGAGCCGGGTGTTCAGGGTATTCAGGACTGCGCCGGTCATGGGGATGCCGAAATGGGCATCGACCATGGGCGGCGTATTGGGCAGCATCACCGCCACCGTATCGCCACGGCCGATGCCGTGCCTGGCCAGCATCGAGGCCAGCTGGCGCGCGCGCCGGTACTGCTCGGCCCAGGTCACACGCAGGGCGCCGTGAATGGTCGCCAGCCGCTGCGGATAAACGGTCGCCGCACGCTCGAGGAAACCCAGGGGCGTGAGCGGCGTGTAGTTGGCCGCATTTTTTTCCAGGCCAATGTCGAATTTGTTCATGGATAGTTCCCTGCTAGTTGGATAAGAATCAGTCGAGCCGCGCCAGCGCCTTGATGTGCGCGACCACGCTGCGCCCCAGGGCCGACAGGTTGTAGCCGCCCTCGAGGCAACTGACGATGCGGCCCTGCGCGTACTGGTCGGCGATGGCCATGATCTGCTGCGTCAGCCAGAGGTAATCGGCCTCGACCAGGCCGAGCTGGCCGATATCGTCTTCGCGATGGGCGTCAAAGCCGGCGGAAACGAACACCATCTGCGGGCGGTGCGCGTGCAGCGCCGGCAACCACTTTTCGGTCACCAGCTGGCGCACCACGTCGCCGCCGCTGTAGGCCGGCACCGGCACGTTGATGGCATGCGCGCCGACATCAGCGCTGCCGCTGTAGGGATATAAGGGATGCTGGAAAAAGCTGACCATCAGCACCCGCGAATCGTTGACGAAAACGGCTTCGGTGCCGTTGCCGTGGTGGACATCGAAATCGACGATGGCGATGCGCTCCAGACCATGCACGTCCAGCGCATGGCGGGCGGCGATGGCCACATTGTTGAACAGGCAAAAGCCCATGGCCTCGTGCGGCGTCGCATGATGGCCGGGCGGGCGCACCGAACAGAATGCGTTGGCAAGCTCGCCGGCCAGGACGGCATCGGTGGCCGCCACCGCCGCGCCGGCGGCGTGCAGCGCGGCCGTCCAGCTGTAGGCATTGAGGAAAGTGTCGCCATCCAGGCTGAAATGCGCGCCAGGCGACGGCAGGTTGTCGCGTATGCGGCCGATCGCCGCCGCGGTGTGGACGCGGGCGACGTCCTCCAGACTGGCTGCCGGCGCCTCGCGGTGTTCAAGAAAAGGGTCGATGCGGCTGGCGATCAGCTGGTCTTCGATCGCCTGCAGGCGCGCCGGCGATTCCGGGTGCCACTCGCCCATTTCATGCCGCTTGCAGTCGGCATGGGTATAAAAACCGGTCGTCATCCGTCATCCTCGAGTTATCTCTACCACTTTCTTGTCAGTTTAATCAAGAAATCGGCAGGCGCAGTTTTTTGTCGCTGCTGCGCGCTTATTTATATTTGCTATGCATCAATGCTGCCATAGAATAACTTCATTCGCACGCTTTCAGCGCAATATTCCACCATATCGGAAGCTTCATGTTCGACCAAGTCCACGCAGTCGCCCGCCAGGTCAATCAAATCGTCATCGGCAAGGAAGTGCAAGTCCGGCAAGCCCTGGTGTGCCTGCTGGCCGGCGGCCACCTGCTGCTGGAGGACGTGCCCGGGGTGGGCAAGACCACGCTGGCGCATGCGCTGGCGATTTCGCTGGGCCTGAAATTCAACCGCGTGCAGTTCACCAGCGACCTGCTGCCGGCCGACGTGGCGGGGATCTCGATTTTCGACCGCGAAAAAAATGGCTTCGTATTCCATCCCGGACCGATCTTCACGCAAGTATTGCTGGCCGATGAAATCAACCGCGGCACACCCAAGACCCAGTCGGCGCTGCTGGAAGCCATGGAAGAAAGGCAAGTCACGGCCGACGGCATCACACGCGCCCTGCCGGCGCCGTTTTTCGTGATTGCAACGCAAAACCCAACCCACCAGATCGGCACCTTCCAGTTGCCGGAGTCGCAACTGGACCGCTTCCTGATGTGTCTGTCGCTCGGCTATCCTGACAGCGCCGCCGAGCGCGCCCTGCTGATGGGCGAGGACCGCCGCGCCATGCTCAAGTCGCTGGTGCCCGCCATGCAACCGGAAGGGCTCGAAGCGGCGCAGCAGGCGGCGCGGCAAATCCATGCTTCCGCGGCCCTGATCGATTACGTGCAGGCGCTCGCGCAAGCCTCGCGCCAGAGCGGCCTGTACGCCGAAGGCTTGAGCCCGCGCGCCGCGCTGGCGCTGCTGCAGGCTGCACGCGCCTGGGCTGCGCTGGAGGGACGCAACCACGTGATACCGGAAGATGTACAGGCCGTGCTGGTGCCGGTGGCTGCGCATCGCTTGCGGCCACTGAAGACGGCCGGCAGCGCCGCCCTCTCCAGCCGCGATCTCGTGATCCGGCTGATGCAGTCGGTGCCGGTCTGAACGACGACGGCGCCTGACGTGATGTCGCGCATATCCAGCGAGGCCGCGCGCCTCGGCGCACTGCGGCTGCGCAAATGGCTCGATAGCTGGCTGTTTCGCGTCGGCAGACCGGAATCCGGCGAAGTCTACCTGCACCAGCGCCGGGTATTCATCGTCCCCACCCGTGCTGGCCTGGCCTTCGGGCTGTTGCTGGTGATCCTGTTCATCGCTGCGGTCAATTACAACCTCAGTCTCGGCTTTGCCCTGACTTTCCTGCTGGGCGCGTGCGCCGTGGTGGACATGCACCTGACTTTCCGCAACCTTGCGCACCTGCACCTGACGCCGGGGCGCGTGCGAGACGTGCATGCCGGCGAAGAAGCGCAATTCGAGCTGCACCTGGCCAACCGCGGCAAACGCGACCGCTATGCGCTCTGGCTGGGCTTCATCGGTGCGGGGCTGGCGGATGTGCAACAGCCGCTCGACATCCCGGCCGGCAGCAAGCGCACCCTGACACTGGGATTGGGCACGCAGCGGCGCGGCTGGCTGACTGCGCCCAGGGTGCGTCTGCAAACCCGCTTTCCGCTCGGCTTGCTGCGCGCCTGGAGCTACTGGCAACCGGACATGCTCCTGCTCGTTTATCCGCAACCGGAAATGGATGCGCCGCCGCTGCCGCAAGACGGTGCCGGCAATGCTGACGGTTCCGGCGGCGCCGGCCACGATGACTTCGCCGGGATTCGCGCCTACCAGAGCGGCGACTCGCTGCGGCAACTGGCATGGCGCCAGATCGCCCGCATGGATGCGCAGCACGGCGCCGCACTGGTCACCAAGCATTTCGAAGGCGGCAGCGCCAGCGATCTGGTGCTGGATTTCGCTCTGCTGCCGGGCGGCCTCGACATCGAAACACGGCTGTCGCGCATGACGCGCTGGGTGCTCGAAGCCGAAGCGCGCGGCTTGCCTTATGCCTTCCGTCTGGGGCGCTTCAGCCTGGCGCCGGCGCTCGGCCCGGCGCACCAGGCTGCCTGCCTGCACGAACTCGCCTTGTATGGCGAGGCGGAGGCGCGATGAAACTGCCTGGCGGCCGCCCGATGTCGCGCATCATGTCACGAGACAAGGCCGACACGCTGCTATTGCTGTGCGCCTGCGCGCTGGTGCTGGCGCCGCACGCTGCCCAGGTGCCGCTATGGGTTGCGCTGAGCGGCGGCGCCCTGCTGTTGTGGCGCGGCTGGATCACTTATCGCGGCAACCGCCTGCCGCCGCGCTGGCTGTTGCTGCCGCTGGCCGTGCTGGCGATGGCAGGCGTCTATGCCAGCTTCAAGACCCTGCTGGGGCGCGAGGCCGGGGTGGCGACGCTGGTATTGCTGCTCACCTTCAAGCTGCTGGAGATGCACGCGAAGCGCGACCTTTTTGTCGTCCTGTTCCTCGGCTGCTTCCTGATACTGGCCGGCTTTTTCCACACGCAGGGCATAGGCGCAGCATTCATGGCGCTGCTGGCCATGGTCGCGCTGCTGAGCGCCCAGCTTTCCTTCCAGTACACCGGCGCCGCGCCACCGCTCCTGCAACGCCTGCGGCTGGGCCTGCAGATCGTCGTGCTGGCCGCGCCGCTGACGCTGCTGATGTTCTTCCTGTTTCCGCGCATCCAGGGGCCGCTGTGGAGCATGCCGGGCGATGCCCAGACGGGCCGCAGCGGCTTGTCCGATACCATGACGCCCGGAAATATCGCGCAACTCACGCTGTCCGGCGACGTCGCCTTCCACGTCAAATTCCTCGATCCGGCGCCGCCAAAATCGAAGCTGTACTGGCGCGGCATCGTCCTGGACGATTACGATGGCCGCAACTGGACGCAACCGGCCCTCCCCAACGACAAGGCACCACCGGCATCCACCTTCTTGCGCACCCGGGGGCCCGCGTTGCGCCACCTGGTCACGCTGGAACCGCATGGCAAGCGCTGGCTGTTCGCGCTCGAATTGCCGCAAACGCCGCCCGACCTGCCCGAACTGCCGGCAACCATGGCGGCCAATGGCGAATTGCGTTCGCAACGGCCTATCCATGAGCGGATTCGCTACATCGCCGCATCCCATGTCGATTTCGCATTGCAAGCCGATGCCGACCGCGCCACCCTGCGGCGCTGGCTGGCGCTGCCGCCAGGCTACAACCCGGCCACCCTGGCATTCGCCGCCAGACTGCGGCGCCAGCATGGTGACAACGGCAACAGCCTGCAACTGGTTAATGCGGTCCTGAAGCATTTCCGCGAGCAGCAATTCAGCTATACCCTGGAGCCGCCACCGCTGGGACGCCATGCGATGGATGATTTTCTGTTCGGCACCCGGGCCGGGTTTTGTGAACACTATGCCAGCGCCTTCGTGGTGCTGATGCGCGCCGCCGGCGTGCCGGCGCGCGTGGTGACCGGCTATCAGGGTGGCGAAATCAATCCGGTCGATGGGTTCATGACAGTGCGGCAATCCGATGCCCATGCCTGGGCAGAAATCTGGCTGGCGGGCCGCGGCTGGCTGCGCGTCGACCCGACGGCAGCGGTCGCCCCCAACCGCATTGAAAACAACCTGACGCGCAATCTGCCGCAGGACGGACTGGCTGGCGTCATCAACCGCAATCCCGCCGCCCGTTCGTGGCTGGCGACGGTGCGTTTCAACTGGGATGCGATCAACAATGGCTGGAATCAGTGGGTGCTGAATTATTCTCCCGAGACGCAAAAAAGCCTGCTGCAATCGCTCGGCTTTGCCGATCCCGACTGGCATACGCTGGCCATGCTGCTGCTGGGCGGCGGCGCCATCGTCACGGCCTTGCTGGCCTGGCCGCTGATGCGCGACCGCCGCAAGACCGATCCATTGCAAGCGGTCTACCTGCGCTTTTGCCAGGCCATGGCGCGCAGGGGGCTGGCGCGCGCCGCGCATGAAGGGCCGCGCGCCTACCGCATGCGCATCGGGCACACGGCGTCCGCACTTTCGGACGACAAAAAAGTCGCGGCCGAGCGCTTCCTGGCGTATTACGAAACCGCGCAATATGGTACGGTAAGCGCTTTGCCCGCGACCGTCCACATTGCGCGGCTCAAGTCCCTGTTGAAGCAATGCCGATGAAATTTCCCCAGCCATCCCGACGCGCCATGCGCCCCCTGATACTCGCACTGGCCCTGGCCATCTCCGCACCGATCCTCGCCAGGGAGACTGCCCCCAAGCCCAAGCTGCGCAAAACGGCCTATCAGGCGGTACAACCCGGCGAATTCGCCAACTTCGGCCAATGGCAGGAAGTCGCCGCATTCATCGACGACATGGTCGGGCGCCATGGTTTCGACCGCAAGGCGCTGGAAACGCTATTCCGCGAAGTCAGATACGTCGATAGCGCGGTCCAGCTGGTCAAGCCGGCGCCACCGGGGCGGCCGAAAAACTGGCGCGCGTATCGCGCCCGCTTCATCGATCCGGTGCGCATCCAGGCCGGCGCCGCTTTCTGGAACGAGCATGCGCAAGCGCTGGAACGCGCCGAGCAAAGATATGGCGTGCCGGCCGAAATCATCGTCGGCATCATCGGCGTGGAAACCGTTTATGGCCGCAACACCGGCAATTTCCGTGTGCTCGACACACTGACCACGCTGGGCTTCGATTATCCCGACACCCCAAACCGCGCCGCCCGCATGACATTCTTCCGCGGCCAGCTGGAGCAAACCCTGCTGTTTGCGCGCGAATCCGTCATCGATCCCTTCTCGCTGCTGGGCTCCTACGCCGGCGCGATCGGCTGGCCGCAATTCATGCCAGGCAGCATACGCAACTTCGCCGTCGACTTCGACGGCGATGGCAAGATCGACTTGCGCAATTCGCCGGTCGATGCGATCGGCAGCGTCGCCAATTTCCTGCTGCAGCACGGCTGGCAGAACGGCCAGCCGATCGCCTTCCCGGCAACCGTCACCACCGCCAGCGTCAACGGCGCGCCCGACAACCGCTGGGAAGCCTACATCGGCCAGGGGCTGGAAGCGAAATACACCCTGGAGGAAATGCGCACGGCAGGCATCGCCGCCAGTGGCGATGCGCCGGCCGAATTGCCCTACGGCCTGGTCGATTTGCAAAATGGCAGCGAAGCCACCGAATACTGGCTCGGCGCCGCCAATTTCTTTGCCATCACGAAGTACAACCGCAGCTTCTTTTATGCCATGTCGGTGGTGGAATTGGGCCGCGCAGTCAAAGCCGCGCGCGGCGGCTGACGCAGATGCCGCAATCAGGCCCGCGGGGAAAGCCACCGGGCGGATCTCGAGTCAAATGAATGCACGAAATTGGTGCATTGATGCACCAATTTGGGTAAAATTCGCCCCCTAAGTTTCCGCATCTCATATTCCGTCTTAACAAACGTCAATTTACTGCATTTATTTGGACGTTAATGATCGCCCGGTAATTCCACGGAATTACCGGGCATGGGTCGTCTACATTTCAGGAGAATTATTTTGCCTTACGTCACCGAAACCATCGAAAAGCTGAAACGTAGCGGCCCCGGACAGGTCGAGTATTACCAGGCCGTCGAGGAAGTGCTGATGTCGCTGCGCCCTTTGCTCGACCAGGATAGCAAATACAAGAAAAACAATATCATTGCCCGCATCGTTGAACCCGAGCGCCAGATCCTGTTTCGCGTCGCATGGATTGACGACAAGGGCGAAGTCCAGGTCAACAAGGGCTACCGCATCGAATTCAACTCCGCCCTCGGCCCCTACAAGGGCGGCATCCGCTTCCACCCCAGCGTCTATGGCGGCATCATCAAGTTCCTCGGCTTCGAGCAAATCTTCAAGAACGCCCTGACCGGCCTGGCCATCGGCGGCGGCAAGGGCGGCAGCGACTTCGACCCCAAGGGCAAGTCGGACAATGAAATCATGCGTTTCTGCCAGTCGTTCATGAACGAACTGTATCGCCACCTCGGCCCGACCATCGACGTGCCGGCCGGCGACATCGGCGTCGGCGCCCGCGAAATCGGCTACATGTTCGGCCAGTACAAGCGCCTGACCGGCCGCTACGACGGCGTCTTCACCGGCAAGAAGATCGCCTGGGGCGGCTCGCTGGCGCGCAAGGAAGCCACCGGCTACGGCTCGGTGTATTTCGCGCAAAACATGCTGGCAGAGCGCGGCCTGTCCTTGGAAGGCAAGGTCTGCAGCGTTTCCGGTTCCGGCAACGTCGCCATCTACACCGTGGAAAAACTGTATGAAGTCGGCGCCAGGCCGGTCACCGTCAGCGATTCGCGCGGCATGATCCATCACGCCGCCGGCATCAACCTGGACACCCTGAAGCAACTGAAGGAAGTCGAGGGCGCCTCGCTGTCCGGGTACGTCAAGCACCATGCCGACGCCAGGTACACGCCGGTGGCGGAATACCCCGCCGGCCGCAATGCCGTATGGTCGGTGCCGTGTGACGCCGCCTTCCCGAGCGCCACGCAAAACGAGCTCAATGAAGAAGATGCCGCCACCCTGCTCCAGAATGGCTGCACCCTTGTTTCCGAAGGCGCCAACATGCCGTCCACCCAGGGCGCAGTCGACAAGTTCCTGGCTGCCGGCATTTTCTACGGCCCGGGCAAGGCTGCCAATGCTGGCGGCGTCGCCACCAGCCAGCTGGAAATGGCGCAGAACGCCAGCATGCAGCAATGGACTTTCGAAGAAGTCGACGGCCGCCTGCAACGGATCATGAAGAACATTTTCCTGAGCGCCAGTGAAACCGCGAAGGAGTTCGGCCAGCCAGGCAACCTGGTGCTGGGTGCGAACATCGCCGGCTTCCGCAAGGTTGCCGATGCCATGATCGACCAGGGCGTAGTGTAATCGTACTGTCGCCGCAGCCAAACAAAAACCCGCAGCCGGCAACGGTCTGCGGGTTTTTTTGCATCGCCCCAGGCGACGCAACCAATCTGATTTAGCGGTAATACTGGCCGCTGGCTTCAGGCTGGTTTTTGACATCCAGCACACGCAGGCGCAACGCCCGCCCGCCCGGTAACGGCCAGGAAATCGACTGGCCAACCGACAAGCCGAGCAGGGCGCTGCCGACCGGTGCCAGCACCGAGACAGGATTGGCGGGCTGGGCCGAATTCGGGTACACCAGCGTCAGTTCGCTTTGCATATTCGAATCCTCGTCGAGGACCACCACGGTCGAATTCATGGTCACCAGATCGGCAGGCACCTCCTCCGGATCGACCACGCTGGCGCGGTTGAGCTCCGCCTGCAGCGCATCCCGGCCGGCCAGCCTCCGGAATGAAACCGAGTCCAGCAATTCCTCAATCCGTTCCAGGTCAAGGCTGGAAACGGTAATAGGTGGCAGAGATTGTTCCATGATCATGTTCATCACGATTCCCAAATAAAAAAATCCGCACGCAGCGGACGATCGAGCCAACAAAACACTGATGGTAGGCCAGAAGCGTCACGGGTGCAAGCCCCAGCCCAACGCCCCTTGCCAGCCTTTAAGATTCTTCAATTTCTGGCCGCACGCCATTCAAGCACCTCGACCGCCACGGCATCCCCCGCCGCTGCCGTGAACCACATCTGATTGTCCTGCACAGTGCACTGCAACTGCATGGTACGCTGCGCCAGTTTTGCCAGCGCCAGGCTGGCTTCCTGCGGCACATGACGGACCGAGATATTTTTAGCCCGTTCGATTTTCCCGGCAATCTGCTTCCACCATATCGAGGCGGCGCTGCCATAGCTGTAGACCACCACCTGCGCCGACCGGCCGCAGGCCTTGAGCAAGTGCTTTTCATCCGGCAAGCCGACCTCGATCCACAAGTCGATAGCGCCGGTCAAATCCTTTTCCCACAGGTCAGGCTCGTCATCGCTGCTCAAGCCCTTGCCGAAGCTTAAGGCCGAGCTGGCATGACAGGCGAAGGCCAGCACGCGCACCATCATGCGCTCATCGGTTTCCGACGGATGACGCGCGATCGTCAGCGCATGGTCGCCGTAGTAATTGCGGTCCATGTCGGCGATCTGCAGGTCGATTTTGAAAATGGTGGACTTGAGTGCCATGCATACCCCTTCAATCAAAGCGAGCAAGCATAGCGCATGCGGCATGGATCGCCTACAGGCTTGATACAATCCGCCTTTGCTTGCATCAAAAACCGCCCGCCGCCATCCCGGAGTCGCCACACATGTCCACCACCACACCGACCGCCGAACAGGCAATCGCCGCCACCCGCGCCTGGGTCGACAAGGCCGTGATCGGCCTGAACCTTTGCCCATTCGCCAAGGCCGTGCAAGTCAAGCGGCAGATACGTTATGTCGCCAGCCCGGCCACCAGCCCGGAGCAGCTGGCCGAAGAACTGGCGCGCGAACTCTTGCTGCTGCAAGCCGCCGCGCCGGAGGAGATCGATACCACCCTGCTGATCCATCCGGCCGTGCTGACCGACTTTTACGATTACAACGATTTCCTCGGGCTCGCCGATGGCATTCTGGTCGATCTCGGACTGGAAGGCATACTGCAAATCGCCAGCTTTCACCCGCAGTACCAGTTTGCCGATGCCGCACCCGATGCGATCGAAAACCATACCAATCGCTCCCCCTACCCGACCCTGCACCTGTTGCGCGAATCCAGTCTAGATGCGGCGGTAGCGGCCTTTCCCGATGCGGCCGAGATTTTCGAAAAGAACATCGAAACATTGCGCAAGCTCGGTCTCGCCGGCTGGAAAGCGCTCAAGCTGGATAAATAAGTATGTGCCGGGATCAAACGTCCCACAGAGACAAGCAAGCGGAATTCATATGCATAATTTGCATAAGCTTAGAATAATTTCAAATTAAGCCATTGCAAAAATGAATTTAGGTACTATGTTGTTTTTACGCAAGATTTCCACTGGAAAATGTTCTAGGTAGCGACAGGCCTTTGTTAAAAATTATTATATCTTTAACAAAGTAGCCTTACACTATTTGCCATTACCATAAGAAAAACAAAACAAGAATAATATTTTTACATCAACCTGCAATTTGGAATTGACGACACCATGACTACCGAACTGGATACACCTGAAAACAGCACCCGCCTGGCGGACCTGGCTGCCTACGATCCTAACCATCTGCTGGATTCCCTGATCGAAAAGCTGCACCTGAAAAACGATGCTGCACTGTCGCGCGCGCTGGAAGTGGCGCCGCCGGTGATCAGCAAGATTCGCCACCGCAGGCTGCCGGTTGGCGCATCCCTGCTGATCCGCATGCATGAAGTCAGCGACCTGAGCATCAAGGATTTGCGCGAACTGATGGGCGACCGACGCGACAAGTTCCGCATCAGCGACAAGCAATTCAAGCCCAGGGAAGACGGCGAGTAAAGCCTCGGCCAAACTGGCCAGTCGCATCCGGGGCAAGCCAGGCTTGCCCCGCTGTTTCGGCTACGCCGGGAACACGCCCGTCGACAGGTAACGGTCGCCGCGATCGCAGACGATGAAGACGATGGTGGCGTTCTCGACAGTCTCGGAAATGCGCAAAGCCACTTCGCAGGCGCCGGCGGCGGAAATGCCGCAGAAAATCCCCTCCTCGACGGCCATGCGGCGCGCCATTTTCTCGGCTGCCGCCTGGGTCACATATTCAAGCTGGTCAACCAGCGATTTATCGTAAATCTTCGGCAAATAGGCTTCGGGCCACTTGCGGATCCCCGGAATCTGCGAACCTTCTTCAGGCTGCGCGCCAATCACGCGGATCGCCGGATTCTGTTCTTTCAGGTAGCGTGACACGCCCATGATGGTGCCGGTGGTGCCCATGGCGCTAACGAAATGCGTCACCCTGCCTTCGGTGTCGCGCCAGATTTCCGGGCCGGTGCCTTCATAATGCGCCAGCGGATTGTCCGGATTGGAGAACTGGTCGAGGATGATGCCCTTGCCATCCTTTTGCATCTGGTCTGCCAGGTCGCGTGCATATTCCATGCCGCCGGTCTTGGGCGTCAAAATGATCTTGGCGCCATAGGCCGCCATGCTCTGGCGCCGTTCCTCGCTCAGGTTTTCCGGCATCAGCAGCACCATCTTGTAGCCGCGCATGGCGGCGGCCATGGCCAGGGCGATGCCGGTATTGCCGCTGGTGGCCTCGATCAGGGTATCGCCCGGCTTGATCTCGCCGCGCTGCTCGGCGTGCTTGATCATCGACAGCGCCGGCCGATCCTTGACCGAACCTGCCGGGTTATTTCCTTCAAGCTTGGCCAGGATAATGTTGTTGCGGCGCCTGGCCGGTTCCGCCAGCCCGCGGTTCAACTGCACCAGTGGGGTATTGCCTATGGTGTCTTCTATCGTCAGATAAGGCATAAGTCGCTTCGATGATTGCTCGGTAAAAAGGCTATTTTACTGGCAGAAGCGTCCGCTTGCCGAAACCATGCCCTTGCAAGCCGCCCTCAGGCCACCACCACCACCTCCGCATGCCCATCCTTGCGCACCACATTGATGCCGACGTTATTGGGATAACGCTGCAGCCGCAGGTCGACAGTGGCGCCATTGAGCGACAATCCATTGATCTCGACGGTTTCCAGAAACGGCGGCAGGCGCGGATGGCGAAAACGGATTTCAGCATTATCCGGATCGAAGGACAGGCCCAGGCAAGCCTGCAGCAGGTAGTACACGCTGCCAGCAGACCACGCCTGCGGCGAACAGGCCACCGGATACAGCGTCGGCCCTTCGCCCGGCCGCTTGGCGAAGCCGCAAAACAATTCCGGCAAGCGGTGCTGGTCGACGTACAGGCTGACATCGAACAAGCCGCTGAATACCGCCAGCGCCTTGTCGGTCATGCCGTAGCGCGCCATGCCCTCGGCGATCAGCGCATTGTCGTGCGGCCATACCGAACCATTATGGTAAGCCATCGGGTTGTAGCGCACCTCCTGGCTGGAAATGGTACGTATCCCCCAGCCGCAGAAAAAATCCTCGTCCAGCAGGCGTCCGGCCACCCGGGCCGCATATTCGCGGCTGGCGATGCCGCTCCACAAGGCATGACCGGCATTGGAAGAGGCCACCGCGCATTGCCGCTTGTCGCCATCAAGGGCGATGGCATAGGTGCCCAGTTCCTCGCACCAGAACGCTGCATTGAAGCGCTGCTTGAGCAGCCGCGCAGCCTCGCGCAGCACCGGCGCACGCGCCGTTTCGCCCAGCTTCTCGGCCAACTGCGCCGCCCGCAGTTTCGCCTCGTAGACATAGCCCTGCACTTCGCACAGGGCGATCGGCGCCCGCGCAAAACTGCCGTCGCGGTGGAAGATCGAATCGTGCGAATCTTTCCAGCCCTGCTGCTGCAACCCGTTCTCGCTCTTGCGCGCATACTCGACGAAACCGTCGCCGTCGGCGTCGCCGTACTGATCGATCCAGTCTAGCGCGAGCAGCACGTTCGGCCAGATCGAGCGGATGAATTCGAGATCGCCGGTGCGCTCATAGTAAGCACCCGCCAGGCCGACGAACAACGGGGTCGCGTCCACCGTGCCGTAGTAGCGGCGAAACGGCACTTCATCGAGCGCGGCCAGTTCGCCGTTGCGCGCTTCGTGCAGGATCTTGCCGGGCTCGGCATCGCGCGCCGGATCGGTTTCGGTGGCTTGCGTGCGGGCCAGGAAGGCCAGCACTCCCTTGGCCAGCCGCGGATCGACCCACAGGCATTCACGCGCTGTCAGGATGCCGTCGCGGCCGAAAGTGGTGGAATACCATGGCACGCCGGCGTAGGGGTAACTGCCTTCCGGTCTGGACGAGGTCAGCATGTCGAGGTCGGACTCGGACCTGTCGAGCCACTGGTTGACCAGCGCATTCGAGGTAACGATGCTGCAGCGGCAGTTGCGGCAATTGCCGATCGCCTCGCTGGCGCGATTGTAGGCTTGCAGATAGGCAGCAGACTCGGAAAACGCGGCGCTCTGCCGCGCAGCCTGGGTAACCTGCGGCCCCTCTTCGCAATGTATGGTGGCGTACAGGTGCATTTCGCCTTTGGGCGGCAACTGCAGGCGGAACTCGGCGCGGTTGGCGCTCAGGCTGTCGGGCGCCGGCTCGAAGCTGATGCGCGTCCTGCGCATGAGCTGGTCGAGGCCGCGATAGCCCAGAAAAAGTTCGCCGTTGATGCTCTGCGGCGCCAGCAACTCGCCATGGCCGCTGCGCTGGTAGCCGCGCACTTCGAAAATATCGGCAAAGTCGGCGCCAAATTCCATGCAAATGACGGCATTGACCGCGTCCAGCCCGAAGTTGACGACACGCACATGCTCGTAGCATGCGCCATCCCACAACAGCTTGGCGCGAAAAATATGCAGCAAGCCCTTGGCAACCGGCGCCTTGCCTTCGGGATGTATGTCTGGATTCATCAGTTCGACGATCAGCAGGCTGCTGTCGTCCTTGACAGAGGAATTCAGGAACATGGGCCGTACACCCTCGATCAGCAGCTCCTGGTGCGACAGGAATCGGGTATCGCCGTGGTAAATGCCCTCCTCCCCCATGCCGACCGGCTGTATGTCGCCAAAGCGGTCGAACAGCCCGAAAGTATCGTTATGCTTGAGGACGCGCCTGCGTTCGTCGGCTGGAGATGATGTCGCGAGGATATACCACTGCTCGTCGAGCCGGATTTTGTTGGCCATGGCTTACTCCGCCTGTTGTTGCTTGTTCGCGTACAGAACCTGGCGATACACCCGCAAATAATTTTCCGCCATGTGCTGCGCCGTGAAGCGATGTTCAAATGTTTGCCGACAACGCGCGCGGTCGATGTCATCGATCCGTTGCGCTGCCTGCAAGGCCTGCTCCTGGTCGTCGACAAGAAAGCCGGTGACACCCTCTTCCACAATTTCCGGCACTGAACCATGTCGATACGCAATAACAGGGGTGCCGCAAGCGAAAGCTTCGATCAAGACCAGGCCGAATGGTTCGGGCCAGTCGATGGGAAACAGCAAGGCGCGCGCGCCGCCCAGCAAGACACGCTTGTCGGCCTCGCCGATTTCCCCAATATATTCGACCAGCGGATGCCGAAACAATTTCTCGATGTGCTCCTTGAAATATACCTCGTCGGCGCGATCGATCTTGGCGGCGATCTTGATCGGCACGCCGCAGCGAATCGCGATGTCGATCGCGCGGTCCACTCTTTTTTCCGGTGAAATCCTGCCGACGAATGCAAAATATTCACCCGGCTTTGCATGAAATGCATACAGGTCCGGCGGCAAGCCATGATAGACCGTGTCGCGCCAGTTCACGTCTGGCAAAGGACTGCGCTGACTCCTGGAAATTGATACCAGCGGTACATGGTGGAACTGGCGATACAGCGGCACCAGGTCCGGCATGTCCAGCCGGCCATGCAAGGTCGTGACATGCGGCACCGGCAAGTGACGGATCAGCGGGAAATGCAGGTAATCCGTATGAAAATGGATGACATCGAATTCATCGGCCATGGCCAGCACCTGGTCGAGCATCATCGTGTGATAGATCAGCCATTCCTGACGACTCGGATCAAGCCGCAGGCTCTGGTCGATGACCGGCACCAGTCGCGCTGCGGTAATCGAATCGCCACTGGCAAACAGGGTAACGTCATGTCCTTGCCGCACAAGTTCTTCGGTCAGGTAGGAAATGACGCGCTCGGTACCGCCATAGGCCTTCGGCGGCACCCGTTCAAACAGGGGGGCAACTTGCGCTATTTTCATGGCTGCAGGAATCCTGGATAACGGAAGCGGTTACTTTTCCGTAGGCTAAATACGTACTTGACGCAAAAGCCATGCCCGTACGTTCAAAAAAAACAAAACGTCCTTGAAGCCGCAGCCTCAAGGACGTTTGTTTTGAACCTGTCACTGCCAGCATCCCCTTGCGCCTGGCAACGACATGCCATGATGCAGTTTTATTTTTTCAGCACGCCCTTGGCTTGCTTGCTATCTGCAGCAGCACTCAGTTGCAGCGGTGCAGGCGCAGCTTTCGTGGCAGCGGTTGCGGGAACGCCTGTTTTGGACTGGCCATTGACGGTCAAACCGGCCTTGGACAGATTGGCAGATTTCTTGTCACGTATGCCCTTCACCCGCGCAGAAAAATCGGCCCAATCCTTGAAAGGCCCGGCACGCTTGCGTTCATCGAGGATCGCCTTGGAAGTGGCCGGGCCGATACCTTTGACACCATCAAGGGCCGCCTGATCCGCCTTGTTCACATCGACCGGAACAAAGGCAAAGCAGAGGCTGGTGGCAAACATGCCAAGGGCCAGCAATATTTTTTTCAACATAGATTTTTCGCTCCTGATGATTTTAGTTAATAAGAAAACCGAAGCAAGCCTGCATCGCGCCGCTTCAGTTATTATTTTAATAACAATACCAGGGAAAAAGTTATGTTTTTTGCATCGCATTGATTACGATTAACATCCATTTCTTCAAAGCAATCAACGTCCGCCCGAAGGTTTGCATCCGATCACATTTTGAAACACGGTCAATTCATGACATTGAGTTCTTCGGTGCGCCGCGGCGGGTAGGTTTCCCACAAGCTGCACCCCGGGCATTGCCAGTAAAACTGGCGGGCCTTGAAACCGCAATTGCTGCATTGGTAGCGCGCCAGTTTTTGCGTATAGCTGTGCACCAGATTCTTGACCATCGTCAGTTCGCTGCGCATCTCGGGCGAAGCCGTGTTCAGTCGCGCTTCCAGCAATTTATCCAGACCCAGCAGCGTCGGCGTGCGGCGCAATTCGTCACTGATCAGCTGGTTGGCGGCGACTTCGCCATCCAGCTCCTGCACCGCCTTGAATGCCACCTCCAGCAGGTCGATGGAAGGCGCCTGCGCCAGATACGACTTGAGCAGGTTGAGCCCCTCCTGCGCGCGACCGACCTGGCGATAACCATCCATCAGGCGCTGCGCCACCAGCGCCACATGCGGCACGCTTTGCTGCTCGACCCGGCGCCAGGCCAGCAGCGCCGCCTCGACATCGCCCTTGGCCATCCAGGCATCGCCGGAGAGGATGGCGGCACGCACGCTGGCGCGGTCGATTGCCAGGGCCTGCTCCAGCAAGGCCAGGGCGGCATCGGGATGGGTATGCACCAACTCGTCCTGCGCCAGCTCGCAATGGAATTGCGCGATTTCGGTCTGGCGCAGACCTGCGCCAGACTCCTGCAAGGCGCGAGCCGCCTCGATGGCGCGCGGCCATTCCTTCTCGCGCTGGTAGATTTCGAGCACGGCGCGCCGTGCCGCTGCGCTGTACTGGGTATCGATCAAGCCCTTGAAACTTTCTTCGGCGCGATCCAGCAAACCGGCTTTCAGGTAATCCTGTCCCAGTTCGTATTGCGCCTGCGCCTGCTGCTCGCGCGGCAAGTCCGGTCGCGCCAGCAGGTTCTGATGGACCCGGATGGCGCGCTCGGTTTCGCCGCGACGGCGGAACAGGTTGCCCAGGGCGAAATGCAGTTCGGCCGATTCCGGATCGAGCTTGAGGATGTCGATGAAGGCATCGATAGCCTTGTCCGGCTGCTCGTTGAGCAAAAAATTCAAGCCGTTGAAATAGCCTTTGGGCAGGCTGCGCGATTCCGACAGCAGCTGCTTGATATCGACCCGCGCCGCAATCCATCCCAGTCCGAAAAAGACCGGCATGCCCAACAACCACCAGATTTGAAATTCCATGTAACTCTATTTTTATGCTGTGTGAGCGAAAACCGGCGACCTCAGGCGCCAGTGATGGATTCGGGCGCAGGCGGCTGTGAACGCGCCAGCTCCCGCGCCTCGCTATCCTGCTGCAGGGTCTTGATGCTCTTGCGCTGTCGCGCGAGGTCGCGACGCAGGCGGAAAAACGTCGGCGTCATCGCCAGCACCCCCAGCACGAAGCCGGCGAGCGTAAAGGCCAGCAGCACCAGCGGCAGCGGGCCGTGTACCTCATGGCCGGCAAAAAACGCCAGGGTCGCTTCCCTGTCCATGTTCTTCAGCGCCACGACGAACACGAACAGGAACAGTATGCCCCAGATTATTTTCGAAACCAGCTTCATGGCGAAACCCTTTCAAGATGCATGCGCCGCGCCCATGCCTGATGCGTTCAAAGACAGCTGAAATTGTACGCGAATGTAGACGAAAAAAAACGGCATCCGAAGATGCCGTTTCTTTATTTGCGAGTCAGGACTCAGTCATCCTTGATCGGCTGCCCAACCATCGCATCGACCCGCTCGCGCAATTCCTTGCCCGGCTTGAAGTGCGGCACCCGCTTTTCGGGCACCATCACCTTGTCACCCGACTTCGGGTTGCGACCGATACGCGGCGGCCTGCTGTTGAGGGCAAAACTGCCAAATCCGCGGATCTCGATGCGCTGACCGCCCGACAGGGCGTCGGCCATCGCATCGAGGATGGTCTTGACCGTGTAATCCGCATCCTTTGCTACCAGTTGCGGATAACGTTCGGCCAGGCGGGCAATCAGCTCCGACTTTGTCATGAACGACCTTATTGCTTGTTGTCGAGCTTGGCTTTCAACAATGCGCCCAGGCTGGTCGTGCCGGAAGCGGCGCTCGAGTCAGATGCCATCTTTTGCATGGCTTCCTGGGTCTCGGCATTGTCCTTGGCCTTGATCGACAGCTGGATGCTGCGCGCCTTGCGATCGATGTTGATCACCAGAGCTTCGACGGCATCGCCGACTTTCAGGTGCGTGCCGGCATCTTCCACGCGGTCGCGGGAGATTTCGGAAGCGCGCAGGTAGCCTTCGACTTCGTCGGACAACTGGATCACGGCGCCCTTCGGCTCAACCGACTTGACGACGCCATTGACGATCGAACCCTTGTCGTTCATTGCAGCGTAGTTGTTGAACGGGTCGCCTTCGAGCTGCTTGACGCCCAGCGAGACGCGTTCGCGCTCGACATCGATGGCCAGCACGATGGCTTCCAGCTCGTCGCCCTTCTTGAACTTGCGCACGGCTTCTTCGCCAGCTTCGGTCCACGACAGGTCGGACAGATGCACCAGGCCGTCGATGTTGCCGGACAGGCCGATGAACACGCCGAAGTCGGTGATCGACTTGATCGCGCCACGGACTTTGTCGCCCTTCTTGTGGTTGATCGCGAAATCATCCCAAGGATTCGACTTGCACTGCTTCATGCCCAAGGAGATACGGCGACGCTCTTCGTCGATTTCCAGGACCATGACTTCGACTTCGTCGCCCAGCTGGACAACCTTGTTCGGGGCCACGTTCTTGTTGGTCCAGTCCATTTCGGAGACGTGCACCAAGCCTTCGATGCCTTGCTCAACTTCCACGAATGCGCCGTAGTCGGTCAGGTTGGTGACCTTGCCGAACAGACGGGTGCCTTGCGGGTAACGACGCGACAGGCCAGTCCAAGGATCGTCGCCCAACTGCTTGACGCCCAGCGAGACACGGTTCTTCTCTTGATCGAACTTCAGGACCTTGGCAGTGATTTCCTGGCCAACCGTCAGCACTTCCGACGGGTGACGCACGCGACGCCATGCCAGATCGGTGATGTGCAGCAGGCCATCGATGCCGCCCAGATCCACGAACGCGCCGTAGTCGGTGATGTTCTTGACGATACCGTTGACGATGGTGCCTTCTTTCAGGGTTTCCATCAGCTTCTGGCGCTCTTCGCCCATCGAGGCTTCGATCACTGCGCGGCGCGACAGCACCACGTTGTTGCGCTTGCGATCCAGCTTGATGACCTTGAATTCCAGGGTCTTGCCTTCGTACGGGGTGGTGTCCTTGACCGGACGGGTATCGACCAGCGAACCCGGCAGGAAGGCGCGGATGCCGTTGGTCAGAACGGTCAGGCCGCCCTTGACCTTGCCATTGACGGTACCGGTAACGATCTCGCCGGACTCCATCGCTTTTTCCAGCGAGAGCCACGAGGCGAGGCGCTTGGCCTTGTCGCGCGAGAGGATGGTATCGCCGAAGCCGTTTTCCAGCGATTCGATCGCAACGGAAACGAAGTCACCGATGTTGACTTCGAGTTCGCCGTTGTCGTTCTTGAATTCTTCGATAGGGATGAACGCTTCAGATTTCAGGCCGGCGTTGACGATCACGAAATTGTGGTCGAGACGAACGACTTCGGCAGAGATCACTTCACCGGAGCGCATGTCCTGACGCGACAGCGATTCCTCGAACAGGGCGGCAAAGCTCTCGAAACCAGCGGATTCAGGGGAGGTAGCAACAGTAGACATAAGAATAAAAGGTTAGCCGATTCCGTCACACATGCGACGAACACCGGGTTAAGTTAATCAACTCCCGAACAGACCTTGCGCCTGCACGGGCACCACACTACAGCTTCGGCAGCAACGCATCAGACCACGTGCTGCTTTTTCAGTTCGGCATACCATCCGAGCACCTGCGCGACCGCCTGTTGGGCGTTCATTGCGGAAGTATCCAGGACATGCGCCCCTTCGGCAGGCTTCAGGGGAGCGACCTTGCGATTGGTATCGCGCTCGTCCCGCTCCCTCAAATCCTTTAGAAGGTCGTCCATATTAGCAGGAAAACCCTTGCCAATCAATTGCTTATAGCGTCTTTCCGCGCGCGCCTCAACACTTGCTGTCAGGAACACCTTTAACTGTGCGTGAGGAAAAATCACCGACCCCATGTCGCGACCATCGGCGACCAGCCCCGGCGCCTTGCGGAAGTCCAGCTGCAGGCCATACAAGGCCTGGCGCACTGCCGGCAAGGCGGCAATTTTCGATGCCGTATTACCAACCTCCTCGGCACGAATCGCCGCCGAGACATTCTCGTGCGCCAGAAAAATTTCTTCGCCACTGAAGGCGCAATCCAGGTCGCGCGCCAGCTTGGCCAGCGCATGCTCATCCGCCGAATCAACCCCCTTGCGCAAGGCCGACAAGGCCGTCAGCCGGTACAGCGCACCCGAATCGAGGTAATGAAAACCCAGTTGCTGGGCGACAAGGTGACAGACCGTGCCCTTGCCGGACGCCGTCGGACCATCGATAGTAATGACAGGAATGTGGGCAGTGTTCATGTTGGCGAAAGACAAAATTCAAAGCAGCGTGTTCTGGGCGATCCTCGCGAAGGCCTCGAAATATTCGGGAAAAGTCTTGGCCACGCACTTGGGGTCGTTGATGCGCACCCTGGCGCCGCGCCGCACCGCGCCATCCAGCGACGCCAGCGAAAAGCACATCGCCATGCGATGGTCGTCGTAGGTATCGATGGTGGCCGCCTGCAGTTGCGCCGGCGGCGTGATGCGCAGGTAATCGGCGCCCTCTTCCACCGTCGCCCCGAGCTTGCGCAATTCGGTCGCCATGGCCGCGATGCGGTCGGTTTCCTTGACGCGCCAGCTGCCGATATTGCGCAGGGTGCTGGTGCCGTCGGCATACAGCGCCGCCACCGCGATGGTCATGGCAGCATCGGGAATATGGTTGAAATCGGCGTCGATGGCATGCAAGGCGCCGCTGCCATGCACCTCGATCCAGTTCTCGCCCATGGTGATGCCAGCGCCCATCCGCTGCAGCGCCTCGACGAAACGCACGTCGCCCTGGATGCTGTCGCGGCCCACGCCCTCGACCCGCACAGGTCCGCCGGCGATAGCACCCGCCGCCAGGAAATAGGACGCCGAAGAGGCATCGCCCTCGACATGGATCGTCTGCGGGCTGGTGTAATGCTGGCCGGCCTGCACCGTAAACGCGCTCCAGCCGTGGCGCTCGACCGTCACGCCGAAGCGGCGCATCAGGTTCAGGGTGATTTCGATATAGGGCTTGGAGATCAGCTCACCCACCACGTCGATCGTCACCGCATGGGTGCGCGCCATCAGGGGAGCCGCCATCAGCAAGGCGGTCAGGAACTGGCTCGAGACATTGCCGCGCACGCGCATGCGCTCGGCATGAATATGGCCGCGGCGGATGCGCAGGGGCGGATAGCCGAGCACGCCGGTGTATTCGATGCGCGTGCCGGCCGCATTCAGGGCATCCACCAGATCGCCGATCGGCCGCTCATGCATGCGCGCCACGCCATGCAGCGTGTAGTCGCCGCCCATCACTGCCAGCGCCGCAGTCAGCGGACGGATCGCGGTGCCGGCATTGCCCATGAAGAGGTCGGCCTGGTGCACCGGGAAGGCGCCGCCGGCGCCATGCACCACGTAATTGCGGCTCTCACCCTCCTGCTCCCATTTGACGCCCAACTGTTGCAGCGCCATCAGCATCACGTGGGTATCATCGGACGCCAGCAGATCGAGGATGCGCGTGCTCCCCTGTGCCAGCGCCGCCAGCAGCAGGGTACGGTTGGAAATGCTCTTGGAGCCGGGCAGGCGCACGCTGCCGCTGGCGTGCAGCGCGGGCTGCAGGTCGAGATGATTGGGATAGTGTTTCATGGCTGTCAGTTTCCGCCGTTTTTAGCCGGCCTTTCGGCCGCTTCGATAGTCTTGTTCCAGTCGTGGCGCGCCTGCTGCGCATTGGCATAAATGGCTTCCAGGCCGGCGCCGTCTCCGGCCGCCAGCAAGCCGCGCATGCGGGTCAGCTGCGCCATGTAGTCGTCCAGCTCGCGCAAGAGCGCGGCCTGGTTGGCCAGGCTGATGTCGCGCCACATTTCCGGCGACGATCCGGCAATCCGCGTGAAATCGCGAAAACCGCTGGCGGCATACTGGAACAGCAGGTCGGCATGGGGCTTGCGCGCAATCTCGTCGACCAGGCCGAAAGCCAGCAAATGCGGCAAATGACTGACGGCGGCAAAGACACTGTCGTGCTGCTCGGCACCCAGGCGATGGATCAGCGCGCCGCAGTGGCGCCAAGCGGCGGCGACCCGCTCGACATCGGCCTCGGCGTTTTCCGGCAATGCCGTCAGCACCACTTTTTTGCCGACATAGAGGTCGGCAAGCGCCGCATCCGGACCGCTGAGTTCAGCACCGGCAATCGGATGACCTGGAACGAACTGGGCAATCTTCGCTCCCAGCGCCGCGCGCGCGGCGGCCACCACGTCACCCTTGGTGCTGCCGGCATCCGTCACCACGGTGCCCGGCTGCAGGTGCGGCGCGATGGCGGACAGGATGGCGCCGGTCTGCGCCACGGGAGCGGCGACCAGCACCAGCTCGGCATCGTCCAGCGCTTCAGGCACCGAAGTGCAGGCGACATCGACGATGCCCAGCGTGCGGGCACGCTCCAGGGTGGCGGCGGTGCGGCCCACGCCGACCACCTGCTGCACCGCGCCGGCGCGCTTGAGCCCCAGCGCAAACGATCCACCGATCAGTCCCACGCCAAAGATTGCAATTTTTTTCAACACGATTCGAAATGAAAAAGGCTAGAGGGCCAGCGGATAGGAGCCCAGCACCCTGAAAAAGGCGGCGCTGCGTTTCAACTCGTCGAGCGCCCGCGCCACCTTTTCGTCCTGGAGATGGCCCTCGACATCGACATAAAAATAGTATTCCCAGGTACCTGTGCGCGCCGGACGCGACTCAAAACGCGTCATCGACACGCCATGCTCGGCCAGCGGTGCCAGCATGCGATGCACCGCGCCGGGCTGATTCGGCACCGACATTACCAGCGAGGTCTGGTCACGGCCTGACGGCGCTGTCTGCAAGCGGCCGATCACGGCAAAGCGGGTGCGGTTGTGCGGATCGTCCTGGATGTGCGCATGCACCACCTGCAGGCCGTAGCGCTCGCCGGCGATCTCGCCGGCGATGGCGGCGACCGTGGGGTCATCGCCGGCCATGCGCGCAGCCTCGCCATTGGAGGCGACCGCCTGCCGTTCGATCTGCGGGAAATGCTGGTTAAGCCAGGCCTGGCACTGCGCCAGCGCCTGCGAATGGGCGCAAATGCGCGTCACGCCGGCCATCGAGCCGCTTTTGGTCATCAGGCTATGATGCACCGGCAGCGAAATTTCGCCGCTGATGGTCAGCGACGTCTGCAGCAGCAGGTCGAGGGTACGGTTGATCGTGCCCTCGGAGGAATTCTCGATCGGAACCACGCCGAAATCGGCGGTGCCAGCCTCGGTGGCGCGAAACACCTCGTCGATCGACACGCAAGGCTCGCCCTCGACGGCGTGGCCGAACTGCTGGTAGACCGCCTGCTCGCTGAAGGTGCCGGGCGGCCCGAGATAGGCGACGCTGACGCGCCGCTCGAGGGCGCGGCAAGCCGACATGATTTCGCGGAAAATGGTCTGGAGGTCGGCGTCATGCAGCGGGCCGGGATTGCGTTCGGCGACGCCGCGCAACACCTGCGCCTCGCGCTCGGGGCGAAACACCGGCGCATTGGTCTGCGCCTTGACGTGACCGACTTCCTCGGCAACGCGGGCGCGCTGGTTCAGCAGATCGAGGATCTGCGCATCGATGGCGTCGATCCGTTCGCGCAGGGGTTTGAGCTTGTTATCCATTAACCGTACTTCTTTTCGAATTCCTTGAGGTATTCAACAAGCGCCCGCACGCCCTCGATCGGCATCGCATTGTAGATCGAAGCGCGCATGCCGCCCACCGACTTGTGGCCCTTCAACTGCAGCAGGCCGCGATCCTTCGCACCGGCCAGGAAGGCGTCGTTGAGCGACTCGTCGCGCAGGAAAAACGGCACGTTCATGCGCGAGCGGCATTCCTTCGCAATACGGTTCTCGAAAAGTCCGCTGGCGTCGAGGTAGTCGTACAGCAGGTCGGCCTTGGCGATATTGGCCAACTCCATCGCCGCCACGCCGCCATTGCGCTTCAACCACTGGAACACCAGGCCGGCGATGTAGATGCCGTAGGTCGGCGGCGTGTTGTACATCGAATTGTTTTCCGCCACCAGCTTCCAGTCGAACGCAGACGGACAGACCGGCAAGGCGTGGCCGATCAGGTCGTCGCGCACGATGACGATGGTCAGGCCGGCGGGGCCGATGTTCTTTTGCGCACCGCCGTAGATGACGCCGTATTTCGAGACGTCGATGGCGCGCGAGAGGATGTGCGAAGACATGTCGGCCACCAGCGGCGCGCCGCCGGTGGCGGCGGCAACGTCGGGCACGTAGTGGAACTCGATGCCGTCGATGGTCTCGTTGCTGCAGATGTGCACGTAGGCCGCGTCTTTGGTCAGCTGCCAGGAATCGCGCGCAGGAATCGCCGAATACCTGTTCGATGCCGACGATGCGGCGACATTGACGTTGGCGTATTTCTTCGCCTCCTTGATCGACTTGGCCGACCAGGAACCGGTGTCGATGAAATCCACCGTGGCCGGCTGCGACTTCATGCCGACCAGGTTCATCGGCACGATGGCGTTCTCGGCCAGCGCGCCGCCCTGCATGAAGAGGATCCGGTAGTTGTCCGGCACCGCCAGCAACTCGCGCAGGTCGCGCTCTGCCGCCTCGTAGATCGAAATGAATTCCTTGCCGCGGTGGCTCATCTCCATCACCGACATGCCGCTGCCGTGCCAGTCGAGCATCTCGTCGGCGGCTTGCTGCAGGACTTCCTTCGGCAAGACCGCCGGGCCGGCGGAAAAGTTATACACGGTCATGCTTCCTCCGCGTCGCCACTTTCTTCTTCTTCGATATCCGACTCCAGGATGCGCTGCAGGCCGGACAGTTTGGTGCCGTCCTCCACCGCAATCAGGGTCACGCCTTGCGTTGCCCGGCCCATTTCGCGGATCTCGGCCACGCGGGTGCGGATCAGCACGCCGCCGGTGGTGATCAGCATGATTTCATCCTTCTCCTCCACCAGGGTGGCGGCCACCACCTTGCCGTTGCGCTCGGAAGTCTGGATCGCGATCATGCCCTTGGTGCCGCGGCCATGGCGGGTGTATTCGCTGATCGGGGTACGCTTGCCGAAGCCGTTTTCGGTCGCGGTCAGCACCGACTGCTGCTCGTTGCCGGCGACCAGCAAGGCGATGACCTGCTGGCCATCTTCCAGGTTCATGCCGCGCACGCCGCGCGCGGTACGTCCCATCGGACGCACGTCATTTTCGTCGAAGCGCACGGCCTTGCCGGCGTCCGAGAACAGCATGACGTCATGGGCGCCATCGGTCAGCGCGGCGCCGATCAGGAAGTCGCCCTCATCGAGGTCGACCGCGATGATGCCGGCCTTGCGCGGGTTGGAGAAGTCGTTCAGCGGGGTCTTCTTGACGGTGCCCAGCGACGTCCCCATGAAGACATAGCGGTCTTCCGGGAACGTGCGGTTCTCGCCCGACAGCGGCAACACCACGGTGATCTTCTCGCCGTCCTGCAGCGGGAACATGTTGACGATCGGCCGACCGCGCGAATTGCGCGAGCCTTGCGGCACTTCCCATACCTTCAGCCAGTACAGGCGGCCGCGATTGGAGAAGCACAGGATGTAGTCGTGGGTATTGGCGATGAAAAGATGCTCGACCCAGTCTTCTTCCTTGGTCGCCATGGCCTGCTTGCCGCGGCCGCCGCGCTTCTGTGCGCGGTATTCGGACAATGGCTGCGACTTCATGTAGCCGGAATGCGACAGGGTCACCACCATGTCCTGCGGCGTAATCAGGTCTTCGGTCTCGAGGTCGGACGTGTTGTGCTCGATCTTCGAGCGGCGCACGTCCTTGTTGCCGGCGCCGTATTCGTTCCTGGCGGCGGTCAGCTCGTCGGTAATGATCACGGTCACGCGTTCCGGCTTGGACAGGATGTCCAGCAGGTCGGCGATCTGCGCCATGACGTCCCTGTACTCGTTGACGATCTTGTCCTGCTCCAGGCCGGTCAGGCGTTGCAGGCGCATCTGCAGGATTTCCTGCGTCTGGTCGTCCGACAGCTTGTACAGGCCATCGGCCTGCATGCCGTAATGGCGCGGCAGGCTCTCGGGACGGAAGGCGTCGATGCCGCCGACATTTTCGGCACCGGTACGCGCCAGCATCTCGCGCACAAGCGAAGAATCCCAGGCACGCGCCATCAACTCGGCTTTGGCGATCGGCGGCGTCGGCGCCGCCTTGATGATGGCGATGAAGTCGTCGATATTGGCAAGGGCGACTGCCAGGCCTTCGAGCACATGGCCGCGCTCGCGCGCCTTGCGCAATTCGAACACGGTACGACGCGTGACCACTTCGCGGCGATGCGACAGGAAGCATTCCAGCATCTGCTTGAGGTTCAGCAGGCGCGGCTGGCCATCGACCAGCGCCACCATGTTCATGCCGAAGGTGTCCTGCAGCTGGGTCTGCTTGTACAGGTTGTTGAGCACGACGTCCGCGACTTCGCCGCGCTTCAATTCGATCACCACGCGCATGCCCGACTTGTCGGATTCGTCGCGGATATCGGAAATGCCGTCCAGCTTCTTGTCGCGCACCAGCTCGGCAATGCGTTCCAGCAGCGACTTCTTGTTGACCTGATAGGGCAGTTCGTCGACGATGATCGCCGTGCGCCCTTCCTTGCCGTATTCTTCAAAGTGGGTCGTGGCGCGCATCACCACGCGGCCGCGGCCGGTGCGGTAGCCGTCGCGCACACCGGAAACGCCATAGATGATGCCGGCGGTAGGGAAGTCCGGCGCCGGAATGATCTCGATCAATTCATCAATCGTGCACTCGGCGTTGCGCAACACATGCAGCGCGCCGGTGATCACTTCAGTGATGTTGTGCGGCGGAATATTCGTAGCCATGCCCACTGCGATGCCGGAAGAACCGTTGATCAGCAGGTTGGGAATACGCGTCGGCAATACCGACGGCTCTTTCTCCTTGCCGTCGTAGTTGGGCACGAAATCGACGGTTTCCTTCTCTATATCGGCCAGCAATTCGCCGGCGATTTTGTCCAGGCGGCACTCCGTGTAACGCATCGCCGCAGCGCTGTCGCCATCGACCGAGCCGAAGTTACCCTGGCCATCGACCAGCATGTAGCGCATCGAAAAATTCTGCGCCATGCGCACCAGCGTGTCGTAGATCGACTGGTCGCCGTGCGGGTGATACTTACCCATGACTTCGCCAACCACGCGGGCACACTTGACGTGCGGCCGGTTCCATACATTATTGGTCTCATGCATCGCATACAGCACGCGACGGTGCACCGGCTTCAAGCCATCACGGACGTCCGGCAGTGCGCGCCCGACGATCACGCTCATGGCGTAATCGAGGTAGCTCTTGCGCATCTCTTCTTCGAGGGAAATCGGGATGGTTTCTTTTGCGAATTGATCCATTGGCTGGTCGAGAGTTTTTAGCTAATAACGTGAACAGGTTCGGATAAGCCGGCAACGACTGTGGCGCGACCATTACGAAACCGACGATTCTAACATGGCACCCCCGCCCAACGTCCCGATTCCCGCCTCGGCACAGCACGGGAATGGGCGCGACGCGCCACAATCCCGACAAGATTTACAAAAAAACAAAAACAAACTGCATGCCGCCACTACACTAACAGCTTTGCGCAAACCGCCGTCGCGCCGCTCCAAACAAACGCGTTGCAAGCATCCCGACAACTTTCTTGATTAATATTTAATACTTTTAGTTATTATTTCCGAAAAGAAAGTTTCTACAGGGACAATTTTCACTCTGCAAATGCGTCGCAAAAACGCAACAAAGGATAAAAAGAACCGCTTGAATGACTTGGCAATTTAGCCCCATTCGCTAGCCTATGGCAAAATGCAATCAAGTTATGCTTTTACCGTATGGAAAATGTTTTTACATATGGAAGCATGAACGTCATGTTATTATTCGTTTGTGTTTTTAAGTCATCAATCAAGTTTGTCAATTGTTGCGCAGTCACTGTGCAGATATCTCACCCGAGAGGAGAATCATGAATAAGTATGTAAAAATCATCTTCGCTGCATCTTGTGCAGTTATGGCTTTTTCTGCGACTGCGCAAGTCACGGACAGCATCGCAGCAACCCCGAAAAGCGCTTACGTGCAAGACGTACGCGGCGTAGTCGCCCGCAACAGCCAGGGTCTGTGCTGGCGCACTGCCTACTGGACCCCAGCTGACGCTATTGTTCCTGGCTGCGATGGTTTCACCGCTGCTAAAGCCGAAGAGCCAAAGCCAGCAGCAACGCCTGCTACTCCTGCTGCCAAGGCTGCTCCGACTGCCGAGAAAGTCACTTTCTCTGCTGACACCCTGTTCGACTTCGACAAGGCTGTCCTGAAGCCTGAAGGCAAAGCAAAGCTCGACGACCTGTTCCTGAAACTGTTTGGCATGCAACTGGAAGTGATCGTTGCTGTTGGTCACACCGATTCCGTCGGTTCCGATGCCTACAACCAGAAGCTGTCGGTTCGTCGCGCTGAAGCAGTCAAGAAATATCTGGTCCAAAAAGGCGTTGAAGAAAACCGCGTCTACACCGAAGGCAAGGGCGAGAAAAACCCAGTCGCTTCCAACAAGACCGCTGCTGGCCGCCAGCAGAACCGTCGCGTTGAAATCGAAGTCGTCGGTACCCGCAAGTAATCAGCTTCACTCCTGAAAAACCCCGCTACGGCGGGGTTTTTTGTTTTGTTATGGCGGCAAACGACCTTTGCCGCTATCATTTGCATATGAATGCCGACCCTCTGGAACTGCAAAAATTTGGCGATCTCGCGCACCGCTGGTGGGATCCGACTTCCGAATTCCGCCCCCTGCACGAAATCAATCCCCTGCGCCTGGAATGGATCAATGCGCACGCACCCCTCGCCGGCAAGACGGTCGTCGACGTCGGCTGTGGCGGCGGCATCCTGGCCGAATCCATGGCCAGGAAAGGCGCGCATGTCACTGGCATTGATCTCTCGGAAAAGCCGCTGAAGGTAGCCGACCTGCACAGCCTCGAATCCGGCGTGCAGGTGCGCTACGAACTGATCGCCGCCGAAGCGCTGGCTGCACGCGAACCGGGACAATACGACGTGGTTACCTGCATGGAAATGCTCGAGCATGTGCCCGATCCGGCAGCCATCGTCAGGGCGTGCGCCGCCCTGGTCAAGCCGGGCGGCCATGTGTTCTTTTCGACCATCAACCGCAATCCCAAGGCTTACCTGTTTGCCGTGCTCGGTGCGGAATACCTGTTAAAGCTCCTGCCCAAAGGCACCCACGATTACGCCAAGTTCATCACCCCGGCGGAACTGGCGCGCGACATCCGCGAAGCCGGCCTGGATCTGGATTCCCTGAAAGGCATGGGTTACAACCCGCTGACCAAGATTTATTCGCTCAACCAGGATACCAGCGTCAATTACATGGTGGCCTGCACCCGTCCTGCATAACCCGACATGCCCCTGCCCGCTCCCCGCGCCATCCTGTTCGACCTCGATGGCACGCTCGCCGACACCGCTCCCGACCTGGCCGCGGCAGTCAACCGCATGCGCAGCGCACGCGGCCTGGCGCCGACGCCTTATGAACAATTGCGCCCGCTCGCCTCCGCCGGCGCGCGCGGTCTGCTCGGCGCAGCCTTCGACATCACCCCCGAGCACGCCGAATTCGATGCCATGCGCGCTGAATTCCTCGACAATTACGCCGCGGCGATCGCCAACGAGACACAGCTGTTCGACGGCATCCGTGAACTGTTGCAGGGATTAACAGATGCAGGCCTGCAATGGGGCATCGTGACCAACAAGCCGGCCCGCTTCACCGATGCGCTGGTGCCGCTGATCGGCCTCGGCGCCGCCGCCTGCGTTATCTCAGGCGACACCACCCCGCATGCCAAGCCGCATCCGCAACCCTTACTGGAAGCAGCCGACAGGATAGGCCTGGCATGCGCGGCATGCTGGTATGTCGGCGATGACTTGCGCGACATCCAGGCTGGACACGCCGCAGGCATGGCCACCATCGGCGCCGGCTGGGGGTATTGTGGCCATGCCGAACCGGCAAGCTGGGAAGCCGATGCGCTGGCCGCGCACCCGCTGCAAGTGCTCGAATTGCTACGCGCGCGCTGATACGCCCAGCCCCCGCAAAAAACGCCCTTGAATCCGCCGGACCCGTCCCCATCTTTTGTGCTACAGTAGAAGTTCTGTTTAGGGGGCGACCTGGTTTCGACAGGGGTTGCAAAGCAGCGCAGGGCATACCGAGGACTGGTTACCTCGTAAATACATCCAGACAAGTAATAACTGCTAACGATAACTCGTACGCACTAGCCGCTTAATCGCGGTTAGCCTCACACCGTTTCGTCCCTGGAGCGGGCTGGCAACAGCAGTGAGGTCATACACAGGGAATCGCTTTTGATCGGGCTACTTGGTCAAAAGTTAAACAATAGGTAACTCGCCTGTCCGCAGCGTGCGCGTCCGCGTCGTACAGGTTAAATCAAATGGCAGCGCTAAGTATGTAGAACTGTCTGTAGAGTGCTTCTGGACGCGGGTTCGATTCCCGCCGCCTCCACCAATCGAAAAAAATGCCACCTGCAAGGTGGTATTTTTTTGGATTGTGCAGTTGATGAGCATCGAACCCGCGGGACGCGGGGCGCAGGCAGGGTTTCGGCGAGCATGCTCGCCGCTGCCGGAGCGGATTCGCGCCTGCAGGCGCGAAGACCGGGAGATTCCCGCCAGCGCAGACACGCGCATTGATAACATAACTGATTAGCACTCACCTCGCAGCAACTCGAACACTCAAATCACGGCAAGTCTGAATCCCCATAATTCCTTGTAAGTAATATATATTGACGCCTGTATAAATTGGCAATGCAATAATACAAACACAAGGAAAATCCAGCCCCATGGCCGACAAGAACAGCCTTTCCGAACGCGACATTTGCACCAAGTACATCACCCCGGCCATTACCGCTGCGGGATGGGATCTGCATACCCAGATTCGCGAAGAAGTCAGCTTTACCAAGGGGCGCATCATCGTGCGCGGCAAGCTGCATACCCGTGGCGAGCAAAAGCGCGCCGATTACATCCTGTATTACAAGTCGAACATGCCGCTGGCAGTCATCGAAGCCAAGGACAATAGCCACAGCGTCGGCGCCGGCATGCAGCAGGCGCTGAACTATGCCGAAACCCTCGGCGTGCCCTTTGTCTTCAGTTCCAACGGCGACGCCTTCCTGCTGCACGACCGCACGGATCAGGCTACCAAGACCGAGCAGGAACTGGCGCTGGACGCCTTCCCTTCGCCCGCGCAGCTGTGGCAACGCTATTGCGCATGGAAGGGACTGGCGAGCGCCAGCGCCCGCGAAACGGTCGAGATGCCCTATTACGACGATGGCACCGGCCGTGCGCCCCGCTATTACCAGGCCAATGCCATCAACAATACGGTGGAAGCCGTAGCGAGAGGCCAGCAGCGCATCCTGCTGGTGATGGCCACCGGCACCGGCAAGACCTACACTGCATTCCAGATCATCTGGCGACTGTGGAAATCCGGCGCCAAGAAACGCATTTTATTTCTGGCTGACCGCAACATCCTGGTGGACCAGACCAAGAACAACGATTTCAAGCCGTTCGGCGCAGCCATGACCAAGATCAGCAAGCGCCAGATCGACAAGAGCTTTGAAATTTACCTGTCGCTGTACCAGGCCGTCACCGGCAGCGAAGAAGAACAAAACATCTACAAGCAGTTCTCGCCCGACTTCTTCGACCTGATCGTGATCGATGAGTGCCATCGCGGCAGCGCCGCCGACAACTCGGCATGGCGCGAAGTGCTGGCGTATTTTAATTCGGCCACACATGTCGGCCTGACTGCCACGCCGAAAGAAACCAAGGATGTGTCCAGCATCTATTACTTCGGCGAGCCGGTCTACAGCTACACCTTGAAACAAGGCATTGAAGATGGCTTCCTAGCCCCATACAAGGTGGTGCGCATTGACATCGACAAGGATTTGCAAGGCTGGCGACCCAGCAAGGGACAGCTAGACAAAAAAGGCCAGTTGATTGAAGACCGGGTCTACAACCAGATCGACATGGACCGCACGCTGGTGCTGGAAAAGCGCACCGAACTGGTCGCCCGTAAGATCACAGAATTTCTGGCCGCAACCGACCCGTATGCCAAGACCATCGTGTTCTGCGACGACATCGATCACGCCGAGCGCATGCGTCAGGCACTCGTCAACCTGAATCCGGAACGGATCAGGGAAAACCGCAAATACGTGATGCGCATCACCGGCGACGAAATCGAAGGCAAGGCCGAACTGGACAACTTCATCAACCCGGAAGAACGCTATCCAGTCATCGCCACCACCTCCAAATTGATGACAACCGGCGTAGATGCCCAGACCTGCAAGCTGGTAGTGCTGGACCAGCACATCAAGTCAATGACCGAATTCAAGCAGATGATCGGCCGTGGCACGCGGATCAATGAAGATTACGATAAGTACTGGTTCACCATCATGGATTTCAAGAAGGCGACCGAGCTGTTTGCGGACCCCGGCTTCGATGGCGATCCTGTCATGATCTATGAGCCCAAAGGCGACGAATCACCAGTGCCGCCGGATGATGTACCAGTCCCTCCCCTCGATGAACATGGCAATCCAGTTGCTCCGCCACCGGATCATCCAGGCGGCGAAGGGCCCACAACGACTGGACCAGGTGAAGGCGGCACCGGGCGCGTCAAATATGTGCTGGGCGATGTCACGGTGTATGTTGTAGCCGAGCGGGTCCAATATTACGGCCCCGAAGGCAAGCTGATCACCGAATCGCTGAAGGATTACACCCGCCAGACCGTGCGCCGCGATTACGCATCGCTCGATGCCTTCCTTGGCCGCTGGACCAAGTCCGAACGCAAGGCAGCCCTCCTGCAAGAACTGCAGGAACACGGCGTCCTGCTGGAGCCGCTGGCCGAGGAGGTCGGCAAGGACTTCGATATCTTTGATCTAATTTGCCACGTCGCCTTCGACCAGCCGCCGCTGACCCGGCGCGAACGCGCCGACAAAGTCAAGAAGCGCAACTATTTCGCCAGGTACGGCGGGCAGGCACGCAAGGTGCTGGAAAGCCTGCTGGAAAAGTATGCCGATACCGGCATCGAAAATATCGAGGACATCAAGATCCTCACGCTCGACCCGTTCAAGCACATGGGCACGGCCAGCGAGCTGGTGTCCGCCTTCGGCGGCAAGCAAGCCTATATGGCCGCGCTGCAAGAACTGGAAAAGCAGCTCTACGCCTGATTTTTATTCACCTTTCATTTTTAGCAAAGCGCAGTTGAATACATGAGCATTACCTCGACCATCAAATCCATCCAGGACATCATGCGCAAGGACGTCGGCGTCGACGGCGACGCCCAGCGCTTGAGCCAGCTGGTCTGGATGCTGTTCCTCAAAATTTTTGACGACCGCGAAAGCGAGTGGGAACTGCTGCAGGATAACTACCAGTCGCCATTGCCGGAACAATACCGCTGGCGCAACTGGGCAGCCAATGCTGAAGGCATGACCGGCGACGCATTGAAGCAGTTTATCGACAACGACCTGTTTCCAGGCCTGCAAAAACTCGAGGCCAAAGGCGGCGACCAGCGTGCCTATGTAATCCGCTCAGTGTTCGAGGACGCCTATAACTACATGAAGTCCGGCCAGCTGATCCGGCAAGTGGTCAACAAAATCCAGGAAGGCGTCGATTTCAACAAATCGCAGGAGCGCCACCTGTTTGGCGACATGTACGAGCAATTGCTGCGCGACCTGCAGGCAGCGGGCAATGCCGGCGAATTCTATACGCCACGCGCCGTCACCGAATTCATGGTGCGCATGGTTAACCCGCGCCTTGGCGAAAAAGTCATGGACCCGGCCTGCGGCACTGGCGGCTTCCTGTCCTGTGCGATTGAACACTTGCGCAAGAACGATGTAAAAACGGTCGATGATGAAGTGCAGCTGCAGGCCAGCATCCTGGGCATAGAAAAAAAGCCGTTGCCGCATCTGCTGTGCACCACCAACATGATCCTGCACGGCATCGATGTGCCGATCAATATCCGGCATGACAATACGCTGTCGTACCCGATGATCAGCTGGGGACCAAAGCAACGTGTCGATGTGATCGTCACCAACCCGCCGTTCGGCGGCATGGAAGAAGACGGCATTGAAAACAATTTTCCTGCCTTCCGCACCCGCGAAACCGCCGACCTATTCCTGGTCCTGATCATGCAGCTGCTTAAAGCCGGGGGCCGCGCTGCACTGGTTTTACCGGACGGATTTTTGTTCGGCGAAGGCATCAAGACCCGCATCAAGGAAAAGCTGCTGGACGTGTGCAACCTGCATACCATCGTGCGCCTGCCCAATGGCGTTTTTGCGCCGTACACCGGCATCAAGACCAATCTGCTGTTTTTCAGCAAGGGCACGCCGACCGAGCACATCTGGTTTTATGAACACCCTTATCCGCCTGGCGTGAAAAGCTATAGCAAGACCAAGCCGATGAAGGTCGAGGAATTCGCGGCACTGGAACAGTGGTGGGGCAAGGAACAGGACGGCTTTAGCGAACGCGTCGAAAACGAGTATGCGTGGAAAGTCAGCCTAGACGATATCAAGGCGCGTAGTTACAACCTCGACAGCAAGAACCCGCATGTCGGCGAACAGGAAAGCCACGATCCCGATTTGCTGCTGGCGCAATACAAGGCCATGCAGGATGACATCGCTGCATTACGTGGGCAATTGAAAGGCATATTGGGCGAGGCACTGCAACGCGAGGTCAAGGCATGAGCGTTGTTCACCGATTGCTGACTGAGCATATCGATGTCTGGACAGCTGCCGACACAGAAAAAAAATCTGGCCGTGGGCGCACATCTAAAAGTTCTGGCAGTGTGTATGGCATCAAAAAGCTGCGAGACTTGATTCTTGATCTTGCTGTTCACGGCAAGCTCATCACACAAGACGAAAGTGATGAGCCTGCCGTTGAGTTATTTAAGCGAATACAGGCTAAGAAAACGACGTTAATTTCCGACGGAGTTATAAAAAAAGATAAACCACTATCACCGATAACAGAAAACGACGCAATATTTGATATTCCCGAGAGATGGCATTGGGTGAGATTAGGCGATGTATGTTCTTACATCCAACGAGGTAAGAGTCCGACCTATACAGACAGTTCAGAATTTCCCGTGATTTCGCAGAAATGCGTTAGATGGAACGGACTCGATCTGTCCCAAGCAAGGTTTATTGATCCCAATTCGATATCGAAGTATGAAGAAATAAGGCTGCTTCGCAGCGGAGATATTCTTTGGAATTCGACAGGAACTGGGACTATAGGCCGCGCGTGTCTTGTTCAATTAACAGATCTAAAACAAGTTCTTGTTGCGGATTCACATGTAACAGTAGTTAGGCCAATTATTCTTTCTAATGAATATTTATGGCGATGGATTCAAAGCCCAACTGTCCAAACAAGAATCGAAGCTGTAGCATCAGGTACGACAAATCAAATTGAGCTTAATACGAGCGCAGTGATTGGTCATCTTTGTCCACTTCCGCCCTTAGCCGAACAACACCGCATCGTCGCCAAAGTCGACGAACTGATGGCGTTGTGTGATCAACTGGAAGCCCAGCACACTGACGCCGCTGTCGCCCATGAAAAACTCGTCAGCCACCTGCTCAGCACACTCACCCAATCGCAGAACGCCGAAGACTTCAGCTCCAACTGGCAGCGCATCGCCGCGCATTTCAATACCTTGTTCACCACCGAAGCCAGCATCGATGCCCTCAAGAAAACCCTGCTGCAACTGGCAGTGATGGGCAAGCTGGTGCCGCAAGATCCGAGAGATGAACCAGCCAGAAAATTACTTCGGCGCATAGAGACTGAAAAGGCCAAGATAATTGCGGGAAATAAGAAAAATAGACAGCTGCCGCCAATTAAAATCGAGGACCAGCCATTCGAGTTACCACTGGGTTGGGCCTGGGCACGATTTCCAGAGCTTGGCGAGTTTGGTCGGGGCAAATCAAAGCATCGTCCAAGGAACGATCCGAAACTGTTTAATCCAGGGGTTTATCCACTAGTGCAGACAGGTGAAGTAGCACGAGCGGATGACGTCATAGATGAATATCATTCTAAATATAGCGATCTAGGTTTAGCACAAAGCAAAATTTGGCCAGCCGGCACTTTATGTATCACGATTGCAGCGAACATCGCAGATTCTGCTCTGCTTGGATTTTCCGCATGCTTTCCCGACAGTGTGGTTGGATTTGTCCCCTGCCAGCCAATCAATGATTCAAAATATTTTCTGACGTTTATGAAAACAGCGCGTGAAAATCTATTGAAATTTGCACCTGCCACAGCACAAAAAAATATTAATCTTGAAATTCTTGAGTCTGTACTTATACCGATTCCTCCTCTGAAAGAGATTTCTCGCATCGTCGCAAAAGTCGATGAATTGACGGCACTGTGTGATCAATTGAAATCCCGCATCACCGACGCCAATCAATTGCAGCAAAAGCTGGCTAACGTGATGGTCGAGCAAGCCGTGGCATAAGCAACCGCGATGAAAGCAAAGTCATGAAAAAAGACCTGTCCTGGATTCGCCAATTGCAAAAACAAGCCTTGCAGGCGGCCGGGGAAATCGCCGACAAGACTTCAGCCACATTGGGCGAGGAGAAAGTCGGCCTGTAAAAGCTGGATGATCAAGACGCCATCACTACCAAGCTCAAAAATGTCGGTGCCAGAATCGCAACAGCAGCAAGACAAGCCGACCAGGGCTATGCCCTGTCCGACAAGTCCAGCGCTCTCAAGCAGGCCGCATCAGCCATCGCAATCCAGGCCAAACTGGCCAATGCATTCAAATCGGAATTCGCAGACCCCGCAGCGGGACTGGCAAAAATGGTTGGCCTGGATCAGGCGGCAAAAGCAGCCACAACCGGCGAACCGCACCAATTACCGCGCGATCCACGCTTAGACCATGTTGCTCGGACATTTCGGCAATTATTGGAACCAAGCTTGGCCCTTGATAAACTTTTTCGAATCCGGACTTGCCGGCGTGGCCCGCCGCCCTATGCTTAATTTAGGTGATTGCTGCGAATTTCCCAGCGTTACGCTGGATCGCATTGTTAAACCTCATTCTTTCCGGAGAAGCATCATGACCGCAGTAACGGAAAAACAAGAATTGATCCGCAAGCAGGTCGACCGTCCCGACGAGACTCGGCCGTTCAAGGATGGCAAAGGCAAGATGCATGTATTCATGCTGGGCGACCACGTGGTAGGCCGAGGCGAATTCGAGCCGGGCTGGCGCTGGAGCGAACACGTCAAGCCCATCGCTGGCACAGATTCATGCCAGGCAGCGCACACGGGCATGATCCTGCAAGGCAAGATGATAGTGAAAATGAACGATGGCGAGCAGCTCGAATACGGACCGGGAGACATGTTTTATATGCCGCCGGGACACGATGCCTGGGTGGTGGGCAACGAACGCTGTGTGCTGATCGATGCGACCGGTGTGGCGAAGTACGCCAAGCCGCATTAAAAATCGCTGTTACATGCTCTTGCGCCGCGACGCATTGCCGCCGTCGATGGTAATAATGGTGCCGCTGATGTAGCCGGCCAGCGGTGACGCCAGAAAGGCGAACAAGTCAGCCACTTCCTCGGGCGTGGCTGCGCGCTTGCCTGGCAGGTTGCCGAAGAATTCCGACCAGCGCGATTCATCGCCAGAGGAGAATTGCGGGCTGACATCGATCCCGAAATGGTCACCGATCTTTTGCTCGCCTCCATCTACTACCGCTTAATCCTGAGTGGTTCGCCCATGGACGACAACTTTGGAAAGCGGCTTGTCGCCACATTGCTGCCCGCCTTCACAGCCTAGCAGGCTGCTGTCGTGTGTTAATCTGCGCGCTCACAAGCAGCCTGGTAAGCAAACAAATGATAAAAATATCGCCCCCATCTGAAGCACGCCCATGCGCGCCATCCGTCAATGGCTTGCGCGTCCTGTTCGCCATTGGCCTCATTGCCGGCGGCTTATGTCCGACAGCGCTTTTCGCGTCGCCACTGCTGCGCTGTCAAATCGACCAGGGTGGCAGCATCCAGACGCTGGACTTCATCCCGGCCGGCGATCCTTACAGCGTCAAGGCGATCGACATCAACGGCCGATTTCGTTTCAAGGCCGTTGTGATTGGTGATGCGCAGCACGTCGAATACATCAATCTCTATGTCTATAGCCAAACCCGGCGCCAGCCGGTGCTCCTGCACCAGGCGAAATACCAGGCGCCCGTGACTATCCCTGGCGCTGCGCCCTCTGCGCTCACCGGGGTGAATTATGTGTACGCCCCTGAATTGGAGCGCGAGCTGCAATATGGCTGCGCCTTGCTGGAGAAAACACCATGAAGACGCTATTTTTCCGGGGCTTGCTTGCCGCCCTGTGCATGAGCATGGGGAGCAGCGCGACGGCACAAGTGCCCAATGCCGAAGCGCTCGTTTCCATCGCTTTTGTCGGCGATATCCTGCTCGACGACACGCCAGGAAAAGTGGTCAGGAGCGGACGTGATCCGTTTGCTCCCATGGCCGCCATTCTCAACGCGGCAGACATTCGCATCGGCAACCTCGAGTGTGTCGTGGCCAGCACCGGTACGCCCGAGCCGGACAAACCTTACACCTTTCGCGCGCACCCGCGCACGCTGCCGGTGCTCAAGCGTCATTTCGACGCGCTTGCGCTGGCCAACAACCACTCCGGCGATTATGGCCCGGGCGCCTTCGGCGAAATGCTGGACCGACTCGAGCAGCAAGGGATCGCCTACTTTGGCGGCGGGCGCACGCTGGCGGCGGCCCACAAACCCTTGATCATCGAACGCAAGGGCCTGCGGATCGCCCTGCTCAGTTACAACGAATTCTTCCCGCGCAGTTTCGAAGCGGATTTCGACAAACCGGGAATCGCCTGGAGCGAAGACGAGCAGGTCCGGCTCGACATCGCTACCGCACGCACCACCTATCATGCGGATCTGGTCATTCCATTCATGCATTGGGGCTGGGAGCACGAGCGCACGGCGAGCAAGCGCCAACGCCAGCTGGCGCGCGTGATGATTGATGCCGGCGCAGATGCGGTGGTAGGCGGGCATCCGCACGTGACGCAAGACGTCGAGCAATACCAGGGCAAGCCCATCATCTACAGCTTGGGCAACTTCCTGTTCGATGGCTTCGATAATGAAGCCAGCAACACTGGCTGGGTACTGCGGATGGAGCTGGATCGTGACGGCGTGCGCACGTGGCGCACGTTTTCTACCCGCATCGACCGCGAGGGCATCCCGCATCCGGCGCCGGCGTTGGGCGGATCCTGCTGGGCCAGGGGACAAAACGAAGCAACGGTTTGCGGCAGCAATTAGCCGGCGTCTAAAAAGCGGCAGTGCACCCAGGAGAATTTCTGCGCAAACCTGTCTGCGTTATCCAATTCGATTACAATTTTGGCACTTCGCAGTTTTTTTCGAAAGTGGCGGTTTTTTAGAAAACTGCCGCCCCACCGTACACCCAAAGAATGCCGCCCTTGCGGTGGTGTTATTTTAGATTTCGGGTTCCAGGGATAGAACGCAGAAATAATCCTGCGGCATCAGGAATGGAACCATCCTTTCAAGTAAACATGTTTCGAAACATCCTCTTTACGATCCTGCTGCTTGCGATTCAACCGGCTTTTGCCGCTTCGGTCGTTTTCATCAATCCGGGACATGCCGACGAAGCCTATTGGCAAGCAGCTTCCCGGAGCATGCAGGAGGCAGCAAAGAGCCTGGACATGCAACTGGAAGTGCTCTACGCCGAACGCGACCACACCAGAGCGCTGACGCTGATACGCACGATCGTTGCGCGGCCCGCAGCCGGACAACCGGACTATCTGATCATCACCAACGACTATGGCACGGCGCCAGAAATGCTGCGGCTCATCTCGCCCACAGGCATTCCGACCCTGCTGGCCTTCAGCGGCATTCACGGCGAAGACCGGGTCGCAAGCGGCGCGCCACGCAGCAAATTTCCTTTCTGGCTAGGCAGCATCGAGCCGGACGCGAAGCATGCCGGGGTACTGACCGTCAATGCGCTGATCGACAAGGCGCGCAAGGCTCCAGGCGCGTTCGGCACGGATGGCAAGCTGCATGTGATTGCAATTGCCGGAGACCGGTCGACGCCATCCTCGACTGCGCGCACCGAAGGCATGATGCATGCGGTGAAAAATGCCCCCGATGTCGTGCTCGAGCAAGTCGTCTACGGCGACTGGAAACGCGACAAGGCTGCCGAGCAGGCCAGCTGGCTGTACGCGCGTTACCCGCAAGCGCGGCTGGTCTGGGCCGGTTCCGACCAGATGGCCTTCGGTGCAATGGATGCCTGGCGCAAGCGCGGCGGAAAACCTGGCATTGATGCATTTTTTAGCGGCATCAATACGTCCCCGGAGGCGATGACAGCCATGCTCTCCGGCGAGCTCGGCGCCCTCGCCGGCGGCCACTTCATGTGCGGCGCCTGGGCCATGGTCATGTTGCACGATCATGCCAAGGGCCGTGATTTCCGCGACGAGGGCCTGGAACTGAGGTTTCCCATGTTCATACTGTTCGATCCGTCCCGGATCGAACGCTTCAGAAATATGATGCTCACGGGTTTACCCGCCAGCCAGTTCCGCGCTTACAGCAAGGCGCGCAACCCCCACCGCAAAAAATATGATTTCAACCTTGAAGATCTCTTGCATTAAACCGGGAATCAACCGCTCATGACCGCACCGCGCGCGCACTACAGCCCCCTTTCCCGCACCCTGATACGGCGCATCGCCCTGCTGGCTGGCTTGTGCATGCTGGTGATGGGGGGCATCAAAGCCACGCTCGCCTACCGCGAGGTACAAAGAGATTTCGACCATGCCGTGCAAACAGTTGCGGAAAACAGCCTGCGCTTGCTGTCCACGGCCTTATGGGATATCGAAGTCGGCGCGGTCCGGCAACAAGTCAACTGGCTGGCGACACTGCCGGAAGTCGGCCGGGTCCGCGTGCAGGCAGTCACGGGACAAGTATTCGCCGCAGGCAACGCAAGGCATGCCGATCGCGATGACGCGACCGCGCTCGACATTACCGCCCCCAACGGCAGCAGCAAGCTGGGCCGACTGGAAATCTGGCCCAACCATGACCTGTACGCTGGCCAGATGATCCGCGCGGTCGTCACCGTAATCTTCGAGTACCTGGTGTTCACGCTGCTCATCTGCCTGTCAGTAAACTGGATACTGCGCCGCGAGCTCCAGCACCCGCTGCAGCAAATCGCCCGGTTTGCCTCGTCGCTCAAGCCGAACGAACTGACCCAGCCACTGACCATCACGCGGAGGAAGCCGGAACACACGGACGAAATCGACCTCGTCGTCAGCGGTTTCCAGCGATTGCAGGCCGACCTGCGCCACCACATCGAGACGCTGGACCAGACCGTCGAGGAACGCACGCGCCAACTCAATGATGTCGTCAATCAAATTCAGCGCTTGTCCGTTACAGATCCCTTGACAGGATGCTACAACCGCCGCTGGCTTGACGAGCACCTGCCTGCGGAGATCGAGCGCTGCTTCCGCTATGACCGTCCGCTGTCAGTGGTGTTTGTCGACATCGATCACTTCAAGAGCGTCAACGACGACTGGGGACACGCTGCCGGCGATGCTGTACTGCACGAGATTGTCAGCCGATTTCAGCAGGCCATTCGCACCCAGATCGACTGCATCGCCCGCTACGGTGGCGAAGAATTCCTGATCATGCTGCCTGAGCGCAGACTGGAAGAGGCACGCCAGGTAGCCGAAAGGCTGCGGGGCATGATAAAGGATGCCCCGGTGCAGGTGGAGGCCGGCAATATCGCGGTGACTGCCAGCTTCGGCGTCACAGAATATGCCAGCGGCGACAGCGCCGCAGCGTTGTTGGCGCGGGCCGATGACATGCTATACAAAGCCAAGGGACAAGGCCGCAATCGCGTACTGGTGGCGTAACATACTGGCGCAATCAGCCAAAACCAACCGAGAAGTCAAAGACAAATGCCACGACCACCACCAGAACGATCGCACTGGCAGCCATGCCAACGCCAGAGTCGCCTTGCCACCTCGCCAGACCGGAGGCTCGCCTGATGCCACATGATGTCAGCTTGATCGCCACCATTGCCGCCGGATTCGGTCTGGCGATGGTTTTTGGACTGCTCGCCACGCGCCTGAAAATGCCGCCCCTGGTCGGCTACCTGTTCGCCGGTATCGTGGTCAGTCCGGCCACTCCCGGCTATGTCGCCGATGTCGGCCTGGCAAGCCAGCTTGCCGAAATCGGCGTCATGCTGCTCATGTTTGGCGTTGGCTTGCACTTCTCGCTGAACGACCTGATGGCGGTGCGGCGCATCGCCGTGCCGGGCGCGATCGTCCAGATCGCCGTGGCGACCCTGCTCGGCATGGCCACCGCATCACTGTGGGGCTGGGGCCTTGGGGCTGCTATCGTATTCGGCCTTTGCCTGTCGGTCGCCAGCACAGTGGTGCTGTTGCGCGCGCTGGAGGCCAAGGGCCTGCTCAAGTCCATTAATGGCCAGATTGCAGTCGGCTGGCTGATCGTCGAAGACCTCGTGATGGTGCTGGTACTGGTGCTCTTGCCGGCGCTGGCGGGCGTCCTCGGCGCAACAGGGTCGGCAGCGGAAAGCGCCGTCTCCGCAACACAAGTCTGGAGCGCCGTCGGCATCACGCTGGCCAAGGTCACCGCCTTCATCGTTTTGATGCTGGTCGTCGGCCGGCGCGTATTGCCCAAGTTGTTGTGGTGGGTCGCCCGCAGCGGCTCGCAGGAACTCTTTACGCTCAGCGTGGTGGCCATCGCCGTCGGCGTGGCGTTTGGCGCGGCGACCTTATTCGACGTATCGTTCGCGCTGGGGGCGTTCTTTGCCGGCATGATGATGCGCGAGTCGGAATTCAGCCATCGCGCCGCCGACGAGTCGCTGCCATTGCGCGACGCCTTTGCCGTGCTTTTCTTTGTCTCGGTCGGCATGCTTTTCGATCCTGCCGTGATCTGGAATGAACCGCTCAAGTTGCTGTCCGTCGTGGCCATCATCATGGTCGGCAAGACGATTGCGGCGGTCGCCCTGGTGCTGGCCTTTCGCTACCCCTTCAACACGGCATTGACCGTTGGCGCCAGCCTGGCGCAAATCGGCGAATTCTCGTTCATCCTGGCCGGACTCGGCGTCTCCCTCGGCCTGCTGCCAGCCGAAGGCCAAAGCCTGGTGCTGGCCGGCGCGCTGATTTCCATCGCCGCAAATGCGGCCGTTTTCGCGGCCATCGAGCCCATGCGGCAATGGCTGCTGAATCGTTCGGCACTGGCGCGGCGCCTGGAGCAGCGCGACGATCCGCTGGCGGCACTGCCCATGTCGACAGACGATGCGTTGTTGCGCGGGCAAGTGGTGCTGGTGGGATACGGGCGCGTCGGCAAGCGCATCGCCCGGGAGCTTGCCGAGCAAGACATTCCCTGCGTGGTCGTGGAACAGAACCGCCAGGCAGTGGACGCCCTGCGCAAGGAGGGTCTGGCGGCCGTGAGCGGCGACGCGGCCGAGGCGGCGGTGCTGATCCAGGCGCACATCGCCCAGGCGGCCATGCTGGTGATTGCCATCCCGGACACGGTCAATGTCCGCGCGATGATCGACACGGCAAAAACCCTCAACCCGGCAATTGCCGTGGTGCTACGCAGCCGCAACGAGGAAGAGGCTGAATTGCTGCGCAAGGAAAACCTGGGTACGGTCTTCCTCAGCGAGCAGGAGTTGGCGCGCGGCATGACATCGCATATCGTGGCGCGATTCCGCGGATAGCATCAAGCCATCTGGCCAAGCGTCTTGCGAAAACGCGACAGCGACAGCGAGAACAGCACGCCGCCGATCAGCAGCAAGGCCAAGAATGGCTTCCAGACGACATCCAGGCCGGCGCCACGATACAGGATGGCCTGCCCCAGTTCGGTGAAGTGGGTGGTGGGCGCCAGCGACATCAGATACTGGACATATTCCGGCATGCTCTCGCGCGGCGTGACGCCGCCCGACAGCATTTGCAGCGGCATCATCGTCAGCACCATCAGCAGGCCGAACTGCGGCATGCTGCGCGCCAGGGTCGCCATGAAGATGCCCATCGACGTGGTGGCGAACAGGTGCAGCGTGGCGCCGACGAAAAACAGCCACAGCGAGCCCTCGACCGGCACCTGCAATATTCCCTGGATTACGCCGTTGAGCGAGATGGCGGCAGCCACCAGCACCACCAGCGCCATCGCCCAGATTTTGGCCAGCATGATCTCGGTCGGCGTGACCGGCATCACCAGCAAATGCTCCACCGTGCCGTGCTCGCGCTCGCGGATGAGTGCCGCGCCGGTCAGGATGATGGACAGCATGGTGATGTTGCTGACCAGTTCCATGAGCGAGCCGAACCACGCCGGCGTGAGCGCCGGATTAAAGCGCATGCGCAAGGCCAACTCCACCGGCGCGGCGGCCGAGCTGCGGTAGCGCTGCGCGAATTCGTTGACCTCTCCCATGACGATCTGCTGCACATAACCGTTGCCGGCAAATGCCTGGCTCATGCGGGTAGCGTCGATATTGAGTTGCAGCGCCGGGGCGCGCCCGGCCAGCACGTCGCGCTGGAAGTCGGGCGGGATGACCAGCACCAGCGTATAGGCGCCGGCATCCAGCGCCGGGTCCACCTCGGCATTGGTGATGCGCACGGGAGGATTGAATACCGGCGGGTAAAATGCGCTGAAGATGCGCGCCGACAGCGCCGAACCATCCTCGTCAACAATCGCGATCGGCGCGCGGTGCATGGTCTCCGGCATGGCAGTGCCGGCGGTGTAGATACCCACGGTAAACGTATAAATGATCAGCACCAGCATCATGGGATCGCGCCGCAGGCTCCAGAGCTCCTTGATGCCGAGGCGGTAAATATTGGCAAGGTGGCGCAGCATGTCATTTCTCCTGTTTTTTCAAGAGCAGGATTGCCGCACCGATAATGACCGGCGCCGCAATCAGCAAGGGCCAGAACGATGCGTGCAGGTCGCCAAAGCCGAGCGCCTTGCTGAATACGCCACGGCTGATGATGAACATGTGGCTGGCTGGATAAATTTCGCCTATCCAGCGCCCTGCCCCCTCCAGGGAAGACACCGGGTTAATGAGGCCGGCAAATTGCACCGCGGGAATCAGCGTGCCCACCATGGCGAAAAACATGGCGGCGATCTGGCTGCGCGTCATGGTGGAAGCCAGCAAGCCCATGCCGGTAGAACTGAAGCTGAACAGCAGTGCCGCCAGCGCCAGCGTAGCGAAGCTGCCGGTCATGGGCACACCGAAGACCGTGACGGCCAGCAGGCTCATCATGACGAAATTCACCATCGCCAGGGCGACATAGGGCAGCTGCTTGCCCAGCAAAAATTCGGTGCGCGTGACCGGCGTGACGTAGAGGTTGATGATGGAACCCATTTCCTTTTCACGCACGACGGCCAGCGCAGTCAGCATGGCCGGCAGCATGAGCAACAGCAGCGGTATCACCGCCGGCACCATGGCGGGCAGGCTCTTGACGTCGGGGTTGTAACGGTAGCGCGTTTCGACGCTGGCGATGCCGGAAAAGGCCATGCCGGTGCGTTCCTGCACCTGCTGCGCCAGCCATTGCTGGTGCATGCCCTGCACATAGCCGCTCACGGTTTCGGCGCGCTGCGGCATGGCGCCGTCGATCCAGGCGCCAATCTGCACCGGCGTGCCGCGGGCGACGTCACGGGCGAAACCGGGCGGAATCTCGATGGCCAGCGACAGCTCGCCGCTGCGCATGCGGCGGTCGAGTTCGGCATAATCGGCAATCGGCGGCCGCTCGATGAAGTAGCGGGAGCCGTCCAGGTTGAGCGCGTAGTTGCGGCTCAGCTGGGTCTGGTCGCGGTCCAGCACGGCATAGCGCAGGTTCTCCACATCCATGCTGATGCCGTAGCCCATGACAAACATCAGCAGCAGCGAGCCGCCCAGCGCCAGCGTCGCCCGCACCGGGTCGCGTCGCAGCTCGAGCGCCTCGCGCCACAGATAACTGTAGATGCGGGCCAGGCTTTTACCAAGACGCGATGCGCGCATGGGTGCCGGAATTCCTTTTTTTTCAGGCGCGTCCGCCGGCGCACTCGTCTGCGCGGACGCGTCGTCCTTGCCGACAGCCTCCAGCAGATAATCGATGAAGGCATCCTCCAGCGTCGCCTTGCCGCGCCTGGCCACCAGCGCTGCGGGCGGATCACTGTCCAACACCTTACCGGTATGCATCATCGACATGCGGTCGCAGCGCTCGGCTTCGTTCATGAAGTGGGTCGAAATGAAGATCGTCACTTTGTCGCGACGCGCCAGTTCGATCATCAGACGCCAGAAATTGTCGCGCGCAATGGGATCGACCCCGGAAGTCGGCTCGTCGAGGATCAGCAGTTCAGGCTTGTGCACCATTGCCACGGCCAGCGACAGTCGCTGCCGTATGCCCAGCGGCAGCTTGTCAGGCAGCATGTCCTCGACTTCCTGCAGGCCGAAGCGCGCCACCATCTCGGCCACCCGCGCCGGCACGTCGGCTTCGGGCACATGAAACAGCCGCGCATGCAAGACCAGGTTCTGCCGCACCGACAGCTCGCCGTAAAGAGAAAAAGATTGCGACATGTAACCGACGCGGCGGCGCGTAGCCATGTCGTGCGGGTCCACCTCCTGGCCGAACAGCATGGCGCGGCCTTCGCTGGCAGGCAGCAAGCCGGTCAGCATCTTCATCGTGGTCGACTTGCCGCAGCCGTTGGAGCCGAGAAAACCGAAGATCTCGCCGCGACGGATACGAAAGCTGACATGGTCGACCGCGACAAAGTCGCCAAAGCGCATGGTCAGGTCGCGCGCTTCGATGGCGATTTCGGCATTTTCACCCACCTGCAGCGGCGGAATTTCAACAGCACGATGGCCGCGCCGCTTCTCCTCGGGCAGCAAGGCGATGAAGGCGGCCTCCAGGCTGGTGCTGGCCGTGCGCGACAACAGGTCCTGCGGCGTGCCGGTCGCCAGCACCCGGCCCTCATCCATCGCCACCAGCCAGTCGAAGCGCTGCGCTTCATCCATGTAGGCGGTGGCCACCATCACGCTCATGCCTGGGCGGCTGCCGCGGATGCGCGCGATCAGGTCCCAGAACTGCGCGCGCGCCAGCGGATCGACACCGGTGGTCGGCTCGTCCAGGATCAGGAGATCGGGATCATGGATGAGCGCGCAGCACAGCCCGAGTTTTTGCTTCATGCCGCCGGAGAGCTTGCCGACGGGGCGATCCAGAAAGGGATGCAGCCCGGTGCTGCGCGTGAGCGCGTCGATGCGGCGGCGGCGCTCGCCGGCGTCATGTCCGAACAGACGCGCGAAGAACTGCAGGTTTTCTTCGATCGACAGTGTCGGATACAGGTTCTTGCCCAGGCCTTGCGGCATGTAGGCAATGCGCGGGCAGACGGCGTCGCGGTGGCGCTGGCTGGCCATGTCGCCGCCTAGCGTCTGCAGGCTGCCTTGCTGGAGTGCGCGGGCGCCGGCGACCAGCGCCAGCAGGCTGGACTTGCCGACACCGTCAGGACCGATCAGGCCGACCATGCATCCTGCCGGCACATCCAGGGTGACGTCTTCCAGCGCCGTGGTTTTGCCGTAACGCAGGTCAACGCCTTGCAACCGGACAGCCGGCGGCAAGGTGCCGGCAACGGTCACGGCGCAGCCTTCAGCGCAAGGGAAGCCGGCCAGGCCGCTTGCGGATCGGTCTTGATCCAGGCCACACCCGGCAGGCCGGTCTTGACCTGCTGCAGATGCTTGCGCAGCAGCTCGCGGTCTATCCTGGCCTTGACACGGAACATCAGCTTCTGGCGTTCACTGGCAGTCTCGACCGTCTTGGGCGTGAATTGCGCAGTGCTGGCGACAAAGGAAACCCTGGCCGGTATCACGAACTGGGGTGCGGCATCCAGAACAATGCGTACCTCGCTGCCCAGCGCCACCCTGCCGGCGACAGTCTCCGGCAAGAAAAAGGTCATGTAGACGTCGGACAAATCCACCAGGTTGAGCACCTTGCCGCCGCCACCCAGAACTTCGCCAGGTTGCGCCACGCGATATTGCACGCGGCCGTCGCGCGGCGCCTTGAGCACGCTGTCGGCAAGTTCGGTGTCGATGCGCGCGGTGGTCGCCTCGGCGGCCTTGACGCTGGCCAGGGCCCCGGTGACCTGGGTGCGCGCAGCCGTGATGGCGGCCTGCGCGGCATTTACCTGCGCCTTCGCCGCTGTCAGCGCAGCTTGCACGCCGCGTTCGCGGGCGCGGTCGTCGTCCAGTTCCTGCCGGGATGACGCGCCTTCCCTGGCCAGCGTTTCGGAACGTGCCAGGCGACGCTGGGCAGCGTCCAGTTCGCTTTCACGCTGTGCTACCAGTGCCAGCACGGCCTCGCGGTCACTCTCGCGCAGCGCCACCTGGGCTTGTGCGCCGGCCACCGCCTGCAGCGCCTGCTGCTGGCGCGCTACCGCTTCGTCGCGCTGGGCCTGCAGGCTTTCCACCTGCATGTGCGCCAGCGGCTGACCGGCCTTGACGAACTCGCCCTCGGCGACAAGGATATCCGTCACCCGTCCGGCCAGTTTGGTGGCAACGTCGACTTCCGTGGCTTCAATGCGGCCATTGCCACTTGCAAAACCTGCCCCCGGCCCCTGCTGGCGCAACGGCCCCCAGACAAGAAATGCCCCGACGGCTGCAAGCGACAGCACGGCAACGATTGGCCAGGTCTTGTTGAATGATTTCATTTAGAGATTCCTGATGCAGCCATGCTACGCAAGAAACGGTCCTGCCGTCGTTCCAGAAATGCCGGCAGGACTGTCATTGACAAGCCAGATTATCGTCGTATTATCAAAGATTGTATAAAGGAATGCCAGCGCTGCATCGCGCCCAGTTGCCTTGCAAGAATTTATCAGCACCAACCTGAGGAGAAATGCATGACAGCCATGATGAAAGCGGCGGTGTTTGTTGAGCCTGGACGCATCGAACTGGCTGACAAGCCGATTCCCGATGTCGGCCCGAACGATGCCTTGATACGGATCACGACCACAACGATTTGCGGCACCGACGTGCATATCCTCAAAGGCGAGTACCCTGTGGCAAAGGGACTGACGATCGGCCACGAACCGGTTGGCGTGATTGAAAAACTCGGCAGTGCCGTGCAAGGCTACAAGGAAGGCCAGCGTGTCATCGCCGGTGCCATTTGTCCCAGCTTCAATTCCTATGCCGCCCAGGATGGCGTGCCGTCGCAGGACGGCAGCTACCTCATCCCGAGCGGCCGCTGCGGCTGTCATGGCTACAAGGCCACTGCCGGCTGGCGCTTCGGCAACATGATCGATGGCACCCAGGCCGAATACGTGCTGGTGCCGGATGCACAGGCCAATCTTGCCCCGGTTCCGGACGGGCTGACCGACGAGCAGGTGCTCATGTGCCCGGACATCATGTCCACCGGCTTCAAGGGGGCTGAAAACGCCAACATCCGGATCGGCGATACCGTGGTGATATTCGCGCAAGGACCGATCGGCCTGTGCGCGACTGCCGGCGCGCGATTGCTTGGTGCCACCACCATCATCACCGTCGATGGCAACGATCATCGTCTCGGCATTTCCAAGGCCATGGGCGCGGATATCACGCTGAACTTCAAGAATTGCGATGTGGTCGACGAGATCATGAAACTGACCGGCGGGCGCGGCGTCGACTCGTCCATCGAGGCGCTCGGCACCCAAGCCACCTTCGAAGCGGCGCTGCGCGTGCTGAAACCGGGCGGCACCTTGTCCAGCCTCGGGGTGTATTCCAGTGACCTGAAGATTCCGCTGTCGGCTTTCGCCGCTGGCCTGGGGGACCACAAAATCAACACGGCCCTCTGCCCGGGCGGCAAGGAACGCATGCGCCGTCTGCTCAACGTGGTGGAGTCGGGGCGCGTCGACCTCGGTATCCTGGTGACACACCATTACAAGCTGGATGACATCGTGGCCGCCTATGACCTGTTTTCGCACCAGCGCGATGGCGTGCTAAAGGTGGCGATCAAGCCGGAGTAAACAGGCAGCCTTCCGGACCTCTGGCCAGCGCGCCGGCCAGCCCGCGCGGCATAGACAAATAACTTCATGCGCGAGAAAGCGGCCGCAGCAAATAAATTGCCCGGCCGTTTTTTTTGCCGATATAATTTGTATGTCATTAATTTGTATATCATCTAATTTCACAACCGGATTTCCAGGTCACACTTTCCATGACGCCCTCCGTCGAACAGATTCGCAAGTCTTTGATCCCCCTGGCGGCACATACCGCCCGACAATGGCGCCGCGTCATCGACCGCCAGCTGGAGCCGCTCGGGCTTACGGAGGCAACCTGGCTTGCGCTGGTGCATCTTGCGCGCGCCCCGGAACCGATGCGCCAGAAGGATCTGGCAGCGTCGCTGACGCTGGACAGCTCCTCGGTGGTGCGCCTGCTCGATGCCCTGCAGTCGGCTGGCTTCATCGAACGGCAGGAAAACGCCGACCGGCGCGCCAAGACCATCCACCTGACCGCGCGCGGCCGGGCCATCGTTGAACAGGTCGAAGAGGTGGCCAGCGACGCGCGCAAGCGCCTGCTCGGCGGCATGCCAGTAGCGGATATGGAAACAACGTTTCGGGTCCTGAATCAGATTTCCGGGACATTGGCGCACGCACTGGAGCAGCCGCTATAACGATGCAAACGCCCTCTCTGCGGTCCACGCCTCCCATCTGGTTGCTGGTGCTCATCACCATCAGCGGCACCATGGCAATGCACATGTTCGTGCCCGCGCTGCCCTACGCGGCGAGCGATCTGGGCGCAAGCATCGGCGCCATGCAGATGACCATCAGCCTGTACATCATCGGCCTGGCGCTCGGCCAGCTGATTTACGGCCCGCTGTCGGATACGTTTGGCCGGCGGCCGATGCTGATGACCGGACTCGCGCTCTATACGATGGCAGGCCTGGCAGCCGCGCTGGCACCCGGGCTGCACGTGCTGGTGACGGCGCGCCTGGTCCAGGCCCTGGGCGGTTGCGCCGGGCTCGCGCTGGGGCGCGCCATCGTGCGCGACACGGCCCAGCCGGAAAAGGCCGTGCGGCAATTGGCGCTATTAAACCTAATGATGATGATCGGACCGGGGCTGGCACCGATGCTTGGTGGCGCCATCGCGTCCACACTGGGTTGGCGCGCAGTCTTTTGGGCATTGGCGGCAATCGGTTCCATCACGCTCGTCTTCACTTTGCGGCTACTGCCGGAAACCGGCCGCCCTCGAGGCACATTCAGCGCGGGCAGACTCATCCTGGACTACAGGAGTTTGCTCGGGTCGCCCAAATTTCTCGGTTTTGCACTTGGCGGCGGCTGCACAACGACGTCGATCTACGCATTTATCGCGACTGCGCCATTTATCTTCACCATGCAGTTGCACCGGCCTGTGCACGAAGTCGGCATTTATCTCGGCATCCTGATGTTCGGCATGGCGCTGGGCAACGCAATCACAGGCCAGCTGATTCGCAGGGTCTCGATAGAGCGTTTGCTGGTGAGCGGCAACGCGCTGAGCATTTTCGGCGCCGCGGCCCTGCTGGCGACGATATTGCTCGGGCACTTGAGTGTCGGCGCCGTGCTATGCCTGATGTTCCTGTTCACCTGCGGCGCCGGCATATCCAGCCCGGCGGCATTGAGCAAGTCGCTCGGCGTCGAGCCCACGCTGGTGGGGTCGGCCGCAGGCCTGTACGGTTTTACGCAGATGGCGGTGGGTGCGGCATGCACCTCGTTTGCCGCCCTCGGCGACCAGCCGGCGCTGACGGCGGCCACCGTGCTGACCGTGGCCGTCGTGCTGGGGCAAATCGGATTCTGGATCGCACTGGGCCGCGAACGTGCGGTGCACGTCGGCAGCACTGGCGCCCCTTGAGTCCGCCGCACCCCGCGCAGGCACCATTATCAGATGCCGAGCTTCGCCCCGAATCCGAGCAATGTCGCCACGCCCAGCGCCGCAAAGATCGCCGCGGCGATCGAGTGCACCAGCTTCATGGGAATCTTGGCGGCCAGCTTGTCGCCGGCGAATACTGCCGGCACGTCGGCGATCAGCATGCCCAGGGTCGTGCCGATCACCACCATCAGCGGCGTAGCGTAATGCGCGGCCATCGCCACCGTGGCGATCTGCGTCTTGTCGCCCATCTCCGCCAGGAAGAAGGTAATGAGCGTTGCGCCGAACACGCCGAAACGCCTGGCCACCTGGGTTTCCTCTTCCTCGATCTTGTCGGGTATCAGGGTCCAGATGGCCATGGCAATGAAGGACACGCCAAGCACCCAGCGCAGGATTTCCGGACTGATGCTGGAAGTGATCCAGGCACCGAGCGCGCCTGCCAGGCCATGATTGACGATGGTCGCGCACAGGATGCCGGCGATGATGGGCAGGGGTTTCTTGAAACGGGCGGCGAGCAGGAAGGCGAGCAGTTGGGTCTTGTCGCCGATTTCAGCAAGGGCGACCACACCGGTGGAGACGAGCAGAGATTCCATTATTGATTCCAGAGCCGGGCGTTGGACGAATGACCACAGCGCCTCCCCGGCATCTCCGGAAGCGATATGGTCAAAGGTCTTGCCAAGCTGCGGAACCGCTTATGCCATGACCTGTGGGTCAAGTATGTTGACATAAGCCTCTTCTGGCGAAGAGCGGCTACTCCCCAATGACGGCGCAATGATACCGCATTGCAGCCCGGCAGTCGAGAACAGGGCAAGGCAGTGGCCGGACAAGACGGCTACAATTCATCTCTTCTGCAAACCGGGGATGCCATGTCATTCGACTCTCTCATCAAAAAATTGGGCGTGCATCCGGACATACTCAAACTGGGGCTGGTGAGCTTCCTGACGGATCTCAGCTCGGAAATCATTTTCTCGGTCTTTGCCGTGTTCTTCACCACGGTCGCCGGGGCATCGGCGGCCCTGCTGGGCCTGATCGAAGGAATCGCGGACTTGTCCGCCTCGTCGCTGAATTACCTGTCTGGCTGGCTGTCGGACCGCACCGGCAAGCGCAAGGTGTTTGCCCTGGCAGGATACGGTTTCTCGACACTGGCCAAAATCATACTGGTGCTCACCAGTTCGATTACAGGCCTCGGCATCTTTCGCGTGATCGAACGCCTGGGCAAGAGCTTTCGCGGCCCGCCCCGTGACGCATGGCTTGCCGCCGTCGCCGACAAAGGCACCCGGGGCTACGCCTTCGGCGTGCACAAGGCGCTGGACAAATCCGGCGCCGTGCTCGGGCCGCTGGCGGCGTACGGCTTGCTTGCCTGGCTGGGCGAAGGGATCCGGACTTACCAGATTCTTTTCGCTATCGCACTCGTGCCGGCCCTGCTTGCCGTCGTCGTCTTGAGTCGCATCAAGGATCAACCAGCCATGCCACACCAGCGGGCAAACATGTTCGAAACCTGGCACATGCTCAACCCGCAATTCAAGCGTTACCTCGCCACCTCCGCCATCTTTTCTCTGGCTTACTTCAGTTTCAGCTTCCTGCTGTTGCGCGCCCATAGCGTCGGCTTTGCGGTCAAGGAGATCGTGTTGCTGTACGCATTGTTCAATGTAGCGTTTGTCGTGGCGGCCCCAATGATCGGCAAGCTTGGCGACCGCTTTGGCCGGGCACGGATGATCGTGCTGGGGTATCTGACCTATCTGGCAATGAGCCTGGGGTTCGCGTTTGCGAGCACGAAATATCAGGTGGTCGCCCTGTTCGTGGTGTTTGGTGTGTTTTACGCCATCGATGAAGCCCAGAGCAAGGCGTTTATTGTCGATCTTGAGCCGAACCGGCGCGCTTCCGCGATCGGCCTCTACAATTTCATCACCGGCCTGATTTACCTGCCCGCATCACTGATTGCCGGCGCTTTGTGGGTGGTACAGCCGGCGAGCGCCTTCCTGCTCGCTGCGTTGCTGGCACTCGCCGCAGTGGCGGCATTTCTATACCTGCGGCCAGACCAGCAGCGCGGCGCATCGCACAATTGAATCTGGCCGATGACAGCGCAATCCGCCAGACAGGCTGATTCAAGAGTCGATGCTCATGCGGCGTGCTTATGCGTCGATCTCGCAGCGCGCATCCACGGCGGTGCCGCGCGCGACCATGCCGAGCTTGTCCAGCAGGGCGCGGTCGGCATCGATTTCCGGGTTGCCCGTGGTGAGCAGCTTTTCGCCGTAAAAGATCGAGTTGGCACCCGCCACGAAACACAATGCCTGCACCGCTTCACCCATCTGCCGGCGGCCCGCCGACAGCCGCACCCGCGCCTTGGGCATGGTGATGCGCGCGACCGCCACGGTGCGCACGAATTCCAGCGGGTCCAGCGCCTCGGTGCCATACAGGGGCGTGCCTTCCACCTGCACCAGGTTATTCACCGGCACCGATTCCGGATACGGATCCATGTTGGCCAGCTGGGCGATCAGGCCGGCGCGCTGCAGGCGCGATTCGCCCATGCCGACGATGCCTCCGCTGCAGACCTTGATGCCGGCGCCGCGCACCCGTCCCAGCGTGTCGAGGCGATCCTGGTATTCGCGGGTGGAGATGACGTCGCCATAGAATTCCGGCGCGGTGTCGAGGTTGTGGTTGTAGTAATCGAGACCTGCGGCGCGCAGGCGCTCGGCCTGGCCCTGCCCCAGCATGCCCAGCGTGACGCAGGTTTCCAGACCCAGGGCTTTCACCTCGCGCACCATCTCTTCGACCTTCTCGAGGTCGCGATCCTTCGGCTCGCGCCAGGCCGCGCCCATGCAGAAGCGGTTGGCGCCGTGCGCCTTGGCCTCACGCGCGGCTTGCAGCACGGTGTCGAGCGGCAGGATCTTCTCGGCGACCACGCCGGTGTCGTAGCGCGCCGCCTGCGGGCAGTAGCCGCAATCTTCCGAGCATCCCCCGGTCTTGATCGACAGCAGCGTAGCCAGCTCGACCTCAGTCGGATTGAAATGTTCGCGATGCACCTGCTGGGCGCGGTACAGCAATTCGGTGAAGGGCAGCTCGAACAGCGCGGCGATGGCTTCCACCGGCCACTTGTCGGCGACGATGGGCGCAACCGGCGCCTGGGCAGGATGGAATACGAGAGTTTGTGACGACATGGTCAAATCCTTTAAAACGACAGCCCTACGGGCGGACATCCGGCGCCGCAATCGCAGACACCCCCTGCTCTGCTGCAGCCTTTTCCTGCGCGACAAGCGCGCGCTTGAAGCCCTCGCGACTGCGCAGGCGTTCCCAGTAAGCCAGCACCGCCGGGGTGAAGCGCGGCTTCAAGCCCAGGTGCTCGGCAAGCAGCAACGCATAGCCCACCGAAACGTCGGCGGCCGTGAAGCGGTCGGCGACGAGATAGTCATGCTGCAAGAGCAGCGGCTCCAGGCTGCGCAAGCGCGCCAGGAACCATTTGGCGTAGTCTTCGGCGACTTGCGGCAGGCGCCGGCCTTCCGGCTCGAAATGGGCGTAGCGCAACACCAGGGTTTGCGGGAAAGTCAGGGTGGCTTCGCCGAAATGCAGATAATTCAGGTAGGCGCCGTAGCCAGCCTCGTGCGGCGCGACATTCAGCGGCGTATTGCCTGCGCGCGCAGCCAGGTACTGGCACATTGCCGCCGATTCGGTCATGCGCACTTCGCCGTCGAACAAGGCCGGCACGGTGCCCAGCGGGTTGACCTCCAGGTAGGCGCGGTCCAGCACGCGCGGCGGGAAGGGCAGCATTTTCAGCACATATGGCAAGCCCAGTTCCTCCAGCATCCACAAGGGACGGAAGGAACGGGCGCTCATGCAATGGTACAAGGTAATCATGCGGCACAGCTCCGGGGCTTAGTTGCGCTTGGCCAGCAAGGCGCGCGAGACATTCGAATTCGGCGCGCGACCCAGAACCGAACTGATCCAGCCGGCGCAATCGACCAGGGCGTCGAGATTGACGCCGGTCTGCACGCCCAGGCCGTCGAACAGATAGACCAGGTCTTCGGTCGCCACATTGCCGGTCGCCCCCTTGGCGTAGGGACAGCCGCCCAGGCCGGCGATCGAACTGTCGAAGGCGCGCACGCCAAACTCGTAGGAAGCGTATACATTCGCCACGGCCATGCCGTAGGTATCATGGTAATGCCCAGCCAGCCGGCCCACCGGCACCACCCTGGCGACGGCTTCGAGCATGCGCAACACCGATGCCGGCGTGCCGGTGCCGATGGTATCGCCCAGCGACACTTCGTAGCTACCCAGTTCCATCAGGCGCGCCGCGACTTGCGCAACTTTCTCCGGTGCGATTGGGCCGTCGTAGGGGCAGGCGACTACGCACGAGATATAGCCACGCACCCGGATGCCCTGCTGTCTGGCGGCCTCGAACACCGGCACGAAGCGATCGAGCGATTCGGCGATCGAGCAATTGATGTTCTTTTGCGAAAATCCTTCCGAAGCGGCTGCGAACACTGCCACCTCCTTCGCGCCGGCAGCCACCGCAGCCTCGAAGCCCTTCATGTTGGGCGTCAGCACCGAATAATTAACGTCGAGATAGCTGGCCGAAGCAGGCAGGCCAGCCATGATTTCGGCGTGATCCGCCATCTGCGGCACCCACTTTGGCGAGACGAAGGAAGCCACCTCGATGTCGCGCAAGCCGGTTTTGGCGAGGCGCTCGATCAGCGCCAGCTTGGTGGCCGTGTCAACGATCTCTTTTTCATTTTGCAGCCCATCGCGCGGGCCGACCTCGACGATGCGCACTTGCTCGCTCATGGCGTCACCTCGAATTCGACCAGTTCGACGCCGTCGGCGACCTGGTCGCCGGGAACGTAGCAGAATGCCTTGAGAGTGCCATTGGCTGGCGCCGTGATGGTATGTTCCATTTTCATCGCTTCCATCACCAGCAGGGGCGTGCCCTTTTCCACCGTAGCGCCGGCATCGACCAGCAACGCAACGATCTTGCCCGGCATCGGCGAGCGCAGGCCGCCAGCGGCCTCATTGCCCTCGCCGCCGGTATGCAGGTTGTCCACACGCGACAGCGGATAAGCGCGTCCGTCAAGGAACACATGCCTGCGTTCGGCGGCAATCACCACCGCGGCATGCAGGCGACGCTCGCCGAGCTGGGCATGCAACTGGCCATTGGCTTCGAGGGCGCCGCGCGCAAATACGCGCTGCGCGCCGATCGACAATTCCCAGCCGCCGGCAACGCTGGCGACGCCGACGTCCTGGCGCGATTCGCCGTGACGCAACGCAATCGTGCGCTGGCTCTGGCCGTTCAGGCGCCAGCCGTCGAGCGTAATCCAGGGCGAACCGTGCTCGGCGGCTTGCGCGGTGGCGCCCGCCTCGTGCAGCAATTCGGCCAGGGCCGCCAGCAGCCAGGCTGTTTCCGGCACGGCGGCGGCAGCCGGGAACAGCGTCGCCTCCTCGCGCTCGATCAGTCCGGTATCGAGGTCGGCATTGGCGAACGACGGGCAAGTCGTCAGGCGCGTCAGGAATTCGATGTTGTTGGCAACACCGACCACCCGATACTGTGTCAGCGCCTTGCGCATGCGCGCCAGCGCCTGGTCGCGATCGTGCCCCCAGACGATCAGCTTGGCGATCATCGGGTCATAAAAAGGCGTAATCTCGTCGCCCTGCTCGACCCCGGTATCGATGCGCACGTGGTCCGACTCGGCCGGCGGCGCCAGGTGCAGCAGGCGTCCCGTCGAAGGCAGGAAGCCCTTATCCGGATCCTCCGCATAGATGCGCGCCTCGATGGCGTGGCCGTGAATGACCAGCTGCTCCTGCGCCAGCGGCAGCGGCTCGCCCGAGGCGACGCGCAACTGCCACTCGACCAGGTCGAGTCCGGTGATCATCTCGGTGACGGGATGCTCGACCTGCAGGCGGGTGTTCATCTCCATGAAATAGAAGCTGCCGTCCTGGTTGGCGATGAACTCCACCGTGCCGGCGCCGACGTAGCCGACCGCTTTCGCAGCGTCCACCGCGGCCTTGCCCATGGCGGCGCGGCGCTCCGGCGTCATGCCTGGGGCGGGGGCCTCTTCCAGCACCTTCTGGTGGCGCCGCTGCACCGAGCAGTCGCGCTCGAACAGATAGACGCAGCCGCCGTGCGTATCGCCAAACACCTGGATCTCGATGTGGCGCGGCTTGAGCACGTACTTCTCGACCAACACATGGTCGTCGCCGAAGGCATTGATCGCTTCGCGCTTGCACGAAGCCAGCGCCGCGGCAAAATCGGCCGCCGCATCGACGCGGCGCATGCCCTTGCCGCCGCCGCCGGCGGAAGCCTTGATCAGCACAGGATAGCCGATGCCCGCGGCCTGCTCGGCCAGGAACTCCGGTTCCTGGCGGTCGCCGTGGTAACCCGGAGTGAGCGGCACGCCGGCCTTTTCCATCAGTGCCTTGGCGGCCGATTTCGAGCCCATGGCGCGGATCGCCGAGGCCGGCGGCCCAATGAAGACCACGCCGGCGCGCTCGCACGCCTCGGCGAATTCCTCGTTTTCCGAGAGGAAGCCATAGCCGGGATGGATCGCCTGCGCGCCGGTTTGCCGGGCAGCTTCCAGGATGCGGTCGGCCTTGAGGTACGATTCGCGCACCTCGGGCCCGCCGATCAGCACGGCCTCGTCGGCCAGCCGCACGTGGCGGGCATTGGCGTCCGCCTCCGAATATACGGCGACAGTGGCAATACCCAGGCGGCGCGCGGTCTTGATGACGCGGCAGGCGATTTCGCCACGGTTTGCAATCAGTATTTTTGTAAACATGCTTAATTCCTTATCCATGCGGGTGTGCGTTTTTCGAGGAATGCCGTCAAGCCTTCGCGGGCTTCCGGCGTCGCCCGCAACTGCGCGATGCGCTGCGCGGTCTCGTCGATGAGTTCGGCGCTCAGCGGCCGGTTGGCGACGGCGCGAATCAGATCGGCGGAAGCGGCCTGCGCCAGCGGGCCGCCGGCCAGCAGGGCGGCGACGATGGCGCCGACCTGCTCGTCGAGCTGCTCGGGCGCGACCACTTCATGCGCCAGGCCGATTTCGCCGGCGCGCGCGGCGCCGATGCGCTCCGCAGTCTGGAAATAGCGGTAAGACTGACGCTCGCCGATGGCGCGCAGCACATACGGGCTGATCACCGCCGGCATGATGCCGAGCTTGACTTCGGAAGTGGCGAACGAGGCCTGGGTCGAAGCGACACAAATGTCGCAGGCAGCCGCCAGCCCCATGCCGCCGCCCATGGCAGCGCCATGCACGCGGGCAATCGTCGGCTTGGCGCATTCCGACAAGGTGCGGAACAGCTCCGCCAGCCGGCGCGCATCGGCCAGGTTGTCTTCCGTGCTGGCGCTGCCCTGGCGCTTCATCCAGTTCAGGTCGGCGCCGGCGGAAAAGCTCTTGCCGCGCCCTGCCAGTACAATGGCGCGCACGCTGGCATCGGCTCCGAGCGAAGCCAGCGCGGCAGTCATTTCGGCAATCTGGGTCTCGTCGAAGGCATTGTGCACGTCCGGACGGTTCATCCAGAGCCAGGCGACGCAAGCGTCGGCGGCGCCGTGGCGTTCGATTTGTAATGTCGTGAAATTCATGCTGTCCTCACATGCGGAAAACGCCGAAGCGGGTTGGCAGGATAGGCGCGTTCAGGGTCGCCGACAGCGACAACCCCAGAGTGCGGCGCGCCTGGGCAGGATCGATGATGCCATCGTCCCACAGGCGCGCGGTTGCGTAATAAGGATGGCCCTGCGCCTCGAACTGGTCGCGGATCGGCGCCTTGAAGGCCTCTTCCTGCTCGGGCGTCCAGATGCCGCCCTTGCCTTCGATGCCTTCGCGCCGGACAGTGGCCAGCACGCCGGCGGCCTGCTCGCCACCCATGACGCTGATACGCGAGTTGGGCCACATGTACATGAAGCGCGGGCTGTAGGAGCGGCCGCACATGCCGTAGTTGCCGGCGCCGAAGGAGCCGCCGATCACCATGGTGATCTTCGGCACCTGGGCGGTGGCCACTGCCGTCACCATCTTGGCGCCATGCTTGGCGATACCTTCGTTCTCGTACTTGCGGCCGACCATGAAGCCGGTGATGTTCTGCAGGAACAGCAGCGGCACGCCGCGCTGCGCGCACAGTTCGATGAAGTGCGCGCCCTTCATGGCCGATTCGCCGAACAGGATGCCGTTGTTGGCGACGATGCCTACCGGCATGCCGTACAGGTGCGCAAAACCGGTCACCAGCGTGGTGCCATAGCGTGCCTTGAATTCGTCGAAACGCGAACCATCCACGACGCGGGCGATGATTTCGCGCACGTCGAAAGGCTTGCGGGTGTCGGTCGGGATGATGCCGTAGATTTCCTCGGGCGCGTACAGCGGCTCCTCGACGGCCTCGAGCTTGACGTTGGGCGACTTGGTGCGGTTGAGGCTGGCGACGATGCGGCGCGCCAGAAACAGCGCATGACTGTCGTTTTCGGCCAGGTGATCGGCCACGCCGGAGATGCGGGTATGCGTATCGCCGCCGCCGAGGTCTTCCGCGCTGACGATCTCGCCGGTAGCGGCCTTCACCAGCGGCGGGCCACCCAGGAAGATGGTGCCCTGGTTCTTGACGATCACGGCTTCATCGCTCATCGCCGGCACATAGGCGCCGCCGGCGGTACACGATCCCATCACCACCGCGATCTGCGGAATGCCTTTGGCCGACATGTTGGCCTGGTTGTAGAAGATGCGGCCGAAATGGTCGCGATCCGGGAAGATTTCATCCTGCCTTGGCAAAAACGCACCGCCGGAATCGACCAGGTAAATGCACGGGAGATTATTCTGCTCGGCGATTTCCTGCGCCCGCAAATGCTTCTTGACGGTCATCGGATAATAGGTGCCGCCCTTGACTGTGGCGTCGTTGGCGATGATCAGGCACTCCTGCCCCTGCACTCGCCCGATGCCGGCGATCACGCCGGCGCTCGGCGCCTCGTTGTCGTACATGTCAAGCGCCGCCAGCTGGCCAATTTCAAGGAATGCCGTGCCGGGATCGATCAGATGGTCGATGCGGTCGCGCGGCAGCAGCTTGCCGCGCGCGAGATGCTTCTGGCGCGCGGCTTCGCTGCCGCCCTGCGTCACCTGGGCGGCCTTGGCGCGCAGGTCGCCCACCAGTTCGCCCATGCGCTGGGCATTGGCGCGGAATTCTTCCGAGCGGGGATTCAGTTGGGATTTGATGACTTGCATTTGGCGTCCTTGTTCGTTCGTATGTCGGGCGTGCTGGTTAGATCAGCGGTCGGCGAAGGAAGGCGCGCGCTTGGCCAGGAATGCCTGCATGCCTTCCTTCTGGTCTGCTGTCGCGAACGTCGCCTGGAACTGGCGACGCTCGAAACGGACGCCTTCCGAAAGCGTCGTTTCGTAGGCGGCATTGATCGATTCCTTGATCATCATGATCACGGGCTGCGAATAGCCGGCAATTTTCTGCGCGGTCGCCATTGCCTCGTCGAGCAACTGTGCAGCTGGCACGACGCGCGACACCAGGCCGGCGCGTTCGGCTTCCTGCGCATCCATCATGCGCCCGGTCAGGCACATGTCCATGGCCTTGGACTTGGATACCGCGCGCGGCAGGCGCTGGGTGCCGCCGGCGCCGGGAATGATGCCCAGCTTGATTTCCGGCTGCGCAAACATCGCCGTATCGGCCGCGATCACGATGTCGCAGGTCATCGCCAGTTCGCAGCCGCCGCCAAGGGCGTAGCCGGCCACCGCAGCGATGATCGGCTTGCGGATGGTGCGCAGCTTGTCCCAGTTGCGCGAGATGTAATCGCCCTTGTAGACATCCATATAGGAAAAATTCGCCATCATGGCGATATCCGCACCGGCGGCAAACGCCTTTTCGCTGCCGGCCACCACCATGCACTGGATTTCGTCATTGCTGTCAAATTGCTGGAGGGCGTGGCCGAGCTCGTCGACCAGGGCATCGCTCAGTGCATTCAGGACCTTGGGGCGATTGAGCGTGACGAGACCAACCCGGCCGCGGATTTCGACGATGATGTTTTCGTAGTGCATGATGTTTTCTTTCTTTTTTCTCTAATTTAGTATGATGATGTCACGCTGTTGTTTTCCTCCCCCATCCGGGGACAGCAAACAGTGGCCAGCAGACCATCACTTCCACAGTGCGCACTTCGATTCCGCCTTGGTGGTGAAGGCCTGTTCGGCGGGAACCCGCTCGACGATCTTCACGTAATCCCATGGATACCTGGATTCGGACTGCGCCTTCACCTGCATCAGGAACATGTCATACATGACGCGACCGTCGTCACGGATGGTGGCATTTTTCAGGTACATGTCATTGATTTTGGTTTTCTTCATTTGCGGCACGACCAGATCCGCATCATCCGAGCCCACCGCCTTGACGGCATTCAGATAATGCAGGGTGGCCGAATAGCCGGCAGCCTGGTTGCCCGTGGGCATTTTCTTCATGACTTCGAAATACCGGCGCGACCACTTGCGCGATTCCGGGTCCTGGTCCCAATACCAGTTGTCGCTCAGGTACATGCCCTGGGTGAGGTTCAGGCCGAGCGCATGGATGTCGGTGACGAACATCACCAGACCGGCCAGTTTCATCGACTTGTTCAGGCCGAAGTCATTGGCTGCCTTGATGGCATTGATGGTGTCAGCGGTGGCATTGGCCAAACCAAGGATCTGGGCCTTGGATGCCTGCGCCTGCATGATGAAGGAAGAAAAGTCCGAGGCGCCCAGGGGATGCTTGACCGAACCCAGTGTCGTGCCGCCGGCGGCCTTGACCACCCGGGTGGTATCCGCCTCCAGCGAATGACCGAAAGCATAATCGGCCGCCAGGAAGTACCACGACTTGCCGCCCTGTTTGACCACGGCGGAACCGGTGGCCTTGGCCATGGCGACGGTGTCGTAGCCATAGTGAATGGCATAGGGGTTGCAGTCTTCATTGGTCAGGCGCGCGGTGCCGGTGGCGATGACGATAAACAGCTTTTTCTTTTCACTGGCGACCTTGGAGATCGCCAGGTCGGCGGCGGAACTGGCGCCCGACATCAGGATGTCGACACCCTCGCGGTCGATCCATTCACGCGCCTTGGAAGCGGCGACATCGGCCTTGTTAAAGTGGTCGGCAAAAACGAGTTCGATTTTCTTGCCCTTGAGATTGCCGCCGAAATCGGCGATCGCCATCTTGATGGCTTCGACGTGGCCCTTGCCGGAAATATCCGAAAAAACCCCCGACATGTCGGTGATCAGCCCGATTCGGACCACATCGTCCGACACCTGCGCCGAGGCAGGCCCCCCCAGCACCATGGTCAGCGCAGCGGATGCGGCGATGGCGGCTTGCTTTGCTTTGAATAAAGTTTTCATACTGTCTCCAGAAGTTCCTACTTATATGGCCCGGCATCACGCGAATGCATTTACCTAAGCATCACTCAATATATGAACTATTTTTTTGTTAATCTGTTTTTTAACGTGATAATATCAGCATTAATTAATTAAGCAAGACTCAATTAAGTAATACTCAAAAATAATCGCCATGTCGAAATTGCTATCATTCCAGGAAAGACGGGCGACCTTGACGCCAAAATCGCAGAAGCGCGTCGACGAAGTGCTCAGTACGGCAAGGCAGGTGTTTTCCGAATTTGGCTATGAAAAATCGACGACGCTGGAAATCGCCCAGCGCCTGGGCGTCTCGGAAGCGACGGTGTTTACCTACTTCGGCAGCAAACGCGAGCTATGCATGCAAGTCGTCAGCGACTGGTATGGCGAAATCAGTATCGAGCTGGAAAAAGAAGTGCCGCTGATTCCCGGCACGCTCGCCAGGCTCGGCTATATCGTCAACAAGCATCTCAATACCCTGATCCGCGATGGCCAGGGCTTGTGCGCGCTGGTCCTGAGCGAAGGGCGCAGTTCCGACACCGGTTTCTCGGCGCTGCTGGCAGACCTGCAGCGCCGCTACACAGCGCCGCTGATGGAAGTCTTGTCCGCCGCGCAGACAGCGGGGGAGATACGCACCGATATGCCGCTGCGTCTGATGCGCAACATGATGTATGGCTCGATGGAACATATTCTATGGGAGTGCATCACCAATGGCCGCGTGCCGGACCTTGAAGCAACATCGCAGAAAGTCACCGAATTGCTGTGGAGCGCCTTCGCGCCGCCCGATCCTGATTTGAACGCGCTGCGCCAGCTGCAAACGGATGTCGCGGCGGCGCTGCGCCGCTTTGAAGCAAAAACAAATAATTAATCGACGATTGCCAGAATAGAAGGAGACAAAATGCTCAAGAGAGAAAATTCATTTGCCGAACTGGAGGCAAAATTTGCATGGGATATCCCCGAACGTTTCAATATCGGCGTGGCCGCATGCGACCGCTGGGCAGATGATTCCGGCCGGCGCGCGGTCATTTTCGAAGACAGGAATGGCGAGGTCACGACCTACACCTTTGACCAGCTCAAGACACTGTCGAACCAGCTGGCCAATCACTGGACCGGCAGCGGCATCAAACGTGGCGACCGCATCGGCATCTTCCTGCCGCAATGCGTGGAGACCGTGATCGCCCACATCGCCGCCTACAAGATCGGCGCCATCGCCCTACCGCTGTTTTACCTGTTCGGCCCCGACGCCCTGCACTTCCGGCTGGGAGACAGCGGTGCAGCGGCACTGGTAACGGATATCGAGGGCGCGCGCAAGATCGACGGCATCCGCGCCGAGCTGCCTGCGCTGCACGCCGTGTGCTGCATCGAGAAGCAGACGGAAAATTACCCGCAGGGCTGCCATTCCTTTTGGGACAGCCTCGCCGGCAAGTCGCCGCAATTCGTCCCGGTGGACACGCTGGCCGACGATCCGGCGGTGATCATCTACACCTCCGGCACCACCGGCAAGCCCAAGGGTGCGCTGCATGCGCATCGGGTTTTGCTGGGGCACCTGCCGGGTGTCGAGATTTCGCACGATTTCTTCCCGCAGGAAGGCGACCTGATGTGGACGCCGGCGGACTGGGCCTGGATCGGCGGCCTGCTCGACGTGCTGCTGCCGTCGCTCTATCATGGGGTGCCAGTGCTGGCGCGGCGCTTCGAAAAATTCGAGCCTGCGGCCGTATTCGCCCTGCTCGCCAAGCACAAGGTGCGCAACATCTTTTTTCCGCCCACCGCGCTGAAGATGCTGCGCGCCATCGCCGACCCCAGACAGGATTGGGATTTCGCACTGCGCTCAGTGGCCAGCGGCGGCGAATCACTGGGCGATGAACTGATCGCCTGGGGACAAAAGGCGCTGGGCGTGACCATCAATGAATTCTATGGCCAGACCGAATGCAACATCGTCGTCTCCGGCTGCGCCGTGCTGTACCCGCGCAAGTCAGGCACGATCGGCCGCGCCGTACCGGGCCACACCGTGGCCGTCGTGGATGAACGCGGCGTGCCGGTGGCGACTGGCGCCACCGGCAATATCGCCATCAAGTCGCCCGATCCGGTGATGTTCCTCGGTTACTGGAATAACCCGGGCGCGACCGCGGAAAAATTCGCCGGCGATTATCTGCTCACAGGCGACCTCGGCGAGATCGACGACGACGGCTACATCCGCTACGTCGGCCGCGATGACGATGTCATCACCAGCGCCGGCTACCGCATCGGCCCCGGACCGATCGAGGAATGCCTGCTCAAGCACCCGGCGGTGCAGATGGCGGCCGTCATCGGCAAGAAGGACCCGCAGCGCACCGAGATCGTCAAGGCATTCATCGTGCTGGCCAAGGGCTACGCCCCCTCGGATGCGCTGGTATCGGAAATCCAGGATCATGTGCGCCAGCACTTGGCCGCGCATGAATATCCGCGTGAAATCAGCTTCATGGATGCCTTGCCCGCCACCGTTACCGGCAAGATCATGCGCCGCAGCCTGCGCGACGCCGAAGCGGGTTAAACACCCAACACGAAGATGCGCTGCCCCGCTGGCAGCGCATTTTTCAACAATTGCGCATTTCCGAGACAGCCCTGGAATTTTCTTTTTTTTCAAGGACTTGCGGACTCGCCCACAGACTTGTCCACAAACTTAACAACAATTGCTGTGGGTAAGTTTTAATTCATGTCAAACTTGAAACCGCCGGAACGTTTGCCGCTCTAAGCAGCAGATCCGCAGCAAAAAGGCAGAGCGACAGGCTTGCCTTCCTGCACACCTGTTTTTAGTGGAAGAATCAATCATGGCGGCCATCACATACACCAAAGCAAGCTGGAAAGCCGAGGCGGATATCCAGCGTTTACCAAACGGCAAATATCAGGGGGTCGTGTTACTCATGCCGATGGACGTGACAGACAACGATGCCGATCCGCGCACGGTCAATGTCATGTCGGATACAGCCCAGGAAGCACTGGAGGAAGCCAAGGCACTGGCCCACCGCCTGCTCGGCGAAATGCACTGACGCCTGCGGTCGAAAAAAAACCACGCCAGCGGACTGGCGTGGTTTCGGCACATGCTCAAATGCGCGTGGATGGCGTGATTATTTGATCATCCAGCGCTGGTTGTCGCCACCAGCGATACTGCAGTTCCACTGATTCAGCTTGGCGCCATCGGCGGTGGAGGCCGCGACCACATCCAGGCACTTGCCGCTGACAACCGATTTCAGCTTGTTGTAGCCACCGGCTTCCGGCTGGAAGGTCCATTGCTGCTGGGTAGCACCTGCCTGGCAATCCATCTGCTGGACAACTGCGCCATCGGCGGTACTAGCGCCTTTCACATCCAGGCACTTGCCGTTGGTTTTGGACACGACCTGATAGCGCGCATTGCCGACATCCTTGAACAGCCATTGCTGGTTGGTGCCGCCATTGCAGGACCATTGCTGCATCTGCAAGCCATTGGTGGTCGACCAGCCAGCCACATCGACGCATTTGCCGGAATTTTTGGCGGTCAACGCCTGCGGTGCCGCTACCGGCAGCGCCCATTGCTGGCTGTCGCTGTTGGTGCAGGCTGCCTGCTCGATGATGGCGCCATCCACCGAAGAATAGCCGCGCACGTTCAGGCACTTGCCGCTGGCAACCGAGACCAGTTGCGAACGGCCGCTGGGCGACGTACGACGCGTCCACAATTGCTGCGCAGTGGCGCCACAGGCGTTCTGCACGATGGCCGCGCCATTCGCGGTCGAGCCTTTAGTATCAAGGCACTTGCCGCTGCTGCTTGCGACCAGCTGGTACTGGGCGCCACCCATGTCGCGCATCGCCCACTTCTGGTTAGCCTGGCCGTTGCAGGACCATTGCACGATGGCGCCGCCATCGGCGTTGGACCAGGCCGACACATCAAGACATTTGCCCGAGTTCATCGCGCTCACCGCAGTGTAGGCGGAAGTCGACACCGGCGTGCTGGAGGTACCTGTATTGGCAGGTGCCGTGGTGCTTGTGACACCGGCAGTCGTCGTGGTGACACTGGCTGTCGTCGCCGTAACGCCGGCAGTCGTGGTGGTGGTGGCCGCTTTGGTCGTGGTGGTCGTGGCCGCGGTCGTCGTCACAGTGCTGCCGCCTGTCGTCAGCGAAGGCGGCGGATTATTGCGGAGCTCGTCCATGCTGCTGCCGTAATTCGGATTCGGCACCAGCAGGGTCGCGGTGCGCCAGTCATTGGTGGCCAGCAGTGTGCGGCCGGTACCGATGCCCGGCGCATAACCCAGGCTCCAGGTCGCCTGACCATTGCCCGGCCAGTAATCGGCGCCGGCATTCACCACGTACTTCGCGCTGGCGCGATCGTCCGGCTTGCTGGTGTTATCGACCGCCAGGCGGAAATCCATCGAAACATACACCGCGCGCACATCCGTCGGATTGATGGTAATCGGATTGCCGTAGCCATGATAGAAACTCGGGTAAGCCGGCTTGACCGAAACACCGCCGGAAGACTCGTTGCGCACCGAGCCCGCGCCGGCATAGGAGAACGGATAGTTCCACATTTCAGAATATGGCGCCGCCTTGCTGTCGAGCTGTTTCCAGGTGCGGGTGGCCTGCGACAAAACATAGAAACGCAAATTAGCCACCTGCACGCGGGTATTGGTAGCGGCATTGCCCTGCCCTTCCTGGGTGGTGAACCAGGTCAGCACATCGTACGTCCAGGTCGGACGGTTGCCGGTCCACCAGCTGGGGATGGCATCGCCGCGCGGCGCAGCCATGACGATCGCAGGCTGGTATTGCCATTCATAGCGCGGGTCGATCGCCACAACTTCGCTCTTCAAGCTCATGCTGGAGATCACTTCATCGACCGTGAGCGCAAATGAAGAGAGTGCTGTCACGCCAAGCGTGCAACCGACGACGAATTTTGAAACGGCACGCTGCCTGGATTTTCCTGCAGTAATGACAGCATGAGGTGCATTTTTAAAACGGATACGTGAAGCTAGTTGAATCAAAATATTCTGCTCCTGGAAGGATCATCAGCATCGTTTACACAAGGTAAAAATCTGAAATGGTGCGTTATTGAAATGAATGGTTTTTTGTTATTTGCGCCGCAATAAATGGGCGTTTGTCATTCATCGTTTCCTGCTTGCAAGCCCCTTACAGACCTTGCCGTTTGGAATTAAGTTCCGCGCAGATATATTTTCCGACGTCAATTCCCGTAAAAATGCAGAAATGCATTGCAATCACGCAAAGAAAAGCGCCCGGAACAGGGCGCAGGAGCAAAAAGAATAATGAACAAAGAGGAAATTTCATGCTGAAAACAAAACGAGGCTGACTGCCCTTTTGCAAGAACAGCCAGCCTCGTGCGTGCCTGGACGCCGGCGCGGCGCCCCGTTACAAGCTTACAACTGTTTCAACAGTGCCCTGGCTTCGTCAGCCTTGGCGAAACCCTTGGCATTCGCCAGCAACTGTTCGATTTCCTTGCGGGCCTTGCTCTTGTCACCGGCCTTCACCAGCGCCTGTGCGTAGTGATAGCGGATCTCCGCCGACTCCGGCGCCAGGCCGCTGGCCTTTTGCAAGAGGGTCAAGCCGCGGGCGGTATCGCCTTTTTCGGCCAGCATCCATCCCATAGTGTCGAGCACGGCCGAATTTTCAGGCGCCAGCTTGTACGCTTGTTCGGCATATTGCATGGCGCGTACATCCTTTTCCTCGCCCAGCGCCCAGGCAAGGTTATTCAATGCCAGCACATTTTGCGGCTCCAGCTTGACCACCGCCTGCAATTGCTCGATGGCCGCCTTGTTTTGCCGGGTCTGCAACTTGTAATTCGCCAAATACAGGCGCACGCGGGTATCGGCGGGATTCGCCTTGACCCAATTCCCCAGGCGCGCCTCGGCGTCTGCAGTCTTGCCAGCCTGCAGCAGCGCCCCATGCAGTTTTATGGCTAACAAACCGCCAGGCTCAATGGCGGCAGCGCGTTCGTACGCGGCGATGGCTTGCGTCGACTTCTTCTGCGCCATCTGGATATCGCCTTCCAGCACATTGCCCGGCGCCTGTCCGGCTTTTTGTTTCTGCATCAGGCGCGCGATTGCCAGCGCATCCTCAAAACGTCCCTGTTCCACCGCGAGTCCGGCCTGCGTCAGTTGCGCGGGCAAGAAAGCGGGATCGAGTTGCTGCGTCTTTTTCAACGCAGATGTCGCGGCCACCGCGTCTTTCAACGCCAGGTGGGTGCGGGCGATGCGGTACTGCACTTGCGCCGATTCCGGCTGCAACACCGCCATCTTGTTCAAGCTATCCAGTGCAGCACGCAGGTCGCCGTTGGCCACCTGCGCGTCAGCCAGCACGCCAAGGAAGTTTGGATCGTCCGGATGCGTGCTTTGCAGCTTGGCCGCAAGCGCCAGCGACTTTTGCTTGTCGCCCAAACGCAAGTAATGTCCCACCAGCAGCGCAGCCGGTTGCGCTGCATCCGGATGCTCGCTGACAGCGCGCTCCAGCCAGGTCTGGACTTCTTCGTTGCTGCCTTGCGCCAGGCCCACGCTCGCCATTGCAAGCATGGCTTGCAGGTTTTTCTTGTCCTGCGCCAGCAGCGCGAGGTAACGCTTCCTGGCGGCCTCCGGCTGCTTGGCCTGCATATCGAGCTGGGCCAGATTCTGCACGGCAGCAAAATAGGTCGGCTGCAGCGTCACCGCTTTTTCAAAAGCTGGGCGGGCACTGGCGACGTCCTTGCGTCCCAGGTACACCGCGCCCTTGAGATTGTGAACGATAGGATTGTCCGGCTGCTCCTTTTCCAGCCTGAGCACAGCCGCCAGCGCCTTGTCATATTCTTTCTGCCGCAGATGCGTCATTACCAGCAAGATGCCGGGCTGCGCTGTCTTGACATCGAGGTTGGACGCCTTTTCCAGTTCGGCGATGGCGCGCGCGTTCTCGCCCAGCCCCAGCTGGCTCATGCCCAGCGCGGTATGCACCAGTGCCGTGTTCGGCGCCAGCGCATTGGCTTTTTCAAAGTACGCATTGGCCTTGCCAAAATCCTTGGCCTGCATGTGCGCCTCACCCGCCAGCATGAACAGGTGCGCATCCTTGGCATCGTCTTTCAATGCCGGCGCCAAGGTCGCGATCGCCTTTTGCGTCTGGCCGTTTTTCATCAACGCCGAGGCCAGCAACTTGCGCGCATACAGGTTGCCGGGATTCTGTTCCAGATATTTTTTCAAATGCTGTTCGGCCTGCTCGCTTGAGCCAAGGGCATATTGCACGGCGCCGGCCAACAGCACGCTGGGCATGTGCTCGGGCGCGACACGCAAGACCTGCTGCAGCGACTCCAGCGCGGCGGCATGTTTTTTCTGGCTGAAGTCGAGCAAGGCCTGGGTGTAGAACACCAGCAATCCGTTCGGATTGGTTTTTTTGGCGGCATCGATATCGGCCTGGGCTTCCTTGAACTTGCCGCTGCCGATCTCGACGTAGGCGCGGGCGATATGGGCAGCGGGATCGCCCGGCTTGATTTTCAAAACCTCGCCATACGCCGCCAGCGCTGCATCCACCTTGTCCTGGACGCGCTCCAGATCCCCCTTGAACAGCCATGACTCGACATCCTGCGGATTTTTGACAGTCGCCTGTTCGATCAACTGGTTGGCGCGGGCGATATCCTTTTGCGACAGCGCCAGCCTGGCCAGGCCGATCAATGCGTCAGGATGATCCGGCTTGGCCTGCAAGGCCATTTCCAGTGATTCGCGCGCCTGCTCGTTCTTGCCCAGCGCCAGATAGGCGCTGCCGCGCAGGCTGGCAATGACAGCATTGCCCTTGGGATCAACACTTTGCGTTTCATCCAGCGCCTTCTGGTATTGCCCCTGCATCAGCAAGGCCTTGCCCAACTCAGGCAGCGTCCTGGCTGCCTCGACGCCGAGGCTGACAGCCTTGCGAATTTCCTTTTCTGCCGAAGGGCCGTCGCCGGTCTTGAGATAGATCGTGCCGAGCAGGTACCTGGCGTCGCGATCGTCGGGATTCTTTTGCAAGGCGTTCTTCAACTGGATGATCGCCGCCTTGTGCTCACCCTTTGCCTCATACTGTTTTGCTTCGGCCAACAGTTTTTGCGCATCGCCTTTGCCGCATCCGGCCAGGCCGGCGCTCAGGGCAACGGCCAGCGCCACTGCCGTGAGGGACATGGGCTGTTTGATCTTCATCTTCGACATAATCTGCATACCCCGCCAATATTTTCATAAATGCAATAATCGTTTCCAAGATTACACCATTTTGCCAAGCTTTCCCATAGCAAAGTATGCCTTGGGAAATAGGACGGGAAACAGGAAGGAAAAGCGGCTTGCCAAAAAATCGAATGCGGCAGGTCAGTCGCCGCGCCGCTTGTGCAGCCACAGCGTTTTCAGCCGGCGTGCGCCGATGTGACGCACAGCGGCGAGCACGCCCCGCACGGTGCGCAAATTGAAGGCGATCATGCCCCAGCGTTCGCGGCGATGCGACATCCAGTCGCGCTTGTAGGCATCGTCGCCGGTCAGGTAATCGACTTCCCTGACCCGATCGACGTCGATCACGTGCTGCATCAGTCGCGCCGTCAGGATCGAGCCGATCGACAGTGGCGCAAAACGCTGGTCATAGGCGAGCTTGTAAATCGATGCCACGCCGTGGCTGACGATCCACAACTGGGCGGCAACCGGTGCGCCGTCGACATAGGCCACGCCCAGACGCAACCAGCCCTGTCGCGCGCACATCCGCACCAGGCCCGGAATGAATTCGGGATACGCCTCGGGCGACTTCCAGCTGGCGCGATAGACGTGCTCGAAAGCGGCAATGCCCTCTTCCGCCTGCGCCACGTCAGTCAGGATCGCGATGCGCACATCGTGCGCGGCGGCCAGCTGACGGGATTTGCGCGCCAGCGTATTTTTCAGCCGGGATGGCAGGGTCTCGGCATATTCGCGGTAACTGCGCCCAGCCACTTCCAGATACCAGTTGCCGAAGCAAAAATAGGTTTGCACCGCCATGCCGGCCTGGCGAAAGCCGGCGACGCACAACGCGAAGACAGGCGCGTCAAGCGCCATCGGCTGCAGATTGACCCTATCCCAGCCCGGCGCTTCACTGGCGATGGCTTGCGCCAGCCTGAAAAAATCCTGCGCTTCCGGCGCGACGCCACGCCCGACCACAGGCCCGAACAGGGAAGAATAAAAATTGGCGCAGGCAGCCAGTTCACGCGCTGCGGCCATTCCGCCCGGGGCTTGATGGTGCATCAACGGCAGCGCCAGGCGCACCGCGCCATCACCGGCCCCCGATTCGATACCATAGATGCGCAAGTGCTGGTCAGCCAGCGCAGTGGAATACAGGTTGGCAAACCAGGGCAAGCCAAAAAAAAATCCCGCCTCGTCCGCCGCATCGGCAAACAGCGCCATGTAAGCCGGCGGCAACGTATCAAAAGCGGAATGGACGGCGACCCTGTATGTCATGGCTACAGCCAGCGCGCCTTGCGGAAGCGGAAATACAGATAGCCGCACACCGTCGCCATCAACACCAGCGCAGTTGGATAACCGTATTTCCAGTTCAGTTCCGGCATCGCCTTGAAATTCATGCCCCAGATGCCGGCAAAGGCTGTGGCCACAGCGAAAATCGCCGCCCATGCCGCCAGGCGCTTGTTGACCACACTCTCTTCGATGGCCACCATCGACAGGTTGACCTGGATGGCGGTATTGATGGTGTCGCGAATGGCCTCGATCGAATTGTTGATACGGTACAGGTGGTCGTAGACGTCGCGGAAGTAATTCTGGGAATTGGCGAACAAGGGCGGCACCCGGCCGCCGAAGAGCTTGCCGACGGACTCCGTCAGCGGCGACACCACGTGCTTCAAGACCATGACCTTGCGCTTCAACTGGTACAGCCGCTCGATATTGGAACGTTCAGAAGCCTGATCGAACATGCGGTCCTCGATCTCCTCGAGTTCGCTCTCCAGCGCCTCGATCACCGGAAAGTAGCGATCGACCACCGCATCCATCAGCGCGTATACCACAAACGACGGGCCATGGCTGAGCAGGTGCGGCTCGCGTTCGCAACGCGCGCGCACGCCAAGGAAACTCTGCGGGCTGCGGTTGCGCACCGACAGCACATAATTTTCCCCGATAAAGATATCGACCTCGCCCACTTGCAGCACGCCATCAACCAGATCGACCGTCTTGACCACAACGAACAGCGAGGCGCCATACTCCTCGATCTTCGGGCTTTGATGTCCGTGATGCGCATCCTCCACCGCCAGCTCGTGCAAGCCGAACTCCTGCTGCATCACCTCCAGCTCGGCCGCTTCGGCATCCTTCAGCGCGACCCAGACGAAACAATCGCCGCGCGCAACGTAGTCGCTGATTTTCTCGACCGGGATATCGGCCAGTTTGCGACCTTCCTGGTAAGCCGCGCAATTGATCAGCATGGGTCCCCTTTCATATTTTTGCGATTATAGGGGCAAACCAGCGTGAATGGCTCAAGCTGCAGCCTGGTCCGGCCGTTGCGGCAGCGGACGCACCTGCAGCTGCCCCATGGCCAGCGCGCGTACCAGTATCTTGTACGTATCCACATCGAATGCAGGCCGTGCCGGCGATTCTTCGAGCAGCGACCATACGTCGGCTTCCGCATCGGCACTACCGAGGTAGCACCAGTTGTTCACCACATGCGCCTGTTGCCGCACGCCATCAGGTGCCGTCTCGACAAGCGCCACCGCACCCGGATACGGCCACATGGAAAGCTTCAGGCTGGCCAGCGCCGCCTCCAGACGCGCCCGATGCAGCACCAGCGGCTCCTTGCCGCAACAGGCGCCGCGGCAGCGCCGCAATTGCTGTGCAAAGCAAGGCTTGCCGGCCTGCGCGCCGTTCTCCAGCCCCAGCAGCGCCGGACACAACTGGTTGGCATCGGCGATTTCGCGCAGCACTGCCTCGGCCTTCTTGCGCGAACTGAACAAGCCATGCAAGCCTTGCGTCCGGCCGAAATCCGCCTCGCGCGCAAGCACCAGCGCCGGCGCCGCAGCAGCGTCGTCCTGTGGCGGCAACTGCCAGGCACACAATTGACGCTGGCGCCGCAGCGCGCGATTGTGTATCGGCTGCCGGTCCTTGATCAGTTGCGATTCCAGCAGCAGCGCGCCGATCTCGCCGGCGGTTTCGCGCCATTCCAGCCGATGGATCTGCTGCGACATGCGCATGTCCTGGAACAGCTTGTGGTCGCTGTTGAAATGCGACAGCACGCGCCGGCGCAAATGCACGCTCTTGCCCACATACAGCAGCGCATCGTTTTCGCCGTAAAACAGGTACACGCCCGGCGTATCCGGAATATCGTCGAGCATTTCCGGCGCCAGGTGGGTCGGCGTGCTGGGCCGCTGCAGCAGCTGCGCCAGCGCCTCGGCGAAAATATCGGGGGCGATCTCGCGTTCCAGCTTGCGCCAGAATTGCCACAGCAAATCGGCATCGGCCAGGGCCCGGTGCCGGCCCTGCGGCTGCAACTGATGACGCTGGATCAGGATATCCAGGTTATGTTTGGCTTCTTCGGGAAACAGCTTGCGCGACAGCTTGACGGTGCACAGCACCTCGGCGCGCAGGCTGTGACCGGCTGCCTTGAAGGCATTGCGCAGGAAACCATAATCAAACCGCGCATTGTGCGCAATGAACAAGCCTCCCTGCAGGCGCGCAAACAAATCCTCTGCCAGGTCGGCAAAGAGCGGCGCGGAATCGACCATGGCATCGGAAATGCCGGTCAGGTTCTGGATGAAGGGCGGAATCGGCGTTTGCGGATTGACCAGAGTCGACCAGTGCGAGACTTGTTCGCCCTGCACTTCGACGATGCCGATTTCGGTGATGCGATCGACCAGCGGATTGGCGCCAGTTGTTTCAAGATCGATAAAGATGAGTTTTTCGTGCTTCGCCATAAATGTGCCTGACAATTTCCTGCGGTAGTGTAACCACAAAAAGACTGTCCGGCAGGCGCGGGGTTCCATGCCCCAGATAAATAACCTCAATCCGGCCGCGTCATGCGCTCCGGCTGCACCCAGCGCTGGAACTCCTCTGCCGTCACAAAACCCAGCGCCAGCGCCGTCTCTTGCAGCGTGGTGCCGTCGCGGTGCGCTTTTTTGGCGATCTGCGCCGCGCGGTCGTAACCGATGTGCGGCGCCAGCGCCGTCACCAGCATCAGCGAGCGTTCCATCAATTCGGCGATGCGTCCCTGGTTGGCTTCAATGCCGCGCACGCAATGTTCCTCGAAACTCGTCATGCCATCGGCCAGCAGGCGCACGCTTTGCAAAAAATTATGCGCGATCATCGGCTTGAACACGTTCAGTTCGAAGTTGCCGCATGCGCCGCCGATGTTGATGGCGACATCGTTGCCGAACACCTGGCAGCACAGCATGGTCAGCGCCTCGGCCTGGGTCGGGTTGACCTTGCCCGGCATGATGGAGCTGCCAGGCTCGTTTTCCGGGATGGTGATTTCGCCCAGCCCCGAGCGCGGGCCAGATGCCAGCCAGCGCACGTCGTTGGCGATTTTCATCAGCGCGCCGGCCAGGGTTTTCAGGGCGCCGTGCGCAAACAGCAAGGCTTCGTGCCCGGCCAGCGCGGCGAACTTGTTGGGTGCGCTGGCGAAGGGCAACTGCAGGCGTAGCGAAAGTTCGGCGGCGACGCGGTCGCCGAAATCGGCGGGCGTATTCAGGCCGGTGCCGACCGCCGTGCCGCCTGCAGCCAGCGCATAAAGCGGCGGCAAGGCGGCAGCGATCGCCGCATCCGCAAGCGCCAGCTGGGCGACATAACCGGAGAATTCCTGGCCCAGGGTCAGCGGCGTGGCATCCTGCAAATGGGTGCGGCCAATCTTGACGATGGTGGCAAAGTCGGCCGCTTTGTGCTCCAGCGTGGCGCGCAATTGCCGCAGTGCCGGTTGCAGTGAACGGATGATCGCCACACAGGCCGCCACGTGCATGGCGGTCGGAAAAATATCGTTGGAGGATTGCCCGAGGTTGACGTCATCGTTGGGATGCACCAGCCGCTTTTCGCCACGTTCGCCGCCCAGCAATTCGGCGGCGCGGTTGGCCAGCACCTCGTTGACATTCATGTTGGTCTGGGTGCCGGAGCCGGTTTGCCAGACCGCGAGCGGGAACTCGTGCGCATGCTGACCGGCAATCACTTCGTCAGCCGCCTGGCGGATGGCGTCGGCCTTTGCCTGGTCGAGTCGTTGTAGATCAGCATTGACTTTGGCGCAGGCGCGCTTGACCTCGACCAGGGCGCGGATCAGTTCCGGCGGCATGCGCTCGCTGGAAATGTGGAAGTGTTCGAGGGAGCGCTGGGTCTGCGCGCCCCATAATTTATCGGCAGGGACGGCAATGGGGCCGAAAGTGTCGCGTTCGGTTCTGATATCGCTCATGGCATGCCCCCCATCTCTGAATAGCCATCATAATATACAGATCCGCGCACCGGCATTCGCGGTGTCTGCAAAAGCTTATTTTTCCTCGAATTCCACCGCGATTTTTTCGATACTTTCGCTCACCACTGTGATGCGCAGCTGCGCATTCACGGCTTTGCCGTTAATTTCACCTGGCTTGAATCTGGCAATTCTGAAACGCGCAGCAATGCGTTCGGCAAATGCACGCGCACTTTCCATCTCGATCGCAGGGATGACATCGACCACCGCGCCTGCGCCATCGACCAGCACCGTCAATTCCACCTTGCCGGTGACGTCACTGTCGTTAATCCCGGCTACATTCAGATCGATATCGGTAATCGGTACGGGCAGGCGGGTAAGACGGCCGGCAATCACGTAATCCCGATCAGAAACCGTCTCTGGACCGTGCCTGGCGAACGAGTCCGTTGCCTTGACTGCCATTGGCAATTCCGGGATTGCCCGCAGTTCAGTTACCGGGGACAGCGGATGCGGCGTTGCGCGCGCCAACATCTTCCCCTCCGGCACAAGGCGTACCGTCCAGACAACGGGTACTGGCGAGGAATCTGGCTTGCTGGCGGCCACACCGTACTCAGCGCTGCCTTTTTGCAAAAATAGCCAGAATGGTGCGAGATGAATGCAGAGTGATAAAAGTAAAAATCTAAGCGATGCGGCGTTCATGGCATGCGCGGCAGTTCCCCAATACGTCTGCGGATGTTATTGCACCGGCAGTCATGCTTACGGACAAATCCCGGTTGACGTTTTTGTGACATATGCCCGGCCGGTTGCGGTGATCGCAACCAAACGTTCCTGCGAACCTGCGCTGGGCGTTGCACGGCAGACTTTAAAGGAGGCCGGGGTTGCCCCAACCCCGCTCGGATCGAAATTGATACTGGTCACGCCACCTGGGCTGGTATCCGCGATCCGCAAGCCGCCGGCAACAGCCGCCTGCTGCCGAAGCACAAGCCAGTTTCCTCCGGCGCCATCGCAATCGATATTGTTCGTGGTTTTACATGTCACGATCCAGCCCTGCTCCCACCCACCGCTCGTACAAGCCGTGCCATTACTTGAAACGCACATCCACATCTGTTGATTGCGTTTGATTGCCTCGCTGCGTGCCAGCATGGCACTGGCGACAAGATTGTTTGCAGACGAACCAAGTCTGTTTCCCAGGACGACATTGAGAAGGGAGGGCGTAGCAACGCCGACCAGGATCGCCATGATGACGATGGTAATCATCAGTTCGATCAGGGTAAACCCGCGCGCCGCTGGCCGCCGATAGGAACGCATTGCCGTTGCCTCTCTCATTTCTGGATATACCAATAAACGCGTGCCTTGGGCGTGACCGGCGGATTCGGGGGGGTTGGAGTCCCCCCCTCCAATGGCGATTCAGGATTGCAGCCGATACAGAACGGCACGGTGGTACCATTGTCCAGCGTGACATTGCCTGCCACCGGCGATGGCGGCAAGCCGCCGCCTGCCACCGTCAGGTAACGTTCGCCGCCACGCGAGCTCTTTGCATTCTTGTATGAAATGTTATAGACCGATGCCGTGCCAAGATTGGACACGCACGATCCCTCTGCCGGCACCGTCGGGATGTGGGTGCTGAACGTCACGTTGTCGAATACAGTGATCGCCGAGGTCACCACTTGCTCGGTAGCACGCAAACCCAGGTACCAGCCTTTCTTGGTCGCCAGGGCAGAGACTGTCGGCGTGGCGCTGGTCGTGATCGGATACAGTGAATTTATGCAAATCACCGCCGCACCGCACTCACCGTTAGTCAGCTCATCGGCCAGCCAGTTGGCGTCCGTAGGCCGGTCATCGAACTTGAAAAAATGGTTGGCGACAGCGGCAGTGAAGGGATAGTAGCTGCTGTTGAGCGGCTTTTCACGGTCGCCGGAACCAAGCAGCAAGGTATACGTTCCGCTATCTTCAAGCACGTCCGGCGCAAACATGAATTTGCGGTTGGACGTGCATGCCGCCGTGGTGTCGCAGCCCAATGAGGCAATCTTGGTAATGGTCCAGGATGCCGGCGCTAGCGCGCCGATATTGATCCGATAAACATTCCCGCCCAGATCGACCGCATAGGCATGCTTGGCGGTGCCATCGATTTCCGGCACCACCACGATATCGGCCACCACACCGCGGTCGGTATTGAGCGTGTTGAGCCGCACGCCGGTATCGGCATCCAGCACATAAATCTTGTTGCCCTTGGTGGCACTACAAGTATTGACGTCGGCGTCTTCGCAATTATCATAGCCGCCGCCCATCAGGAGCAGGGGATTTGTGCTGCCATACTGCGAGGAATACAGGGTTTTGGGGGAAGACCAGGTCTGACCAATGCCATCAAAGCCAGTGGTGCAATCGGTATCGTTGCCTGCATTCGGGCAGCCTTTTTTCCATTTCAGCGTGATGTTGGCGGGATCCGCCACATCCACGTTGAAGGCGTACAGTGCCCGTCCGCCGCGCCGCATGGTGGCATAAATATAAGCACGGGAAGCGTCCTTGTATGCGGAAACCGGGCCGTCGATCGCGTACGGCTTGGGACCGGTGGTGATGGCAGTCGTGCCGGGATAGTAAAGTTCTATGGCGTTGTCGCGAATCCGCTTGATTTTGGAGTAAAACTCCGGCGGGATAAAGGCCCACAATTCCTGGCCCGGCGTGTAAGTGGTGCTGGTGCTGGCCGAGACGATATTGCCGGCGGTCGATGGTGCGACATTATCGCGGTTGCCATTGACCGCGCGCAGCACACCGTCATTGCCACCATAAAATACCACCACTTTTGGCACAAGTTCCGTCCCGAAATTGATCGCCACCGGGCGCGAGTGCACCACATCGCCGTGAATCGAGGGACGCTTGTTGGTTGCCAGATAAGGTGCCGCTGGTGCTGTTTTATCGATATTACCTTCCAAATCCGGGTTCAATCCTTTGGCCCAGTTGATCAGCGCATCGCGCTCTGTAGTACTGGCGGCGCCCAGCAGCGCCTGCGTGGCCGAGGTGCTATTGAAATCCAGCAGTTCCGTGCAGGAAGGAAAGGACGGATTACATGTCTTGACGCGACGCGAACTCATGTTGCGCGTCGCATAAGCCTGGGCGCCCTTGTCCACCACATTGCCGTCGGGATAATTGGAGGCATCCGCATTGGCGGGAGAAATACAGCCGCCGCTCGGACTGAACGCCCAGTACGTGTCTACCGTGTTGGGTGTCCAGAAACTGCGGGCGCACTCGGTGATAAAGCCGGTACCGCTATTGATCGCCGAACTGTTATCCGCATCCTGCAATTTCAGTACATTGTTGATAAGGCCCAGCTTGTACTGTTTCATGTTGCCGGCCCAGCGTGGCGCAACCGTTGCATCCGGCCGGAACATGCCGATATATACCTGGTTGCGATAAGTGCCCTGGGTATTGACGCTGACCGGCAAGCTGACAGCGGCAAACACGCTGTTGACGGACTGGATTTCAGAAAATATGTTGCTCAAGGCATCTGAAATTTCCTTACCGCTATTAACCGATGATTTCACATCAAAATATTTTCCGCTACTGACCGTGGCCATGCTCTTTAAAAGAGCGCTCCACCCCGGCCCCTGTCCAGTCGTGACTTTATCGACATCGACCGTATAAGTGGTCACCGCCAGGCTGGACGCTTTCAGATAACGCGCCCACTCATCGCCGACATTGTCTTGCGAGCCGCTGGGCGAAATCGGGATGGTGGTGGTGGTGCCGCCAGCGGCGGTCAGCGCCGCCTTGGCTGCCGAGGTATCGGACGTGTTGTCCTGGGCCGCGCCATTGCTGATATAAATGATGAAATTTTTCGCGCAACTGCCGGCAATCACCGGCGAGTTATAAAGTGCGCCGGCTTTCGATTCCAGGGCATTTTTATTCGGAGAATTATTCGGAATCGCATAAATGGCATTGTCTGCAGCGGTACCAGATGCATTGCCGGCATAATCGGTCTTGTTTTTATTGTTACCGGAAAAAGGGGCGAGCCCGGCAAAATAACGATAGGCATCCGCCATCGTGTTGCCCAGCTTGCCGCCATTCGACTTGTCGGAAAGAATGTCGAGGCTATCCAGAAATGCAATGTATTTCGCCTTGTTGGCGGTATTCAAATCGCGTACCGCCACACGCATGTAACCGCCGTCGGTGCCGCTATTGCCGCCTCCCGTCTCGGTAAACAGCATGAATCCCACCCGGAATTTCGCCGTGCCGTCGGCATTCACCGGCAGTGCATTGACCACCGCGCGCAGGGCTGCCCGCTCATTGGTGAAGGCGGTATTCCAGTTTGCCGTGTTATCCAGAATGAACATCACGTTGGGCAAGTCGTTCGGGTTGGGCGGCAAGCCGACAAACAGATCGGTATCTTCCGCAGATGCCGCGACATGAAATACCAGCAAGACGACTGCCAGCAAATTTTTAAGGAAATGGTTTTTCATGCGATTCTCCTGATGTCAGGGTGCTCAAGGGCATTCGGTGTTTTTTTGTGCATCGGTGCGCAATTGACGCACGGCGTTATGCACTTTCACCGATGCGCTGCTGACCACATCGGTGACAGTCGCCTCGATGTCCCACACGGTGTTCCAGAAACCGGTTGAGGACATGTTCGGTAGCGTAATACTGCTTTTGACCGGGCCACCGCCGACCGAAGCGCGGATGCAGACCGGCTTGGCAACGGTCACGACGTAATCGACGGTGCCGTCGTTGTTGAGGTCGACGTTGATTGTCTGGGTCGCGGTCGCGATGGTGAAAGCGGACCCCACCACCTGCTCGATTGCCTTGTTGGCCGCCGCTATTGCATCATTACGAAACTGCATGTTGCCTACCGATTTGAGGTTGGTGCTGCTCAGGGTAAAAGCGCTGATGACCATCAGCGTGATCACCGTCAGCATGACCAGACCCATGACCAGGGTGGCGCCACGCTGCAAATAAAGCGATGAAAATGACTTCATGGCGTCTCCCTTCTTCCGGAGATATTGTTCAGGCGTACCGTGGTGGAAAACACCTGGCGTTTGAATTTCTGGCAATTAGCCAGTGCAGCGCCGCTCAAAGCAACACCGGTGCTCGCATCGACGCAGGGGGGGAACTCAGTCGTGCGCGCCGAATCCAGATAGTATTTTTTTCCATCGGCATGACCGGGTGAAATATCCCGGCCGCGCGCCAGCACGAACAATTTGGCCGCCACCGTATGGGTCAATTGCTCCGCGGTACAGGGGGCAGCAGTAGTGCATCGTATGAAAGCGCCATCCGGGATGCCGTCGCCACGATTGGTGGGCGAGACAAGGTTGTCTTCATTCGCCCATTTGATTCTAGCCGTATAGCGATTCAGCGGATTTGCGTCGCTGATGATATCGATGCCGCTGTCGCTGACATTATCGATGCCGAGTTCAACCTTGAAACCTTCGATGCCCTCGATCAATGCCACCGCAGGCTGTTGGGTAACGGCACCCGAGGCTAGGTCGAGCTGGGAACGCACCAGCGTCGGAATGCCGTCGCCTGCGACATTGGCATAAGTGCGAACGTAGTAAATGCTGGAAATGAATTTCCGCTTGCCTGCCAGCGTGCTGCAGTCCCGTTTGGTCAGATTATGGCCGGCGGTGGCCAAAATATAGCCGACGCCGAACACGTACTTCGAGTCGCCGGTCGGCGCCGTCGCCCAGGCGCTGCTCAGTGTGGCGACCTTGGTGGCGCCGTTATAAGCACTGACCACGCCATATTGGGTAGCGCCCGGGCCGCTCACGATGCGGATGGTCATGCCATTGTAGGCACCGTCGATTGCGGACGCCGTTGCTGCCAGCTTGACGGTCGTTGTCGTACCTGACTGCGCATAGGCGCCGGACAAATCGGCCTCGCAAAATGTCGATTGGAAGTAGAGCTTGCCGGCGGTATTGTCGCAACCGCCGACGCCCGCCTCGCAGGTTTCGGCATGGCGCACCACCAGCACATCGGTATTGGCTTGCTTATCGGTCAGCAAGGCCGCGCAACCGGCAGGGATGGCCTCGTAGGTCTGGACCGGGATGCCGATCAGGTTGCCTTTGTGTTCGTCAGTCCAGCTTGCAACCGCCGCACAAGGGTCGGGAACCGATGTCGGCACGCTGCCGCCGGGCGTCGAAGTGAGGGCAGGCGTGATCGAATACGAACTCAGATCATCGAACTGCGGAACAAAGCCGCCCAAAAAACCTGCATGGACCAGATCGTCGTGCAGGATCTGCATGGCAAAGCGACCATTTTCGATCTGGCTATTGGTCCTCGCCATTTCCGCGTTCGAACGGGTAATATTAACGTACACGGCAATCAGCGCCAGCATGATGATCATGCCGATGGCGATGGAAATCATCAGTTCGACCAGGGTAAAACCGGATTGCAGTCCCTGTAAGGCAGCGCGGTAACGACTTGATGGTGGTCTAGGGTTCATGGCGGATCAAGTGAGAGTCGCAATTCGAACGATCGTGGTCAGAACGCGGCGGCAGAGGTCGTTGATGCACGATCCGGTTCCGGAGGCGCTGTCATAGCTGTCCTTTCCGCATGCGACGCTGGCCGGGGGTGCAGATACCGGCGTCATGCCCTGCCAGGCGACCGTCACCAGGTATTCGCCGCTGCCCAGACTTTCAACGCAGCCACGCCCGCCGATAAAGGCGCCAACGCGACTGGTCAGGGAAGCGACCGTTTTCGTCTCGCTGGCCCCCTGCAACGCATTGCACCACTCGCCAAGATCGCGATGCGCAGTAGTATCGACAGTGGCAGGACAGGTCATTCCCGTACCGAGGGTGTTTGCGGTGACATAGCTGGCGGCATCAGTACGGTTGCTGGCAATGCGGTTGGCCATGTCTTCCAGAAGAATCAGGCCTTGCGCACGCTGGTAGGCATCCATTTCGGAAATCTGCAGGCGCGACTGCAGCCCGACCAATCCCAGCAATCCAAAAGCCAGGATGACAATGGTGACGAGCACCTCGATCATCGAGGTGCCGCGCTGGAGAGGGAGAGTAGCAGGATTGCGCATGATTATTGCCATTTACCTGTTTTGACGCCATCCTGGTTCAGCGTCAGCTCGCCGTCATTTCTTTGCGAGCCGCCGGCCACCGGGGTGAAGGTAATAAGAAAACTCGGCGGTGTCGTCGCAGTCGCCGCAGTCGGCACTACGGTTGCGGTGTACTTTCCGGTAAGCGAGCTCGGCAAGCTGTAATTCAGTTGTAAAGCGCTGGCATAGGTACGGTTGGCCAGCAGATACTGTTGCTGACGATTTGCAATATCCATCATCTGCGTCTGCGCAGTCGCACGGTTGCTACGCACGACATACGATGAATAACTCGGTATGGCAATTGCCGCCAAAACACCGATGATGACGACTGTAATCAATAACTCAATCAGGGTAAATCCGCGCATTGCGTCGACTTCTCCCTGCAATCTGGCGCTAGTCTGGTTCATGAATTTTCTTTCCAATGATAAGCAGGCATTGTTTTTATTGAAACTCGAGCATCAACAGCGCGTTCTCCTGTAAAAACACCGGGACACGACTGACTTTCCTTAATTGTTAACCCAATGTAATAAATATTTGAAGCAATGTCATTATCCTCATTTATTGGCGGCAATATTTTCCCGACAAGCGGCGTGACAAGTGAAAATTTTGCTCAATTTAGTTGTTTTAATACAATAAGCCCCGATGAATCCGTTGCTTTTGGGTTCAGGCAGCCCCCGACAGGCACTTCCCTGCGCGTAGCATTTTCTCGAATTCCGCCGCTGGCACCGGCTTGCTGAAATAATATCCTTGCATGGCATCACAACCATGGTTGCGCAAGAATGCCAGTTGCTCGGCAGTTTCCACGCCTTCCGCAATCACCCGCAGACGCAGGCTATGCGCCAGCGAAACGATGGTGGCGACGATCGCCGCATCGTCGGGATCGATGCTGATATCCTGCACGAAGGACTGGTCGATTTTCAGCACATCGATCGGCAAGCGCTTCAGGTAAGACAGGCTGGAATAGCCGGTGCCGAAGTCATCCACCGAAATTTGCACGCCCAGCCCCGCCAGATCGCGCAAGATGCCGATGGCGCGTTCGACATCGTCCATGAGCATGCTCTCGGTCAGTTCAATTTCGAGGCAATGCGGCGCCAGCCCGCACTCCCGCAAGACAGCGGCGATTGAATCGACCAGGTCTTTCTGCGTGAACTGTCGCGCCGACAGGTTCACCGCCACGCGCAGCTCGCCCAGGCCGGCCTCCTGCCAGGATTTCAACTGCATGCAGGCGGTGCGGATGACCCAGGCGCCCATCGGTACGATCATGCCGGTTTCTTCTGCCAGGCCGATGAAGCGTGCCGGCGCCACCATGCCATAGGCCGGATGCTGCCAGCGGATCAGCGCCTCCATGCCGTGGATTTTGCCGGTATGCAGATCGACCTGCGGCTGGTAATGCAGCTCGAACTGCCGGCTTTCCAGCGCCAGGCGCAAATCGCCTTCGAGACGCAGACGCTCAAGCGCGCGCGCGTTCATGGCGGGCGTATAGAACTGATAATTGTTGCGGCCGGTTTCCTTGGCACGGTACATGGCGATGTCGGCATGCCGCATCAAGGTCTCAGCATCTTCGCCATCGCCCGGATACACCGCCATGCCCGCGCTGACGGTCATGAAAAATTCATGGTCCTGAATGACGTAGGGCCTGGCAACCGCATCCATGATTTTCTGGATGATGTGGATGACGGTATTTTCCGGGCTGGGCGCCGGCAGCACCAGCACGAATTCATCGGCTGCCAAACGTGCCACCGTATCGGTATCGCGCACGCAAGCCTGCAGGCGCTCGGCGACCTGCTTCAACAACTGGTCGCCAGCCGACAGGCCCAGCGTGTCGTTGATGAACTTGAAGCGGTCGAGATCGAGATGCACCACCCAGACCGGGTATTTGTAGCGCGAGGCGAACGCCAGCGCCTGGGCAAGACGGTCGCGCAGCAGGTTGCGGTTGGCCAGACCGGTGACGGTATCCTGGTTGGCGCGCATCTCCAGTTCGGCTTCGTAGCGCTTCATGTCCGTGATGTCGTACTGCGCCGCGACAAAATGCGTGACCTTGCCGTCGGCATCGCGCACCGGCGAGGTGTACAGGTCGTTCCAGAACATCGTGCCATCCTTGCGATAGCTGCGCATGACCGCATGACCCGGTCGCTGCTCGACGGTGGCAGCCTTGAATTCGGCAATCGCCGGCTGCCTGTTGTCGGTGCCCACCAGCAAGCGCATGCTGCGGCCGAGGACTTCCTGTTCCGTATAGCCGGTCATGTGCAGGAAGGCCGGATTGACGTATTCGATCGGATAATCGGGTGCTGCGGCGCTGGTGATGATGATGGCATTCGGACTGGCTTCGATGGCGCGGTTGCGTAACTCCAGGTCTTTTTCCAGGCGTTGGCGGGCGGCGATATCCTGGCGTAACAACTGGTTGGCCCAGTGCGCCTCATGGGTGCGCTCCTGTACCAGAAGGCGCACTCGCTGCTCGCGCGTCACCAGCGCATGAATATAGGCGGCGGCCAGCAGGCTGAACAAGATGCCGCCGACTAGCACGTAATACGCGCCGTATTGTCCGGCAACCGGCGACGGCAACGCGGGCGACACCACCATGTGCCATGATTTTCCAGCGACCAGGAAATCATGCGCGAAAGGCGCGATCTCCCGCGGCAATATCCAGCGTGACCAGTCCGCTTTTATCGCCTGTGCGGCCGGCGCGCTGCCCTTGCGAAAGGCAAGCTGCGCTTCATCCGCATGGCCGGCTGCATAAACAGAGATGTCAGGGCTGCCGGCATTCAGCAACGCGTCGCTGCCCAGCGCCTTTTCAATCAGGTTCCTGACACTGAATATCACGGCGACATCACCGATCCAGGCTGCCCGGCGCGCCTGCACATCGTTCAGTTGCGCTCCCTTGCGGTAGGCCGGAATCAATACCTCGAAACCGAGGCGGGCGCCGCCCTCCCCCTGCACCAGTTGCAGCAAGGCCGTGGCGGTAGGCTTGCCGGTATCCGCCGCCCACTGCATGCTCTCCAGCAGGTGCGCATGGGCGCTGACATCCAGTCCGAACGCAGCCTCATTTCCCTGCAACGGCTCCAGGTAGTCAACCACCATATAGCGCGCCTTGTCGCGGGCGCGAACCGGCTTCCCGGCCACCCACTCCGTCACCGCGAAGCCGGGAAACTGCCGGCGCATTTCAGCTTCATAAGCGCGCCGCGCGCCGGCATCAATTTTTCGATGGAAGTTAAAGGCCTGGATGTACGGATGGCGCTCCAGCAATGGCTGCGTAAATGCCCGGAATTGTTCCCGGCTGACTGTCTCGTTGACCACGAATAACTGATTGACGATCACTGCGGCAGTCACCGCTTCCGCCAGTACCTGCTCCAGGCGCATGACCCGGATAAGGGACTGCTGCCGGAAATCCGTCTCTTGCGCCTTGTGCTCCAGGTCGCGCAAGGTGATGAACAATAAAACGGCCACGACCAGTCCCAGCACAAGGCTGAGCCATGTGGACACCGGTACGGGTGCAATGCGTCGTTTTTGGGCGGCGGGCTCGGCCATGAGCATAAGCGGAATATCGTGCAACCATCGATGCAAAAAACCAGGGCATGGCCTTGCATTCAGCCAAGCATGTACCGCGCTAGGTTAGCTCAATTATTACAACAAGGAAAGCAAATCCACGATGGCAGGCGCAGGGGGCGCAGGGTGTGCGGGGAAGATCTCAGGAGCGCTGCTCAGGCTCCGGCAACAGACAGGCTTCAACGACGCGCAAGTCGTTGTCTTTGGCAAAATTCAAGACAAAGTGATAGGCCATCGGCTCGATCGTGCGCAGATCCTCACTGACGACAACCGACTTGATTCCTTCCAGCAAGGTAGGATGGACATAGCGGGAATAACGCAAGTGCGCATCCTGGTCGCCCGCCCGTCCCTCCTGGAAGCAGGACATCACGCCGCAGAGGCGCTCGGCCCAGTCGCTGGGACGAAAAGTCTTGCCATCGCTGGTAACGCCCTGGATAAAAAACTCACGTGCTTCTCTGGGTTTGTCGGCATTCTCAGCCATGCTGGCGGCTCTTCTGGTAGCAGATTCAGGTGACTACTCACCGCCGGAATCGACGGCAATATTTAACGCCAGCGAATTATAGCGCATGCTCGCACACAATGACACGACATTCCACAATATGAAAAATTAAAACTACCCGACCCAGAGTGCGATCGAGATCAGCAGCAACAGCAGCATCCACAACAAGAGCGCGCGCCAGACCAGGCCCACCGTGCTTTGCAGGGTGCGCGGCTGGGGTGCCTCGCCGGGCGGCCCCTCGGCCTCGATCGTCGCCGTATCCACCAGCGAGGCATCGACCGGTAACACGCTGGCGGCGCTCACGACTGGCGTGCCGAGGCGCACTCCGAGCGCACCGCCGCCGGCCGACAGGATGACCCCGGTTGCTTCGTCCGACCAGCGATGTGCGAAATTGCGCCACGCGTAGATGGCATCCTCGAAATTGCCGACAATGGCGAAGGCAATCGCCGTCAGGCGCGAGGGAATCCAGTCGATCCAGTAAAAAGCGCGCGTGGCGAAGTGGCCGAAGGCTTCGTTTTTCAGATGCTCCGGCTCGTTCCAGGCGCGCGCCAGATATTCGGCGACGCGATACATCACCGCAAATGCCGGACCGACCGGCAACAACAGCCAGAAAAACACGCCGAAAACGCTGCGATGGGTGGTCACCAGCGCCGTTTCCACTGCAATGCGTGACAATTCACTGCTGTCCAGGGTTGCTGTATCCTGCCCGGTCCACTCTGCCAGCAAGCTGCGCGCGGTTTCTTCATCGCCCGAGCTGAGCGCAATCTGAATCGCAGTGAAGTAATGGCTGTAATGGCGAAAGCCCAGGGTCAGATACGCAATCAGGGCCGTCCAGACAAATGCGGCAGGGAAGCCGATGCGGGCGCACAACCAGTACACCAGTGCGGTCGGCACCATCACGATTGCCATGGTAACGAACCATGCCACCTTGCCGTGCTGCACCTGGCCGGCGTTGAAGCGCGTCTCCATGCGATTGGCCAGGGTACGCAGGGCTGCGGCAACAGGATTGTCGGCGCGCAGCGGCTGGACTTGTTCAACCAGCAGGACAACGAGGATGGCAAAAAAAGTCATCAGGCAGCTTTCTTGTAAATTTGTGCATCCGATACGATAACGCAGCGCACGATCTTAATCAAACTCAGGCCCGCAGAAAATGGTATAGGTTGCGCAACATGGCTGCGGTTGCCCCCCAGATGAAATAGCGCTCATACGGCATGGCGTAAAAGCTGCGCCGGCCGGCGGTACCGGGAAAGTCCGCGCTGCGACGCTGGTGGTTGCTGCCATCCATCAGGAAATGCATGGGCACCTCGAAAATTTCCGCTACCTCGAAGGGCTCGGCGCGCAACTCAAACGGCGGCCGCACCAGCGACACCACCGGGGTGACGCGATAGCCGGTAACGGTCAGATACTCAGGCAAGGTGCCGATCACCTCGATGTGGCGACGATGCAAGCCGACCTCCTCCTCGGTTTCACGCAGGGCGGTATCGATTGCCGAGCGGTCATCAGCCTCGACGCGCCCGCCCGGCAGGCTGACCTGGCCGGCGTGGTCGTGCAAATGCGCGGTGCGCTGGGTCAGCAGCAATGTCGGGCCGGCTTCCCGCAGGATGATCGGCATCAGCACCGAGGCAGGGGTGGCGACAGCATTGCCTTCACGCACACGCGCATCTGCAGTAATTTCGGGCACCCACGCCGGTGGCACGGTGAAGCGCTGGCGCAGCCAGTCGGCGTCCAGGCGCTCGGCGGCAAGAGCGGCTTCACCGGCAATCGAATCGATCGCCACCTCGCGCGGGTCAAAAACAAGCTTGGACAAAACGGTTTCCTGTTCAATTACAACAGTCTCGATTCTAGAGGATGCTGCGAAATCGTGTTGACCAATACAAAAAGGGCACCCTGAGGTGCCCTTTTTGATGACGCTACCAGCCGGATTACTCCGCTGCGACTTTCGCAGACGAAGCACGGCGGTTCGGCAGTTTTTCCTTGATACGTGCCGACTTGCCCGAACGCTCACGCAGGTAGTACAGCTTGGCGCGACGGACATCACCGCGACGCTTGACTTCGATCGAAGCGATCAGCGGGGAGTACAGCTGGAAAGTACGCTCAACGCCTTCACCCGAAGAAATCTTGCGGACGATGAAGTTGGAGTTCAAACCACGGTTGCGACGCGAGATGACCACGCCTTCGTAAGCCTGGGCGCGCTTGCGCGTGCCTTCGACGACGTTGACGCTGACGATCACGGTATCGCCCGGGGCGAAATCGGGGATGTTCTTGCCGAGACGGGTAATCTCTTCTTGCTCGAGTTGCTGGATCAAGTCCATTTTTTGCTCCTGTAACCATCTTGCCGGCGCCGGGTAGCCTGGGCTACCACCAAATCCCGGTAGAGGATGGGGTTGAATATGCGGATGCGGACATCCGCGCTTTACTGCTACTACTAACTTCTAATCAGTTATATTCAGTTGGGGACAGAGTACCGCTTCGCTCAACTCTGTCCCGCAATCGATAACAAATATTTTTCATCTGCCTTCGTCAGCAAGCCGGCTGCGCGCGCCCTGGCGATCAGATCCGGGCGCTTGCGCACCGTCGCCGCCAGCGCCTGTTCGCGCCGCCACTTGACGATCTCGGCATGGTGGCCACCCATCAACACCGGCGGCACCGCCACGCCCTCGTACACTTCCGGACGCGTATAGTGCGGATAATCCAGCAAGCCGTTGACGAAACTGTCCTCGACTGCCGAAGCATCGTCGTGCAACACGCCTGGCAACTGGCGAATCACTGCATCCATCAGCGCCATCGCCGGCAATTCACCGCCTGACAGCACGAAATCGCCAAGACTGATTTCTTCATCGACGCAACGGTCCAGCAAACGCTGGTCCACCGCTTCGTAACGTCCGCACAAAAGCACCAGTCCCGGTTGTGCCGTCAGCTGCATGACGCGCTCATGCGTCAATTGCCGTCCTTGCGGCGACAGGTAAATTACCCGCGGCCCGGCACATCCCAACGCTTGCTGGCGCATCCTGGCGGCATCGATCGCCGCTTCCAGCGGCTTGGCCAGCATGACCATGCCGGGTCCGCCGCCATACGGACGATCATCCACGGTACGGTGATTGTCGCTGGTGAAATCGCGCGGATTCCACAACGACAAGCCGCATTTACCTTGCTCGAATGCGCGCCGGGTGATGCCCGACTGCGTGATGGCGGCGAACATTTCCGGGAACAGCGTGACGACATCAAATTGCATCCCGCACTCCCTTTTCACCTTCCATCCCGGCTACCGGGGCCTTAATAATCGCGGCCCCAGTCCACTATAATTTTCTTGCCTGCGAGATCCACCGTCTTGACGAATTGATCGACATAGGGAATCAACATTTCAGGCGCCGGCTTTTGCTCCGGTTCGACTGGTGGCGTCACCCGCAAAATCGGATGCGCGCCATTGTCCATCATGTCAAGCACCTGGCCGAGCGACTCGCCCTGGAGGTTTTCCACCGCCAGGCCGATCAGGTCGATCCAGTAAAATTCGCCATCAGCCAGCGCCGGGAAATACCGGCGCGAGATATGAACGGTGGCGCCCTTGAGCGCCTCGGCGGCATCGCGATCCGCCACGCCAACCAGGCGCGCGACAGTATCGCCGCCGTGCTGCTTTGCTTCCATTACATCGACATCACGCATCGCCGGCTTGTCGAGCCACCAGGTCTTCGCGTGCAACAGCGCGTCAGCATCCGCCGAATAAGGCCGGATCCTGACCCAGCCTTGCAGGCCATAGGCACCGGTGATATGACCCACCAGCACCAAATCGTCGGGGAGTGCAACCCCCGATGCGGTCTTGCCGATCAAAACGCCGGTCAAACCTTAAGCAGCGGCTTTCTTGCCGGCGTCACTAACCAGACGAGCCACGGTCGGCGACAATTGCGCGCCAACACCTTGCCAATAGGTCAGACGATCTTGCGCAATGCGGAGACCCTCTTCTTTATCGGAAGCGATCGGGTTGTAAAAACCGATACGCTCGATGAAGCGGCCGTCACGACGATTACGCGAATCGGTAGCAACGATGTTGAAGAATGGGCGCTTCTTGGCGCCACCACGGGATAAACGAATCACGACCATAATTATTTCCAAAAAGTGTACGTACGCGGAAAAAGCCATAGATTATAGCGAACTATGCCTTGACAAACAACTGCCTGACTGACAATGGCATTTTCGAGCGGCAATTTTACCAACGCCGCCCGGTGCAATGCCGTCGACACAGCTACAATGCCGTCTGGCAAGCTGGCCTCGCGCCGCATGCGGCGCAGCGCAGGCAGCTTTATCCCCATCCCCGAAAAAAATCATGTCAACTCCGCACAAGAACAAAACCTTCGCAACACTCCTGGCCATGCTCTTTGGCGGCATCGGGCTGCACCGCTTCTACCTGCATGGATTCGGCGACCGCTGGGGCTGGCTGCACCTGGCCACCCTGCCGCTCGCCGGCATCGCCACCGGCCTCTGGTCCGGGCACCCCCTGTTGCTGACCGCCGCCCCTCTGGTGGCGTCCATGCTGACCGGGATTATCGCCGCGCTAACTCTGGGACTGACCACCGATGAAAAATGGGACCAGGCCCACAACCCGCAATCCGGCAAGCAATCGCATTCGAGCGGCTGGCTGGCGGTGGTGCTGGTGCTCACCACAGGCATCGGCGCAATTGCCCTGATCGCCGTGATCGCCCGCACGCTGGACCTGTTGTTTACCGGCGGCGCCTACGGCTAAGCCTTGCCCCATTAACAGACGCCCGATTGGTGCGCACTGACGCCATTCGGGACGCCTGCGCCCCTTTCCTGCCATTTGCCCGCCGTTTTTCCCGCTTGCGGCATGTATTGCCGCGTGGCACAAAAAATGCTTTTTTGAAATAACCGCACATTCCGTGCACTTAAAAAGCAAGCCAACCGGGGGGTATCATGGCACGACGCTACACGCACGCGCTTTGCGCACTATTTGCTTTCTTTTTCACCTTCTGCCTGCCGGCAGCGGCGCAGCAAGCTTCCCAGGCGGGCCTGGCGGACGCCGCCAGCATCAGCGCCGGCGATACTGCCTGGCTACTCACCTCGACGGCACTGGTGTTGCTGATGACGATCCCCGGCCTGGCGCTGTTTTACGCCGGCATGGTACGCAAGAAAAATGTGCTGTGCACCATGGCGCACAGCTTTGCCGCCTGTTGCGTGGCGACCGTGCTGTGGGTGGTGATCGGCTACAGCCTGGCCTTCACCCCCGGCTCGCAATTCATCGGCGGACTGGATCGCTTCATGCTGGAAGGCCTGACCTACCTGAAGGAAGCCGGCAAGCTCAGCGTCCATCCGCTCGCACCGACAGTGCCGGAGAGCGTGTTCCTGATGTTCCAGATGACCTTCGCCATCATCACGCCGGCCCTGATCACCGGCGCCTTTGCCGAACGCATGAAGTTCTCCGCCCTGCTGCTGTTCATCGCCCTGTGGTCGGTGCTGGTGTACGCGCCGGTCGCCCATTGGGTATGGGAACCGGGCGGCTGGATGGCAGCGCGCGGCGTGCTTGACTTCGCCGGCGGCACGGTGGTGCACATCAATGCCGGCATCTCCGGCCTGGTGGCGGCGGTCGCGCTCGGCCAGCGCCAGGGCTTCGGCAAGGAGCCCATGCCACCGCACAACCTGGCCTTCACCGTGATCGGCGCCTCGCTCCTGTGGGTGGGCTGGTTCGGCTTCAATGCCGGCTCGGCAGGGGCGGCCGACGGCCGCGCCGGCATGGCCATGCTGGTCACGCAACTGGCAACCGCCTTGGCCGCACTGGCCTGGATGCTGGCGGAGTGGATCACCCGTGGCAAGCCTTCCGTGCTCGGCCTGGTGTCGGGCGCCGTCTCGGGCCTGGTGGCGATCACGCCGGCGTCCGGCTTTGTCGACGTCAAGGGCGCACTGGCCATCGGCGCCGTGGCCGGCCTGGCCTGCTTCTGGGGCGCCACCACCCTCAAGTCGATCCTGCGCTATGACGATTCGCTCGACGTGTTCGGCGTGCATGCCATCGGCGGCATCGTCGGCGCACTGCTGACCGGAATCTTCGCGGTCAAATCCATCGGCGGCGTGGAAGGCTATCTGGAAACCCAGCTGGTGGGCGTGTTCGTTACCGTCCTCTACTCCGGCGTGGTAACGGCACTGATCCTGTGGGTCATCAAGATGGCGGTCGGCCTGCGCGTGTCGCCCGAAGCAGAACGCGAAGGCCTGGATATTTCCCAGCATGGGGAGCAAATAGCATGAACGCGCACCAGGCGGTACGAATGGCGGAACTGGAAAACCAGGCATTTGCCCTGATGGGGCGTCTGCATGTGGCGTTGCGCCGGGAAACCGGCCGCATCACCGATGTCGAATACATGCGCATCGATCCGGGCTACTGCCGCTATTTGATCCAGCTGGCGCTGCAATCAAGCAATCCTGACGTGCAGAAAATCGGCGAGCGGCTGGATGCAATCTACTTCGGCGAAGCCGGGCTGTTCATGCTGGAGCCGCCCAGGCAGCCCCTGCTGACGCGCGTCATCATGCAGAAACCTGCACTCGACCTGCCCGCCCCGACCACGCCGCAAGCCGGATCAGCGCAACCGGAAGACAACCAGCATTATGTCGGCCGGCTACGCTGAGTTTCCGTCTCAGCACCGGTGCGTCCGGCCATGGGCCATTCCATTGGCGGCGCGCCTTCCTTGAAAAACTGGCTGATCTGCTGACGCAGCTCTGGCGTATCCTGATGCTGGTGCACCGCCACTGCGTGCTGCACGGCTGCCTCCAGCAACTCTTCCTCGCTATCGGCACTGATCGCCACGCTGCAGTGCGTATCGCTTGGAAATTCACGGCAATCCATATACTTACGGGACATTTTCATCTCCTTTGTCACCTCATGCAGCCTAGCCTCACACCGCAATGGTCCTGGTCTGAATTAATTGACACCCATCAATTTTCCACGCGCCTTTAGCATCCTTGTGCATCAGGTAAATCGCCACCCACACATGGCTGTCCAGATCGGTCAGGCGCACCACCTGATACACCTTGCCCAGCACGATTTGCGGTGCGGCATACAATGCCGTGCGATGCCGGTAGACGGGGTCATACTGCTCCTTGATCATCTTCAGGAAATTGTCCGGCGAACCAAGGCGGCTGCGCGTATCTTCCGTGGTCAGTGCGAAGGCGCCGACGGCATCGTCATTGGCCAGCGCCTCGATCTGCAGCTGCACAGCACTCTGAATTTCCGTTACCTCGATTTTGCCGAGACTGTCGCCATGCGCCCGCATCGACCAGCCGCAAATCACGACAAACATCATCACCACCACCGTCAGACGTTTCATGATTCGACCTCATGAAAGAGCACCCTTTCCAGTGTAGGTCAGGCGCAGCTGAAAAGGAGGCCAGCGGCGGCGGCCAGATTGATGTGGCGCAGAGAGCGGATACAAGGCCAAAAATGAACAAGGCAGCCCGCGGGCTGCCTTGTTTTTGCAGGCGTCGTCGGCCTGGCTGTCGGCCGAATTGCCGGCCTAGAACTGGTCTTCGCTCAAGGCCATCACGCTGCCGGCGCCTTCCACGATTTCCGTCCTGTAAGCTGCCGCCTGCGGCAGGATATGCTCGGCAAAAAAGCGCGCGGTGCCTATCTTGGCCTGGTAAAAACGCGCATCGCCCTGCCCTTCCTGGAGCCTGCGCGCAGCCGCCAGCGCCGCCCGTCCCATTTGCCAGCCACCCAGCACGATGCCGGCCAGTTTCAGGTAGGGCACGCTGCCGGCGAACACCGCCTTGATATCGGACTTGATATTGCCCGTCACATAGTTCACCACGACCTCCAGCGCATCGGCGCCGAGGGTGAGCTGACGGCCGATTGCCTGCAGGTCGGCCGCGCCCGATGCCGCCAGTTCCCCCGCCGTGGCGCGCACCTGCGCAACGATGCTTTTGGCAGTGGCGCCGCCATCGCGCACGGTCTTGCGGCCGATCAGGTCATTCGCCTGGATCGCTGTCGTGCCCTCATAAATCGGCAGGATGCGGGCATCGCGATAATACTGGGCGGCGCCGGTTTCCTCGATGAAGCCCATGCCGCCATGCACCTGCACGCCGGTGGAAGCCACGTCCACCGACAACTCGGTAGACCAGCCCTTGACGATGGGCACCATGTATTCGTAAAACGCTTCCTGCTCCTTGCGCACCTGCGCATCCGCATGATGCAGCGCCACGTCGTGCGCGGCCGCAGTCACGTATGCCAGCGCCCGCGCCGCTTCGGTCTGGGCGCGCATCGACATCAGCATGCGCCTGACATCGGGCTGGTGAATGATGGCAACCGGACCGGGCGAGCCGGTCAGGTCGCGCGACTGCACGCGATCCCTGGCATATTGCGCCGCGCTCTGGTAGGCGCGCTCGGCCACTGCAATGCCCTGCATGCCGACCGCAAAACGGGCCGCGTTCATCATGATGAACATGTATTCCAGGCCGCGGTTTTCTTCGCCGATCAGACTGCCGATGGCGCCGCCATGGTCGCCAAACTGCAATACCGCGGTCGGACTGGCCTTGATGCCCAGCTTGTGCTCGATGGAGACGCAATGCACATCGTTACGCGCACCCAGCGAACCATCGGCATTGACCAGGAATTTCGGCACGATGAACAGCGACATCCCCTTGACGCCTGCGGGCGCATTCGGCGTGCGCGCCAGAACCAGATGGACGATATTGCCGGCCATGTCATGCTCGCCATAGGTGATGAAGATCTTGGTGCCGTACAATTTATACGTGCCATCGCCCTGCGGCTCGGCGCGCGTGCGCACCAGCGCCAGATCCGAGCCGGACTGCGGCTCGGTCAGGTTCATGGTGCCGGTCCACTCGCCGGAAATCAGGCGGGCCAGATAGGTATCCTGCTGCTCCCTGCTGCCGGCGGTCATCAAAGCCTCGATTGCACCATCAGTCAGCATAGGGCAGAGCGCAAACGACACGTTGGCCGAGTTGAGCATTTCCATGCAGGGCGTGGCCACCAGCTTCGGCAAGCCCTGGCCGCCGAATTCGACGGGGTGCTGCACGCCCTGCCAGCCAGCCTCGGCATATGCCTTGAAAGCTTCCTTGAAACCCTTGCTGGTGGTGACATCACCATCCCGCCAGCTGCTCGGTTCGCGGTCGCCGATGACATTCAGGGGCGCCACCACTTCGCTGCAAAACCTGGCATTTTCATGCAAGACGGCATCGACCGTTTCCGGTGTCGCATCCTCGCAACCGGGCAAGGCATTGACCTCGTTCAATCCAGCCAGTTCATTCAGGACGAATTGCATGTCCTTCAGCGGTGCGGTGTAGCTCATGTCTGTCTCCCGTAGTAACTATTCAGCCAGGGAATTGCCCCCTGGCTGTTTGCTTTTTTACCTGCAGCGCGATCAGCCGAGTTCCTTGACCAGCTGCGGCACGACGTCGAACAGATCGCCGACGATGCCGTAATCGGCCACACTGAAGATCGGCGCTTCCGGGTCCTTGTTGATCGCCACGATCGTCTTCGAATCCTTCATGCCGGCCAGATGCTGGATCGCGCCGGAAATGCCTACCGCGATATACAGCTGGGGCGCCACGATCTTGCCGGTCTGCCCGACTTGCCAGTCGTTGGGCACATAGCCCGCGTCCACCGCGGCGCGCGAGGCGCCCATGGCGGCATTCAGGCGATCGGCCAGGGGTTCGAGGATCTTGAAGCTTTCGCCCGAGCCCATGCCGCGCCCGCCCGAGACGATCACCTTGGCGGCGGTCAGTTCCGGACGGTCGGATTTCGCCACTTCGCGCGACACGAACGCCGACTTGCCCGAGTCGGCCACAGCAGGAATGGTCTCGACGGCGGCATTGCCGCCTTCCGCCGCGGCATCGAAGCCGGTGGTGCGCACGGTGATCACCTTGACCGGATCGATCGATTGCACGGTGGCGATCGCATTGCCGGCGTAGATCGGCCGCTCGAAAGTGTCGGGCGCATCGACCCGGGTGATTTCCGAGATCTGCCCGACGTCCAGCCTGGCGGCCACGCGCGGGGCTATGTTCTTGCCATAGGCAGTGGCGGGGGCGAGGATGTGCGAATAATTCGCGGCCAGCGCCAGCGCCTGTTCCGCGACATTCTCGGCCAGGCCGTCGGCAAAGTACGCCGCATCGGCGACCAATACCTTGGCCACGCCAGCCAACTGCGCGGCAGCAGCGGCGGCGCCAGCGGCGTTGTGGCCGGCGATGAGGACGTGGACGTCACCGCCGCATTGGGCGGCGGCAGTCACGGTATGGGCAGTGCTGCTTTTGAGCGAAGCGTTGTCGTGTTCGGCAATGACAAGTGCAGTCATGATGTCTTCCTGTATCTGTTAGATGAATTATTGAATGACCTTGGCTTCGTTCTTCAGCTTGGCGACCAGCGTGGCCACGTCCGGCACGATGATGCCGGCGCTGCGCTTGGCCGGCTCGACCACTTTCAGGGTCTTCAGGCGCGGCGAAACATCCACGCCCAGATCGTCCGGTTTGACGATATCGAGCTGCTTTTTCTTGGCCTTCATGATGTTGGGCAGGGTCACGTAGCGCGGCTCGTTCAGGCGCAGGTCGGTGGTGACGATCGCCGGCAGGCTCAGCGACAGGGTTTCCAGGCCGCCGTCGACTTCGCGGGTGACCAGGGCCTTGTCGCCTTCGATCACCACCTTGGAGGCGAAGGTCGCCTGGCCCCAGCCCAGCAGGGCCGCCAGCATCTGGCCAGTCTGGTTGCAGTCGTCGTCGATGGCTTGCTTGCCGAGGATGATCAACTGCGGCTGTTCCTTGTCGGCCAGCGCCTTCAACAACTTCGCCACCGCCAGCGGCTGCAACTCGGCATCGGTCTCGACCAGGATGGCGCGGTCGGCGCCGATGGCCATGGCCGTGCGCAAGGTTTCCTGGCATTGCGCAACACCGCAGGAAACCGCCACCACTTCCGTGGCCTTGCCGGCTTCCTTGAGGCGCATGGCTTCCTCGACGGCGATTTCATCGAAGGGATTCATGCTCATCTTGACGTTGGCGAGCTCGACGCCCGAACCGTCGGACTTGACGCGCACCTTGACGTTGTAATCGACCACGCGCTTGACTGGAACCAGGACTTTCATAGCTTTGCCTTTAGACCTTTAGAGTAAATCGAATTAATGGGAAATGATCAGGCCGATTATAAGAGCTTCCCGCGCCGGATTCGATGCAGGAAATTTTTTAGCACGATCGTTCTTTTATTGACCGTAAGAATACGCACTTATTTCCGTTTAGGAAAGAGGCAAACTTGTATTTTTTAAGGGAAGTTGCGGAAGACTATCCGCAAGGAGGACTGGGCAGCGCGGCCTGAATGCCGCGCCGCTCGCTGTGCGTTGTTTTATGCAGAAGCGCGCTGCTTACTTGCGCTTCATGTAAAAGATGAATTCATTCTCTTGCGCGGATTGATCGAGCAAGAGGTTGCCGGTCTGGCGGGCGAATGCCTGGAAATCCCGCACCGACCCCGGATCCGTGGCCAGCACGCGCAAGACTTCCCCGCTGGCCATTTCCGCCAGGGCTTTTTTCGTCTTCAGGATAGGCAAAGGGCAATTCAACCCACGCGCATCCAATTCTTTATGGAATTCCATGCTCTACTTTCGCCAATGGCAGATGGTATGGCCGCGATTCTACCCCAAATAAATCCGTGCTGGTGCAATGCAACAAAGCACAACACAGGGAAATATTAGGCGCATATTCCACCCTACCTTTAGTTACAGGAAACTAGGTCGAAGGCCAATCGACAAACTCCGGCGAAAGACCACGCCCGCGCAGCCAGTCAGCGATGGCATACCCCGTGCCGGTGCGCCAGGCGCGCAGCTTTTCCGGCGCGATCAGGCGGTATTCGAGCAGTTCCTCGGAAAGGCGAACCTCGCCGCTGGCCTGCACATGGTAGGCAATGATCAGCTCGTTCTTGCGCATGAATTCATACACCCCGATCAAGGCAATGCTGTCGGCATCGAGGTTGGTTTCTTCCTTCAGCTCGCGCGCCACGCCCTGCTCCGGCGTTTCGTCACGCTCCATGAAACCGGTGATCAGGGCAAAGGTTTTTTCCGGCCAGGCGGCATTGCGGGCGAGCAGGATCTTGCCCTCGAACTCGACCAGCGCCGCCAGCACCGGCAAGGGATTATCCCAGTGCGTCCAGTGCCCGGTCGGGCAAGTCAGGCGCAGACGCTCGCCCAGCACCGCAGAGGCGAGCGGCGCGGCGCACCGCGGGCAATACTGGTAGCTGCCATTCGCGCCGTCCATCGCCGTCCCGCTATCGCTTACAGGCGCTCGCCGACCCAGGCGCCGACGCCCTGCAGGGCGTGCGGCAAGCCGCTCGGATCGGTGCCACCGGCCATCGCCATGTCCGGCTTGCCGCCGCCCTTGCCGCCGACTTGCTGGGCGACGAAATTGACCAGCTCGCCAGCCTTCACTTTGCCAATGACATCGGCAGTGACGCCGGCGGCCAGCTGCACCTTGCCGCCTTCGACCGCCGCCAGCACGATGACCGCGCTTTTCAGCTTGTCCTTCAGCTTGTCCATGGTGTCGCGCAGGGTCTTGGCATCGGCGCCTTCCAGCGTCGCCGCCAGCACCTTGATGCCCTTGACGTCGACTGCCTGCGCCAGCAACTCATCGCCCTGGGCCGAAGCCAGCTTGCCCTTGACTGCAGCCAGCTCCTTCTCCAGCGCCTTGACCTGCTCGAGCACGCCGCCGATGCGGGCGGACAGCTCGGCCGGGCTCGCCTTGAGCATGCCGGCGGCCTGGTTGACGTTGATCTCCAGCGACTGCACGTAGGCCAGGGCATTCTCGCCGGTGACCGCTTCGATACGGCGCACGCCGGCAGCAACGCCGCTCTCGCCGACGATCTTGAACAGGCCGATGTCGCCGGTGCGGGCAACGTGGGTGCCGCCGCACAGCTCGCGGCTGGAGCCGATGTCGAGCACGCGCACTTCATCGCCGTACTTCTCGCCGAACAGCATCATCGCGCCCGATTTCTGCGCATCGTCGATGGCCATCACGCGCGCCTGGGTGGCGGCGTTGGCGAGGATCTCGGCATTCACGATGGCTTCCACCTTGCGCACTTGTTCTGCGGTCAACGCGCCATTGTGGGCGAAGTCGAAGCGGGTGCGCTCGGCGTTGACCAGCGAACCCTTCTGCTGCACGTGCGCGCCCAGCACTTCGCGCAGGGCCTTGTGCATCAGGTGCGTGGCGCTGTGATTGCGGATGGTCCTGGCGCGCTGCTCGGCATTGACGCGGGCATTGATGACATCGCCCACCTTGATCACGCCTTCGGCGACGCGGCCGTGGTGACCAAAGACATCGGCCTGGATCTTGATCGTGTCTTCCACCAGGAAGCGCGCGGCGGCGTTGCGCAACTCGCCGGTGTCGCCGACCTGGCCGCCGCTCTCGGCATAGAAAGGCGTGTGGTCGAGCACCACCACGGCGTCGTCGCCGGAGTTGGCCTGGTACACGTGCGTGCCATCGACATAGATTGCGGTGACCTTGGCGCCTTCGTGCACCAGCTGCTCGTAGCCGTGGAAGGTAGTCGGGATACCGCTGTATTCGAGGCCGTGCGCCATCTTGAACTTGCCGGCCTCGCGCGCGCGCTGGCGCTGCTCGTCGAGCAACGCATGGAAGCGCGCTTCGTCCACCGTCACGCCGCGCTCGCGGCAGACGTCGGCGGTCAGGTCGACCGGGAAGCCATAGGTATCGTGCAGCTTGAAGGCTGTGTCGCCGTCGATCGCGGTGGCGCCGGACGCCAGCGCATTGTCCAGAATTTCCATGCCATGGGCGATGGTACGGAAGAAGGCTTCTTCTTCCTGCTTCAGCACCTCGGTGACGCGCTGTTCATTCTGGCGCAGCTCGGGATAAGCCTCGCCCATCACGGCCACCAGGGCCGGCACCAGCGCATGGAAGAAAGGCTTGCGCGCACCCAGCTTGTAGCCGTGGCGGATCGCGCGGCGGGCGATGCGGCGCAGCACGTAACCACGGCCGGCATTGCTCGGAATGACGCCATCGACCACCGTGAAGGTGCAGGCGCGGATATGGTCGGCGATCACTTTGAGCGAAGGCGAATCCTTGTCGCAGTCGATGCCGCCGGCCGCATCCACGGCTTTTTTCGCGGCCGCCAGCAGATGCACGAAGGTGTCGATCTCATAGTTCGCATGCACGTGCTGCAGCACCGCGGTGATGCGCTCCAGGCCCATGCCGGTATCGACGCTGGGCTTGGGCAACGGATGCATGACGCCCGCCTCGTCGCGGTTGTACTGCATGAACACGTTGTTCCAGATCTCGATGTAGCGGTCGCCATCTTCATCGGGCGAGCCCGGCGGGCCGCCGGCCACGTCGGCGCCGTGGTCGTAGAAGATTTCGGTGCAGGGGCCGCAGGGGCCGGTGTCACCCATCATCCAGAAATTGTCCGAGGCGTAGCGGGCGCCCTTGTTGTCGCCGATGCGCACGATGCGCTCGGCCGGCACGCCGACCGACTTGTTCCAGATTTCGTAAGCTTCGTCGTCTTCCGCATACACCGTCACCCACAGTTTTTCCTTGGGCAGCTTGAACACATCGGTCAGCAATTCCCAGGCGTAGGTGATAGCTTCCTGCTTGAAATAGTCGCCAAAGCTGAAGTTGCCCAGCATTTCAAAGAAAGTGTGATGGCGCGCGGTATAGCCGACGTTTTCCAGATCGTTGTGCTTGCCACCGGCGCGGATGCACTTCTGCGAACTGGTGGCGCGCGTGTAGGGCCGCTTGTCGAAGCCGAGGAACACGTCCTTGAACTGGTTCATGCCGGCGTTGGTGAACAATAGCGTCGGGTCATCACCGGGCACCACCGGGCTGGAGGCGACGATGGTATGGCCCTTGGATTCAAAATACTTGAGGAACTTTTCGCGGATTTCGGATGATTTCATGTTGTCGGCTAGTTAAGCTAAGCGGTGCGCAGTAAACCGCTGATTATACTTGATCAATCCTGCCTTTCCGACGGCAAGCGCATTGCAAATAAATCAATGAAAGGCGGCGCGGGTTCAGGCGAAATCCGCGCCGATCAGGTCGATGCGGTCGGTGCACAAGGCATCCACGCCCCAGGCGCGGATTTCGCGGGCGCGCGCAGGTTCATTCACGGTATAGCAAAGCAGCCCGTAGCCGGCCTGCTTCACCGCCGCCGCCAGCTGTGGCGTGAGATTCTGGTGGTTGGTGTGCAGCGCCAGCGCATCGGCATCCGCAAGCCGCCGGCGCCAGTCGTCGGGAACCGCATCGAACAGGCAGGCGCGCGCCAGCCCGGGGGCCGCCGCCCTGGCCGCCAGCAAGGCGGCAAAGGAAAACGACGACAACAGCGGCGCCTGCCAGCCAGCGGCCAGCGCTGCGGCCGCGTCGACGCCGGCCAGCCAGCGCGCGGTCAGCGCGGCCACGGTGCGCCCGGTAATTTCCTCGAAGCCCGGCGCCGGCTTGATCTCGACATTCATCCAGATGCGGTGCGCAAGGCAAAAGCAAAACACTTGCTCGTAGCCCGGTACCGTCTCGCCGGCAAAGGCCGGGGCGAACCAGGCGCCGGCATCCATGGCCATGAGGTCGGCCGCCGCGAAATCCGGCACCTTGCCGCTGCCGGCGACGGTGCGGCCGAGTTCCGGATCGTGCAACACCACCGGAATGCCGTCGCCGGCCAGCATGACATCGAACTCGACGGCATGAAAGCCGTGCGCCAGGCCGCAGCGCAGCGCAGCGATGGTGTTTTCGGGAGCCAGCGCGCCGCCGCCGCGGTGCGCCAGGATGCCAGGATAAGGCCACATGGTCTGATCTCAAAAACCCAAAAAAAACGCCTGGCAATGGCCAGGCGCTTGGTGTGCCGCGATCATGTCCGGATTACATCCAGTCCGGCACGCGCTTACTTGGTGGCGGCCACCGGCGTGATCGCCGACTTCGCCTGCGACTTGGTGCGGCTGGCCAGGATCGAGCGCTTGGCATCGCCGGCATAGGCATACTGCACCAGGCCGCCCTTGACCTGGCCCAGCACCAGGATGGAGCCATCCAGCGCCTCGTGATCCTCCTTGGTGAACGGCCGCTTGTAGATACCGACCACACCGCCGACGCGTTGCTCGAGGTTTTCCAGCGCGTCCTTGATCTGCGGGCCAGTCACATCCTTGGCCTGGAACATTGCATTGAGCAGCAGGAACATCGCGTCATATGCCTGTGCGGCGCACATCACGCAAGGAATGTTTTTCACCTTGTTTTGCTTGACGTACTGCAGCACCAGCGAGGTGCCGCGCTCGTTCATCACGCCATCCTGAATGAAGGTCTGCGGCATGACGGCGCCATCGGCGGCAGCGCCGGCAACATCGATATGGTTACGGAAAGCCACGGTCCACGGCCCGGTTTGCTGGACATTCCAGCCGATCGCCGCGCGGCTTTTGGATACGGTCGCCATGTCGGGGCCGAGCGCATACACGAACAGGGCATTGGCGCCGGCGGCGCGCGCCTCCTTGAGTTGCGCCGACAAGTCCGGCGTGCCCTGCTTGAAGCGGGCCACGAAAGCCGGCTTCAGGTTGCGTTTTTGCAGCAGGCGCTCGACGTCCTTCAAGCCGCCTTCGCCATAGCCGGTGTCATCGGCAAACACGGCGACCTTGCTCAGGCCACGCTTTTCCGTCAGCTCCTGCAGGATGAAGTCCACCTGTTTTTCATCTGGCATCGCCACGCGGAACACATAATTCTCGGCTTCACCGGCGTATTTTTTGGTGATCGCAGTACCGGTCGCAACCGGGATGATCAGCGGCACACGCGCCTTCTGGTAGACCTCGACCGCTTTGGCTGCCACGCCGGAATTGCAGTAGCCGATAGTGGCCACGACCTTTTCCTTGTGGACCAGGTCTTCCGCCACCGCCACGCCGACATCCGGCTTGGCCTTGTCGTCGCGCTCGACCAGTTCGATCGTGCGCCCGCCGACGCCGCCCACCGCATTGATTTCGCTGACAGCCACGCGCAGGGCCGCGCGCACGCTCACGCCCATCTCGGCGGAACCGCCCTCATAGGTGCAATTCATGCCGATCTTGATCGGTGCCGCATTCTCGGCAAAAGCGGGGGCACTGAAGGCAGTCAAAACACCAAGGCTCAACAGCAGCTGTCTCATGGTCATGAAGGGTCCTTTTTTATGCGTTGCAGTTGTCACGTGGAATCAAAGTGTAGTGCATTTTTTCACGCCGTATTGCCCAAATCCAATTTTTTTGGCGGAAGCGCGGCATTTTTCAAAAAAAACGACAACACGCTGCAAATTGATGGCGGCTGCACGATGGCAACGACACCTTGTCGGTCAGCCGGATGTTCGCCCACCTCTTCCGGCAGAGGTAGCAAGTCCTAGAACTCTTCCCAGTCCGCCCCTTCGCCGCGCGACTGCGCCTTCTGCAGCCTTGCGGGAATGCGCTGTTGTGCCGGCGCCGCCGGCTTGGGCTGAGCTACAGCAGCGGTGGACTTTGCCGTCCGGGACACCGCGCGCGTGGCAGCACCGCCATAACCGGCAGGCTGCGCCGCAGATTGTTCCAGCTTGAAGGCGCTGACCACGATGTTCAGTTGCGCAGCCTGGTTCTGCATCGATTCGGCAGCCGCCGCTGCCTCTTCCACCAGCGCAGCATTCTGCTGGGTGACTTGATCCATTTGGCCGACGGCCTGATTCACCTGCTCGATGCCGGCGCTTTGCTCCGCGCTGGCGGCGGTAATCTCGCCCATGATGTCGTTGACGCGCCGAATGCTGGCGACGATGTGCGTCATGGTCTCCCCGGCCCGGTCAACCAGCTTGCTGCCAGCGTCCACATTGCCGACCGAATCGCCGATCAATTCCTTGATTTCCTTGGCGGCGGCCGCGCTGCGCTGTGCCAGCGTACGCACTTCCGCCGCTACCACGGCAAAGCCACGCCCCTGCTCGCCGGCGCGCGCGGCTTCCACAGCGGCGTTCAGGGCCAGGATGTTGGTCTGGAAGGCGATGCCGTCGATCGCCGAAATAATGTCGACGATCTTCTTCGACGACTCGTTGATCGCGCCCATCGTCTCCACCACCTGTTGCACCACGGCACCGCCCTCGGCGGCGACATCGGCAGCCGATTGCGCAAGCTGGTTGGCCTGGCGGGCATTGTCAGCGTTCTGGCGCACGGTTGAGGTGAGCTCTTCCATCGACGAGGCGGTTTCTTCCAGCGAGCTGGCCTGTTCCTCCGTGCGCGCCGAGAGGTCCTGGTTGCCGGCGGCGATCTGGCTAGAGGCGGTAGCGATGGTTTCCGTGCCGGCACGCACTTTGGCCACCAGCACGGACAGACTTTCCTGCATGGTCGTTATCGCATACAGCAAGCTATCCCGATTTCTTTCATCCAGCACGATCCGGGCTGTCAGGTCGCCGGCAGCGATGCCGGCGGCGATTTTGACTGCATAATCCGGCTCGCCGCCCAGTTGCCGCATGACGCTGCGCGTCAGCAAGAATGCGATGACGCCGGCGGCCGCCAGCGCCAGCGCAGCCAGCACCAGGCAAACCAGCAGCTTCTCGCGCGTCGTCTTGGCAAGCTCATCCTTGGCTGCGGCAACTTGCGCATTCTTTTCCTTGACCAGCTCCATGATTTCTCCCCGCAACTTGCGCCACAAAGGCGTTTCTTGCTTGGTAAGCATGGCGCGCGCGGCAGCGTCATCGCTGCGAGTCAATTCGACCACCTTCTGCTGGACCCGGGCAAGCTCGCCGCGCAGACTGCCGATCCTGGCAAGCGCCTCGGAAGCCCGCGGATCATTCGCTGCCAGCCGTTGCGCCGCCTGCAGCGCCCCCTCGAATTCCCGAGATGCAGCCTCAAGATTCTTGTAGGCTTGCCCGTTAGCCGGCTCCAGCACAATATTGCGCATGGCTTGCCCCATTTGCAGCCCTTGCGCATACAAGCTCGTGCCAGCGCTCAGGAAGGCCTGATCCCGCTCGATGAAAGAATCGAATTTTTTGGCAGTCTCGTTCATGCCGAAGAGCGCGGTAGCAAGCGCCATCGAAAAAATGGCGCAGACAACCACAATACAGAAAAACATTTTTGTTCTTAACTTCATTCCTGCCCCGTCCTGGTATGTTGCAAAAGTTGCAAAAATCAATCCATTAATATTACATTGTAGCAACAGTTACCCAGTCATTTGACAACAATGGTTACAACGTGTGGCCGGGAAAGCCCTTTGCCGGGGCGAAGGCGAAGCTCGCCCATCCGCCGGCCGGACTATCTGACAAAGCCGGCAGGCGGATGGGCGAGTTGGCGTTGCTAGTTCGATTCCTTGATCATGCGCCCCGACTGCGCCTGGATGGGGCGCGCATTCATCGGGTACAGGCGCGCAAAGATGGCGATCTGCTGGCTGGAGAGGCGGATTGGCTCTTTCAGCACGATCCACAGGACACCCTCGGTGCACGGCGGCGTGGTCATCGAGCCCATGTAGGTGTAATACTCGCGGCGCTCGGGCAACAGCCTGGCCAGATCCATCGCGGCAATTGCGCTGACGGCATCGTTCTTTTCCAGCGGCAGGTTGTTCCACACCTGCTGCACCACTGCGTGCGGCTCGCCCTCCTCAACCAGCAGCGCCACCATCGCCAGACGCCCCGCCGCATCCTTGTGCACCAGGTGCAGCACCATCGGAAAGCTCTTGCCATTGATGCGCTCTTCGGACGGCAGATGGAAATGGAATTGCGTCAGCTCGTAGCTGCGGCCGGTGACGGCAATGGTATTGCCGATGCCGAGGTTGACCTGCACCGTATGGCCATTGTCGAGCACGCTGAAGCGCGTCGGCTTGTAATCGAACTGCACCGGATCCAGATCGACCCGGATGCCGTCGCGGATATCGATCGGCGACTGCCGCGCGCCATTCTCGCACGCGGCCCATTCCGGCTTCATGCGCCCCCACTGCGCGGGGCCGCCCTCGCCTTCATAGTGCCAGTGCCGATCCGTATGGCCGACGGCACGCGGAGCAGCGCTCGCCGGGGCGGCATCCACCTTGGCGACAGCCCTGCCGCTCGCGGCCACGACTTTATTATTGCGGCGCGCCTGCGGCTGCGCTTCCCTGGTCTTGCGCAGGGCGCTCAAGCGGGCAGAGATACGTTCGGCCAGGCGCTGGATATCCTGCTCTTCATTGTCGCTGGCAGCGGCGACGCGCGGCACAGGCAACTTCGCAGGTTTTGCCGCAGCCTCGGCGACGGCAATTTTTTCCTTTAGTGCGGCAGCATCTTTGACTTGCGCCACCGGCCTGGACAGCTGGATCGCCAGGTCGGCGGCATAGACCGGGGACACAAGCAGCAGGCCCGCCAGGGCAAGGAATCGGATATGCATGGGGGTCCAAAAAGAGACAAAGCTTTCCTCTTTTACGGCCACATCCGCCCGAACTTGAATTGCACGATCAAATCACCGCTGTCCCGCCAACAGCAAGCTCAGATGGCGGACATCGGCAGCACACCACGCACCAGCAACGCATCGGCCGTCAACCCCAGAAGAAACAGGGCCGCCGCCGACACCACCAGGCCACCGAGAAAAGGCTTCCATCCTGCGGCGATGCCCAGGAATCTGGCAGGCATGCAACGCCCCGCCCCACGCACGGCCGGAAACCGCGAACAATCGATAGGCCCCGCGGACGACAAGCTGCACGCCCCCGCGCCCGGAATTTCGCATTCGATCAACATTTACCGTCCCTTTTGCCAAAAATACAAGAGTGGCAATTATTAATCGATAACCAATAGTAAGTCTTTGATGGTTATCAAACATTTACCCCCGTTACGTGTCCGGGTTTACCTGCCTAGTACAGCCTCCACAGCCTTTACCACGGCGCGCTACGGTAAAATGCCACTTAACTCACACACATTCAGCATTGGCAAGAAACCAGACATGAGCAACGCACCCAAATCCGCCCCAGCCGAAACCAACGCCGCCTCCTCGAATTTCCTCAAGGGAATCATCGAAGCCGACCTCGCCACCGGCAAGTACGCCAACCGTACCGACCACCTTTCGCACCCGCTGCCGCCGGTCATCACGCGCTTCCCGCCCGAGCCCAACGGCTACCTGCACATCGGCCATGCCAAGTCGATCTGCCTGAACTTCGGCCTGGCGCGCGACTACCAGGGGCGCTGCCACATGCGCTTCGACGACACCAACCCGACCAAGGAAGAGCAGGAATACGTCGACACCATCCTCGACAGCGTCAAATGGCTGGGCTTCAACTGGAACGAAGAAGGCCCAGGCGGCCCCGCCGAGCACCTGTATTACGCCAGCGACTACTTCGACAAGTTCTATGCAATGGCGGAATACCTGATCAGCGCCGGCCACGCCTATGTCGATAGCCAGAGCGCCGACGACATGGCGAAAAACCGCGGCAACTTCGGCGAGCCGGGCAAGAACTCGCCTTTCCGCGACCGCCCGGCGGCCGAATCGCTGGACGTGTTCCGCCGCATGAAGGCCGGCGAATTCAAGGATGGCGAACACATCGTGCGCGCCAGGATCGACATGGCCTCGCCCAACATGAACATGCGCGACCCGGCCATCTACCGCATCCGCCATGCGCACCACCACCGCACCGGCGACGCCTGGTGCATCTACCCGATGTACGACTATGCGCACCCGATCGAGGATGCGATTGAAAACGTCTCACACTCCTTCTGCACGCTGGAGTTCCAGGACCACCGGCCGTTCTACGACTGGGTGCTGGAGCGCCTGGCCGAAGGCGGCTTCTTCAAGAAGCCGCTGCCGCAACAAACCGAATTCGCGCGTTTGAATCTGACCTATGCCGTCACCAGCAAGCGCAAGCTCTTGCAGATGGTCCAGGAAAATATCGTCGATGGCTGGGACGACCCGCGCATGCCTACCATCGTCGGCCTGCGCCGTCGCGGCTACACGCCGGAATCGATCCAGCTGTTTTGCGACCGCATCGGCGTCTCCAAGGCCGATAGCTGGATCGACATGGGTACGCTGGAAGGCGCCTTGCGCGACGACCTCGACGCCAAGGCCCCGCGCGGCGTGGCCGTGCTGCGCCCGCTGAAACTCATCATCGACAATTTCCCCGACGATCTGACGGTGGAATGCACGGCGCCCGTGCACCCGCACTTTCCTGAGCGCGGCAACCGCAGCTTCCCCATCACCAAGGAATTGTGGATCGAGGAAGAAGACTTCATGGAAGTGCCGAGCAAGGGCTACTTCCGCCTCTTCCCCGGCAACAAGGTGCGCCTGCGTTACGGCTACGTGGTGGAATGCACAGGCTGCGACAAGGATGAAAACGGCAAGGTGATTGCCGTACATTGCAGCTACTTCCCGGACAGTAAATCAGGCACGGAAGGCAGCGCCAATTACAAGGTCAAGGGCAATATCCACTGGGTCAGCAGCAGCCATGCGCTGGAAGCGGAAGTGCGGATGTATGACCGCCTCTTTGCCGATGCGATGCCGGATTCGGGCGGCAAGGATTTCAAGCAGGCGTTGAATCCGCATTCGAAGGAAGTGATTACGGCTTACCTGGAACAGGGGATGAAGCATGCGATGCCGGATGAGAAGTTCCAGTTCGAGCGGCATGGGTACTTTGTGGCGGATCGGGTGGATTCTAAGGCGGGGAAGCCGGTGTTTAATCGGGTGGTTACTTTGAAGGATAGTTGGGGGAAGTAAATGATTATTCCGAATAGTTCAGCACTTTAATTTTCGTTCTTATTCGGACTCGCAACAATTAATAATCAAATATTCATTGCGAAATTGGAGTCATTAGTGAGTAAGTTAGAAAACGATATCGGACGGTTCAATAGCATTTATAAACTACCGTCAAATGAATCTCCGACGCTTGATGTTGGAGTGCCTGTAGTAACCCGGCTCAAGGCATTTAAGGAAATTCTCTCTGAGGAACTGAATGAAATTGACGAGATAATCTCAAATGTCGAGGCTAGCCAAGACAGCCTAGAGATACTTACTGATCTCGCTGACCTGTTAGGAGATATTCAGGTTTACTGCGCCTCTGAAATGAAGAAATTTGGAATCCCAATTGACTCCACTCTAGCAATAATTATGGAATCCAATTTTTCGAAACTGAATACAGATGGCAATCCAATCTATGATCAGAGAGGAAAGGTTCAAAAAGGGCCACATTATTGGAAACCTGAGCCCAAAATAAAAGAAATGCTTAGCAAGCTGATGCCCCAAAAAAGCCAATTCTAAAAAATAATATGCACCAGATAAGCATTTTAATATTCCTGTTTTTTGCAAAACTGACTGATTAATAACGAGAGCCAATGTTAATCCTGCCAGCCACGTTATCTATTGCATCAGTTGAAAAGCTATTCAGTAGTATCAACTCTGATACCTCGTCAACAATTCAACTGCCTCAACGACTCGCGAACGGGGGGACACCCGGACTCCAGGCAGCAATTATTCAACTGCTAGTTACTTGGGCGCGTGCTCATGCGCACCCAACTCTATTTTTATCAAATAGCCAATATAAAAATGAACAACTAAGCGATGAAGTATTTCGAACGGCATATGGTCTAAATGCATTATTGCTGGCTACCAAAGTGGTATCAAGCAGCGGAGCAACAATCCCCCGATCTGTTATAGATGAATATTTGGATAACGCTATAGACGCGATGGATCGGCAAAAATATGCTGACACGCTTCGAGGCCCCGGTGCATTACTTGAATGCGTAATGGATGGACAAAACGAATTCATCTCTCCGTTTTATGAATTAAATTGCGCAGGTGGTCTCCGCGCAAAATCAAGTTTTCACAAAATTTCAGAGAGTTTGATTGCATCCTGCAATCAAACCCTGTCTCGGCGCATTCCAAAATCAATAATTGAAAACATTGGCAATGTGCTTTACGAGTTAATAAAAAATACTGATGAGCACGCAAGAGAAGATCTAAATGGAGTAGAAGCAGTACCGAATGTACGTGGGGTACTAGTGCGATATGCAGAATTAGGCGACCAGAAAATAGATGCAGCGTCGACGCACGGCGACTCCAGCCTCGCCACATATTTCTCCCTTGCAATGCTAAAACAAGGACCCAAAAGAAGAGAAGCAAACGTGGATCGCGAAAAAAACCCGTTTATCGAAATTTCTGTTTTTGATTCAGGACCGGGACTTGCCATGCGTTGGGGAAGCATCAAGGAAGGCATCTCTTCACTTAGCGACGTTACGGCCGAAAAGGAGCTAAGTTGGGTTGCAGAATGTTTTGACCTACATAAGACGACTAAAGCATCACGTGAAAGTGGCAGAGGCCTTGCAGAAGCGGTTAATACATTTGTCACGCTTGGAGCTTTTGTGAGACTGCGAACCGGCCGGCTTTCGCTGATACAAAATTTCATAAGATCTAGTAGCGTGCACACCAATACTTTTAGCCCGAGTCATTGGGATAAAAATGCCATTTTGCATCCGCAAGCAGAAGGCACCTGTTTTACAATTATTTTCCCTGTCCTCCCAGGAACTATATGAAGGGCTTTTTTGCATTCTCATGGCCAGCAAAAAGCGAACAAATGGCCTTACGAGCATTAACTCTTTTCAAAACTCCTGGTGCGGTTGCCCCAGAAGAAATTGCAGCAGCTGTTGAAGAGGCAGCAAAGGGGGCTACTCAACCTGATGTCATTTTGATCCAGTTTTTTTGGTATGACACTGCGTGGGTTAATACTCTTAAATCTTCCCAACGCATAGAAGAGATCAAAGAACGCCTCGGCTCTTCCACGTCAGTTTTATTAGTTCAGTCACAAAAAAACAATAGCCATAAAATAAGTGAAATAAATCGAGGGTTCATAGATCTTCGCTCTATCATTCAGTCACAAATCTCTAGTTCTATCAAACATGGCCTACAAACATTGTTTGATGCAAAAATTGTTGTCAGCAAAGCCCCAAAGGGTTTCTCTTTTAGAAAACCATCAGGTGATCTTTCCACTTATTTCATTCACGCGCAGAATGCCTTAACAGATTCAGATCACGTTGCGTTTCTAGCTTATTGCCTATTACCGTATTTCGCGGATCGATCAATTAAATCAGGCAAAGAAATTCGAACGATATATATTGATTCGATGAGCATCGCGAGCGTTGCATTTACGATCAAGGAAATATATACCCACATCGAGCCAAGCGGAAACCCAAGAATCGTGAGCTTCCACTCGCACGATGGCATAAAAAAAACACCAAAACCTTTGAGACGCGAATCGCTATGTTTGATATCAGCGTCATCGTCAATGCGGCTTCATCAGGATTGGTTGAAGTATTCTAAATGTGATGAAGAAGAGGTCGTTACGTTAATAACTTTTTCGGACGCAGATAATGCTGACAAAGCACTATTCAAGTTACCGCCTAGCGAAAAAGGACCAAAACTTCCTGCCGATGAAATCGTCGGAGAGATCCAAATATTCGGGGAACATTTCAGCGCATCTCAGATTCACCCTAAAAAGGTTGAATTTTTTAAAGTTTCGAGGGATATCGATTCCACAAATTTTGCAGAAGAGAATATATCTGGCAAATTTTTACATTTAGATACTGCACAAAAATCCAGAACCAAAAAAAGAAGAAGCCTTTATATTGAAGGGGGGCAGCTACTTCGAACCGCAGCGTTCAAGGAGTGGGTACGCCATCAACTACGAAACGGACTTCCCCCAAGGTTATTTGCAATCATCGTGCAAGATGACGTGGACTCATTATTATTCGGAAGATGGGTCAGAAAACTATTAAATAAAGAATTTAATCTTAAAGATATCTCGATTTTTAACGCTGCGAAAGCCGCATCTGAAATAAAGCAAGCTAATAGCGAATTTGGTTTATTAATTTTAGCCACTCAGATTGGCAAGGGAACAGAACTACTCTCTTTAAGTCGCGACCTACGCGGCCTACATAACGGCCCACGTCAATATCTCGTTGGCGCGCAAATTACCCCTTTAAAGAATGACATCATTTCTCTTAAAAAAAATATTGAATTTTCATCGATCAAAGCGACAATAAAATTGTCCGTTTTTCGAGCTTGCGCAATAGGTCACCATTTAGAAAATTCGTTTAATGCAGAAAAAAATTTCTTTAAAAAATTTAGAAGTGTTAAGAAAATTCCGGAAATTATTAAACGCACGTCACCTTCGTTTAAAAAAGAAAATCCAACATTAAGATTATTACCATCCAAGGAAGATCTAGAAAGCGATCTAACTCTAAGAAAGGATTTTGCATTTTGGACAGAAAATTCCTATGCGGAAGGTTCTGAACATCAAGCAGCAGTTTTTCTAACAGTTGCGGGCATGCTTCAAAGGGCACGGGAAGATGAATCATTGAAAGGTAATTTGCGCCTATCTCAAACTGTAATTGGTCCAGTAGTTTTAGACCCAACAAATTTCTTCCGATATAACGACGGCCTGATACAAGCGGCTTTTTTGAGGTGTGCTTCGCCAGCCGAACTGGATTACACCTGCGACGTGGAATTAAGTAGGCAGTTAAAGGATTTTGTTGTGAAGGTTGTGGAACATATCAACGACGATTTCGGCGAAGCCGCCCTCGAGTTTTTACTGGCCGTTGTTATAGGTCGGTTATCGATTCGATCAGACCATCTCTCATATCTTCAAAGTGTGGTTAAAAGAAAATCTAAGGAGCTAGGACGGAAACCATTAGGCAAAGCATTATCAATATTTGCCGACGCACTAATGCCGCAAAATCAATAGGTAGTTAGAATTGTAATGGCCCTGCGAAACCGGCACAGATTAGACTGCTAAAGTGAAAGCCTCAGCAGGTGTTTTCATGCCCAGTGCCTGATGTGGACGCAGGGTATTGTAAAAGCCCATCCAGTCGCCGATGACCAGACTGGCATGCTGCAAAATCTCAAGCGATGTCGGTGGACAATCCCCTATTTTTAAGCACTTAATTTCCGGGGAGATTACCCTGCAGCACAAACCATCGGCATGTGGATGCCATCTGCCGATCCTTGATGAGCGCGCAGCAAGGATCGGATAAAACCCATGCCTTGTTAACGCCGACGAACAATCACTAATGCGATACCCCCGAGAATCGCCAGGGAGGCCAATGCCAGGCGCAGGGTGACGGCCTCCCCGAGGCAAATGGCGCCGCCTAATGCAGTAATGACTGGCACGCTCAATTGCACGGTAGCGGCAGTGCTCGCACTGAGCGTGGGCACGGCCATGTACCAGAGCGCATATCCTATTCCGGAAGTCAGTGCACCCGACGCGACGGCATACCAAAAACCTGCAGGTTCTACGGCGGCTTCGCCGATCGTCAGCAGCGTCAGTACTGCAGCGAATGGTATCGCCCGAAGGAAATTCCCGGCCGTTACCCGCAACGGGTCGCCGGCACGTTTGCCGCGCAACGAATAAACGCCCCATGCAGCGCCTGAAGCGATCATCAGCGATGATCCGACCAATGGCGGCGCAGATAGCCCCGGCAACACCAATCCGACCAGCCCGCCCAACGCCAGTATCAGGCCGAAGGACTGGGAAGGTAGCAAGCGCTCGCCATGCGCAATGCCGTATCCGATCATCGTTGCCTGGACAGCGCCAAACAGCAGTAACGCACCGCTTGCTGCCGGCAGGCTGATATAGGCATATGAGAAACAAGCAGCATACGTGAACAAGGCGAAAGACGACAGCCAATTGCCGCGACCGTCATGCTGCCCCCGCCTCATGGCGACCAACAAGCAAAGCATGCCGCTACCTGCGACCAGCCGTATACCCGTAAAACTGGCGGCATCGATGCCGGTCTCTTTAAGCGCCAGCCGGCAAAGCAGCGAGTTGCCGGCAAATGCGAGCATCGCCAGCACAGTCACCAACAGGATGCGGCGAGATGACATAGAGTGCTCCGCTCAAAAGGACATAACCAGTCAATCATACATTTTGGCGGATGGCGGTGCATTGCTTGAGGGCGATTCAGAGAATTAGCGGTCAGATTCAATTCATTCCCGATGAATCACTTTGGCAACGTCATGCATTACCTATCTCTTTGTCACAAATATATTAATTGTTACTCGCATTGCATTGATTAAATATCCAATAAAATATGCGCACTGAAAAATTTCCCCTCGTTTTTTAAATAGATCCGCTTATGCCCACATCCTCTACGCCCCGCACCACCGAGCATCGCCTGCAAGTTGCCACCGTTTTGCACCAGTTCATCGAGAACAAAGTACTGCCCGGCACCGGCATTTCGTCCGCCGACTTCTGGAGCGGCTTTGACGCCATCGTGGCCGACCTGGCGCCCAGGAATATTGCCCTCCTGGCTGAGCGCGACCGCCTGCAGCTGGAAATGGACGCCTGGCACAAGGCCAATCCCGGCCCCATCGCCGACATGCCTGCCTATCGCGCCCATCTGGAAAAGATTGGCTACCTGGTGCCGAGCCCGAAAAAGGTCAAGATCAGCACCAAGAACGTGGATGCCGAACTGGCCGTGCAGGCCGGTCCACAGCTGGTGGTGCCGGTGCTCAATGCGCGCTATGCGCTGAACGCCGCCAACGCGCGCTGGGGCAGCCTGTACGACGCACTGTATGGCACCGATGTGATTTCGGAAGACAAGGGCTGCGAAAAAGTCGGCGCCAAGGGCGGCTACAACCCCAGGCGCGGCAAGAAGGTCATTGAATACGCCCGCCATGTGCTGGACCGCACCGTGCCCCTGAAGAAGGGTTCGCACGTCGGCTCCACCGGCTACAAAGTCAACAAGGATGGCGAGCTGGTGGTCTCCCTGAAAGACGGCGGCACCTCCAGGCTGGCAGACAAGAGCCAGTTCATCGGCTTCCAGGGCGAAGCCAGCGCCCCGAGCAGCGTGCTGCTGCAGCACAATGGCCTGCACCTGGACATCATCATCAACCGCAACACGCCCATCGGCAAAAAAGACGCTGCCGGCGTCGCCGACTTGGTGGTCGAAGCCGCGCTGTCCACCATTCTGGACCTGGAAGACTCCGTCGCCGTGGTCGATGCGGAAGACAAGGTTCTGGCCTACGGCAACTGGCTGGGCATTTTGCAAGGCACCCTGACCGAAGAAGTGGAAAAGAATGGCAAGACCTTTACCCGCGGCCTGAACGCTGACCGCGTTTACACCGCCGCCAGCGGCAAAGGCAAGGTCACCCTGCATGGCCGTTCGCTCATGTTCGTGCGTAACGTCGGCCACCTGATGACCAACCCCGCCATCCTGTACGAGGACGCAGCAGGCAAGCTGCAGGAAATCCCGGAAGGCATCATGGATGCCGTGGTCACCACGACCATCGCCCTGCACGACCTGGCACGCACCAGGAAGGATGCCATCCGCAATTCCCGCAAGGGCTCGGTCTATATCGTCAAGCCCAAGATGCACGGCCCCGATGAAGTGGCCTTCGCCGCCGAACTGTTTACCCGCGTGGAAAAAATCCTGGGCCTGCCGGATTCCACCGTCAAGCTGGGCATCATGGATGAAGAGCGCCGCACCAGCGTCAACCTGAAAGCCTGTATCGCCGCCGCTGCCAGCCGCGTGGCGTTCATCAACACCGGCTTCCTGGACCGCACCGGCGACGAGATGCACACCGCCATGCACGCCGGCCCGATGATCCGCAAGGGCGACATGAAGACCAGCGCCTGGATCCAGGCCTACGAGAAGAACAACGTGCTGGTCGGCCTCTCCTGCGGCTTGCGCGGCAAGGCGCAAATCGGCAAGGGCATGTGGGCCATGCCTGACCTGATGAAGGGCATGCTGGAGCAAAAGATCGTTCACCCCAAGGCCGGCGCCAACACCGCCTGGGTGCCCAGCCCCACCGGCGCCACGCTGCACGCCCTGCACTACCACCAGGTGCTGGTCTCCGACGTGCAAAAGGAGCTGGAAAAGATCAACTACGAGAAAGAGCGCGACGGCATCCTCGACAACCTGCTGCAAGTGCCTGTCACCGCCACGCCGAACTGGACCGATGCGGAAAAGCAGCAAGAGCTGGACAACAATGCGCAAGGCATCCTGGGCTACGTGGTGCGCTGGGTCGATCAGGGCGTGGGCTGCTCCAAGGTGCCTGACATCCACAACGTCGGCCTGATGGAAGACCGCGCCACGCTGCGTATCAGCAGCCAGCACATGGCTAACTGGTTGCTGCACAAGGTCGTCACCGAGGCACAGGTCACCGAAACCTTCGAGCGCATGGCCGCCGTCGTCGACAAGCAAAACGCCGGCGACAAGCTGTACAAAAACATGGCCGGCAACTTTGGCACCAGCATGGCCTACAAGGCGGCATGCGACCTGGTGTTCAAGGGCCTGGAGCAGCCGAGCGGCTACACCGAGCCGCTGCTGCATGCCTGGCGTTTGAAGGTGAAGGCCCAAGGCTAAAGCCCTGCGCATCACGAAATGAAAAGCGGGTAGTGCTTGCGCACTACCCGCTTTTTTATCGCTTAAAACAGCTTATTTGTAACAGTACGCGTATCGTGCCACGGTCAATTAGTGGTGATGCCCATGCTCGCCATGGACATGGCGATGGGTGATTTCTTCTGCGGTGGCTGCACGCACGCTTACCACTTCCACGCCTACGCGCAAGGACTTCCCCGCCAGTGGATGATTACCATCGAGCATGACCTGGTCACCCTTGATTTTGAGTACGGTGAAAATCTGCTCTTCGCCCGCCTCGCTATATGCTTGCAGCTCGCCGCCCACTTTTACGCCCGGCGGAAAATCCTTCTTGGAAATCGTGCGCAGCAAATTTTCGTCGCGTACGCCAAACGCGTCTTCAGGCGCCAGATTCAGCGTGGCTTTGAAACCCGCTTCCTGCCCTTGCAGGGCCTCTTCCAATTTGGGAAACAGATTGTCATAACCGCCGTGCAGATAGGCCATCGGGGTTTTGCCGTTCTGGATGATCTTGCCGTTACTTTCAGCGATGGTTAAGCGCAGGGTGACAGCAGTGTCCTTGTCGATTTTCATGGAGTTTTTCGCAGATGGATAGGGTTCGGAATTCAGTGCAGGCAGTACTATAAATCAAATGGAGGAAATCCTGAGTGAGGCAGGATACAATTCCGGAATTCCGCCCTTCCCGATTTTTACAAGAAAATAGTCAGACAACATGAACGACACTACACAACTTCCTCCGCTCCCCGATCGCCTTTGCGTGCATCCGCGCAGCCCCCACCATAATGCCGAGGTGTTGCAACACGAAATCGGCATCAAGCTCAACGACAAGGAATATACGAACGCCGAAGAATATTGCATCAGCGAAGGATGGATTGCCGTGGCGTCCGGCAAAGCCCTGGATCGCAAGGGCAATCCTCTGATGATCAAGCTGAAAGGCAAGGTTGAGGCGTTTTATCGCTAATACATGCCCTGGCCGGCGCGTCGGTCCGGCTTCCCAGTTATATCGCAGACGCATGCGTAAAGAGGGCGCCATAAGCGCAACGACATCGGCGCTTGCCCTGCAGATGCCAATCAGGGCCTTTCTAGCCATAAACAGGACTTCAGTGATCAGTGCCCCGATCAGCACATCCGGCACGCAACTGTGGCGCCCTCATGCATTGCCAAAATACAACAATCCAAGTTCCCTCCCATAAATATGGGATGGCAAATACCGCGCGGAATGATAAGTTTCAGGGCTGGCAAACGGGCGCCGAGATCCCTCGCACATTTAGGCCGGGCGAACCAGCCAGAATCGGAACGTCCCTGCAGCCGCAGGGCTAATACTAAAAATAGAATTAACTTCAGGGAGAATGCATGCAGCGTTTTACAACCGGATTGCTGGCGCTTGCCGTCACCGTATTGAGCACTGGCTGCGCGATGGTTGCGCCACAATACAGCGCCTCAATCGACAACGTCCAGGTATTGAAAGACTCGGGCAATTACACTGCCAAAGTCGGCGAATTCACCGCCAGCAAGGACAAAGCCTATGCCAATCCCATCAGCATTCGCGGCTCGTCACTGGCATCGCCTTATGGCGACTCTTACGCCAATTATGTAGCCGAAGCCCTCAAGCAAGAGCTCTCCCTGGCCAAAAAACTCTCCCCTGATGCCGATATGGAAATCCTCGGGACCGTGCTGAAGAACGACATCGATGCCACCGGCGTCTCCATCGGCTGGGCCGAGATCGAGGCACGCTTCATCATGAAACGCAGCGGCCAAGTTCGCTATGACCAGGTGAAATCGATCAAGCATGAATTCCCGTCGTCGTTCGCAGGTGCAGTCGCCATCCCGAAGGCCGTGCAGGAATACCCAATCGCCGTACAAAAGCTGCTCAATCAGCTGTACACCGACAAGGCCTTCATCGACGCACTCAAATAAAATTCATATCCAATAAAAACAGGGGAAACACATGCGCATCACCAGCCTTCTTTCATCACTCATCGTCGTTGCCGCCCTTGCCGGTTGCGCCCATCCCATCGTCATGAGTCCGGATATCGCCAAAATCGAGCCTGCATCCGGCGTTGTGCCGATCAAGAAAAACGTCGCCTATTACATTGCCGAAGACTTGCGCGCCAAGGAAGTGACCACGCCGGGCGGCGGTGGCGACAAGGTCACCTATCAGCCGTACCGGGATATGGAAGCCGCATTCTACAAAATGCTGACGAATGTTTTCGGGAACGTTACCAAACTGAAGACACCAACCGATGCAGAAGCCATCAGCAAAAACAACATCGCCTATGTGATCACCCCGCAATTACTGACCGACTCTTCATCGCCAAGCCCCTTCACCTGGCCACCGACAAAGTTCAGCGTCGACATGACCTGCAACATTACCGATGCGGCAGGCAATGCAGTGACTACCCAAAAAGTGTCGGGCGCAGGCAATGCCGAATTTGAGGAATTCAAGGCAGATTTTTCATTGAGCGCCAAACGCGCCAGCCAGGATGCAATTCTGAAGATGCAGCAAGCTCTTGCAGAGGCGCCGGAATTGCGCAAGTAAACAAGGTTTTTTTTATTGCCGTAGCGGCGTTCTTTTCTTTCCCTGGAATTAGAAGAGAACGCCGCTTTGTATTTAACGGCACTTCTCGTTGTATGCCTGCTTCATATCGCCAGCAAGGTTGGCGCGCTCCGCCGCACCACCGATCTTTTGCCCTGACGCATAGGCGAACGGACAGTTGAGCTTGTCGGCCTGCGCCTGATAGGCTCCATACAGCTTGATGACTTCACTCGCACGACTGCAATCTTGTCGCGTCGGCTTGTCTTCGTCTATCCGTTGCAGCGCGTCCATCTTGGCTTCGATCGGTTTCGCCAGTGCCTCGCACTGCTGCTGCGTTGCTGCATATGCAGTAGAACCGGCGGTGATTGTCAGAAGGGTGGCAATGAGCAAACGCATGCAATATCTCCAGTCAAGATGTTGTTTGTTGGAACAATAACGAAAAACAGCAATTAGACCGCATGTCCCTTGCGCTGGATATCCCATGTTTATGGGAGAAAAACACATCTCTTAAATATTTCCATGCAGCATCTTTTTGCGCGGCATTGCTATAAAATAGCTTTATCGCGGCGATGCATCTGGACGTTCAACCGGCTGTCCGTTTCGGCATTCAGGCTAGACAGGATGTTGTTTGGCTGCGAACTTCACTCTTAACTACAGCAAGGACTGTTATGACAGTCGGAGGCAAAGTCATGTTGCGCAAAATACTGAGCACTTGCGTTGTTGCCATGCCCTTGATCGCGGGCGCAACGGAATATCAAATGGTCGAGCGGCCCCGCCAGGAATGCTGGAACGAACAAGTCCCGGTGCAGTCGGGCGGCCAGGGATATGGTGGCGCGATTATCGGCGGCATCGCTGGCGGCATTCTCGGCAATCAGGTCGGTAGCGGGAATGGGAAAACCGTTGCCACAGCGGCAGGCGCGGCAACCGGCGCCGTCATTGGCGACCGCATCTCGTCGAAGAATGCCTCTCAGGGCACTTCCACCCAAACGGTGCAACGCTGCCGGACGGTGATGGAACGTGTAAGGGTGCCGGTCGAGTACGAGCGCGAAGAGCAGCGCCCCTCCAGGTTCTGTCCGCCGGGCCAGGCGAAAAAGGGGAATTGCTAAAACCCCAGCACCTGCGCGCGCAACTCGCTGAAATTCGCCGCCTCGTCCTTGCTCAGCGTGAACCGCTCCAATACTTGCAAGGCGTTGCCTCTTACGTCCTTGCTCTCGTTGGGGTTGCTTGCCATGCCGAGCAATGCCGCCTTGACGGTGTCGGCTTGCGTGCCGGACTGGGCAACCGCGGTCACGGCTGCCTGACGCACTTGCGGCGATTGATCCGCCAATGCCTGGGCCCATTGTTCCCGGCTGCTGTCTGCCTTGTCCCACTCGGCCAGTTGCAAAATGCTTTGACGCCGGATGTCCGGGTCGGCATTCCTGCTTAACTTCTGCAGTTGCGCCACAATGGCGGCGGCATCCGGCGCCTGCACATTTGTTTGGGACGTGGCGTTCTCGGCACTGGCTGGCGGTTTGAGCGCAGCCAGCGCCAGCATGATGGCTTCCGGCGTTTTATCGCCCGACATGCCTTGCAGGATGATGGAACGCACTTCGGGCGAATCGCCCCTCAGGTTTTGCAGCATGTTGAAGCCATCCCTACGCTGCGCCACATCGCTACTCGAAGCAAGCCGCCCGGAAAATGCCAGGACTTCAGGCCTCTCGATGCCGGACAGCAGCGAGACAATCAGTTGCCTGATCTGGCTATTGAATTCCTTGTCATAGCTTTGCATGAGCTGCTTCATGACAGCGGGGTCATGTTGCGCCAGCTTGCGCAATTTTTGACGCGGGTCGTCAACGTCAGCAGACCTGCTGGATGCCCGCAGGGCCTGCGCCAATAAAACGTCCAGCGACTTCTTGTCCATCTGGCTGACATTTGCCTTGCTGGCGCCTGCATAGCCCCACGTCCACAGACTGGAAGCGGGATCGGCAGATGTCGTGCGCGCTGAATCGACTGACGCCACGGGCTGCTGCGCAGCAGTGGCCGTGCCATCGGCAGGCGCAGCCGTGCCCAGCCACACGACGCCGGCCACCGCTGCGCAAGCGCCGACGCCATACAGAACCATCATGGCAATTTTCATCAACAACTCCCGGACGCAGAAACAGACCCGGCCCTGTAAGGCCGGATCTGCATCCTTCAAGCTTACGTCACAAAACGATGTTTAGTAAGTGACCTTCGGACCGGTCGTGTAGGTGGCGGCACAGTCCAGGCCGGTACAGGTGGTCAGCAGCATGCGCTGGATGATGGCGCCCGTATTGGTTTTTGAGCGGAAATGGCCGACACCATTCGATGTATCGCCGCCGCCCTGGTTGTAAGGCATGCCGTCGGCCCAGTCGTAATCGAACTGGGTGGCGTCACTACCCGCACCGACATTGATCTGTGACTTCACATTGCCGGTCGTGCTGGCAAACTTGGCAGTCACATCGCAGCCGGCCCAGAAAGATGCGGTGGCACAACCGACCTGGTCTTTAAATCCGGCCGACAGCGTGTAGAACGACACCGTGGAGTGATTGGCCGGCATATCGCGCATCGATTTGGTCGATCCGCTGCCAGTCCAATTGTTGGTTACCCAGACGCCGTAGTACCACCCCTCGGGGAAAAATCCGAAGGTGTAACTGTTGTAGATGTTTTGCGAACCGCAGGTAGGCGCGTAGGCGTTTGCGTAACCCGTGTAATAGCAGCTGTACAAACCACGAATGCCGCCGCCGATGTTCACAAACTTGCGGACGCTGCCCCAATTGTTGTTGTATTGGAGGGTCGCCAACGCCATCGACACGCCCATGGAATGGGCGACGATGTCGACCTGGGTTTTGCCGGTGTACGCCTTGACCTTGTCAATAAAGGTCTTGAGGATGCTGTACTTGGTGGATGAGTGGTAGTTATATTGCGCGGAACCTTGTTCGCTGGCGCTCAGGTAGGTCACGCCAAACAGTTCGCAATCGTTATAGCCTTGTGCCTTCAATTCGGCATAGACAGAGCGCGCCGGCGTGCCGTAACCGCTGACATTACCAGGTGGCATGTCGAGGCTGATGGCATTGTCACCATTCCCGTGAATAAAAATGACCGGTGTTTTTGTCGCCGTGCAAGAACCACCGCCAAAGCCGCCATAACCCACGCCCGGACTGAAGGATCCGGCGTATTGCGTTTGCGTGCCGTTACAAACATAGCCGTTGTTGGCGCCGCAAGTCAGCGCGTGGGCGTCGCCAGGCGCGATGAGCGCACCGGTAAAAGTCCAGAACAAGGAAGCCGCCGATGCAGCAATGGCCGGGATCATCCGGCGCGCGCCTTTCAATTTCATCATCATTTTTATGTCTCCGAATATTATTGAGTGCACGTTTTTTGAAATGGACATGCTTTTATCCATTGTGGCAAGTTGCCCTACATAAACAATATAGTGCAATACCCAGGCGCAAACAACACTCCAAACGGAGAGGAATTGGCAAGGCCTAATGATCGATATGGGCGGGCGGAAAATCTGGCGCGTGGCGGCCATCGAGACGGGCGGCTTCGGCCAGGGCCAAGCAGGCGCCGGAGCGGTGCGCCTCCAGCCTCTCGTGCTGGGCTCTGCTTGGCCCGGTTTTTTGCAATCCGCTGGCGATGAAATTTTCAAGGGCAAGCCGGGCCGATGCCTCGCGTGCATCCCGCGCCGGCGCGGATGACGCCGCTACAGCCGCCGTCGGGCGGCGCATGAATATACCTGCCGGCAAGCCGCCGGGCATTTCCATGGCCTTGACCCCAAACAGGGAAAGCAGGCTGGGCGCCACGTCATACAGGCTGGTATTCGGAGGCCACAACAAGTCTTCCGCCACGCCGGGGCCATGTGCGATCCAGAACGGCGCCGACTCCATGCCTCCGGTAACAAAGAACACCGCGTCTTCGCCGGAAAGTTCGACAAGCCGGGCCAGGAATGCGTCCAGCAGGCGCAGGAAACCCCAGGCCGCCCCTGTCCCCAGCCGGCTTTGCCGCGGGCTGGCAAAGGCGGTTTTCAATTGCGTCAGCGCTGGATAACGCACGGCACAGAAATCGAGGTTTTCATTTTCGAGCAGGAAGGTGGCCGCGGCATGGGCGGTGCTGTTTTCAGCCAGTGTCCTGGCGATGATTCTTGGCCTGGCATCGCCCTCACCCGGGGTTTCATCGGCCAGGAATGGTGCAATCTGCGCGACCTCGAGATCCTCCGGATGGACCCGGAAGTCCGCAAGCTTCTTCCCCATGCACAGAGGCGATATGGCGCCCGGCGGAATGCCCCAGGCGTCAAAATTCGCCGCCCGTATTTCGCAGAAGGCATCGCTGACGATCATGCCCCGGTCCAGTTGGCCAAAGTTCGTCGCCAGCATGTTGACGCTGGCGCAGCGCAATTTGGCGGCGTCAAGGTATTGCCAGACGGTGGGCGCCTTTAACTGGAATGCCGACACCATGTCGACATCGAATCCATCCGGCCGCACCGCATGCGTTGTCAGCAACCCATTATGATGCGGCGTGGCCCCCGTCATGATGATGCCATCCATGACCGGGTGCGGCCCGACGGGCGCGCACAACCCGGCAGTGCCGCCTTCGATCAGTTTCAGGAAGGTGGGCAGGAGCGGGGCAGCACTATCTTGCATCAGGCAATGCCAGGGGACATCCGGCAAATGCACCAGGACAGCCTTCATGCCGCGCCTCCCCAGGTTGACGACGGACGGGGCAGCGCAAGTTCATACAGCGTATCGATGCCAGCTGCTTTTGCGCCGATGCGGTGCATCAGCGACATCATCTTCAGATTATCCTGGTGAATCTGCGCGCACCCCTGGTTGATGCCATGGCGGAGTAGCTCTTGCAGAACGGAATGGATCACATACGTGAAGACCCATGTATTACGTTTTCCGGGAGCGATCAGGAGCGGATCGAAAGTCGCCGTGCCATTTTTCACAGCGACGGCCCAGGCGCCCAACAGGTGGCCATCGAGCCAGAACGCCCTGGAAAATGCATAATCCTTGTCGGGCGCAGGATATTCGCCCAGGGCTTCGAGGTGACCGTGGGTGAGCGCGCCGAACTCCTTTCTGCACAATGCAGAAAGTGCGTGATCATCCTTGTTTTCGGAATAGGCGGCAGACGAAACAGCGGAAGGAATACGCCCTGCAGACAAGAGATTGTCCAGCTGCCGGTCGAAAATGCCGAATGCCGTGTCGAGCGGGAACGCATGGCTGACGGTCATGCGCAGAGGCGAAAATCCGAACCGCTTCATCAGCCTGTGCGCCGGAGCCGACCGGACCGGTTGCATGTTGCGCAGCGCAGGGGCATTCAGGCTGTCAGCTACCTCAATGACATGCCGAAGCAATTGCGCCCCAATGCCTTGATTGCGCCAGGGCGCCATCACCTCCAGGCCGAAACGAAAAGCGGGGTCTTCGGCACCGATCGGTGAAGATAGCAAGGCCATGCCCAGCAGGCAGTCGGGAGCCTCCACAGCGAATGCAGCATACAGCGCGGGAGTTGCCTTGAAATCCCGTGCCTGCGGAAACAGATAGGGAATGAGCGCGCCATGGCTGCGCGTAACCTCTTCCACCAACACCTTCCCCTGTTCCATGCGGCCTCGCAAAAAACAAAGGAGCCCGTGGGCCCCTTTGCATGACAATCGGTATGAAATTACATCATACAGCGGACTTGCGGCGACGGCGCATCATTGCGACACCGACCGCGCCGATCGCCAGCAGGGCGAGAGGCGCAGGTTCCGGCACTTCAGCTGGCAAGCAGCTGGATGTCGTCTGCCCGGCAGCGATGCCCACATTGGCGCAGGATTCAAAGGCCATTTCTTTGATGTCGGCATATCCGGAGCTGTACATGGTCAGATTGGCCCATCCGAAGAAATTATCCACGCCGTCAGTCAGGGAGAAACCCAGGTAACCGTTGATCGTGCTGCTTCCCTGATTCCAGCTTCCGGTATATGACGATGAAGATCCGCCCGAGCTACAGCTCCAGCGACCGCAGCTGCCGCTCCACCAGTAATAATCATAATTGGCAAGCTGGTTCCCGGACGCGAACGAGCCCGTTGCATCGATGATGTCGCCAGATGCCAGCGGGCCACCACTGGTAACCTTGGCGCCGTTTAACCCATAGGCAAAAAGGTCGCCGTTGGCGCCGCTGTAATAGGAGGAATAGAGATACGAAAATTGCAGGTCATTGACGCTATCGCCATTGACATCCACCAGCAACGGAATTCCGTTGCTGGTGGATTGATTGAGATTCAACTGAATAATTGACGCACTGGACGGAGCGCTGACCGCCATGGCGGCACCGAGCACCGTCGCAGCCTTGATCTGGAATGAATATTTGATTCGATTCAACATGTCGCCTCCTTTAGAAATATGCTTATTAATGTTTTTCTCAAGCAAAAAATATGCCCAAATAAAATTATGCTTTAAATCAAGCCACTACAAATCCCGTCATCGAAAAGTGGGGAGCCAGTGTAAATATTTTCGACAAATTTCTCCGGCCGGGTTTTACAAAATTTCACGATTCAAATGTGAAATCTCCGTTTTGGCAGCGACATGGCGTCACTCAGGCAGCAAGCCTGGCCGACGTTGCAGGCGCCATGCTTTGGCTATAATGTCCGGCTTCGCCTGACCGGATGCCGCCCATGTCCCTGCTCCCCCACCAGCTCGAATTACTCGCCCCCGCCAAGACCGTCGAAATCGGCCGTGAAGCCATCCTGCATGGCGCGGACGCCGTCTATATCGGCGGCCCCGGCTTCGGCGCGCGCCACAATGCCAGCAATTCGCTGGAAGACATCGCCAGCCTGGTGGAATTTGCCCACCGTTACCACGCCGGCATTTTCGTCACGATGAATACCATCCTGCACGATGCCGAGCTGGACGCCGCACGCAAGCAGATCTGGCAACTGTACGATGCCGGCGTCGATGCCCTCATCGTGCAGGACATGGGGCTGCTGGAAATGGACCTGCCGCCGATCCAGCTGCACGCCAGCACGCAATGCGACATCCGCACCGTGGACAAGGCGCGTTTTTTGGGCGCGGCGGGATTTTCCCAGCTGGTGCTGGCGCGCGAACTGAACCTGGAACAGATCCGCGCCATCCGCAAGGAAGTCGATACGCCGCTCGAGTATTTCATCCACGGCGCCTTGTGCGTGGCGTTTTCCGGCCAGTGCTACATTTCCCACGCCGATACCGGCCGCAGCGCCAACCGCGGCGACTGCTCGCAAGCCTGCCGCCTGCCCTATACGCTCACCGATGGCCAGGGCCGCGTGGTGGCGTATGAAAAGCACTTGCTGTCGATGAAGGACAATGACCAGAGCCGCAACCTCGAAGCCCTGATCGACGCCGGCATCCGCTCCTTCAAGATCGAGGGACGCTACAAGGACATGGGCTATGTGAAGAACATCACCGGCCACTACCGCCTGCTGCTCGACGAAATCCTGGAACGCCGGCCGGAATTGTCGCGCGCTTCCAGCGGACGCACGCGTCTGTCGTTTACGCCGGACGTGGACAAGAACTTCCATCGCGGCCACACCGACTATTTTGCCCAGGAACGCCAGCCGGATATCGGCGCCTTCGATACGCCCAAATACGTGGGCGTGGAACTGGGGAGCGTTGCCCGCCTGGGAAGCGACCATTTCGACCTGGTGGCGAATGCGATGCTGGCCAATGGCGACGGCCTCAATTACATGCACAAGCGCGACACGGTCGGCATCCGTGCCAACCGGGTCGAGAAGCTGGGTGAAGAGGCGGAAGGCCAGCGCTGGCGCGTCTTTCCCAACGAAACCATGAGCGCCCTGCCGGGCTTGAAGCCAGGCAGCGTCATCCATCGCAACAGCGACCACCAGTGGGAAGCCGCGCTGCAAAAGAAATCGGCCGAACGCAAGGTGGCGCTGCAGATGACGCTCGCCGAGCATGCCGATGGCCTGCTTCTGACGATCAGCGACGAGGACGGCATCAGCAGCACAACCGACGTGGCGATGACGCTGCAGCCGGCGCAGCAGGCCGCCCAGGCCGAAGCCGCGCTGCGCGCGAGCCTGGCCAAGCTCGGCAATACCATGTTCGAGGCCGGCGACATCATCCTGGCGCTGTCGCAGCCCTGGTTTGTGCCGGCAGCAGCCATCAACGCGCTGCGCCGCGATGCGATTGCCGCCCACGAGGCGGCACGCCTGGCGGCGTGGCAGCGGCGGCCGCGCAAGGCGCCAGCAGAGCCGCGCCCGGCCTACCCGGAAACGCAGCTGTCCTATCTCGCCAATGTCTACAATGAAAAGGCGCGCGCCTTTTACCGCAGGCATGGCGTGCAGCTGATCGATGCGGCTTACGAAGCGCATGAGGAACCCGGCGAAGTGTCGCTGATGATTACCAAGCACTGCCTGCGTTTTTCCTTCAACCTCTGCCCCAAGCAGGCCAAGGGGGTGCAGGGCGTCCAGGGCCAGGTGCGCGCCGAACCGATGACGCTGGTCTCCGGCGACGAGCGCTACACCCTGCGCTTCGATTGCAAGCCGTGCGAGATGCACGTCATCGGCGCCATGAAGCCGGGCATCCTGAACTCGCCGCCGCCGTCGGCGGTGCCGTACAGCCCGCTGGTGTTCCACCGGCAGCGTCCCGGCGCCTGACAGCTGGTATTATTTGCAACGATGAACGACGAATCCCGAACCCTCGCGCCCGACAACGCCTGCCAGGCCAGACAATGGATCGCTGGCCTCAGCGCAAGGCTGGCCGAGCGCGGCATTCTGCTGCGCGAACCGCCGGAAGAGCCGACCAGCTGCTGCGGCCGTGGCTGCAATGGCTGCGTGTGGGAAGGTTATTTGAACGCAGTCGGCTATTGGTGCGAGCAGGCGCAAGAAGCCTTGCACAAGAAAAACTGAACAAGACGCGCCAGCCATGGACAAGCTCTATCTCTCGAAGCGCAACATCGCCACCCTGCTGCACAAGCTCGATAGCGTGCGCGATGGCGAGGCCAGCACCTGCACGATCATCAAGAACGACACGGCGCACCCCGTCTATGCGCAAACGGTCCGTAGAGTTGCCGTCATGGCGGTCGAGGCGCAAGATGGTTATGTGAATGGCGTGTCGCCACGCCTTCAGCTGTCGCGGCCGACGCTGATGTCTCTGGCGGACCGTATCGAGAAACAGGCAGACGGCGCAATCCGGATCGATGAACTGGAAGTGTTCGCTGTGCCGGATGAAAAATATTATGGCGATCGCGGCGAGGCAGAAATCGCACCGGTCGGCGAGCTCTCCTCTGCCTTCATCAGAAGTCGGGGAAAACAGAGTTAATCCGGCCGCGCGAAAATCATGTCATCGTCCGCCATGATTCATCGCGTCTTCCCGCCACAGCAGGCTCTGCGTCCCTATCTGCGCAACATCATGGTCGGCAGCTTTCGCTGTCTTGCCAACCACTTGCCCGCGTCCCCCGATGTGCAGCTCGTCATCTATCTGCACGGTGCCGGGCACTTGACCGGGCAAGACGCCGGACAGGCGATTCCACCGGCGTTTATTGCCGGCCCCCGCTGCCGGCCGTTGCTGTTTTGCGTCGAGCCGAACAGCCGCTTTGTGGCGGCGACGTTTCGGCCCGGCGGTTTGCTCGCCTGTGTCGGGATTCCAGCCAATCTGTTTGCGGACCAGATGGTGCCTCTGGAACACTGTCTGGGCGCTGAGGCGACAGTACCGTTGCGCGAGCGGCTCGGCATTGCGCGCAGTGATTGCGCCATTGTCGGGCTTGTCGAAACATTTCTTCTGCAACGCCTGCTGCAGTTTCGCCCAAACACTTCGCCCCTGCCCTTGCTGAGCACCGATCGCTTGCTGGCCCCGGTAAGTACGCTCGCTGACGACCTGGCGCTCAGCCCGCGCCAACTGGAGCGCCGTTTTCTGGCCCACGCAGGCGTGCCGCTGCGGGACTTCCGCCGGCTGGCGCGCTTTTCCCTCGTGCTGGGACAGCTCCTGCATCCGGCAGGACGCGCTCGCGGTTTTGCGCAGCTAGCCCAGGACGGAAGCTATACCGACCAAGCCCATTTCACCCGCGATTTCCGTCAATTCATCGGTGAGCCGCCGGCGCGGTTTTTGAAGGCGCAACAGCAGGAAGGCTCGATCTACGATTTCTGGCGCTTCGGACCGGCCGAGTTACAATTGTTCACCTGACAACCTGCTGATGTCGCGTCGGTACAATACGCCGCCGAATCGACCCGCTATCCTTACCGAATCTGAAAGGAAGAAGCAAGCATGAACAGACAAACGATTGAAGGTGACGGCTATTTATTGACGTCGGTTGACGAACTGTTGGCGAACGCCCGCAGCAACAGCATGTGGTACCTCTCATTCGGCTTGGCTTGCTGTGCGGTCGAGATGATGCAGGCCGCGGCGTCTCGCTACGACATGGATCGCTTTGGCGTCATGCCGCGCGCCAGCCCCCGGCAGGCCGATCTGATGATTGTCGCCGGCACGCTGACCAACAAGATGGCGCGGGCCCTGCGCAAAGTCTACGATCAAATGCCGGAGCCGAAATACGTCATCTCCATGGGATCGTGCGCCAACGGCGGCGGCTACTACCACTATTCCTATTCGGTGGTGCGCGGCTGTGACCGCATTATCCCGGTCGACATTTACGTTCCGGGTTGCCCGCCCACGGCGGAAGCACTGATTTACGGGATCATGCAACTGCAGCGCAAGGTGCAGCGCACGAGAGTCCTCGAACGATGATCAGATCACCGCAAGCGCATCGCCAAACACCGCAATAAAACCCGCTGCGGCGCGATGGAGGTTTTCGTTCCAGTCGTTGTGTGCGTTGTGGTCGCTACCGTCGGAAATGTACTTCACCGACAGGAACGGCAGCCCCTCCAGGTGACAGACCTTGGCCAGCGCAAACGCCTCCATGTCGACGACATCGCACTGCACTTTTGCAGCACCGGTTTCAAAGCTGTCCCCGGTTCCGCAGGTACCCGTTGCCAGGCCATGCAGCCGCTTCGGCACTTCCAGGATGCTCGGCGTATCTTCAAAGGGCGTGACGCCGCGCGCAAAGCCCAGCGGCGACAGGTCCATGTCGCGCTGGGAAAACCGCGTGCATTCCACCAGCTGATGCGTCTCGAAAACCGGGCTGCCGGCCGTGCCGAAGTTGATCACGGCGCGCGGCAGCTGGCCCTGTATCCGCAATTTCGCAAGTTCCAGCGTCAGGAAGTAGGCCGCATTGACCTTGCCGATGCCGGTGTAGAGGACGGGAATGCCCCGGTCTTCGAAATGATTCCCGGTCTCGTCCCTGAGCGCGGCGACGATCAAAACGTCCTTATGCATCAGAACAGATCCACATCCTGGTCATACGCGGAGGCGACGGCGCCAAAGTCGCCGATGATTTTTTGCCAGTCGTTGCCACGGTGGGTGCCCAGGTATTCGAAAAACGACGAGGTCGGGTCGTTCAACAGCACCGCCAGGGCGTAATCGAACATGTTGTCGCTGAATTTGACCAGCGCGTCGTACTTGGTGCCAGTGGCCAGCGCATCATCGATCACGACAGGCGCCACATCGAAGTAAATGCTGGGCAGCTTGCGCCGCAGGGCGGCGCCAAAGTCCGGCTGGATCTCGGCTTTTGCCTGCGCAAAGCTGCGCAGTTCGGAGTAGAAGCCATAGGGCCGGATTTCGAAATAGTCAGCCAGAGGCGGCGTAGCGCCAAGGTCCGCGGCCCTTTCGAACGCGGCCTCGACTTCGTGCCGGTCGGCTTTCTTGAGGCGTATCCGGATCACCATCGCCTCCGTAATGCCGGCAAATCCCGCTGCCTGAAAATGCCGGACAATACGTTCCGCCGCACTATTGGCTGGCAGGGCAGTGATACTATTCATGGAGAAATTCTTTCGTAAATGGGCGCAACTCATATCGCCCCGAGAGATAGGGGCTGAGGCTCCAGTATCATAGCCAGTTTTCCACCATTTTTGAATTGCTGCGTGCCTAGCTTCCTCCAGACCCTCCAACCCTATTTATCCCACCCTCTGGTGCTGCTGGCCGGGTTTGTGGCGGCCTCGTTCCTGATGATCTGGCGTTTGCACGCAGTCGAGGGCAAGGGCTTCGAAGGCACGCTGCTGGGCACCCTGATCATGCCGTACTGTTCCGGGTTCGCCAATCTGGTGTTTGTTTTTGTGATAAGCCGCAGCAGTGGCAATGGCCGCCTGGTCATCGAAAACAGTTTGATGAACAACGTCACCAATCTCACCTTGATTTTGGGACTGACGGCGGCGTTCTACGCATCTTCCGCGCCGCAGACCAGTAACAAGAAGGGAAAAAAACAGGTCGACCACTACCGGCTCTACCATCTCGACTTGCTCCTGACCCTGGTCGCAATGTTTCTGTTTACGGGCGCCTTGTGGGCCCTGGCCAAAGATGGCGTCCTGGACTTTTATGACGGGCTGGTGCTCGTTGGCCTGTTTTTGTTCTGGCAGGTGCTGCATGTGTTCGAAGTCCTGAAGAACAACGTCAGGAAAAACCAGTCCATCCATTGGTCGATCATCTTCGATTTTCTGCTGATTGGCGTCAGCGCCTACGTCATCTACCTGAGCGTGGACTATCTGGTGAACTGGGTAACGACCGCAGAAAACCCTTATTTCAGCCTGGCCAACCTGGGCTGGCTCAGCGGCGTCCTCATGGTCGTGCCCAATGCCTTTTTGGCACTCTACTATGCGCACACCGGCCGGCACGACATCGTCGTGAGCTCGCAGGTGGGCGATGGACACATCTGCATTCCCATGTGTATCGGGCTGTTTGCGCTGCTGGAACCTGTCGCCGTACCCGAATTTTTGCAGTGGGGTGTATGGGTCATCCTGGGCGCAGGGGCACTGCACTTCCTGTCGATTGCAATATGGGGACGACTGCCACGGATTGTGGGTTTCCTGCTGCTGGGCGGCTATGGCTTTTTTCTGTACAAGGGGCTTGGCTCTTGACTGCCCTCCCCTTTATCCATCAATACTGCAGAACGGCATGGACAGGCGCGCCGCGGAAGGTCATGGTGTTGAGTTGCGCAAGATTGATCAGCACCGAGACATTGACGACATCGTAACCGGCGCGAGCGCAAAGCGCGATCGCCGCAGTCAGTGTTCCGCCGGTTGCCAGCACATCGTCGACAATCAGGACGCGGCCTTGGCCGGCACGCATTTCCAGGGCTGCCGTGCCGTACTCAAGCGCGTACTCGAGGGTCTCGACCGGCGGCGGCAGCTTTCCTGCTTTCCGTAATGGCACGAAGCCTTTGCCAAGTCGCGTGCCGAGCGCGGCGCCAAGGATGAAGCCACGGGATTCAATTCCGGCGATCAAATCAATCCCCGCAAGGTCGACGTGGGCAACCATCTTGTCGAGCGCAAAATTGAGCGCCGCCGGCGATTCAAGAATCGGCGTGATATCGCGGAACAGGACCCCTGGGATGGGAAAGTCTTGAATTTCACGCACATGCGCCTGGAGATCCATGCTGTTGATCCTTTTTCGATGCCGATAAAACCCTCTACTGTATCGGGGTCAGAACTAACTTTCCAGAATTTCCAGCCCTCGCATGAAAAATTCAGCTGGCAGATTCAATCACTATGGGGCAACGACCTGTCGCCCGTAACTGCTTCACATGCCTTGAGCTTCGGCGTGATGCTGGTATGCGCGACGCATGCTGGCGCTGCAGCATGATTTTTTGCAATCGCCACAATATTGATATATACTTGATAGATCAAATATATATCAATCAATTATCATGACGAACGTTCAAACTGTTTATCTCGTCTATGGGCCGGTCGGCGCCGGGAAATCGACTTATGCGCGCGAGCTGGCGGCCGACAGGAATGCCATCCGTTTTGCCATCGATGACTGGATGCATACCCTGTTCGGCGACGACAGGCCACAGCAGATGGATCTGGTCTGGGCCATGACCCGCGTTGCCCGTTGCGAAGCGCGGATTTGGGCTACCTGCCAGGAAATCCTGGCTTCGGGGCGGGACGTCGTCCTGGAAATCGGGGCGATGCGTGCAACAGACCGCGAACGCCTGAAGTCCATCGTCGAGGCGGCGGGCCACCGCCTTGCACTGTGCTTCGTCGACGCTGACCGGGAAGTGCGCAGGCAACGCGTCCTGCAGCGGAACAGAGAAAAAGGCGACACCTACACTTTCGAAGTGACGCCAGCCATGTTTGACGCAATGGAAACTTATTTCGAACGGCCTGACGAAACAGAACTCGGCAGCACAACCCGGATATCAGGAGAATCAAGAAATGCGTAATACCTCACCCGAAATTGATCAAGCCGCGATTGCCCCGGCTTCTTCGCTGGAATTTTGCCTTCGGCTCGCCCGCGCGCATGCCACGCTGATGCGCCGTCTGGACAACGCGCTCGGCAACCTGCATGGCTTGAGTTTCAGCGATTTCATGGTGCTCTACCACCTGCAGCGTGCGCCTGGAACACGACTGCGCCGTGTCGATCTTGCCGAGCGCCTGGGCCTGACTGCCTCCGGCGTCACACGGACATTGCTGCCACTGGAAAAACTTGGCCTGGTCGGACGGGAGCCTGACCCGCGTGACGCCCGTGTCGGATATGCCAGCATCACGGAAGCGGGCCAGCGGCTGCTGGCGGATGCGCTGGTTTCCGTCGAGTCACTAAGTCAGGAAGCCACCCAGGCCTTGCCAGGCAATCAGCTCGCAGGCTTTTCCCAGCTGCTTGGACAGCTGGCAGGGATCAATCTGTCCAATACATGATTCAGGGAATCGGGGTCAGGTATTACCTTATGCCTGTTACGTGGAAGCTTTACAGGCACGGCCTTGGGTGCCGCGAAGTGGTCGTTGAGCCGTCTCAAAGTCAAGACCTGAAATGCGCCGAAACTAAGCGATGTTGACCATCCGTGCCGGCGACGCCATGTCAAGTTGCTGATCGTGGTCGTTCTGCTGTTATTGGGCCGGCTTTAGCACTGTCTGTCTATGGTTCCGGCAGTGCGTCACCACAAGCGTCTGCCGAAACCACGGCTGACTGCTTCAGCAGAAATTGCGAGAAAAAATTTCTCGGCGGCCTCAATGTCGGGATGCATGAAGGTGCTTGTAAATCCGGTGCTTGTAAATCCATATCCAACTTTGGAGTTAAGCCATGACCCACATTCAGCGTTTTTCCAATTTCTTTCTGATGCTTCTGATGGCTACCATTATCGGCTGCGCATCCTCCCCAAAACATGAAGGCACTGGTGAATATGTCGACGACTCCTTCATTACCACCAAGGTCAAGGCAGAGATATTGAACGAGCCAACACTGAAGTCTGCAGAAATCAATGTCGAAACCTTCAAAGGCGTGGTGCAACTGAGCGGCTTCGTGAGCTCCCAGGCCAACATCAATAAAGCGGTCGAGGTGGCGCGTGGCGTCGCCGGGGTCAAGTCGGTCAAAAATAATATGACGCTCAAGTAAAGCGCCAGATCAGCTGGCGGCGGCAATCTCGCGCAGCGCCTGCGCGAACACCTCTGCCGGCTGGCCTCCCTGTATCAGGTGACGGTCATTGATGATGATGGATGGCACCGAGCGTATCCCCTGGCGCTGGTAAAAGCCTTCCTGCTGCCGCACTTCCGCGGCATAGGCATCGGTGCTTAAAATCTGCTTCGCCCGTTCAGTATCCAGGCCAACCTGGCCGGCCAGCCGGATCAGCACGTCATGCGCGCCCGGATTTTCGCCTTCGGTGAAATAGGCGGCAAACAGCGCGCGTTTCAGTTCCTGCTGGCGTCCTTCCATCCCGGCCCAATGCAGCAGCCGGTGCGCATCAAAGGTGTTGTAGATGCGGCTGCGCTTGTCCATGTTGAAGGTGAAGCCGACCTGTTCGCCGCGCGCGCGGATCGCTTCGCGGTTCTGCGCCAGCTGTTCCGGCGTCAGGCCGTATTTCTCGTTCAGATGTTCATTCAGGTCCTGACCTGCAGCCGGCATCGCCGGGTTCAGCTCGAACGGCTGGAAATGCAGGTCAATCGCCATTTCGTTGCCCAGGCCATCAATTGCCTGCTGCAGCGAACTCAGGCCGATGATGCACCACGGGCAGGAGACATCGGAAACAAAATCGATCTTCAATCGGGTAGTCATTAGTGGGCCTTGTCATGTCCAGGAGTAACGCCAGGAGGCCGATTCTACGCCGGCACCGCGCTTCGCGCAAAAGACGCCAGGCGCAATCGCCCGCCTCCCGTACGAATTGCCCTGAATACATAACGGTATAATCGAGGCCAATTTTTTCCCCATGAGGTCGTCTGTGCCCAAGCGTTTATCAGTATTGCATCAATATCTTTTGCCCAAGCTGGCGCTGACGACATTCGCCGGATGGGTCGCGGGTGCGCAAAGCGAGCGCTTCACACCGCCTTTGATACGCTGGTTCGTGCGCAAGTACGGCGTGAATATGGCTGAGGCGCGCAATCCGGACATTACCAGCTATACCAGCTTTAACGACTTCTTTACGCGCGCGCTGCGCGAGGACGCGCGCCCGCTGGCCGATGCCGACCTCATCTGCCCGGTCGACGGCGCCATCAGCCAGTTCGGCGCCATCGAACATGACCAGATTTTCCAGGCCAAAGGCCACCGCTATTCGACCACCGCGCTGGTCGGCGGCGACAGCGCTCTGGCGGCACAGTTCGAAAATGGCCGCTTCGCCACGCTGTATCTCAGCCCGCGCGACTACCACCGCATACACATGCCCTGCGACGGCAGGCTGATGCGCATGATCTATGTGCCGGGGGATCTCTTCTCCGTCAATCCGACGACGGCCCAGGGTGTTCCAGGGCTGTTCGCACGCAATGAGCGGGTGGTGTGCGTATTCGAATCGGCGTTCGGGCCGTTCGTGCTGGTGCTGGTCGGCGCCACCATCGTCGGCAGTATGGCGACCGTCTGGCATGGCGTGGTGAATCCGCCGCGTCCCGGCAAAGTGCGCCAGTGGCACTACCCGGATGAGGAAATCACCTTGAAAAAAGGCGCGGAAATGGGCCGGTTTCTGCTAGGCTCCACCGTCGTGATGCTCTTCCCGCGCGGGACTGTGGAATTCAACCCGGCATGGACGCCGGCGCGCGCGGTTCGCCTGGGCGAAGCGATGGGCGACAAGCCGGCTGCCTGAGCCTGTTGCAGCCCGGCGCGCGCGATTGCCTCGCCCCCATTCGTCCCCATTTGAAAGACAACTTGTAATGAACATGATCAAAAAAAACTGGTCCGACCTCTCCGCCGCAACCATTTCCGAAGAGGCGATTCGCGCCCTGCATCAGCCGCAAGAGAACTTCAAAATTTACGTCAACACCTATGAAGCCGGGCAAAGCGTTCCTGCCAAAGCCGGTCACGCATTTGTTTTGTATGTGTTGGCGGGGAGCTGCAAAATCGCCCTCGACGGCAGCGACGTGACCTTGTCCGCTGCCGAATGGATTCGCCTGGAAAAAGGCGCGTACACATTCGATGTTGTGGGTAAAGAAGAACTGCAGCTGGTAAAGGTCTTTAGTTTATCCTGACCCCACCACCACCGCCGACGATGCCTCTGATAACGCACCAAGTACCCGCTGCCGATTTACGCGACACAGCAACCGACGCTCTTCCCCCAGATGCGGTCGATGCGGCGGCAAAGCATCTGCGCGATGTGCTTGGCATTGCGTTCGAACACGCCCATCCGCAGCATGCGCTGGTCGTGTTCGATGCGCGCTGCGCGCTGGCGATTGCGCTGACGGAAGCGTATCGGCGCTGCCTGCCCACGGCGACATTCATCGACTTTGATGCGGTGGCGCCGGAAGCGGTGATTGCCGCTTTTGCGCAGCTCGCGCCATCGGACCTCGTGGTGCTGGTTCAATCCACCAACTTTCGCCTCGATGCTTTCCGCATTCGTGTCGAGCTGTTCAAGCGTGGCCTGAAGGTGATCGAGCATCCGCATCTGATGCGCATGCCGGGGCCCGAAGCGCTCTACTACATCGATGCGCTGGCCTATGATCCGGCGTATTATCGTGATGTCGGCCACGCCCTGAAGGCGAAGATCGATCGCGCACACTGCGGCGTAATCGACAGCGGCGGCGAGCGTCTGGTATTCGCTTCGCCTTTTGAGCCGGCAAAACTGAATGTCGGCGATTACCGCGAGATGAACAACGTCGGCGGCCAGTTTCCCATCGGAGAAGTTTTCACGGAAGCGCAAAATCTGGAGGCCGTCAGCGGTCGCGTGCGCATTTTTGTTTTTGGCGACACGTCGTTCGCGGTCAATCGTCCGGAAAAGCCGATCACGCTGGAAATCACCAGGGGACGCGTGACCGCCACGGTCGATTCCACCCCCGCGTTCGACCAGGTGCTGGCCAATATCCGCGCCGATGAGGGCGAGGTCTGGCTGCGCGAACTGGGCTTTGGCATGAATCGCGCGTTTTCAAAGGACCGGCTGGTCAGCGATATCGGCACCTACGAACGCATGTGCGGCATTCACCTGTCGCTGGGCGCCAAACACGGGATCTACAACAAGCCCCAAATCCGACGGGCAAACGCCAGATATCACATCGACGTCTTTGCCGTCACGGAAGCGATGATCCTCGACGATGAAGTGGTGTATCGCGACGGTGCCTGGCAGGTCTGACAGATCCCTGTTGTATTCAGATTGTCTTGGGCGCGTATCCCGCCGTGCATTTCTGCAGTGGCGGCTTGGCAGCGCAAGCGCTGCTTGACCAGGGCAAGAAAAAAGAAGCCGCCGCCGCCACTCAGCGCGCGGTCGCGCCACCTGGAACGGCAGGACAAGATCCGCGCCAGCCGCTAGTCGTTAGCTGAACGCAGACTCAGGCACGCGGCGCGGCGCTGAAGCTGTCCGGCTGCGCCAGGCGCCACATCTGCGCATAAAAGCCGCTGTCGGCGCGTTCAGCGAGCAATTCGCCGGGCGCCAGGAATCGGTGCAAATCGGAATACAGGCGGATTTCCGTATCGCTGACGCGCCGGGCCAGATGGCGGGGCTCGAGCTGGGATGGATGCTCCAAGCCGGCGGCAGCGAGCATCTCGGCAAGCGCGCGCAGGGTATTGCGATGAAAGCTGGCCACCCGCTGCGCCTTGTCGTCGACCACCAGTGCGCGCTGGCGCAGCGGATCCTGCGTGGCAACGCCGGTCGGGCAACGGTTGGTATGGCAGCTTTGCGCCTGGATGCAGCCGATCGCGAACATGAAGCCGCGCGCCGAATTGGCCCAGTCGGCGCCGATGGCCAGCACGCTGGCAATATCGAAGGCGCTGACGATCTTGCCGCTGGCGCCGAGCCGGATCTGCTCGCGCAAGTTCAGGCCGACCAGCGTATTGTGGACAAATAACAGCGCCTCGCGCAGCGGCATGCCGATGTGATCGGTGAATTCCACGGGCGCTGCGCCGGTGCCGCCCTCTGCACCGTCGACGACGATAAAATCAGGAAGAATGCCGGTTTCCAGCATGGCTTTGGCAATGCCCATGAACTCCCAGGGATGACCGAGGCAGAATTTGAAGCCGACCGGTTTGCCGCCGCAGAGATTGCGCAAACGTTCGACGAATTGCAGCAGTTCGATCGGCGTCGAGAATTCGCCATGGCGTGCCGGCGAGACGCAGTCGCGATCCATCGGCACGCCGCGTGTGGCAGCGATTTCAGCGGTGATTTTATGCTTGGGCAGGATGCCGCCGTGTCCTGGCTTGGCGCCCTGGCTGAGCTTAATCTCGATCATTTTCACCTGGGGATCGCGCGCCTGGTCCTGGAACAGTTGTGCATTGAAACTGCCATCGCTGTTGCGGCAGCCGAAATAGCCGCTGCCCAGTTCCCAGATCAGATCGCCGCCCTTGCGGTGATAGGGGCTGATACTCCCTTCCCCGGTATCGTGGGCAAACCCGCCGAGCCTGGCGCCCTGGTTCAGCGCTTGAATGGCATTTGCGCTCAGCGCGCCAAAGCTCATCGCGGAAATATTGAACACCGACGCCGAATAGGGTTGCAGGCATTGCGGGCCGCCGACGCTGACGCGGAACGCATCAGGCTTGCTGAGTACGGCCGGATACATGGAGTGGCTGATGAACTCGAACCCCGGCTGATAAACATCGATCAGGGTGCCGAACGGTTTGTCCGCACTCTCATTTTTTGCCCGCGAATAAACGAGCGCACGCTGCGCCCGTGAAAATGGCAATGCCTCGCGATCGCCTTCCAGCAGATATTGACGGATCTCGGGCCGGATACTTTCCACCAGATAGCGGAGGTTGCCGAGAATCGGGTAATTGCGGCGGACCGCATGGCGCTTTTGCGCCAGGTCCCACACACCGATCATCACCAGCAGGGCAAGCGCAGTGATCGCCAGCCAGCGCCCGTCGAACGACAGGAAAGGCAGGAGCAGCAGCGTAATGATGCAGCAGACGAAAAAGGCGTAACGACTCAGTAACGATAATTTCATGGAAAATCCGGCCATCCAGCACGTTGCAATCGATTCACCGCGGCGCCGGCCGCTTCTGCACTTGTTTATTGCGCAAGCGGATCCTGGCCGCTGGCATCCTCGTGATCGTCGGCATATTCATCTGCCAGATTTTTCCAGCCCTTGCTGGCGGCGAACGTGCAGAATTCTTCCGGCGCCTCGAGCACGATCAGCTTGTCCTCCTGCAGCCCCGGGTCGCCGGGGCCGAAGTCGGGGCCGACATAACCGAGGGCGCGCAGCCTGGCGAGTATCTGCTGGATGACCTGCGGATCTTCGTGCAACCGGTTTTCACCCATGGATGCCGCAAAACCGACGTAGACGTCGATGATGCCATAGCCCTCATCGTAGATGCGGATGCCATCGATTTCCCAAGGCCGCCCCAACGTGTCGTTGAGTTTGAACGGGCCGCTTAACTGAATTATGTTTTCATTGTCCATGCGTCAGGATACACCAGCTGCGGCATGCGGTAAAAGACTGGCTGGAGCCGATAGCAGTGCGCGCGCTGCCTGGGCTGGCTACAATGACGGTTTTTACTCACATCGGGCAATGCCATGACAGAAGACACCGTTCGCCTTGCCAAGCGGGTTGCCGAGCGCTTCGGCTGTTCCCGCGCCGAAGCCACGCACTATATTGAAGGCGGCTGGGTCACGGTCGATGGCCAGATCGTTGAAGTGCCGGGCTATCGGGTAACGCCGCAAGAGCAGGTCGAGTTGCTGCCCGATGCCGTCGCAGAGCCGGTGCAGCCGGCCACATTCTTGCTGCACAAGCCGTCGGGCATCAGCGCAAAAGCTGCGATACAACTGATTACCCCGGGAAACCGCAGCGCGGATGACCGCTCCGGCGCGCGCCTGCTGCAGCGCCATCTGGCGGATTTGTCGATTCCGGCGCCGCTGGATACGGGGGAAAGCGGCTTGCTGGTATTGACCCAGGATTGGCGGGTGCTGCGCAAGCTGACCGAAGATGCGGTACGTATCGAGCATGAAATCATTGTCGATGTGACAGGCAGCATGCTTGCCGATGGACTGACGCTGCTCAACCGCAGTCTCACTTTCCAGGGCAAGGCCTTGCCGCCGATGAAAGTGAGCTGGCAAAACGAAGGCCGCTTGCGCTTTGCCGTCAAGGCGCCGCCGCCCGGACTGATTGCCCATGCCTGCGCCCAGGTTGGGCTGACCCCGCGCGCCATCAGGCGCATTCGCCTGGGGCGTCTGCCTATGGCCGGCTTAAAGGTGGGACAATGGCGGTATGTGCAAGAGCATGAACGTTTTTAGAAGAACAGGAAATTGAATGAATGACGCTTTGACCATTGATGAATATGCAGCCCTGGCCGAAATCCTGGCCGGGTTTAAAGGCGGCCGGCCCAGCGCCTGCGTGGCGAGAAACACCAAAAAACTGATCGGCTTGAAGTACATCACGCATGAAAAGTCAGGCAAGCTGGTCTTGACGGACAAGGGCAGGCAAACCCTGTTCGTAAAAAATTGCGTGGAGGGCTTGCGCGCCGTATCCATCAACCCTGAGGCGCCGCTCGATGCCGGCGTGCTGATCTTCCTGGAAAAGAAGGGACATGTCGTGCGCAACGTGATCACGGGCCTGCTGGAACTGACCCAGCGCGGCCGCGAAACCCTGACGGACATCGACGGGGCCAGGACCTGACCCCAACCGTCAACCGATATAATTCTCCCTTTCCCGCTTTTTGAAACGCCCCACCATGCTTCGCGCCCCAGAATTGTTATTGCCCGCCGGTTCGCTGGATAAAATGCACGCCGCTTTCGACTTCGGCGCCGATGCCGTCTATGCCGGCCAGCCGCGCTACAGTCTGCGTGCCCGCAACAATGAATTTTCGACGCTCGAAACGCTGGGCGCCGGTATTGCCCAGGCCCACGCGCGCGGCAAGAACTTTTTTGTCGCCAGCAATATCTTTGCGCACAACGCCAAGCTCAAGACCTATCTGCGCGACATGGAACCGGTCATCGCCATGAAGCCGGACGCCCTGATCATGGCCGATCCGGGCCTGATCATGATGGTGCGCGACAAGTGGCCGGATGTGCCGGTCCACCTGTCGGTGCAGGCCAATGCCGTGAACTGGGCCGACGTGAAGTTCTGGCACAGGATGGGGCTGACGCGCGTGATCCTGTCGCGCGAACTGTCGCTCGACGAAATCGAGGAAATCCGCCAGACCTGCCCGGAGATGGAGCTGGAGGTGTTCGTGCACGGCGCTTTGTGCATCGCCTATTCCGGCCGCTGCCTCTTGTCGGGATACTTCAACCATCGCGATGCCAACCAGGGCACCTGCACCAATTCCTGCCGCTGGGATTACAAGACGGTCGAGGCGGTCGAGGACGCCAGCGGAGACCTCGCGCGCATTCCCGTCGAAACCGTCCAGCTCAATTACCAGAAGGCACTGGAAGAAGCCAATCAATCCTTTTCTGCGCTGGGCGACATGCCGCGCCATCCGCTCGCAGACCGCCCCTACCTGCTCGAGGAAGCCGGCCGTCCGGGACAGATGATGCCGATCCTGGAAGACGAGCACGGCACCTACATCATGAACTCGAAGGACTTGCGCGCCGTTGAGCATATCGAACGGCTGGTGAAGATCGGCGTCGACTCGCTCAAGATCGAGGGCCGCACCAAGTCGCTGTATTACGTCGCGCGCACGGCGCAAGTGTATCGCCGCGCCATCGACGATGCGGTGGCCGGCAAGCCTTTCAACATGGACCTGCTGGGTGAACTGCAGGGCCTGGCCAACCGCGGCTACACCGACGGCTTCTATCAGCGCCACCACACGCAGGAACACCAGAACTACATGAACGGCTTCTCGGAACTGCATCGCAGCCACTACGTCGGCGACGTGGCGTCGGTGACCGATGGCTGGGCCGAGATCGAGGTGAAGAACCGCTTTGCCGTGGGCGACCGCCTGGAAGTGATTCACCCGAGCGGCAACAAAGTCATCACGCTCGAGCAGATGCAGACGCTCGACGGCAACCCGGTCAGCGTTGCTCCCGGTAGCGGCCATCGCGTGCGCATCGCGCTCGATGCGCAATACGACAAGGCGCTGCTGGCGCGATTGCTGTAAGTTTTTACGCGTGCGGGACTATTGCGGCCAGATAGCCCGGCCTGCGCCATCTCTTGTTATGATTGACGGATATCCAGCTGCATTTTTTAACCGGTCATCCAGCAATGTCGCCAACTCGAAAACTCTCGGTGCTTTTTGTTTGCATGGGCAATATCTGCCGTTCGCCGACGGCAGAAGGTGTATTCCGCAGCCGTGTGGCTGCAGCCGGCCTGGCCGATGCGATCCGGATCGATTCCGCCGGCACTCATGATTACCACATAGGCAATACGCCTGACGCCCGCTCGCAGCAGTTCGCCGCGCGGCGCGGTTACGATCTTTCAACGCAGCGCGCGCGCCAGGTCGCGGCTGGCGATTTCAGCCAATTCGATTACGTGCTGGCGATGGACCATGACAACCTGGCCCGGTTGCAGGCCGCATGCCCGCCGCAGCATCGCCACAAGCTCGGCCTGTTCATGCAGTTCGCGCGCAACTCGCCTTCGGAAGTGGTGCCCGATCCGTATTACGGCGGCGGCACCGGCTTTGACCGGGTGCTCGATTACATCGAGGATGCGTCGGACGGCTTGCTCGATGTCTTGCGCAAGGAACTCGCGGCCGGCACCGAATCCCGCGTCGCGTAGGCTGCCATGCCGATGCTGATCGTGGCGGGCCTGTGCCTGCTGTATCTCGGCTGGCTGGTCGGCAAGCCGTATTACGTCGAATCCCGCCGCCGGCAGTTGCGCAAGCTGCCGTTTCCGCCGGCATGGCTGGCCATCCTGCGCCGGCGCGTGCCCTACTACCGGCTCCTGCCTGCCGATCTGCAGGCGCAACTGCGCGGACACATCCAGGTCTTCATCGCGGAAAAGGATTTCATCGGCTGCGCCGGCCTGGAAGTCAACGACGAGATGCGCGTGACCATCGCCGCCCAGGCCTGCCTGCTGATCCTCAACCGCAAGACCGGCTACTACCCGAAACTGCAGCGCATCCTGCTGTATCCCGGGGCTTTCATGGTGAAAAAACAGGAAGTCGACGAGGCGGGCGTGCACTCGGAATACCACGACGAACTGGCCGGCGAATCCTGGGGTGACGGCCAGGTAATCCTGTCGTGGCAGGATGCAGTCGTTGACGCCCGCTTCTTCGGCGACGGCCGCAATGTGGTGCTCCACGAATTCGCGCACCAGCTCGACCAGGAAAAAGGCGAGGCGACCGGCGCACCTATCCTGGCGCGCGCCGAACATTATCGTCCCTGGTCGGCAGCGCTCGGCGCGGAATACGAAGCGTTGCGCCAGCAGGCCGATGCCGAGCTTGACACCCTGTTCGACTATTACGGCGCCGAACATCCGGCGGAATTTTTCGCGGTGGTCACTGAAGTGTTTTTCGAGCAGCCGCATGAGATGGCCGCCATGCATCCGGAACTCTACCGGCAGCTGAAAAACTTTTACCGGGTCAATCCGCTCGACTGGCGCTAAAGTCTCAAACGGATTCAGGCAGGTTCAGGCAGATTCAGGCGGCGTCGGCCGCTGCCAGCGCCAGCTGCGCCATTTTCAGCGCGCCCTCGTAGGAAATGGCGGCTGCGATAAAACGGCCGTTATGGCAGAACACCGCATCGGCGACGCCGCAGGCTGCCGCCAGCTCGGCGCCCTGCAGGCCGGCCCATGCCGCCGGCAAATCCTCGCGCGCCTCGAACGTATCGGCAGTGGCGGGGACGGTGTGCAGCATGTAGCGGTTTTCGGTGAGACTGTGACTGATCACGAACAACACCTCGGGCATTTCCTTGCGCACGATCGCGCTCCACGGCAGCGCAGCGTTTTCCAGCAACAGCAGGCGTCCGCCCGCGAGCCGCTCGGCCTGGCGCACCATGCCGGAAGCCAGCATGCTGCCGACGCGGTAGCGCACCTGGTTGAGCAGCACGTCGGCAACAAATTCCATTGCACGCAAAAACTGGCGCTGGCGCAATTCCTCGCCAGCGGCGACGCCGCCGGCCTGCTGCTCGTCGAGCCAGTTGGGGTTAAAGCCCGACACCACGGCTGACAAGCCATAACCACCCGGCGCATTCCTGGCAGTGCCGGTATCGGACATGTCGAGGTATTGCACCAGGTCGCCATCGATGGCATTCGCTATATCCTGGGCATCCTTGTCGGCCAGCGCGTGGCCGACATGCTTCTGCGCCAGCAGCGCCACGCAGCGCGCACCATGCTCGCGCCACACCAGGCCGGCACTGGCATACAATACGCCCGACTGGCGTGCGCCGGAAAAGCCCTTTTGATGATGGTCGAAGCGCCCCGTCTGCGGCTCCCAGACGCCACCGACATCGACCGCGAAATCAGCCGCGGCAATGCGCGCCTGGTCGCGCGTGCGCACCAGCTCGCAGCCCGGAAACACCAGGTCCAGCACCATCACGGCCCAGACATCGTCGGCGTGGAATTTTCCGGAATGGGTGGCAATGATCACTGGTGCATCCTTCTCATGGTGTGGGAACAACTGGGGCATGGACGGCCGCGACCGTCGTGTCTCGCATTGGTTAATAATTTCCCCCTGATTGTCGCAATTTTATGGGGATACCTGCAAGCAATTGATTTTTTAATTGGGGTCAGAGCGTATTTTCACAAGCCGCCATGCCGCGTGGCATTGCGACAGCCCCCCTTGCTACAGGTTAGAATGGCGACCGCGCCAGACCCGGCCACCGGGCCTGGATTTTCCTACACGACCAACAGCAAATTACATCAGGCATGGATATCCCCGCTTTTCTCAAAAAACTCCAGGATGCGCCAGAATCGGTAGCCTTCACCGATACCATGGCAGTCGTCGAGGCTACCTACGATTTCACTCCGACAGCCTTCACCAATGGCACCCTGCGCAATGAGGCAGGGCAGAATTCCGGCTCGTGCAAATTGTTCGCCTTCGCCCTGCTTAAGCAGTTGAGCGAGCAGCAGACCCTGGCTTGCTTCGGCGCTTATTACCGCGACGATGTCCTCAAACATCCCGAAGCGACCGACCATCAGAATATCCGCAATTTCATGAAAACCGGCTGGGATGGGGTGAAATTCGAGGGTACGCCGCTGACAGCGAAGTAAGCTGCTCCGCCCGGATGCTGGTTGCGCGGATACGCTTTGTCGTCCAGCCGTTGCTACCAGCAAGGGGAATCGCCCGCTAGAAGCGAATCTGCGGCAAAGGTCCGCTTGGCAAAATGCCGACGACCGACAGCACCATCAGAATCAGTAAAATAATAAACAGGATACGGACAATCTGCGCCACTGGCGCTGGCAGGGGCAGCATACTGATGAGCCACCAGACAAGTCCGAACACGACCAGATAAATGATCAGGCTGATGATCAAGTTCATTTGATCCCCTTTGACAAATTGCCCGGATGCGCCCGTCACCCATGCATGTCATGAATGAAACGCAGGCTTCTAGCTCTTGTTACGTTCTTCAAAATCCTTGATCTGCTTTTCAGCTTCGTCCTTGTTGACGCCATAGCTTTCCTGAATTTTCCCGGCGAGCTGGTCGCGCTTGCCGGCAATCTGGTCGAGGTGATCATCCGTGATCTTGCCCCATTGCTCTTTTATCTTGCCTTTAAACTGCTTCCAGTTTCCTTCAATGATATTCCAGTCCATTTCATACTCCTTGTCAGCGGCGATTCCATGTTTGGAAAGCCGAATATGCTTGTATTGGATACGCTAAACCCCGTATCGATCCATCGTCAGACATGATGTTTTTGATGATGTACAAATACAGCGTCGCCACGATTGCCGACTGACCTTGAAACATGCATGGCGGCACCACGAATGTGCAACAGCTGGACGACGGCTTGATTTATATCGGCAACTGGCATAGGGAACGGGCACTATCGCGTCATCTCGCAGTCATATTTAAATGTTTCTTTTTGATATGGAGCCCGCCACCTTGGCCAGCTTGGCACCATGCTGAAACTTGTCGCCGCATGCTTTTCGTTTACCGCGCTGCTCTATCTCGGCGCTTGCGGCTACCTGTATGCCAACCAGCGCTCCCTGCTCTACTATCCGACGCCTGCGGTGGCAGAGCCGGTGCCCGGCGCCGAACGCATCGTCCTGCATAGCGATGGCGAAACCTTGCGCATACTGCGGGTCGGTCCGGCCGAGGGAAAAGCCCTGATCTATTTTGGCGGCAATGCCCAGGATGTCTCGCGCCTGATTCCCGTATTTCGGCATGCCTTCCCCCAGCGCCCGGTCTACCTCGTGAATTACCGCGGCTATGGCGGCAGCAGCGGCAGCCCCAGCGAAGCCGCCTTGCTGCGGGATGCGGTGACGGTATTCGATTTCGTGCGGTTGCGGCATGCGGATGTGGCCGTCATCGGCCAGAGCCTGGGCACAGGCGTCGCCGTGTTCCTGGCGACCGTGCGGCAGATCGCCCGACTGGTGCTGATCACCCCCTACGACAGCATAGAAACCGTGGCCAAAAGCAGTTTCCCGCAGTTCCCGGTTTCGCTGCTGCTGAAGGACAAATTCATGTCCGCGGCACGCGCCGCCAGCGTCCGTTCGCCCACCCTGATCCTGCTGGCCGAACGCGATGAAGTGATCCCGCGCGCCAGCTCCGATGCGCTGATCGCGTCTTTCCTGTGGTTGCGGCCGGTGGTCGAGGTTGTCAGCGGCACGACCCACAATTCGGTGTGCACCGCCGACGCCTGCCTGCAGCGTCTGGCAGATTTTTTGCACGGCTAGATGTCGCGCGCGTTTGCCTGATGTTAAATATGCACTGCACAGACTTTATTGGAGCCGGCTTCCCACTTGAGACGCATCAAGCAATCTTCAACTGTAAGCCGTCCAGGCCGCACGACATCCTACATTAAGGAGACAGTTTTTCACTTGCGGCGCCTGTCTATCCATGCAGGCAATCAACGCGCTGCCCCCCCATTTCCAGAAGGGAGTAATCGATGCGTATACTCATGAATATCAGGTTTCCGACGCCGGAGTTCAACGCTCTCATGCGAAGTGGCGCAATCAGCGAAACAATGAATCACATTCTAGACGAGCTGAAACCGGAGAATGTTTATTTCACAGAACAGGGCGGACAACGCATGGCAATCCTGATCGTCAACCTTGACCAAGCAGCAAGCATTCCCCGCCTGGCCGAACCGTGGTTTCTGAAATTTAACGCCATTGTCGAATTTCATGCCGTCATGACGCCGGACGATCTGAAGGCATCAGGCTTGGAGTCGCTTGCCCAAAAGTGGGCCTGAACCACGCCGGCAGGATGCGTTCGGGCAGCATTGTGAGCGGCAACGCAGCAGCCGGCGGAATGCATTCCCTTCTACAATAAGGCATGTGCGCGAATTATTTACCTTCCCATGCGGAACGATTGCGGAAGCAATTCGGCGTTACCGCACCGCCCGCGCCACACCTATAACGCCCGCACCGAGACCGGCGCCAGACGGGACAACTTCCCGTTGCTTTAAGCAAGGATATTCTCCCCGGCAGCGCCGCCCCGCCTGAGGCACGCGTCCCCTGAACCGCTGCCGATTCGGCCGAGTCAGCCCCACCCGAACTAGCCCGCCGGTGCCGAGTATGTTTTAATCAGGCATCATCAATTTTCAGACATAAAGGAATCCCACCGTGGCCGGAACCAGCCTGTTAGCCCTGCTCGACGATATTGCCGGCATCCTCGACGATGTCGCCACCATGACCAAGGTCGCGGCCAAGAAAACCACCGGCGTGCTGGGCGACGACCTGGCGCTGAATGCGCAGCAAGTCTCCGGCGTGCATGCCGATCGCGAATTGCCGGTGGTGTGGGCAGTCGCCAAGGGCTCCATGAAAAACAAGCTGATCCTGGTGCCGATGGCACTGGCCATCAGCGCTTTCGCCCCCTGGCTGGTGACGCCGCTGCTGATGCTGGGCGGCGCCTACCTGTGCTTCGAGGGCGTCGAAAAACTGGCGCACAAATACTTGCACAGCAAGGCCGAGGACGAAGTAGAGCACGATGCCCTGGCCCATGCGCTGGCCGACCCGAAGGTGGACATCGTCGCCTTCGAAAAGGAAAAAATCCAGGGGGCGGTGCGCACCGACTTCATCCTCTCGGCCGAGATCATCGTGATCGCGCTGGGCACGGTTGCCACCGCCTCTTTCGGCGCGCGCGTCGCGGTTCTGGCGGGCATTGCCATCCTGATGACTGTTGGCGTCTATGGCCTCGTGGCCGGCATCGTCAAGCTGGACGATGCCGGGCTGTACCTGAGCAAAAAAGGGGGCTTGCGCAGCGCCATCGGCAAGAGCTTGCTGGCGGCAGCGCCCTGGCTGATGAAGACCCTGACGGTGGTTGGCACCGCAGCCATGTTCATGGTCGGCGGCGGCATCCTGACTCATGGCATCCCGGCACTGCACCACTCCATCGAAGGATCTGCCGCAGGCGTTGCCGGCATTGCAGGGATCGGTGGCATCCTGGCTGTGGTGCTGCCCACTTTATTGAGCGCGATTGCCGGCGTCTTTGCCGGCGCCATCGTGCTGGGCGTGGTCAGCGTGGCGACACGCCTGTACAAGGGCATGCGCAAACCGGCTTGAGGCTGGAAGCCAGCCTGGCCCTATGGCCAGACAACAAAAAAGCCGCCCGGCGCAAAACCGGGCGGCTTTTTTCATGATGGCAGAGGGCTTAACGTTGCGACAGCGCATCCACCACGCACAGCGCCGTCAGGTTGACGATGCGCCGCACCGTCGCCGACGGCGTCAGGATATGCACCGGCTTGGCACAGCCCAGCAGTACCGGTCCGATGGCGATACCATTGCCGGCGGCATTCTTGAGCAGGTTGTACGAGATATTGGCGGCATCCAGGTTCGGCAGCACCAGCAGGTTGGCATTGCCCTTGAGCCTGGTGTCCGGCATGCTTTTCTTCAGCAAGGCCGAGTCGAGCGCGGTGTCGCCATGCATCTCGCCATCGACTTCCAGGTCGGGGGCCACTTCATGCAGGATCGCCAGCGCATTACGCATTTTTAGCGCCGATTCACTGTTGCTGGTGCCGAAGTTGGAGTGCGACAGCAGGGCCACGCGCGGATACAGGCCAAAGCGGCGCATCTCCTCCGCCGCCAGCAGGGTCAGTTCGGCGATCTGCTCCGCAGTGGGGTTCTCATTGACGTGGGTATCGACCAGGGCGACCTGGCGGTCCGGCAGGATGAGGATGTTCATCGCGCCATAGACATTGACGCCTTCGCGCTTGCCCAGGATGTGGTCGACGTAATGCAGATGCAGCGGAATGGTGCCGAAGGTGCCGCAAATCATGCCATCGGCATAGCCCTTGTGGATCATCATCGAGCCGATCAGGGTGTGGCGGCGACGCATCTCCAGCTTGGCGTAGGGTTCGGTAATTCCCTTGCGGGCCGACATCGCCAGGAAGGTCTGCCAGAAGTCGCGGTAGCGCTCATCGTGTTCGGTATTGACGACATCGAAATCGACGCCCGCCTTCAGGCGCAGGCCAAAGCGCTCGATGCGCTTTGCCAGGATCGCCGGCCGGCCCACCAGGATAGGCTTGGCCAGATTCTCGTCGACAACGATCTGCACGGCGCGCAGCACGCGCTCGTCCTCGCCCTCGGCAAACACGATACGCTTCTTCTCGGCCGGCGCTTTCTTCGCCATGGCGAAGATCGGCTTCATGAAGGTGCCGCTGTGGTAGACGAATTGCTGCAGGCGCTCGGCGTAAGCCTCCATGTCGGCGATCGGCCGCAGGGCGACGCCGGATTCCGCCGCGGCCTTGGCCACCGCCGGCGCAATCTTGATCATCAGGCGCGGATCGAACGGCTTGGGAATCAGGTATTCCGGGCCGAATGCCAGGTTGGAATCGCCATAGGCAGCGGCAACGATATCGGATTGCTCGGCCTGCGCCAGCTCGGCGATCGCCCGCACCACGGCGATTTCCATTTGGCGGCTGATGGTGGTTGCGCCGCAGTCGAGCGCGCCGCGGAAGATGTAGGGGAAACACAGGACATTGTTGACCTGGTTCGGATAATCCGAACGGCCCGTCGCGATGATCGCATCGTCGCGCACTGCCATCACTTCTTCCGGCAGGATTTCCGGGGTCGGATTGGCCAGCGCCAGCACCAGCGGACGCGGGCCCATGGCCTTGACCATCTCGGGCTTGAGGACGCCACCGGCCGACAGGCCGAGGAAAATGTCGGCGCCGGGGATGATTTCGGCCAGGCTGCGCGCACTGGTCTTTTGCGCAAAACGCGCCTTGTCCGGGTCCATCAGCTCGGTGCGGCCTTCATACACCACACCCGCCAGGTCGGTCACGAAGATGTTCTCGATCGGGAAGCCCAGGTCGACGATCAGGTCCAGGCAAGCCAGCGCGGCGGCGCCGGCGCCGGAGACCACCAGCTTGCATTCCTTGATGTCCTTGCCGACCACCTTCAGGCCGTTCAGGATGGCGGCGCCGACGATGATTGCCGTGCCATGCTGATCGTCATGGAACACCGGGATCTTCATGCGTTCGCGCAGCTTGCGTTCGATGTAGAAGCATTCCGGCGCCTTGATGTCTTCCAGGTTGATGCCGCCGAAAGTCGGCTCAAGTGACGCGATGATGTCGCACAGCTTGTCAGGGTCGGATTCGTTGACTTCAATGTCGAACACATCCACGCCGGCGAATTTCTTGAACAGCACGCCCTTGCCTTCCATGACGGGCTTGGAGGCGAGCGGGCCGATGTTGCCCAGACCAAGCACAGCGGTGCCGTTGGTGATGACGGCCACCAGATTGCCGCGCGCGGTATATTTGAATGCGTTGGTCGGGTCGGCAACGATTTCCTCGCAAGCCGCAGCCACGCCGGGCGAATATGCCAGCGCCATGTCGCGCTGGTTGGTCAGTTGCTTGGTGGGGGTGACGCTGATCTTGCCGGGAGTGGGAAACTCATGATACTCGAGCGCAGCCTGGCGCAATTGCTGACGTACCTGTTCTTTGCGGCTTTTATCGGAATCCATCGAACGACCTTTTTCCATGCTTGCTAAAACATTGATTCTAGCAGACAGGCCGGGTCACCTCATGGTCAACTGAACAGCGACGGAAAGTTTCAAAATAAACAATCCGCCTGGTGCAGGCAGATCCACCTCAATGAAAATTGCCTCAGGCACAACTAGTCGGCCATCCTTCGGTACAATCCTTTCATGCTCTCCGAATTCGACCTGATTGCCCGTTACTTCACCCGCCCGCTGCATCCCGGCAGCGCCGCCACGCTGGGCGTGGGCGACGATTGCGCCTTGCTGGCGCCGGCGCCCGGCCTGCAACTGGCCATCTCCACGGACATGCTGGTGGCTGGCCGCCACTTTTTCGCCGATGCCGACCCGGCACTGCTGGGCCACAAATGTCTGGCGGTGAACCTGTCCGACCTCGCGGCGATGGGCGCCCGGCCGCTCGCATTCACCCTGGCACTGGCCCTGCCGGCGCCCGACGAAGCCTGGCTGGCGCCTTTTGCGCAAGGCATGCTGGCGCTGGCCGACCTGCACGGCTGCGACCTGGTCGGCGGCGACACCACCCGCGGGCCGCTGACGATCAGCATCACCGTATTTGGCGAGGTAGCTACCGAACAGGCGCTGCGCCGTTCGGCAGCGCAGGCGGGCGACGATATCTGGGTATCGGGCAGCCTGGGCGAGGCGCGCCTGGCACTGGCCGGATTGCGCGGCGAACTGGCGCTGGACGCCGCGACCCTGGCGACGGCGGCCCCGCGCCTGCATGCGCCCACGCCGCGCGTGGCGCTCGGACTGGCGCTGCGTGGCGTGGCCAATGCCGCGATCGACGTTTCCGATGGCCTGGCGGGTGATCTCGGCCATATCCTGGAGCGCTCCGGCGTCGGCGCCGTGGTCGATGTGGATGCCTTGCCGGCCGGGGCTGGCCTGGCGCGCCAGCCGGCAGACCTGCGCCGGGCTTACTGCCTGGCCGGCGGCGACGATTATGAATTATGCTTTACCGCACCCGCTGCGCAACGCCAGGACGTGCTGGCAGCGGCGCGTGCTGCCGCCACGCCAGTTGCGCGCATCGGCGCCATCGAGACGGAACCCGGCCTGCGCCTGCGCGACGCCAACGGCCAGCACTATCATCTGTCACTGACTTCCTTCGACCATTTCGCCTCGCCATGACAACCCTGCAATCCCCACCCCGCCCGCCTGTCGGCAAGCCCAGTGCCGGCTTCATGCTGGCCCATCCGGCGCACCTGCTGGCGCAGGGTTTCGGCAGCGGCCTGTCGCCGGTCATGCCCGGCACCATGGGCACGCTGTTCGCCTGGCTCAGCTTCGCGGTGCTGTCGTCGCGCTGGCCGGCATTTTTCACGCCATTCAACTGGGCCGTGATTATCGCCGCCGGCTTCATGGTCGGCATCTGGGCCTGCGAACGCACCGGCCGCGACATGGGCGTCGCCGACCACGGCAGCATGGTGTGGGACGAAATCATCGCCTTCTGGCTGGTGCTGCTGTTCATTACACCGGCGGACACCAAGACCCAGGTCTGGGCCTTTCTCTGGTTCCGATTCTTTGACATGGTGAAGCCGCCGCCGATCGGCTATTTCGACCGCCGCTTCAAGGGCGGATTCGGCGTGATGTGGGACGATATCGTGGCAGCGTTTTTCACCTTGCTGGTGTTTGCCGTGTGGCGTTCGCTATAGCTGCAAGCCTGAACTGCGTCTTTCCGTAGCAATTAATGCACACAAACAAGGAGACATGCAATGGATGACCTCATCGATTTGGCAACGCGCACAGGCAATGCCCTGAAAACCCGCGGCTTGCTGCTGACCACCGCGGAATCCTGCACCGGCGGCGGCGTGGCGCAGGCGGTGACGGAAATCGCCGGCTCGTCCGACTGGTTCGACTGCGGCTTCGTCACCTATTCGAATGCATCCAAGACTGACATGCTGGACGTATCGGCTGCCACCATCGCCCTGCACGGCACAGTCAGCGAGGAAATCGCCGCCGCCATGGCGGAGGGCGCGCTCGCCAACAGCAACGCGCATGTCGCGCTGGCCACCACCGGCATCGCCGGTCCGACCGGCGCGGTGCCGGGCAAGCCGGTTGGCACGGTGTGTTTTGCCTGGTCCAAGGATGGCACCACACATACCGAACGGCTGGTGTTTCAGGGCGACCGCCAGGCCGTGCGCAGCCAGACCGTGGCACATGCGCTGAAGGGTTTGCTGAAGTTTCTGCAGCAGCACTGATCCAGCGCTGCTGCGCTACTCCCGCGCACCTGCCATTATTCAGGCGGCGCGGGCGCGATTGATGGCGTCGCGTGTTTCCTGCGCCACGCGGCGCGCTGCCTGGGCGTAATCTTCGCCGGCAAGCGGTTTGGCATACAGGATCGCGCGCGAGGAATTGATCATCATGCCGGTGCCGGCTGCAGTGCGGCCAGCTGCCACCGTGGCCGGGATGTCGCCGCCCTGGGCGCCGATACCCGGCACCAGCAGCGGCATGTCGCCGACGATCTTGCGCACCTGTTCCAGCTCATGCGGGAAAGTGGCGCCAACCACCAGGCCGCACTGGCCGTTGGTGTTCCATTTATCCGCCACCAGCCGTGCCACATGCTGGTACAGCGGCTGGCCATCGATATTCAAGAATTGCAGATCGGAACCGCCGGGGTTGGACGTGCGGCACAGGATGATGGCGCTGCGCTCTTTCCATTCCAGATAGGGTGCGACCGAGTCGTAACCCATGTAGGGGTTGACCGTGACGGCGTCGGCGCGGTAGCGCTCGAAGGCTTCGCGGGCATACTGCTCGGCAGTATTGCCGATGTCGCCGCGCTTGGCGTCGAGCACAATGGGAATGTGCGGGTAATTCTCATGCAGGTAGGTGCAGATGGCTTCGAGCTGCTCTTCGGCGCGCAATGCCGCAAAATAGGCGATCTGCGGCTTGAAGGCGCAGGCCAGGTCGGCGGTGGCGTCGATGATTCCCTTGCAAAAGGTGTAGATCGCATTGGGCTCCCATTGCAGCTGCTCGGGCAGCTTTTCCATGTCGGGATCGAGGCCGACGCACAGCAGGGAATCATTGGCCGCCCAAGCGGCGGAAAGTTTGTCGATAAAGGCGGTCACGGCGGCAATCCGGTATGAAATGGGGCAAGCAAAGGGCAACAACGGCGGCGAACAATGCGCATTGTAACGCGTCATGCTATCGTTTCGACAGCGCCCATGCGCGACAAAACGTGTTAATTTGCTTCGTATTTGATCGTCAAATTTTTCTCAGGGGGAATACGCAAATGAAAATCTGGATGAAATACCTGGCCATTGCCCTGCTGGCTACGTTCCTGTCGGCCTGCGGCTACAATGATTTCCAGGCCAAGGATGAGGCGGTGAAGTCGGCCTGGGGTGAAGTGGTCAACCAGTACCAGCGCCGCGCCGACCTGATCCCCAACCTGGTCAATACCGTCAAGGGCTATGCCTCGCATGAAAAAGACACCCTGGAAGCGGTGACGAAGGCACGCTCCGCCGCCACCAGCTTCCAGATCACGCCGGAAGTGCTCAACAATCCGGAAGCCTTCAAGAAATTCCAGCAAGTGCAAGGCGAACTGTCATCGGCGCTGTCGCGCCTGATGGCGGTGTCGGAAAACTATCCGAACCTGAAGGCCGACACCAGCTTCCGCGACCTGCAGTCGCAACTGGAAGGCACGGAAAACCGCATCACCGTGGCGCGCCAGCGCTACATCGTGGCGGTCCAGGAATACAACATCCTGGCGCGCAGCTTCCCGACCAACCTGACGGCGATGGCCTTCAGTTACAAGGTCAAGCCTTCGTTTGCAGTCGAGAATGAAAAGGCGATCTCGACTGCGCCTGCCGTCAATTTCGGCAAGTAAGCGCCGGCGTCCCGGGAGACTATCCATCATGCCGCAACTGCGCTTGCTCGCTGCGCTGCTGCTGTTCTGGCTGGCGCAGGCAGCCTGCGCACAGAATTTCGTGCCGGTGCCGCCGCTGACTGCGCATGTCACCGACAGCATCGGCATGCTGACGGCCGAGCAGCGCCAGGCGCTGGAAAACGTGCTGCTGGAGTACGAAACGCGCACCGGCAGCCAGATCGCCATCGTCCTGGTCAGCAAGACCGAACCGGAAGCCATCGAGCAGTATGGCATCCGCGTGGCCGATGCCTGGAAGATCGGCCGCAAGGGCGTCGATGACGGCGTGATCCTGCTGGTGGCGAAGGACAACCCGGCTTCCCTGCGCCGTCTGCGCATCGAAGCCGGGCGCGGCGTGCAGGGGGTGCTGACCGACGCCCAGTCCAAGCGCATCCTGCAGGACGTGATTGCGCCGCATTTCCGTCAGAATGATTTTTACGGCGGCCTGGCGGCAGGCGTGTCGGCCATCACCAGCTTGCTGGACCAGGAAAAATTTCCGGCGCCGCAAGGCGCACGGGACCAGGCTGCGCAAACCGACAGTGGCGGCGGCTGGCTGCCCCTGCTGTTCTTCGTGTTCATGGTCGTCATGATGATTTCACGCGCACGTTCCGGACGCCGCGGGCTCAGCCGCAATGGCTGGGGCGATGCCGCCGGCGTCATCCTTGGCGCCGGCCTCGACGCCTTGAGCCACTCGGGCAGATCAGGCGGCAGTGGCGGCGGCGGCTTTTCTGGCGGTGGCGGCGGCTTTGACGGCGGCGGCGCCTCGGGAGACTGGTGATGCATAAAATTTCCCGTTTTTTCCGGCACATTTTCATGACCAGGGCCGCCGCCAGAAAGACATTTCCGGCGGCGGCCCTGCAGGCAATCCAGGCCAAGATTGCTGCCGGAGAGAAGCTGCATCGGGCAGAAATTCGCCTGATCGTCGAACCTGCGCTATCGGTCGGCGAGCTGCTGCAGGGCGTACACGCGCGCAGCCGCGCACGCGAACTGTTTTCACAATACCGGGTCTGGGATACGGAAGAAAACTGCGGCGTTCTGGTGTATATCAACCTGGCCGACCACAAGGTCGAAATCGTCGCCGACCGCGCCAGTGGCCGCGCGCTGCAAGCGGCCGAATGGAAGGCGGTATGCGACACCATGACCGGCGGATTTGCCGGGGGCCTGTACGAGCAAAGCGCGCTGACGGCGCTGGAAATGCTTAACGAATTACTGCAGCGACACTTCCCCGGCAGCGGCGACAGCGCCAATGAATTGTCGAACCGGCCGCTGATCGTGTAATTCAGCCATTTTCATATACCCATTTGAGCAACAGGTCTTGCGCTTCGGCGCCGCCGCCGGCGTTCGGGTGGTTGATCAGGAAAACCACCGCATAACGCTTGCCGGATGCCGCCAGCACATAACCGGCAATCGCCCGCGCCTCGCGCAGGTAACCGGTCTTGATATGGGCATTGCCCGCCACCGCATGGCCGTTCAGACGCTTGCGCATGGTGCCATCCTGCCCGGCCAGCGGCAGCGATGCCATGAATTCCGGCATGGTCGGGGCGCGAAAAACAAGCTGCAGCAGGCGCCCCAGGCTGCCGGCGGAGATGCGGCCGTCGCGCGACAGGCCGGAACCGTTATCGAGCACCAGCTCCGGCATTTCGATGCGGCGCACAGCCAGCCAGGTCTTGATCACTTCGCCGCCATTGGCTGCCGTGGCAACCTGCCCCGTGAAACGCGCCGCCAGGGTCAGCAAGAGCTGGCGCGCCATCACATTGTTGCTGAACTTGTTGATATCGCGTACCACTTCAGCCAGGCTGACCGATTCGCGCTGCGCCACCAGCCAGGCATCCGCCGGCGTTACGCCGTCGATCACGGCACCTGTCAGCACCCCGCCGAGATCGCTCCACAGACGGCGGAACACGATTTCAAAATAGCGCGTCGCGCTCATGTTCCAGGCCAGCACCTGCAGGTTTTTTTCGCCGCAGGATGCGGGATAGACGCCGGCGAATTCGAGGGCGCGGCCGTCCTGCTTCATCAAGAGATTGTTGCGCCATTCGCCGCAGTCGCCGCTGCCCAGCTTCGGCGCGATCACCTGGAACGTCGCCAGCGGCGGCTCGACTGCAAGCGCCACCTGGCCCTGCGCCGGGTTCGGCAAGAATCGCACGCTGATTGATTTGTAGTTGAGCAGCAGCGCGTCCGGGCCGGCATTGTAGGGGCGCGCCGGCTCGCCATCGAATTGCGCCGGGTCGTGGCCGTCGGCGGCGAACAGACTGCGGTCGAGCACCAGGTTGCCGCGGATTTCGCGGATGCCGCGCGCGCGTATCTCGCGCAGGAATTGCCAGAGGTTTTCCACCACCAGCCTGGGGTCACCGCCGCCCTTGAGCACGAGATCGCCCTGCAAAACATCCCCGCTCAGCGCACCGCTGGCATATGCCGCGGTATTCCAGGTGGAGGCCGGCCCGAGCAAATCGAGCGCGGCGCCTGTGGTCACCAGCTTCATGACGGAAGCCGGATTGAAAGGCGTGGCCGGATTGTCCGCCACCAGCACCCGGCCTGCGCCGGCTTCCTGCACGTGAGCGCCGACAGCCTCGGCTGGTATGCCGGCGCGCGCCAGCGCCTGCAGCACCGGCCCCGGCAACTGCTGCGCGCCGGCCGATGGCATGGCAAACAGCACCGCCCACATGATGCACCAGCCGCCTATCCTGCAAAGGTAGTCCATATGCTTGAAGAAAAATGCAATAGAGTGAAGAATATCGGCAGACATTATCCCATGCGGCCGCTGGCCGCCACAGTCAAGCACACCATGATTCCCTTTCTCACCGCTGAACAATTGCAGCACGCGCTGCCCTACCCCGCCCTGATCGAAGCCATGCGGCAGGCATTCCAGGCCGATATCCAGGCACCCGCGCGCCACGTCCACACGGTGTCGAGCGAGCCGGCCGTCACTCTCGCGCTCATGCCGGCATGGCGGCCAAATGCTTATCTGGGTGTAAAACTGTTCACCGCAGTCCCTGGCAATCCAGCCAGGCAACTGCCGACGGTGCATTACATCTATCTGCTGTTCGATGCTGCTACCGGCGTGCCGCTGGCATTACTCGATGGCGAAGAACTGTCGGTGCGCCGCACCGCTGCCGCCTCGGCGCTCGCATCGGGCTATCTGTCGCGCCCCGATAGCGCCACGCTGCTCGTGGTCGGCACCGGCAAGCTGGCGCCCTACCTGGCCGAGGCGCATGCCACGGCACGGCCGATCACACGGATTGCCGTTTGGGGCCGCAACCACGACAAGGCGCAGGCGCTGTGCCGGCAGCTGCAGGCGCGAGCCTGGGCCGGCAAGCTTGTGATCGAAGCCGTCGCGGACCTCGACGCGGCGGTGGCTGCCGCCGACATCATCACCTGCGCCACCACCAGCACCGTGCCTATCGTAACCGGAATGCATGTGACGCCAGGCACCCACATCGACCTGGTCGGCGGCTTCAAGCCGGACATGCGCGAAGCCGATGATGCATTGATGGGACGCGCAACGGTGTTTGTCGATACCTTTGCCGGTGCGCTCGCCGAAGCGGGCGATCTGCTGCAACCGCTGCAAAGCGGGCATCTGCAGCGCGAAGCGATCGTCGCCGAACTGACCGACCTGACGCGCGGCCACCACAGCGGCCGCAGCGACAGGCAGGAAATCACGGTATTCAAATCGGTGGGCTGCGCAATCGAGGATCTCTGCGCAGCCGAACTGGCATGGCAACAGCTCGGGCCCGCCACCTGAACGCGCTGTTGCATCGGCACACGATTCGACGCCCCCTCTTTCCAATACAGCGGTTTTGTACTACTCTCAAATTCGCCGTAAAGACATATAAAAATAATGGACCAGAGTCTGATCAATACAATCGGCGACAAGACAGGGCAGAACTTCAGCGCACGTTACGTGCGTGTGTTGCGCACGCTCAGTGCCTGCAGCCGCGTCGTCATACGCGCAACCGACGAACAGAACCTGCTCGACGACATCTGCCGCACGATGGTGACAGCTGGTGGCTACACGCATTCCTGGGTTGGCTATGCCATCGACGACGAACGCAAATCGGTCAAGCCGATGGCAAAGGTCGGCTTCCTCGAAAACAATCTCGGCATCGACAGCGTATCGTGGTCCGCCGACGTGCCGCAAGGCCATGGCGTGTTCGGCCAGGCGATCCGCAGCGGCGAGCCAGCCATCATCCGCAATGCGCGCGCCATGCCCGCCTTCCTGGAGGCATGGCGCGATGCGACCAATATTTACAACTACAACTCGCTGCTGGGCCTGCCGCTGGTCGTCGAAGGCAAGATCATCGGCGCGATCGGCTTTTATTCCGCCGAGCCCGAGCGCTTCGACCCGCAGGAAGTCGCCCTGCTGAGCGAAGTCGCCAGCGATCTTTCGCATGGCATCGCCGTGATCCGCATGCGCCGCGAACGCGACGAAGCCCAGGCGCTGCTCGAACACGCCAACCACATCCTGGAACAGCGCATCGCCGAGCGCACCGCGGCGCTCATGGCTGAAAAAGAACGCGCCACGGTCACGCTGCAATCGATCGCCGACGGCGTTATTACTACCGATGTACATGGCCGCGTCGAATATCTCAATCCGGTCGCTGAACAGCTGACCGGCTGGAGCACAGCAGAGGCGCGTGGCCGCATGCTCGCAGAAGTTCTTTGCGTCGTCGACGACGGCAGCCGCATGCCCCTGTCCGATCCGGTACAGCGGGTGCTGGCCGCCGGCGGCAGCAGCAGCAGCCAGCAAGGCGACGCAGTTCTGCTCAGCAAGCTTGGCAAGGAATTCGCCATCGAGGAAACGGCCGCGCCGATCCGCGACGCCAGCGGCCATATCAGCGGCGTGGTGCTGGCCTTCCACGACGTCAGCCGTTCGCGCCAGATCGCCGCGCAACTGTCTTACCAGGCCAGCCATGATGACCTGACCGGCCTGGTCAATCGCCGCGAGTTCGAACAGCGCCTGAAACAGGCAGTGCAAAGCGCGGCGATCGAAGGCCGGCAGCACGCCCTCATCTACATCGACATGGACCAGTTCAAGATCGTCAACGACACTTCCGGCCACTGCGCCGGCGACGAATTGCTGCGTACCGTGGCCGGCCTGCTGCAAAACAAACTGCGCACCGGTGATACCCTGGCAAGGCTGGGCGGCGACGAATTCGGCATCCTGCTGGAGAATTGCCCCCCGGGACAGGCAGCGGCAATCGCGGAATGTCTGCGCGATACCGTCAGCGATTTCCGTTTCGCCTGGCAAGGGAAAAGTTTTACCGTCAGCCTGTCGATCGGCGTGGTCGATTTCAGCGGTAACGACATGAGCGAATCGGATATCCTGGCCGCCGCCGACACCGCCTGTTACCTCGCCAAGGAAAACGGCCGCAACCGGGTCCACGTCGGCCACCGCGAAGACCGCGACATCACCATCCGCCAGAGTGAAATGCATTGGGTCAGCCGGCTGCGCCTGGCGCTGCAGGAAGAGCGCCTGCAACTGTATTGCCAGAAGATCGTGCCGCTGGCCGACGGCACCAGCGCGGGGGCGCATTTCGAACTGTTATTGCGGCTGCGCGACGAAGAAGGCCTGCTGGTGCCGCCCGGCGCCTTCCTGCCGGCAGCAGAGCGATTCGGCCTGATGCCCGCCATCGACCGCTGGGTAATTTCCAGCGCCTTCGCCAATTTCGAGCAGTTGAACCCTGTCCCTGGCGAAGAGCTGGAACTGTGCGCCATCAACCTGTCTGGCGCCTCGGTATCGGATCCGGAATTCCTCTCCTTTATCCTGCGCGAGCTGGCGCTGCACAATATTCCCACCCACAAGGTCTGCTTCGAAATCACCGAAACGGTCGCAATCGCCAACCTGACCCAGGCGACCGCCCTGATCAATCAATTGCGCGGGGTCGGTTGCAAATTTTCGCTCGACGATTTCGGCAGCGGCATGTCTTCCTTCGCCTACCTCAAGCAGCTGCCGGTGGATTACCTGAAGATCGATGGCAGCTTCGTCAAGGACATGCTGAGCGACGCAGCGGACGCCGCGATGGTGGAAGCCATCAACCACATCGGGCATACCATGGGCTTGCGCACGATTGCCGAATTCGTCGAGAACGATGCCATCCTGGCGCAGCTGAAAGTTTTGCAGGTCGATTTCGCGCAAGGCTACGGGATCGGCAAGCCGATCCCGTGCCGGCGCTGGATCGATTCATGATCTGAGCGGCCGGCAATTCCACCGATGATGATATCCTTCGACAGGCAAAACAAGGACGACAGGATCCATCATGCCACACACCGCGCCTTCTCCACTTCCAGCCGGTTCCAGTCAGCAATTTTTTGCCGCATTGAATCACGAAATCCTGCGCCAACCCACGCCATTGCGCCTGGCCATCAGCACAGCCTGCCGCATGGACGAAGCTGCCGCGGTGCGACAAATGCTGCAGGCAGTCGAACGCAGCCCGGCGCGTGACAACGCGACATTTGCACTGACGCAAAAACTGCTTGCCTCGGTGCGCAGCCAGCGCAGACAGGGAGCCGGCGTGGACGCCCTGATGCACGAATTCTCCCTGTCCTCGCAGGAAGGCGTGGCACTGATGTGCCTGGCCGAGGCGCTCTTGCGCATACCCGATAGCGACACCGCCGACCGCCTGATCGCCGACAAGATCAGCAAGGGCAACTGGCAGGAACACCTGGAGACATCCGCCTCGCTGTTTGTCAACGCCAGCGCCTGGGGCTTGCTGATGACCGGCAAGCTGGTTGCCACCAGCAACGCAGACACCCTGTCGGCAGCGCTCGGACGCCTGATCGCCAAAGGCGGCGCGCCGCTGATCCGCCAGGCCATGCACATGGCCATGCGCTTGCTGGGCAATAAATTCGTTACCGGCAGGAACATCGCCGAAGCGCTGGAAAACAGCCGCAAGAACGAGGCACGCGGCTATGCCTATTCCTATGACATGCTGGGCGAGGCCGCCCTGACCGATGCCGATGCGGCGCGTTATTTCGCTACGTATGAAACGGCCATTCACGCCATCGGCAAGGCTGCCGGCGGCCGCGGCATCCGCAACGGCCCTGGCATCTCGGTAAAGCTATCGGCGCTGCACCCGCGCTACAGCCGCGCGCAACGTGCGCTGGTGCTGGCCGAGCTGTTGCCGCGGCTGCGCCACCTGGCGCTGCTGGCAAAAGACCATGACATCGGCATCAACATCGATGCCGAGGAAGCCGAACGCCTGGAACTGTCGCTCGACTTGCTGGAAGCACTCGCCTTCGACCCCGCTCTGGCCGGCTTTGACGGCATCGGCTTCGTGGTGCAGGCTTACCAGAAGCGCTGCCCGCATGTGATCGATTACCTCGCCGATCTGGCGCGCAGAAGCGGCCGAAAATTCATGGTGCGGCTGGTCAAGGGTGCCTACTGGGACGCCGAAATCAAGCGCGCCCAGGTCGATGGCATGCCGGGCTACCCCGTCTATACACGCAAGCCATACACCGACCTGTCTTACCAGTTCTGCGCGCAAAAGCTGCTGAAGTCCGCCGACGTGCTGTATCCGCAATTCGCCACCCACAATGCGCAAACGCTGGCGGCGATCTTCACCGCCGCCAGCGACTATGGCGTCGATGCGTATGAGTTCCAGTGCCTGCATGGCATGGGCGAAACCCTGTACGACCAGGTGGTCGGCGCAAAAAACCTAGGCCGCATCTGCCGCATCTATGCTCCGGTCGGACAGCATGAAACCCTGCTGGCCTATCTCGTGCGCCGCCTGCTGGAAAACGGCGCCAACAGTTCCTTCGTCAACCAGATCATCGATGACAACATTCCGCTCGCCGTGCTGGCTGCCGACCCCGTGGCGCAGGCCGCCGCGCTGGGCGGCGCACCGCATCCGCACATTGCGCTGCCGGCGAACCTGTTCGTGCCGGCGCGCGCCAATTCGCGCGGCTTCGATCTGAACGATGAAGAGCGCTTGCGCGAACTGGCCGATGCCATGACTCCCCTGGGCGACATGACCTGGCACGCCGCGCCGCTGCTGGCGAGCACTGCGCCCGCCGGCGCTGGCGCAGTGGCGCTGACCAACCCGGCGGACCGGCGCGATGTGCCCGGCACCGTCATCGATGCCGATGCCGCCGACATCGAAACTGCGCTGCAGGCCGCTGCCGCATTTGCGCCTGAATGGCAAGCCACGCCTGCCGCGGCGCGCGCCGCCATGCTGCTCAGGGCCACCGGCCTGCTGGAAATCCACAGGATGGAATTGATCGCCCTGGCCATGCGCAAGGCTGGCAAATCGTTTGCGAATGCGATTGGAGAAGTGCGCGAAGCAGTCGATTTTCTGCGCTACTATGCCCACGAAATCAGCGCCGGCGCCAGCGCGGCAGCGGCGCCGGCGCTGGGGGTGGTGGCCTGCATCAGTCCCTGGAATTTTCCGCTGGCGATCTTCACCGGCCAGGTCGGCGCCGCGCTCGCCGCCGGCAATGTGGTGCTGGCCAAGCCGGCCGAACAGACGCCGCTGATTGCCCACCGCGCCGTGCAACTGCTGCATGAAGCAGGCATTCCGCGCGCAGCCCTGCAATTGCTTCCGGGCCGCGGCGAGACCGTCGGCGCGCGCCTGTGCAAGGATGCAAGGACGGCCGCCGTGGTGTTCACCGGCTCGACCGAAGTCGCACAAACCATCCACCGCGCACTGGCTGCGCGCATCTGCGAAGAGGGCCAGGGCCGCGAAATCCCGCTGATCGCCGAGACCGGAGGGCAGAATGCAATGGTGGTCGATTCCAGCGCCCTGCCCGAGCAGGTAGTGCAGGATGTGCTGACATCGGCGTTCGACAGCGCCGGCCAGCGCTGCTCGGCGTTGCGCGTTTTATGCCTGCAAGACGAAATCGCCGACCACACCATCGCCATGCTCAAGGGCGCCATGCAGAAGCTGCACGTTGGCCCGACCGGCAGCCTGGCTGCCGACATCGGACCGGTCATCGACATGGAAGCGCAGAACACGTTGCTGACGTATATCGAACAGGCAAAACGCACAGCGCGCGACGTGTATCAGTTGCCACTGGATGCCCGCTGCGCACAGGGCAGCTTCGTGGCGCCGGTTCTGCTGGAAATCGATTCAATCTCGCAATTGCAGCGTGAAGTCTTCGGCCCGGTTTTGCATGTGCTGCGTTACCGCCGCGCACAACTCGGACAACTGATCGACGACTTGAACGACACCGGCTATGGCCTGACTTTCGGCGTGCATTCGCGCATCGAGGAAACCATCGACTTCGTCACTGCCCGCGTCCATGCCGGCAATGTCTATGTCAACCGCAATATCGTCGGCGCCGTGGTCGGCGTGCAACCCTTCGGCGGCGAGGGCAAGTCCGGCACCGGCCCCAAGGCAGGCGGACCGCTCTACCTGTGGCGCCTGCAGCAGCAAGCCGGCCATGCAGGCGGCAGGACAGCGCTGGCACGCACTTGCGGCGTATTGGCAGAAATGGCGACAGCGGCAGAAACCGGTGCAAGCACAGACTCTGCTGCAGGCTCGACTGCCGCAACCAACGCGGCCTTGGCGACCCTGCAGGCGTGGTACCGGCAAGCCGGCCACGCCGGGCTGGCAGAGCGGGCCGCAAGCTACCAGGCGAATGCGCTGACAGGCACCTGCCTGCGCCTGCCGGGACCGACTGGCGAATCGAACAGCCTGTACTTCAAGCCGCGCGGCACTCTGCTCTGTCTTGCCGCAAGCACGGCAGCCTTGCTCAACCAGATCGCCGCAGCCCTCGCCAGCGGCAATGTCGCCATCCTGGCGCCAGTGACGGCAAACCTGCTGCCGGCACAGATGCCGGGCGCCTTGCAGGACATGATCCGGATCGCCGCCAGCGCGCATGCGGCCGATCCGCGGCAAGCGTCAATCCATGGCGTGCTCGCCGATGCGCCGGCAACAGTCCAGGCACAAATGGCCCTGGCCGCGCGCCCCGGCGCGCGCCTCCCGCTGGTGACGGTGGATGGGCAGACTGATGCACCGCTGTGGCGCCTGGTCATTGAACAGGCTGTCTGCATCAACACCACTGCCGCCGGCGGCAATGCCAGCCTGATGACGATGTCCGCCTGAACATTAATGCAATCGATCGCTGCGTTTACATAGAAAATTTAAATGCGCGACGGAAGCACAATTGCTGTGGCAAAGCACGATGCGGGGCTTGATCTGCGTCGAGCATGGCGGTAATGTAGGGGCGCGTGCAGCCGCGCAACTGACGGCGCGGCTGCACACATGGCCTTGAACCGGTTTTGCTTCCTGACAGGTGCATCATGAATGACGCCAAGCGTATTGCGAACGAAACACAGTCATACATACAGGCACTGATCACGGCGCCGGAATCTGACCGGGGAGCGCTCAAGCCCAAGGGCGCCTGCTGGTATTGCAACGCCCCGCTGGACAACGTCAGGCGCTTTTGCAACAAGGAATGCGCAGAAGATTACCGTACCGAAGAAGAAAGTTTTCGGCGAGCCTGAGCACGGCAACCTGTCCGTGCGAACCCCGGGCGCGACATGATGCCTAACTACCTATTCCCATAGGACACGGCGCAGATGCAAGCAAGCTCCCCATCCCGACTCACCCTGTGCCTGCAATTGCTGCGCCTGCTGGGCATCATTTGCTGGCGCTGGGCCACGCCATTCTGGCGCTTTCGCGACGCCAATGCAGGCACGCTGGAGCAGCGCAACGCCAATTACCGCTACAACCGCGCGCAACGCGCCATCCTCCCCGCTTACACGCTGAAATGGCTGGCCATCGCCGCTTGCATGCTCATGTTGCTGCAAATATATTCCGGCATACTGGCGCAGGCCATGGAAGGCACGCCCGCCTACTTTTGCGCCGCGCTGTTTTGCGTCAGCAGCGGCATCGTGTTTTCTTTTGCCTGCGTGGTCATTGCCATCCTGCTGGCATCCTATCTGTTTTTTACGCACATCAAGGATTAAACGGTTCAGAAAAACATGGGCGCAACGGATGACACCGGTGACAAGCACGACACTCCGCTGCGGCTGTTCTACGCCTTGTGGCCAGACGAGGCTGTGCGGGAATCGTTGCAGGGCCTGCAAATGCATGTGCACGGGCGTCACGTCCAGGCCGTCAACCTGCACATCACCCTGGCCTTCCTCGGCAATCAGCCGGCGAGCCGTCTTCCCTTGCTGAAAAATATACTGGCAGACCTGCCGCGCGATGCCTTCACCCTGCCCATCGACCGCCTCGGCTATTTCAGGAAAAACCGCATTGCCTGGGCCGGCAGCCATGCCGCGCCGGACGCACTGATCACGCTGCAAGCGTCATTGGCGCAAACCCTGACGCAGCACGTCATTGCATTCGACAGCAAGGGGGATTTCAAGCCGCATGTAACGCTGGCGCGCGAGGCCGAGCCGCCGCTCGACCTGCCCTTCGATCCCTTCGTCTGGGCAGTGCAGAAAATCGCGCTGGTGCAATCACTGCAGCAAGGCGGTCGGCTGGCTTACAAGGTGCTGGCCTGGCGTCACCTGGAACGGCAGGATTAGGCTGGTGCAGTCGCGGTCTGCGCCAGATTTTTCAATACATGCGCTGCTGCCACCAGCCCGAAGGAGGCCGTCACCACCATGGCCGAACCAAAACCGGCGCAGTTCAAGCCGGTGACACCGGCGCCAGCCTCGTCGGTATCGGCGGCATCGACCTGAGCATCGATATCGCAGGCTTGCGCACTATCCGGAAAGCGCAGCGGCTCGGTCGAAAAAACCGCATCGATGCCGAACTTGTTCTTGGTCCCGCGCGGAAATCCATGCAATTGGCGCAAGCGCTTGCGCACCTTCGACAGCAACGGTTCCTGCTCGGTGCGGCACAAGTCGCGGATCTCGATTCTGGTCGGATCGATCTGGCCGCCGGCGCCGCCGATGGTGACCAGCTTGATGCCATGCTCGCGGCAATACGCGATCAGCGCGGTCTTGGCGCGCACATTGTCGATCGCATCGATGATGTAATCGTATCCGCCCGCGCCGATCATTTCGGCGATGTTGTCGGGCGTGATGAAATCCTCGATCTCGGTGACGCGGCAATACGGATTGATTTGCGCGATACGCTCGGCCAGCGCGGTCACCTTGGCCTTGCCGAGCGTGTCCGTCAAGGCGTGGATCTGGCGGTTGATGTTGGATTCGGCCAGATTGTCCAGATCGATCATGGTGATGCGCCCGATCGCCGAGCGGGCCAGCGCCTCGACGACCCAGGAACCGACACCGCCGACACCGATCACGCACACATGGGCATGGCGAAAACGTTCGAGCGCGGCAGCGCCATACAGGCGGGCGATGCCGCCGAAACGGCGTTCGAAATCGATATCATCGGCGGGAGAGGCGGGAGTCTGAAGTAATGCGTGCATGCCGCCATTTTACCGGACGGAAAGGCGAATTTTTCGCCTACAATGGATTTTTGCCGTTTGATGCAAACCTGAAAATGACAAGGCTGAAATGATGCAAAATTCACTATTCGACACGGCACCCGGTTACGATCAACCGATTGCCGTGCTCGGGCATTGCCACACGCGCATCCGCAAGCAGCTGGCGACCCTGAACAAATTGCTGGCGCATTTGCCCCTCCATGGCGCCGACGTTGAGGCGCAACAAGCTGCGCATGCCGTGCTGCGGTATTTTAACGATGCGGCACCACTTCATCATGGCGATGAAGAAGATGATTTGTTGCCGCAATTGGAAATGACCGCGAGCGGTGACGACGCCAGCCAATTGCATGCCATTCTGCCGAAAATTCTTGAAGAACACCGGCAAATGGAAGCCTTGTGGCTGGCACTGGACCGCCAACTGAGTAGAATTACAAATGGGCAATCCGCGCAATTATCCGGAACGGATGTGGCGCAGTTTGCCAGCTTGTATGAGGCGCATATGCAACTGGAAGAAAGCGTGATTGCCCCGATGGCAAAACGCCTCTTCAGTGCAGAGCAAATGCGCCAGTTGGGCGACGCCATGCAGGCGCGCCGCGGAATTTCCAATACATAAGAAGGGAAGAAGATGTCGATTGCAGGTCTTCGCAAGGATTACAGCCATGCCAGCCTGTCGGAATCCGATGTGGATCACGACCCGATCAAGCAGTTTGGCAAATGGTTCGATGAAGCGCTCAAGGCGCATGTGCCTGAAGCCAATGCCATGAGCGTGGCGACGGCAGGCGCCGATGGCAAGCCTTCCTCGCGCATCCTGCTGATCAAGGAGTTCGATGCGCGCGGTTTTGTGTGGTTCACGAATTATGGCAGCCGCAAGGGGCAGGACCTGGCAGCCAATCCGCATGCGGCGCTGCTGTTCCACTGGGTCGAACTGGAGCGCCAGGTGCGCATCGAAGGCCGGGTGGAGAAAGTCGCGGCGGCAGAAAGCGACGCCTATTATGACAGCCGGCCGTTGCTGAGCCGCCTCGGAGCGATCGCTTCCGAACAAAGCCGCCCGGTCGACAGCCGCGCAACGATGGAGCAGCGTTTCGAAAAAGTAAAGGAGCAGTACGGCGAACATCCGGCCCGCCCGGCGCATTGGGGCGGCTACCGGCTGGTGCCGGAAGTAATCGAATTCTGGCAGGGCCGCAGTTCGCGCATGCATGACCGGGTGCTGTACACCCGGACCGAGGGCGGCGCCTGGCGGATACAGCGGCTGCAGCCTTAGCGCGCACAGCGCGGCGGCGACCGTTTTCTCAAGCAAAGGAGACCACATGTTCTGGGAAAGCCGGCTCGACCACTGGGTTACGCAGGTGCGTCATCATGCCGCACTGCCGCTGCGACTGGAATTATGGAATGGCAAGCGCTTCGATTTCTCGCAAGCGCCGCAAGTCACCGTCAGGGTGCCGCGCGCCTCTTCCCTGCCGTATCTGCTGCGGCCTTCGCTCTCCAATCTCGGCACCGCCTATGTCGAGGGCAAGCTCGACATCGAGGGGCGCGTCAGCGAGATCATCGATGTCGGCAGCGCGCTGGCGCGGCAGACGCTGCAGCCGACCGGCAAGCTGGGCCGCATCAGCCGGCACTTCCGTCATACCCGCAAGATTGACGCCGAGGCGATCCGCTACCATTACGATGTCTCGAATGATTTCTACCGGCTCTGGCTGGATGGAAACATGGTGTATTCCTGCGCCTATTTCGAGAACGGCAACGAGTCGCTGGAACAGGCGCAGCTGAAAAAAATCGACCACATCCTCACCAAAATCCAGTTGCAGCCCGGGCAAACACTGCTCGACATCGGCTGCGGCTGGGGTGCGCTGGTCATGCGCGCCGCGCAAAAATTCGGCGCCCGCTGCGTCGGCGTCACCCTGTCCGAGAACCAGCATGCGCTGGCGAATGAACGGGTCAGGCAAGCCGGCTTATCCGACCGCATCGAGATCCGTCTGCAGGATTATCGCGACCTCTCCGGCAGCTTTGACCGTATCACCAGCGTCGGCATGTTCGAGCATGTCGGCTTGCGCCACCTGCCCGATTATTTCGCGCGGATGCGCAAGCTGCTGGCCGACGACGGCCTGGCGATGAACCATGGCATCACCAGCACCGATGCAGGCAGTGGCGAGACCGCCTACGGCGGCGGCGAATTCATCGAAAAATACGTCTTCCCGCACGGCGAATTGCCGCACATTAGCCTGGTCTTGCAGAACATGCAGGAAAGCGGTCTGGAAGCGCTCGACGTCGAAAACCTCCGGCGCCACTACGCGAAGACGTGTGGCATCTGGGCCGAGAACTTCGAAACGCTGGCAGAACGCATTCATGCCACGGTCGACGAACGCCAGTTCCGCATCTGGCGCGTGTATCTGGCCGGCTGTGCCCATGCGTTCGCCAATGACTGGGTATCGATATACCAGGTGCTATGCACGAAAGCCGGAAGGCATGCCGACGCCTTACCGTGGTCGCGCCGCTACATGTATTCCTGAAAAGCCGGCGCTGTCTACGCTTCTTTTGTCTTGCTGGCAAAGACCTTGCGGAACTTCGCCACCTTGGGCGCCACCACGAAGGCGCAATAGCCTTGCAGCGGATTCTGGCGGAAGTAATTCTGATGGTAGTCTTCGGCCTTGTAATAGCCCGGCAACGGGCTCAACTCGGTGACGATGGGCGCGTCCCACACATTGGCCATCGCGGCGATCACATGCCGCGCGGTGTCCTGCTGTTCGGGCGTATGGTAAAAAATCACCGAGCGGTACTGGGTGCCGCAGTCGTTGCCCTGACGATTCAGGGTGGTCGGATCGTGAATCGTGAAAAAAATTTCCAGGATTTCGCGATAGCTGACGATCGCCGGATCGAAGGCAATGCGCACCACTTCTGCATGGCCGGTGTTGCCGCCACAGACGTCGTCATAGGTCGGATTGACCGTCTGCCCACCGGCATAGCCGGACTCCACCTGCTGCACGCCCTTCAATTCCTGATAGACGGCTTCCAGGCACCAGAAGCAACCGCCTCCCAGCGTTGCAATTTCGGTTGTCATGCTGCGCTCCGTTGAGAATTGCCACCATGGCGCACGCGTCATCTGCGCACCAATCCAAGCTTTTATTATAAGCGTTGAAAATCAAGTACAACGCACTACGCCATTTCAGCCATGTTTTCCCGCGCAATCGCGCCTTGGTGTATCATTTTTGTTACTTTTCGACAGCAGGCCCTTGATGCACACCAGTCTTCCCCGCGGCGTCGCCGATCCGCTCGATACCCGCCATTTCCGTAATGCCCTGGCGCAGTTCGCCACCGGCGTGACCGTCGTCACCACGCGCCTGGAGACCGGCGAGTTTGTCGGCCTGACGGCCAATTCCTTCAATTCGGTATCGCTGGCGCCGCCGCTGGTGCTGTGGAGCCTGGCCAACAGCGCCCGCAGCCGGCCCGCATTCCAGTCGTGTTCGCATTACGTGATCAATGTACTGGCGGCGCACCAGGCAAGCCTGGCCGACCGCTTTGCGCGCCGCCTCGAGAATCGCTTCGAGGGGGTCGAATTCACACTGTCTGCCACTGGCTTGCCGATCCTGCACGGTGCCGCCGCGTGGTTCGAATGCCGCAACCGCAGCCAGTATCCGGAAGGCGACCATGTGATCCTGGTCGGTGAAGTCGAGCATTGCGACGTGCAGCCGCAACCGGCGCTGGTTTTCCATAGCGGCAAATTCGTCGCCACCAACATCGAATAAATGCCGTTCGTGCACAGCCATTGCGCCTGGGCGGGCGCAAGCCGGCCCGCAGGCAACGCCGTCCCCGGAATTCTTTAAGGCGCGGACTTCAGCAAAGTCGCCAGCACCGCGCTCGAATCATGCGCGGCGCGGCGCAGACGGTCATTGACGCCCTGCCATTCGGGTGCTGCCGGCGGCGCCTCGACCAGGATGATGTCAGCGCCTGCCGCATCCATTTCGCGCAGGGCAGCGTAGAGGCCGTACGCGTAGCCAGCGGGCAAATCCGGCAGCAGCCGTTGTGCAATCGCACCCGGCGTCGGCACACCGGGCTGGCCGACCTGCGCCCGACTGCTGCGCAGTATCAGCGCGGCACGGCGTCCGCACGCCGCCAAGCGGCGCACCACGTCGTCGACATGCGGTGGCGCCACCAGCGCCACCGGCGTGGCCGGCGCATAGTGCGCTTCCAGCGTGCCGGAAGCGCGCGGCGCTGCGGCGTCCGGCAGGGCCGGCATGCTGCCGATGATGTCGGCAATCTGTTGCGGAGAAATATGGCCGGGACGCAGCAGCACCGGGCCATGGCTGGCCATGCGCGACAGGTCCAGTATGGTCGACTCGATGCCGACATCGCTCTGGCCGCCGTCGAGGATGGCCGCCAGCGGCCCCTGTGGCGGCGCGCCGAATTCATCGCGCACATGGCGCGCGGTGGTCGGGCTGACATGGCCGAACTTGTTGGCCGAAGGTGCAGCGACGCCGCCACGGCCTCCCTTGAATTCGCGCAGCAGCGCCTGCGCCACCGGGTGCGACGGGCAGCGCAGGCCGACACTGTCCTGGCCGCCCGAGACTGCGTCCGGGATGTGCGGGGCGCGCTTCAGGATCAGGGTCAGCGGCCCCGGCCAGAAGGCGGCGATCAGCTGCTGCGCCTGCGCAGGAATCTGCTCGGCCCAGTAGCCGATATCGGCTTCCGGCGCCAGGTGCACGATCACCGGATGGTTGGCCGGGCGGCCCTTGGCGGCGTAAATTTTGGCAACTGCCTGCGGGTTTTCCGCATCGGCGCCGAGACCGTACACGGTCTCGGTCGGGAAAGCCACCAGCTCGCCCTGCTCCAGCAGGCGTGCAGCAGCGGCAATCGCCGCCCGGTCCGGGATCATTTCAGGCATTGCGCATCCTGTTTCAGGCAGGGATACCGAGGATGCGGCAGGCGGCGGCGAAACTTTCCTGCGCCTCGGACAAGGCTGGCGCGACAAAAGTGACGTGCCCCATCTTGCGCCCGCGGCGCGGATCGTCCTTGCCGTACAGGTGCAGGTTGGCGCCCGGCAGGGCGAGGATCTTGTCCCAGGCCGGCTCACGCGCGCTCTCGCTGTCCCCCTCGAACCAGACATCGCCAAGGATGTTCAGCATCACTGCCGGCGAATGCTGGCGCACGTCGCCCAACGGCAGCCGCGCCATGGCGCGTACCTGCTGCGCGAACTGGCTGGTGACGCAGGCGTCGATGGTGTAGTGGCCGCTGTTATGCGGACGCGGCGCCATTTCATTGACCACCAGAGTGCCGTCCTGCAGCACAAAAAATTCGATGCACAGCACGCCGACATATTCGAGCTTGCCGATGATGGCCAGCGCCGCATGCTGGGCACGGTGCGCACATTCAGCCGAGACGTTGGGACCCGGCACCGTGGTGGAAAAGAGGATGCCGTCGCGGTGGACGTTTTCGGCGATCGGATAGACCGCTGACTCGCCATCGGCGCCGCGCGCGGCCAGTACCGAAACTTCATAGGCCAGCGGCAGCATCTTTTCCAGCACGCAGGTAACGCCCTGCATTTCCTTGAAGGCCGCGCGCGCTTCCTCGCGCGTGCGCACCCGCAGCTGGCCCTTGCCGTCGTAGCCGAGGCGCGCGGTCTTCAATATGCCCGGCAACAGATCATCGGTGATGGCATCGACGTCGGCTGCGCTGGCGATCACCTTGTGCGGCGCCGGCAGCACATGCGAAGTCGCGGCGCATTCGGTAAAGAAGCGCTTTTCGACCACGCGGTCCTGGGCGACCGATACGCTGGCGGCGGTCGGCGCGACAAAGCTGTGCGCCGCCAGCTGCGCCAGGCTTTGCGCCGGGACGTTTTCGAATTCGGTGGTCACGGCGGCGCACAGGCCGGACAGCTGGTTCAACGCCACCGGATCGTGATAATCGGCGCTGAGCAGGTAGTCGGCGGCGTGGCCGGCCGGGCAGTCACGCGCCGGCTCCAGCACCGCCACCTTGAAGCCCATGGCTTGCGCGGCATGGACGAACATGCGGCCGAGCTGGCCGCCGCCCATCACGCCCAGCCAGGTCGGCGGCGTCGCGGACGGCACGAAGGGAGGCTGCTGCTCGCTCATGCCGGCAGGCTCATGGCTTGCGCCACCTGGGTCTGCTTGGCGCGGAATTCCAGCAGTTGCAGCGCCAGCGCATTGTCGGTCGCGGCCAGGATGGCGACCGCAGTCAGGGCGGCATTGGCGGCACCGGCTTCGCCGATGGCAAAGGTCGCAACAGGAATACCCTTGGGCATTTGCACAATGGACAGCAGCGAATCCTCGCCGCGCAGATATTTGGAAGGCACGGGCACGCCCAGCACCGGCACGATGGTCTTGGCGGCGATCATGCCCGGCAGGTGGGCGGCGCCGCCGGCGCCGGCGATAATCGCACGCAAGCCGCGCTGGCGCGCCGTCTCGGCATAGGCAAACATCTGGTCCGGCATGCGATGCGCGGAAATCACCTGGGCCTCGAAGGGCACGCCGAATTCCTTAAGAACGGCCACGGCATTCTGCATCACATCCCAGTCCGAGGAGGAGCCCATCACCACGCCCACCAGCGGCGCTGCCTGTTTCGCTTGTTCAGACATGGCGGCTCTCAATCCTTCAGGGTTGCGCCGGTCAGGCGCTGCAGCGCTTCGCGGTACTTGGCGCCGGTTTTTTCGATCACGTCGGCAGGCAAAGCCGGCGCGGGCGCGGTCTTGTTCCAGTCGCTCAGGGTTTCCAGGTAATCGCGCACGAATTGCTTGTCGAACGACGGCGGCGACATGCCCGGCGCATAGGAATCGGCCGGCCAGAAACGCGAGGAGTCGGCAGTCAGCACTTCATCCATCAGGTGCATCACGCCATTTTCGTCGAGGCCGAATTCGAACTTGGTGTCGGCGATGATGATGCCGCGCGTGGCGGCGTAGTCAGCGGCAGTCTGGTACAGCTGGATGCTGATGTCGCGCATCTTCGTCGCCAGCTCCTTGCCGATGCGCTTTTCCATCTCTTCAAAGCTGATGTTCTCGTCGTGCTCGCCGAGTTCGGCCTTGGCCGCCGGCGTGAAGATCGGCTGCGCCAGTTTCTCGGCCTGGCGCAAGCCGGCCGGCAAGGCGATGCCGCAGATGGCGCCGGTAGCCTGGTAATCCTTCCAGCCGGAACCGATGATATAGCCGCGCACCACGGCTTCGACCATGATCGGCTGCAGGCGCTTGGCCACCACCGCACGGCCGCGCACCTGCTCGACCTCGTCCGGCGCCACCACGGACTCCGGCGCAATGCCGGTCAGGTGATTGGGGACGATGCCGGCGAGCTTGGCGAACCAGAAGTCGGACATCTGGTTCAATACCTTGCCCTTGCCGGGAATCGGCTCGTTCATCACGACGTCGAATGCGGACAGACGGTCGGTGGTGACGATGAGAATCTTGTCGTCGCCGACGGCGTAATTGTCGCGCACCTTGCCGTGGCCGAGGAGTTTCAGGGAGGTGATGCTGGTTTGGTAGAGGCTGGTCATGGAAATTATCTTGATGCTGGGCCGGCAGCCTGCGCCGCCGGCCGATTGAGGAACAGGCAAATGCTTACTGCACGATTTGCGAGAGTTCGCCCTTCTTGTACTTCTCTGCGATCTTGTCCAGCGACAGCGGCTTGATCTTTGCAGCCTGGCCTTCGCAGCCGAACTGCAGGTAGCGCGCCTTGCAGATCTGCATCGCCGCTTCGCGCGCAGGCTTCAAGTAATCGCGCGGGTCGAACTTGGACGGGTTCTCGAACAGGTAGCGGCGGATCGCGGCAGTCATGGCCAGACGGATATCGGTGTCGATATTGATCTTGCGCACACCATGCTTGATGCCTTCCTGGATTTCCTCGACCGGCACGCCGTAGGTTTCCTTCATGTCGCCGCCGAATTCACGGATGATGGCCAGCAGCTCTTGCGGCACGGAAGACGAACCATGCATCACCAGATGGGTGTTGGGGATGCGGGCGTGGATTTCCTTGATACGGTCGATCGCCAGGATGTCGCCGGTAGGCTTGCGCGAGAATTTGTAGGCGCCGTGCGAAGTGCCGATGGCGATCGCCAGGGCATCGCACTGGGTCTGCTTGACGAAGTCGGCAGCCTGGGACACGTCGGTCAGCAGCTGCTCGCGGGTCATGGTGCCTTCGGCGCCGTGGCCGTCTTCCTTGTCGCCCTTCATGGTTTCCAGCGAACCGAGCACGCCGAGTTCGGCTTCGACGGTGACGCCGATCGAGTGCGAGAACTTCACCACTTCGCGCGAGACTTCGACGTTATATTCGTAGCTGGCGACCGTCTTGCCGTCTTCCGTCAGCGAGCCGTCCATCATCACCGAAGTGAAGCCGGACTTGATCGCGGCCATGCACACTGCCGGCGACTGGCCGTGATCCTGGTGCATCACGACAGGGATATGCGGATAGGCTTCGACTGCCGCCGAGATCAGGTGGCGCAGGAAGGCTTCGCCGGCATACTTGCGCGCGCCTGCCGAGGCTTGCATGATGACCGGCGCGCCGACTTCATCGGCAGCGGCCATGATGGCGGAAACCTGTTCCAGGTTGTTGACGTTGAATGCAGGCAGACCGTAACCGTTTTCGGCGGCGTGGTCGAGCAGCTGGCGCATCGAGACGAGTGGCATGGTAATTCTCCCAAATTATAAAATCAAAAAATCAGTTTTCCCCGACCCGCATGATCTTCAGGGCATTGGTGCCGCCGACCTGGCCCATGGGCTCGCCCCACGTCACCACGATCATGTCACCTTTTTGCACCAGTCCCTTGGCCAGCAGCAAATCCTGCGCGGCTTTCATGACCGCTTCGCTGTCGAGCGACTGGTTCATTTCGAAGGTCTGCACGTTGCGGTACAGGGATGCCTTGCGCTGGGTGCCCAGCACGTGGGTCATGGCCAGGATCGGAATGGCAATGTTGTAGCGGCTCATCCACAGCGCCGTCGAGCCCGATTCGGTCAGGGCGACGATGGCTTTCACGCGCAGGTGGTGGGCTGTAAACAGGGCGCCATAGGCGATCGACTGGTCGATGCGGGTAAAAGTCTTGTTGAGGAAATCGGCGTCCAGCGTGTACTGTTCCGATTTTTCCGCTTCCTGGCAAATCGCCGCCATGGCTTCGACAGTTTCCACCGGATAACGGCCCGAAGCGGTCTCGGCCGACGTCATCACCGCATCGGTGCCGTCCAGCACCGCGTTGGCGACGTCGGAGACTTCGGCGCGGGTCGGGATCGCATTGACGATCATGGACTCCATCATTTGCGTGGCGGTAATCGCCAGCTTGTTGGAAGCGCGCGCCATCTTGATCATGCGCTTTTGCAGCGCCGGCACGGCGGCATTGCCGACTTCCACCGCGAGGTCGCCGCGCGCCACCATGATGCCATCGGAGGCGTCGAGAATTTCCTGCAGCGCGGGGATCGCCTCGGCACGCTCGATCTTGGCAATCATCATCGGCTTGTGGCCGTGCGGCTCGCCGGCGATATTGGCCAGCTGGCGCGCCATGATCATGTCGGCGGCATTCTTGGGGAAGGAGACGGCGACATAATCGACCTGCATGGCCATCGCCGTCTTGACATCTTCCATGTCCTTGGCCGTCAGCGCCGGCGCAGACAGGCCGCCGCCCTGGCGGTTGATGCCCTTGTTGTTGGACAGCTCGCCACCGATTTTCACGGTAGTGTGAATGGCGCTGCCGACCACCTTGTCGACCACCAGCACGATCAGGCCGTCATTGAGCAGCAGCACATCGTGCGGCTTCAAGTCGCGCGGCAATTCCTTGTAATCGAGTCCGACCTGCTCCTGGTTGCCCAATTCACAAGTGGCATCCAGGGTAAATTTGGCGCCTTTTTCGAGCATGATCTTGCCGTGCTCAAATTTGCCGACGCGGATCTTCGGTCCCTGCAAATCGGCCATGATCGCCACTTCGCGGCCGCAGGCCTGCGCCGCTTCACGCACCAGGCGGGCGCGGTCGATATGGTCTTGCGCCTTGCCGTGCGAAAAATTCAGGCGGACGACATCCACGCCCGCCTGGATCATGCGAATCAGGGTGTCCAGGTCGCTCGATACGGGACCGATGGTGGCAACGATTTTGGTGGCGCGGCGCATGCAGATAGTGTTGTCTGTTAAAAGAGTCAAGGGACGGGCATGCCAGGCATGCCCGCTTCATCAGGCCGATCAGGCTGCAGCACGTTCCTGCAGCACCGCCACGGCCGGCAGGGTCTTGCCTTCCAGGAATTCCAGGAAAGCCCCGCCGCCGGTGGAGATATAACTGATCTTGTCGGCGATATCGTACTTGGCAACCGCCGCCAGCGTATCGCCGCCGCCGGCGATCGAAAACGCCTTCGATTCGGCGATGGCCTTGGCCAGGGTCCTGGTGCCGCCGGCGAACTGCTCGAATTCGAACACGCCGACCGGGCCGTTCCAGACGATGGTACCGGCCTGCGCCAGTTGCTGCGCAAGCAGCGCGGCGGTTTGCGGGCCGATATCCAGAATCATGTCGTCGTCGGTCACTTCGGCCACCAGCTTGGTGGTGGCAACGGCGGTCGGCGCGAATTCCTTGGCGCACACCACATCCACCGGAATCGGCACCGAGGCGCCACGCGTGGCCATCTTGTCGATGATGCGCCTGGCGTCCGCCACCAGGTCGGCTTCGGCCAGCGACTTGCCGATCTTCAGACCGGCGGCCAGCAGGAAGGTATTGGCGATGCCGCCGCCGACGATCAGGTTATCCACCTTGTCGGCCAGCGATTCGAGAATGGACAACTTGGTCGAAACCTTGGAGCCGGCGACAATCGCCACCAGCGGCCGTGCCGGCTGACCGAGCGCCTTGCCCAGCGCGTCCAGTTCGGCTGCCAGCAAGGGGCCGGCGCAGGCCACCGGGGCGTATTTGGCCATGCCGTGCGTGGTGGCTTCGGCGCGGTGCGCGGTGCCGAAGGCATCGTTGACATACACATCGCACAGCTGCGCCATTTTCTGCGCCAGCTCGTCGCTGTTCTTTTTCTCGCCCTTATTAACGCGGCAATTTTCCAGCAAGACCACCTGGCCCGGCGCGACTTCCACGCCATCGACCCAGTTCTGCCGCAATTCCACCGGCTGGCCCAGCAAATCGGTCAGGCGCGCAGCGATCGGCGCCAGCGTGTCTGCCGGCTTGAATTCGCCTTCGGTCGGACGGCCCAGGTGCGAAGTCACCATGACGGCGGCGCCGGCGTCGAGCGCCATGCGGATCGCCGGCACCGAGGCGCGGATGCGGGTGTCTTCGGTGATATTGCCGGCATCGTCCTGCGGCACGTTGAGATCGGCGCGAATGAATACCCGCTTGCCCTGCAGTTGCTGGTTGGCGCACAAATCGCCCAGGCGTTTGAATTGCATAAATCCCCGTGTATCGCGAAAAATGGAAAAACCGCCATTTTACCCCACCCGGACCCCGCAAAAAAGCCATGCCCCGTCCGGCCGGCAAAGCCGGCCAAAACCGGCGCGCTCAACCCATCGTCAGGCGCAATAGTGTAAACAATCCCATACCCACCGCAATCGTCCCCAGCATGTGCCGGGTTGCCAGGAAAAACGCCGCCGCCCCCGCTGCCGCCAGCAACTTCGGATGAATCAGGGTCAGAGTCAAATTTCCAGAATTTCCTGTCGTCATCAGAATATCGGGGGCGATGGTTGCCGCCAGCGCCGCAGCCGGCGCATAACGCAAGGCATGCTTTACCCAACCCGGCAGCTTGACGGCATCCCCCAGCATGAAAAAGGAGCTGCGGGTCACGACCGTGGCGACAAACATCAGGGCGATGGCGATCCAGACGTCAAGGTCGCTCATGCCGCCCTCCCGGCCTTGCGACGCGCCCCGAGCAAATCGACCGCCATCGCCACCAGCATGCCGGCGACCACCGCAAACAAGAGCCCCAGGCGATAGGGCCATTGCACGGTCGCGACCGCCAGGCCGCTGGCAACAACCACCCCCGCCAGCGCAGCGGCATTCATGGTCAAGGGAATCAGCACCGCCAGCAAGGCCAGGGTGCCGGCAAAGGCAATACCCCAGCTCTGCGGAATCTGGCTGGCCAGCAGGATGCCGAGCATCGAACCGGATTGCCAGGCGCACCAGTTCATGTAATTGATGCCGGCGGCAAAGCCTTCCTTGCCGAGCGGCTCGGGCTGCGTATGCGGCGGAAAGCGCTGGGAGAACAGCGCCATGGTCAGGTCGCCATTCAAATAGCCGTGCCACAGACGTTTATACCAGGGCAAATGCGACAGGTGCGGCCCCATGGCGGCGGCGAAGATGACGAAGCGCAGGTTGACCACCAGCGCGGTGGCGAATACCACCCACACCGAGGCATTGGCAATAATCAGCGGCAGCGCCGCCAGCTGGGCGGACCCGGCGTAGACGATGAAGGTCATGGCCAGCGTTTGCCCGACCGTCAAGCCGGCCTTGAGCATGGCCATGGCCGTCACCATGCCCCAGGCAAATATGCCAGCCATGGCGGGCGCACTTTGCGCCACTGCCTCGCCGAACGTCCCCCGCTCCACCTCCGGCACACCCAAGGCCGGCGGCCGGAATATTATTTTTTTCATATCCAAAACTGCAGCCCCACGCCAGACTCGGCTGGCAGTTATATTTCCTAGTAGCACATTTTACCGGGGAAGCCGGAGTGCAGCGCGGATTCTTTAAGCAGTCTATCCGGGTTAAAATCTTGGTTTTGCATAAATCATTATCTGGAGAACCGCCATGACAATGGACGATCGCGACGGCAAGATCTGGCAGGACGGCAAATTGATCGAATGGCGCGATGCCAAAGTCCATGTGCTGACCCATTCGCTGCACTACGGCATGGCGGTATTCGAAGGCGTGCGCGCCTACAAGACGGCGCAGGGCACGGCGATTTTCCGACTGGAAGAACATACCCGCCGCCTGTTCAACTCGGCCAAGATCTTCCAGCTGACCATTCCTTACGATTTCGACACGATCATGGAAGCGCAGCGCCAGGTGGTGCGCGAAAACCAGCTCGAATCCTGCTACATCCGCCCGCTGGTGTGGATAGGCTCGGAAAAGCTCGGCGTCTCGGCCAGAGGCAACACCATCCACGTGGCGATCGCCGCCTGGGAATGGGGCGCCTACCTCGGCGAAGATGGCCTGAGCAAGGGCATCCGCGTCAAGACCGCCTCGTTCGCGCGCCACCACCCCAATGTCATGCTGGTGCGCGCCAAAGCTTCCGGCAATTACATCAACTCGATCCTGGCCAATCAGGAAGCCCTGACAGATGGCTACGACGAAGCGCTGCTGCTGGACACCGATGGCTACGTCTCCGAAGGCTCGGGCGAGAATTTTTTCATGGTCAAAAACGGCAAGCTCTACACCCCCGACCTTGCCTCCTGCCTCGACGGCATCACCCGCGACGCCGTGCTGACCCTGGCGCGCGACCATGGCATCGAGGTGATCGAGAAACGCATCACCCGCGATGAAGTGTACTGCGCCGACGAAGCTTTCTTTACCGGCACGGCGGCAGAAATCACGCCGATCCGCGAACTCGACAACCGCCAGATCGGCAGCGGCAGCCGCGGCCCCGTCACCGAAAAACTGCAAAAGCTGTTCTTCCAGGTGGTCGCCGGCGCAGCCCCCCAATACCAGCGCTGGCTGGCCAACATCTAACCCATAAATAGTCATTGGAGAAAACCCATGAGTGAAAACACCGCAACGGCAGCCGTCGAAATCGACGGCGAGCACGCCCTGTTTTGCCCCAACCCGAACATGCCGATCTGGTCCTCGCACCCGCGCGTGTTCCTCAGCCTGGATGCCCATGGCGAAGCCAAATGCCCGTACTGCGGCACGCTCTACCGCCTCAAGCCCGGCACCAGCGCCGCCGGCCACCACTAAGCGAACCGCGCATACGCCATGGCCAAGTCACGCAAGCCGCTGGGCACCGTCGAGCAAATCGAGGCAGCCTTTTATGACGCGCTCAGCCACGCCGATCTCGATGCCCTGATGGCCTTGTGGGCCGACGATGAGGAAATCGTCTGCGTGCATCCGGGCGCACAGCGCCTGGTCGGCCACGCCGCCATCCGCACCTCCTGGGAAGCGATCTTCGAGCGTGGCGGCGTGCACATCCGTCCGGTGCAACTGCACGCAATACACAACCTGATGACTGCCGTGCACAGCGTCTTCGAAGATATCGGCCAAGGCCCGCACGAAGGCGGCGATGCGCACATACTCGCCACCAACGTCTACCTGAAGACGCCGCAGGGCTGGCGCCTGGCCATGCATCACGCCAGCATCGCGCCAGGCAGGATGCCGGAAGCCCAGGCCGTCTCCACGGTGCTGCATTGACGCTGGCCGCCTACAACGCCCCCTGCTGGCTGCCGGGCGGCCACCTGCAAACCATCTACCCGGCAACCGCCATCGCCAGGCCCCAGGCATCTTTCCGCCGCGAGCGCTGGGATGCCCCGGACGGCGACTTCGTCGATGTCGATTTCATCGACGGCGAGGCCGGCAAGCCCTTCATCGTCATGTTCCATGGCCTGGAGGGCTCTTCGGCCAGCCATTACAGCCGCGCACTGATGGCGCACATTGCCAAACTCGGCTGGTCCGGCGCAGTGCCGCACTTCCGCGGCTGCTCGGGCGAACTCAACCGCGCGCCGCGTTTTTACCACTCCGGCGACGCGCAGGAAATCGACTGGGTCCTGCGGCGCCTAAAAACTCTCGCCGATCGCCGTGGCAGCATGAAGTTCTATGCCTGCGGCGTGTCGCTGGGCGCCAATGCCCTGCTGCGCTGGCTCGGCGAATCGCAGCACCAGGCCGGCTTTGTCGATGCCGCCTGCGCGATCTCGGCGCCGCTCGACCTCACCGGCGGCGGCACCGCCCTCTCGCGCGGCATCAACATGCTTTACACCCGGATGTTCCTGAATACCCTGAAACCCAAATGCCTGGCCAAACTGGCACAGTTCCCCGGCCTGTTCGACCGCGACGTGATGCTGGCTTCGCGCAATCTGTACGAGTTCGACAATATCGTCACCGCGCCGCTGCACGGCTACCGCAATACCGAGGATTACTGGTACAACGCCAGTGCCCGCCTGGTCCTGTCGGACATCACCATCCCGACCCTGGTCATGAATGCGCAAAACGATCCCTTCCTGCCGGCGCGCTACCTGCCACAACGGGCCGCGTCCACGGTCACGCTGGATTTTCCGAGGTACGGCGGCCATGTCGGGTTTGCCACCGGCCCCTTCCCGGGGCGGATCGACTGGTTGCCACAACGCATGCTGCGGTTCCTGCAGGGCGATGCCACCCCTTGCGCCTGAGCATTAACGCCCCGGCACTGCGCGTCTTTTCCTGCACTGGTGTAGGATTACTCTATGGATGAGATCGTCAAACAGGCAATGGCCAAATGGCCGAACGTGCCGTACTGCTACGACTGGCTGGCGCTGGATGCGCGCGGCGCCTGGCGCATGCGTGAGGAAAAAATCTCCAATGCGGCGCTACTGGGTTTCATCAACCGCAATTACACGCATGATGACCAGGGCCGCTGGTATTTCCAGAACGGGCCGCAGCGGGTGTATGTCAATCTGGAAGCGACACCCTATATTGCCCACACCGATCCGCAGCAAGGCTTCGTCTTGCAGACGGGCACGGCGCTTGGGCAAATCGATGCGGCATGGATGACGGACGATGGTGCGCTGATATTGCAAAGCGGGGAAATCGTCGCGCAAGTCGACGACCGCGACATGGCGCAATGCCTGGGCTTGTTGCGCGTGGGCGAAACGGGCGAACTTGCCGCCAGTGACGAGGAATTGCTGGACTGGCTGGCCGCGACGACAGAATACCCATACCCACTGCACTTCCGCGACGGCGCCAGGCTCCTGCCGGTGCAGCGGATTGCACGCGCAGAACTGGCGGCACAATTCGGTTTTGTGTCCACACCGCAGCCCTGACTATCAGACCTATCTGCTGCGGCGTTCCTTCATTTCTTCCTTAAAACGCGCCTGCCACTCGCGCTCGCGCGCATCGATCAGCGACTGGTCGTAGAACGAGGCATCCGGCGCGCGGCGTGCAATATTCAGCTGATCCAGCGCCGACGACAGGCTGCCGGACAAGGCATAGGATTCAGCCAGCGCCAGATGCTGCAGCGCCTGCCTGCCCTGCGCCGCATAGGCCTGGGCGAGGCGTTGCTGCAACTGCGGCTCCTGCCGGTATAACTGCGTCTGGTCGCGCAGAAAGTGCACCGCATCATCGCCACGGCCGGTCGCCATCAAGGCGTCGCCATACAAATATGCAATCCCGCGCGACAAGGGAAACTGTACGCGCGCCGCCTCGGCTTCGCGCACGGCGTCAGCAGGCTGATTGGCCGCCAGCCTGATCTCTATCCCCAGACTGGTCAGCATCGAGCTTGGCTTCATCCCCTGCGGCAGCGCCGCGCGGGCGTCCGCCAGCAGAACCTGCGCGCGGCCGAAATCCCGCGCCCTGAACGCGAGCAGCGCCTGGCCGTATTTGCCGGCGATAGTCTGGTTGCGGCTCTTTTGCGCCAGCTCGCTCTCGAAAAAGATGCTCGCCTCGCGCAAGCCCTGCGTCGATCCATCCTGCAACAGGCGCAAACGCGCGCGCACCAGATGGAAGTCCAGGCTGTCGGCGCGCTGGCGGTAACGCATCCCGCGAATACGGTCCTGGATATCCGCCATACGCTCGGTAGTCAGCGGATGCGAACGCAAAAAGGCAGGCACGCCGTCGTTATAGACGCGCGTCGAATTTTGCATGCGGCCGAAAAAGACCAGCATGCCGGCGGTGTCGAAACCGGCATCCTTCATGATCTGCAAGCCGACGCGATCCGCCTCGCGCTCGGCTTCGCGGCTGAAATTGAGCTGACGTTGCAGCGCCAGCCCCTGGCTGCCCACCATGGCGGCCATCGACGCATCCGGATTGGAGCGCGCCGCCAGCGCCGCCAGGATGATGCCGGCCAGCGGCAGCAGGGCATCCTGGCGCTGCTTGCCGAGCATGCGGGCGATGTGACGCTGGGCGACGTGGCCGATTTCATGCGACAGCACCGATGCCAGTTCGGATTCCGACTGCGCGGCGAGCACCAGCCCGGAATGCACGCCGATGAACCCGCCGGGCAAGGCAAAGGCGTTGAGCGAGGGATCGCGCACTGCGAAGAAAAAGAAATCGTAACCCGCCTCGCCGCGCGCATCCGGTCGCGCCGACAAGAGGGTCGCGGCGAAGTTGTTCAGGTATTCCTGTACTGCGGCATCGTCGAGGTAATCACGGTCGCGGCGGACGTCGCGCATGATTTCCTCGCCCAGGCGGCGTTCCATGAGCGGCGAGAGTTCCTCACGCTCGGTATCACCCAGGCTGGGGAGGTCCTGCGCAGCCGATCGCGACGGTGCTACTGCCGCCTGTAAAAGGCAGGAAAAACAAAGCGCCGCAGCGGCAATGGTCCGCAGGCGCAATGTGCGCCGAATCGGCCGGTATGGGGGGATCGATTTGGAATTCACGGTGCTATGATACCTGCACTCGGCAATCGTTCAAGCAACTTCATATTTTGTTACCAATGGATACCAGAAAACCAGCGCTAACCCATTTCGACGCCGGCGGCCAGGCGCACATGGTCGATGTCGGCGCCAAGGATGACATCCACCGGGTCGCGGTAGCCAGTGGCAACATCCGCATGCAACCGGAAACTCTGGCGATCATCCAGGCCGGCACGGCAAAAAAGGGCGATGTGCTGGGAATTGCGCGGATCGCCGCGATCATGGGCGCCAAGCGGACCAGCGATTTGATTCCATTGTGCCATCCACTGGCATTGACGCGGGTGGCGGTGGATTTTGATGTGGATGCGGCGACCTCAAGCATCAGCTGCACCGCGCGGGTCGAAACGCATGGCAAGACCGGGGTGGAGATGGAAGCGCTCACCGCGGTGCAGGTGGGGCTGTTGACTATCTATGACATGTGCAAGGCGGTGGATCGGGGGATGGTGATGGGGGATATCAAAGTACTGGAAAAGCACGGGGGCAAGTCGGGCAGCTGGAGAGTGACAAACGCATAAAGGCACTTGGCCCGACAATATTTGTCATCCAACATTAATTTCCGTAATGAAAAGTGACAGATATTGTCAACACTTGGAGGCAATTTTCTTTTGTAAAAATATGAGCAACAAAAAATCTATTTAAGAAAAATTAACAAAACCTTCCTAAATAGATGATTTTTATCAATTTTTATTTATTCCAAGCATTTTATTATATTTTTTGCATCATCAAAATTTCCTTAAAGCACTCTTCTGGCACAATGCTTGCTTTATCTCAACTGCAGACAGCAAGGTATCGATTGGCAAAGCGTCGCTGAATTCAGACTTTCTGGTTCATTTAAAGCGCAATCGATCAAATTTTTGTGTTTCACACTTTAGGGAGTTTCAAATGAAAGCAATGAATATGAAGAAGGTCCAGCAAGGCTTTACCCTGATCGAACTGATGATCGTAGTGGCAATTATCGGCATTCTGGCTGCCGTAGCAATCCCGGCTTATCAGGATTACACCATCAAGGCAAAAGTCTCGGAAGGTCCAAGCCTGGCTAGCCCGGCAATGACGGCACTGGGTGTTGCATGTAGTGAAGCGACGTTGAAGCCAAGCATTGCGGATGCCAACACTTCCTTTGGCCTCCCGGCATCTACCGATATCAAAGGCAAATATGTAACCTCCGTCCTGGTCTCTACCCCGGCCGTTGCCAGCACTCCGTCCGTTACTATTCTGTATAACGAAACCGCTACGCCGGCGCAGATCAAGAACAAGTCTCTCATCTATGTGGGAACCTGCACACCGTCAGGCATGACATGGAATATTGACACCAGCACTATTGACGCTAAGTATCGTCCAAAAGTCTAATATAACAAAAGCATGAAATGATAAACGGGGGCTGTCAGCCCCCGTTTTACTTATGGATGTTTCTAAGCAACGAAACAACTTCGCACTCCCTTGCCAGCATGACTAAATCCCCGTATAAAAACTTACTGAACGTGCGTCAGTCTGCGCCGCTTCTTCTTTTGGCACTAGCGATGGTATGCACTGTATTCGTATATCAGCGAGGACTATATGGGTATTTCGTATTTGATGACTTGCCTAATATTGCTCATAACGTCCGAATTGCTATAGATGAAATCACACCGCATTCATTAAGGCAGGCTGCTTTTTCCGGTGGCAGCAGCGTAATGGGCCGCCCACTGAGCATGGCGAGCTTTGCGCTCAATCATTATGCGACCGGCCTTGATCCGTTTTACTTTAAATTGACCAATGTCTTTATTCATCTGCTTAACGGTATCGGCATTTATGCTCTCACCACCCTGCTACTGAATTTCTATCGAAAGCATTTTCAGCCGGCACTTGGAAGCGACCATGCCAAATGGTTGGGCTTGACAGTCGCAGCCGCTTGGTTGCTACATCCATTCAACTTAACCAGCGTGCTTTACGTGGTTCAAAGAATGACCAGCCTGTCAGCATTTTTTAGCATCTGGGGACTGGTCTTGTTTGTCTGGGGACGGACGCGACTGCACGAAAGCACGGACCGTGATCCAAAAGGTACCTGGGCGCTCGTCACAGGTCTGATAATCTTTACCCCGCTAGCCGTATTCAGCAAAGAGAATGGTGCGCTCTTGCCTATTCTCATGTTGAGCGTAGAAATAACTTTCTTTAATTTCCAATGCAAAAGGCACGCCACACGTCAGTTCCTGATCGGCGTTTATTGTATCGCTGTCGCCATACCGCTAGCAGCCACCTGGGTTTATCTAAAAAACCCAATTGGCACGATCTTAGGCGGATATATCATCAGGGACTTTACTCTTTCAGAACGACTAATGACTGAGGCAAGGGTGCTGTGGTTTTACCTGCACCAGATTGTCCTACCGAGCACGACAAAAATGGGCTTGTATCATGACGACATCGCCATTTCACGCAACCTAATCCAGCCTTTGACGACCCTGTTTGCATTAATCGGCATCCTGGCTCTGCTGGCAGTAACGCTCGTGGCAAGAAAAAAAGCTCCCCTAATCGCATTTGGCTTGCTCTTCTTCTTTGCCGGTCATGTTCTTGAATCCAGCGTTCTCGCGCTTGAAATCGCCCACGAACATCGCAATTACCTGCCAATGTATGGCATTCTCCTGATCGTTTTTTATTATCTGACCTTCCCGCTAAAATACCTCGCCAATTTGCGCCTGCGGCAGGCTGCAGCCGTTTTGCTGATCGGCCTGTTTGCGCTCAATACCTACGCCCGTGCCGGAAAATGGGCAAATCCCGTTACGTTGATTGAATCTGAAGTGGAGAACCATCCAGACTCGCCAAGGGCCAATGGCGAGATGGCAGACATCTATAGCCGGCTGGTCAGCGAGAATTTTAATGGGGCGGAAATGAATGCCCTTCAAGCCCAGTCTTACTATCATACAGCGACCGAACTTTCCACAAAAAATACGCATGGATTGTTCGGCATGATTAAACTGAATGCGGTCAGGAACAGGCCAATCAATCCATCATGGATCGAAGAATTGACCCATCGGTTGGAGCAGCCCCCGTACGCAATCGACAATGGTCCAAAATTAATCGATCTGGTCAACTGCCAGATTGCAACAGTGTGCAAGCTCCCCGCCCAGAAGCTGGAAGGCCTGCTGCAAGCATCGCTGCGCAATCCGGGGCTGACACACTGGAGTCGCGCCAATATTTATTCGGCCTTGCATTTATACCGGATGAATATTTCGAACGATTATGATGGTGCAGTCGAAGCCTTACATCTGGCTATCGAGGCAATGCCTGACGCACTTGAGTACCGTTTGAATCTGATCAAATTTCTGATTATCAAAAAACAGTTTTCCCAGGCTGGCAAGGAACTGGCACAGCTAAAGCAAATAGATATACGACAGGCACATGGGCCGGAAATTGCACGCCTGAATGATTTGCTATTATTGCAAACCAATCCGTAGGCCGAAAAAGGAATCAGTGTAAATGCTAACAATCATTCTGCCCGCAAAGAATGAGTCTCGTTCACTACAAGCGTTACTCCCTGTACTAAAACAGCAATTCCCTGATGCAGAAATTATCGTGGTAGACGATGGCTCGAACGATGATACAGTCGGCATTTGCCAATCCTGTTCCGTAAAAATCATCTCGCATCGCTATTCCAAAGGCAATGGCGCGGCAATCAAGAGTGGCACCCGCGCTGCCTCGGGTGACATATTGATATTCATGGATGCCGATGGCCAGCATAAGCCCGAGGATATTTCACTCCTGCTGGAAAAGTTCAACGAAGGCTATGACATGGTTGTCGGCGCGCGCATCACCGGCTCGCACGCCGGAACACATCGCGCGGTCGCAAACGATATTTTCAGCCGAATCGCCAGCTGGATGACAGGACAAAAGGTGGCAGATCTGACGTCCGGATTCCGGGTCGTGAAAGCCAGCCTGTTCCGCAAATTTCTCTATTTGCTGCCGAACGGTTTTTCTTATCCGACCACGATTACTATGAGTTTTTTCCGCGCCGGATACAGCGTGGGCTATCTTCCGATCCATACGCCGCGCAGGCTCGGCAAAAGCCATATCCGGCCGCTACAGGATGGCTTGCGTTTCCTTTTGATTATTTTTAAGATTGGAACGCTTTATTCACCGCTCAAGCTTTTCGTGCCGGTCAGCTTCGCTTTTTTCTTTGGGGGCCTGTCCCATTACCTGTACACATTCATTACGGCACATCGTTTCACCAACATGAGCGCCCTCCTGCTGAGCGCGTCAATCATCATTTTCCTGATTGGGCTGATTTCCGAGCAAATCACCATGCTGAACTACAAAGACAGTGACAGCTAAGCCGAACAGCCATCGCAGGAAAGTGCTGGTGCTGACGTCGACATTCCCGCGCTGGAAGGGAGACCATGAGCCGCCTTTTGTTTTCGAGCTGAGCCGCCGGCTGGCGGCGGAGTTCGATATTCATGTGCTGGCCCCCCATGCGCCTGGGGCGCAAACCCAGGAAGTCCTGGACGGCATGACGATTCACCGGTTCCGCTATTGCCTCGAGCGCTGGGAAGTGCTGGCATACCAGGGCGGGATCATGGCGAACCTGAAGCGCGGTCGTCGCTATTACCTGCTGGTGCCGTTTTTCCTTGCGTTCCAGGTGCTCGCCCTGCTTGGCCGCCTGAGACGCGAGCGCTACGATGCGATCCATGCGCACTGGCTGATTCCGCAAGGACTGGCCGCCCTTGCCGCCCGCCGGCTCGCCGTCAGGAAGTTTCCGCCGTTTCTGTGCACCTCCCATGGCACCGACTTGCTCGGATTGCCGGGAGCGCTCTTCACCTTCCTGAAACAACAGGTTTTGCGACGGGCCAATGCCATCACGGTCGTCAGCCAAGCCATGAAAGACCACGTCCAGCAAATGCAGGCGACCGCGAGCCATGCAGTCGTCGTGCCGATGGGCATCGATGCAAGCGGCATGTTCACGCCGCCGCAGGCTGCCGATGCAAATCGTAGCGGCCTGCTGTTTGTCGGCAGGCTGGTGCAGTCCAAGGGAGTGGATCGCCTGATCGCTGCCATGCCGGCCATACTGGCGCAGCAAGCACAGGCAATATTGACCATTGCCGGCGACGGTCCTGAACTGTCCAGACTGCAAAGCATGGCCGCCGCGCTGCAGCTGGGCGACCGGGTCCGATTCTTGGGCGCCGTGCCGAATCCGGAATTGCCGCAACTTTACCGGCGCGCCGCGGTGTTTGTATCGCCCTCACTGAGCGAAGGATTTGGCCTGACGCTCGCCGAGGCGCTGGCCTGCGAATGCGCCGTGGTGGCATCGGATCTGCCCGCGGTCCGGGAAATTGTCCGCGATGGCGAAACCGGCATGCTGGTCCCTGCCGGCGACACGGCCAAAATGGCGGACGCGGTGCTGGCGCTCCTTGCCGCTCCAGCGCAACGGCAGAAGCTTGGGCGGGCCGGCCGGGATTCGGTTTGCCGGCGGTTCGACTGGCAAGTCACGGCAGCTGAATATGCCAGCCTGCTTCACCGACTAACTTCCGTGCCCCTGGCATGACGGGATCGCGTGTGATGGAAAAATTCCCTGAAAACGGCAGCGGGGCCGGCGAAACGCCGGTTTGTTCCGTCTGCATCGCCAATTACAATGGCATCGACTTCATACAAGCGTGCATCGACTCGGTGCTGGCCCAGGATGCGGAATTCAGCTACGAAATCATCGTTCATGACGATGCCTCGACCGACGACTCGGTCGCATTCATCCGCAACCATTACCCGAACGTTCGCCTCATTGCGAGCGACGACAATGTAGGCTTTTGCGTCAGCAATAACCGGATGGCCGCCACTGCCCGGGGCCAGTACATTTTGCTACTGAATAATGATGCAGCGCTGTTTTCGGACGCCCTGCGCACGCTGCATGGGTACGCAACGAGCTTGCTGGAGCCAGCAATACTGGGGCTTCCACAATACGATGCAGAAACCAATGCCTTGCTCGATATAGGAAGTCATACCGATCTTTTCCTAAACTCCATCCCGAACAAGGCATGGAATCACATGGACGTAGCCATGGTGGCTGGTGCATGTCTATGGATCCCAACAGATTTGTGGAGAAAAATCGGCGGATTTCCGCCCTGGTTCCATACATTGGCGGAGGATTTGTACATTTGTTGCGTTGCCCGTTTGTGGGGTTATTCTGTCCAGGCAATTCCACGCTCGGGATTCAGGCATTGGGTAGGGAAAAGCATTGGTGGCGGCAGGGTCACTATCGATCAACGTCTAAGCACATCGCGGCGAAGGCGTGCATTAACAGAAAGAAATAAGACGTTTGTAATGTTCATGACCTACCCGCGCCTCTGGCTTTCAATTACTTTATTGCTCCATTTTTTGCTATTGCACCTTGAAGGCATGATCCTCGCGGTAGTTAAACGTGATCGCAGAATCTGGAGTGAGATTTACGCTCCGGTATTCCCCGCATTGTGGCGTGCGCGAAAACTGCTAGTTTCAAATAGACACAGTATCTTTTCGCATAGATGTGCAAACTCGAAAAAATTCATTACCGAATTTCAACTTATCCCACATAAATTAACGATGCTTTTCAGGCACGGACTTCCGCACATTCAGTGATTTCGAATTAATGCGGGCGCCGTTACGCATCTCAAGAAAAAGATCGAGACTGACGCTTTAACACGATTTTTTAAAACTCTCTGGAAGATTTGCCAATATAGCGGGAGCACCCAGTGCAAAAGTTGAGCGAGCTCGCGATTAACCGAAACAACAACTTCAATTTAATCCGCTTCATTTCTGCGTTCCTGGTCTTGTATAGCCACAGTTATCCGCTAACCGGTAGCCACAGCGACCCCTTAGAGAGATATGGTGTAAGCTTCGGTGACCTCGCAGTCAATATTTTTTTTGTCACCAGCGGATTTCTTGTCGCTGGAAGTTTAGCAACTCGAAAAAATATTGGGATATTTCTATATGCACGCATACTGAGAATCATGCCCGGTTTGACCGCGTCCATGTTGTTCTGCGTCTTTGTGGTCGGCGTGCTCTATACGGAAAAAAGTCTATTCGCATACTTTTCCAGTCCTGCGACATACGACTACTTATTTTCCAATACAACTTTGGTAGTAAAGGCGCTTCAATGGGGTCTGCCCGGCGTATTTATCGACAACCCCTACAAAATCACAGTTAATGGTTCCATATGGACGCTGCCATGGGAATTGAAAATGTATCTTCTTTTAACTGTGGTTAGTCTGCCAGTCTATTTACCCCCCCAATTTCGCCTTCATGAAAAATGGCTGACGCTGGCTGTTTCCGCTCTCGGCGTTGTTTCTATATTGGTCTACCTTGTGCTGATTATGAAAAACCAGCATCTGGAACATCCAGGCATCCGGTTCCTCGGCATGTTCTTTATCGGCGCCACGTTTTATGTGATGCGACATCGCATTCCCATTTCTCACGGTATTGCTTTACTGATGGCGCTTATGTTGTTCTATCTGCGCGGGAATCCGTTCGTATTTAAATTGTTTTTAACTGTTTCGATCGGGTATCTATGCATTTACCTTGCATACACGACCTGCCCCATTCTTCTTCGATTCAATCGCATTGGGGACTATTCATATGGCATATATATTTACGCCTTCCCCGTTCAACAAGCTATTAGCGCCTCATATCCGGGGATTGATGTTTCTGAAATGACAGTTCTCGCCATGTTGGTAACACTGCCTTTGTCAATCGCATCGTGGCATTTTATTGAGAAACCATTCCTAGATGTGAAGAAACGCCATGAAGAGATCGGAACATGGATTAATCACTATCTGAAAAAGAGGACCTGAACTAAAAATTCACTTTACCAGCCAGTGCCGGATTCGATATTGCCATTCAGTCGGAATTTTCTGTATTAATCTCTTAAGAACTGGCGAAGATCTCAATGTCAATCCCGCTCTGAGAAGAATACTACGCATACCGACAATCAATCGCGTATGAAGCGGCAGGCGGGATCTAGAGTGGTGTTCCGCGAAGTAAAACATTACATCCATACCAGCTGAAGGCTTGCTTGCAGTTCGGTCACGTCCAACCAGATATGCATCTGTCCAGTCAGGTTCGGCAACAGCCAGGCCACTGGCAGAAATATTAGGTGGGATTGCCTCCATAAAATGATTGAGGCGAATCTTCTCAAAGAAATCATTCCATTCGGTGGGTAATTGCCGCCATGGCTTTACCCAGGTCCATGGCCTGCCATTCAACCGTTCCGGAAAAGCACCAAGGTCAGGCGCAACGATTGGAGTGCCGGATTCCAGCGCCGCGCTCAATGTGTAGCTATATGTTTCCGGCCAAAGAGCTGGGAACCAGATCAGGTCTGGATTTTCCTTTTTCAACAATGGCAAGAGATCTTCATCATGGTATTTACCATGTACAGTCAAATTACTTTTCGGAGTTGAAGCAAGCTTTCGCCAGGCATAACCAGTCAGGTGAAATTCCAATTTCAAGTTCCGACGCTTTGCGTCAATTGCGGCGGCTTCCAGCAGTTCGGCCCCCTTAATTTTGCTCAACGCGCCAATCACAGCAATCCGCAATTTTCTTTCACGGCAAATTGGCATCGGCGCTGGATCAGGCAATGCGCGATTTATCAAATCCGCATGTGGTGCAACAGTCATGTTCGGAAGTGAAAAATAATTCCCTATTCGATTCGCCACATCCTTGCTTGGAACTAAAGTGCGGGCAGCTCCGCTTAAAAGCGTTTGATAATGCGCACGCCAAGCGCGAATATCGCGCTGACTGCTTGGCGCGTTGCGCAGACAGGAATTACACTCCGACTCTTGCGGCTCTCCGCAATACTCATCTCTTCTGCCTGTTAATGAAATTCTTGGGCAGATGGAATAGTAATCATGCAAAGTAAAGTCGTAAGGCACCGCCAAAACCTCCGGTAATCTCTCAATGTCGACCGGCACATCCATCAGGTGATGAAAGTGAATTCGCTCGACACCAGCCACCCGCAAGAAGTTGACAAGGCTGTCCCAATCGTTGGGCAATGCAAATTGCAGGCAAAGACACTCACCTTCGTTATGCCAGGACAATGATACTTGACTGCGCAGACCTGGAACCAATCTCAGGAAATTGACTTTGTCACCGTGCATGCGAACAAGTTCGCGCTCATGCCTTACTACTCCGCCACCCAACCTGTGACTGACGAAAAGTATCACGGCTTTTTTGCTATTGATCAGCCGCTGCAAATCAACACGATGCCGCATAACCCTGGCGGGATCCAGCTTGATGTGCTTATGCACCGATGCGAGATAGCGCGGAAAACGCTCCGACAGCAATTCAAGCGCTCTTTGCGCACGCTCATTTTTTTCGTTGCCGAAACTGACCGATCCTGCATGGTATACAAACAGATCGGCGCAGAGCAGGTGACGCCACCTTTTTTTCGTGGCGCGCAAGCAGAAGTCATTTTCTTCACCATACCCCTTGCCGAAACGATCTGCGTCAAACAACCCAACCATATCCAAGCAGTTGCGCTTGATATACATACAAAATCCGACTGCTGTAGGAATTTCAACGCTTTCACCACGATTACACTCCATGAACAAAGCATCAAGCTCCTTCAACGAATAACCTGGAGGCACCTTATTATCAACGCAATTTTTCGGATAGCTGCAAATCGTGGCGCTATTAGAAAAAGGGGTGACAGTGCCCGTATTTTCGGCAGCATATGCGCATTGCCACAGGCGCTGTAACCATAAGGGGGGAACCACTGTGTCACTATTAAGTAGTACCACGTCACATTGCGGGTACAAGGTCATACCGTAATTTACGGTAGCAACAAATCCTAGATTCTTTTCATTTCTGATGAGAGTGACGCCAGAAATATGTTCATAATTCGCCAAAATCTCAGCCATATCCTCTTCTGGCGAAGCATCGTCAATGATTGTGACAAGACAATTTTTAGGCAATCTGGAATCGAATAAACTATCAAGGCACGCCTTCGTTTCCCTTATCCCTCGATAAACAGGAACAATGACATTAATAACGACAGCAGTAGAAGGTATATTCAACGATGGTAAGGATGCGGCCATTAATGCACAATCCAAAAAATGATTTCTATGATGAGATTGCGTGTTAACAAAATTCAATCCAAACGTGCAGCCTGAGCTGAATTTCAGCGCACGACAATTTCCCCCAACGTACAATCGGATTTAATACTCCGCATGCATCACGCGGTTCGTTAGTGGCACCTAAACGCTGGTCAGTACATTTTCGGATTTTTTATATTGCTCAACACGTCTTTCTTTGTTTTCTAATTACCCATCGACGCCTTGCCCAGCGTTCGACATAGCGCAATGGTGCAGATAACTTCCAAGTCCACATCCTTCTGGTTTCATTTAGATATGCGTCAACTGTCCTGTAGGAATTCCCAATTTCGACCATTGACCTAAGCTGCTTCAAAATGCGCAAGTAACATGCATGCTGCCGCAGGATCAAAACAATGTTTTGTTCCTCATTCGGAAGGCTGACCGGATAAGCAAGTGGCTTACTTAGCAAATCCTGCAAATTTCTTCTTAAATCGTAGATCTGCTCAGCTTTGAAACGCAAGAAAGGAAGAGATTTCTGGGCTTGTAAGTAGTCTTCGACTATTTCTCGAACAAGCGAATCTGCAGACTTTGTTGAAAAACCTCGGCCAGAAAAATTATGGCGGGCGGAATGGTCGAAATTTTCCTCGGTTATCCAACCGCATCCGCCGAAATGGTCATAACAATATACCGGGATTTTTAATGCAAAACAGTACTGAACTGTTTTCCCAATAGTAATAACTGCATCAAGCCCCATTAGCAATTCCGGAGTGACCAACTCGCGAGATCCATCTTTCCCAATGTGAACAATATCTATTTTTTTTTCAATCAGTTGTTTCGCGGCCTGAATCAGTTCAGATGGTAAGTGATTGCTGACAATTCCAATTTTCCGTGGCACTGTCGGATAAGCGTCTTTAGAATATTGCCAAAACTCAAAGGGAACCGAGTTAGGAAACAACCGGATGCGCGGATCATCCGGACCAAGTATCGTCTCGACCGCATATTTTGTTTCCTGTGAATTCGCCAATATAAAATTAATCTGTTTAGCTGCGGAAGGAACCACCTCTAGAGGTTCAAAAGGAGAGAGGCAAGAGTGGATAATTTTTTTCGCACGAATGCGGTGGGCCAAGCAAAGCTGGTAATAGACTGGAGCGTGATGTATCCAGACAAGCGAATATTCTCTGTCCGCGATTAAATCAATATCATCAATAAGGCTCCGTACCTTAAAGCCTCTACTATTGAAAGCGGACAGCATTGGATCGCCCACCAGAAACCCCGCAATGTCCACCGTCCACCCATTTCTGCGAAATTCAGCAGCCAACTCCAGCGTCACGATTTCCGACCCTGCAAACTCCTGCAGATGGTGACTTGCAATGAGGACATGGCGAGCGCTGCTCATTTGTTGCGAAAGCTGGTTTTATATTGCATCACGATCAATTACTAATCACGGTCGCATTGGCAAATAATTCAGGCCCCCAGGCATAAAGCGCCCGGCCGAAATCCGATTGAAGATGGATGGCTTTACCCTTGCGGCTCAACCATTTTTGTCCATATGTCTCGAATGGAAAATGCTTAATATAGTAGTCGCATGTGTCTTCCCAATGTTTGACTGAAAGCGCTTTGCCATAATGTTGACAATAGAAGCTAGTTCGCATCAAGCTCACGCCTTTAGGTTCTCTTGCATCCAATCCATCGAAAATGATTTGCTTACTGTTTTTCCACAGCATGAGGATATCGCGCCGCTCCGGTCCAAAATATTTTCTGAAATTGATTAATTCCTTTCCGATGGAAGGATTGTAAGGAGCACAATCATCCGGAGCCATGTAGGCATCAAATAATTGAATGCGTACACCATCACACCCAAGCGCAGCCGAAGTTTCCACGAAATTACGAATTTCCCCGATATAGCGCTCGTCTGCGTCAAAACACAATATCCATTCAAATCGCAATCTTTTTCTCGCTAGGTGCCGCAACAACTCTCGATGCCTGGTTTCGGCTTGCAGCCTGGCCATCATTTCCGGTTCCCATACCGAATTAGAAATCACCAAGGCGACTTTCGGATGAGTTACCAATATCTCAAGAGTCTTGTCCGTGCTTGCATCGTCATAGGCAACGATTGCATCAACGTGGCAAGCCATGTGATTCAGTGTATCTTCAAGTATCAGTGATTCGTTACGCACCCGTGTAATGCCGACAATTGCATGCGCTTTTTGCAAAAGACCCTTATTTCCTTCCAAAATACGCTCTGAGCGTGAAAGCGCGTTTTTTTTAATGCCAAATATGTTCACAAGCCACCTCGCCTTCCCAACGTGGAATGCCGTTCACATTAAACTCCTGGGATACACGGAACGATGCGCAATGATCATAGCTATCGTACGCAAACAAGCCATTCTTTTCGCAAATGCTAACGCTTATCCAGTATTTATTCGGCACGAGTGCAATTTTAGGCAAATGCAATGTGATTGCTGACTTGACCTCGGTAAAAATCAAGTTATCTCTTATCGTATTAAAAACCGCCACCAACTTACCTGCAGAGTCGTGTACTAAAATCCCGAGCCCGTAGCCTTCACCTACTGCTGACGGATCGGCTATTTTAAGGTGGACAGTGATAGCAATATCATCACCAACCTGGACACAGTCCTTGCCGACAACAGCCCTTGTAATAGCTGCCGCCTTCATTGTTCCAGACGCATGGAATATCCTGTTTTCCTCTGTATCTGTACCGGGCAACATTTTCCCGCTCTGGGAAACAAGTTCATCCATATGCTCTTGGTAAGCAATGCAAACTTCACTCGCATTTCCGTCCATTCTGACCCTGCCCGCCTGAAGCCAGATCACCCGATCGCAGAAATTCCGAACCATTGCAAGGGAATGGCTAACAAATATTACTGTCACTCCTTTCTCAACCATCTCTTTCATGCATGTCAGGGATCGTTCCTGAAACTCCATATCCCCCACGCCCAGCGCTTCATCGACGACGATAATATCTGCATCAACGCTTACCGCGACTGCAAAGGCCAGCCTGACAAACATGCCACTTGAATATATTTTTACCGGCTGGTCCATGAAATCTCCAATGTCTGCAAACTTGGCGATCTCGTCGAAGCGGGAGGACATTTTCTGACGATTGATACCCATCAGCGCACCCTGAAAGAAAACATTCTCGCGTCCGGTAAACTCCGGATTGAAGCCAGCGCCCAGTTCAAGCAATGCCGAAATACGCCCTTTCGTTTCAAGCAATCCTGACGTCGGTTTAAGAATGCCGCAAACAGTTTGCAGCAGAGTGCTCTTGCCTGCTCCATTACGACCGATGATTCCCAATTTTTCTCCAGCCCTGATATCGAACGATATATCCTGCAAAGCAGTAAATTCTTTATGGAACTTGATCGTACCGAGAGTTATCGCTTGCTTGATACGGTCGCCGGGCTGCCGAAAAAGGCGATAACGTTTGGTCAGATTTTTTGCAGAGATGATCGGATCAGAGGACATCTGCAAACTCCTCCCGGCTGGCCTGAAAAAACGAATAGCCGATGATCAGGACGACCACTCCGACGACGAGGGAAATTGTCCATGCGGGCCAATCCACGGATTGGTGGACGACAGCAGCACGGGACGCGTCAATTACTGAGGCAAGCGGATTGTATTGATAAATGGGCCGTAATTGTGAGGGCACTGCATTTATCGGATATAAAACTGGCGATAAAAACATGAGCATCTGCATCAATATTGGAACGACCTGTGTGAGATCCTTCATGAATACCCCCCACGCCGAAATAAACCATGAAATCCCAAGGGCAAGCAGCATTGCCGGAATCAGTAGCAATGGCAACAAAAGGACTCCGCTGGAAAAGCGGTCTGCCCAGATCAGCGCTGCAAAAAGAATCAAGAAACTAATCAGTCCCTGCACCAAGGCGGCCCCGAGCGGCACTACAGGCAGAATGATTACTGGAAAAATTATTTTTTTCACGAAGCTTGGGTAGCTACGGACTGCAGACGGCGACCGGGATACCGTCTCGGAGAAAACATTGAAGACTATGAGTCCTATATACAGATTCAACCAGTACGGCAAGCCGGCGTTTTCTTGAGGCCACCGTGATTGAAAAATATGACCAAACACGAGCGCGAAAATCGCCAACATAACCAGGGGATTAAAGACCACCCATAGTGCGCCAAACATCGTCCCTCGATAACGCAGCAGTACATCTCGCTTGATTAACTGCCCAATCAGGTATCGATGTTCCAAGAGCTCTTTTGCAATATCAACCGGATTGAGCATAGTCTCCGAACTTGTAAGCTTCATCAATATAAATTCTATTTTCGAGAATAACGCAGCTATTCAAAAAGCAACTCTATCTTCAAATTCGCGAGTTGCTTAAAGTCTCCACACCTGCATTCCGGCTTCGCGCAATTCTTCGCAGTTGAACTGCGCCTTTACGTCGATAAAACAGCCGTTATTTATCACTTTCTCACGATAACTCAACAACGGGCGCTCTATAAACTGCTGATGCACCACCGCCACCACGATCGCCTCCGCCCGCGGCAACTCCTCCCATTCGCGCAGCCGTACCCCATATTCCCGCATCGCCTCTTCCGCCTCCGCCACCGGATCATGCACATGCACCTCAATCCCATAGGACTCCAGCTCCCGAATTAAATCAATCACCTTCGAACTGCGCAAATCCGGCACATTCTCCTTGAAGGTAATCCCCAGCACATTCACCTTGGCGCCCTTAATCTGGCTACCCGCCTGGATCATCTGCTTGATCGTCTGCTCGGCGATGAACTTGCCCATGCCGTCATTGATGCGGCGGCCGGCCAAGATCACTTCCGGATGATAACCGGCCATCTCGGCCTTGTAGGTCAGGTAATAAGGATCGACACCGATGCAATGTCCGCCCACCAGCCCTGGCCGGAATGGGAGAAAATTCCACTTGGTGCCGGCAGCTTCCAGCACCTCCAGCGTATCCAGCCCCAGCATGTTAAATATCACTGCAAGCTCATTCATCAGGGCGATATTGAGGTCGCGCTGGGTATTCTCGATCACCTTGGCGGCTTCCGCCACCCGCAACGAGGAAACCCGGTGAACCCCCGCGCTGACAATACTTTCATATAATTGTGCGACCCGCTCCAGGCATGCGGGACTGTCGCCGGCCACCACCTTGATCGTGTTGAGCAGAGTGTGGTTCTTGTCGCCCGGATTGATGCGCTCAGGAGAATAACCGACTTGAAAATCGACTTTCCATTTTTTGCCGGATGCCTGTTCCAGCACCGGGATGCAGACTTCCTCGGTGGCGCCCGGATAAACGGTGGATTCGTAAATGACTGTCGCGCCGCGCTTCATGTGGCGGCCGACATCGCGGCTGGCGCTGATGAGGGGACCGAAATCGGGATGACGAGACGCATCGATCGGCGTCGGCACGGCGATAATGATGAAGTCCGCTTCCGCCAGTGCGGCAGCATCGGTCGTAAATCTCAGTTTGCCGGCTGCCTGCAGGTCATCCGAAGTAACTGTACCGCTGGGATCGTGGTGATTTTCGCAATGCCGGATCTTATCCGCCGACAAATCGTAGCCTATCGTCGGCAGTCGTTTGCCGAATGCCGACGCCAATGGCAACCCTACATATCCCAATCCGACAACCGCGATGACATTCATGAAATGTAACTTTTCTTTTCGAGTCAGCCATCATACGTCAGCGGATCAATACTTTCACCTGTGAAATGTCGTTAATTACCAACGGCTCAGACTGCTACCGGACCCACCTCAACACCCGATCCAGCAATTTTTCAGTTTTGACATCCACTGCAACCACCTTCGCCAAAATCACGGAGATATTATCCTTGCCGCCATGCGTATTGGCGCGCTGGATCAGGGTGCCGCAGGCGGATTCGAGGTCGGTGCCGAATTCCTTGAGGGTAGCGGCGATCTGTTCGTCGGTGAGCATGTCCGACAGGCCGTCGGAACACAACAAGTAAATATCCCCCGCCCGGGTCGCATGTTCGTGGATTTCGATGTCGAGTTCGCGATCGACGCCGACCGCGCGGGTGATCAGGTTGCGATTGGGGGAATGCTGCGCGGCTTCCGGCGTAATCAGGCCGGCATCGATCTGCTCCTGCAGCAGCGAGTGGTCACGGGTAATCTGCGCCAGTTGGCCATCGCGCAGACGGTAGGCCCGTGAATCGCCGACGTGCGCGAGGATCAGGCGGTCTTGCTGGAACAGGCCGACCACGACGGTAGTGCCCATGCCATGGAATTGCGGCTCGTTTTCAGCTGCATCGATGATCGAGGCATTGGCGCGGGCGACTGCCTGCCGCACCAGTTGCAGCAACTGCCGGTCGCTTTGCCGGTGCCATTCCTTGAAGTGGTTCGGCAACTGCTCTTCCAGCGCTTCCTGGACCACGGTGGTGGCGATGCTGCTGGCGACTTCGCCGGCGCTATAGCCCCCCATGCCATCCGCCAAAATCACGAAACCCAGCTCTGGTCCAACCGCAATGAAATCTTCATTGTGCGATCGCACCATGCCGGTATCGGTCTTGGCAACGCATTCTAGCGATACGTGGTAAGCCATGGGCAGTTCAAGCGAATGGCCCCCGCGAAGGGAGGTGGAATGTCACAAATGCGCTTTCAATATTGTCTAACGGAAATCATACCTAAAAATAATGAAAGTTGTCAGTCTTGAGCAAAAATTAACTTCAATTAAATTTAAACGACAACGGGGAGCCCGTGCTCCCCGTTCTTCCATTGGGCAAACCGTCAGGCTTGCCGCACGACCTTTACAGCACCGATTTCAGCAGCGCACCCATTCCCGAAGGATTGCGGGTGACCTTGATGCCGCATTCCTCCATGATCTCGAGCTTGGCCTGGGCGGTGTCGGCACCGCCGGAAATCAGGGCGCCGGCATGCCCCATGCGCTTGCCCGGGGGAGCGGTGACGCCGGCGATGAAGCCGACCACGGGCTTCTTCATGTTTTCCTTGATCCAGAAGGCGGCATTCGCCTCGTCCGGACCGCCGATCTCGCCGATCATGATGACGGCATCGGTGTCCGGATCGTCATTGAACATTCTCATGATGTCGATGTGCTTCAAGCCATTGATCGGGTCGCCGCCAATGCCAACTGCGGAAGACTGGCCCAGGCCGAGCGCGCTCAATTGACCCACCGCCTCATAGGTCAGCGTGCCAGAGCGCGAGACCACGCCGATACGGCCTTTCTTGGTGATGTGGCCTGGCATGATGCCGATTTTCAGTTCATCCGGGGTGATGAGGCCTGGGCAGTTCGGGCCCAGCAGCAGGGTCTTGCTGCCGGCTTTTTTCATCTTATCCTTGAGCACCAGCATGTCCCGTACCGGGATGCCTTCGGTGATGCAGATGGCCAGGTCGAGTTCGGCTTCGACGGCTTCCCAGATTGCATCAGCGGCGCCGGCGGGCGGCACGTAGATGACAGAGACGGTGGCGCCAGTCTGCGCCTTGGCGTCCTTGACGCTGGCGTAAATTGGGATGCCTTCAAAATTTTCGCCTGCTTTTTTCGGGTTGACGCCAGCGACGAAGGCATTCTTGCCATTGGCATAGTCGCGGCTGCCGCGGGTGTGGAACTGGCCGGTCTTGCCGGTGATACCCTGGGTAATGACTTTGGTGTCTTTATTGATCAGAATCGACATGTGATTTTCCTCTTACTTACCGTTGGCCGCAGCGACAACCTTCAGCGCGGCTTCTTCCATGGTGTCGGCAGCGATGATCGGCAGGCCGGAATCGGCCAGCATCTTCTTGCCGATCTCTTCGTTGGTGCCCTTCATGCGCACCACCAGCGGCACACCCAGCTGGACTGCCCTGGAAGCGGTGATGACGCCTTCGGCGATCACGTCGCAGCGCATGATGCCGCCAAAAATGTTCACCAGGATGGCTTTCAGCCCGGGATTCTTCAGCATGATCTTGAAGGCTTCGGTGACTTTCTCGGCCGTGGCGCCGCCGCCGACGTCGAGGAAGTTGGCCGGCTCGCCGCCGAACAATTTGATGGTATCCATGGTCGCCATGGCCAGGCCGGCGCCATTGACCAGGCAGCCGATGTTGCCGTCGAGGGAAATGTAGGCAAGGTCGAACTTGGAAGCTTCGACTTCAGCCGGGTCTTCCTCATCGAGGTCGCGGTAGGCGACGATTTCCGGGTGACGGTACAGCGCATTGGAGTCGAAGTTGAACTTGGCATCCAGCGCGATGACCTTGCCGGAACCGGTCAGGATCAGCGGGTTGATTTCCGCCAGCGAGGAATCGGTTTCCCAGTAAGCCTTGTACAGGCCCTGGAGTTGTACGCGGGCGTCTGCAATCGATGCGGCCGGGATGCCGATCTTGGCGGCGATGTCGTCGGCTTGGGCGTCGGTCAGGCCGAGCTCAGGGTCGATTTCCACTTTGTGGATCAGTTCCGGGTGCTTTTCCGCGACTTCCTCGATATCCATGCCGCCTTCGCTCGAAGCCATCAGCACCACGCGCTGGCTGACGCGATCGGTTACCAGCGAAACGTACAATTCCTTCTTGATGTCGGCGCCCTCTTCAATCAGCAGACGACGCACTTTCTGGCCTTCCGGGCCGGTCTGGTGGGTGACCAGCTGCATGCCGAGGATGGCGTTCGCATATTCCCTGACTTGTTCCAGCGATTTGGCGACTTTCACGCCGCCGCCCTTGCCGCGGCCGCCTGCGTGGATTTGTGCCTTGACGACCCAGACCGGGCCCCCCAGGGTTTCGGCTGCCTTGACAGCTTCATCGACGGACAGACAGGGGATGCCGCGCGGTACGGTCACGCCGAACTTGCGGAGGATTTCTTTGCCCTGATACTCATGGATTTTCATGCGAACTTCCCTTCAGACGCTTGGTAATAAAGTGGATTTGTTACTTGCTGAAACTAGGTGGGCAAACGCTAGTTGCGCCTGGAACCCGCCAGCCATCCTCACGCGTGCGAAGTCCTGGTGGGACTGGCCGATCATCAGGTGGCAATGGTGGGTCAAGGGTGTCGGAGGCAGCAGCGCCGGCAGTAGGCCATAATAAAATGCCGCATACATGACGGCGCCGCATTCAGCGCGACTGCCATCCGGGATGCGACCTGAAAAAGCTGGAAAAGTGTAGCACAGCGACTATCGTGCGGCTAGCCTAGTATTGCTACCGCCGTATGACTGCAGGCGATGTAATCGAAAGTCGGTTTTTATATCGTCCCGACGATTCAGGAATTATCGTCGTCAATCGGGTCGCCGCCACGCAGCGCCGCCCTGATAGCGTCATGGGAAAAGCCGCGCTGCTGCAGAAAACGCATCTGCTTGGCGCGTTCGGCGGCATCGATTGGCGGCTGGCCGTATTTGCGCTCCCACACGGCCCGGGCACGGGCTGCTTCGTCGCCTGCCAGCTGTTCGCGGATGGCCGCCAGCGATTCGTCGCCGATCCTGTGGCTTTGCAATTCGGTGAGGATGCGCTGGTTGCCGAACCGCGCTGCGCGGCGGTGCACCAGCGATTCGGCAAAGCGCGCCTGCGACAGCAGTTTGGCTGCCTCGAGCGCGTCAAGCACGGCGTCAACATCCTCGCCTTCCTGGGCATGGCGCGCAAGCTTGCGGCCGAGTTCCAGCCGACTATGCTCGCGCATGGACAGGTAGCGCAAGGCACGCCCCTTCAGACTGAGTTGCGGTTTCGCCATAGAAATCAATAAAAAAGCCATGGGCAGTGCCATGGCCTTGGGTAATGCTTTCGGGTAACCAGCCTGCCGGCCTTATTCCACTTCCTTGCTTTCCTTAGCTTCCTTGCTGCCAGCTTTCTTGGAAGCAGGTTCAGCGCCTTTCAGCGGAGCCAGCAATGGCACGCCGAGGGCGGCGCGCACCTTGTTTTCAATTTCACGTGCAACTTCCGGATGCTCTTTCAGGAAATTACGCGCATTGTCCTTGCCCTGGCCAATCTTTTCGCCGTTGTAGCTATACCAGGCGCCGGATTTTTCGACAATCTTGGCTTCCACGCCGAGGTCGATGACTTCACCTTCGCGTGAGGTGCCTTCGCCATACAGGATGTCGAAATGCGCTTCCTTGAACGGCGGCGCCACCTTGTTCTTGACGACCTTGACCTTGGTTTCGTTGCCGATCACTTCATCGCCCGACTTGATCGAGCCGGTACGGCGAATATCCAGACGCACCGAGGCATAGAATTTCAGGGCATTGCCGCCGGTGGTGGTTTCCGGGTTGCCGAACATGACGCCGATCTTCATGCGGATCTGGTTGATGAAGATCACCAGGGTGTTGGTGCGGTTGATCGAGCCTGTCAGCTTGCGCAAGGCTTGCGACATCAGGCGCGCCTGCAGGCCAGGCAGAGAATCGCCCATCTCGCCCTCGATCTCCGCGCGTGGCGTCAACGCCGCCACCGAGTCGACCACGATCAGATCGACGCTGCCGGAACGCACCAGCGCATCGGTAATTTCCAGGGCTTGCTCACCAGTATCCGGTTGCGACACCAGCAAGTCCGACAGGTTGACGCCCAGCTTTTGTGCATAAGTGACATCGAGCGCATGTTCGGCATCGATGAAGGCGCAAGTGCCGCCCAGCTTTTGCATCTCGGCGATGACTTGCAGGGTCAGCGTGGTCTTGCCGGACGATTCAGGACCATAGATTTCAACCACGCGGCCGCGCGGCAGGCCGCCGACCCCCAGCGCGATATCCAGTCCGAGCGAGCCGGTCGAGACGACTTGCACTTCCTCGACCACAGCGCCGTCTTCCATGCGCATCACGGAACCCTTGCCGAATTGTTTCTCGATCTGTGCCAGGGCAGCAGCCAGGGCCTTGCTCTTGTCCAGATTGGGGGCGTACTTTTTGTCGTCCATAGATCTCTCTCGAAAGTGACAGGATTACATCGCGAATGGCGCTTTCAACTACCGAACCAGTACTGTATAAACAAACAGTGATTTTTGCAAGCGCTATTTGCAGGGGAGGCGAGAAATCCTTGCGGCATGTCACGGTTACTTGAATACAACGTCGTGCCGTAAAAAAGAAGGCGCCCTGCGGCGCCCTCTTCATTTCATGTGCAAAAAACCGGCAAACTGCAGCTTGATGCATTTGCAGCCATGTTTACAGCGGCCGCCATCAGACCACGAGGGTCTGCGCCTCGTCGCCCTGGCGCTCGCGAATCTCGCCGATGCGGAAAACGGTTTCGCCGGCGGCCTGCAGTTGCGCCTGCGCCGCATCGGCATTTTCTTTCGAAACGATCACCGCCATGCCGATGCCGCAGTTGAAGACGCGGTGCATTTCGGCGTCGGCCACGCCGCCATGCTGCTGCAACCACTGGAACAGCGGCGGCATGGTCCAGGCATCGCGATGCAGGACGGCAGTCAGGTTATCCTGCAAAACGCGTGGCACGTTTTCGACCAGTCCGCCGCCGGTGATGTGCACCATGCCCTTGACTTCCATGGTTTCCATCAGCGCCAGCAACGGCTTTACATAGATGCGGGTCGGCTCCAGCAAGACATCGGCCAGGCGACGTCCGTGGAAATCGGCGTTCAGATCCGGTTTCGCCACCGAAATGATCTTGCGCACCAGCGAATAGCCATTGGAGTGCGCGCCGGACGATGCCAGGCCCAGCACCACATCGCCGGGAGTGATCTTGCGGCCGTCGATGAGCTTCGATTTCTCCACCGCGCCGACGGCAAAGCCGGCCAGATCGTATTCGCCATCCGGGTACATGGACGGCATTTCTGCGGTTTCGCCGCCGATCAGGGCGCAACCGGCCTGCTCGCACCCCTGGGCGATGCCCTTGATGACATCGGTGGCGCTAGCCACGTCCAGCTTGCCGCAGGCGAAATAATCCAGGAAGAACAGCGGCTCGGCGCCCTGCACCAGGATATCGTTGACGCTCATGGCGACCAGGTCGATGCCGACCGTGTCATGCTTGTTCAAAAGAAAAGCCAGCTTCAGCTTGGTGCCGACGCCGTCGGTGCCGGAAACCAGCACCGGTTCCTTGAATTTCTTGCTGACCTCGAACAATGCGCCAAAGCCGCCGATACCACCCATTACGCCTTCACGCATGGTGCGCTTGGCAAATGGCTTGATGGCTTCGACCAGGGCATCGCCGGCATCGATATCGACGCCCGCATCGCGGTAGGACAGGGAGACAGAAGAAGGGAAACTCATGATGTGATTGGCGTCAGAGGCGGTAAAATAGCGGGTGATAGCCGCGTGAAACCTGCGGCAAACCGCTATTTTAACAAAATTGCCCGGATTTCCGGCCTGCGAATGGCAAATCCTTGGCAGACCGATTATCCTAGCGGCCGCTTGCCTACTATTTTTTGTTGATGAAACAGTTATTGCTGGACCTGAATGCACACAAATCCCCTGCCCTGGATACTTTCGTAACCGGGCAGAATGGAGAATTGCTGGCGTTGCTGACGCGCGTGGCGCAAGGCGCGGTCAGCGGCCTGGGCGAACGCTTCATTTATCTGTGGGGTGAAGCCGGCGCCGGCAAGTCCCATCTGCTGCGCGCGCTGGCCGACGTGGACGGCGCGACTTACCTGGGCGGCGCTGCCGATGAAGCGGCTTTGGCCTACCGGCCGCAACTGCGTCTGTACCTGCTCGACGATGTCGCCGGCCTTTCGGCGGCGTCGCAAATCGCTGCCTTCACCCTGTTCAACCAGGTGCGCGAACAGGGCGGCGTGCTGGTGGCTGCCGGTCCACAGCCGCCGGCTCTGCTTGCCGTGCGCGAGGATTTGCGCACCCGCCTCGGCTGGGGCCTGATCTACCAGGTGCACGGCCTGACCGACGCCGAAAAGATCGCCGCCCTGGAGCAAGCCGCGGCCGCGCGCGGTCTGGTATTGTCGGCCGGCGTGCTACCCTACCTGATGACGCATTTCAAGCGTGACATGCCGTCCCTGACCGCGATGCTCGATGCGCTGGACCGCTATTCGCTGGAAACCAAGCGCCCGATCACGCTGCCGCTATTGAAAGAACTGACACTCCATGACGAACCTGGCTCTGTTTGACCTCGACCACACCCTGCTGCCGCTCGATTCGGATTTCGAGTGGGGTCAGTTCCTGGCGCGCACCGGCGCCGTGGATGCCAACGAACTGCAAAAGCGCAATAGCGCTTTTTACGAGCAATACCAGACGGGCACGCTGGATCCGGTGGCTTATCTGGAATTCGTCTTCGGCATCCTGTCGCAATTCCCGCGCGCGCAACTCGATGCCTGGCACAGCGAATTCATGGCTGAAGTGATCGCGCCTGCGATCCGGCCGGCGGCGCGCGGCCTGGTGCAAAAGCACCAGGATGCCGGCGACCTGGTGGCCATCATCACCGCCACCAACCGCTTCGTCACCGGACCGATCGCGCAAGCCTTCGGCGTCGAGCACCTGATCGCGGCCGAGCCGGAACTGGCGGCCAACGGCGATCTCACCGGCCGCCTGCTCGGCACGCCGCCCTATGGCGCCGGCAAGGTCGTCAATGCGCAAGCCTGGCTGGCCGGACTGGGCCACACGCTGGAAGGTTTCGAGCGCAGCCATTTCTACAGCGATTCGCAAAACGACATTCCGTTGCTTTCCCTGGTCACGAATCCGGTCGCGACCAACCCCAATGCCCGTCTCGCCGCCCATGCGCAAGCGCAGGGCTGGCCCATCCTAGAATTGTTCAATGATTAAAAAACTCATCCGCCGCATCCTCGGCGTCAAGAGCAAGGCAATCGACACCACCCAGCCGGTCGTGTTCGGCCCCAAGGAACACGGCATCAACCCCAAGCTGGTATCGCCAAACCTGATCAAGGTCACGCAAACCCTGCAGGAAGCCGGCTTCAAGGCCTTCCTGGTGGGCGGCGCCGTGCGCGACCTGCTGCTGGGGGTCAAGCCCAAGGATTTCGATGTCGCCACCAATGCCACCCCGGACCAGGTCAAGCGCCTGTTCCGGCGCGCCTTCATCATCGGCCGCCGCTTCCAGATCGTGCATGTCATGTTCGGCCAGGAACTGATCGAAGTGACCACCTTCCGCGGCACGACGATGGATTCGGCATCCAAGGACGAGCATGGTCGCGTCTTGCGCGACAATACTTTCGGCGAGCAGCACGAGGATGCGATACGGCGCGACTTCACCATCAACGCCATGTATTACGATCCGGCCAGCCAGAGCGTGCTCGATTACCACGCCGGCATGGCCGACATCCGCAGCAAGACCCTGCGCATGATCGGCGTGCCGGAAGCGCGCTTCCGCGAAGACCCGGTGCGCATGCTGCGCGTGGTGCGCTTCGCCGCCAAACTCGGCTTCACCATCGACCCCGACACCAGCGCGCCGATGGCGGTGATGGCGCCGCTGATCAACAATGTGCCGGCCGCACGCCTGTATGATGAAATGCTCAAGCTGCTGATGAGCGGCCACGCGCTGGCATGCCTCAAGCAGTTGCGCAAGGAAGGCCTGCACCACGGCCTGCTGCCGCTGCTCGATGTCGTGCTGGAGCAGCCCATGGGCAAAAAATTCGTCACCCAGGCGCTCAACAACACCGATGCCCGCATTCGCCAGGGCAAGCCGGTTTCGCCCGGCTTCCTGTTTGCCGCCCTGCTGTGGCACCAGGTGCTGGAAAAGTGGCAAGCATACCAGGCTGCCGGCGAATTCCCGATCCCCGCCCTGCACCTGGCGGCCGATGACGTGCTCGAATCGCAAGGCGAAAAACTGGCGCTGCAACGCAAGACCGCCTCCGACATGCGCGACCTGTGGGCCATGCAGCCGCGCTTTGAGCGCCGCATCGGCAAATCGCCCTACAAGCTGCTGGAACATCCGCGCCTGCGCGCCGGCTATGACTTCCTGCTGCTGCGCTGCGAATCGGGCGAACTCGACGCCGACCTCGGACAGTGGTGGACCGATTTCATGGAAGCCGATGGTCCCGGCCGCGAAACCCTGCTGGCGCAAAAATCGCGCGCCGAAGGCGAGCCCGGCGCGCCGAAAAAACGCCGCAAGCGCAGCAGTCGCAGCCGCAGCAAGACAGCCGCCGATGGGGAAACCGTGAGCAGCGGCGCCGGCAGCAACGATAACGGCGACAGCGGCGGCGCGTAATGACCGCCCGGGTGAGTGCCTACATCGGCATCGGCGCCAACCTTGGCGATGCCCGCACCCAGGTTGAGCAGGCGCTGGCGAATCTGGGCAAGCTACCGCACAGCAAGCTGACAGCGCAATCGAGCCTGTTTTGCACCGCCCCGGTCGATGCCGGCGGCGACGACTTCATCAATGCCGTGGCGCGTATCGACACTGAACTGCCGGCGCCAGCCCTGCTGCAACAATTGCAGGCGCTGGAACTTGCGGCCGGGCGCGAGCGCCCTTTTCGCAACGCACCGCGCACACTGGACCTGGACCTTTTGCTGTACGGAGAGCAAGTCATCGCCACGCCAGACCTGACCGTGCCGCATCCGCGCCTGACGCAGCGCGCCTTCGCCCTGATCCCGCTGCTGCAGATCGCCCCTTTCATCAGCATCCCTGGCCATGGCCCGGCGCACCAGTTCGTCGCCCAGGTCGCCGACCAGGCGATACGCAAAATCTGAATCCACCCGCATGCAGATTCCCGTTGCCCTGCAAACCGTCGGCCTGCTGGCCCTGTCGAATGTTTTCATGACCTTCGCCTGGTACGGCCACCTGAAGAACCTGGCAAGCAAGCCGTGGTGGATCGCGGCTTTGGTGAGCTGGGGCATCGCCCTGTTCGAATACCTGCTGCAAGTCCCGGCCAACCGCATCGGCCACAGCGAAATGAGCCTGGCACAACTGAAGATCGTACAAGAGGCAATCACGCTGAGCGTGTTCGTGCCGTTTGCCATGCTGTACATGGATCAGCCATTCAAGCTCGACTATGTATGGGCGGGCTTGTGCCTGGTGGGTGCGGTATATTTCATTTTCCGCACGTGAGCCGGTTCAGCGTTGCCTGAAATCTCGCGCCATTTCTTCTATCATTACGGCGCCGCAGGAAGAAAAAAATTTAATCCAAAGGAATCGACATGGCCGGATACGCCCAAGACAACCAGACCGCTGCACACCGCAAGACGGTCACCATACCGGCACTGCAGGCCATGCGCGCCGCCGGCGAAAAGATCGCCATGCTGACCTGTTACGATGCCAGCTTCGCGGCGCTGATGGATCACTGCGGCGTGGATGTGCTGCTGGTGGGCGATTCACTGGGAAACGTCTGCCAGGGGCAAAGCTCGACCCTGCCGGTGACGATTACCGACATGGCATATCACACTGCCTGTGTGGTACGTGGCAACAAGACTGCGCTGGTCGCAGCCGACCTGCCCTTCGCCACCTATGCGACCAAGGAAGCCGCCTTCGACAATGCCGCCAGGCTGATGCAGGCGGGGGCCCACATGGTCAAGCTCGAAGGCGGCGCCTGGCTGGCAGAGACCGTGCACTTCCTGACCGAGCGCAGTATTCCGGTGTGCGCCCATATTGGCCTGACGCCGCAATCGGTACATGTACTGGGCGGTAACAAGGTCCAGGGCAAGACCGCGGCCGGCGCCGAAAAACTGAAGGCCGATGCCCTGGCATTGCAGGCGGCCGGCGCGTCACTCATCGTGCTGGAAGCCATTCCTTCTTCCTTGGGCAAGGAAGTCACCGACCTGCTGGCGATTCCCACCATCGGCATCGGCGCCGGCCCCGATTGCTCCGGCCAGGTACTGGTCATGCACGACATGCTGGATGTATTTCCGGGCAAAAAGGCACGCTTCGTGCGCAACTTCATGCAGGGCCAAGCCAGCATCGACGCTGCCTTCCGCGCCTACGTCGGCGCAGTCAGGGACCAGTCCTTCCCGGCGCCGGAACACTGTTTCTGATACTGACTCAGCCCGGGCAATCCGCCTCGTAGCGCGCATAGCTGGCCTGCAGCATGACGGCCAGCTCCTCTGGCCCGCTGACCGTCACACCGAGATCGCGCAGCAAGCCATCCTGCAAACCGTAGATCCAGCTGTGCACGGTAACCGCCTGACCGCGTTCCCAGGCATCCTGCACCGTCGTGGTCCGGCAGACGTTGGCCACTTGCTCGATCACATTCAGCTCGCACAGGCGGTCCTGCTTGTCTTTTGTCGGCAACACATCGCCGAGGTAACGCTCATGCTTCTGGTGCACATCCTGCACGTGGCGCAGCCAGTTGTCGGCCAGGCCGATACGGCGCTTGGCCAGCGCGGCATGCACGCCCGAGCAGCCATAATGACCGCACACGATCACATGCTTGACGCCTAACATCTCGATGGCGAATTGCAGTACCGACAGGCAGTTCAAGTCGGTATGCGCCACCACATTGGCGACATTGCGATGGACAAACAACTCGCCCGGCGCCAGGCCAACGATTTCATTGGCTGGCACACGACTGTCCGAGCAGCCTATCCACAGATATTCGGGCGACTGCTGCGCCACCAGTTTCTTGAAGAAATCGGCATCCGATTTCACCATCGACGCCGCCCATTCGCTGTTATTGCGAAAAAGTGTTGTCAGACAATTATTTTTTGGGAGTGTCATCGGTATTCCAATATGAAATTGCATGAGCAAAAAACCACACAAATGTTGCCTAATCGAAATAGATAAATGTTACATTAGCGTATCGTTTAACATTCTCGCATGGCTGATCCGATCGCGTCGGCTGGCCTTGCCTCATGCCGAAAAAAGCGGCGTGGCGCACTCATGCAAAGGGATACCGTTGAAATTGTTATCAGCACTGATGCTCACTAGCCTGGCCAGCCTGGCTGCCCCTGCGGCAAGCGCAGGCCAGGCCGATGCGCCTTTGTCATTCGGCGTGGTCAACCAGCGCAGCGCGGTATTGACCGCACAATACTGGAACCCGATCCTGCGCTACGTAAGCCAGAAAAGTGGCATACCGCTGCAGCTCAAACTCGCCAAGAACGGGCAGGAACATGCCGCCATGATCCGGCGCGGCGAATTCGCCTTCATTTACTCCAACCATCAATTCTCGCCGGAAAATAGCCTTGTCGGCTACACCGTCATTGCGCGCCCGCTTGAATCGACCATCCGTGGAGAAATCATTGTACCGGCCGATTCCCCGCTACAGTCGCTGAATCAATTGCATGACCGGGAAGTGGTCTTCCCGTCCAAAGCCGCATTTATCGGCTACGAGGTGCCAATGGAGGCGCTGCAGCGCGCCGGGATTGCCGTCCGCCCCAAATTTGCCGGCACCCAGGAAGGCGCGCTGGGTCAATTGCTGGCAGGCCGGGCACCAGCAGCCGGCGTCAACGCAGCCATCGCCAGAGATTATGCGGCCCGGCGCAATGCCACCTACCGCGTGCTCTGGAGTTCCGCCGAGTACCCTGGCATTCCGATTGCGGCCCATCCGTCGCTGGCCCGCCCCACTGTTGATGCGGTGCGCAGTGCATTGCAAAACATGGCCAACGATCCGCAAGGGGAAAAAATCCTGGCGGCCAGTGGACAGTTGCTCCAGCAGGAGCCCCCCTACGGATTCACCGCTGCAAGCGACGCCGATTTCGAGCAAATACGGCAGTTTTACAGGAACAAGGCAGCGTCGGCCTCCCGTCCATGATGCGCCGCCTTACCAATCCCTGGCGCAAACTCAGCCTGGCGACACGCATCAAGCTTGCTTCAGGCACCCTGCTCGCCATCCTCGGGGCTGCGCATTTCACCCTCGACCTGCGCCATGGCATTCAGGAGCAGCGTGAACACCTCGAACAAGACCTCAAATTCGAGCTTGAATTCCTGGCCCCTGTGCTGGGCGAACCGGCTGTTACGGGCGACTACGCGCTAATCCAGCAATTGCTCGACCAGCGCGTGCGGCAGCCCGCGATGCAAAGCATCGTCTGGACCGATGGCAGCGGCAACCGCCTCCAGAATGCTGCCGATGCCGACAACGGCGTGCCGTTGTCGGCCCCGCGCTGGTTCACGCACTGGCTGAACTTCCCGGTCTTCATGCAAGACAAGGAAATCAGCGTCGGCGGTGTATCCTATGGCAGCATCAAGGTTGTAATGACAACCACGCCGGCAGTCAACCATCTCTGGCAGCAAATGCTCGGCAAACTCGGCATCATGTTTCTGAGCATTGCCACCCTGTTTACCCTGATCGGCACGCTGGTCTCGAGCGGACTACGGCCGCTCCACGCACTGAAAAAAGCTGCGCAACAATTCGGCCAGGGAGACCACGCGCTACGCATCGCACCGAGCGGCCCACCGGAAATGCAGGCCAGCATACAGGCCTTCAACAACATGGCGGCCAACATCGAGCACCTGCTCGGCTCGCTCCACGAGAGCGGCACGCGCAACCGCTTGCTGGCCGTGATCGTCGAACAGTCGAATGTACCCATCATTACCAAGGATTTGCAAGGCGTCATCACCAGCTGGAATCCGGCAGCAGAAGCGCTATTTCAGTATTCGTCCGATGAAATAATCGGCAAGCCCTCACACATGCTGCATCTGCCGGGAGCGGAGGGCGAATTCGAGGAAACTCTGACACGTATCAGGTCGGCCCTGCCGACCAGCTTCGAAGCGCGGCGCGTCGCCAGGGATGGCCGGGTGCTGGATGTCTCGACCAGCGTCTCGCCGCTGTACGATGAAGATAACCGCCACATCGGCGAAATCAGCATATCGCGCGACATCACCCGGCAAAAACGCGCCGAAGAAGCCTTGTCCAAGGAAAAGGAACGGGCGCAAGTGACACTCGCCTCCATCGCCGATGCAGTAGTCACCACGGATACGTCTGGCAACATCGATTACCTGAACCCGGTCGCCGAAAAGCTGCTCGGCTGGCGTTGCGACGAAGCCTATGGCCATAACCTGAGCGAAGTTTTCCATGGCATCGACGATGCGAGCGGCGAACCGATCGACAACCCGGTCGACATAGTCCTGCGCCAGCAGCAGAAGCTGGAAGTGCGTGGCGACGCCGTGCTGGTTTCGCGCCACGGCGTGCGCTTCCCGATCGAGCATTCGGCGGCGCCGATTTCCAGCCACGAGAATGAAATCATCGGTGCGGTCCTGGTATTCCGCGACGTCAGCGCCTCGCACAACATGGCGCGCCAGCTGTCATGGCAAGCCAGTCATGACGCCCTGACCGCGCTGGTCAACCGCCGCGAATTCGAACACCGGCTGGATGTGCTGGTCGGCACTGCCGACGAGTTCGAGCGCCAGCACGCCCTGCTCTACATGGACCTGGACCAGTTCAAGGTCGTCAACGACACCTGTGGCCACAACGCCGGCGATGAATTGCTGCGCCAGCTGGGTGCGCTGCTCAACGGCCGCATCCGCGGCTCGGATACGCTGGCGCGCCTGGGCGGCGACGAATTCGGCGTATTGCTGGCCGACTGCCCGCTGGAAAAAGCGATGGAAGTTGCCGAAACCCTGCGCCTGACGATATCCGAATTCCGCTTTACCTGGCAGGACAAAACCTTCGCCATCGGCGTATCGATCGGCGTGGTGGCGATCGCCGGCCGGCGCGCAGACAATGCCGACATCATGGGCGTTGCCGACGCTGCCTGCTATGCGGCCAAGGACAAGGGCCGCAACCAGGTGCAGGCAAGCCCGAACACGCGCGAACTGAGCCAGCGCCGCGGCGAAATGCTGTGGGTGGCCCGCATCAACAGCGCCCTCGAAGAACACCGTTTCCGCCTGTACTACCAGCAAATCGTGCCGATACAGGGGGACGATGCAGACGGCGCGCACTATGAAGCGTTGCTGCGCATGCTAGACCAGGACGGCAACGTGGTGCCGCCGATGAGCTTCATCCCGGCCGCCGAACGCTACAATTTGATGCGCGCGCTTGACCGCCGGGTAGTCTGCATGGCCTTCGAGGAATGCCGGCAGCGCGCCCAGGCGGGCATGCCGGCGATAACGATTTCGATCAACCTGTCGGGCGACTCGCTGAGCGACCCGCTGCTGCTCGACTTCCTGAATACGCAGTTTGCGGCCTATGCAGTCGATCCGCGCAATATCTGTTTCGAAGTCACGGAGACTGCGGCGATCGCCAATCTGGAGCAGGCGAATATGCTGATCCGGGAAATCAAGGGCATGGGCTGCCGCTTCTCGCTGGACGACTTCGGCAGCGGCCTGTCTTCCTTTGGCTACCTGAAAAACCTGCCGGTCGATTACCTCAAGATCGACGGCGCCTTCGTGCGTGACATGGCCAGCGACGGCATCGATGCAGCGATGGTCGAGGCCATCAACAACATCGGTCATGTCATGGGCATCAAGACCATCGCCGAATGGGTGGAAAACCAGGAAACCCTGGATGCGCTGCACCGTATCGGCGTCGACTACGCGCAAGGCTACCTGTTCGGCCGGCCGCAACCACTGGCGGAAATTCCGCGGCAGGAGAAACTGCCGCCGGACACTCCGATCATGGCTGGGTTTTAAATAAGAAACGCCGGCCATCAGGCCGGCGTTTCTTATTGTGCGCTGGATTTCTTCGACTTACTCGAAAAACCCCTTGACCTTGTCCATCCAGGATTTCGACTGCGGGTTATGCTTCGACCCGCCTTCAGTCGTCAGCCGCTCCAGTTCGCGCAGCAACTCCTTCTGCTTCTCGGTCAGCTTGACCGGCGTCTCGACCACCACATGGCAGAACAGGTCGCCCGGATAGCCCGAACGCACGCCCTTGATGCCCTTGCCGCGCAGGCGGAAGGTCTTGCCGCTCTGGGTGCCTTCCGGCAGCGAGAAAGATGCCTTGCCGCTCAGGGTCGGCACTTCGACTTCACCGCCCAGCGCCGCCCTGGCGAAGGAAATCGGAATCTCGCAATGCAGGTCATCGCCGTCGCGCTGGAATACCGCGTGTTGCTTGATATGGATTTCGACATACAGGTCGCCCGGTGGCCCGCCATTCATGCCCGGCTCGCCATTGCCCGAAGAACGGATACGCATGCCGTCATCGATACCGGCGGGAATCTTCACTTCCAGTGTCTTGTTGCGCTTGATGCGCCCGGCGCCGGCGCAAGCCGTGCAGGGCTCGGGAATGATCTTGCCTGTGCCATGACATTTCGGGCAGGTTTGCTGGATGCTGAAGAAGCCTTGCTGCATGCGCACCTGGCCATGACCGCCGCAAGTCGGACAGGTCGTCGGCTGGGTGCCCGGCTTGGCGCCGCTGCCGTGGCAGACATCGCAACCGTCCCACGACGGCACGCGGATGGTGGTATCGAAGCCGTGTGCCGCCTGTTCCAGGGTGATGTCGAGGTTGTAGCGCAGGTCGGCGCCGCGATAGACTTGCGGGCCGCCGCCACCGCCGCGGCCGCCGCGGGCATTGCCGAAGATGTCGCCAAAGATGTCGCCAAAGGCATCGGCAAAGCCGGCCCCGCCGCCGCCAGCGCCGGCGCCCATGTTGGGATCGACGCCCGCATGACCATAGCGGTCGTAGGCTTCCTTTTTCTGCGGATCGGACAGCATCTCGTAGGCTTCCTTGGCCTCCTTGAACTTCTCTTCCGCGCCCTTGCTGTCCGGATTGCGGTCCGGATGATATTTCATGGCGAGCTTGCGATACGCTTTCTTGATTTCTTCATCCGAAGCGTTCTTGCCCACTCCCAGTATTTCGTAAAAATCTCGCTTGGCCATTTTGTCGGCACCTTGCCTTGTTATCTCAAAACCAATTTCGTGAAACAGCCCGCAGGCAGGTTTCCGGAAATGGGCTCTGCCTGAACGGAAAACGCCGAGCCGGGGACCACAAGGGCCACATCGACTCGGCGCGCCGCCGCGCTACGGGTTTATGCCCGTTACGCGGCCGGTGACTGCTTACTTGTCCTTGACTTCCTTGAAGTCGGCATCCACCACGTCGTCCTCGGCAGGCTTGGCTTCTTGCGAAGCACCGCCTGCCGCTTCCGCGCCAGGTGCCTGCTGCGCCTGGGCATCGGCATACATCTTCTCGCCGAGCTTTTGCGCCGCGGTGGACAGCGCTGCGACCTTGGCTTCGATATCGGCCTTGTCGTTGCCCTTCAGGCTGGCTTCCAGATCCTTGATGGCGGCCTCGATCTTTTCCTTTTCGCCGGCGTCGAGCTTGTCGCCGTACTCGGTCAGGGCCTTGCGGGTCGAGTGCACCAGCGCATCGCCCTGGTTGTGGGTCTCGGCCAGTTCCTTCAAGCGCTTGTCTTCCTCGGCATTGGCCTCGGCGTCACGCACCATCTTCTGGATTTCCTCTTCCGTCAGGCCGGAATTGGCCTTGATGGTGATCTTGTTTTCCTTGCCGGAAGCCTTGTCTTTCGCGCTGACGTGCAGGATGCCGTTGGCATCGATGTCGAAAGTGACTTCGATCTGCGGCGTGCCGCGCGCTGCCGGCGGAATGCCTTCGAGATTGAATTCGCCCAGGCCCTTGTTACCGGAAGCCATTTCGCGCTCACCCTGGTAGACCTTGATGGTCACCGCCGGCTGGTTGTCGTCGGCAGTCGAGAACACCTGGCTGAACTTGGTCGGGATGGTGGTGTTCTTCTGGATCATCTTGGTCATCACGCCGCCCAGGGTTTCGATGCCCAGCGACAGCGGAGTGACGTCCAACAACAGCAAGTCCTTGCGGTCGCCCGACAGGACCGAGCCCTGGATGGCGGCGCCGACGGCGACGGCTTCGTCCGGGTTGACGTCCTTGCGCGGATCCTTGCCGAAGAATTCCCGGACTTTATCCTGCACCATCGGCATGCGGGTCTGGCCGCCGACCAGGATGATGTCATCGATATCGGAAACCTTGACGCCGGCATCCTTGATGGCGGTGCGGCAAGGCTCGATGGTACGGGCGACCAGGTCTTCCACCAGCGCTTCCAGCTTGGCGCGGGTCATCTTCAGGTTCAGGTGGACCGGCGCGCCATTGACCATGGCGATGTATGGCTCGTTGATTTCGGTTTGCTGCGACGACGACAGTTCGATCTTGGCGCGCTCGGCGGATGCCTTGATGCGCTGCAGGGCGATGGCGTCCTTGGACAGGTCCAGGCCGTTGATCTTCTTGAATTCGTCGATGATGTAATCGATCATGCGCTGGTCGAAGTCTTCGCCGCCCAGGAACGTGTCGCCGTTGGTGGACAGCACTTCGAACTGCTTCTCGCCATCGACGTCGGCGATCTCGATGATCGAGACGTCGAAGGTGCCGCCGCCCAAGTCATACACGGCGATCTTGCGGTCGCCCTTTTCGGTCTTGTCGAGGCCAAAGGCCAGCGCAGCCGCGGTCGGCTCGTTGATGATGCGCTTGACATCCAGACCGGCGATGCGGCCGGCATCCTTGGTGGCCTGGCGCTGGGCATCGTTGAAGTAGGCAGGCACAGTCACAACGGCTTCGGTGACTTCCTCGCCGAGATAGTCTTCGGCGGTCTTTTTCATCTTGCGCAAGACTTCGGCGGAGATTTGCGGCGGCGCCAGTCGCTGGTCGCGCACCGAAACCCAGGCATCGCCATTGTCGGCCTTGCTGATCTGGTAAGGCATCAGATTGATATCTTTCTGCACTTCCTTTTCATCGAACTTGCGGCCGATCAGGCGCTTGACGGCGTACAGCGTGTTCTTGGGATTGGTCACCGCCTGGCGCTTGGCCGGCGCGCCGACCAGGATCTCGCCATCTTCCTGATAGGCGATGATGGAAGGCGTCGTACGCGCGCCTTCGGAGTTTTCAATCACCTTCGGCTGGCCGCCTTCCATGACGGAAACGCAGGAGTTGGTGGTGCCCAGGTCGATGCCGATAATCTTGCCCATGATTTTTTCCTTTTATCTTTTATAACTGGATAATTGATACTGATGTCGTGAATATGTGGAGAAAAACCGCATTTTCAAGCGCTGGTTAGCGGTTTTTGCCGATATTTACTGTGCTACCGTCACCAGGGCCGGGCGCAGCAAGCGGTCGGCAATGGTGTAACCCTTTTGCAGCACGCTCACCACTGTGTTGGCTTCCTGCTCGGCGGGCACGACTGAAATCGCCTGGTGCTTCATCGGGTCGAGCTTGTCGCCGGCCTGCGGGTTGACCTCGGCCAGGCGGCCCTTGTCAAACGCCGCGCTCAATTGCTTCAGCGTCATTTCGACGCCTTCGCGCAGCGATTCGACCGAAGGCGACTCGACTTTCAGTGCCATTTCCAGGCTGTCCATGACCGGCACCAGGGCTTCGGCGAAACCCTCGATGGCGAATTTATGCGCCTTGGCGATATCTTCCTGGGCGCGGCGGCGGAAATTCTCGGCGTCGGCCTTGGCACGCAAATAGGCATCCTGCATTTCCGCCGTCTTGGCTTCGGCAGCGGCCAGCTTTTCCGCCAGCCCCTCCTCGGCTACTGCAGCACCGGCGGTAACCGCCGCCTCTGTGCCCAGATTTTCTTCCGTGCCGGCATTCTGCCCGGCTTGATTTTCCTGTTCTTGCATCGAAAACTCCCCAAACAATCAATGACTTAAATAGCAATTTCAGCTACATGGGGATGTTCGCCGCATTTTCAAGCCCCCCGCCCTATTGCCGCGCACCCAGGCGTTGCGCACGTGCACGGCTGATGGCGAGTTCACGCTCTTGCGCATCGCGCGCAGCGGCATTGGACATGGTCGGCCATCCCAGCATATGCTCTTCGGCAATATCGGTCAGGGCATGGATCCAGGCAGGACTTTCATTCAAGCAGGGAATGTAATGGAATTCGCGTCCACCGGCATCAAGGAAATCCTGGCGGACTTCCATATCGATTTCCTCCAGCGTTTCCAGGCAATCGGCGACAAATCCCGGGCAGATCAGATCGACCCGCCTGACGCCCTGCTGCGCCAGCTGTTTCAGGCTGGGCGCGGTGTAGGGCTGCAGCCATGCCGCCTTGCCGAAGCGCGACTGGAAGGTCACCAGGTATTGCTCGTCCGTCAGGCCCAGTTGCGTGGCCAACAGGCGCGCCGTCTTGTAGCATTCGCAATGGTAGGGGTCACCCAGTTCCAGCGTGCGCATGGGCACGCCGTGGAAACTCATCACCAGCTTTTCCGGACGGCCGTGCGCTTCCCAATGCGCCAGCACCGATTGCTTCAGCGCCTCGATATAAGCTTCATGGTCATGGTAGTGCTTGACCATGCGTAGCTCGGGCACATTGCGCTGACCCGCGTAATGGGCAAATACCGCATCAAAGACGGAAGCGGTGGTGCTGCCGGCATATTGCGGATAGGCCGGCAGCACCAGGATGCGGGTGCAGCCCTGCTCCTGCAACTGCTGCAAGACCTGCGGCACCGAGGGCGAACCGTAACGCATCGCGTGGGCGACGGTCACCTGGTGGCCGCGCTCACCCAGATAGCCACGCAAGAGGGTCGCCTGTTTTTCCGTATGCACGCGCAACGGCGAGCCGTCGGCGCCCCAGATCGACGCATATTTGGCGGCCGACTTGCCGGAACGGAAAGGCAGGATGATGCCGTGCAGGATGGGCGCCCACAAAGCCCGCGGGATTTCCACGACACGCGGGTCGGACAGGAATTCTTTCAGATAGCGCCGCACCGCAGACGCGGTCGGCGCATCCGGCGTGCCCAGGTTGACCAGCAAGACCGCGGTTTGCGGCGCCTTGCCATGGGTAAATGGGGGTTCTTTGCGAAAAGCCATCTTTGCTCGATTCGTCAGGATCAGGTGAAATGAAATGCGCGCAGCTGCGGCCGGTGCCGCACTGCGCGCAATGCGGCTAGAGCGCCAGCAGCTCCCGGGCGTGCTTGCGGGTCGTGGCGGTAATTTCCAGGCCGCCCAGCATGCGGGCGATTTCCTCGACGCGCGCCGGCGTTTCCAGCACGTCGATGCTGGAAACCGTCTTGCCGCCGGCATTGCGCTTGCTGACCTGGAAGTGCTGGTTGGCCTGGCTGGCCACCTGTGGCAAATGCGTCACGCACAGTACCTGGCGGTCTTGCCCGAGGCGGCGCAACAGACGGCCGACCACCTCGGCAACACCGCCACCGATGCCGGAATCGACCTCATCGAAAATCAGCGTCGGGGTTGCCGTCGCGCTCGACGTGATGACCGAGATCGCCAGCGAAATGCGCGCCAGCTCGCCACCGGAGGCGACCTTGGCCAGCGGCCGTGGCTGCGTGCCGGCATGCCCCGCCACCAGAAACTCGACCTGTTCCAGGCCATACGCGGCTGGCGCGCCGGGATTCAGCGCCACCTCGAAACGGCCGCCCGCCATGCTCAGATCCTGCATCGCCGCCGTCACCGCAGTCCCCAGGGCCTTGGCGGCTCTGGCGCGCACCTTCGAGAGTTTTTGTGCAGCGGCCAGATATACGGCGTGTAATTTTTCTTCCTGCGCCTTCAAGGCGTCCAGGTCGCTGGCGTCGGCCAGCTGCCGCAATTGCGCCGACAGCGACACCAGTTCGGCAGGCAAGGCATCCGGCTCGACATGGAACTTGCGCGCCGTCGCATGCAGCTCGCCCATACGGCTTTCGACCTGCTGCAGGCGCTTGGGGTCGAGTTCCAGCCGGCCGAGATAATCATTGAGGGCATACACCGCTTCCTGCAACTGTATGCGCGCCGGTTCCAGCACTTCCAGCACCGGCTTGAGGCCTTCGTCGATATCGGCCAGTTTTGCCAGCTTCAGGTTCAGTGACGACAGACGCGCCAGCATGGGAGCGTCGTCGGACTCGGAAATCGCCGTCAGCGCTTCCTGGGCGCCATCGATCAGGGTTGCCGCGTGCGACAGACGGCTGTATTCATGGTTGACCTCGTCCCATTCGCCGGCTTTGGGGGCCAGCTTTTCCAGTTCGCTCACCTGCCACTGCAGCCGCTCGCGCTCGAGCAAGACATTTTTTGTGCTGCTCTCGATTTCCTCGCGTTGCCGCACCAGCGCACGCCAGGCTTTCCAGGCGGCGGCAACCGCACGCACCTCGTCCTGCAGGCCGGCCTGGCCGTCGAGCAACTGGCGCTGCGCATCCGTTTTCAGCAAGGACTGATGCGCATGCTGACCATGGATATCGACCAGCAGTTCGCCGATTTCGCGCAACTGCGTCGCAGTCGCGGCGATGCCGTTGATGTAAGCCCTGGAGCGGCCGGCATTGTCGATCACGCGGCGCAACAGGATGGCGCCATCGTCGCCGGCGAAGTCATGCTCGGCCAGCCAGACAGCAGCATCGGCGCCAGCGGCAAACTCGGCAGCGATATCGGCGCGCGCTGCGCCTTCCCGCACCACGCTGGCGTCGCCGCGGCCGCCCAGCGCCAGCGCCAGGGCATCGATCAGGATCGACTTGCCGGCGCCAGTTTCGCCGGTGAAGACGGTAAAACCGGATGCCAGATCAAGCTCGATGGCATCGACGATGACGAAATCGCGTATGGAAAGTGTGCGCAGCATGGTTGTTATTTTAACTTTCCTTCCAGCGAAGGATATTCATGCCAGTGCAATTTTTCGCGCAGCGTATCGAAATAGCTCCAGCCCGGCGGATGCAGAAAGGTGATGACATGGCGCGAACGGCGCACCACCACGCGGTCGCGGTGCTGCACGCTGGCGAAGGTCTGCATGTCGAAATTGAGACTGATATCGCGGCCATTGACGATCTCGATCACGATCTCACTGGTGTCGGACAGCACGATGGGCCGATTCGACAGGGCGTGCGGCGCGATCGGCACCATCGCGATACCGCCAAGATTGGGATGCAGCAAGGGGCCGCCTGCCGACAAGGCATAGGCGGTAGAGCCGGTCGGGGTAGCCACGATCAGGCCGTCGGAGCGCTGGTTATACATGAAGTGGCCATCGACCTCGACGCGCAACTCCACCATGCCCGAACCGCTGCCGCGCGCCACCACCACATCGTTGAAGGCCAGCCCCTGGAACATGCTGACGCCGTCACGCAAGACTTCGCCTTCCAGCAAGCTGCGCTGTTCCGATTCGATTTTTCCTGCCAGCATGTCAGCCAGCACCGGCATCATGCGTTCGGCCGGGATATCGGTCATGAAACCCAAGCGCCCCTGGTTGATGCCGATCAGCGGGACATTGTAGGGTGCCAGCTGCCGGGCGATGCCCAGCATGGTGCCATCGCCGCCCACCACGATGGCAACATCGGCTTGCTGGCCGATCTGCGCCGGCGAGAGCGCGACCGCATTTTCCAGCGAGATATTGCGCGCGGTTTCCGCCTCGAACACCACCTTGTGGCCGGCGCCGGCGAGATAAGCGGCAATTTCCGCCAAGGTATCGCCGATACCGGCCGCCATGGGCTTGCCGACGATCGCGATCGTCTTGACTGGCGTGGAAGAGAAGTTGTGAGATGGCATGGTGCGGATTAGACCATATTTATGGCAAGTCTTGAAAGATGCCGGACAAGAACCAATCTAGTGTCACAATGATGCCAAACAGACTCTAGCTTCGCCGATAGGCGCTGGTTACAATACTTCCATGCAACTCGATAGCCGCGCACAAACCCTGCTCAAAGCCCTGGTCGAACGTTATATTGCCGACGGCCAGCCGGTCGGTTCGCGCGCGCTTTCGAAGATTTCCGGGCTGGACCTGTCGCCGGCGACCATCCGCAACATCATGGCGGACCTCGAAGACATGGGCTTTGTCTCCAGTCCGCATACATCCGCCGGCCGCGTGCCGACGCCGCGCGGCTACCGCGTCTTTGTCGACACGCTGCTGACAGTGCAGTCTATCGACGAGTCGGCGCTGGAATCGAAAATGCAATCCAGCCTGCACAGCCATTCGCAGCAAAAGCTGCTGGCCAATGCGGCGCAAGTGCTGTCTTCGCTGTCGCACTTCGCCGGCGTGGTGCTGACGCCGCGCCATGAATCGGTATTCCAGCAAATCGATTTTCTGCGCCTGTCGGAAAAACGCATCCTGCTGGTGATCGTCGCCCCCAACGGCGACGTGCAAAACCGCCTGCTGCTGACCGATGCCGATTACACGCCGGGGCAACTGACGCACGCCGCCAACTACATCAACCAGCACTACGGCGGCATGAGTTTCGACGATGTGCGCCTGAGCCTCAAGGGCGAATTGCGCCAGTTGCGCGACGACATGACCCGACTCATGCAGGCTGCAGTCGAAGCCGGCAGTGATGCCATGGCTGACACCGGCGAGGAAGTGATGATCTCGGGCGAGCGCAACCTGTTGTCGGTGTCGGACCTGTCGTCCAACATGGCGTCGCTGCGCAAACTCTTCGACGTATTCGAGCAAAAGACCGGCCTGATGCAGTTGCTCGACATCTCCAGCAATGCCACCGGCGTGCAGATATTCATCGGCGGCGAATCGCAACTGGTGCCGATGGAAGAAATGAGCGTGGTGACGGCCCCCTATGAAGCCAATGGCAAGATCATCGGCACGCTGGGCGTGATCGGCCCGACCCGCATGGCCTACGAACGGGTGATCCCGATCGTTGATATCACGGCAAAATTATTGTCCAACGCCTTGAGCCATCATTAAGTCAGGACTGCGGGAGCTTGCCACAGCAGGCGCTCAGCGTGCGCGGTGCGGGCAATCCACCTTGGTGCAATGGCCATACAGCGCCAGCGCATGGTCGGCAATCCGGAAGCCGCGCTCATCGGCGATTTTCTGTTGACGCTGCTCGATTTCATCGTCGAAGAATTCTTCCACCAGGCCGCAATCCAGGCATACCAGATGATCGTGGTGCGAACCCGCGTTCAATTCAAACACGGCTTTGCCGGTTTCAAAGTGATTGCGATGCAATAATCCAGCCTGCTCGAATTGCGTCAGCACGCGATATACGGTTGCCAATCCGACATCCATATTGTCAGCCAGAAGGACCTTGTAGACATCTTCCGCGCTCAAGTGACGCACCGTGCTGTTCTGGAAAATTTCCAGGATTTTCAGTCGCGGCAGGGTGGCTTTCAAGCCGCTGGCTTTCAAGTCGGAAGGATTGTTAGGCATGTTTATGGTTGGAAGCTGAGTTCTGCTTTATCATATAGTGTTTCTGTAAAAATTTCCTGCTTCGATCACGACACTTATTATTTATGCGCCTGCCGTTTCCCGTAATGCTACCCGCCGCCACCTTGTCCCGCACATTTTGCCTGGTTGCGGCAAGCGCCCTGATCGGCTGCGCCGCCAGGAACCCCTTGATGGACGAGCCGGTTGCTGCCGCGCCGGCTGTCAAAGCGACGCCGGCCGAAAACACGGCGCCGTCTGCCGCAGCGACCGCACCTGCCGCATCGGGAGTGCAAACCACAAGCGGAAAGCGCCTGTTCGGCATTCTTTCCCCGTTCCAGGTCGATATCCAGCAAGGCAACTTCATCTCGAAAGAGCAACTGGCGCAACTCAAGACCGGCATGACACCGGAGCAGGTGCGCTTCGTGCTGGGCACCCCCCTGCTGAACGACATATTCCATGCCGACCGCTGGGATTACGTGTTTCGCATGCAAAAAGGCAATGGCGACGTGATCAGCAGCCACATCGCCGTACATTTCCAGGACAACCGTCTGGCCAAAATTGAAGCCGGCACGCTGCCGACCGAGCGGGATTTCCTGTCCCTGATTGCCGGCGCGAAGTCTGACGCGGAACAAATCGCGGCCCCGAAGACGGATGCACCGAAAGCTGCGGATGCGCCGAAAACGCCAGAGCCGAAGGCGGAAACGCCCGCCAAACAATAATTTGCCAACAGAATTAGTCTAGCCTCATGAATCCTTTGAAAATTGCCATCGCCGGCGCCTCGGGCCGCATGGGCCGCATGCTGATCGAAGCCGTACAGGAAGCGCAAGACACCGTCCTGGCCGGCGCCCTCGACATTCCGGGACCGACTATCGGCAGCGATGCCACCGCGTTCGCCGGCAAGCCCTGCGGCGTTGTCATCGAATCCGACCTGGCCCGCGGCCTGGCCAATGCCGACTACCTGATCGACTTCACCCGCCCCGAAGGCACGCTCAAGCACCTGGAATATTGCGCCGCGCACGGCATCAAGGTCATCATCGGCACCACCGGCTTCGACGAAGCCGGCAAGGCCGCGATCGCCGCCGCCGCGCAAAAGACCGCCATCATGTTCGCCCCCAACATGAGCGTCGGCGTCAACGTCACCATGAAGCTGCTGGAAATGGCGGCGAAAAGCTTCGCCGAAGGCTACGATATCGAAATCATCGAGGCGCACCACCGCCACAAGGTCGATGCCCCTTCCGGCACCGCGCTCAAGATGGGGGAAGTGATCGCCGATGCGCTTGGCCGCGACTTGAAGGAAGTCGGCGTGTTCGCGCGTGAAGGCGTGACCGGCCCGCGCGACCCGTCCTCGATCGGCTTTGCCACCATCCGCGGTGGCGACATCGTCGGCGACCATACGGTCCTGTTCGCCGGCATCGGCGAGCGCATCGAAATCACCCACAAGTCGTCGAGCAGGGTCACCTATGCGCATGGCAGCCTGCGCGCAGCGCGTTTCCTGGCCGACAAGGCAACCGGCCTGTACGACATGCAGGACGTTCTCGGCCTGCGTTAATCGAAGCACACGAATCAAGCGGAGCGAACCAGCATGAATCCAGGCACTCCCACCCTCGGCTTCGCCCATTACTGGGCGCAGGGCGATGCAGTCTCGCATGCGGTGGCCTATGCCCTGCTGCTGATGTCGATCGCCAGCTGGTATTTCATCCTCTCCAAAGCCTGGACTTCCTGGCGCATCCGCAAGAGCGCCAGGACGCTGGAAGCGTTCTGGAACGCGCCATCATTGAACGACGCCATCGCCCTGATCCGCGCCGCCGATCCGGAAAACGTCTACACGCCGCTGGCTGCGCAAAGCGCCCAGGCCGCCAGTGTCGGCAGCCAGGCCGGTTCATTGAATGCCCATACCGACCCGAGCGAGCTGATCACGCGCACCCTGCGCCAGGAAATCAACCGCGTCGCCGCCCGCCTGGAAAACGGCCTGACCCTGCTGGCCTCGGTCGGCTCGACCGCCCCCTTCGTTGGCCTGTTCGGCACCGTCTGGGGCATCTACCATGCGCTGATGGCGGTCTCGACCGCCGGCACGGTACAGATCGACAAGGTCGCCGGCCCGGTCGGCGAAGCGCTGATCATGACCGCGCTCGGCCTGGTGGTGGCGATTCCGGCGGTGCTGTCCTACAATGCCTTCACCCGCGTCAATCGCCTCACCCTGGCAGAACTGGATGGCTTTGCACATGACTTGCATGCCTACCTGACTACTGGCGCGAGAGTCGGAAAGTAAAGAAATGGCCTTCGGCGGATTCAACCAGAACCAGCAGGCAGCACCCATGGCGGACATCAATGTCACGCCCATGGTCGACGTGATGCTGGTCCTGCTGGTCATTTTCATCATCACCGCGCCGATGTTTACCCACGCCATCAAGCTGGACCTGCCGACGGTGCAGTCGGCAGCAGCGCCGGAAAAACCCGAGACCATTTCGCTGTCGATCAATGGCGAAGGACAGATATTCTGGGGCAATGACGCCATCGCGCGGCCGGACCTGGCGACGCGCCTGGCGCAGGCCGCGCAAAAAAAACCGCAACCGGAACTGCAGTTGCGCGCCGACAAGGCCACGCGCTACGAAGTCATCGCCGAGGTCATGGCGGCCGCCCAGGGCAATGGCCTCAACAAGCTCGGTTTCGTGACGGAACCCAAACTGGCTGCGGCACCAGCCTCCACTCCGGCGAAATAAGACCATGGCACATGTCACCCTCGATGGCGCGACCATCACCGACTGGCCCACCTTCCATGCGCAATGCCGTGGCGCCTTCGGCTTCCCCGATTTTTACGGCAACAACCTCGATGCCTGGGTCGATTGCCTCTCCTACCTGCGCGACGACGACGGCATGACGCGCTTTCATCTGGCCGAGGATGAAGTGCTGGAAATCGAGGTGGCGCACGCTGACGCCCTGCGCCAGCAAGCCCCCGATCTGCTGGAAGAACTGGCCTTCTGCATCGAAGGCATCAACGAGCGCTATGCCGATTACGGCGAAAAACCCGCACTGAAACTCGTACTGCGCTGATGGATTGGGCCGTTTTGCGGCCAATCCACCGAAATCCAGCGTTTTTCGGCAGCCCGGCCCGGCCCGGGCGCCTCGTAAGCCATTCCCCGAACCAGTATAATGTCGGGTTCATATCCCCTTTCCTACCATCCGTCATGCAAGACAAATACAGCCCCGCCGAAGTCGAGAAATCGGCGCAAGACCATTGGCAAGCGATCGACGCCTACCGCGCCGTCGAGCACGCAAAAGACAAGAACGGCCAGGACAAGAAGAAATTCTATGCCTGTTCGATGCTGCCCTACCCTTCGGGCAAGCTGCACATGGGGCATGTGCGCAACTACACCATCAATGACGTGATGTACCGCCACCTGCGCATGAACGGCTACAACGTGCTGATGCCGATGGGCTGGGACGCCTTCGGCATGCCCGCCGAAAATGCCGCCATGGCCAATGGCGTGCCGCCGGCGCAATGGACGTATTCGAACATCGAATACATGAAAAAGCAGATGCAGGCGATGGGCCTGGCGATCGACTGGTCGCGCGAAATGACCGCCTGCCGCCCCGAGTACTACAAGTGGAACCAGTGGATGTTCCTGAAGATGCTGGAAAAAGGCATCATCTACAAGAAGACCGGCACCGTGAACTGGGACCCGATCGACCAGACCGTGCTGGCCAACGAACAGGTGATCGACGGCCGCGGCTGGCGTTCCGGCGCGCTGATCGAAAAGCGCGAAATCCCGATGTATTACGCCCGCATCACCTCGTATGCGGAAGAGTTGCTCGACTTCGTCGACAACAAGCTGCCGGGCTGGCCCGAGCGCGTGCGCATCATGCAATCGAACTGGATCGGCAAGTCCACCGGCGTGCGCTTCGCCTTCCCGCACGACATCAAGGATGCCGCGGGCCAGGCGATCAACGACGGCAAGCTGTGGGTCTTCACCACCCGCGCCGACACCATCATGGGCGTGACCTTCTGCGCAGTCGCGCCGGAGCACGCGCTGGCGACGCATGCGGCGCAGTCCAACCCGGCACTGGCCGCCTTCATCAATGAATGCAAGCAAGGCAGCGTGATCGAAGCCGACATGGCGACCATGGAAAAGAAGGGCATGGCCACCGGCCTGTTCGTCACCCATCCGCTCACCGGCAAGCAGGTCGAAGTCTGGGTCGGCAACTACGTCCTGATCACCTATGGCGACGGCGCCGTGATGGGCGTGCCGGCACATGACGAGCGCGATTTCGCCTTCGCCAAAAAATACAGCCTGGCGATCCAGCAGGTGGTCGACGTCAACGGCCAGGATTATTCGCTGGACGCCTGGCAGGAATGGTATGGCGACAAGGAAAACGGCCGCTGCATCAATTCGGGCAAGTACGACGGCATGAATTACCAGCAGGCGGTCGATGCCATCGCCGCCGACCTCGCGGCCCAGAACATCGGCGAAAAGAAAATCACCTACCGCCTGCGCGACTGGGGCATTTCGCGCCAGCGCTACTGGGGCACGCCGATCCCGATCATCCACTGCGCCGATTGCGGCGACGTGCCGGTGCCGGAAAAAGATTTGCCGGTGGTGCTGCCGGAAGACTGCGTGCCGGACGGCAGCGGCAACCCTCTGAACAAGCACGAAAAATTCCTCCACGTCGATTGCCCGCAATGCGGCAAGCCGGCGCGCCGCGAAACCGACACCATGGATACCTTCGTCGATTCGTCGTGGTATTACATGCGCTATACCGCGCCGCAGGGCGCGCCGGGCAGCGCCGACAGGATGGTCGACGAGCGCACCGATTACTGGATGCCGATGGACCAGTACATCGGCGGCATCGAGCACGCGGTGCTGCATTTGCTGTATGCGCGCTTCTGGACCAAGGTCATGCGCGACTTCGGCCTGGTCAAGTTCGACGAGCCCTTCGTCAACCTGCTCACACAAGGCATGGTGCTGAACGAAACCTATTACCGCGAAGACGCCGCCGGCAAGAAGACCTGGTTCAACCCGGCCGATGTCGAACTGCGCCTGGACGACAAGGGCCGCCCGGTGGCAGCGAAGCTGATCGCCGACGGCCAGCCGGTCGAGATCGGCGGCACCGAAAAAATGTCGAAGTCGAAAAACAACGGCATCGACCCGCAGGCGCAGATCGACCAGTACGGCGCCGATACCGCGCGCCTGTTTACCATGTTCGCGTCGCCGCCGGAGCAGACGCTGGAATGGTCGGGCACCGGCGTCGAAGGCGCCAACCGCTTCCTCAAGCGTGTGTGGAATTACGCCTATGCGCAGTCGGCGCGGGTAGCCGCAGCAGCACCGGCCGATTTCGCCAGCCTGCCGGAGTCGCACAAGGCCCTGCGCCGCGAAATCCACAAGATCCTGCAACAGGCCGATCACGACTACAAGCGCATCCAGTACAACACCGTGGTGTCGGCCTGCATGAAGATGCTCAACACGCTGGAAGGCGCGAAGTTCGATGACTCGGCGGCCTCGAATGCCGTGATCACCGAAGGCCTGTCGATTTTCCTGCGCCTGTTGAACCCGGTGGCGCCGCACATCACCCATGTGGCCTGGCAGGAAACCGGCCTGGCCAAGCTGCACGGCGACATCCTCGACGCATCCTGGCCGCAAGTCGATCCGGCTGCGCTGGAGCAGGCCGAACTCGAACTGATGGTGCAGGTCAATGGCAAGCTGCGCGGCAGCATCAAGGTCGCGAAAGACGCCGACAAGGCGACGATCGAGGCGGCGGCGCTGGCCAACGAGAATGTGCAGAAATACATCGAAGGCACCCCGAAGAAAGTCATCGTGGTGCCGGGCAAGCTGGTCAATATCGTCGCCTGAGGAGCAATCGCATGAGCAACCCGCGCCGTAATGCGCTCACCCTGCTGGCCGGCCTGGCCGGCGCTTCCGTGCTGGGCGCCTGCGGCTTCCGGCTGCGCGGGGCGGAGCAGACCAGACTGCCATTCAAGACGATTTATCTGGGCTTTGCGGCAAATTCGCCGCTGGGCATCGAGTTGCGGCGCTATATACGCGCCAGCGGCAGCACCGAGGTCGTCAGCGATGCAAAGGCAGCCGAAGCCGTGCTGACGCCCATTGCGGAAACTGCCGGCGAGTCCATCCTGTCGATCAATAGCCAGGGCCGCATCCGCGAACTGCTGCTGTTCTACAATTTCTCCTTCCGCGTCAATGATGCCAGCGGCAAGCAAGTGCTGGCGCAGACCGACATCGCACTCAAGCGCGACATGAGCTTCAACGAAGCCGCGGTGCTGGCCAAGGAAGGCGAAAAAGCCATGCTGTACAAGGACATGCGCTCGGACCTGGTGCAGCAGATCCTGCGCCGGCTGGCGGCGATACCCGCCGCATCTGTTACCCCTGTTGCGCCAGTTGCACCGGCGACGCAGGAAAAATAAAGACGCCCATGCAACTGCGCATCGACGCCCTGGAAGCGCATCTAGCCAAGCCGCTGGCGCCGCTGTACGTGATCGCCAGCGACGAGCACCTGCTGGCGCTGGAAGCGGCCGACCGCATCCGCAAGACGGCGCGCGCGCAGGGGTTTTCCGAGCGAGAAGTGCTGGTGGTCGAACGCAGCTTCAAATGGGGTTCGCTGCTGGCAGCAAACCAGTCGCAGTCGCTGTTCGGCGAACGCAAGCTGATCGAACTGCGCATCCCCACCGGCAAGCCCGGCAAGGAAGGCGGCCAGGCGCTGCAGAATTACGCCGCCAGCCTGTCGCCGGACAACGTCACCCTGATCACCCTGCCCAAGCTCGACTGGGCCACGCAAAAGGCGGCCTGGGTAGGCGCGCTGCAGCAGGCCGGCGTCTACATCGACATTCCGCTGGTCGAGCGCAACCAGCTGCCGGGCTGGATAGGATCGCGACTGGCGGCGCAAAAGCAGAGCGCCGAGCGCGTCGGCATCGACTTCATCGCCGAACGCGTCGAAGGCAACCTGCTGGCCGCGCACCAGGAAATCCAGAAGCTGGCATTGCTCTATCCAGAAGGCAAGCTGGGTTTCGAACAGATCCAGGATGCGGTGCTGAATGTGGCCCGCTACGATGTCTTCAAGTTGAATGAGGCCATGCTGGCCGGCGATTGCGCGCGCCTGGCACGCATGCTGGAGGGATTGAAGGGCGAAGGCGAAGCCCTGCCGCTGGTCTTGTGGGCAGTCGCCGAAGAAATCCGCACCCTGCTGAAACTGAAGTCGGGCACGTCGCAGGGACGCCCGCTCGGCGCACTGCTCAAGGAATACCGCATCTGGGGGCCGCGCGAGCGCCTGATGGAACCGGCGCTGCGGCGCGTCTCGCTGGCCACGCTGGAAGCGGCGCTGCAGGAAGCCGCGCAAATCGATAAGATGATCAAAGGCTTGCGCGCAAAAGCGTTTGCCGGCGATGCCTGGGACGCCATGCTGCAACTGGGCCTGAAAATCGCGACCGGGCGCTGAGCGCCGGCATGGAAATATCATTTAATTTATCTGGGATCCAAACATCATGGATATCAAGCACTACATGAATGACGTCGGCCAGCGCGCCCGCGCCGCCTCGCGCGCCATGGCGCGCGCCGACACCGCCGCCAGGAACCAGGCGCTGACGCTGATCGCCGCAGCCATCCGGCGCGACGCCGACGCCCTGCGCGCGGCCAACCTCCGGGATCTCGAAGCCGCGCGCGCGGCCGGCATGGACGCCGCCATGCTGGACCGCCTGACGCTGTCCGACAAGGCCATCGCCACCATGGCCGAGGGACTGGAACAGATCGTATCCCTGGCCGACCCGATCGGCGAAATCTCCGGCATGAAATTCCGCCCGAGCGGCATCCAGGTCGGCCAGATGCGCGTGCCGCTGGGCGTCATCGGCATCATTTACGAGGCGCGCCCGAACGTCACGGTGGACGCCGCCGGCCTGTGCATCAAGAGCGGCAACGCCACCATCCTGCGCGGCGGCTCCGAAGCGATCCACTGCAACCAGGCGCTGGCGAAGCTGGTCAAGGAAGGCCTGGCCGGCGCCGGCCTGCCGGGCGACGCCGTGCAGGTCGTCGAAACCACCGACCGCGCCGCCGTCGGCGAACTGATCACCATGCCGCAATACGTCGACGTCATCGTGCCGCGCGGCGGCAAGGGCCTGATCGAGCGCCTGATGCGCGAATCCAAAGTGCCGATGATCAAGCATCTGGACGGCATCTGCCACGTCTACATCGACGACCGTGCCGACATCGCCAAGGCCCTGCGCATCGCCTACAACGCCAAATGCCACCGCTACGGCACCTGCAACACCATGGAAACCCTGCTGGTAGCGCGCGAGATCGCCCCGCGCGTCTTGCCGGAGCTGGCCAAGCTGTACGAACAGAAGGAAGTCGAGCTGCGTGGCGACGACGAAGCACGCGCCGTGCTGCAAGGCTATCCGCACCTGGCCGCCGCCACCGACGAAGACTGGAAGACCGAATACCTGGCGGCGATCCTGGCGGTGAAGATCGTCCCCGGCATCGACGAGGCGATCGCCCACATCAACCTGTATTCTTCGCAGCACACCGACGCCATCGTCACCGAAGACTATAGCCGCGCCATGCGCTTCGTGCGCGAGGTCGATTCGGCCTCGGTGATGGTGAATGCCTCGACACGATTTGCCGACGGCTTCGAGTACGGCCTCGGCGCGGAAATCGGCATTTCCAACGACAAGCTGCACGCGCGCGGCCCGGTCGGCCTGGAAGGCCTGACCTCGCTGAAGTACGTGGTATTCGGGCATGGCGAAGTCCGTGTATAAATGCCATGTTTACGGAGTGTCGCCTTGCAAGGCGACACCGTTACGCAGGCACGGGGCATGCCCCGTGAAATCCCTGCTTCACCACGGCGAAGTCCGCGTCTGATCCACCTCCCACCCCTGACGGAAGAATAAAAATGCTCTGGATTAAATCGCTGCACATCGTCTTTGTCGCTTCGTGGTTCGCCGGCCTGTTCTACCTGCCGCGCATCTTCGTCAACCTCGCGCAGGTCAACGACACCGCCACCACCGAGCGCCTGTTGCTGATGGCGCGCAAGCTGTACCGCTTCATGACCATCCTGGCGATTCCGGCACTGGTGTTCGGCCTGTGGCTGTGGCTGGGCTACGGCATCGGCAAGGGCCCCGGCAACGGCTGGATGCATGCCAAGCTGGCGATTGTCGTGCTGCTGATCGGCTACCACCACGCCTGCGGCGCGCTGCTCAAGAAATTCGAGCGCGGCGTCAACCAGCGCAGCCACACCTGGTATCGCTGGTTCAATGAAGTGCCGGTGATCGGCTTGCTGGCGGCGGTGCTGCTGGTCGTGGTCAAACCGTTTTAAACAAGCGTCGCCGCCCCCGCCGGCGGGAGCGGTCGGCATGCAACACTTACGGATTAAGGGTTCCCCATGAATTACTCCTATTTCTGCCCCTGCCCGCGCGGCATGGAAGGGCCGCTGGCCGAAGAGCTGAAAGAAATCGCCCAGCAAAGCGCCACGCTCAAGGTGCACAACCAGGTGCCTGGCGGCGTGCATTGCTCCGGCAAGCTCACCGATGCCTGGCGCATCAACCTGCATTCGCGCATCGCCTCGCGCGTGCTGCTGCGCATCGCGCATGGCGGCTACCACAATGAAAACGACATCTATGACATGGCCCTGGCGGCGCCATGGGAAGACTGGTTCAGCGTCGACCACACCATTCGCGTCAATCTCACCGCGATCAAGTCGCCGCTGACGAGCCTGGATTTCACCACCCTGAAAATCAAGGATGCGGTGTGCGACCGCTTCCGCGACCAGTTCAACAAGCGCCCCTCGGTAGATACCAAGGAACCCGACATGCGCATCTCCGGCTTCCTGGATCAGCGCACTTTCACGCTGTACCTCGACACCTCGGGCGAGGCGCTGTTCAAGCGCGGCTGGCGCGAGGATACCGGCGACGCCCCGCTGCGCGAGAACCTGGCGGCCGGCCTCCTGCGCGTGGCCGGCTGGAAGCCGGGCATGGTGCTGTTCGACCCGATGTGCGGTTCCGGCACCATCCTCGCCGAAGCCGCGCAAATGCTGGCCGGCATTCCGGCCGGCGCGCGCCGCCGCTTCGCCTTCGAAAAATTCCATGAATTCGACGCCGATGCCTGGCTGGCAATGAAAGGCGGCTTCAAGCCCAATCCCCTGCCCGCCACACCGACCATCTTCGGCAGCGACATTTCCGGCGACATGATCACCATGGCGCGCCACAACCTGCAACGTGCCGGCATACAGTTCGAGGTGCCGCTGAAGCAGATCGAGGCGCAGGAAGTAAAACCGCCGAGCGAAACGCCCGGCATCCTGCTGACCAACCCGCCGTATGGGGAACGGATCGGCGTGCGCGGCGACAGCACCATCGATTCCGATGAAATGGCACTCTCCTTCTTCAGCGCCTTCGGCACCACGCTCAAGCAACGCTTCGCCGGCTGGTCGGTGTTCCTGTTTACTGCCGACCTCACTGTGCCAAAACTGTTGCGCCTGAAAGAATCGCGCAAGACGCCTTTCTTCAATGGCGCACTGGAATGCCGCCTGTTCCGCTTCGACATGGTGGCCGGCTTCAACCGCCGCGAAGCCGCCCTGCCCAAAGACGGCAAGCCGCCAGCGTCTTGAACACCGGCATTTACCCACCCAAATACTTGTCCCATTTATACACGGGAATCTCATTGAGGGGAGTGCCAATCTGGATCGTAATCGACCTGCTTGGCATGAATTCGATGTCGCCGGGGTCGCCGGCATGCTGGCGCAGCACACCGTTATCCTCGATGTAAATCACTACCGGCTGGCCGCTGAAGCCGGCCACATTAGTCCAGGACAATGGTTGCCCCCATACCGCAAACATGTCTCCCAGGGTCAGGCGCTTGTAAGCGGTGGAATAACCATCGACCACACCGGACATGTTGTCCGAATTGATTTCATACAAACAGTCGGCTGTCTGGCCGATATATTGCGGAATAGCCAGCCGCTGGCCGTCACGGAAAATCGATAAATGAATATGCACGTAATAAATTGCCGCCACCCATTCGTAGCGTATGCAATTGGCATTGCCGGCCGGCGCACCTTTACCGCCATTGGCGGTGTTGCCATCCGACCAGGTCCGTACGCCTAGCGTGCCTATCGGGCTGCCATCCAGCATGATCGGCACGCTGGAAAGCGGCGGCAGGCTCTGCCCGGCAGTCGTCGTCGTCGTGGATCCAGTCGTGGTGGTGGTGCCGAAGCTTGTGCTGGAGGAGGTGCTGGTGCTGCTCGTGCTGGTGGTGCTGCTCGAGCCTGGGCTGGTCGTCGTGCTGCCCATACTGCTGCTGGTGCTGCTGGCCGTAGTACTGGTCGCTGCAACGGTGCTGGTCACGCTAACGATGCTGGTCGTGGTGCCGGCGCCGGTCGTGGTCGTCGGCGCGGCGCTGGTCGTGGTGGTGGCTGCACTGGTGGTGCTGGCGCCGTCGCCATTATTGACAGGATTCGCGGCAGTGGCAGTTTTTGAAGTGCCTGCGCTCGCGTCAAGGGACGTGCCATCGACGCCGCCCCCACACGCACCCAACAATACAACACTCAGAATCCAGAGATTTTGACGGGTCTTGGTGGGCGACATATGCTCCCTTTCGATGATCATCCCTGCTGCAAATTCAGGCAACAAGCCCTGCATTTGGCAGGATGAGATCAATTTATCGGGGCAATCCGGGCAGGCCCATGAGGCGCCTCAAGTAAAAACCGGCAGAAGATTCACGGGATCAAGAAGCCGTGTGTTTTTGCAAAGAACTGTGACGCACGACAAACTTCCCGCAACCTTGCAACAGGCCGACTAAAAACGGTAAGCCGCGCTGATGCCGGCGCTCCAGTTGCGGCCCGGCGCCGGCTCGAAGTAGCGGCCATTGCCTTCATTGATGATGGCCGAGCCGGCATACTGGCGGTCGAACAAGTTGTCCACGCGGGCAAAGGCATTCAAGGTCCAGCTGTTCAGCTGCAGCAGGTAGCCGGCATGGGCGGCGGCAGTGAAATAGCCCGGTGCAGCGGAATCATTGCCGTCATTTACATAAATCCTGCTCAGGTAACGGCCTTCGATACCGCCACGCCAGCCTTGCGGCGGCGCCCAGCCCAGCGAGGCGAAAGCCACCTGGCGGGCGATGCCGGGAATGCGGTTACCGGCGGGCACACCCGCAAAGCTGTCGCGATAGGTCGCATCCAGCCAGGTATAGGCTGCCTGGAGCCGCCAGTTGCGCGCAAGCTCGCCATCCCACCCCAGTTCAAGGCCATTGCGGCGCGTGCGTCCGGCGTTCTGGAAAGTGGCACGACCATTCGTGGTGCCTTCGCTGACGATTTCATCCTCGGTGCGGGTCTGGAACACTGCCGCAGTGAGCATCCCGCCGCCAATGCGCGCCTTGGCGCCGACTTCCGTGCTGGTATTGACCGACGGCTGCAAACCGAAATTCAGTCCCGCCACCAGCACGCCATTGAGGCGGCGGTACGATAGCTCATTGAAGGTCGGTGTCTCGAAGCCACGCCCGGCTGTCGCGTACAGATTCAAGTCCGGTGTTGCCTGGAAACGCAGCGCCGCCACCGGCAGCGTCTTGTGGTAACGCGCGGCGCCGCTGTCGTCGCCATTGATGCCGACGATATAGTGATCGGCCGAGGAAAACCGTACGGCGCTGTGACGCACACCGGCATCCAGCGTCCAGCGCTCGGCGAATTGCCAGGACGCCTGGAGGTAGGGATCAAGGTTCCACACCTCGTTGCTTTCATCGCGCCGCAACCTGCCCTGCACACCGAGTTGCGTGCCGATGAAGTTTTCATAGCCCTGGCGCCGTTCTTTCAGCGTGTCCCAGGCGAGGCCACCGACCAGCGCCAGCGGGCGCCCCGCCAGTTGCAGACGCGAAGTCCAGCGCGCATCGATACCGCCATAGTCGCGCGCCAGCGCAATCACACCGCCGGGATGACGCGCATTGGCTTGCGCGGCTGCAGGGATAGACTGGAACTGCACGGTCTCGCGCTGACCGTAGTAAGCCATCAGGCGCAATGCGTTGGCAGCGTCGATGCGACGCTCGTACACCAGCCCGCCCTGGGTTTGCTGCACCGTCTTGCGGGTATCAAATTCGTTGGCGACTGCAGCGACGCTACGTGGGTTCGCCCTGAACTGGGCCCAATCGAGGCCCAGCGGATCTTGCGCCTTCAGGTCCACGCTGTTGACCACCAGCGTCAGCTTGCTGTCGTCATCGAGCTGGATGCCGAGTTTGGCGTTCGCCAGGTTCTTGCTGGCTGCGCTATGGTCGCGATAGCCATCTGTGGTGAATCGGCTGACGCTCACCAGATAATCGATGGCGCCGGCGCCGCTGCCGTTTGAGCCACTGGCCTTGATGCCGTAACGGCGCAAGCCATCGCTGCCGAAAGTGAAGCTGGGGGTGACTTTCGGCGCACCGCTGCCGTCTTCGGTAAACACCTGGATCACGCCGCCGGACGAATTGCCGTAGAGCGCAGAGAAAGGCCCGCGCAGGATTTCGACCCGGTCGATCGAGGCGATGTCGATATTGGAGCTCTGGCCCTGACCATCCGGCAAGGTGGCGGGGATGCCATCGACATACAGGCGCACGCCGCGAATGCCGAAAGTCGAGCGCGAGCCGAAGCCGCGCACCGAAATCTGCAAGTCTTGCGCGTAGTTTTGCCGGTTCTGGATCAAGAGTCCCGGCACGCCGCCCAGGCTCTCGGAAAGGTTCACTTGCTGCTGACTGGCCCGCATCACATCGCCATCCACCAAAGTAACCGATGCGGGCGTATTGAAAGGGCTAGTCCCCAGGCGATTGCTGGTGACGACCACCGGCTTGAGCGTGGCAACAGCCGGCGCAGTTGCTGCCTCCGGCGTCTGCGCCAGGGCCGGGCCCGATGCAAGCAGCACGATGCCCACGACCAAAGAGCGATGTCCGGCCTCAAAAGAAAATGTCATGATTGAATCAAGTTTCGCCACGGCGTTGCAGGCTGACGTGCAGCGCTACCATACATGCAGGGCAGCGCGATGCACCAGACGCTGCTGGCGGCCGACGACAAATTGTTTGCCGCCGACCGCTAACGCAATCAGCGTGCCGCGATCACACCGCAGGCGACGCGAGCGCCCGAATTGCCGGTGGGCTGGGTCTTGAAGTCATCCGGTGCGGCGTGAACAATGACGCTGCGGCCGACGATGCTGTTGCTGCCCTGGCCCAGGCTCAAGCCGGACAGTGTCGCCGTCAGGCTGGCATTGCCGCTGGCATCGGCTTCCAGCATCGGCAGGTCGCCCACATGGTGTTCGTCATGCTGCGGATTGCCATGCTTCTTGCCGGCCGGGTTGAAGTGACCGCCGGCGCTGGTGCCGTCCGGCGCGCTGCAATCGCCTTTTTCATGGATGTGGAAACCATGGCCGCCAGGCGTCAGCCCGCTGAATGAAGCCGCGACCAGGACCTGTTCGCCTTGTTGGGTAAAGGTCACCGTGCCGCGGACGTTTTGCCCCTGTGTGGGCTGCATATTCGCTTGCGCCGAAGGGCCGCCTGTTGGTGTCGAACTGCAGCCTGCCGCCAGCAGGAGCGCGAACAGTGCAGCCGTGGTCAGATAAGCATTTTTTTTCATCTTGTTCCCTTTGTGAATTTGGATAGCAATGGCAGTTTGGTTAACACAACAACAATACATCACTCGCAGTGATTCGGACAAATCTTTGTTGCAGATTTGCCAAAGCACGAACAATTAATTCGCTGCGGTAGTTTTCACGGCCGCCAGCTTGCTGACATAGCTATCCAGCGCTGTCAGCAGATTGCCCGATTTCATCATGTCCTGGCTGAGCCGTTGCGCTGTGCTGATCTCTTTCTTGCTCATCGTCTGGCCGACCGCATCGCGCGCCTCTGACATCTCGGGATGACGGGCGACGACAACGTTGATCAAGGCGTAAGCAACGACACTCATTTGCGGCACGCCCTTGCCGCCCAAATAAAGATCCGCCAGGCTGAATTGCGCGCGCGGATATCCCTGTTCCGCCGCCTTGCGATACCAGACGAGTGCCTTGGCATATTCCTGCGGCCCGTCATAGCCGTCCTCGTAAATGCGTCCCAGATTGAACTGGGCCTTCGCATCGCCGCTCTGCGCAGCGCTCATGAGTGCATCGGTAATTTCCCACGCCCGATTTTCGACGGCAGCCTGAAGACTCAAGGCTTTAAAGAGCCCGAGCTTGGCCCGGCCATGCCCCTGGATGGCGGCCTTGCGATACCAGGCGATAGCTTGATCGTAATCCTGCTGGCCATATTGCTGGTAATAGTAGAGGGTCGCCAATTCGTATTGCGCATTGGCCAACCCCTGGGCGGCTGCCTTGGCAATCCATTTGGTCGCCTGCGCGTAGTCCTTCGGCACGCCATCGCCGTCCTTGTAGAGCTTGCCCAGCCCGATTTGTGCCTCGCCATGCCCCTGTTCCGCCGCCTTGCGATACCACGCGGCTGCCTGGACATAGTCCCGCGGCACGCCGGTGGAGCCCCGGTCATACATTTGTGCCAAGGCAAACTGGACAGCACTGTCGCCCGCCTGTGCAGCATTTTTAATGGTATTCAACGCTGCTGCATCACTGCGATAGCTCGCAGCGCTCGACAACTCGTCGAGCTGTGCTTCCGGCATGGCGGCGATGGCAGGTGCCGCAGCCAACGCGACTGCGAGGGAGACTACACGCAAAGGGATGCGGATATAGTGATTCACAAACGTTCCTTGATACAGGTGGTTGATACATGCAAATTTACTACAATTTCCACCCGGAAAAACGAAATCGTTCAACAATTAGCAGCCGGATGGTGACCTGAAACAAGAAATGCCCGCAACCGGCCAGGAATCAAGAATTGATGGGGTACACTTATTAACGCCTCAAGCCAGTCTGCCTAATCAATCAGATACGGAGCATCCAATGATTATTAACAGCATCGACCCTGCAAACAGCAAACTGGACATCGAGATACTGGTAGCCGGCACTGACGAACAAATGGCCGAGTTAACCAAACTCATCGTCGCCGGCATACCGCAATCCAGCGCCCCGCCCGTCATAACGTCGCACGACCCTGCCAATGCACTCAGCCGGAGAATCGAGTTTTCAATAAAAGGGCCAACCGACTTTCAGGTCGAGACCACCCTGGATTGGCTCAAATCCCTGAATCTGATGGGCGGGCAAGCCTACGGATCAATCTCGAAACTGCACGCCTGAATTCAGCCAGGGCGCATCAGGTCGCCCGGCCGCTCGACGCGTTGCTGTCTGCTCAAAAACGCCAACTGTTTGCGGGTTTCGCCCCTTTCGGCGATCGGGATCGCACGCAGCTTCGATAGATGAAGCGCGACAACCATTCAACGTGACCGGCTCACGACCTCATATCCATCTTCGCCATACCAGGTATTACCAAGGATGATTGGCGTCACGCTGCAATGCAGCATACCGTAAAAAGACCACACGGGCATTTCACCGAATGTCTCCATGAAGGCGCTTTTACGGCGAATTCTGAAATCTCGGAAAGGGATGCAAGATGCATATCGTTTTCATACATGGCCATCGCGCTACCGCACAAAGCTTCAATTTTTTATCTGGCAAGTTACACCGCCACAAGCATATCTTCCTTGAGTACAACAGCGACAACGGCTTTTACGCGAATCACCACGATATGGTTCAGCAACTCGCAGACGTAGATGACATATTCCTCGTGGCGCATTCCTTGGGCGGGATCCACGCGCTGCATTTGGCAGACGAACTGCAGTCGCGCATCCTTGGCGCAGTCACGATCAGCACACCGTACGGCGGCAGCGAAGCTGCCGAGATTCTCGCCTACATGATGCCGTTCAACCAGGTGTTTCAGGATATTCGGCCACGCGGCATACCTATCGTCAACAGCAAGCAATTCGAGCCGCCGAGCATGTGGACCAATATTGTCAGCGTAAAAGGACACTCGCCCTTTATGGTGGCGGCAAATGATGGCGTAGTGACATTGGCATCCATGCGGCACAGGGACGACATGCGACTGGTCGAGGTTGAAGCCAATCACTACGAAGTTTTGCAGAACGAAACGACGGCCGCCACGATACGCAGCGCCATTCTGGAAATCGAAAATGACCAGTTACAGCGCAGTAGGGCGTCACCGTACCATCTCGATGGCATCGCAAGAAATCGTGCAGCGTCATAGAAGCAGTTGTACCTTTACGCCCCCTTGCTTTTCCCATGATTTGCCGAATCCCGTCAAACCCGCGTAAAATGCGGGCTGTCGCGGGTGTAGCTCAATGGTAGAGCAGAAGCTTCCCAAGCTTACGACGAGGGTTCGATTCCCTTCACCCGCTCCAGTTTTGCAGGCACCGCAAGCCGGTGCTTTTTTATTTGTCCATTCTTTTCCTGGCAATCCATAGCATGTCCGACCTTCCAGAAAACGCCGCCGGCAAGCCGCTGTTCTACGACCCGACCGAGCGCCGCATCCGCAGCTTCGTCACCCGCGCCGGCCGCCTGTCCACCGGCCAGGCGCGCGCGCTGGAAGAATTCGGCCCGCAATTCTGCATCCCCTACCAGAAGGCCCTGCTGGATCTCGATGCCGCCTTTGGCCGCTCGGCGCCCACCGTCCTCGAAATCGGTTTCGGCATGGGCGACACCACGGCGACGATTGCCGCCGGCATGCCGGAAAAGAATTTCCTCGGGGTGGAAGTGCATACGCCGGGCGTGGGCAGCCTGCTCAAGCTGATCGGCGAACAGGGTTTGCAGAATCTGCGCATCCTTCAGCACGATGCGGTCGAAGTCGTCACCAACATGATCGCGCCGGACTCGCTGGCCGGCGTACATGTATTCTTTCCCGATCCCTGGCACAAGGCGCGCCACAACAAGCGCCGCCTGATCCAGCCGCCCTTCGTCAGCCTGCTGGCCTCGCGCCTGGCGCCCGGCGGCTACCTGCATTGCGCCACCGACTGGCAGGAATACGCGGAGCAGATGCTGGAAGTGCTGTCGGCCGAGCCGACCCTGCAAAACACGGCGGAAGGCTATGCCGAGCGCCCCGCCTACCGGCCCAACACCAAGTTCGAGAAGCGCGGCATCAGGCTCGGCCATGGCGTCTGGGACCTGGTGTTCGTCAAGCGCTGACCATCACGCTTATTCCAGCGGCCTGCCCTGTTCACGCAGGTGGGCTTCGAGTTCGGCACGGCCTGACGGGTTGCCCATCAGTATCAATGTATGGCCGCCCTCGATGCGGAAATCATCCTGCGGGTTGAAGTGCATCTGCTGCCCCACCCGGACGGCGAGCAGCACGTAATGCGCGCTGCGCCGTCCGAGTTCGGCCAGCGTGCAGGCGGCGAAGTGCTGCGGAACGACAACCTCGTCGATACGCGTGTTCAAATCGGAACGCATCATTTCATCGATGAAGGACATCGCCTGCGGACGCGTCATCGACGCGGCGATGCGCATGCCGCCAGTGAAATCGGGCGACACCACCACATCGGCGCCAGCCAGGCGCATCTTGTCGGCATTGCGCAGTTCGTGGCAACGCGCGACGATGCGCACCTTGGGATTGAGTTGTCTGGCCGTCAGGCAGATCATCAGGTTGCGGCTATCGTCACCGGTGACGGCGAATACGCCTGTGGCGTCGGTGATGTCGCCGCTGAGCAGCAGTTCATCGTCCGAGGCGTCGCCCTGCAGATAGAGCAGGCCGGGATGACGTGCGAGGAATTGCTCGAGCTCGTCAGGATTGGGCTCGATGGCGACAAAGCGATGGCCCGTCGCCATCAACTCGGTTGCAACGTTGCGTCCGACGCGGCCGAAGCCGCACACGATGTAGTGGTTGTGTAACTTGCGTATGGCTTTTTCCATGCGACGTCTCCGCAGCGCTTCGTTCAGATCGGTTTCGAGAAAGAAGACGGTCAGGCTGGAAAAGATGAAGGTCAGCGTGCCGAAGCCGGCAAACGCGACGAAGGCCGTGAAGACCCGCGCGGCATGGCTGTGGCTGACATCGACAACCTCGCCGTAGCCCACCGTGGTGATCGTAATCGCGGTCATGTAAAAGGCGTCGAAAGGCGCGGTGCCCTCCTTGCCGAAGTACATGAATCCGAACGTCCCCAACACCAGTTGCAGCACCAGCGCAACCAACGCCCAGACGATGCGCAAGCGTATCCGGTCGTTCTGCGCCGAAGATGCGAGCTGCCTCTGGACATTGCTCATAAATTCCTTTTTCACCAGGCGCCAAAACCATGGCGCCGATTCTTCCTTGCCGCACGATCGATGTCACGCATCGGCCGATGCGCAGGCCGGCAAGGTTATCACGATACCCCTGTACTGAAAAGCAACTGGCGGCGGCCATCTTGCGCATCGGCAGGGCGGGCTTGCGGCGCAGGTCAGCTCACACTGCGCGTATCCCGATGGTGCGCGCCTGCGCAGCGCTTGCACGCGCACGCAGCTGGCCGCAACCGCCCTCGACATCCTGCGCCGCCGAATCGCGCAGATTGGCCAGCACGCCGCGCTGGTGCAGCAATCGCACCATCGTGCGGGCGCGCTCCGACGATGGGCGCCTGAAGTGCAGGTCCGGGATGGTGTTATAGGGAATCATGTTCAGCACCGCGTGCTTACCCTGCAGCAGTTCCACGATGCCGTCGATCTCGTCGTCACCATCGTTGATCCCTTCGAGCAGCGTCCACTGGTATTGCACCGGATAGGCAGTGGCGCGACCATAGGCCTCGGCCAGGTCCACCAGTTCCCGCGGCGTCAATCGCGGCGCGCGCGGCAGCAACTGCTCGCGCAATGCCGGCCTGGTGGTGTGCAGCGACAGGGCCAGCGCCGGCTTGACCGCGCCTTGCGGCAGGCGTTCGAACACGCGCGGATCGCCCACAGTCGAAAACACCAGGTTCTTGTGGCCGATATTGCCCTCGGTGCCGAGCAACTGTATGGCTTCCAGCACATTGTCGAGGTTGTGGGCGGGCTCGCCCATGCCCATGAAGACGACCTTCTTGACCGGTCGCTGCTGGCGCCCCAGCACAACCTGGGCGACGATCTCGCCGCTGGTTACCTGGCGGATCAGGCCGCTGCGCCCCGTCATGCAGAACTGGCAGCCGACCGCGCAGCCGACCTGGCTGGAGACGCACAAGCCGTCGCGCGGCAGCAGCACGCTTTCCACGGTCTGGCCGTCATGCAGGCCGACCAGCAGGCGGGCCGAGCCGTCTGCGGTCGGATGGGAAGAAAGCAGGCGAACCATGCCGCGCAGTTCGGCGTCGAGCGCAGGCAGCGCCTCGCGCAGCGCCAGCGGCAAATAGTCCTGCGCACGCCGCCGCCCCTGGTCGTGCGGGCGGGCCTGCAGCCAGTCGCGCAGCACGCGTTGCTCGTGTTCCGGCTTGGCGCCCAGCGCACGCAGGCGCTGGCGAATGAGGTCGATTTCCATGGCGAAGGCTGGGGCAGGCGATAAAGACGAGGTTATGCAGCCAGCTCGGCCATCAGCGCGATGATTTCGGCGCCGTAGGTCTCCAGCTTTTTCTCGCCGACGCCGGAGACATGGCGCAGGTCGTCCAGCGACTCTGGCCTGGCCTTGGCGATTTCGCGCATGGTGGCGTCGTGGAAGATCACGTAGGCAGGCACGTTGTGCTTGCGCGCGGTCTCGACCCGCCACCAGCGCAGCTTGTCGAACACCGTCTGCTCCTGCGTCGACAGGTCGCTCTCCACATAGCCTTTCGGCTTGGCGCCTTTTTTGCCCTGGCTGACCGGCTTCTGGTATTCGCGCAGACGGATTTTTTCCGCGCCGCGCAAGACCGGCCGCGCCGCATCGGTCAGCTTCAGGGCATTGTAGCTGTCGTGGTCGACCGCCACCAGGCCCAGGGCAATGGCCTGGCGCAGGATGGCGCGCCATTCGGCCTCGCCACGCTCGGCGCCGATGCCGAACACCGACAGCTGGTCGTGCTGCCACTGTTTGACCCTGTCGGACTCCACGCCGCGCAAGACATCCATCACATGCATGGCGCCGAAGCGCTGCTCGACGCGGTAAATTGTCGATAGCAGCTTTTGCACCGGCACCGTGGCGTCGAAGGAAACCGGCGGATTCAGGCAGGTGTCGCAATTGCCGCAGGGGCTGGCGGGCTGGCCGAAATACTCGAGCAGGCGCACGCGCCGGCACGACAGCGTTTCGCACAGGCCCAACATGGCGTCCAGCTTGGCGCCCTGCACCCGCTTGAAAGTGTCGTCGGCCTCGGACTGGTCGATCATGCGGCGCTGCTGCACCACGTCCTGCAGACCGTATGCCATCCAGGCGTTGGCCGGGGCGCCGTCGCGGCCGGCGCGGCCGGTTTCCTGGTAATAGCCCTCGATGCTTTTCGGCAGGTCGAGGTGGCAGACGAAACGCACGTCGGGCTTGTCGATGCCCATGCCGAAGGCGATGGTCGCCACCATCACGATGGCGTCCTCGCGCAAAAAGCGCGACTGGTTGGCGCTGCGCTTCGCCGTCTCCATGCCGGCGTGATACGGCAGCGCATTAATGCCGCTGGCATTCAGGAATTCGGCGACTTCCTCGACTTTTTTCCGCGACAGGCAATACACGATGCCGGCGTCGCCGGCATGCTCGCTTTCGATGAAGTCGAGCAGCTGCTTGCGGGCGTTGGCTTTTTCGACGATCTGATAGCGGATGTTGGGACGATCGAAGGAAGAGACGAACTGCCGCGCATTCTGCAGCTGCAGACGCTCGATGATTTCCTCGCGCGTCTGCTGGTCGGCAGTCGCGGTCAGCGCGATGCGCGGCACGTCGGGGAAGCGCTCGTGCAGCACCGACAGCTTGATGTATTCCGGGCGGAAGTCGTGCCCCCATTGCGAAACGCAGTGCGCCTCGTCGATGGCGAACAAGGCGATCTTCGAGGCCTCCAGCAATTCCAGGCAGCGCGGCGTCATCAGGCGCTCCGGCGCGACATACACCAGGTCGAGTTCGCCGCGGCGCAGGCGGCGCTCGGTCTGCACCATCTCGTCGAAGCTCTGGGTCGAGTTCAGATAGGCGGCGCGCACGCCGACTTCGTCGAGCGCATCGACCTGGTCCTGCATCAGGGCGATCAGCGGCGACACCACCACGCCGACGCCATCGCGCACCAGCGACGGGATCTGGTAGCACAGCGACTTGCCGCCGCCGGTCGGCATCAGCACCAGGGCGTCGCCGCCCAGCGCGACCTGCTCGACGATCTCGGCTTGCTGGCCGCGGAACGAGGCGTAGCCGAAAACGGTTTCGAGGATATGCAGCGCCTGCGCGCTGCTGCTTGCCTGATCCATCGAGTGCGTTAATCCGCCCACACTACCCAATTGCCATAGGCCGAAACAATGATGACGATGCCGAACACGATGCGATACCAGGCAAACAGCGTGAAGTCATGCGAGCTGATGTAGCGCAGCAGCCAGCGCACGCACAGGAAAGCCGAGATGAAGGCGGCGATGGTCCCCACCGTAAACATCGGCACGTCCGCCATCGACAGCAAGCCGCGTTCCTTGTAGAGCGAATAGATGGTGGCGGCGAACAGCGTCGGGATCGCCAGGAAAAAGGAAAACTCGGTGGCGGCCTTGCGCGACAGGCCGAACAGCATGCCGCCGATGATGGTGGCGCCCGAGCGGCTGGTGCCGGGAATCAGTGCGAAGGCCTGGGCGCAGCCGACCTTGAAGGCATCGAGCGCGGTCATGTCCTCGACCGTGTCGATCCGATGGGCGGCAACAGGCTTGCGGCGCTCCACCCACAGGATGATGAAGCCGCCGATGATGAACGCCAGGGCGACCGGCACCGGCTTGAACAGATACGCCTTGATGGCCTTGTTGAACAGGAACCCGAGCCCGGCAGCGGGCGCGAAGGCGATGATCAGGTTGGCAGTAAATTTCTGCGCCTTGGGGTCGGAAAACAGGCCGGCCAGCACCGAGGCGATCTTGACCCGGTATTCCCAGCACACCGCCAGCATGGCGCCGGCCTGGATCACGATTTCAAAGACTTTCACCTTGTCGCCGGTGAAATCAAGCAAGCTGCCGGCAAGGATCAGATGGCCAGTCGAAGAAATCGGCAAAAACTCGGTCAAGCCTTCGACGATACCCATGATCAGGGTCTTGATAAATAGAGTGAAGTCCATGCTCAGGGTAATAAGTATTCAAAAGGTCAATAAAAAACCCGCGGTTGCATCGCTGCGCGGGCTCTGTAAATGCCGGACGGGAACAACAACCCGCTATTTTACCTTGTCAAGGGTTACCGCGAGCCTATTAGGCCATGACTGCGCGTGCTGATTTTTGCTGGCCGGCTCAGGCAGCGGTCGCAATTTCGAGCCGCGTCAGGTAAATCATGGCCTCGTTTGCGGTTGCGCCGCACATCTCGGCGGACGGCTGCAGGCTGGCGCACACGGCCGGGCGGCGCGGGTCATTAAAGATAAGGCAACGGTTTTCCGCATCCAGCTGAATGCAGCGCACACCGGCTGGTTTACCCGACGGCATGCCGGGTATGGCCGAGGAAATCGACGGGGCGATGCAGCAGGCGCCACAGCCGCTGCGGCAGGAAAATGTGGTGTTACTCATAGCGCAAGGCCTGGATAGGCAACAGCTTCGACGCCTTGTGCGCCGGATAAAAGCCGAAGAAAATCCCGATCGCCGCCGAAAAGCCTACTGCCAGCACGATCGATTCGGGCGAGAGCTGGGTGGCCCAGCCGGCGAACTGGCTGACCAGGAAAGAGCCGGTCACCCCCAGCACGATGCCGATGAAGCCGCCGATCAGCGACAGCGTGATCGCCTCGACCAGAAATTGCGTGAGAATATCGCGCCCGCGCGCGCCCACCGCCATGCGCAAGCCGATCTCGCGGGTGCGCTCGGTAACCGACACCAGCATGATGTTCATGATGCCGATGCCGCCCACCAGCAGCGACACCGACGCCACCGCCGCCAGCAGGATCGTCATGATGCGCGAGGATTCTTCCTGGGTCGCCAGGATTTCGGAGAGGTTGCGGATGGTGAAGGCGTCGTCCTGGCCAGGCTGGGTGCGCTGGCGCTGGCGCAGCAGTTCGCGGATGCCATCCTCGGCCGCCTTCATGTCGGCGCCCTGGCGCACCTTGACCTGGATCGTGCCGACCCGGCGCAGCTTGCCCTGGGTGCTGCCGAACAGACGGTTGCGCGCCGTCGACAGCGGCACCATCGCCACATCGTCCTGGTCCTGCCCCATCATGCTCTGGCCCTTGCGGCTCAGGACGCCAATCACGGTATGCGGCACATTCCTGATGCGCAAGACCTGATCGACCGGATCGATATCGCCGAACAATTGCGTCGCCACCGTCTGGCCGAGGATCACCACCTTGGCCGAGCCGGACAACTCGGCCGTCTCGAACATGCGCCCGGAAGCCAGCGGCCACTCGCGCGCCTCGAAGTAGTCGGGCGTGACGCCATAGATCTGCGTCGACCAGTTGCTGCCGGCGGCGATCAATTGTCCGCTGCTGCGCATGGAAGGCGCCGCCACCTGCACTTCCGGGATTTCGCGGGCGATCGCGATGGCGTCATCCTCGGTCAGGTTCTGGTTGGCGCCGGCGCCGAGCCGCACGCCGGAAGCGGTGGTGGAACCGGGCACGATGATCATCAGGTTGGAGCCGAGGCTCTTGATCTGGTCCTGGATGCGCGCCTGCGCGCCGGCGCCGACGGCGATCATGGTGATCACCGCGGCCACGCCGATGATAATGCCGAGCATGGTCAGCATCGAGCGCAGCTTGTTGACCCGCAAGGCATTCAGGGCGATGCGAAAAGTCGCCAGCATGTTCATGATGCGGCTTCCTGCGAAGTGGCGGCGACGGCGGTGGCATCGAGCGCCGCCAGCTGCGCCTGCGCATCCTGCGGCGCGTTGGCGACGTCGCCGAGCACCCGGCCATCGCGGAAAGTGATGATGCGCGAGGCGAAGTCGGCGATGTCGCGTTCATGGGTCACCAGCACGATGGTCATGCCTTCCCGGCTGAATTTCTGGAACAGCGCCATGATCTCGATGCTGGTGCGCGAATCGAGCGCGCCGGTCGGCTCGTCGGCCAGGATCAGCGCCGGATTGTTGACCAGCGCGCGGGCAATCGCCACGCGCTGCTGCTGGCCGCCGGACAGTTGCGCCGGATTGTGGTCCATGCGCTCCCCCAGGCCGACTTCGACCAGGCGCTGGCGCGCGCGCTGGTGGCGCTCGGCCGGCGTCACGCTGGAATACAGCAGCGGCAACTCGACATTGTCGAGCGCCGTGGTGCGCGGCAGGAGATTGAACTGCTGGAACACGAAGCCGATGCGGCGGTTGCGGATCGCCGCCAGTTCGTCGCTGCTCAGGTTCGCAACCTGCTCGCCGGCCAGATAATATTCGCCGGAAGTCGGGCGGTCGAGGCAGCCGAGCATGTTCATGAACGTCGACTTGCCGGACCCCGACGCCCCCATGATGGCGACGAACTCGCCTTCGGCGATCGTCAGCGAGACGTCGCGCAAGGCATACACGTGGTTGCTCCCCATCGCGTAGTCCTTGAGCAGATTGCGGGTTTCGATCAGCGCCGCCATGCCTGCCTCGGTCAAAACATGCGCGGGCCGGCCGGCGCCGGCGTGGCCGGCTTGGCGGCCTGCGACTGCACCGTGCCGGTCACCACCGCCATGCCGGGCTTCAGCGCCGCCGCCTGCACTTCGGTCATGCTGCCGTCAGTCAATCCGGCACGCAGCTGGATTTCCCTGGGCTGACCACTCTTTTCGTCGAGCACATAGACGCGGCCGGCAGCATACGTGCCGCGCCGGCTGCCCTGCTCGGCGCTGATTTCCTCGTATTTCTTTTTTTGCTCAGGCGTCAGGATTTCCATGATTTGCGCGCGCATCTCGCTGCGGTTGCGTTCGAAGATTTTCTGGCGCTGATCCTGCGGCGCCTCGCGCGCCGCCACCATCTTGTCGCGCAGGCCGGCGAAAATCGGATCGAGCTTGCCTTTCTGTTCGTCGCTCAGCTTCAGCTCCTGCTCCAGGCGCGCGCGCAAGGCCGCGCCCTGCCCGGCGCCCTGGGCGCCTCCCTGCGCACCGCCGGCCACCGCGCTGCCGCTGCCGGCAGCGTCGCCGCGCTGGCCGGCGACGCCTGCCGGGCGGAAGCGCAAGGCGGCATTCGGCACTTTCAGGACATCTTTCCTGGTGTCGGTGACGATGCGCACGTTGGCTGTCATCCCAGGCAACAATTCCTTGCGCGGGTTGGCGGCATCGACCTCGACCATGTAAGTCACCACATTCGAGACGTTCTGCGCAGCCTTGCGGATCTGGTTGACCTTGCCTTCGAAGGTGCGCCCCGGATAGGCATCGACCGTGAAGGTGGCTTGCTGGCCGGTGCGGATGCGGCCGATTTCGGATTCGTCGATGGCGGTATCGACCCGCATGTCGGCCAGGTTCTCGGCAATGATGAACAGTTCCGGCGCCTGCAGGCTGGCGGCCACCGTCTGGCCGCGCTCGACGCTGCGCTTGATCACCACGCCGTTGACCGGCGCCCGGATCGAAGTGCGTTCCAGCTCGATCCGGGCTTGCGCCAGCGCCGCTTCACGCTGCTTGACCGCAGCCTGCGCATTGCCGGCGGTGGCTTGCGCCACCCGCACCTGGGCGCGCGTCGCATTGGCCTGCTCGACCTGCGCATGATAGACCGCGCGCGCCTTGTCACGGTCCGCAGCGGAAATGAACCCTTTTTCAACCAATTGCTGTTTCTGGTCGAAGTCGCGCTTGGATTCCACCAGGTTGACTTCGGCCTGCGCCGCCTGCGCCTGCTGGGCGGCGATCTGCGCCTGCTGGGTCAGCACTTGGGCGCGCGAGGCGTCGAGATCGGCCTGCGCCTGGCGCACTTTGTATTGGAAGGTTTCCGGATCGATCAGGGCGATCAGCTGGCCCTGTTTGACTTCGCTGTTGAAGTCGACATAAATCTCTTTCAGCTGGCCGGACACTTGCGAGCCGACCTGCACCGACACCACCGGGCTCAGGGTGCCGGAGGCGGAAACGCTGGCGGTGATCGCGCCCTGCTCGACCTTGCCCGTCTTGTATTGCGGCTCGGCGCCATTGTTTGCCCACATCCGATATCCGGCCGCCGCCAGTATCGCCAGCACCAGGACAACACCCCAAACCCACCATTTACGCAATTGCGCCATAGTTCGCCACTGATAGAGATCAACCTTCCCGATTCTACCGGCATTTATCGCTGCGGGCTTGTCCAGTTTGTAACACGGTGTTTCAGTTGCAAGCGCGTATAAATGCGGCTTGACGCCCATGAAAATGCCCTCTACATTACTGACTCGTCAGTAAGTTATCGGGATTTTTCGCTCATGCAATGCCCTCTCAAAAGCAAGCGCTGGGAACGCCGCAAGGAAGCCCGGCCGCAGGAATTGCTGGCGGCGGCGCTGGACCTGTTTGTCGAACGCGGCTTTGCCGCCACCCGGCTGGACGATGTCGCCGCCCGCGCCGGCGTCTCCAAGGGCACCCTGTATCTATACTTCGCCAACAAGGAAGAACTGTTCAAGGCGGTGGTGCGCGAGAACATGGTGCCCATGATTAACGAAGCCGAAGGCGCAATCGAACAACACCAGGGCGATAGTGCCTCGCTGTTCCAGGATTTCATCCTGGGCTGGTGGGAATGCGTCGGCAACACCAAAATCTCCGGCATCTCCAAGCTGATCATGGCCGAATCCGGCAACTTCCCGGAAGTGGCGCGTTTTTATTACGAAGAAGTGAGTTCCCGCGTCAATCGCATGATCCTGCGCATGCTGGAACACGGCATCCAACGCGGCGAATTCCGCCAGATCGACACAAAAAATGCGACCCAGGTCGTGGTGGCGCCGATGATCATGCTGATGATGTGGAACCAGTCCTTCGGCGCTTGCCACATGGAGCAGATTGCGCCGCGCGACTATCTCAAGAGCTATATCGACATTTTCCTGCGCGGCTTGTTGCTGGACCCGACCACGCCGCTGCCGCCTGCGAGACTGCCATGCTGAAACGACGCAAATTCTGGATCCTGCTGCTGACCGGCCTGCTGACTGTCGGCGCCGGCGCTGCCGCCATGAAGAATCGCAAAGCTACCGCGCCGGCGCAACCGGCGCAGGCCAAGGCGCCGCCCAGTCTCGAATTTCTGCCCGCCGATGTCGCCGAATTAAAACCTGGCGAATTGCGCCAGGTGCTCCTGCTGTCGGGCGCGCTGCGCGCCGTCAACCAGGTGCCGGTCAAGGCCAAGGTGGCCGGCGAAGTGCGCGAAGTGCTGGTGCGCGAAGGCGAAACGGTCAAGGCCGGCCAGGTGCTGGCAAAGATCGACGCCAGCGATTACCAGGCAAGGCTGGAACAGGCCAGGGGCAGCCTGCAGGCGGCGCGAGGCCAGCTGGCGATCGCCGTCAAGGCGCGTGACAACAACCAGGCGCTGGTGGCCAAGGGCTTCATCTCGCAAAACGCCTTCGACAATGCCGCCAGCCAGTACGACATCGCCCGCGCCAACGTGGATTCGGCGCAGGGCGCGCTGGATGTGGCGCAAAAAGCCTTGAACGATAGCGTCGTGCGCGCACCGATTGCCGGCATGGTGGCCAGCCGTTCGGTACAGCCCGGCGAAAAGGTCGCCGTCGACAGCCGCCTGCTGGAACTGGTCGACCTGCGCCAGATGGAACTGGAGGCAGCCGTGCCGACCACCGACATCCTGCAACTGGCGCCGGGGCAGCTGGCCGAAGTGAAGCTGGAAGGACTGCCGGCCACGCTGCGCGGCAGAATCGCCCGCATCAACCCCGCCATCCAGGCCGGCTCGCGCTCGGTCATGACCTACATTCAGATCGACAATCCGCAAGGCTTGCTGAAAGCCGGCATGTTCGGCCAGGCGCAAGTCACCCTGACCAGCAAGGCCGGCGTGCTGAGCGTGCCGCAGGCAGCAATCCAGGACCAGGCCGGCAGCGCCATCGTGTATGCGATCGACAATGGCACGCTGCGCCAGCGCACAGTCAAGCTGGGCATGCGCGGCGACGACGGCAACGGCGAGGCGGTGGAAATCCTCGACGGTCTGGCGCCCGGCGCACTGGTCGTCAAGAGCAACCTCGGCAAGCTGCCTGACGGCGTCAAGGTCCGGCTGGCCCAGGCCGCGCCACGCTAGCCCGAAGAAAGACCGAACCGTCATGTGGTTTACCCGCATTAGCATCGCCAACCCGGTCCTGGCCACCATGATGATGATGGCCTTCGTGGTGCTGGGCCTGTTTTCCTACCAGCGATTGCCGGTGGACCAGTTCCCGGACATTACCTTCCCTGTGGTGGTGGTGCAGACCGACTATCCCGGCGCTTCGCCGGAGACGGTCGAGTCCGATGTTACCCGCAAGGTCGAGGAAGTGGTCAACACCATCAACGGCATCAACAGCCTGACCTCGCGCTCCTATGAAGGCGCATCGGTCGTCATCATCGAATTCGCCCTGACCGTCAACCCGGCGCAAGCCGCCCAGGACGTGCGCGAAAAAGTGGCGCTGGTGAAGGCGGCCTTCAGGAAAGAAGTCAAGGAACCGCGCGTCACCCGCTTCGACCCGGCCGACCGGCCGATCTACTCGGTCTCGGTGGCCAACGACGGCAGCGCCAGCCGCCACAGCCTGCGCGAGCTGACCGTGATCGCCGACCAGGTCGTCAAGAAGCGCCTGGAAAACGTCCGCGGCGTCGGCTCCGTCACGCTGGTCGGCGGCCTCATGCGCGAAATCAGCATCATCATCAAACCAACCGAAATGGAAGCGCTCGGCATCGGCGTCGACCAGGTGATCAATGCGCTGCGCAACGAAAATCAGGAATTGCCGGCCGGCGCAGTGCGCTCTCTGAGCAGTGAAAACGTCGTGCAGGTGCAGGGACGCTTCAAAAATCCTGCCGACTTCAACCGCCTGATCGTCGCCCGCCGCGGCGACCAGCCGGTGCTGCTGTCGCAGATCGCCACGGTCGCCGATGCCCAGCAGGAACAGGAAAGCCTGGCGCTGTATAACGGCCAGAGAACCCTGGCGCTCGACATTCTCAAGGCGCAGGGGCAGAACACCATCGAGGTCGCCGATGGCCTCGATGCCGCGATCAAGGAATTGCAACCGACCCTGAAGGCGCTCTACCCCGGCGTCAAGCTCGAAGTCATCAAGGACAGCTCGCGGCAGATCCGCGTCGGCGTCGCGAACGTCCGCCAGACCCTGCTCGAAGGCGCGGCGCTGACCATCCTGATCGTGTTCCTGTTCCTGAACTCCTGGCGTTCCACCGTCATCACCGGCCTGACGCTGCCGGTGGCGCTGATCGGCACCTTCCTGTTCATGAACATGTTCGGCTTCACCATCAACATGATCACCCTGATGGCGCTGTCGCTGTGCGTGGGCCTGCTGATCGATGACGCCATCGTGGTGCGCGAAAACATCGTGCGCCACGCCGGCATGAAGGTCAACGGCCAGTACAAGAGCCATCGCGCCGCCGCCCTCGAAGGCACCGCGGAAATCGGCCTGGCGGTGCTGGCCACCACCTTTTCCATCGTCGCGGTGTTCCTGCCGGTCGGCTTCATGGGCGGCATCATCGGCCGCTTCTTCCACCAGTTCGGCGTCACCGTGACCGCCGCCGTGCTGATCTCGATGTTCGTGTCGTTTACGCTGGACCCGATGCTGTCCTCGATCTGGCCCGACCCGGCCGTGCACGGCGTCCAGGGCGCGCGCCGCGGCTGGTATGGCCACACCATCGGCCGCGTGCTGGAACAGTTCGAGCGCCTGGTGCAATGGCTGTCCGCCACCTACCAGGTCCTGCTGAAATGGTCGCTGCGGCATCGCAAGTCGACCCTGGCGATCGCACTCGCCACTTTCCTCGGCGGCTTCCTGATTCCGGCAACCGGCCTGATCGGCTCGGAATTCGTGCCGCAGGCCGATTATTCTGAAACCGGCGTGACTTATTACACCCCGGTCGGTTCCTCGCTGGAATTCACGGAAAGCAAGGCCCGCCAGGTCGAGTCCATCCTGCGCGAATTCCCCGAAGTGCGCGACCTCTACACCACAGTCAATACCGGCAGCGCCCAGGGCAAGAATTACGCCACCGTCTTCGTGCGGCTGACGCCGCGCAGCCAACGCAGCCGCAGCACGGCACAGATGGCGCCGCCGCTGCGCGCGCGGCTGGCGCAGGTGGCCGGCATCACGGTCACCCACATCGGCTCGCTCGATGGCGTCGGCGGCGACAACAAGCAACTGCGCATGTCCATCCTCGGCCCCGACCTGGCGCAGCTGGCGCGCCTGTCGGAGCAGGTGCAGGACAAGCTGCGCGCCATCCCCGGCGTGGTCGATCTCGATTCCAGCCTGAAGTCGCAAAAGCCGACCATCGACGTCGTGCCGCGCCGCGAGATCGCTGCCGACCTCGGCGTCGGCGTGGCGCAGATCGGCGCGGCGCTGCGTCCGCTGCTGGCCGGCGAGGCCGCCAGCAGCTGGCGCGCGCCGGACGACCAGAATTACGACGTCAACGTGCGCCTGGCGCCGGCGCAGCGCAACAACATCGACGACCTGTCGCGCCTGATGCTGGCCAGTTCGCTGAGCAATGCCGACGGCAGCCCGAAAATGGTGCCGCTGCGCCAGGTGGCCGATATCGTGCCGTCGACCGGCGCCAACCAGATCAACCGGCGCGACCTCAACCGCGAAGTCGAGCTGTCGGGCAACGTCGTCGGCCGCTCGGCCGGCCAGGCCAGCGCCGAGGTCAAGGCGGCGCTGGAATCCATGACGTGGCCGCCGGGCTACCGCTACCAGGTCGGCGGCGCCGCCAAGAACATGCAGGAATCCTTCGGCTATGCCGTCGGCGCCCTGCTGCTGGCGGTGATCTTCATTTACATGATCCTGGCGTCGCAGTTCGCCAGCTTCCTGCAGCCGCTGGCCATCATGTCGTCGCTGCCGCTGACCCTGATCGGCGTGTTCCTGGCGCTGATGACGTTCCGCTCGACCCTCAACATGTTCTCCATCATCGGCTTCATCATGCTGATGGGCCTGGTCACCAAAAATGCCATCCTGCTGGTCGATTTCGCCAACCAGGCCAGGAAAGAAGGCATGGAGCGCGGCGCAGCGCTGCTGGAAGCCGCCCACGTGCGCCTGCGGCCGATCCTGATGACCACCCTGGCGATGGTGTTCGGCATGGTGCCGCTGGCTTTCGGCCTGGCCGAAGGCTCGGAACAGCGCGCGCCGATGGGCCAGGCCGTCATCGGCGGCATCATCACTTCCTCGCTGCTGACCCTGGTGGTGGTGCCGGTGATATACACCTACCTGGACGACTTCGCCGCCTGGGCAAAAAGGCATTTGATAAAATGAGCGGTTATCTCCAGTATCAGCAAGCCCTTATTCCATTTTTTCGCAGTGAGCCCCTACCATGAACCTTGAACAAGCCCGCTTCAACATGATCGAACAGCAGATCCGTCCCTGGGATGTGCTGGACCAGGATGTCCTCGATTTGCTGCTGGTCGCCAAGCGCGAAAACTTCGTGCCGGCCGCCCACCGCAACCTGGCGTTCATGGACACCGAAATCCCGCTGCCGTGCGGACAAAACATGTTCACGCCCAAGCTGGAAGCGCGCATCCTGCAGGAAGTCGCTCTCAAAAAACACGAAAACGCCCTGGAAATCGGCGCCGGCTCCGGCTACATGGCCGCCCTGCTGGCGCATAAGGCGCGCCACGTCACCAGCGTCGAGATCGAACCGGAACTGAAGGCACTGGCAGAAAGCAACCTGGCCGCCAACGGCATCAGCAACGTCAAGGTCGAGCTGGGCGACGGCGCCCGCGGCTGGGCCGGTTCCGGCAACGAGGGCGCGCCCTACGACGTCATCGTGATTTCCGGCAGCCTGCCGGTATTGCCGGAAGCCTTTTTGCATCAGATCAAGATCGGTGGCCGCATCCTCGCCATCGTCGGCGAAGCGCCGGTGATGACGGCCGAACTGGTGACGCGCATCTCGGACAATGCCTACAACACCGTCAAGCTGTTCGAAACCAGCGTCAAGCCGCTGAAAAACGCCGCCACCCCTTCGCACTTCCGCTTCTAGGACTTTCGGCATGCAACAACTCACCGCTCCCGAACTGGCCGCCTGGCTGGCAGACGCCTCGCGCCAGCCGCCGCTATTGCTGGACGTGCGCGAGCCGCACGAATATGCCTACTGCCATATTGCGGGCGCGGTGCCGATGCCGATGCAAAGCGTGCCCGCCAGGATGGCCGAACTGAATGAAGACGCCGAGATCGTCTGCATCTGCCACCACGGCATGCGCAGCATGCAGGTGGCGCGTTTCCTGGAACAGCATGGCTATGCCAACGTCATCAACCTGACCGGCGGCGTGGCTGCATGGGCACAGCAAGTCGATCCCGGCATGCCAACATATTGAGTATTGATGGAGAATGGAATGCGCCTCACCCTGACCGCAACGCTGCTTGCCGGAAGTTTTTTGTCACTGAATGCCCACGCCCTCGACCTGCTGCAGGTATACCGGGAGGCGCTGGTCAATGACCCGGTCTATGCCAGTGCGCGCGCCACCCTGGCTGCCGGGCAGGAAAAGGAGACGCAGGGCCGCGCCGGGCTGCTGCCGCAGGTCAATGCATCAGGCGCGCGCTCGCGCACGGAGCTTGCGCAAGGCGCCAGCTTCCTCAACAACAGCTACGGCATCACGCTGTCCCAGCCCCTGTTCAACTGGGCCAACTGGGAACTGTACCAGCAGGGCAAGCTGACAACGGCGGCCAGCGAGGCGCAATTCGCGCAGGCGCAGCTGGACCTGATCGTGCGCGTCTCGCAAGCCTACTTCGACGTGCTGGCGGCGCAGGATACGCTGGCCTCCCTGCAGGCGCAAAAAGTGGCCATCACCGAACAGCTGGCCTCGGCCAAGCGCAATTTCGAGGTCGGCACCGCCACCATCACCGACACCCATGAAGCGCAGGCCCGCTACGACCTGGCAGTCGCCCAGGAACTGGCGGCGCAAAACGACCTCGACGTCAAGCGCAATGCCCTGCAGCAGATCATCGGCAAGCCGGCCGGCGAGCTAGCCGGCCTGCGCCCGGGCGTACAGATCAGCGCCCCGAGCCCGGCGCAAATCGAGACCTGGGTCGAGAGCGCCGAACAGCAGAATTACGGCGTGGTCGGGCAAAAGCTGACGCTGGAAATCGCCCGCCGCGATATCGGCAGGAATCGCGCTGGCCACATGCCGACGGTCACGATGGATGTCGGGCGCAACTACAGCGATAGATCCATCTCGGCGACGAATCCCTCCGGCTACGCCAACTCGGCGCAGGTGCGGTTCACCATGCCGCTGTTTTCGGGGTTCGCCGTCAACAGCCGCGTGCGCGAAGCCATCGCGCTGGAAGACAAGGCCCGCAACGACCTGGAGAATGCCCGCCGCACCGCGGCCCAGGGCGCGCGCCAGACTTATCTCGGCGTCACCAGCGGCCTGGCCCAGGTCAAGGCGCTGGAAGCGGCCGAGCGGTCGAGCCAGTCGGCGCTGGAATCGAACCGGCTGGGCTACCAGGTCGGCGTGCGCATCAACATCGACGTGTTGAACGCCCAGCAGCAGCTCTACACCACCCGCCAGAACCTGGCCAAGGCGCGTTACGACACCATCATGAACGGCCTGAAGCTGAAATCCACCGCAGGCTCGCTGAAGGAAGACGACCTGACGCAGGTCAACGGCCTGCTGCAGCACTAAGCGCAAGTTAGCGACATGATCAAGCCAACCCTGCTGCTGTTGAGCGCTGGCCTCGTCGCCGGCTGCACGCTGGCGCCGCATTACGAACGCCCGCAGGCGCCGGTGGCGGCCAGCTACCGCGCCGATGCGTCCGGCACCGCGCGCAAGGCTGGCGAACTGGGCTGGCGCGAATTCTTCACCGACCCGCGCCTGCAGGTCCTGATCGCCGCCGCCCTGGAAAACAACCGTGACCTGCGCACGGCGGCGCTGCGCATCGACGAGGCGCGCGCGCTCTACAACATCCAGTCCGCCGACCTGCTGCCCAACCTGAACGCACAGGCAGCTGGCGCCAGCGCCAGGCTGGCGGCATCGCAATCGCCCACCGGCGCCGCGCTGGTCAGCCGCAACTACCAGGTTGGCCTGAGCCTGGCCGCGTTCGAGCTGGATTTCTTCGGCCGCGTCAGGAGCATCAACGACGCCGCGCTGGCGCAATACCTGGCCACCGCCGAGGCGCGCCAGGCAGCCCAGATCAGTCTTATGACAGAAACCGCCAAGGCCTACCTGGCCGAGCGCGCCTTCGAGGAACAATACACGCTGGCGCAACAGACCCTGGCAGGCCGCGAGGCAGGCTACCGACTGGCCACACAACGCTACGAGGTCGGCGCCACGTCCGCCCTCGACCTGCGCCTCAATGAAACCCTGGTCGGCGCGGCGCGCGTGGCGCTGGCGACACTATCGCGCCAGCGCGCGCAAGCCGGCAATGCGCTGACGCTGCTGGTCGGCAAACCCATGACGGATCTGCCGGCCGCGCAGGCGCTCGGTACGCAAGGCATCGTCACCGAATTGCCGGCAGGGCTGCCGTCAGACCTGCTGGCGCAGCGGCCCGACATCCGCGCCGCCGAACAGCGCCTGCTGGCGGCCAACGCCAACATCGGCGCCGCCCGTGCCGCCTTCTTCCCGCGCATCGCCCTGACAGCGGGCGTGGGCACCGCCAGCAATACGCTGTCCGGCCTGTTCGACGCCGGTTCGCGCACCTGGTCCTTCGCGCCGCAACTGCTCTTGCCGATCTTCGATGCCGGCCGCAACAGCAGCGGCCTGGATCTGGCGCAGGTGCGCAAGAATATCGCCGTAGCCGACTATGAAAAATCGATACAGGGTGCGTTCCGCGAAGTTGCCGATGCACTGGCGGCGCGCGCCAGCCTCAACGAGCAGCTGGATGCGCAAAACAGCGTGACCCGAGCCCAGGCCGAGCGTCTGCGCCTGGCGGATTTGCGCTTCAAGAACGGCGTCGCCAATTCGCTGGAAGTGCTGGATGCGCAGCGTGAATTGTTCAGCGCGGAACAGGCGCTGGTGCAGACCCGTCTGCTGCGCCTGACCAATGCGATCGACCTGTACCGCGCGCTGGGCGGCGGCTTGCAGGAGAATACGGCGCAGCCAGGGGTTCGCCAATGAAGACGCCCTGCGCCGGCCAGGCCACGCTTTTCCAGTAAGCCTCGATCGCGGTGGCGCCGGACAGGTAGTGCTTCAGCAAGACTGCCGGCTGCGGAAATTTCTGCCAGTGGTTGCACGGCTCGGACACCGTACCATAGCTCGCCGTCGCCCCCGCCTCGAGCCAGCGCAGGCTGCTCATCTGTCCCTTGCCCAGCAAATCGCCGCCAGTCGACGTCAGATGATCGGCCAGGGCGCCGGGCATGAAATGCAAGGTCTCCAGTTTCGGCACGCCAGTCAGCCCGGTCAGGTAAAACATCACATCCTGCGCCCCTTCGAGGCTATCGGCGCGCAGCGTCCTGACGACCAGTTCCTTCTGCGGGAAGATGCCTGAAGGCGGGAAAAATCTTGCGCGGGTATTGCGGTGCGGATCGGACGTCTGCAAAAAATATGCGCTGGCGGGATGCACCTTGAAGCTGCTGATCACGCCGCGGTCGATCAGCGCCCTGGCCTGCTCGACGGAATCGGTCGGCAGCAACATTGCCAGGCGCATGCCGAAATCCTGGAAAGGCCGCACCGAAGCAGAATCGAAATAGCGGCTGGGCTTGCCCGGCGCGCAGGTCTTTTCGCACTGGCCCGCGTCAAACCCCAGGGTCATTGCCGAGGTGATCGAGTTGCACTCGACCGCATACGGCGCCGTCCACAGCATGACGATCGCCTCGATGCCCGGATGCAGGCGCGCCTCGATGTCCTGCTTCAACTGCGCGAATGCGGTGCGGTCCAGCCTGTGCGGACGATTTGGAATCCGCACATGCACCACATTGCGCTCGGGTATCTGCCTGGCTAGCCGATAATATTCGCCGACCGCAACGCTGTTGGCATCGTCGTCGTTGATCACCATCGCCACATTCTCCGGCTGCAAGCCATAGCCGGCCGGCGCACTAACGCTCACACCAGCAGGTGCCTGCGCCACGGCCTGCGCGCACAGCAGCGCCAGGTAGGCCGCGACCGCAAAAAAGCGCAGCAACCTTCCCACCGCCTGATCAGGCACGCTTGTAGATATCCTCGAAACGCACGATATCGTCCTCGCCCAGATAGCTGCCCGACTGGATCTCGATGATATGCAGCGGCAGCTTGCCCGGGTTTTCCAGGCGGTGCGTCATGCCGATCGGAATATACGTCGATTCATTTTCGCTCAGCAGGGTCACCTTGTCGCCGCATGTCACCAGCGCCGTGCCGCTGACCACCACCCAGTGCTCGGCGCGATGATGATGCATCTGCAGCGACAGCTTCTCGCCCGGATTGACCGTGATGCGCTTGACCTGGAAGCGGTCGCCGATATCGATGCCCTCGTAACAGCCCCAGGGACGATACACCTGCGTATGGTTGACGTGCTCGCTGCGCTTGCTCTGCTTCAGGTGATCCACCAGTTGCTTGACCTTCTGCACGTGGTCCTTGTGCGCCACCAGCACCGCATCGGCGGTTTCCACGATCACCAGGTCGCTCACGCCGATCGCGCCCACCAGGCGGGTTTCGGCGCGCACCAGCGAATTGCGCACGCCATCGACGTACACGTCGCCGCGCAGCACGTTGCCGTCAGCATCGGCCTGCAAGACTTCCCACAGCGCCGACCACGAGCCGACATCGCTCCAGCCGATATCGGCCGGCACCACCACCGCGTGGTTGGTATGCTCCATCACCGCGTAATCGATCGAATCCGATGGCGACTCGGCAAACAGCTTTTCATCCAGGCGGCAAAAATCCAGGTCGTGATAGGCGTCGCGCACCGCGGCAGCACAGGCAGTGGCCATTTCCGGGCAAAATTCGTTCAATTCATCGAGATAGCGGCGCGCACGGAACAGGAACATGCCGCTGTTCCAGAAGTAGTCGCCCACGGCCAGAAATTTTTCGGCAGTGTCGAGGTCAGGCTTCTCGACGAAGCGCTCGACGCTGAAGCAGCCCCTGGCGGCAGCCAGCGCATTGCCGCGCCGGATATAGCCATAACCGGTTTCCGGCTTGGTCGGCACGATGCCGAAAGTCGCCAGCGCGCCATCTTCGACCGCAGTCACCGCGCGCAGCACGGCGACACGAAACGCCTCCACATCCTTGATCACATGATCCGCCGGCAATACCAGCATCACCGCATTCGCATCGACACCCAGCAGGAAATTGGCGGCCGCGGCCACGGCCGGTGCCGTATTCCGGCCTACCGGCTCCAGCAAGATGCCCAGCGGCGTCACGCCGAGTTCCCGCATTTGCTCGGCAATCATGAAGCGGTGCTCGTTACCGCACACAAACAACGGCGGCATCAATTCCGGCCAGTCCGCCAGGCGCAGCACGGTTTCCTGCAGCATCGTCCTGTCCGATACCAGCGGCAGCAACTGCTTCGGCTGCGCCGAGCGCGACAGCGGCCACAAACGGGTACCGGAGCCGCCGGACAGGATGACTGGATAGATTCTCATGATTAGGCTGCCACTTCAGATGGAAAGTTGGATTTGGAACCTCTGGCTTTGCTGATGCGTGACTTGCTGCGGCGGTCGCGGGAATTGCCCCAGTAATCATTGCCGTGTTCGGTCACATGCAGCATCTCGCCTTCGCGGGTCACGCTATGGTCCTTGCAGACGATCATTTCCTTGAGCACCGCATTCGGCGCGATCAAGGTGTATTCAAACAGGATGCTGCGCACCAGTTCGGCGCCGGCGCATATCTTGCTGCCATGGCCGATCCAGGCCGGGCCGACGATCTTGCAGCCAGGCTCGATGTGGCAGCCGGAACCGATATACACCGGCCCCTCGATGGTCGTGCCTTCCCATTCGATGCGGGTGTTCAGCCCCACCCAGATGCCTTCGGCAATCTGCGTGCCCGGCACGTCCAGCTGCGCCACATCGCCCAGCAGCACGCTCTGCAGCACCGACCAGAAATCGGTGATAGTGCCGATGTCGATCCAGTTGTAGGAGCGGTTCTGCGCAAAGAACGGCAAGCCTTTTTGCGTCAGCAGGGGAAACAGTTCCGAACCGATGTCGAAGAAACGGTTGGGCGGAATCAGGTCGAGCACTTCCGGCTCGAAAATGTAAATACCGGTGCTGACCAGGTTGGAGCGCGCCTCGGCCTGGCTCGGCTTTTCCTGGAACGACAGGATCCTGCCGTCATCGTCGGTCACCACCACGCCGTAGTCGGACACCTTATCCCAGGGCACTTCCTTGGTGATGATGCTGGCCATCGCGCCCTGCTTTTTATGCTCGGTCAGCGCGGCGTCGAGATCGAGATCTATCAGCGCATCGCCGCACAGCACGATCGTGGTCTCATCGAAGAAGCCGCCGAATTCCTGGATTTTCTTCATGCCGCCGGCCGAGCCCAGCGGCTGCGGAATGACCTGGCCTTCGTCGTTGGTGTAACCCTCGAAGGAATAACCGATCTGCACGCCGTACTGATGGCCCTCGCCGAAATACTCTTCAATCTTCTCGTGCAGGTAGCTAACGTTGACCATGATCTCGGTGACGCCATGGCGGGCCAGATGCTCGACCAGGTAAGCCATCACCGGCTTGCCGAGGATGGGAATCATCGGCTTGGGCAGTTCGTAGGTGAGCGGCCGAACCCGGGTGCCCTTGCCTGCCGCCAGAATCATTGCTTTCACGATGTTTGCACTTTCAGATTAATTTTAATGACAGTGATGCAGCAGCCACGAAGGACTGTTGTCTAAAATTAATTTTAATTCGGCAATATGTCAGGCACGTGACGGCAAGGGTGCAAGCAACCCCGATAGATAGTCTTTGCTGAACTGATGTACCTCAGCCGATGCGATTGCTTCCGAAATCGGCCACCAGCGCAACTGGGAATGCTGCTCATCCGCCACAGGCAAGGCGAATTCCGCAGGCACATCCAGGCGATGCGCCAGCACGACATAGTGCGTCGAGATACCGACATCACCGGCAAAACAATCACCATAGAAATGCTCGTAAGCGCCGAGCCACTGAAATGAAAAATGCCCTGCAGCCAAGGCAGCCCCCAGCCCCAACTCTTTCTCGGCAATACGGGACAGCGCATGCTGCATACGCTCATTCTTGTAAATTCTCCCGCCTGGCACAAACCAGTAACCCTGCGCCGGTCTATTGTTCCGCAAGCCGAGCAATATTTCGCGCCCGCCCCGCACGATCACCATATCCATCGAAACCAGGGGCGCAGCGTCCACCACCGTCTCAAAAACCTTAGCGTCCAGCATCGGCAGCCTTCAATGATCAGGAGAATAAAAACTATCTGTTTTTCTGGCTGCTCAATCGAATGCCGGAAAAGTGCCACATCGCCCGCACCACGAATATCGTATTGGTGACGAGGTAACGCCGCCATAAGCGCCGCGGCTCGGACAACAAACGGTGCAGCCATTCCAGACCGGCGTTCTGCATCCACAGCGGCGCACGCCGGATGGTCCCGGCGTGATAGTCGAACGCGGCGCCGACACCGATCATCACGGCATTGATCCGGCCACGGTGCGCCGCCATCCATTGTTCCTGCTTGGGGCAACCGAGACTGACCCATACCGTGCCGGCGCCGGAAGCATTGATCCGCGCCACGTCCGCCTCGTCCTCTTCAACCGTCATCGGTCGAAACGGTGGCGAGTACGCGCCCGCGATGACCAGACCCGGGAACGCCGCTTCCAGGCGCTTTTGCAACAATTCCAGGGTTTTTGGCCTGCCGCCATACAGATAGATGGACTCCGCACGCAACGACGCCTGCTCGCAATACTTCCACATCAGATCCGGCCCGTTGATGCGTTGCTGCCCCGGGTGACCAAGCTGTCGCAGCATCCTGGCCACGGGTGCGCCGTCCGGCGTGGCCATATCGGCAGAATCGACGATCCATCCGAACTCGACATCCTGGCCTGCGGTTACGACAGAATGCGAATTACATATGCACACATAGCGTGACTCATGGCCCGCGGCCCATCGGGCGATCCGTGTCAACGCGGTATCCCAGTCCAGCACATCAATCGATGCGCCCAGAACGGATGTTGTTACTCGTTTTTTTTGTCCCATTACTACTCCCCCCTTGCAACCGCGTTGATCGCGTCTTCGTAGATAGCGACTAGTTGTGGATAATTTTTCTCTGCGGAAAATTCTGCTTCATATTTGGCGCGTGCGTTGCGGCCCATTTCTTCCATGCGCTGCGGGTTTTCCTGCGCCCACATCAGCTTCTGCGCCAGATCGGAGGCATTGCCCGGCTCGAACAGCAGGCCGGTCACGCCGTCTTCCACCAAATCTGCAAGCGGACCAAGGCGGCTGGCGATCAACGGCAATGCGCAGGCAAATGCCTCCACCAAGGTCCTGGGAAAACTGTCATAGCAGATACTTGGCAGAACCAGCGCCACTGCGCTCCCCATCTGGTCGCGCACAGCATCGCCGGAGAGTGCTCCCAATGCAGTCAAGCCGCGCACACCGTCGAGCAAGCCCGCCTCGGGCCCCGTCCCGGCAACCCGCAAAGACCCGGCGCCAAAAATATTCCAGGCCCGCACCATCACATCAACACCCTTTTCGGATGACAAGCGTCCGACAAAGAGAAAGCCTTCACGCTCGCCTGACTCCGGCGGCGCAAAGTCAACAAAATTAGGCTTCACCAGCACGCGCTCCGGGGGCAAGCCTCCCTCGATGAACTTGCGCCGACAAAATTCATTGAGCGCAATGTAGCGCGTGACCTTGTCACGATAGGTGCCCAGCGCGCGATGCACGACCAACATACCGGTGAGCACAGCCGACTGCGTCCTGGAGTCGCGATAGCAACCATGCACCACACTGCGCCATGGCACATGACCGAGACAGTCTTCGCACACCCGCCCTTCGCGCAAATACATGGCTTGCGGGCAGTGCAGACGAAAATTGTGCAGCGTCTGCACCACTGGCAGGCCGGCAGTCCGCACCGCCCAATACGCGGCCGGCGAAATCAGCGGGAATGTATTGTGGAAGTGAACAATATCCGGCCGAAATCTGTGAATTGCCTCAGTCAAGGCGGCCACCGTATTTCGTGACCAGACGGTGTCGACAGCAGCCTGGGCTTTCGGCGCAGCTTTCAATTCATCATTGTGCCGCTGAAAAATTTCGACAGCATGACCGTGCCCGCGCAGTAATTCAATTTCAGCATCGACAACGGAATCCTCGCCGCCGCGCAGCTGGTAAGCATTGTGTGCCAACAGTATGCGCAAAGAACTCATACTGCGGCACTTTCCAACCTGTTGTTGGGTTCCTCAAGGAACTGCACAAGCCGCTTTGCTGCAACACCGCTGGCGTAATCTGCGAGAAAACGCCCTCGTGCGGCATGGCCTGCTGCGGCAAGCCACTCAACATTACCCATGGCGTCGGCCACAATCCGGGCAGCTGCTTTGGCATCATGCAGAGGCAGAGCCAAACCGGCAGTACCATCTCCCAGTACTTCCGGAACCCCGCCGACCGGCGCGGCAAATACTGGCCGCCCACGCGCCATCGCTTCAAGCAGGGTGAGCGGCAGGTTCTCCATGGTTGCGACATGTATGCAGGCGCGATGCAGGCCAATCTGTTCGGCGCCATTCCGGACGAATCCGGCAAACTGCACCAGTTCGCCAAGATTCAATTTCCGCGCCTTCTCTTCCAGCGCCATGCGATCCGGGCCGTCTCCCACCAGGGTTAACGACATCGGCCACCCCATATCGCGTAGCGCTGCAACAATCTCCAGCAGGTATTGCTGATTCTTGCGCGCTTCCAGTGTGCCGATATTAATGAGGTCGCCCAAGATAGAATCCCCGGCCGCCACGCCAGGATCCGGCAAAAAATTCGGCACAACGGTAGCAGCAACGTTGGAAATGGCCGGGATACGATCGACCAGTTCGCGCCGCATAAATTCGGACACGAACACCAGCCCATCCAGCTGCGGCAGCACCTCGGCTTCGACAGCCTGGATTGCACGGTAAAGCCGCCCATCGTGCGGTATCAAGCCCTTGCCGGTCCACTCATCCGCTTGCGAGATATTAAAGTGGACCACCATGACCACGCGCTGGTCTTTCGATACTCGCGCCCTCAGCGCCGCTTGGGCGGAAAGCGGACATTGCGCATAGACGACGCAAGCGGCGCCGGATTTCAGACGGCGTTTCAATGCCATCTGCAAAAAAAAGGCATGCCAGTAGCGATACCACCAGACCCCGAACGCACCATCAAAAAAATTGACCAGTGTGCGCAGGCCAAATGCCGGATATACCAGCCAAAGTGGCGCGTTATAAGGCGTAACCAGTTCACATTGCCGACCGGTCTCACCCAGATAATCCGCGAATGTACGAAAGTGCGTCTGCACGCCCGTATCACCCTGGGGCCGCATTAGCGTTGCGATCAGGATTGGTTTAGGCATGCGAGAACTCCCCGTGAAAAATTTTCAACCATCGCATCCAGGCCATAACGTTCTGATGAGGATCTGGCATTCGCCCGAAGTCTGGCAAGTTCCTGCGTACTTTCCAGACAGGCCGCAACGGCCTCAGAAAACTGTGCCGTATCTGGCTCGGTCATAATCCCGTTCACCCCATCCTCCAGATAGTCGATTTCGGGAGAGTGAGTCGGAATGTCTGTCGTAAACAACGGCAAGCCTGCAGCAAACGCATCAAGCACCGCCAGGCCAACCAGCCCCGGACAAAGGAACACATCAGCGATGGCAAAATACCCTGCCCGACTCGCCCCAAAACTGGCGCCGACATAATGGATCCAGTCATGCCGGACAGCTGCATCGCGCGCGATAGCCTCATCGGGGCCGGCGCCCACAAGCACCAAATGAAACGAAGGCAGGCGGACGCGCAGTTCGACGGCAGCCTGCACCAGGAAGTCCAGCTTCTTGTCCGCATGCATGCTGCCGCAGAAAATCCCCACCTTGTCCTGGCTGCCGATGCCAAGCTGGTCGCGCAACGCCTTCCTCGAAATATCATCAAACGCCTCGATCCGGGTTTGAAATTCGACCAGTTCCACACTGTTCTGCACATTGGTGATGCGCGTGCTGTCAAAACCATTTTTCTTCAAGTAATCGACAACGCGAGGCGTATAGGCAAACCACCAGTCCGCGCGACGCATCAACAGGCGCTTTATTCGCTCGCCGGTGGAAGGCGCAGTCTGCTGCCAGTTTTGGCCATGGCCCCAGTAGGCGTGCCGCATCAATCCCACGGCGGCGAGCGCGGTAAACAGATAATTCATGACGTACTTCGACGCCTGCTCGACGATCACAAGGTCCGCAGTCCATGCAGTACAAAGCACGGGTTGATATAACACGCGCTGGTTCATCAACCAGTGCGCAGGCACCTTGCGGCCATATTCCGGAGGCAGGTCCACCGCATCGCGCCGACGCGCCTCGACCGCACTTGGATCGCTATAAAGGACCTGGAGACTGACGCCCTGCTCCTTCAATCGCACATACAGCCGATCGAAAAACGGCAACCGGTAATGCTTTACCACCGACTGGATGATGCACACGCGCCGCACTCGCGTTGCGGCAGACGTGACAAACACGGCTTCAACCTTGTCAACTGAACTCATGACAGCTGCCACTCCGGCGTTGCCCCATGTTGAGAACCACGCGCAAGTATGGCCAGCTGAAATACAACGGCCATAGTAGCCCCGTATGCCGGCGCGTCAGGACGAGCCATGACCGCCAAGGCAAGCCCTTGCGGCTCATCATCTGCTTCCATCGGCGCCCCAGGGGCAGACTCGCGTCCATGAAGGTGCCTGTACTGGGATTGGAATCACAGATTCCGTATACGCCAGGACCGACCCAAACGCCCACCCCCAATTGACGCGCACGCAACGCGTAATCGGTGTCGCCCATGGCATGCTCGAACACAGGATCAAGGTTGCCGACAAGCTGGGCAGCGTCCCTCGGGACCAATACGATATTGCCGTTCATGGCGTCACAGCGCTGGGGGGCATCGGTGGGGGTAACACGGATGAATTTTGTGCGCTTCAAGCCGGATGCCTGCACCGAGCCACCGTAAGTCAGGGCGCCTGTTGTTGCATCCACTGTGCTGCCGACCACGATAGCTGGCTTGCCGTATTGAGTGCGCAAACTGGATTCGCACGCAAGCAAGCGCGACAAGGCATCAGGGTGAAGGCTGGTGTCGTCGTTCAGCCAGAGGTAATAGTCATGGTCGCCCTGCAGGGCAATATCGAATGCCCTGTGCATGCCACGGCACCAGAACAAATTATCGTTAGTGGAAACGACTTTCACCCATGGGAACGCTTCGCGAACTGCCTCGGCAGTGCCATCCGTGCTGCCGTCATCGACCAGCACCGCCGCAAGCTGCACATGCTCTATGCCAGTACTGGCGGCTACCGCATTCAGACAATCGAGCGTTTTTTGCTTCCGATTAAAGCACGTGAGGATGACTGCGAGACGCTGCGGGGCGTCCGGAGAGGCAACCATAAGATCGTTATTGTTCATCATGCATCCTCAATGGTTAATTCATGGACGATCAGCCCGTGCCAGCATCAGGCGTAGCGGAACCGGCCCCACTGAAATCGGCATCGCATCGGGACGCGATGCCACTGAATCTGTCACTGGCTCGCCGAACAGTGGCTCGATCGAAGCAATGCGCCAGCCGCGTGGCGCTGCAATGGAGCGCGCTTTCACCTTGTCAGCCCAGACCAGTAAAAATCTATCCTGACCTTTCAGCGCATCGCAATTCACCCCGCCCTCGGCTTCCCGACAAGCAGTCATCCGCGCACCGATTAGCCACGAATGCAGACGCTGCATCGCCGCATACCCGGGTAACTGACTGCCATCAGGGGAAACCATGCCGCTACGCGTGTTATCCCAAGCGTAGTAATCAAAACGTTCCAGTCCGGCTGCTGCCCCAAGAATCAGCATCTGGCTCAGGCGCGCCATGGCTGCTTCTGGCGTAGCAGCCGCGATCCCTGATGGCGGATCGCCTTTGGCAAGGGTATCCACACCCGTTTCGGTGTTCCACAGAGGTAGTTTTTCGACACCGTGGCGTTTCATAATTGCCTGCACTTCCAGTATCTGGCGCGCAAAATGTCCAGCACTTCCTGCGTAAAAGTGATAGCAAACCGCTTGTACATATTGCTTACCACCAGCGGCAAGAAACATATCTAGACGGTCTGGGCCGTTCACAAATCCGGGCGTGCAAAGCTGTGCTTCTGGAGAAACTTCATCCAGCACCTTGCGCGCAACACGCGCCATTTCAACCATCTGAGGAAGGCTGCCAGAATAAAAGCTTGGCATGCCCCGATCTCGAGGGATATCTGAAAATTTTGGTTCGTTCCAGAGCTCATAAGCGGAAATACGTTTTCCATAACGTTGTGCAACGCGGCGCACATACTCTTCCCAGTGGCCGATCCGTACAGACTCGGCCGAACAACCGCGGCCATAAGGGCACCATTCCTCCGGACGAGCTGAAGCCCAGCGCGGCGTCAATCCAAGTGTGTACATTACCGTTGCATGATGTACCTCAGCCTCATTGACATAAGTGTCCAGCACATTGAAATTCCATTGACCTGGACTAGGCGCAACGTCCAACCAACTTGCCCTGGAGTCCCAAATCCTGACGGTGCCAAATGATAGTGGTGGCCACTCCGTGCGGACGGCTTTGTCACTGGGCCGTGGTACAAGACGGTGAAAATGCACTCCAAAGTACGACGGGGCGACTATCTTTCCTCTCGCTGCAGTGGCAGTAAAATAGTCGTCCGCGTAGGCGGCCTGCGTCAATACACCGACAACTGTCATCAAAAACCACCGCCAGCAACTCATGCCCATGCCTTTTCACCCCGATTTTCGATCACAGCATCCGGAGAAACAGCATTTTTCCCCGCAACATAGGCAAGCGCGACTCCTAAGATAAAGCTCTGTAAATAATCGGTACCATAAGGTACGAAATACACCAACTGCATCGCCATCAACACCAGCAGCACTTCTGCTTCCGCACCGCCACGGCCATCACGGCAAATACGGTACAAACCGACCATGACATAACGGGCAGCGACAAGAAAAGACAGCAAACCCAGCAGCCCGGTATTAAAAAGCGTCTGCACATAAAAATTGTGAGCGGTATAGGCGATCTTGCGCGTCAGTCCGCGACTGTCCTTTACATAACGGGTATTGTCAGCACCAAAGCTCTGTCCAATAAGGATGGATCGCACGCCCGCCCCATACCAGTTCTTGACGATTTCCTGCCAGCTTTTTAGCCGCTCACTTGTCGTATCCGACCCAGATAAAGCACGCGATGCTGAAGAACCCAATTGCTCCGTCACGCCGGACAGTTTTGAATTGAAAGCCAGAGGTACCGCGGTAACGGCCACAATCACCACAATGAGAAAAAGCTGGCTAGATGCCGATCCACTCTTGGACTTACCAAGCAGAAACCGCACCAAAATTCCCGCCAAACCTGCAAGCCATACCGAACGATGCTGCAGCACGAGAACTGCACCTAGCAGAACCGGCGACATCAAACGCGCTACGGTAAAGCCACTCGACGCCGCCACGAAAAAAAAGCCGCCAACAAGAACTTGTGCAATAACAAGCGCATGATTTGAATATACTACGCGTATCGGGCCATCAATGTTATAGGCTCCACCGGGCGGCAACAAACTGGTAATCGGCGTGTAATAAACTACCCAGCGGTAAACCGTAAGCAGAACGAGAACGAAGGCAGTTACTGTCAACGCGTTAAATACCGACTTCATCCGTTGCTCGTTCATTGAAAAACTCATGGCATACAAGCCGGCAACGATGAAATAGAAATACGGTCGTGCCTGGACGCCGGCAGAGGACCCGAAAGAAACAAGACCAGTCACCAAGCTCACTAGTACAAGTACGCAAAAACACAGCCAAAAACGATTCTTCTGCGGAAAATCAGGAGCAAAAATCAAACGGAGAGAGGCGACCAAGCCGACCATACCAAGAGCGATATCTGGGTAAAACAGGTTGATGCCGATACTTAGCACTCCTTCTCCCATCATCATGGTATCGACCATAAAAACACCGAACACCAATGCCAGACCAACACCGAATCTCGAATAACTCAGCACCAACATGGCCGGCACGGCCAAACCAAAAACCAGCGCCAACAAAAACGGGACAGAGAGAAACAGGTAAGATAAATCCATTACGTAATCGCCCCTGACTTTAGCGGCTGCCGGGTGTGATTGGCATGCGGTGGCAGAACCTGTTCGTATAATTCATAAAATCGATCCACAATTTTAACCGTGGAAAAACGTGCAAAAGCAGCACTCATACCTGTGCTGGACAGTCGCGCATACTGCCCCGACTCAAGGACTTTCATCAGCGATTGCAAGATCGCCTCCGGACTACGGACATTGCACAAGCCATCAGTTTCTCCAACGACCCACGGCACGGCACCGCTGGAATCTCCAGCCACAACCGGCAAACCCATTGCCATTGCTTCCGCAATGACCATGCCGAAGGATTCCTCCAAAGACGGGTGCAATAACAAGTCGAATTCTGCCAATGACTGCAAAAGTCGATGGTGTGGAACGCTGCCGTGAAACACCAGCCCATCTGAAATTCCATTTTGAGCACACCACGACTCGGCAGCTTCGCCAGCCCCGAAGTCGTGTCCGTAAAGGTGCAGTTCGGCATCAGGTCTGGATATGCGTAATTTTGCAAATGCCATCAGTGCCGGTTGCGGATTTTTCCAAATCCCCCAACCATTGCATACCATCGCCAGACGTGGCATTTCCGGAGCCTTCCTTTGGCGCGCTAATGTGAACGCCAGATCATCCACAGGGTTCGGCACCACAGCAATCCGCGCAGTAGTGATCGACTGAACCTCGTCACGCATGTAAGGCGAAACTGCCGTCACGCACTGCGCTTCACGCAATGCCTTGCGTGCCATCAGAACGCGCAGCCAACGATAAACGCTGATCGTCGGACGGCTGCGACTTGCCAGGCGCGCAATCGTATAGGGAGAATCGTGGCAGGTCACCACATGGGGGATTTTCGATCCCACCGCCGCCAAGGCGAACTCGTAGGCCCAGTGTGCGTGGATCACATCAGGTGCTGCCCGTGTTATTGCATGCTTCAAGGCCTGTCGCTCAAAACGGAACAGATCGACAATACGCCCGGGGAGCCAACCGTTGGGCTGCCAGGCACGCGGGCGCATTGGGCTATAGGTAATACTAAAATTCTCTCCATGCGCCGTTACTGATGCATCTCGCTTAAGCGGTAATTCTCTGGACAATGTGAATGCCGAAACACGGTAACCGCGACGCAGCAGTTCGCCAATCAGCGTTGCCAGCAGAGGTCCGCCGGCATAGCCCGGTGGCAGACCAACTACATCGCCACCCAAGAGATGGGCAATGTCGGCTGTCGCTATAGGACCAATGATTCCGATATGCATAGAAGTCGAATCAACATATCGCTGCGATTTAATGTTCAATATCATTATTAGTTTCGTCCAAAGAAACTCGTATTCCTTTGCGACTGATCGAGCCTATTCCCTTTCCGATTTTCGTTATTTCTAACTAACAAACGACCTAACGCGCTACCACTATCCTCAAGTAAAGGTTTAGCAATTAAACTAACGAGGATCGAACCAGAAACCGCAATACAGAAAGCAGCAATAAATACTTCTATCCCATGCTGGGTAGGCCGACCACCGATTGCGATCAACATGATGTTAATCACGGAAAAATGAAAAAGATAAAGTGAATATGAGTGCTTTCCAACCAAAAGCAGCCAGCGTGGGAAATGATGAATTTTCACAAGTCCGAGAAGCAAAAGAAAACCGATCAAACTAATAATAAAAATTTTAGGGCTGAAATACATAAAGCACAGTATGAAAATTGGCATGGAGAAACCTTCTACTACGCTCAATTTCGAACCTACTTTTCTGTTTAAAAAAATGTATGCAAATATTCCGAATAGAAAAACCGGAAATTGATTGAAAAAATAGTAGTAAAAAAATTGATGTATTTCCTGCTGAGATAAATTCATATCGAGCAAAGAAAAAGCTTCTAGATAGGCTTCTCGAACAACGAACTGGTCAAGCAATATCATTAGTGAGCCAAATAACGATACTTTTGTAAGACTGCCCCGCATTAGGAAAATGAGCGGAAATACAATATAAAAAATTACTTCAACCGCAATGGAACCGCCGCCTGGAACGATAGAACTTGCTGATGTTGGCCAGAAACCTTGAAACAAGAATATTGAAGAAATAATTGAATACCAATCACTATTCGTTGAAACAAAATACTCTACATGAGCGAATCTAAAACCTTGGTAGACCACAATACCAGCCCAAAATGGAACGGCAATTCGACAGTACCTGCGTATCCAAAAATTGACGATGTAGCGTTTCTCGACAGTCTCCCTTTCTACCAATGTATGGAACATCGTGTATGCGCTGATTATGAAAAATAGCTGTACGCCAAATTGGCCAGTACTAATTATGAAATCTAATTGGTTTATGCCAGTGGAAAAATTACCTACGGTATGCACGGCAATTACTCCTAGAATTGCAATTGCTCTCCCTGCATCAAGAAACTCTAACCGTGACATTTTCGATTTCCTTCAAATTCTTCTCAAAATTCGCTAAACCACAACAGATTCTCTAGTTTGCCGAAATTTATAGTACGCAGGCCAGTATGGTGTTTGCTGTCATAGAGTGTTCCAAAAAAGATTTTCTCTAAAACATCAAAGAGACCTCAATCACGGCGCTTGCAATGATCAGGGCCATTTTAGTCACGCGACTTCGCCCCTAATGTTCACCACACCGTACTGCACCAGATCACTATCACCATGCTGTTTTCTTTTTCCAGCCACCAGGCTGTCCAAAAAGTCAAAGGGGACTTCGCCTGACATCCCGACGGGAGTGCCTCTACTGAGAACTGCACCGACTTGAAACGCCATGTTGTCCAGCGCCTTGCGGGTCGCACCTCCCGTGACCTGCTGCGCTGGCTCATGCCCCCAGATCGAATAAAATCCCTCGCCATGGCGCTGCAGGTTGGGCTCAAACCAGAGATACGGCTTTTGCGACAAAAAAGCAGCCATGGAACTGAACGAAGACACTGAGCAAACCAGCAGATCAGCCTTGGCAAGGGCAAGCAAATCCGAACAGTCAGAATCGGGAATATCCCCCGTCGTTACCGCATCCAGCCCATCAAGGAGAGGTTTCAACTGTTCTGGAGTCCCATCCGAGATGACGAGGAATTGCACATCGTCTCCAAGGGTATTTTTGATGGACAGTGCAATGTTGCGGTACCAGGACAACGGCAGTGCAAGATTGAATTTCCCCTGATACTCAGCGATCTCGGGCAACGCGGCGCCAAAATCACCCAGTCGCACATGCATGGCAACGACGAGCTTGTGGTGGTCAAGGCGGCTTGCGATTTTCAGCAGATTGCCGGGGGCGAAGCGGCTTTGGTACAAGGTGGACCAGATGAAATCCCGCGCCGCTGCGATATGGCGGTAGCCGCCCCACATGCCCTCTGTGACCAGTAGATAACTGCTGCGGGAGTGCAGACATTTTTCATCGGCGAATTTGCGGAAAGCATCAACAAAATCGCCGCCGCCGTAATGCAGGTAGTCGGCCTCCCGGAATTCCACGACCGGAAGCGTGCGCTCCATTACTTTGCGGAGCAACCAGTCGTAGCGAGGTGTGCCAAAATGACGCCAGTAGCGGCGCGTATTCAAGCCGAAAGCCGGCGGCAAGGCTTGCGCCCCCACCACTTGCGCAGCCAAAAATGATCTGGCCCAGGGAATCAGCTCGTTTCCTAGCCCGGCTCCCCGGCCTTGTACGCGGGGCATGCTGTATCGGAGCGTCATTTCAGTTGCCTCGCACAATGATCAAGCGCTTCACGAACGGCGGCAACGATGCCGAGAATTGCGCCAACAAATGTGCTACCGGCTTTGCAACGAGCCAGCGCTGCCCCAGCAGAAAGACGATTGTCGCACTGAACGCCGCAAAACCTGCGGCAGAAAACAGCCGCAGCGCGCCACCAAGTTCTACGGAACGCATCTGATTGTCCAGCGCGAAAACCAAAGCGCAACAGATTGCCGCCAGGACGACGGGGCCGAACAATACTTTCGCCACCGCCCACCAGTTGGACTGCAGCAGACCCAGCGTTACGTGCGTGATTGAAATGAAACGCACGACATAAATTGCGAACACTGCCCACGCCACGGTATGAATTGTGTAATCCGACGCCCACCACAATAACGGCACGAACAATACCAGGCTGAAAATCTGGGTGTACATCTCATATCCCGCCTTGCCCATGCCTGTCATGAGCGGTCCGCCCAAACCCATCAGAGCACTGAATGGCATGGCGAGCGCCATCGGCGTCAGCAAGGGCGCGGCTGCCAGCCAGTTGCTGCCATACACGCCAGCGATCATGGTCTCTGGAATGATCGCGACCACCCAGAACATCGGCAGGCATATGAACCCCATGAGGCCAATAATGGCCAGATAGGTTTGCTGCAGCTTGGCTTGATCGTCTTGCATGCGGGCCGTGGCGGAAAACAAGACGCTTTGCAAACTTGATAAAATATTGGTCGTTGGCATGCCGACGAGGCTGAACGCACGGTTGTAGAGTCCGAGCTGCGCCGCGCCAAATACGCGGCCGAGCACTACGCTGTCCAGACAGGCAAGACCCCAGTTGCTCAGATTGGTAGTAGTGACTTTCAAACCGAAACGCATCAATTCCGGGCTGTCGTTGCTCAGTCTAGGCATGACCGGATGCCTCGCCATGCCATAGGTGATCAGCGTAGAGAAAATGGATTGCGACAGTTGCGCCACCACCAGGCTCCAGACGCCCAGTCCATAAATTGCGAGTGGCAAGCCCAGCACCGCGTATCCGAGCAGATAGCTGGATATTTGCGCGATCTGCAATCGGCGGAAATCCAGGCTGCGCCGCAATAGCGCAACCGAGGTCTGGCCAAGGCCCTGTATGGCGAAGGTCAAAAACAGTGCCTGAAGCACAGGCAAGGCATCCGGACGCTTGAAAAACCCGGCAATCAGCCCGGCTGACATTTCAAGTACCAGCGTCAAACCCAGCCCGACCAGTGCCTGCAGGGTGAACACATAACGTATGTCTAGCGTGCTTATTCCCTTGCGCTGCACCAGCACGGAGGTCAGGCCAAAGTCAGCAAACAATGCGCCCAATCCCAGAACCAGCGAGGCCAGGGCCACCAGGCCGAATGCCTCAGGCCCCAGCAATCTGGCCAGCACAATGCCAATAAAAAACTGCAAGCCGACGCGTGAGAATGCGCCAAGATAATTCCACTTCAATGCATTGAAGCTTCGTTGCTTGAGAGTGGGCTTGAGCGCTGCCTGGTCTTTGCCTGCGGAATCCATCGATCCTTCCTGCGTGAATGCAGCAGTATGCCTAGACATACCTGCGCAGGAATTTTGATATCCCGTTGATCTGGACATTGACACGGATTTTATTGAGCACGTGCACCAACCACTGCAAGGCGAGAAAATTCATGAAGGCCTGACGCCTGCGCAAGGCGGGGCGCGAGACTCGCAGTTGATCTGGCGCGATATCGAGATCGGTCTCGACATAGGATTGCAACTGATCCCTGCTCATAGCGTTGATTTTCTCAAACTCGGCGCGATTGACGTCGAACATCTCATTAATTCTGGAATCAGTACCGCGACGGTGATCCAGATGCACGAGGTTGTAATCGGCAAGCATGAAGGTGTAGTAGCCAAGCTTGTCCAGGCGACGGATAAATTCGGTGTCCTCCCAGCCGTAGGAGATCATCTTTCTGTTCAATCCGCCGGCAAGCTGCAGTACCTCTTTTTCGGCCAGGAATATGCCGCCATTACAATCTCTTGTAACGACATCTTTGCCGATAGGGGCATCGGCAAAGCGACGAACCTTGCCATACTTTTCCATATCCAGCGATGCAGCGATTTCTTGTCTCATTTCGCCAGAAACATCGACAAAAATCCTGTTATGGGGAACGACAACCCGGCCCATGCGCGTACGCAATATCTTGCACGCCCGACGAATCGCATCAGGATGCAAAAGTATGTCGGTATCGCACATGCAGATCAGCGACCGGGTAGACAATTCGACGCCGTTATTGACCGCCAATGATTTGCTGAACCGGCCCGGGTTGCATTCGAAATTTCGCCGGACTGCCGGAAATTCTTCAATAATGCGGTCGGTTTTTGTTTCCGCGTCCTGCTCCATCAGCAGCACTTCCGCTTCGGGGAAGTGCAACTGAAGAAAACGCAGAATAGTCAGACAGTTATCGACCCTGTCTTCCGTATCTACCCGGATCGGAATTATGAATGACAAATCTTTCATGGCAATCCCCGCATAGTTCTAGCCGCCCCGCTTAACGGGGATGGTCCGCAAGGAAGGACTGGTAAGCCAGCAGCAGTCCGGCAGAAAGGTCTGTCTTGTAACGCCATCCGGCAGCGGCGAGTCGCTCGACATCCATCAGTTTGCGCGGCGTGCCGTCCGGCTTGGTCGTATCGAATACGACCTCTCCGCTGTAGCCCACCACCTGCTTGACGGTCAATGCCAGATCCTTGATGGTGACATCGTCGCCCACACCGATATTGACCAGCGGCGGCTCGAACTTCCCGCTCTTGACCTCATCGCTGCCGAGCAGGCTGTCGTATTTTTCATCCGCCAGATTCATCAGGAATACACAGGCATCCGCCATGTCTTCACTGTACAAAAACTCCCGGCGTGGTGTGCCGGTGCCCCAGACGACCACTTCCTTTTCCCCATTCTGTTTGGCTTCATGGAACTTGCGGATCAGCGCGGGGATGACGTGACTGTTGTTGAGGTCGTAGTTATCGCCGGGGCCGTACAGATTGGTCGGCATCACGGCAAGGTATTTGGTGCCGTATTGCCGGTTGTAGCTCCAGCACATTTCGATGCCGGCGATCTTGGCCAGGGCATAGGGCCGATTGGTCGGCTCCAGCGGGCCGGTCAACAGGCATTCTTCCTTCATCGGCTGCGGCGCCAGCTTGGGATAGATGCAGCTGGACCCCAGGAACATCAGGCGCTTTACGTTGTTCTCGTAAGCGGCATGGATGATGTTGGTCTGGATTGCCAGGTTGTCGCGGATGAATTCGGCCGGGTAGATATTGTTTGCCAGGATGCCGCCCACCCTGGCAGCCGCCAGGAAGACATAATCGGGCTTTTCCGCCGCGAAAAATGCTTCGGTGGCCGACTGGCTGGTCAAGTCGAGCTCGGCATGCGTGCGTGTCAGCAGGTTGGCAAAGCCATTCGCCTGGAGATTGCGCACGATGGCCGAGCCGACCAGACCGCGATGCCCGGCAACATAGATTTTGGCATTCTTGTCCATGAATGCATTACTCATGGTAGTCAAATGCGGGGTAGCCGTTTTTCTTGACCAGTTCGTCGCGCTCGGCGCTCTTCAGGTCTTCGCGCACCATTTCGGAAACCAGTTCCTGGAAGCTGGTTCTCGGCGTCCAGCCGAGCTTTTCGCGGGCCTTGGTGGGATCGCCCAACAGCGTTTCCACTTCGGTCGGACGGAAGTAACGCGGATCGACCTTGACGATGACTTTGCCGCTTTCGTCGGATCCGGTCTCGTCGACGCCCTTGCCTTGCCAGTTGACCGTCATGCCCAATTCCTTGGCTGCTGCGCTGACGAAGTCGCGCACGCTGTATTGCACGCCGGTAGCGATGACGAAATCTTCGGCCTGGTCCTGTTGCAGCATCATCCACTGCATTTCGATGTAGTCCTTGGCATGGCCCCAGTCGCGCAGGGAATCCATATTGCCGAGGTACAGGCAATCTTGCAGACCGAGCTGGATACGGGCCAGGGCGCGCGTGATCTTGCGGGTGACGAAGGTCTCGCCGCGCAGCGGGCTTTCATGGTTGAACAGAATGCCGTTGCAGGCATACATGCCATAGGCCTCGCGGTAATTGACCGTGATCCAGTAGCCGTACATCTTGGCGACAGCGTAGGGACTGCGCGGATAGAAAGGCGTGGTTTCTTTTTGTGGAATCTCTTGCACCAGGCCATAGAGCTCGGAAGTCGAGGCTTGATAGAAACGCGTCTTCTTTTCCAGGCCCAGGATGCGGATGGCTTCGAGGATACGCAGGGTGCCGATGCCGTCGGCATTGGCCGTGTACTCGGGCGTGTCGAAGCTGACCGCAACGTGGCTCATCGCGGCGAGGTTATAAATCTCATCCGGTTGCACTTGCTGAACGATGCGGATCAGGTTGGTCGAATCGGTGAGATCGCCATAGTGCAACACCAGATTGCGATTCGATACGTGCGGATCCTGATACAGATGATCGATACGGTCCGTATTGAACAGCGATGCGCGCCGCTTGATGCCATGGACTATGTAGCCCTTCTTGAGGAGGAATTCCGCCAGGTAGGCGCCGTCTTGTCCTGTGATACCGGTAATAAGGGCAACTTTAGTCATTTGGCAATATATCGGTTAGAGGTAATAAATAAGCAGCTTACGAATGCAGGCCCGCCAGCCATTTTTTGTCAGCAGGATTTAACGCGCCCACCAATGAATTCACGAAAGAATCCTGAATCTGAAAAGCATGTGCCGTATCTCGGTCGATGGAAGAAACACGGAAAACCAGTCCATCCGCAATCTCTCCCTTCAAACCGTAAGTCAGTTCCTTGATGCGTTTGTCCGTGCCGCCCAGGGTCGCCTGGTCCCCTATGATGGTCCAGTAGGTAACCGGTTCATAGCGCCGCTGCGACAGATTTGTTTCGAGCCGGTTCACGTTAATTGGCCCTTGCGCTGTGGTCAGCACGTCACGGCGAATCGACGACAGATGGAATCCCTGGGCTGGGTAGCAGACTTCCGGATAATGGACGTCGGTCCCCCTCCGCTGGTCCTTGCCATAGGCGATCGACAACATGATCCGCTCACCCGAATTGTTGACGTAGATGCGCGAGAGTGTCTGCGTGTAAATTTTTTCTATGAGCGCAGCTCTATCGGGGCTGACGATGACAGAAGCAATATTCTTATCTTCGCTCCATTCGCCGAATTGCTCGGGGATGACCTTTTCCAGGTTGATCTCGGGCCGCCGCTCTGACAAATAGATGGTCGGTATCATGACATTACTAAGAACTGCAGCAGAGATCATCAAGCCGCCCAGCACAAAACTGGCAATAAATGAACGCTTCATTACTTGCCCTCCATCGCACTGCTCAATCTGGATTGCCGCTTTCTCGCAACTAGCTGCAACAACGAATCCATGCTGATGATGAGCACCAGCGCGCTCATGAACAGCACCATGCCGGCAAATCCATGCAGGAATCCCTGCCCGGCTTCGTCACCAAAGTAGTAAGTGATCAACGTGAGCGCGATGACGCGAATGACGTTGGCTGTAAACGAGATCGGTATGATCATCAGGGCCAGCCCGATGTTGCGCAGCGCTGAAGTGTGGCGCACGATGTTCAGGTAAAACAGGCCCAGCGCTTCCAGCGTCAGCAATGTCTGCAGACCGGCGCAGGCGTCAGCCACAAGGAGTTGATACTGTCCGATTTGCAAGATGACACCGGTACGCGCGATCGGGTAACCGACCGCGAACAAAAGCTGATCGACCACATACGAAACGGCCATTTTCATGGGCATGGTCAATGTGCCGACGACCGCTTCCGGCAATGGGATCATGAACAACATGAAAAAGAACGGGAACCACTGCACCTTGAGCGCACGGCCTCCGCGGACAACCAGAAGGATTGCCATGAGCACGAAGACGAAAGAGCCGACTTCCGCCAGCACGATCCCCAGCGCCCGTCCCACAACATAGAGAAGCAGGCCGAAGATGGCAATCGGCCAGCCGGCAATCGAGCCTGGCTTGCCGGCGCTGGCCGCCAGCATCTGCGACCACTGCCTGGCGATCAGCCAGATCGACAACACCAGGATGATCGGCCCGTGCGCATAGGCTTCGGAACTCCAGATCCCTGTTAGCAGCTGATAAAACGTCGGCAGGTACAGCGCCAGCAAGCCCGCCATTATTGGCCACCACGTGCCTATCGCCGGCTTCCATGCCGCAAGCCCGTTAGTCCCCGTATTGGTCATGACGGTTTTCATCAGTAATCGATCATGACGGTGCCAACCACCTCGGCGCCAACGCGCTCAAGCTGCTCCACTGCAGCGCTGGCGTCGGAAAGACTGGTGACGTTCTTGCGTGTCACCAGCAGCACGCCACCGGCCCGCACGGCAATGGACAGGGCATCCGCACCTGCGGAGAACGACGATACATCGAAGAGCACCACGTCAAACCTGCTGGCCAGATCGACCGACAATGCGTCGAACGACCCGCGGCTGACGAGTTCCTGCGGGTTGGGCGGCAAGGTACCCGCCTGCAATATCGACAGATCGACGAAGGAATCCACTTTGGCGATGGCATCCAGATCGGCGCGGCCGGCGAGGATGTCCGACAGGCCTTGCTTGCCGGGGAGGTTGAATATCTGCTGCTGGCGCGGATTACGCAAGTTGGCATCGACCAGCAATGTATGCTCACCGAGCTGCGAAAACACCACGGCCAGATTGGCGGCGAACAGACTGGCGCCCTCTCCGGGATTGACGCTGGCAATGGCGAGTGTCTTGCGGCCATTGGCGAACCAGCGCAACATCAACTGGCTGCGTATTGCGCGCAATGTTTCCACCTGCTTGCTGAAAGGCTGGTAAGCGGCAGTCAGTTCCGGCGCAAAGTTGCCTTGCCCCGGTTGCAAATAGGGGTAATCGAACTGGTGGGCCAGCACTTGCTGGATGTCTGCATCGGTAATCAGGCCCAGGCTTTTTGCAGCCTCACCGAAGCGCAAGCCTTTTTCTTTTTGCTGACGCAGAATACGTTCGGCATCTTCCGGCTTGATCTTGCCCATGTCGAGCAGGACTCGCCCCATGCTTGACTCGTTCCTGGCATTGGTGGGCAATACGGATACCGCAGGGATAGGATGGTTCATCAGGCGCTCCTTGACTCAGCTTGTCTTCAGGTTAGGCAGCAATGCCTGGATAAAAGCCCTGATACGCTGGTGTTTGGGCGGCTTCCAGTCGATGACGCCAAGGACTGGCCGTTTCAGATAATCGCCCAGATCTTCACTGGAACGCACGCGCCGGTCCAGCAACTCTGCCAGCATGCCAAGGCCTACCCCCAGCATGGTGCCGAGGAACATGGCAATCAGCGCGTTGCGAAGCACGTTCGGGCCCGATGGCGCAAGCGGCGCGACAGCCGGGCTCAATATCGCGATATCGGCCTGGTTCGCCTGGCCTTCCAGGTTGGTCTGGGTATAGCGCTGCATGGTCGATTCATAGGCACGACGGGCGTTTTCCATTTCATTGACCAGGATCTTGAGTTCATCGCGAGTGCGATTGATCTGGAGCACCTTGGTTTTTTGCTGCGCCAGCGATGTCTGGAGTTCTGCTTCGCGCTGGCGATAGATGCGCGCGCTGTTGCCGACGCTGTTGGAAGCCGCCTTGATCTGTTCATTCAGTTGCGCACGCAGCTTGTCGACTTCGGCCTTGGCGCCCTTGTACTGTGGATGATTGACATCCAGCCGTTGTGAAATTTCGGCGAACTTCGATTCTGCGCTGCCCAATCCGGCCTTGAGATTCTGGATCAAGCCATTGCTCATGACATCCGGAGACTCACCCGCACCTATGCCCGAGGCCTGGGTGCGGCGCGATTCGGCTTCGATTCGCTGCCCCTGCGCCGCCACCAGTTGCGCGGACAGTTCATTCATGCGCGCCGTTTCCACATCCATGCCATCGGCCTGGGCATTGGAACTGACGATGCCGTTTTCTTCCTGGAATTTCGACAGCTTGCTCTGTGCAACCTCGTACTTTTCGCGCTGTACCTTGACCTGGTCGTCGATGAAATCCGCTGCTTTTCTGGCGGGATCAACCTTGAGCTGTATGCTGGTCCGCTGATAGGCGGATGCAAAAGCATTCGCAAGCAGTGCCACGAACTGCGGATCTGCGCCTTTGTAGCTGATATCGAGCACGCTGCTTTCGCGCGATGGCGTGACTTCAAGATTATTCTGGATCAAGCCAGCCATCCAGTCACGGATATTCCCCTTGCCCTCGGTGGCCTCATAAAATTTCTGGTTGACTGCCTCGCCCTCGGCCAGCTTGAGGTCGTCGACCACCCTGGCCGCAACACTCTTGCTGCGAATGATATCAACCTGGGTAGGCATATATCCCGGCATCATCTGCGCCGGCAACGTCACGCCGGTAACAGGATCGACACCCTTGTAGTTGAGCACCAGCGATGTCGTTGCCATATATTTCTTGGGCAGCAGCAGGCTGACAACCACGGTACCGAATACCGTAACGATCAGCGTTGCCAGAATGATCTTGCGCCGCGCATACAGGATGCGCAGGAATAGAGAGAAATTCATATCCAGCTTTTCAAAACAAGACAGCCATGGCGGAAAATTTTGTCGCGCACCGGAATGCAGCCTGGTTCAATAAATTCAAAACAGGCTTTCCTGGACGTACACCACATCGTTGGTCTGCAGCAGATCATCCTGTTCCGCAGGAAGGACCTGCAGCTTGCCTTCCGCATCGCGGCGCTTGATGCGGATGCGGCGTTCGGTGCCACGCATGCTCAGACCGCCGCCAGAAGACAGCGCCTGCAACACGGTCATGTCGCGCTCCAGACGGTACATCCCGGGACGCTGCACTTCACCGTAGATGTAGAAGCGCGCAGCGCGCTCGACAAAAATCACGTCGTTACCGACCAGGTCGAGGTTCTGCTTCATGTCACCTGTGCGCATCATGTCGACCAGGTCGATTACTTCCCGGCTGGTCTTGCCGTTGCGACTGCGGACCAGCGTGATGGTGTCGCCGCCGTCCGGATTGATGCCGCCAGCCAGCGCCAGTATGTCCGTCAGGTTGCGCCGGCCATCGATGGGATAACGACCGGGGCGGAGAACCTGCCCCAGCACAGAGACTTGCTGGCTCTGGAGAACCGCAACATTGATATTCACTTGTGCATCGCGAATGAATCCGCCGCCTTCCAGCAGGCCGGAGATTTTTTTCTCGGCGGCCGCAGTCGTCATGCCACCGACAGCGACGTCACCGATCAGCGGGTAGCTGATGCTGCCGGATTCGCTTACCCTGGTCTCGAGGGACAGATCGGGGTTGCCATAGACCGATATCTTGAGAACATCGCCGGGGCCGAGTTGCACATCTTCTGCCGCCGCACTGCCGGACAATGCCGTCAACAGCAATGCCAGCATCCAAATCAAAACCTGTTTCATCTTTTAATCCTGTTTGTGCCACAAAAGATTCAGACCAACAGTGGAATCAAAGCCCTTGCACACCGCGCTTGATGGCGCCATCATCTTTGGGCTTTGCACCCGCAGCAGCTGCTGGCACAACCGGCTTGTCCTTGACGTCAGCGGCCTTCGGCTGATTCAGGTACTCGATCTTCGCGGCTGCGCGCAAGCGCTTGATCTCCGCTTGCGAGCCTTCCTGGTTCTTCTTGTTCACCAGGAACTGCGCTATCTGCGGTGCAGCAACTTCCGCTGTCACAGGGTTATCGCGCATATCGTTCAGGGCGACCAGGATATGACTCTGGCCTTCCTGGATGACGAACATCTGCCCCTTGCGCAGATCCTTGATTTTCTTCACCAGTTCAGGTGGCATATCTGCAGTGCTGCGCGCCTGCCGATTGCCGACATATTTCAGCTTGCGCTGATCCATCCAGCCAGCAACCTCTGCCAGCGACTTGGCAGTCGGCAGATACGCCTTGAGCTCATCGCTGTAGTCCTTGCTGTCAATGACCATCTGCACCATGTCGTATTCTTTGCGCTGCGAAAAAATCTCCGGATGCGCCGTATAGTAGGCATCGATTTCGTCCTTGGACGGCTTGCCGATGCCGGCCAGGCGCTTCTGGAGATAGGCCTGCGCCATGATCTGCACCTTGGCACGCTCGATTGCCTGCATGACGGCGGGATCGCGATCGACCTTGTCGCGCTTGGCTTCTTCCAGCAGCAATTCACGGTCGATCAGCGACTCCAGCAACTGCTTGGTCGCGGCATCCTTCTGCTCCGCCGGGACATTGGCGCGCGCCATCTCTTCATTGACCTGATGAATCGTGATCTCCTGGCCATTGACCTTCGCCAGAGACTGCCCAGGCGCTTTTTCCTTGGTGCCCGATCCGCAGGCGGACAAGCCCGCAACCGCGACCAGCATCAGCGCGCCCATCGACTTCCTGAACAACGTTGTTTCCCTAACAGCCATGGCCCGAATTCCTCAACGTGACAACAACCTATGCAACCTCACCAATGCAGGGAGGGCAGAAAAAATGGCGTCCAGGTCAACCGTCCGCCATTCACTAAAAATATGGATTTAAATGCAGGGCAAGGGCTTAGCGCAGATCCCATGATTCGCGCGCGCGCTTGCGGCGACGCACCTGATAAACCACGAAGCCGACACCCATCAGCATCATGGCCCAGCCTTCCGGCTCGGGCACGTGCGACATCCGGCGCCCTTCAAGAGAGTAGGCCGGCGCGCTCACATCGACAGGCATGGCATCGGCGCGCAGAGCGCTGCCGAGAACCTCTTGCGCAAGGCACTTGCCATCGGTCTGCGCCAGCGGCTGATCCGCTGCGCTCGCGCTGGCGCCGGCCGAAAAAGCCAGGAACAGGATCATCATCAGCAACCGAATATTTTTCATCACACCATCCACATTAATACGCCACTTGTTATCAGCAATTTCCTACAACATGAGGAAAAGTGTATAGATTCAATATGACAACAAAGTGACGATAAGTTATTTCTTTATGGCAATTACAGCGCAGGCGCAAGTTGCTCCAGCCGCACCAGCAGTTTCTGGATATTGGAAAGCGAGATCAGGTGCGCGTAGATGCTGGCAAGATGCCCGCTGCGCGCCAGTGCCAGCAGATCCGCATCACCGAGTTCGTTCAGGCGCTGCTCGTCGACGACGCTGAAGCCGTCCATCGTGAGCGTGCCGCCGTTGCGGGTCGTGACGTTGATCATGCGGGGAATCAGCAGGTCCAGCTTGCGCAACTGCTTCACCAGCAGGCCACTCTGCTGCGTGTAGGCGCGATACTGGTTCAACAGCTCCAGCATTTCCTTCAACATGGGCGATTCCGAGCCGTCTTCGGCAAACAGGCGCTCGCCGTCTTCGGCGCCGTAACCATCGGCTTGCGCATCGATCAGCACGCCGAATTCCTCGGAGTCCTCATTGCCCTGCAATACGAACGGGTAGCGACGCACGAACGCGGGAATGTAAGCGGCATCCCATGCCGATTCCGCGTTCACGAACAGATTTTCATTGGCGCGCAAGCCGGTCAGCGCCACGGGTACGCCACCGTCCTTGTCGTCGGTGACAAACACGATCGGATATTCGTGACAGGCATTGGCAAATTCCACTGCGGCGAGCGGGATCGAGTTGGTCGCCGTCGCATAGGAAAAACCTTTTGCCTGCAACTTCACGCGCAGATCGCGGTGAGCGGCGCGATCGATGGCAACCGGCTTTTTGTAAAACATCAGTGTCGTCATGAAAATTTTCCAGAAAGGTTAAGCGTCAGCATGTATTGAAGTGGCATGCAGTTTATGTTGCCTGCATGACAGCAGAATGACAGTGCGGCTTGATTCTGGACTGCCTACTTTTTACCTGCAGCCGGAACTGCTGGCGCACCGAATCGTATGGCGCCAGGTGCGGATCCAGGCGCAGCCTTCGGCGTGGACACGGGCGCGGAAGGCGGCACAGTTCCAGGCCGGGATGAGGATGGAACTGCAGACCTCGATGACTGCGGCGTCGGCTCCGGTGACGTTACGTTTTTGGTGGGGGCAGGTATCGCGAATTTCCAGTCCCGATACGATTTTTTCCCTTGAAAATCCAGGAAAGGCTCTTCGAAATTTCCAACTTTGATCGGTGCTGCATCCGAAAGGCTGTGCACGCCGATGAGGCCCTCACCAACCATCGATGGCGCAGTGACGGTGCCCCATGCCGCCACGCCGGTGATCGGATCGACGTACAGCTTGCGCAAATGTCGGCGTGGGCTCGGATAGCGCGGATCCAGCAACAGGTCTTCGAGTTTCTGCGGCATCGTCGTTTGCCCGGCCGGCGTTGCGGCGGCATAGCTGAGAAACGCCTCGCGAAATTCCACGCCGATGTCGAACAGCGCCTCCTCGGCCGCGCGGCGCTGCAGTATCGACCCCACCTGCAACGTAGCGGTCGAAGCAACACCAATGATGGCGACCATGATGATCAGGCCGATATAGGTGAAGCCGCGATTGCGGGCCGGCGCGCGCATCGCTTTTATAATTCGGAAAACGGCTTGCCGCTGCGGGTTTGTCCGGGTGCGGCGCTCTGTATGCTGTAGACATTGCCTTTAGCCTCGCCTTCCGGTGGCACCAGCACCCAGCTCGTGCTGCTTTCCGTGATCGGATCGACCGGCAGCGCGCGCAGGTATTTTTTCTCTACCAGTTCTTCCAGCGATTCCGGATAGCGCCCGGTGTCGCCATAAAACTTGTCTATGGTCTCGCGCGTGATGCGCAGGTTATCCGCCAGGATGGTCTCCTTGGCGACGTCGATGCTTTGAAAATAGCGTGGCATCGCCATGCTCGCCAGCAGCGCGACGATGGCCAGCACCACCAGCAATTCAATCAGGGTGAATCCTCTCGACTCCGGATGGTTCACGTTTTCACCATTTATTGTAGGGAACGCCGTTCAGGCCGGATTTCATCGAAGTCGAATAGACATCGTACACATCGTCGCCCTCTTGCGGGTCGGACGCCTCGCTGGCGTAGCTGCGCTTACCCCATGACTCTTCCTCGGAAATTCCGGTATCCGGATTCATGGGGTCTCGCGGGATGCGCCGCATAAAAAAGATCTTGCCGCCATCCGGATTGCTCTGGTCGGGCAAACCCTCAACCAATATGCCCAGATCTTTCGGATAACCGCTCTGCCCCGCCACTTTCAGTATCCGGCCATTGTCGCCGGCGCGCTTGTAAGCATCGAGGCCCTGGCGGATTTCCCGCAGCGCGCGGCGCAATTCCTGTTCCTGGCCGCGTTGTACTGCGACTTGCGCCACCGGGATGGCGAGACTGGCGAGCACGCCGAGGATGGCCAGCGTGACCAGTAATTCGATCAGCGTAAAGCCGCTGGCCGGCAACGACGGACGCCGCATAGCATTCATATTACTGCACGCGCAGCGTCTGCTTGCCCGGCAGGGAAACATCGACTGCTCGCCCGGCAACGCTTACCGGGGCTGCCGACAGCACTTCTATGCTTGCAGCATCGGCCGGCGCAATGGTGCGGAATGTGATCGTGGCCACGGTGCCCGATGTATTTGCACCGGCGCCGCCGGTTACGCCGTCTTGCGCTGTGCGCGAGGCTGTCAGCAGTATTTGCCCTTTCGGATCGACCTGGTTGCTGAATGCGGTCCTGGCGCCGCCCTGGCTCAAAAAATTACCTTCAGTGACACGGACAACCTCGAATACGCTGCTGTCGAAACCGACCGTGACAGGCAGGCTGGCGATGGCATCATCGGAGCGCATCGTCAGTTGAACGGAAAAATTGCTGCCCACACTGGATGAGGCAGGACCTTTTAATTGTACTTGCGCGGCGCCGGACGGCGCGGCCGGTTTGCTGTCGGCGTCGGCCGCAGCTGGCGTGGCATCGGATTTTTCTGCGGCATTTGCGGCATCTCCACTCTCCGAGAACAGCGCAGGTTTCTGTGGCGCCGCATTCCTGAGCGATGATGCCGGCGCGGCTATGCCCCGCCCCCCGGACTCCGGACGCTGGCGCAGATTGGTTTCCGTACCGGAGTGGAACCGTGCCGACGCGGCGTCCGGACGCTGGATGTTACGCACCAGACGCGGCGTGATCGACATCACGATTTCGGTTTTCTGGCTGTCGTCGGCGGCAGTGCCGAACAGGCGGCCAAGCACCGGCACCTCGCCCAGCACCGGCACCTTGCTGGCGCTGCGGCGATCCTCATCGTTGATCAGGCCGGCCAGCACCTGGGTCTCACCATCTTTCAGGCGCAATACCGTGCTGGTGGTGCGGGTGCCGAGCTGATAGGCGATGGAACCGGCCCTGGTCTGGATCTGGCTGACGATATTGCTGACTTCCAGCGACACCTTGATCGCCACATCGTTGTCCAGATAAACGGTCGGTTCGACTTCAAGCTTCAGGCCGACGTCCACGTAGGTGATTGATTCCGATACGAAGCCGGTCGCGGTGGCAGTGCTGGTGATGTTCGGCACCCGCTCACCGATCAGGATCTTGGCCTTTTCATGATTGCGCGCGCGAATGCGCGGATTGGCAAGCAGGTTTGCATCGGAATTGGTTTTGTTGACGTTGATGGTCAGCGCAGGATTGCCGATGCCCAGCGTGCCGGAATTCTGGTTGGACAGGTCACGCAAGGTCAAAGTGCGCCCTGTCACCGACGGCAATGGCGTCAGCGTCAGGCTGGATGGCCACTTGATGCCGAGATCCAGCAAGCTGGTGCGCTTGACTTCCATGATCTCCACTTCCAGCATCACTTCCGGCTCGGCCACATCATGCAGGGAAACCAGGCGCTCGGCGAGCTTGATGGCATCCGCGCTGTCGCGCACGATGAGCATGTTCAGTTTTTCATCGACGACCACATCGCGCGACTTGAGTATGGTCTTGAGCGTATTGGCGACGCCCTTGGCATCCGCATTGGTCAGGAAAAACGACTTGACGACCATCTCCTGATATTCCTTTTGCTTGGCCACCGTGTTCGGATAAATCAGCACGGTGTTGGCGTCCAGCACCTGCTGGTCGAGCTGGTTGGTCATCAGGGTGTAATACACCGCCGATTCGATGGTGCTGTTCTTGAGGAAAATCGAAGTCTTCTGGTCGGTCTTGACGTCCTTGTCAAACAGGAAGTTCAAGCCGGAGGTGCGCGAAATCACCTCGAAAATCCGCTTGATCGGCACATCCTTGAACTCGATCGAGATATTCTTTTTATAGGCGGCGGCAAGTTGCGCTTCGGTGCTCGGGCCGGTGGATTTATCATTCACCGTCCTGGACAACGCCCGCGCTGGTTCGCTGTTCGGATTTTCTGCCAACACGATGCTGATTTTCTGCCTTGCCGATTCGGCATCCTTCTTCTTGAAGGCGGCTTCCGCCTCTTTCAGCAACTGCGCATGGCGCGCATCCATGTCGAGATTGCGCAGGCTGTCGCGCACGCGGGTGCTGCCCGGATCCAGCACCAGTGCGCGCTGATAAAAGTTTTCCGCTTCACTGCGATTACCGGCGGCAGCCATGCGGTCGGCCTGCTCCAGATAGGAGGCGATGGCACGGTCGCGCGTCTGGATGTAGGCGGTTTTATATTCAACATTGTTGGGATCCTGCCGGCTCGCTTCCTGGAACTTGCGCAGGCCATCTTCCACTTTATCCTGCGCCACCAACTCCTTACCGTCGCGATAGGCCATCTGGGCGGCGCAGCCAAACAGCACGAGTCCCGCCACGACAACGGTCAGGAAGATCCCGCCTTTTTTCAGGATCGCACGAAAATCCGGGCGGGAGCGGGTATGGATACGCGTGGGGCGACTTGACATCAGTCGGTTCCTCCAATGGTGAGGCGCTGAACCTGGTTCAACGGCAAATAGGTAAGAGATAAAGTCGGTGGAACAATCCGCTCAACGCGGTATTGCCCTTCGATGACGCTTTGCGGACGCACGATGACGGTTTTGTCGCCGCGCGCCAGATATACTTCCCAGGCGCCGTCCTCGAATTTTTTGCCGAGATAGGCAAATGGCAAGGGCGGCGCTACCGGCGGCGGCATTTCCGAGGGTTTCAACGGCGGTGGCGGCGGCGGCGTCCAGCTCTGGCGATTGAACAGGGCACCGCCTGCGGCGTTGCGGCCATCGCGGATCAGCGATTCGCGTGACTGCAGGGCCAGGATGGCCGTTGCCTTGCCATTTGCGGCGGCATCCGCTGCAGCGACGCGCGGCGCCGTGCTCTTGCTGCCGGCAGTGGTCTTTGCGACTGCAACTGCCTTGGTCGGCCGGGCAGCCGGCAGCGGCTCGGCAATTTCGGATTCAGGCGTCTTATCGCCAAACAATGCCAGCCATCCCGCAATCGCGACGCCGGCAATCATCAGCAGATGGCGAGAATTCATTCCCACACCACACCTTTCGCCTGCACTGCCGGCGCATCCGCCAGGTACAGGGTAATGCGCAACTTCGCTTCCAGAACCTCGCTGCCGATCGCTTCGCGCTTGAAGCTTATTTCATCGAGAGAGGCGAACGGAATCGCCAGCAGCATCTGCTCGCAGAAATGCCGGATGGCGGCGTAGGGCCCCTTGACTGGCATGCGGATCTGATAGGCATGGGTATTGCTGTTCTTGTCGAATACGGATTTGTATTCCGCCTGATCCAGGCTCAGTCCGGTCTTGGCTGCGATCGCGAACAAGGTCTTGACCTGCTGCTCGGCATAACGTCTTTCACCGAGCGTGTCATGAAATTTTGCCAGGCGTTCTTCGACAACGGAAGGCGCCACGACGACAGCGGTATTCTCGGCGTCGCGCAGGGAACGCTCGGTGCGCAGCAGCCGCTGCTGCTGCACTGCTTCCTCGGCGCGCAGATGCGGCGCGAACCACAGCAGCCCCGCCGCGCCGACGACGATCAGCAGGCCGGCGATCGCTGCGCTCAAGCCCAGGCGCCCCAGCGCCAGTCGGGCCAGCAATCCAAGCTGGGCCAGGGAGTGCAAATTCAGCGCCTTCATGGCTTCGGTTCTTTCCATTGCGCCTCGAACTGGAAGCGCAGCGGCTTGTGCGCATCCTGTTCATTGATCTCGTGCCGGGTCAATATCACCTGCGTGAAGAATTCCTGCTTCTTCAGCATTTCGATGTAGGCGATCATCTCATCGCTGGACTTGGCTTCGGCCACGCCCTTGATCAAATTCTTTTTCGCGTCGGGATCGATCGACAGCAAGGCGATCGATCCCGGGGTTGCCTCTTCGATGGCGTCGAAGACATCGCTCCAGGGCAGGTTCAGGCGTGATATCACGACATTGATGGCTTTTGCCTGCGCTTCAGGCATGACGACTTTTTTGACCGGTGCCTTGCGCGCGGCGCGTTCGTCCAGACGGGCCTCCACCTGCTTCAGGGCCAGCCTGGTAGCGTTATTTTTCCCTGTCTGGGCGAAGATCGTCACGGCGGCGGCGATGCACAGCACGACACCCGCGGCGGCGCATAGCCATGTGAACAGGCCGGTACGCGCGATGGCGCGACCCAACGTGCGCGGCGCGAAATCGATGCGGATCGGCTTCATCGGCGCAGTCCTTGCGTTGCAACAGTTGCGCCGGCCACGGCAGCATCGAGACGCGTGCAGCGCAGGCCGTCTGGCGATTGCCGCAGCCATGGTTCCGGCACCGCGCCGGATAACTCGATGCGGGACGGCATCGGCAGATCCAGGCGCAGGGCTTCGCGCTTCAGATGGCCGCACAGCCAGTCGCGCTCGCGACCGGCGTCTTCCGGCAGGCGGGCAACGCGCACCGCGCACAGGCGCTGCCGGCTGATTGCGCCGATCGACAACACATTGTCGTGCAACACGCCGAACCAGGATGTCTTACCGATTACATTACGACTGCGATTCCACGCCGCCATGAATTGCGGCGCAATTTCCAGCAGCGTCAAGTGCTGATCATGTGCGATCTTCGTCAATTCCTGCAGCAGCGCGCGCGGCATGGCGCATGCCGCAAAGGGCTGGCGCGCATCCCAGTCGGCCGCCATTTCCCAGTTGCTCATCGGCTCGCCATACAAGGCCTGAAAGCGCAGCATGGCGGCGGCCTGGCAATCCGCCAGACGCACGGCATTCTGCGGCGGCGTCACCATCCACATGCGCACCAGCGCATCGGACAGGATGATCCGGACGGCCATGCCTTCGCATTTGAATTCGGTCAGCATGGCGCGCAACGGCGCAGCCAGCCGCTGCGGGTTCGAGAAATTCTCGTCCGGCCAGACGCGCTCGGCCAGCACGGCGCTGCGCTGGCGCAGCCAGCCGCTGGTTTGCGCCAGCGAAATGCCGGTAGCCGTCAGGGAAATGGTCAGATTACGCATGCAGGGTCACCCGTTTGATTTCATCGAGGGTGGTTTCGCCGCGCCGCACCAGTTCCAGCGCAGCTTCACGCAGCGTGCGCGTGCCGTTCAGCCGGGCCGCTTCCTTGACCTGGCGGATCGGGCGCTTTTCGATGACCATCTCGCGAATTTCATCATTCAGCGTCAGGATTTCGGCAATCGCCTTGCGGCCCTTGTAGCCTGTGCCGCGGCAGTCGCCGCAGCCATTGCCCTTCTTGAACTGATAGTCGGCGGCATCCTCGCGGCGCAGGCCGATGCGCGCCAGTTCGCTGTCGCTCGGGCGATGCGGCACGGCGCAATGCGGACAGTTCAGGCGCACCAGGCGCTGCGCCCAGATGCCATTGAGCGCCGACACGAAAGCGTAGGGATCGATGCCCATGTGGGTGAAACGGCCGAAGACGTCGAAGACGTTGTTGGCGTGCACCGTGGTCAGCACCAGATGGCCGGTCAGCGCCGACTGCACCGCTATTTCGGCGGTTTCACGGTCGCGGATTTCGCCCACCATGATCTTGTCGGGGTCGTGGCGCAGGATCGAGCGCAAGCCCTTGGCAAAGCTCAGGCCCTTTTTTTCATTCACCGGTATCTGCAGAATGCCGGGCAACTGATACTCGACCGGATCTTCGATGGTGATGATCTTGTCGCGGCCGTTATGAATTTCCGTCAGCGCCGCATACAACGTGGTGGTCTTGCCGGAACCGGTTGGACCGGTCACCAGCAGCATGCCGTACGGCTCTTCGGCCAGTTCGCGCAGGATCTTCAGCGACGGCGCATCGTAGCCCAGCGCTTCCAGCGAGAGCGAGCCGTAGGATTCGATCATGGCGCGCTTGTCGAGCACCCGGATGACGGCGTCTTCGCCGTGAATGCTGGGCATGATGGAGACGCGCAGGTCGATTTCGCGGCCGCCGGCCTCGACCCGGAAACTGCCGTCCTGCGGCACGCGGCGCTCGGCGATGTCCAGTTCGGCCAGCACCTTGATGCGCGAAACGACCTGTTCGGCGACCTCGATGCCATTGACCGAAGTGGCGTGATCGAGCACGCCGTCGACGCGGTACTTGACAGCCAGGCCGCTGGGCGTGCTTTCCAGGTGAATGTCCGAGGCGCCCACCTTGAGGGCGTCGTACAGGGTGGAATTGACCAGCTTGACCGCCGGACTGGCGGCTTCCGAGACCGAGGTAAACGACAGCACCGCCGCGGTCTTGCCGTCGCGCCTGGCATCGTCGTCGTTCTGCACCAGGGTGTCAGTCGCCCGCGCCGTTTCTTCCTGTTTCGAAAGATACGCCTGTATGTCGGCTTGCAGGGCCAGCCGGTAATCCAGCGGCGCGCCTGCCAGCGTATCGAGCCACACCTGCAGGTCGGCATCGAAAGGATCGGATATGATGCCGGCCACCCGGCCATCGGCTTCGCGCAGCAGCACGCAATGCCGTTGCAATGCCCGCGACAGGGGCAGCTTGTCGAAAGCCGGCACGCATTCCAGCATGTCGATGGTTTCGGCCACCTGCATGCCGAACGGCACCGCCAGGGCGCGCACCAGCTGGCGCGGATCCATGCCGGTGATGACTTCCAGCTCGGCGATCAGGGAGCGCTGCGAGACGAGCGCGGACGCGCGCGCCTGGCGCAACATCGCATCGTCGATTCCAATTTGCAAGGGATGCGCAAGCAAGTTCATGACATGCTCCCGGCCAGATCGAAGATCGGCATATACAACAACACCACGATGGCGCCGACCACCAGGCCGATGCCTGCCATCAGCAGGGGTTCGAAACTGCGCGTGAAACGGTCGATCCAGCGGCTGATCTCGCCGTCATAGAACGCCGCCGATTGCGTGAGCATGGCGCCCATTTCGCCGGAACGCTCTCCCACCCGCAGCATGCGCAGCGAGATCGGTGTGGTCAGGCGGTGTTCTTCAAACGCGGTGGACAGGGGGATGCCGGACTGTATCGACTCCCGCGCCAGCTGCAGATTTTTCTTGATGCCAGCAGAAACCATGCCCTGCACGGTTTCCATCGCGGCGACGATGGGAATGCCGCCTTCCAGCAGCATGCCCATGGTCAGGTACAGGCGTGACAGTTCATAGATGCGCACGCGTTCACCAATGCCCGGCAAGCCGTTGATCAGGCGCGCCATGCCGCCATGCGCCAGAAAATAGCGCAGCCCGACCGCCAGCGTCGCCAGCGTCACCGCGATCCCCGTCAGCAGCGTGGTGGTGTGGGCGCCGGCGAATTGCCCCCAGTTCAGCAGTTGCTGCGACAGCCACGGCAGATTGCGGCCGGCGCCCTGATAGACTTCGGCGAACTGCGGCACCACATAACCGATCAGGAACATGCTGACGCCGCCGCCGACCACCATCAGGATCACCGGGTAAATCGCCGCGCTGACGATCTTGCTGCGCACGGCATCGATGCGCTGCTGATAATCGATGTAACGCGTAAGCGCGCGCGGCAGGTCGCTGGTGCCCTCGGCTGCGCGGACGATGCCGATGTAGAGCGGCGGGAACAAATCGGGCTGCGCCGCCAGCACGCCGGAAAAGCGCTTGCCTTCGCGCAGGCCGCCCAGCAGGCGGATCAGCACCGCGCGCGTGCCCTCATTCGGTTCTTTTTCGAGCAGGGCTTCGAGCGCCTCGACGATGCTGAGGCCGGCCTTGAGAAGCGCCAGCAATTCCTGGCTGAACAGCACCAGCGACAACTTGTGCCTGGCGGGCTTGCCGGCGCCGAACAAGGCGCCATTGAGCGGGCGGATGCTGGCGGCGAACAGGCCGCGCTCTTCGACCTGCCGGCGCGCGTCGGCCTCATCCTGGGCGTCGATGACTAGCTGGGAGATCAAATGATCGGGCGACAAGGCGCGCACATCGTACTGCATGACGGCAGACTCAATTCACGGGCTTAATTGGTGATGTCGGCATCGGCGTCGGTACCGCCGGGCTGCCCGTCTTTGCCGTACGAGGTGATTTCATACTCCCCCTTGCTGCCGGGAGAACGATAGAGGTATGCACGCCCCCACGGATCGGCGGGAACGGTTTTCTTGAGATAGGGACCGTTCCAGTTGGTCACGGTAGCCGGCTTGACCAGCAGTGCGGCCAGGCCTTCTTCGGTGGTCGGATAGCGCCCCATGTCCAGACGCAGGGTGTCGAGCGCTTTTTCAAAGGCTTCGATCTGGGCCTTGGCGACGGTCACTTCCGACTTGCCCAACTGGGAGAAATATTTGGGCCCCACATAAGCGGCCAGCAAGCCGATGATCACGATCACGACCAGCAGTTCCAGCAGCGTGAAGCCACGCGATTGCGCCTGCCAGGAATTGATACGGGATTGCGTGATGCGAGAAGACATGTTCATGTTGATCCAGGAGATACGCTGAGATATGCCATTAATGACTTGTCAATATAGTGACAAGGTTTTGTGACGCGTTCATTACGGCAACAACTCAGCGGATCTCCGGATCAGCCCGCAGACAACACGGCTACAGCTAGCGCGTGGCAGTAGCCTGCCCCAGCTTTTGCTGGTCGTACTTTTCGCGATACGTTTCCACCACGTTCTCGATTTGCACCTGTTTCAGGCCGGTGAACGGCTCGCGTTGCAGCACCGCGCCGATGCAGCCTTTTTGCTCATACTGCTGCAAGAGCTCCATGCCGTACTTGTGCTGCGCGTCGTTTTTGGCCTCGCATGCCGACAAGGTTTGCGAGCGCTGCGCCAGGCTGGACTCCACCTGGACTTTTGCCTTTTCGACGCGGCGCAGGTTGTCGGCCGTCTCGGCCAGTTTTTTTTCCGTCTCGGCGAGCTTGGCGGCAAGCGCCTCCTTCTCCGCCTTGGCGGCGTCCAGCTCCCTGGCCACCGCGGCGCGGCGCTGGTTGGCAGCCTCCGCGCTGCGCCTGGACGCATCCAGCTTTTCCGTGGTTTCCTTGAGCTGGCCGTCCACCGCCGCCTTTTCCTGAGTCAGCTGCGCCTTTTCCATTTCCAGCTTGCGCTGGACTTGCTGCATGCGCCGTGCCTGCTCCCTGGCTGCCTTGTTGTTGTCTTCGGCAGCCCCTGCCGGCATTGCGGCCACGAGCGCCAGCGCGAGCAATAGCGGGGTTGCAAATGATGTTTTTCCCAGCATGGCAGCCCCCGTCAGAATCGCGCGTTCAGGTCGATCTGCAGCAGATCGGTCGAGAACTTCGTGGTCGGATTGGTGATGGCGGTCCTTGGCACCATCGGCTCGATCAGGTCAGACGACAGCCAGCGCGCCGAGATCCAGGAATTCTTGTCGATGCCGTAGTTCAGGCCGAGGATGAAGCCCTTGTTGTTGGTGCCGCCCAGGCCGAAGTCGGAATTGGTGAAGGCGTCCAGCACGGCATCGCTACCGAGATAGCGGTAAGCCAGCGAGACATTCCATTTGCCGCGCGCATCCGTTTTGACATCGCCGACCTGGACCTTGGCCAGGTAGCCGGTATCCTTGCCATCCAAAATGTTAAAGCCGGTGCGGGCAGCCATTTCCTTGCGGTCGAAGGCGAGATTCTTGACGTAGTCGCCGGTAAGGATGACGTGCATCGGGTCGAATTGGCCGAGATCGAGCGAACCGGTAATGTTCAGCTCGCGGAATTTCGAGGCCAGGCCCCAGTTCACGTTCGGATCGGCCAGGGCATTGATGATGAACAGGGTATTGCCGCGCTGCCTGAAGCCGTCGGCATATTCGTAGCGCGTGACGTAATCGCTGGCGGTGAAAAAGCGATTCGCAGTTTCCGCCTGGCCCTCGATATTGCGATAGTCGTACAGCGCGGCGCCCAGCTTGAGTTGGGTTTTCGGCGTCATCTTCCAGTCGATGCCACCCTGCACGCCGAGCAGGTCGCGCGACGTGGTGCGGCCCGGGTTGCTTTCACGCAGAGGGAACCAGCCGGCCGTCACGAAGGCCGAAACAGTCGGCGACAGTTTCGGCTTGGCCGTCACTGCGATACCCTCGAAATTCAGGTCGTCCGCCCACACCAGGTCGGTGCCGAAATACGGATTGGCGATGCGGCCGCCGCTGACGCTGAGCCACGGCAGCGGATCCAGCTTGAGGAAAGCGCGGTCCAGCACCAGGCTGTACTTGTTGAAGTTCTGCCCCAGCGTCTGGTTGGTCGAAGTGCGCTCGGTGGTATTGCCGGTTGAAATTCTCAAACCGGCCGTGATCATGTCGGACACCTTGGCGTTGACGCCCAAGCGCGCCCGCAGGCGCCAGCGGGTACGGTCGTTCTGGGTATTGAAGGACGGCTTGCCGCCGGTCAGGGCGCTGCCGAGCATGTCTGCCGAACGCGTGTACAGGCCGTCGGTGTACGCCAGGCCAGGCGCCGTATTGGTCTTGTCCAGAGTGGTCGACTCGTAACGCATGCGCATGTCGCCTTCAAACTGGAAACGGTCCAACCATTCCGGCAGCGCGCCCGGCTCGCCCCAGCGTTCGGTCTTGGACTGCGCCAGCACTTCCTGCTTGATCTGCTCGCGGATTTCCTGCTTGACCGATTCCGGCACATACGGCACGCGCACGACCTTCTTGCCGTCTTTGCCCAGTTCCGGCGCCGGCGCTGCGGCCACTTGCGCCCTGGCCTTGGCTTCGGCATCGCGCACCAGCTTGTCGGCCTTCTGGCGCGACAGCACGCCGCTGTCGACCAGCGCTTCGATCAGGTTCAGGGTGGTGGCGCGCAGTTGCTCCATGTCGGCGCGCTCCTGGCCATGCGCGGCAAAGGAGGTGCTGATCAACGTCGCTGCCAGCACTGCGGCGGCCTTGCGTTTGTGGGAGCTGAAAGATTTCATGGTCATCGGATTACTCTTGGATAAAAATTGGTTATCTATGCTTGTTCGTGCTTGCGTGTACTTGTGCGTGCTTATGCGCGGCCGGTGGTCACGATGCGCAGCCGTATCGGCTGCGGCATGTTGGCCGGCGGCGCTTCGGAAAAGGCTGGCGACGTCATCAGCGCCTTGCGGATGGCCTCGTCGGTGCCTTCATCGCCGGTGCCGCCGATCAGCTCGGAACGCTTGACGCTGCCATCGTGATCGACCCAGATGCGCACCTCGATGCGGTACTGGCTGCGACGCAGGCTGTCTTTCCTGGCAAGGTAGCGCTGCAATTCATTCTTCAGCAGGCCGGCATACACGTTGTGGGGATTGACGAGCGGCCCCTTGCCGGTGCCGATCTTGCTCAAGTCTTCGCTGGTGATGTTGCCGCTGGCAAAGGCGCTGGGACCATCGCCGGCCGGGCCATCCATCTTCAATTCCGGGGATGGCGCCGGCGCCTCGACCTTGGCCACTTGCTGGTCGATCTTCATTTCCTTCTGTTCCTTGGGGGGCTCAGGCGGTTTCTTCTCAAGTTTCGGTGGTGGCGGCGGTGGCGGTGGCGGCGTCATCAGCGTCAATTTTGGCTGTTTGATTTTCTTGTCCTGCTTGCCGTCCAAAATACTGTAAACGCCCCAGCCCAGCAGGGCGAACACCACCACCACGACCGTGCCCATCATCAGGAATTTTTTGTCATTCCCGGCTTTTGCCTGCAACTCGCTCACGTCAAACTCCAATCCTGGATGTCACCAGGCCAACGTTGCTGATGCTGAGACGCCCCGCCATGTCGATAATGTCCACCACGCGCTCGTAATGGACCGCAGGATCGCCCTTGATCACCACCGGCATGTCCGGGTCGCGCGCGCGCGCAGCAGAAAGGCGCGATTCCAGTTCCGCCATGGTCAGACCGGCGCCATTGAGCATCAGGTTGCCGTCAGCCAGAATCTGCACGATCCGCACTTCCTTCTTTTCCGCGGTGCTCGGCTTGTTGCTCGGCTTGGGCAGGTTGATCGACAGGCCCTGCACCGAGGCCGTCGTCATCACGATGAACACCACCAGCAACACATACGCCAGATCCAGCATCGGCGTCACGTTGATGGTGTCGTAAGGTTTTGCGTCGTCTTGAACTTTCATGGCTTTTTCTTTATTGAACCGTCAAATCAACCTGGCGCGCGGCCGGTGACCAGGCCGATTTCGGTGATATCGACCCTTTTCATTACTTCCAGCACCTGCATGACCTTGTCGTACTGGGCGCGCGCATCGCCCTTCACTACCACCGCCTGCGAAGGGTTGACGCGCTTGAGGTCGATCAGCCGCTCCTCGAGCTGCTCGATCGTCACCGGATAGGCATCGAGAAACATGTCGCCGCGCTCCGAGACGGTGACGGCCTTGAGTCCGGGCTTGGCCAGGCTCGCCGCCATTTTCGTTTTGGGCACATTCACTTTCACACCCTGCACGGATGCAGTGGTCATGATGATGAAGACCACCAGCAGCACGTAAGCCAGGTCCAGCATCGGTGTGACGTTGATGTCGTCGAAAGGCTGGATTTCGTCTTGGATTTGCACGACGACTCTTCCTTAGACCGAATGCATTTCGGCCGACTTGGTCAGGAACTCATCGGCAAACACTTGCGTATCCGCGGAAATGCCCTTGATGCCGGTAGCCAGCCAGTTGTAGCCGAACAGGGCGGGAATGGCGACGAGCAGACCGGCCACCGTTGCCACCAGCGCGCCGGCAACACCTGGCGCAATGGCGTTGACGTTGACGTCGCCGGCTGCGGCAATCGCGGCAAAGGTGATCATCACGCCTGCGACGGTGCCGAGCAGGCCGAGGAAGGGGCCGCCGGAAATCGCGATGGTGAGCAGCACCATGCCGCTGTTGAGGCGCTGGTTCTCGCGCACATTGGTGGCATCGAGCGATGCGCGGATCGCTTCCAGCGCGGTAGCAGACAGGCTGTTGTCCTTGCCGGCGGCAGTCTGCTCGTCAAAGCGGCGCTTGATCTCGCGCATGCCGATCAAATACAGGTGATAAATCGTCGATTGCTTCACTTTGGCATCGGCCGCCAGCGTAACGATTTCGGCATGGTCCGGGGTCAGCAATTGCGTGGACTTTTGCGCAAAGATTTCCAGGAATGTGGCATTGGCTTTCTTGACGCGGGCCTGTGACATTGCCTTGGCAATCATGACCCAGAAACTGATGATGGCCATAAAGAGCAGGATCACGACGACGATCCAGCCGTCCAGCGTCAGTGCGCCGAGCAGGATCTTGAAGTGGGAAACCTCCGCGGCGCCTTCTTCGGCGGTATCGAAGGTCGACATTGCCGAATCGGCGATCTGGCTGAGCGCCAGGGCCTTGATGTATTCGCCGCTACGTGCGGTGCCGGCCAGTGTCACTTCATCCATTTCGCCAACCAGGCCTTCGCCCAAGCTGGCTTCGCCGGCGATATCGGCCAGCGCGAACGGACCGCTGCCAGCCTCGATGCCATCGACATAAAACGTCAGCTTGCCGGCGCCGGCGACGACCGCGACGTGCTGCCAGGTGCCCGGCTTGAGGGCCGCCAGCGCTTTGGCTTTTGCCGTATCGATCGATGCGTTCAGCGTGCCGTCCACCAGCGAGATGGCCAGCGTTTTGCCACCGTCGCGCTGGGCGTACAGCGTGGCATTGTCATTACCCGCAGGTTTGACCCAGGCACTGAAAGTAAAACCACCGGCAGCAGTCAGCTTCAGCGAAGCCGATGCCGGCACCACCACCCTGGCGCTGCCGTCGAAACCGGCGGCCTCGCCGATTGGGCCAGCGGCAACAGGCTTGACGCTCGATGCGCTGGCATTGTTGGCATTCGCAGTGGCATCCTTGACGCCGCCCGCTTCGGAGAAATGCAATACCAGCAGTTGCGATGCGTCGTAGGTGCCTTTTGCATCGCTGGCTGCGGCGGCATCGGCTTTACCCCAATGCATCCAGAGCGCATCGGTCTTGGCGTTGGCGGACAGCTTGGGCATTTGCACCCAGATGGCGGCAAGTTCATTGACGCCATCGAATTTCTCGATATGGAACTTCAGTGCGGTCTTGCCGTCAGCAGAGAAGAAACGCAGATCAGAACCATCCGGCGCGGCTTCGGCAAAGGTGAAGTTACCGCTATGCAGGCGCACCAGCATAGGAAACTGCGTAGCCGACTCCTTGATTTCGGTACCGGTTGCTGTGGTATCGAAACTCAGCATCTTCTTGTGCGGCGAGTCTTCCGCATGCGCCATCAAAGGCAGGCACAGCATCAGGGCAGCCAGGGCTGATCGCATTTGCTTCACGACATTCATGAAATTCTTCCTTTTTTAAAAATTGACTTATTTCTTTTTGCGGCGCTCGTCATCGGCGCTGCCTGATTTCGGATTCTTCGATTCGCTGCGGTTGCCATCCTTGCCATTGACGGGAGCAGCAGGGCTGCCCGCGGCGGTCGGCGGCAGGTCGTTCGGATTGGCCGCCGTTTCGCTGCCGCCATAGCCGAGGACGTCCACCGATAGCGCGTTGGACGGTCCGGCAGCAGGAGCCGCCTGGCTGTTCAGGTCCTTGGTCACGTCATCGAGCTTGGTGGTGGTATTGGCTGGCGCTGCGACGCCGCCCAGTGCACTGGTGTCAGCGGCCGGCGCGCCCGTGATGGTGCCGGATGCAACGATATTTCCCGCATTTAATATCGTCTCGGCCCGCAAAATAATTGAACCGCCGCGGACACCGGCATCACCCGCATCAAAAGTTCCCCTTGGCGCGATCACAAAGATATTTCCGTTAGGTTTCGTAATATCGGTATTCAGCGCAGCAATACCCGAACCCGCGATGGATGCACCGATATCGAGCGTGGTGTTACCGTCCTTATCAGTTGTCATCAGCGGCGGTTGTGCAGAGGACGCGGTTTTCGATCCCTTGCCGGCGCTCAGGTCGCCAAACTGGGAGATCAGCCAGACATCGCCGCCGCCCAGCGTGAATACGCGCCCCTGGTTGACGAGGAAGTCAGTCTTGACCTGGCTACGGATGGCGCCGTCGCGTACGGCAAAGACGCCCAGGTTCGAGGCCGGCTTCTTGAGATAAGACGGCGTATTGGCCAGACCGGCGTACACCGAGCCACCCGGCGCAAAGAGGTCGATAGCACCGCCCTGCTCGGTCTTCAACTGGCTGGCGAACAGATTGATGTCGCCGCCAGTCGAATTGATGGTCGGGAACATGCTGGCAATCTGGTCATCGAACTGCGCCAGGCCGGCGGTCTTGAAGAGCGTACTCGATGCATCGAGTTTTTCGAAGTAGATCTTGTTCATGGCCGGCTTGCGCGCATCCATGAAGGTATTCTGGTCAGCCACCGCTAGCTGCTTGAATGCTTCCCAGGCTGTTTCGGGTGTAACATCGGCGGTCAGATCCTGCCGGCGAGCAAGAACATACGCCACCATTGCGCTGCGGTCGACGTCCGCCAAGTCGCCCACGGCCACATGTTTGCGGGCGAAACCGGCATAAACGGCGCCGCTGCTGCCTGCCAGGATGTTGATGCTGGCGCCGCCGCTCGGCAGGTAGGGGTTGTCAAGGTTACCGCGGGTAACAACGCCCGAACTGTTGCCCAGGTCAAAATTGCGGTTCGCGATAAAATCCACCCGTCCAGGCCCGGCCACGGTATGCATCACCGGATTCGGCGTCGAACCCGAAGCAATCACTGTGGAATCGATGAAATCGCGCCCGGCAACCACCCGCGTCACATCGGCCGCATCGAGTTGCTGGATGTTGAAGCCGAGATCGCGTATATCACGGCCTGCAATAATCTCTGCCTTCTTCGGCAGGACCAGCGCATTGAGGCCCTGCTTGTCGCCGTTGATGTCGCCGTTCAGGGCAATAATCCGCACAGGCTGGGTATCGCCGCGATGCAATCCACCGCTGGCATGGGCGGCAAGACCACTTGCACGGCCATTCAGGATCCTGGAATCGCCTGTCATGGCGCCGGTCAAGCCATTCAATTCCAGCAATCGCGACGCATAGTAGGGCGACATTTTCTCCGCTGCGGTATCGAGCATGACGATCGGCAGCACGTTACTGGCCTTCAGATTGACATCCTTGGCCGCAAGCAGCTCAAGCTGACCGCGCGCGGCAGGCGCCATGGTGAAACCGTTCTGGGTCGAGACATCGCCGCCAAGAGCGACCGCTGTGAAAGTGCCTGGCTGGTAGGCGTACAGACGCTTGTACTGCGTCGACAGGCCAAGGATCTTCGGATCGATGTCCGCGCCGCCAGCCGCGGCAAGCCTGTCCACCTTGTGCGACAACAGCACGTCACCGGTCAGCGCAGTCAAATGCACCGCGCTGTCTTCACTGTAAGTTGAAAAATTGCTGAACTGATCTGATTTTTGCGCGCTCAACAGGTTGGAAGGAATGCTACGCAATGCCCAATTATTCCTGTTTTGCTCCGTCAGCATCGGATTGAACGCCGTTTCCATTTCCAGATCCCGGCCTGCGCTGACGTCAAAACGGGCATCGCCCACTGCCAGCACAGTCCGCAGCTCGTCATTGGCCACTTTGCGGGAACCGGCCTTGATCGAACCATCCGCGCTCAGCACCGCGGTGCCTTTCTGGACATAGTAGGTACCGCCGAGAATATCGCCGCCGGCCCGCACGGACAGGTCACCACCGCCCTGCTCGACCAGCTTGGCCGTTGGCCCGACCGGGGTCGTGCCTGGCATATAGGCATTGGTAGCAACACTGGCGGAGAAATCCTTGACGTTGCCGGTCGCGGCAACGACGCTGATATCACCGCCGGCAAAGGTGGCGATGCCCTGGTTGAAGTAATCGAAGCGCGACCACCATGCAGTATTCAGCGTGCCCGTCGCTGTTTTTTCAAATACCGTGTTGCCGGAGCCATCAACCTCGCTGCGGCCCTGGCGGAACAGCCAGTTATTGATGAGTTGCGGCACCGGCGCGCCCACTACGTCGCTGCCGGCATACACTGTGATGGCGCCGCCATTGTCGGCAAATTCGGCCAGCGTACCCTTGGTGTCGGGCGGATTCTGGGCAAGGGCGCCGTACATCGTGTTGGCCTGGTTGCGCGGCGCGTTAAATTCGCCTTGTGTATCCTTGTGCATGCCGGCGGTATAAATGGTCGCACCGACGTTGTTGATAAAGTCCAGGACAACATCATTGCCGGCCGCAACATCGATGCGGCCGGTGCCGGTGCGCACCATCGCAACCGACTGGTCTGTCGCCGAGCCGCTGCGAGCGAACTGGATTTTCACATCGCCATTGGCGAGGCCGGACTTGACCGCCAGCGGATTTGCCGCCGCCATATCGGCGCCACCCGACAAGCGGTAGCTCCAGGATGCCTTATTGTCGAGCGTCCAGTTCGGCATCGACAACGTGGTTGTCGGCTTGACGAAGCCATCGCTAATCGATCCCTTGACGATCAGGTCGCCGGCCGCACGCAGGCTCAGGATACCTGGCGCATCGTTGAAGCGCCAGGCGTTGAGGTTCCAGCCACGGTTCTGCCGGGTGGTGGAATTTTCATTGACAGATATTTCAAGGTTGCCGGTGGAGCGCACTTCAATGCCGGCCCGCACGGAAGCGTCGGTCCTGCCGAGGCGCGTGGCAATCTTGGCGGCGTTACTGTCCGAAAAAGATTTGGCCTCGGTGTACATCACGCCGGCCGGCGCACCTGCCGTGGTAGCTGCTTGCAGATTGCTGTAAGTGCCATCCGCATTTTTCTTGTCGGCGGCCTCGCTGATTTTGGTTGTGGTGTAGGTTTTATAGGCCTCGATCACCGTCTCGGCGCTGCCGGCGATCGTGGCGTCAAACCGTGCGATCGCCACGTCGGTACCGATAGCGGTGGTGCCGACCTTTGGCGCGCGCAGGGTAACGGAACCGTTGCGTCCCGCGCCATTGCCGCTGACATCGATGTGCGATCCTGCGTTCAGGCGGATGTTGCTGCCGCCGCTGGCCAACACAGGCATCTTGCCATCGGCGCTGCCCGTGCCGATGAGAACTCGGCCACCGTCACCTGTCGAGCCTGCTGCCGTGCTGGCCGCAACCGTCGCATTGGCAAGCAATACGGCGCCGTTGTTCAGCGTCACGTTACCGGAATTGCCGGCGGCTGTTGCCTGCGAAGCGTACAACTCGATGCTGCCGCCCTTGACGCCGGAGGCGTCAATCGTGCCGCCGATGGTGATGCTGCCGTTATCCGTAGCAATGACTGTTTCGTGCGCCTTGATGGTTTGACCGGCAGACAGGGTCACGTCGTCCTGACGGACACGGAAAACACGCGACTCGGTAAAGCCGCCACTGTTGAGCTTCGCATTGAGCACATCGAACTGGTTGTCGTCGATACGGGCCACATCCATGGCGAAATTGCCCTGGCTCGGCAATACGCCATCTGCTGCCGCAGCAGCGCCGCCCCGGAGGTTGCCGGCGATGTTAGCGGCGCCAGCGCTGGCCTTGACCGACAAAGTGCCCGCCGCAGCGGCAGTCGACGAGACATCCAGGGTCGCGGCAGCGCCGACGCTAATGTCGCCCTGCCGGCTGTCCAGACTGATCCGTCCGCCTGGGGCGTAAGCCGTGGTGCTGCCGAAAGCGATGGCCGCGCCGCCTGCATTGATTTCTCCGCCGGCAACATTGATGCCGTTGTCCGCAACCATTTCGACCTGCCCTGCCGGCGCCACGATGCGCGCATCGGAATAGATGCTATCGCCCTTGAAGCGCAGTCGCCCGCCGAGCGGCGTCGCGCCCGGCGCTTCCGCGTTCGCCACCTGGGTCAGTGTCAGCTTGCCGCGCGGACGGCTGTCACCGACCGGTCTTTCTGCTGTCTGTATGCTGACATCGGCGCCCCCATTGGCCACGATGCGGCCGGCTGCCAGTGTAAAGTCATGCTCCGTGCTAAAGGCGCCAGTGCCAGTGGCCCGCGCTTCGCGGGTGGCGCGAAGTTGCGTGTCGGCGTAGCCCTTGATGGCAAATGCGTCGCTGCCGAACTCGATATCGCGCGCCTGGACGGTCAGGACGGTTGCCGGCAAGGCCGGCTGCGCCGTGGCGGCGATGGCATTGGCGCTGCCTTCGAAGCGTATCGTCTGTGCCGTCAAGGAAGCCTGGCGCATGCCAGGACCGCCGGCGGAACCGTAACCCTGAATACCGGCGCCCTTGAGCGTCAGCGTTTGCATCGCGCTGTCGCCGAGATTGACCTTGCCGTAGAGGTCGATGGTCGAATAGCTGTTGAGTTCCAGCGCCGACAGCTTGCTCAGCGACGCCAGCTCGGCGCCATCGAAATGCAGGCCTTCCACCGCTGCCGGGATGTCGTTGCCCAGGCTGATGCGGCCGGAGCCTAGGCCGAGGGCCGCGCCGCTGGCCAGATTCAGACTGCCATCGAGCTTGCTGTTGAGGGTAGCATCGAGATAGGCCGAACCTGTGGCGGTGACAGTCGCGCCGCGCCTGATGTCGAGTACGCCGCCCACACGGGCTGGCGCAACGCGCGTAACGGATACCGGTGCGCCGCCGCTGATGCGCAGCAGCGCGCCGTCGGTGCCGACCGTTTTGCCGCTGGTATCGGTATTATTCACCAGCAGGTTGCCCGGAGCGCGGCTCAGGCTACCCTCGCCAGTGATTGCGGCGCCAGTATCGACGAGCACCTTGTCGCGCGCCGCGAGGATGATTTCAGAGCCGCTCAGCGCATGCGCGCTGTCGTTGCGGAGCGTGACCGTGTTCGCACCCACCGTCAGATGCGTGCCGTCGGCTTGCGAGTCGCGCAGGCCACCCAGCAACAAGCTTTCCGCACCGAGGGCATTCAGGGCTTCTGCTGTCAGCTTGAGCGCATTCCCGGCAACCGGTTGAGCGACATCGGCGACCACCTCGATCTCAGGGGCGGAAATATCGGCGCTGCCACGTCGACCGCCGGGAACGGCGCCGAGGCGGACCAGGCCGTCAAGCGTCAGTGTATTGGTAGCATCGAAGGCGACACGACCAGCGTCGCCTGGCAGCATGGGGGCATCGACTCCTGCCCGCGCAGCCAAATCGCTGAAGAAGGACCCGGCCTTGTACTCCTGGTACTCGGACCTGGTGCGCACCACCGAGCCGGAACTGACCAGCCATCCGGAGGTGCGTGGGTCGCCGGCGCCCAGCACGGTGCGGCGGCCGGCAATCGTCATCGAACCATCCAGGTTCGTCACGCTGCTGCCCGCTGGCATGTCGCGGGTGCCCGTCGCCAGCGTGACGCTGAACCCACCCGGAAGCAACGCGTAATGCGCCGGCAACAAGGTGTATGTGCCGGCAGCCAGGCCATCGATGCCGGACAAGTGGATGCTGTCGCCCGGCAGCAGTCCGCCGTCCTGGCCATACTGCCAGTCGCGCGGCGCAACACTTGCAGTGAAATTCGGATTGATCGCGAAAACTTTGTTGGAAGTCTTGGTATCAGGGCTGGTCAGTACGTCGCGCGAGCCGTTAGGGCCCGGCGTGAATTCGTAGGCGTACAGATCGCCACCACCAGAGAGATCGAGCGTGGCGCCAGCCTGGGTGATGATGTCCGGTGCCTTGGATACGATGGATTTTTGCGGCAACGCATTTTCCACCAGGTTGCCGTCGGTGCCCGGATTCAGCTTGAAGGCAACCGCATTGCCGTTGCCGAAATCGTAGACCCAGTCGCGACCGTTCTCGACGCGGCCGAATGGGATCAATCCCTCGCCCGCCACCGAAGTAACACTGCCGGCTGCGTAGACCAGATCCTTGCTTGCTTCCAGCCTGATGCCGCCGAACGGCGCCACGACACGGCCGCCCTGGACGATATGCGCAGCCTTGCCGATCAGATTGCCGCCTGCGGCCAGCGGCGCCTGCATAGTCTTGCCGTTGCTTGCAAACGTCAGCTTGCTGTCGCTGCCCTCGGCGTTGAGCATGAACGTGCTGAGGGTGGTCGGATAAATCTGCGCCGCGCTCAGGTTCAGGTCACCGGCGATGTTCAGCTCGCCAGTCGAGCGCAGCACAGCCGCATCCGGCTTGGTGCTCGGCGTCTTGGAGACATCGACCTTGGTCACGCCGACCAGGCGGATGTCCTCGACGGCAGCCAGGTTGGCAGCGCCAAAGCCCTGCAGCGCGCTGCTGCCGATGAGGTCGATGGTAGTCGCGTTAACGTCCAGCGTCGCCTTGCCAGCCGAGCTGGCGCCAGAATTCTGGTTGCGATAATCGGCGTTGCCGAGCTGGACATACGCGGAATTCAATTGCACCCTGGAGGCTGCGCCAGCAGCAACGCCAGCGCCGGTTGCGCTGAAGCGCTGCGCGTCCAGGATCAATGAAGCCCTGGCGTCGAGCGCCAGCGGACCGCCGGCGAGCGAAAATGCAAGTTCATCCTGGCTCCTCAGCTTGATGCGGTCAAAACCGCCGCCAGCGAAGGATCCCGTCGCCACCCAGGCTGCGCCTTCAAGATCCGGAATCGACTGTCCGGGCAGCACCCCGTTCGGGATCATCCATTGCGGCGCGCCGGCCGTCAGGGTAAAGATGCTTTGCGCGGTTGGATAGCCGGTCGGCGCCAGGTTTTCCCGATCCAGCGCAAGCGACAGGGCCCCACCCTGCGCGCCGGCGCCGCCGGCCTTGCCGTTCAGTGTGCCGGCAAACAGCAGGCCTTCGCGGGCGCGAATATCGATGCTGCCGCCGGCGCTGGCGATGCGCTGCGGCGCCGTGATGAAACGGCCATACCTGAAGGAAACAGGACCGGATTCGGCGCCGCTGACATCAAAGCTCGCGCCCCGCTCGGCGACCACATAACCGTTGACCGGGTTCAGGCGGCCATCGTCCTCCACGCGCCCGACCTGTATGCTGCCGCCATCCAGCGCCTCGCCGGTGGTCATGCCGCTCTCGTCGGTGTAAAACAGGTCGGTGCTACCCTTGGCCGACAAGCTGGCATTGCTGCCGAACCAGATGCTGCGGCCATCGCTATAGAGGACATCCGCGGGGTACGGCGTCAAGCCGATCGCGATTTTGCCACCCGGTGTATCGATCGTGCCATTTACGGTCAACTGCTGGCCGGCCAACAACGTCACGCTGGCGCCCGGATCGGTGCGCAGCAACGCATTGGCGCCAAACAGGAGTTGCCCGGCATTCGGCTCGACCCGTTCGAGCGCCCGGAATGTGACGCTGGTCGGCGTCCTGCCGCCTGCCGGCCCGACCAGGTCGAGCATGGTGGGCGCAGCGACGTCGCGCATGGCGCCGGATTTCGTCGAGCGGTAAGAATTCAGGCTGCTGAACTGCCAGCTCAGCGCACGCGGCGTGATTTCACTGCCGGGACTCACCGTGAAATTCCCCAGAGCGCCTATGTCATAGTTGGTAAAACCGCCCAGCTCGAAGAATTTCCCTGTCAGCCACAAGTCGAGCGGCTGCCCGGAATCGGCGCCACCGACTGTCACATTACGTCCCTGCAGCGACAATTTTCCGCCCTTGGCCATGCTATAGGCCGACAACGCAAGGTTATTCCCCAAGCGCAGGAAAGTATCTTCTATGGTCGCGCCATCGGCGACCCTGGCTTTCATGCTGATGCTGCCGCCATCGCCTTTTTTCAGCTTGTTGCTGGCATCCAGCCAGGCGCCGCCAGAGACATCGGCAGACACGTTATTACCGACCACGAGTTGGCCGCCAGTCAGGTCCAGCTTGCCGCCCTTGAGGATGACATTCCCAACCGGATTGCCTGCGGCATCCCGTGTCGGGTTTGCCATTGCACTGTCGTTGCTCCAAGTGCCAGCCAGATCGAAGGCGGTGCCATCGGCCACCTTCATGGCGCCCAGCGCTCTGGCAGTCAGGCTGCCACCTGGCATGCTTGCGCCCGCCTTGAAGTCGATCTTGCCGACAGCGCCCATGGCCACTTCGCCTCCGGCTGTCAGCGCCAGCGGCGCGACGATGTCGATGTCACCCGAAGTCGTGGCGCTCAAACGACTGAAACCAGCTTGACTCAGGGCGGCGGTATCGATATCCAGGCGCTCGAACAACAGCGCGTGATCCGGATTATTCAGACTGTCGAAGGCTTCATTGACGCCCGGCGGAATTGCGCCTTTCGTCACGCTGCCGCCAAACACGAGCTTGCCATGATAACCGGCCACCTCGCTGGCTGCGGCGCTGAGCGCCGCGACCTCGCCAGAGCCGATGATCAGCTTACCGCCGAGCGCACGGGCGGCGCCGCCGACCTCGCGCTGGTGCTGACCGATGGTGGTTGCACCTTGCAAATCGCCCTGCATCACGATCGCCGGCGCGGAAAATTGTACCGACCCGGCATCCTTGCCGACCGTGTAACCAAACTCGTAATTGCGGCGATTGAAAGTCAGGTCGACGATGCCGTCATATATCACGTCAGGCGAGGCAGTGCTGACATCAAACAATGCGCCATTGGCAGTCAATTTGGTTGTGTTGACATAGCCCGACAAATAATCGATCGAACCACCGGAAACATCGATCCGGCTGTTACGGCGCTGAATGATTTCGCCCTCGGAACTCACGCTCACCGTGCCACCGGCGGCAGTGCGCTCACCAACACCACCTTCGAGCTTGGCGATCGCCTTGCTGATGTCCGCGATCCTGGTGCCCTTGCGTATATCGAAACGCACTTTTTTGCCGCGCAGCGGCGAATTGCGCATCAACACGTTGTCAGCGAGCTCGGAGAGCAACTGCACCTCGATGACATTGCTTTCCATCGCGAGCTTGGTATCGGTGCCACCCGAAACATCGATCAGACTGCCGGCGCCAAAATCGACACGGCTGTTTTTGGCAGTGAGCGGCATGTCGTGCAGATGCGGATTTTCCCGCGCGACGATGGTTACGTCGCCGCCCTGCGCGAGAATGCGCGCGTTATCCTGCAGGACAATATACTGGCCTGACAAGTCCACCCTGGATTTTTTGAAGACAGGATCGTCTGGTCCCGCTGCAGCTTTTCCCTGGTCATCATATACAGCCACTTCGGTGAGGCTGCCCTGCCCCAAAGTCAACTTTCCGCCTTTTTCAGCGAAGGCGACCTGGTCTTCGCCATCTTTCTTTGCGCCATCCCTGGCACGCAGATAAATCGAGCCGTTCAGATTGATCGAGGTGGTCGCAGAGACTGTGCCCATCTGGTTGACGGCAAGACCAACCATGGTGGCGTTGCCGCGCTCGACACTGATTTGACCGTACGTGTCGTTAGTCGCAGTGCCGCCAGCCGCCGCTTTCAGGTTATCGCTATTGACTTCGACCAGCAGGCCGCGCATGCCTGGATCGCTGCCGCTAGGGGCGGCGAGAAAGACCTTGCCGCCGGCTGCCAGCACGACTTGCCCGTCGGGCGCCGACAGCACGCCATTGTTCGTCACATTCGGCGCCATCAGCATGATCTTGCCGCCGCGCTCCGCAGTCAGTGTCGCTTTCTGGCTGGCGTCGCCTTCCACCACCACCGCGCCGGGGTCGGCGGCGAGAGCCGCATCTGCCGCGAATATTGGATCAAGGTTGGGCGCGAGGATACCTGCGAGGAAGCGCTTGTCGTCAATCTTCAGGCTGGTCGCGACCAGCGTATTGGTATTGATGTTGGCGGTTTTGCCGAACAGGATGCCGTTCGGGTTATAGATATAAACCTGGCCGTTGGCTTTCAGGATGCCTTCGATGACGGTGGGGCTAATGCCGCCATCCACCTTATTGAGCAGCACCGCGGTCGAGGAAGGCTGGACGATATCCACGCGGGCGTCGGCGCCGATGTCGAAACTCTCCCAGCGCAGGATTCCGGAAGGCTCGCGCTGGGTGATGGTGGCAGTGTTGCCGCTGACACGATAGGGGTCGAAACTGCCGGCAATGACTTGCGGCGAGCGCACGGTCGAGCTGCCGATAGCCAGCGGCTGGCTGGCGAAACCGGTGGGCAGCGCGGCGCGCGGTATCCGCGCCGATTGCGCCACCGCACCATTGCTGGCCAAAACGCCGGCGGCCATGAGTACCGACAGGCTTGCCAGCAGCGGCAGGCGGCGATGGAATGATTGACGTGTGCGCATGTTCTTCCCCTTGATCAGTATTCCCATACCAGGCGGGCGTGCAAGCGGTTGCTGCCTTTCCTGGTCACATCACCATCATCGAGCGCGTGCGCCCAGTCGAACTCCAGCGCCAGGCCGCGCGGTGCGGCCAGCCGCAGCCCGAGACCGGCGCCGCGCATGGTCTGCTGAGCAGGCTGCGGAAACACTGGCTGCAGCGTGCGCAATTGCACGGCATCGAAGAAGGCCAGGCCTGTCATGCTCCAGTGCGATGTGACGCCGGCCGGCTTGTATTGCGGCGTACGCAATTCGAACGAGGCGCGCAGCGCGTGGTCGCCGGCGCGTTCGCCTTCGAGGTAACCGCGCACGCTTTCGGCGCCGCCGGCAGTAAATTGCTCATTGCTCACCAGCGGACCGGAAGCGAGTTGCAATTCCACCTTGCCGGCGAGCGACCAGCGCCCAATGCTTTCGGCATGCTGCAAGCCGGTGCGCAGCGCGAGGAAGCTTGCGGAGGCGCCGAAACGCTTGGCCGCGAATTCCTTGTCGGTATTGCCCAGCAAGCCGCGCATGCCGATCGTCGCCGTTGCATCGAACGTTGTCGGGCGGTCTTCTCCCAGCCAGTTGCCGGTGTACGCGGCCACCAGCGGCATGTAGGTGATCGGTGTGGCGATATTACCGGCGCCGTTCACGGTAACCGATTGATTGACCTTCTTGTAATCGGCGCCGACGGACAAGGCATGCGAATAATTATCGGCCGCGCCCAGCGGCAATGCGTAACGCATGCCGACGATATCGGTATTGCCCAGCACGCCCAGGCCCGGCGCGTTCGCCAGCGTCGTCAGCGAGCTGCGCGAATGCACGGCATACATGGTCAGCGCCTCGCCATCGCGGCCAACCGGCATCACGTAAGTGCCTGCCAGCACGCGCACTTCGTCCACCTTTTGCGGCGAGGATTGCACGGTCAGGCCGATGCTGTGGCCAAGCTGCCAGAGATTGTCGTAACGCAGGGAGCCCAGCACGCGCATTGCCGAAGTATTCGGCGACTGGCGGTTGCTCAATTCGACGTTGGCATGCAAGGGAAACTTGTCTTCGACTTCGAGCTGCACTTCGACAGTGCCTGGTGCCTTGCCGGCGCGCAGCACGGGTGTTGCCTTGATATCGGCGGCGCGATTAATGCCGGCCAACTGGGTCTGCATCGTCGGAAAATGCGGAACCTTGCCTTCGGCCAGTTCCGGCACGCGCGATTTGATGCCGCTCAGGCTATGGTATTCGGAACCCTTGACGCGCAAACGCTCCACGGGCGCTTCGACCACCTGCAGCTCGACGATGCCGGAATCGACATTCTGTTCCGGGATCGACACCACCACCGTCAGGTAGCCTGCGTCATGGTAGGCGCGCTCGAGACCGGCGCGCGCAGATTCAACTTCCACCAGGGTCTTGCCCTCGCCGAGGAACGCCATCACGGCACGCTCGATCTGCAGGTCGGACAAGCGGCTGTTGCCCTCGATCTTGTATTCGAAGATGTCGAATTTCGGCATGCTCTGGGCTGCCGCGGGCGTGGCGGCGAATGCCGCCAGCATGGCAAAAACGACTGTAGCTGGGATACGGTATATTAGTTTCATAGCGACAAGATTATCTTGCTTCTTTGTTACTCGGCGATGACTCATTACAAGCAAAAAACGGCGCCATCGTCGATGAAGCAATTGCAGTTACAGGTATGCAACACAAGCAAAAATAAGCATTCCGCTCTGCCCTTTTCCAAGGAGAGAGAGGAATGCCCAAATCGAAAATGCGATCCCCCGAGAGCACGGGGGATCGCAGGCTTCAAGCCTCAGGGCGCGAGCACCCTGAGTCAGCAATGCGCGCCAGCCTCTTAGTTGATAGCAGGCTTGCAGTTGTTGCCGTAGCGGGTAACGCGAGCAGCCTTGCCGTCGACATAATCAGTGCCGTCGAGGTAAGCAATACCAGCCAGGTTATGCTTGGTGGAATCGGTCAGGCCAGCGATGATGGTATTGGCCAGGTTCTGCTGTTCTTCGGTAGCGGTGTTGCGATACATCGCGGTCATTTCGAAAGCGAACGAGTAGTCGCCAGAAGCGATCGCCTTGCGGTGCAACGAATCAGCAACACCCAAGCCGTTGAAGTTCGGGCTGACGTTGTCGATCTTCACGAAGCGGAACGTATCGCTAGTGCCCGGGATGTTTTCGAGCGACATAACGCCGATCTTGTAGCCGGTGTTGTTGTTCAGGGCAGACTTGACGCCGCTGGTAGAACCTTGCTCGCTGATGCCGAAAGCTGCGCCAGCAACAACAGGGAAGTCGAGCGACGAAGCCGGAACCAGGTTGGTACCAGACTGAATGCCGCAAACGCTGTTGGCGAAGAAGATGTTGGAGGCAGCCTGGGTGCCGGAAGAGTCAACGCGGCGTACCAGGGTCAGCGCGTTGTTGTCAGCCGTGCGCAGCAGCGATGCGGCATCCTTGATGGAGCCGTCGTTGGTCGCCAGACTGGCGTAGTCGGCGCGGCGGATCGAGGGCTGGCAAGCGCCGGCCGACGAACCCTGGCAGGAAGCCGGCAGCAGCTCTTCACGAATGTTCTTAGCTTGCAGGGCAGCGTACAACGGGGCGTTGACAGCAACGCCAAAGCCTTGCAGCGCGGTGCGCGAAACGATCAGGTCATCGACGGTGATCACGTTGCCGTCGGTCGGCAGCACGCCCGGCACGGCTTCTTGCGGAGTGACGTCGGACAAGGCCATGGCGGCTTCCAGCGGAGCGGCGTTCGAGCAGGTCGAAGTCAGCACGCCGCTCACCAGGGCCGGGGCGGTACAGGTGCCGTCGAGCTTGACCACGTTGGCTTCGGATTCGGTGGTATCGTTGGTCAGCACTTGCTTGACGCCGGCGTTAGAGCCGCCTTCGTTGTTGTAGACCACGTACATGATCTTCGACACGCCACCGGTCAGCTCAGCCTTCGACTTGCCCAACCATGCGGTGGTGTTCTTGGCGTTGCCGCTGGAGCCGCTTTGCTTGATTACGACCACTTCGTTGGCGCTGGTGTCGAACAGGTCGGCAGCAACGGTTTGCAGTGCCTTGTTCTGGGCCGATGCGCCGGCGATAAAGAAGCTCACTTCCGGCACGGTGGTGGCCGGGTTCAGGGGGGCGGCAAAGGCGGAAGCCGAGCACAGGGCTGCGCAGGCAGCGGCGATCATCTTGAATTTCATTTTTACTCTCCCTAGCAATGGATAAAATCGGATCTTGAGACACATGAGAAGGACAACTGCCGTGCAGCGACAGGCAGTTGTCCCAGGACTTGCTTACTTTGCCGAGTTGCGGCGGCGCGCAGCGATGCCGCCGACCAGCATCAGGCCGGCAGCCATCATGGCGTAGGTGCTCGGCTCAGGAACGGCGGAGACCAGCGAGTAGGTCAGGTTTGCACCGTCGAACGAGAAAGTGCCGCCGTCGTAGGCGTAGTTCTTGGTCTTGGCGGAGGCCAGGGCTTGTGCCGAGAACAGGTTGAAGCTGGAGCTCACGCCGATGGCGTTGTCGACGTTGTAGGTGATATTGCCAGCTTTATTGCTGCCGAACACGTTGGCCCAGTTGCCCAGGGCGGCGCCGGAAGTGCCGGTCTGGTTGCGGAAGTAATTCAGGTTCTCAGCCCAGTTGGTGTTGGAACCGTTGAGCGTGTTGATCAGCGTATCCACAGTAGCAGACGCATTCTTCAGGCCGCCGCTCAACTGGTTGTTGATCGCAGTGGCGGTGGTGCCTGCGCGTGCAGTGAACGACATTTGCACAGCATCGCTCGTACCCGCAGCACCCTTGACCACACCGACCACGCCCCACTTGGTGCCGGCCAGGTTGCCGCCCAAGTTACTGACATAGGTGGCCCACGATGCATCACTGTTGACGTTCTGGGTGAAGGAGAAGTCGTTGCTTGGCAGGAAGCTCGCGAAGTGGGTGCCCAGGTCCTTCATGTACGAAGTCTTGGTGGCGTTATCCCAGGCGAAGAAAATCAGTTCGGCGCCGGTGGTGAGGTTGGAGGCCTTCTCGATTGCAGCAGAAGCCTGGCCAGCGGACACAGCCAGAACGGCCGCGACGGCCAAGGTTTTCAGTTGAAATTTCATTTTATTTACACTCCCAAATATGGTTCAGATCAAAAGTTTCGCTTTGAAATCAGCGCCTGCCTGTGGCGGCACTCCAAGTGAAATTCGGGTCCTTTGGGTAACTGCTGTCTGGAGCGCGACTCTTTCCCGAGTCCGCTTGCAAACCACTGGCTACAGGTCCTGGTTACTTCTCACAAGTGCAGCCAGTTTAAAGAGGGAGTTTGGAAATTTTCACCGCGAAACTATCCGGTTTTATGCGCTACTCGGCTCATGCCATGTAGTCCGATCAGACTACGTTGAGAGGCATTAAACGACTTAATACAATGGAAGTTTCCAGGTGGAAAAATTAGATGCCGCGCGCACAAACAGCCGCGCGTTTTATTCAGGAGCGGGAGTCGAGCAGGCGCAGCGAGATGCAGCGAGATACCGCCTGCGCGCGGTTCTGCACATTGAGTTTCTTGAAGATTTTTTGCACGTGATTTTTTACCGTCAGCGCGCTGATGCCGAGAATAACGCCGATCTCGTAATTGCTCTTGCCTTCCTTTACCCAGCGCAGGATTTCTATCTCGCGGCTGGTAACCGGGCGCGCCAGACTCTGCGGCGCTATCGCGGCGTCGCCTTCGGCGCTCATCATCATGCGCTGCAAGGCAATATGCAAGTGCGGCAACAACAGCTCCAGAAAAAAGGCATGGCGCGAGCTCGGCATTTCCGGCAAGCCGAACAGCGCAAAAAACGATGAACCACCGGGCAGGCGCTCGGTGCCGTGCACCACGACGTTGCCGAGCTTGCGCAGCGCCATCTCGTCCAGCAGGCCATTCAACGGATGGTGCGCATTCTTGTCATTGCGCTCGAGCACGCACGGCAGGCGTTCATTGCTGCGGCAATGGTAAGCCAGGCGCAGGGCGAGGCCATCGTGCGCATTGCACAGCAAGTCGATCGCGGCCGGATCCATGACCACGCCATGCAGGCACTCGATATGCAGCACCTCGTCATTGCTGCCGAAATGAATGCACACCATGATCTCGTGCGGCAGCAAACCCTGGAACTGCCCTTGCGTCCAGAGAAAAAAATGCCGGCGCTTGCTGACATGCAAGGCGGATTCGATGGCACGCAGCAGATACTCTTGCTCGCGCACGCTGAGGATGACCAGATCTTCCATGAGGCCTATTTAAACGGGGGATTCCCTGAATTCGGGAACAACAGGCATTTTTTTGACGCTGGGCCGGGCAAGGCGATAACCACTGCCGCGCACGGTTTCGATCATGACATGATGCCCGCTCGCTTCCAGCGCGCAGCGCAGACGACCGACATGCGTATCGACCGTGCGCTCTTCCACGAAGGCGCCGCTACCCCATACCTGGTCGAGCAAGCTGGCGCGGCTATGGATGCGCTCTGGATTATTCATCAGGAATTGCAACAGCTTGAATTCGGTCGGCCCCAGCGCCAGTTGCTGCCCGCCGGCGTCGACGCGGCGCGTGGACGGATCGAGCCGCAGGCCGCCCACCTCGATCGCATTGGATGTGGCATGCGGCGCCCGGCGCCGCATCAGCGCCTGGATCCGCGCCAGCAGTTCACGCGGACTGAATGGCTTGGTCATGTAATCGTCGGCGCCGCTTTCCAGACCGAGAATCTTGTCCTGATGCTCGCCACGCGCCGTCAGCATGATGATGGGCAGATCGGCGGTGCGGGCATGCGAGCGCAAACCGCGTATCAGGTTCACGCCCGACTGCCCCGGCAGCATCCAGTCCACCAGGACCAGATCGGGCAAGGTGCCATTCAGCATGGTCAGCGCCGCTTCGGCATCGTTGGCGCGGCTGACGTCGTAGCCCGACAGACCAAGATTGACTGCAATCAGTTCCTGAATCGCAGGTTCATCCTCAATCACTAAAATGCTAGCCTGCATGGACACTATCCTTAGGAGAAGCGAGCGCAGCCCGTTGCGCGTGCTTGCGATGATCAATTATTAACATGATGCAATTCGTTTGTTACCTGCTCATGACGATTTTGCATCTCGGCAATTGTTGAAAGGATGGACGTGCGCATGTTTTTCAATGTGCATTCTCCCGCTGCAGCACGGTCTTTACGGTACGCAGGATGATCCACAAATCCAGTGACAGCGACCAGCTGCGCAGGTATTCCAGATCGAATTCGATGCGGTCTTTCATCTTGTCGAGCGTGTCGGTTTCACCACGCAGTCCATTGACCTGGGCCCAGCCGGTGATGCCCGGGCGTACCTTGTGGCGCAGCATGTAGCCCTTGATCAGCTTGCGGTATTGCTCGTTGTGGGCAACGGCGTGCGGACGCGGGCCGACGATGCTCATGCGCCCTTGCAGGACGTTGACGAATTGCGGCAACTCGTCGAGCGAACTGCGGCGCAGGAAGCCACCGATGCGGGTCACGCGCTTGTCGCCTTTTTTTGCCTGCACCACATTCGGGCCGTCCTCGGTGACGGTCATGGAACGGAATTTGTAGACCATGATCTCTTCGCCATACAGCCCGTAGCGCCGCTGCCGGAAGATGATCGGCCCCGGCGACGTCAGCTTGACTGCGGCCGCGATGACCAACATCACCGGCGCCAGCATCAGCATGATCAGCAAGGACAGCACAATGTCGCTGACGCGCTTGACCAGGTCGTTGATGCCGGTGAAGGGCGTCTCGCAAATGGCCACGACCGGGACCCCGCCGATGGTGTCGAAGCGCGCCTGCATGAGGTCGAAGGTATAAATGTCCGGCATGAAGTAAATCGACACCGTGGTGTCCTGCAATTCATCCAGCAGTTTCTGGATGCGCGGCTGCGCCGACATCGGCAGGCTGATGAAGAGCATCTTGATGTTGTGCTCGCGCACGTAGGCGGCGGCGTGCGCCATCTTTCCCAAGAACGGCGCATTCATGCCGACCGTCAGGCGCGATGCGTCCCGGTCTTCGAAATAGCCCTGCAACTCCATCAGCAGGCCAGGGTATTCGGCAATGCGCGCGGCCAGTTTCACGCCGGCCTCGCTGGCGCCGACGATCACGACGGAACGCACTTCGCCGTCATCGCGCAAATTCGACGTGATCTTGCGCACCGCGAGGTGGCTGGCGAGCAGCGCAAAGGGCGTGGCGGAAAACCAGAGCAGCATGACCTCTTCCGAATACTGGTAGGTCAGCCCGGAAGCGTAACCGATGAACACCAGGATGGCGACAATGGCCAGCCAGCCGGTGAATATGTCGCGGCTGTAAGCCAGCAGCCTGCCGCTGCGCCAGGCGCGGGTGGGATCGATCTGCTCGTAGACGAACGAGGATACGAAGAAGGCGATGATGACCAGCACCAGATCGTAGCCGGTAAAGGATTCGTCATTCAACATCGTGAGCAGATACAGCATGCTCGTGATGATGAAGGGATCAAGCAGGCGCTTGGAAAACGATACCAGGGGAATTTCGTTTACGGACGTTGTCACGGATCTTTCCTATTTGACGCTTACCAATAACTCCAGCTGCCCGTCGCAACAACCCAGACACCCAGCAGTGCGTTCGTGACGGCATGCGCGAGTACGGCGGTCCAGAGATTGCCGCTGCGCATGTAAAGCAGGTTGTACACCACGCCGGCAACCAGACCGGCCAGCCACAGGTTGTGCTCAAAGGCGAAGAACACAGCGGTGATGGCAAATGCCTGCAAGCCCACGCGCGCCGGCTCGACAGCAAGAAAATCCTGACGTGCGAACCAGCGCATCAGGAACGAGCGCCAGAACAGTTCCTCCATCACCGGGACCACCAGCGCGGCGCCCGCCAGCCGCACTGCCACCATCCACCAGTCGATGCCATCGGCCTCGGTCGGATCGAATCCGGCAGGCGTGCCGATCGTCATCCAGCCGGCATTCAACTTAATCCAGAGCACAAACACGACTACGCCGGCGACCACGGCAATGACCCAGTCGCGCATGCGCACGACAGCAGGCAATCGCAACTCGACATACGTTTTATGCAGCGCCAGAATCAGCACGGCCACGACAAAAATTCTTACGGCATACAGCCAGCGCAATTCATGCGCACTCCAGCCAAATCGCTCCAGTACATCTGTCGCGATCAGAAAAAAAATGTATGCGCCGAACGGCAATATCCGATACAGGGAGGCACGTTCAAACATGGCGCAGCCTTATTTCTATGGGCGTATGAGTATGACTATGTGTATGAAAACCGGACTGGCAGTTTATGTTGTACGTATGACAGTGAGATGACAGCAGGCAATATCAGTCGTCACAGTATGGGGAACGATTATGGCGGACGTCGGGGTGAGCGGGATGAAGGAATGACGCGGAGAGTAGCGTGACGGCGAGCTGCGCTGGTGCAGTCACGCTTTTTACTGTGCTGCTTTTTACTTTGCTGCTTGTGACTTCCTGCGCGCCACGAGCGCAATCAGGGCTAAACCTGTCAGCAGCATGCCGTAGGTTTCTGGCTCGGGAATCGCCGCAACAACATTCAGCACACTCGTATAAGTGCCACCCTTGGCGCCCACGACATCGCCGCGAATCTGCATCGTGTAAGTGCCGGCCAGCAGTTCCGGCAACGAAAACATCGTCAACGAACCGTTGGCGCCAAAACCTGAAACTGGCGCGCTCCATGCCTGAATGAGCGGTGTGCTCAAGGCGTTGAAAGGACCGCTGCCCTGGTAGAGACGGGCCGAGATGTTATCGATGCCGAAATAGCTCGACTTGAGACTGCTGGTCATGCTGCTCAGCGAGGCTCCCGTGTTCAAGTGGAACGTGAAGTTGTCGTAGAAGGTTTCCGTCGTCGGTGCAGTAAACTTGCGCACGTACGTTTCTTCGAAATAGGGATCCACCAGCGTGCCGAGATCGATCACATTGGGGGCAACCGCCGTGCCGATGGGAGCAGCAGCCGCTTGGGAATGCAGCGAAACAGCAAGCGCTCCCAGCACGAACAGGGAAGATAAAAATTTCGTTGGGCGTGTCATGACATGCATCCTTGCAATCGCGTTGAATTCTGGGTGTGGAAAATCCGGCGCTGGCCGGTTCAGGCGTCGCTTTTCAGGCATCACTTGCCTGGGCGACGTCCAACTGAAATCGGGATTCCGATTATTTGCGGCAATGGAACAGGCCGCATCTTGCATGAGTAAACCAGCCGAGTCGATAGTCCATACAGACTATCGGCAGCATGCCGAACAGCCCATGAAATGTGACAGCCGGACTTACATGATGCGTGCCTGGAGCTCGCCCACACCCTGTACTGCCGGGCCCGTGGCGCCATCGAAGCCGAGGCTCTTCAGCATCTGCAATTCGGTTTCGCGCTCAACGCCTTCGGCAAAAACCTGCAGCCCGATATTGTGTGCGACGCCGGTCATACCCCGCAGGAACAGCTGGTTGCCAGCACTGCCCTCGATGCCGTTGACGAAGCTGGCATCCACTTTCAGGTAATCCAGACCCAGATCATGCAACAAGCCGATCTGGCTGAACTGGCGGCCGGCGTGTTCCAGACCCAGGTGGCAGCCACTGGATTTCAGTTCCACGCAGAATGCGCGGAATGCGTCGATGTGGGCCAGGACGCCGTTCTCCGCGACCTCGATCCACAAGCGACTGCTCGCTGCCGGCTGGCTGCCAAGCAGACTGCGCAGGCGCTGACGGAAAGACGCGTCCTGCACCGAACGGGCCGACAGGTTCACGGCCAGACCCGGCATGGCCGGATCATCCGCCAGCGCCTTCAAACCGAGCCGTATCGCGGCCAGGTCAATCGCCGCGGTGAGGTCGAGTCTTTCGGCTGCCGGCAGGAAGCGCGATGCCGGCAGCCATTCACCCTCGGCGCTGAACTTCATGCGCAACGGGCATTCGCTATGCACGGTGCGGCCAGAAAAATCATTGACCGGAAAGGACGCAAGCTGCACCCAGCCGCGATCCAGCGCGCCGCGAATCAGATCCGACCATTCACTGGCGCTGCGGGGGACTTCCCGCTGCCCGACAGTCGAGGCGGTGCGCACGCTGGTGATGCCCCCTGCCTCGGCCTCCGCCAGAGCCAGATCGACCCGCGCCAGCAACTGGCTCATGTCCATGCCGAAGTGGAACTGGCCGATGCCGATAAAGGCAACCGGCTCGTCGCCCATCAGGTCCGCCGTTTCGCGCACCAGCGCCAGCAGCAAATCGTGGGCGATCATTTGCTGATCTTCCTGCGGCAACAGGAGGGCGAAGTCCGAACCATTCAGGCGTGCGGCGAGGCCGCCATGATAGCGCTGGACGTTGGCCTGCAGTAGCTTGCCCAGGGTTTTGAGCAGATGGTCGGTCGTCTGACGGCCAAGGCGGCGGTTGGTCGCGCCCAGATGCGCGACCCGCACCAGCATCAGGCTGCCGGCGGAGGTTTCGTCGAGCTCCAGCGCCGCACGCAGCTGCGCCATGAAATAACTGCGGTTCGCCAGCCCGGTCAAGGGGTCGCAATTGGCTTCGCGCCGCACCAGGTCGAGCCATGCGGCTTCCTCGGTAAACATCGCCTTCAGGCGTATCACCGTGGAATTCATCGCCGCCGACAACTGGCGCAACTCCGGCACGTCGGGTTCCGGGATGGTAATGAAGCGGCGCTCGGAAATGGCGCGCGCCTGCTCGATGACCGCCCCCAGCGGCCGCTGCATGCGGCGCAGGATCAATGTACCCAGCAGGCCGCCAAGCGCGGCTGCAAATGCCAGCGCGGCCGCCATGCTGACTGTCGACTCCCATAACGCGCGATACGCGAAGCGGCTATGACTGGACAGGGAAATCGCGCCGAACTGTTTCCAGCCATCGCTGATCATGGCTTCGCCAGGTGCGGCGGCAATCGGCAGGCGGCGCACGAACCAGGCCGGAGCATCCTGACCTGCCTGCGCCGCAGTCCGTTCGACGATTTTTTTGCCGAACGGATCGACGACCCTTATCGATTCGTAATGACCGCTGTCGAACAGGGCCGACACGGCCAGCTCCACTTCGACGTCATCGACGCCCTTGTGGCTTAACGCCAGCGCCAGCACGCTGGCGTTGTCGGCATTCTTCATGCCCAGCTGCTCCTGCAGATAGGCACGCGTGCTCAGCGTGGAAATGAACAGGCTGCCGATCAATGCCAGCAAGGTGCTGATGATCAAGGCGAGCCAGAGTTGGCGATACATCGACATGACAGTGCGTTCCTTATTTACTGTAATGGTTCAATCCGAGCCATCATTATGCGCACGCTGCAACAAGTCCTGCCAGCGCGTCAAGCGGCCTACGCCACCACGGCCCAGCGCGGCAGTGGCGGCAACGCCGGTAAAAATTCCCTGGTTGTTGAAGCTGTAGACCGGCAGCAGATCGTTGCGGCGCGAGGCTGGCAATATGCCGGCAACCAGATTGTCCATCAACAGCGGTTCGGCGTCGGGCGCCGGATAATAGGCCAGTACCATGTGCGCCTGCACCACATTGCCCGATGGCTCGGCAGTCATCGCCTTGACGTAAATCAGCCGCAATTTCTCGCTGGGGATATCCAGGTGGAGTAATGCAAAATATTTTGCGATGACATAGTCCTCGCAATCGCCGACGGCCCTCGCCAGGGACTCCATCGGCGTGGCCCAGTAATCGGTTTGCCCCCATGCTTCCTCGTCGCTGGAAAATCTGATATTGCGGTTGAAAAAATCATTCACCAGCCGCAGCTTGTCGGCGACAGGCAGCTCCCTGTTGTCCTTCAAGAGTTTTTGCCAGGACAGGAATGTCTGCGGCTTGCCGCCCATGCGAAGGAATTCTATGTGCAGGCGGTCCCAGTCGGGCGCTGCCACAAGCCGTGGCGGCAGCAACATGAAACTGACCATCAACAGCCATACTATCCATGGAATCCAGCGTTGGCTCGCACGACTTGATGCTTTGGCTGTTGTCATGCAGTCCGGAAAACCGATCGCTTCGAGTGAGATAAGTCAATGTACAGAAAAAACTGCGCAGCTTTTTATCAGCAAGGGGGGATGCGTGGCGAGCGCACGCTCATCTGGAAAAAGTATGACAGTGAATTATTACATTACATCACGCGATTTTATGAAAACCATAGTCCGTTCGGACTATGGTTTGTCACAATGATTGTTCGTGATGCCTGGAGGACGGCACCATGCAGGCGCTCGCTAGCTTAACAATGACGTCAGCAAGGCCATGGTGCGCGCAGTTGCGCCGCGATGCTGCTGCGCGAACGCCTTGGCCTTGGCGCCCATGACGATGCGTTCGACATCGGACTGCAGCAGACGCCGGGCTTCGTTGAGCATGGCAGTGGCATCGGCAACACGCAACGCAGCGCCCGCCGCTACCGCGTCGGCGCTGATGGCAAGGAAATTATGGGTGTGCGGGCCGATCAGCACCGGCTTGCCCAGCGCGCAGGCTTCTATCAGGTTCTGCCCGCCCAGCGGCAGCAGGCTGCCGCCAATGAAGGCGACATCGCAGGCGGCATAGTAGGCGAACATTTCGCCCATGGAGTCTCCCAGCAGGATCCGCACCTCCGGCCCCACCCAGGCACTACCCAGTTCCGAGCGGCGGCACAGCATGAGGTTGCGCTGGGCGGCCATGCGCGCGACCTCGTCGAAACGCTGCGGATGACGCGGCACGATGACGACCAGCGCCTGCTGCAGGTCGCAGCGCGCCAGCGCATCCAGAATCAGCTGCTCTTCGCCGTCGCGCGTGCTGGCGCACAGCAGCACCGGGCGGCTGCCGAACTGGCCTCGCAGGGCGGCGCCGCGGATCAGCATTTCCTGCGGCGGTGCGACGTCGAACTTGATATTGCCGGTGACATGCACGTTGGTCGCACCCAACTGGCGCAGGCGCGCGGCGTCGGACTCGGTCTGCGCGGCGATGCAGGCAAAGCTGGCGGCTGCCTCGCGCATCAGTGCCGACAGACGCTGCGCCTTGGCCAGCGAACGCTCTGACAAACGCGCATTGAGCAGCGCCACCGGCACGCCGTGGCGCACACAGCCGGCAATCAGGTTGGGCCAGACTTCGGTTTCCATCAGCGCGCACAGCCGCGGCTGGAAATGCCGCAGGAAGCGCCGCACCATCCAGCCGGTGTCATACGGCAGATACGCCTGCATGACGCGCTGTCCATGCTTGCCGAACAAGGCCCGGCCGGTGGCGCGGCCGGTCGGCGTCATGTGCGTCAGCAGCACGGTGGCGTCAGGATACGCCACCAGCAGGCTGTCGATCAGGGGTTCGGCGGCGCGCGTCTCGCCCACCGACACCGCATGCACCCACAATAATGGGCGCAGCGGGTCCGCTGCGATGCCATGATAAAAGCCGAGCCGCTCGGCGACATGCCGCCGGTAGCCGACTTCCTTGCGGCCGCGCCACCACAGGCGCGCCAGCACCAGCGGCAAAGCGAGCCACCAGGCAAACGAATACAGCAGGCGCATCAGGCGTGACGGCAACTGGCGATACAGGAGCAACAGCGCATCAGAACGGCAGCAGAGCGTCGGACTTGGCAGCCAGGATCACGCGCTTGAATTCGTCCTGGATGCGCTGCAAGGCTTGCGGCGATTCGGCTTCGAAACGCATCACGATCACCGGCGTGGTGTTGGACGAGCGCGCCAGACCGAAACCGTCCGGATATTCGACGCGCAAGCCATCGATGGTGATGATCTGGTCGGAGCCGGGGAAGCGCGCCTCGGCCTGCAGCTTGCCGATCAGCGCAAAATTTTCCCCTTCCTGCAATTGCAGCTGCAGTTCCGGGGTGGAGTCCGATTGCGGCAGCGCATTCAGGATCGCCGACGGGTCCTGCACCCGGCTCAGCAGTTCCAGCAGGCGCGCGCCGGCATACAGGCCGTCGTCGAAGCCGTACCAGCGGTCCTTGAAGAAGATATGGCCGCTCATCTCGCCGCCCAGCGGCGCGCCGGTCTCGCGCATCTTGGCCTTGACCAGCGAATGACCGGTTTTCCACATCAGCGGCTGGCCACCGCGCTGGGCGATCCAGGGCGCCAGGTGACGCGTGCATTTGACATCATAAAGGATTTGCTGGCCCGGATTGCGCGACAGGACTTCCTCGGCGAACAGCATCAACTGGCGATCCGGGAAAATGATCTGGCCATCCTTGGTCACCACGCCCAGGCGGTCGCCGTCGCCGTCGAAGGCCAGGCCGATTTCGGCGTCGCCCTGCTGCACGCAACGGATCAGATCCTGCAGGTTTTCCGGATGGGCCGGATCGGGATGATGGTTGGGGAAAGTGCCATCGACTTCGCAAAACAGTTCGGTGACTTCGCAACCCATGGCGCGGTACAGGTCGCCGGCAAAGGCCCCGGCCACGCCATTGCCGCAATCGACGGCAATCTTCATCGGGCGCGCCAGCTTGACGTCGCCGATGATGCGCTGCAGGTAGGCGTCCCGGAGGTCGTGCTGGCGGTAGCTGCCGTCGCCGTTGGCAAACTCGCCCTTGACGATCGCCTGGTACAGCGCCTGGATGGTGTCGCCGTAGATCGCGTCGCCGCCCAGCACCATCTTGAAACCGTTGTAATCGGGCGGGTTGTGGCTGCCTGTCACCATGATGCCGGACTGCGCATCCAGCACCTGGGTGCCGAAGTAGACCAGTGGCGTCGCCACCACGCCGAGGTCGATCACATCAACCCCGACGGACTGCAATCCGGCTGCCAGCGCGCTGGCCAGCTCAGGCCCGGACAGACGGCCATCGCGGCCGATCACGACATTTTTTTCGCCCCTGGCGCGCACCGCGCTGCCGAATGCCTGGCCGATCTGCCGCGCAATGGCGATATCGAGGGTTTTACCGACGACACCGCGGATATCGTATGCCTTGAAGATGCTTTGCGAGAGTTTCAACATGACGACTTTCTTTCGATAAGAATAAAATCGGTTAGTGCAGCATCGCCGCATCCGGCCGAGGCGACTGATTGCGTGTGCGCCAGATCAAATCCTCGATGCCGCATTGCGGCGCATAGCCAGGCACCATCTGGAGCAGCAATGCCCGTACTTCCTCATGATCGTAGCGTACGCAGGCGGCTTCCAGTTTTCCCAGCAATTCTTCCAGCAGGCTCCAGGGGATCTCCGCTTCCTGCGCGCGCATGATGCGCTGATGCTGGGTCCCTTCGACGTTGGAGCCGATCAGCAATTCCTCATACAACTTTTCGCCGGGGCGCAAGCCGACGTGGCGGATTTCGATAGTGCCGTCCGGCGTCTCTTCGCTCTGGACTTCCAGTCCGCTCAAATGCACCATGCGCTTGGCCATGTCGATGATTTTCACCGGCTCGCCCATGTCGAGCACGAACACATCGCCGCCTTCCCCCATGGAGCCGGCCTGCAGCACCAGTTGCGCGGCTTCCGGAATGGTCATGAAATAACGGGTGATTTCCGGATGCGTCACGGTGATCGGACCGCCGGCGAGGATTTGTTTGCGGAACAGCGGCACCACCGACCCGGAAGATCCGAGCACATTGCCGAATCTAACCATGCAAAAGCGGGTGCCCTTTTGTTGCCGGGCAAAGGCTTGCATGATCAATTCCGCCAGGCGCTTGCTCGACCCCATGACGTTGGTCGGACGCACCGCCTTGTCGGTCGAAATCAGCACGAAATACTTGACGCCCGCAGCGACCGCCGCGCGTGCCAGGCTGCGCGTCCCCAGCGCATTGTTGCGGATGCCTTCAATCGGATTGTGCTCGACCAGCGGCACATGCTTGTAGGCGGCGGCATGGTATATGGTCTCGACTTCCATGCTGCGCATCAGGCGCTCGCACTTGTCCTGCTCCAGCACCGAACCAAGAAAGGGCAGCACTTCAATTTCCAGGTGCAGGCTTTTTTGCAATGCCTGCAGTTCCTGTTCGATCGAATAAAGTGCGAATTCCGACAGTTCCAGCAGAACCAGCTTGCGCGGCCGCAGCTTGAGAATTTGCCGGCACAATTCGGAACCGATCGAACCGCCGGCGCCACTGACCATGACCGTTTTGCCGGTGATGCATTTTGAAATCAACTCCGGATCCGGCGCCACCGGATCGCGCCCCAGCAAGTCTTCGATGTCGATTTCCCGCACATTGTCGACTTGCGACGCGCCCGACATCAGGTTTTCCACCGGCGGCATGACCCAGGTCTTGAGTTTCAGGGGTTCCAGACGATCGATGATGTTCTTTTGCTGTGCCCTGGTCAGCGAAGGCATGGCCAGCACCACGCCATTGATTTTTTTTCTGGCGACCATCGCAGCCAGGTGGGTGGACGGAAAGACCTTGATGCCCCAGATAGTCGTTCCTTGCAATTCAACCTTGTCGTCAATAAATGCCACCGGCAAATAACTATCGCCGGCGCGCAACGCGCCCAACAACTGCGTGCCGCCCCTGCCGGCACCGTAAATGGCCACACGCGGCGTTTTGACACCCGAGCTGATTGCATGCAAAAAATAACTGCGCGCCACGAAGCGACTGGCTACGACATACAGGATGGCGCTCACCCAGTAGATGCCGAACACCCCCCGCGACAAGCCGATCTGATGCGTCATGGTTGCCAGTGCCGCCAGGATCACGACCGACAGGGTCACCCCGGTAATCACCACGTAGACGATCTTGTGGTCGATGAAACGCACCACTGCGCGATACAGGCCGATGCGGATGAAAATCGGAATCGCAATGACGGGCGCTGCCACGATCAGCCAGAAATACTGATGAAACAGGGCCATGTTCCAGCCCTCGTAGCGCATGAGGATGGCCAGGTAAAACGCCAGCGGCAAAAACACCAGATCTGCCGCAACGGCAATCATCTTCTTGTAAACCCGCGGGAAATCCAGAAACGCTTTCATACACACGAACCATTTATTGATTATTAAATAACGAATTACTGCGTTCAACACTATATCACCCGTCTTGCAACTATTTTTACGGAAAGTATTGCGGCGATTGTAATGGGATTGGCGGCGCAAATCCATGTTTGAGTCGCGGTACAATGCGCCTCGCGTCCTTTTTCCCGTTGCGCCCACCCATGTCCACCTATGCCATCGGCGACCTGCAAGGCTGCCAACCCAGCCTCGCCCCGCTGCTCGAACAAATCGAGCGGGCGAGTCCGCAAGCGCGCCTGATCTTCGTCGGCGACCTGGTCAATCGCGGGCCGCAATCGCTGCAAACCCTGCGCACCGTCCACGGCCTGGGAGCACGCGCCACCGCCTTGCTGGGCAATCACGACCTGCATTTGCTGGCGGTCTCGCAAGGCATACGCAAGGCCCATCGCAGCGATACGCTCGACGACATCCTGCAGGCGGAAGACCGCGACGACTGGATAGACTGGGTACGCCAGCGACCGCTGGCGCATCTGGAAAACGGCCACCTGATGGTGCATGCCGGGGTGCTGCCGCAATGGAGCGTGGAACAAACCCTGCGTCTGGCGCAGGAAGTCGAAACCGTGCTGCGCGGCCCGAACTGGGCCGATTTTCTGCGTGAGATGTACGGCAACGAGCCGGCGCAGTGGGACGATGCCCTTGCCGGACCCGCGCGCCTGCGCTGCATCGTCAACGCCCTGACCCGCATACGCTATTGCACGCCCGACGGCGCCATGGAATTGCGCAGCAAGGAAGGCCCGGGTTCGCACCCGCAAGGCGTTTTACCCTGGTTCGACATGCCGGGGCGCCAGACTGCCGGGACCACCATCGTGTTCGGCCACTGGTCGACCCTGGGCCTGACGCTGCGGCCCGACCTGATCGGCCTGGATACCGGCTGCGTGTGGGGCGGCAAGCTGACCGCGCTGCGCCTGGAAGACCGTGCCATCCTGCAGGTGACTTGCCCGCAATATCAACGACCGGGCTGATCATGTCCGGCCGGGTGCGCTCAGGCGGCGCGCCGCTGTGGCGTTGCCGTCAGTTGCGCGGCGATGGCCTGGTGCGCCGCCTGCGCCAGTTCACGGCGATGGCAGCCCGCAGTCGCGATCAGCGGCAGGCGCACCAGTTCCGCCCGTATGCGTCCGCCCTTGAGAATGACCATCAGACTTTCCACGAAAGTCATGTCGCCAATAAAAGTCACTGCGGGATGAAAATCGCCGGAGCTGCCATCCGCATCCAGGCGCACATAGCGCAGCGCGAAAGGCTGGATCGGCACCGCCGCCTCGACGGCCGCCTCAAACAGGTTGGAATGGAAAGGCAGCACGCTGCCTTGCACGCTGGTCGTGCCTTCCGGGAAAAATGCCACGCGCTCGCCGGCATGCAGGCGATGCACCAGGCCTTCATAAATGCGCCGCACGGCGCGCAGATTGCCGCGCTCGATGAAGATCGTGCCGGCCTTGGCGCACAGCCAGCCCAGCAGCGGCCAGCCACGGATATCGGCCTTGGCGACGAAGCGGCAGGGATGCCAGACATTGATGACGAAGATGTCCAGCCAGGAAATGTGGTTGGCGACGATCAGCGCATGCGTTGGCGCAGCGCTGGCGGCGGCCTCGATCAGCTTGACCTCGACCTGGCACAATGCCAGCAGCTTGCCGGACCAGCGCTGGATGAGGCGCGCGCGCCTGGGCTCGCCGGCAAAGGGAAACACCAGCGCACTGGTCAACAAACCGCGCAGCAGATGCAGGGCAATCCGCGTCAGCTTGAAGGCAATCAAGCATGCCCCCGCTGGAAAGCGATGTGGCCGGCGACGATCGTGGCACGCACCTGCCCCGCCAGTTCATAGCCGAGGAAAGGCGTGTGCTTGCCCTGGCTGGCCAGGGCCTTCGCCTCGACCTTCCAGCGCGCGGCCGGATCGAACAGGCAGATATCGGCGGCAGCGCCGACGGCCAGGTTGCCGGCGGCGAGACCGGCGACCCGCGCCGCCTCGCAAGTGACGGTGGCAATCGCCCGCGACAGCGCGCCGGCGTCATCCGCGCCGCGCTCGGCGGCCCACTTCAGCGTCAACGCCAGCAGCAACTCCAGGCCGGTGGCGCCGGGCGAGGCTTCGCCGAACGGCAGCAATTTTTCATCGTCATCCACCGGCGTATGGTCCGAGCAAATGACATCGATGGTGCCGTCGGCCAGCGCCTGGCGGATCGCATCGCGATCGCGCTGGGCGCGCAGCGGCGGCGTAAAGCGCGCATTGGCGTCAAAAAAGCCGATATCCATGTCGGTCATGTGCACATGGTGGACGCCGACGTCGCAACTGACCGGCAAGCCTTCCTTCTTGGCCGCGCGCACCAGATCCAGGCCGGCGGCCGACGACATGCGGCACAGGTGCACGCGCGCGCCGGTGGCGCGCACCAGTTCGAAGATCGTATGCAGGGCGACGGTCTCGGACATCACCGGCACGCCCGACAAGCCCAGGCGCGAGGCCACCGCGCCGCTGTGGGCGATGCCGCCGCGGCCAAGATGCGGGTCCTGCGGGCGCAGCCACACGGTGTAGCCGAAAGTCTGCGCATACTGCAGGGCGCGCAGCAGCACGGTGGTATCGAATATCGTCTCGTCGGCTTGCGAAAAGCCGATGCAGCCGGCCTCGGTCAATTCCGCCATCTCGGTCAGCGCCTCGCCCTTGAGGCCGGTGGTGAGCGCGCCGAGCGGATAGACGTGCGCCTGGTTCAGCAGCCTGGCGCGGTGCTTGAGCATTTCCACCAGGCCCGGTTCGTCGAGCACCGGATCGGTATCCGGCGGACACACCAGGCTGGTGACGCCGCCCTGCATCGCCGCCTGCATTTCCGATTCCAGCGTCGCCTTGTATTCATAGCCGGGTTCGCGCAGGCGCGCGCTCAGGTCGACCAGGCCAGGCACGACCAGCAAGCCTTGCGCATCGATGCTGCGGTCGGCGGAAAATCCAGCCGGCGCGGTGCCGATGGCGGCGATCTTGCCGTCGGCGATGAACACATCGCGCTGCGCATCGATGCCGTTGGCCGGGTCGATCAGGCGGCCGTTTTTAATATGCAAATTCGTCATTTAGTTCCCTGCCAAAATGCTCATCACCGCCATGCGCACCGCAATGCCGAAAGTCACCTGCGGCAGGATCACCGCCTGTGCGCCGTCGGCCACTGCCGATTCGATTTCGACGCCGCGGTTCATCGGCCCCGGATGCATCACGATGGCGTCCGGCTTGGCCAGCGCCAGGCGTTCGGTGGTCAAGCCATAGCTCTTGAAGAATTCCTGCGCCGAGGGCAGCAGCGCGCCGCTCATGCGCTCGTGCTGCAGGCGCAGCATGATGATCACGTCGACGCCCTTGAGGCCCTCGTTGATGTCGGTGAAGATGCGCACGCCCATCTGCTCCAGGCCGCTCGGCAACAGCGTGCGCGGACCGATCGCGCGGATCTCCGGCACCCCCAGCGTGGTGAGCGCATGGATGTCCGAGCGCGCCACCCGGCTGTGCAGGATATCGCCGACGATGGCCACCGTCAGGTTGGACAAATCCTTCTTGTAATGCCGGATGGTGTACATGTCCAGCAAGCCCTGGGTCGGATGCGCATGGCGACCGTCACCGGCATTGACCACGTGCACGTGCGGCTGGTTGATGTCGTTGAGGTGCTTGGCGATCAGGTAGGGTGCGCCCGACTGCGCATGGCGCACCACGAACATATCGGCATGCATGGCGGCCAGATTGTCGATGGTATCGAGCAGCGACTCGCCCTTGGATGTGCTGGAAGCCGAAATGTTCAGGTTGATGACATCGGCCGACAGGCGCTTGGAAGCGATCTCGAAGGTGGTGCGGGTGCGCGTCGAATTCTCGAAGAAGAGATTGAAGACGCTCTTGCCGCGCATGAGCGGCACTTTCTTGACTTCGCGGTCGCTGATGCTGACGAAGGAAGAAGCGGTATCGAGGATGTGGGTGACGACATCCCGCGGCAAGCCTTCAATCGTCAGCAAATGCTGCAGCTCGCCATTCTTGTTCAGTTGTGGATTATGCATGTTGGATCGAAAATGTAAAACTGCCGTCAGCGGCACGTTGCAGCAGCAGTGACTCGCTCTTCTCGAGGGCGACGGTGGCGGCGACAAAATCGGCGGCGATCGGCAATTCGCGCCCGCCACGATCTACCAGGGCGGCCAGCACAACCTTCGCCGGCCGGCCATAGTCGAACAATTCATTGATCGCCGCGCGCGTGGTGCGGCCGGTATAGAGCACGTCGTCAACCAGCAGGATGGTAGCGCCTTCGACATCGAAACCGATCTGGGTCGGCTTGACCGAGGCCGGCAAGCCCTTGGCGGCGTAATCGTCGCGATAGAAGGAGACATCGATGAAGCCCAGCCGGCCATCCAGCTGCAATTCGGCAGCCAGGCGTTCGGCCAGCCAGGCGCCACCGGAATAAATGCCCACCAATGCCAGCCGCTCGGCGCCAGCCAGAGCTGCCTTCACCTGCCCGGCCAGCGTCCGGTACAGGGTTTCCGCATCCAGTTCAAGATTCGACATGTTGATCAAAGTATTGTTGCAAAATAATTGCGGCAGCCTGGTCATCGATCAGCTGTCCGCGCCTGCCCGCAATGACCGCCGACGAGTAACGCTCGTCGACCAGCACGACGGGAATGCCGAAACGCCCCTGCAACTGATTGGCGAAACGGCGGCAGCGCTGCGTCATTTCATGCTCGGCGCCATCTGGATGCAAGGGCAGGCCGACGATGCAGCGCGCCGGGCGCCATTCTTCCAGCAGACGCGCGATGGCGGCAAATTTGCCATCGTTGGTCGCCTCGCTGATCACCATCAGCGGCTGGGCCTGCCGGATCAGCGTATTGCCAACCGCCACACCGATACGCTGCAAGCCAAAATCCAGGCCGATTACCGATTCCACCCGTGCCGCCCGCCGCGCCTAGGCATGCCCGGCAACGCCGGCCAGCATGACGGGATCGATGCCCAGCAATTTCATGGCGGCGACAAAGCGTTGCTCGACCGGCACATCGAACACGATCGCCGGATCGGCCTGTACCGTCAGCCAGCCATTGCGGGTAATTTCTTCTTCCAGCTGGCCGGCGCTCCAGCCGGCGCAACCGAGTGACACCAGGATCTTTTCCGGCCCCCTGTCGGTGGCAGCTGCTTCGAGAATATCCTTGGAAGTGGTCAGGGCGATGGCATCCGTGACCTTCATGGTCGACGACCAGGCGTCAGCGGGACTGTGCAGGACAAAACCGCGCTCGACCTGGACCGGGCCACCGAACATGACCGGACGGGCGCTGGCAGGCTGGGGGACGATTTCCAGATCCAGCTCTATTCTGTCGAACAACACATCCATGCTCATGTCGGTCGGCTTGTTGATAATCAAGCCCAGGGCGCCCTGCGCATTGTGCTCGCACAAATACACCACCGTGCCGCCGAACACCGGGTCGAGCATGGACGGCATGGCAATCAGGAAGTGATTGGCCAGATTCAATGCAGGTGTCTCGCTGGCATCGGGCATAGTGGAGAAATTCGGTATATCCTCGGAAACTCCGGGGTAGGAGGAGGATTTGCGGGGCTTGCTGGGGTTCACCATGCTGCACATTTTACCAGTTTTAACCGACCGATATGGCAATCCGCCTTCCCGCTCTGGCCCGCTGCCGGCAGACCAATCAGGCAATATTTTTCACGTTCATGCAATGAAAAAATTTCAACAATCCATCGTCTGGTTCCGGCGCGACCTGCGCGCGGAGGATCATGCAGCGCTCCATTTCGCCTTGCGCCAGAGCGCAAGGGTTTTTTGCGTTTTCATTTTTGACCGTGAGATTCTCGACAGCCTGCCAGTGGACGACCGTCGCGTCGCCTTCATCCATGCCAGCCTGACCGAACTCGATGCCGAATTGCGGCACCTCGGCAGCGGCCTGATCGTCCGGCACGCCACCGCTACGGACGCGATCCCGCAACTGGCCAGGGAGTTGCAGGCACAGGCCGTCTTCACCAACACCGATTATGAACCGCAAGCCAGGGCCCGCGACGCCGCGGTCGAACAGCGGCTGGCGGAGTCCGGCTGCGCCTTTTTCAGTTGCAAGGACCAGGTGATCCTGGAAAAGAGCGAGGTATTGACACTGTCCGCCACGCCTTTCTCGGTATTCACCCCCTACAAGAATGCCTGGCTGAAGCGACTGGCTGCAGACCATGGCGGCGACCTGCTGGCGCCTTACCCCGTCGCCGAACTTGCCGAGAACCTGGCGCCGACCACCGCCCTGCCGGCCTCCGGCATACCGGCCCTCGCGGCCCTCGGCTTCAATGCCGCCACGCCCGAAGTCGCGGCATTCCGCCCAGGCACGACTGGCGGCATGTCACTGCTGGAGGAATTCCTGCCACGCATGGCGCAATACCATGTGCGCCGCGACTTCCCTTCGATCAAGGGACCGTCGTATCTTTCCACGCACCTGCGATTCGGCACGCTGTCGATCCGCTTGCTGGTGCGGCACGCCTGGGACGCCGAACGCAGCGGCCAGGGCGGTGCTGGCGCTGCCACCTGGCTCTCCGAACTGGTCTGGCGCGAATTCTATTTCATGATCCTGCACCATCATCCCCACGTGGCCGAGCGCGCATTCAAGCCGGCTTACGATGCCATCCAGTGGGAGAGCGGCAGCACCGGGCAAGCGCGCCTTGATGCCTGGTGCGCCGGCCGCACCGGCTATCCGCTGGTCGACGCCGCCATGCACCAGCTCAACCAGAGCGGCTACATGCACAACCGCCTGCGCATGGTCACCGCCTGCTTCCTGATCAAGGACCTTGGCATCGACTGGCGCCGGGGCGAACGCTATTTCGCTGAAAAACTCATGGATTTCGACCTCGCGGCCAACAACGGCGGCTGGCAATGGGCCGCATCTTCCGGCTGCGATGCGCAACCGTATTTCCGCATTTTCAATCCGCTCACGCAGTCGCAGAAATTCGATGCCGACGGCAACTTCATCCGCCGCTACCTGCCGCAACTGGCGCGGCTCGACAAGCGCCACATCCATGCGCCATGGATGGCGCCGCCGGCGCTGCTGCAAGCCGCCGGGGTCGCACTTGGCAAGGACTATCCGACACCTATCGTGATGCATGACGAAGCGCGCATACAGACGCTGGCGCGCTATGACGTGGTCAAGCGCCCATAAAAAAACCCGCAGCCCATGACGGGATGCGGTTTTTTTCAGAACCGACAATACTGCTCAGGTCGCTGGAACTTCCTTGTTGATGAAGCCGGCGATCGAGCGCAGCAAATCATCTTCCTGGTAAGGCTTGCCGAGGTATTCATTGACCCCCAGCTCCATTGCATAGTTGCGGTGCTTGGTGGCAGTGCGCGAAGTGATCATGATGATCGGGATATGCCTGGTGCGTTCGTCGCCGCGGACGTTGCGGGTCAGATCGAAGCCGTCCATGCGTGGCATTTCGATATCGACCAGCATCACGTCCGGCGTGATCGACTGCAACTGTTCCAGCGCATCGACGCCGTCCTTGGCCAGCACCACCTGATAACCTTCGCGCACCAGCAGACGCTGGGTGACGCGGCGCACGGTCAGTGAATCGTCGACCACCATGACGATGTTTTGTGTGCGTAAGCCCTGTACCGGATCTGTCGTTGGCGCCTCCGGCATGCCGCCTGCCATCTCGACCACCGCGCCCATGTTGTCCGGCGCCTCTGAAGCCAGCAGACGCGGCGCCCGCAGGTTTTCCTGCGCTACGCGCTGCGCCAGCGGCACCGGATTCAGGATCAGCACGATTTCGCCGGAACCCAGCACAGTGGCGCCGGCGACACCGATCATGCGCGCCAGTTGCGGACCGATGTTCTTGACCACCACCTCGCGGTTGCCGAGCACTGCATCGACGTGCAGGGCGACGCGGTCACTGCCGCTCTTCATGATCACCAGCGGCGTATATTGCTGCGCCACGGCGGAGGCATCACGGTTGCCCAACAAGGTCGCCAGGTAATGCATCGGCACCCGCTGTCCCTGCCACATGACCGCGCCTTCATTGTAGGCGGCGGTCAGCATGCCGGTTTTCAGCTGCTGCACCTGCTCGACCAGCACCGAAGGGACCGCGTACACCTTGCCGCCTGTCGACAGCAACACCACCTGGGTTACCGCCAGCGTCAGCGGCAGGTGGATGGTGAATTGCGCGCCCTTGCCGGTGTCCGTCTTGAGCGCCACCCGGCCGCCCAGCGCATCCGCTTCGGAACGCACCACGTCCATGCCGACGCCACGGCCGGCCAGCTCGGTCACCGTATCGGTGGTCGAAAAGCCCGGATGGAAAATCAGTTCGGCGACTTCGCTTTCGCTCATGTCGTCGCCGAGCAAGCCATGCGACTGTGCTTTTTCGCGTATGCGGGCAACGTCGAGGCCCTGACCGTCATCGCTGAACTGAATGACCACCTCGTTGCCTTCCTGGCGGATTTCGATCAGCAATTCGCCGATCTCGCTCTTGCCGGCGGCGCGGCGCTTCTCTTTCGATTCAATGCCATGCACGATGGCATTGCGCAGCAAATGTTCAAAAGGCCCGGCCATGCGCTCCAGCACACTGCGGTCCATTTCCACCGAGCTGCCGCGAATATCCAGGTTGACGCGCTTGTCGAGCTCTTTCGATGCCTGGCGCGTGACGCGGAACAGGCGCTCGGAAATGCTGGCGAACTGCACCATGCGCACCCGCATCAGGTCTTGCTGAAGATCGCGCGTCAGACGCGCCTGCGAAACCAAGTCATCGCTGGCGCTATCAACGGTGCGCATCAGGTTTTGCTGCACCGAGCCAACGTCGTTGACGCTCTCGGCCATCATGCGGGTCAATTCCTGCAGGCGGGTAAACCGGTCGAATTCCAGTGGATCGAATTCACGGTCGCCAGACTGCGCCATGCGCGAGGAAATCTGCGACTCGGCCTGCATTTCGATCTCGCGCAACTGGATACGCAGGCGGGCGATGTTCTCAGTCAATTCCGACAACGAACCGCGCAAAGTGCCGACTTCGGTTTCCAGCCTGGAGCGGGAAATCGACACTTCACCAGCCTGGTTGACCAGGCGATCGAGGATATCGGCGCGTACGCGCACCAGCGGCACAGGTGCACTGGCGGCGACGGCTTTTTGCGCCGCAGGCGCCGGGGCGGCAGCGAAGTTCGCCGTGCGCGCCGGCATGATCGAATTCAGCTCGACCAGGCCGGTTGCGCCGGCAGCCTCTGCGTCGCTCTCAAGCGCGACAGCCGCAACCGGCGCCGGCATGGCGGCATGCGGATTCTGCAATACTTCAAACAGCTGCAAACCATGGTCATAACGTGACAGCAAGTCTTCCAGCGAATGCGCGGAAGGAAGGCCGGCGTGCATGATGGCTTCAATCCGGGTTTCCATTTCATGCATGTGCTGGCCGAGCCCCATCGCGCCAGCCATACGTGCGCTGCCCTTAATGGTGTGCAAGAGGCGCAGCAAGGCCTGCGGGAAGCTGGCATTGGTCATGTTTTCCTGCCATCCACGCAGCTTTTCGCCAACCTGGGGCAACATGTCGCGGCCTTCTTCCAGGAATACCGGCAGCAAATCCGCATCCAGCTCATCCTTGATGACGATGCCACGTGCGCCGACATCGTTCTCCACTGGCTTGGCAGAAAATTCAACCGCAGCAACCGGAGACGCCTCCGGCTGTTGCACTTCGGGCGGTATCTGCGACGCGATAGCGTCCGGTTCCTGCTGCGGCTCTTGCGGCTCTTGCGCCAATTGCACGCCTGCCGAAGCTGCCAGAATTTCCTCGGCTTCCAATTCAGCCAGTGTCGGCTCCAGCGGCACGACCTCTTCATCGTCGGCGCGCGGCTCGACCGCGTGGGCAGCGAGCCGGGCTTCCAGCTCATGCCGCAAATCCACCAGTGCCTGCACCATCTCCGGCTCATGCACAGGCATCTCGCCCAGAGCAAACATTTGCAGCATGGATTTCAGCCGTTCGACACTCGCCTCAAGCATGGCGAACTCATCCAGAGTAAGTGTGATCGGCTTGCGCGACAGGCATTGCAAAGCCATTTCCAGTCCGTGCGCAACTTCCTGCAGCGCATTGAAGCCGACCGTCGCGGAACTTCCCGCCAGCGAATGTGCCGCATGTACCGCCAGGATATTGACTTCACGATCGGGCTCATGACGCCACTCGGCGATATCGTTGGCCAACATGCGCACCAGCTCATCGGTTTCAGCCAGATAAATATTGTGCAACGGGACACTGATTTCGAGGTCGCCGATATATTTGACGCCATCGTCACGCACAGCGAGCGGCGCCTGCATGCTGGGAAATTCGATGACTTCTGCCACGAGCACCGGTTGCGGGAGCGCGACTTCCTCGACGACAGAGCTTTCCGGCATCGCCGGCATGGCGATCGGTTCCAGCGCGTCGTTTATCGGTGTTGTGAATTGTGCAGTCAATTCGTCCAGAGACTGCCATTCCTCGACCGATTCTTCCGGCAAGGATAAGCCGGTGATGACGTCTTCGCCAGTTTGCAGCTCGAAACCAGGATCAGAGTCCAGCATGCCGACTTCTGCGTCTTCGGCAGGGGATGCTTCAAATATCCCCACTGCTTCGCGACTTTCTGCTTCTTCTGCCTCGATAGCTTCGATCGCCTGAATGGTATCCGGATGAAATTGCGACAGCACATCATCAACTGGCGCAACGACAGCCTCAATAACGAATGCCTGATCGTTGCTGTCCTGATCGGCAACGACTGCAGTCTCGTCAACCACTGCCGCCTCTGCCACGCCTGCTTCTGCCACTGCCGTTTCCGCCACCGGTGACTCTTCGTAGCTGAACGGCGCGCCATTCCTGACCCGGTCCGCCGCAGCGACCAGTGCCTCCGGCCGTCGTGCCGACCGGCCCTGGGTTTGCAGGTCTTCGACCCATGCGGACAGTAACTCGGATGCCTTTTCCAGCAAGGCATACAATTCGTGATTACCACCCTGGCCATCGGCCAGCGTCACGTTCAACACCTGTTCGATGCTCCATGCGCCTTCGCCGAAAGCATTCAGGCCGACCATGCGGCCGCTGCCCTTCAAGGTATGGAAGGAGCGACGCAGGGTCGTCAGGTGTTCCTGGTTTTTCGGTTCATGGCGCGACAGCGGTATGGTGGCATTGATGCATCCGAGCACCTCTTCTGCCTCGAACAGAAAAATTTCCAGAAGCTCGGCATCGACTTCCTCTTCGGAGGTTTGCGGCACGGCCACGACCGGCGCTGCGACCACCGCCGCCTCGGTCACCGGCTCTGCGGTCGCCGTCACCAACATGGCCATCGTATCGTCGCTTGGCGCACTCCCCAGCATGTCGATTGCGACGCGAGCGCGCTTGCCCGCTTCCGGGTCATCGACCAGGGCAGCGGCGAACTGTACTTGTTCGAGCGATTCTTTCAGTTGTTCCTGGAGCCGGGTGTCAGTTGGCTCTGCTGAAAGAAACCTCGCTAATTCCGCGGACTGCTTTTGATGCAGTTCCAGCTCCTGTTCAACCGTAGGCAAGACAACGTCAGTGACAACGGCATCCGTTGCCGACGTGCCTTGCAGCGTTGGCGCATCTTCCAGCGCCGGCACCATGACTATCTGTTCGGCGGCATCCTCCGCCGCATCGCGCTCCAGCATTTTGGCGCGAAACAAGCCCGTGCGTTCATCGAACGAGAAGCGGTGCTTGGCGCTTTCCGGCTGCAGCTGCAAGGTCTCGATGAAAAAGCTCAGCGCGCCGACATTCTGGGCCACGTGCTGGAAGGTCGCGACATCGGGGGGGGCGTCTTCCGGGCTTTCGGCAAAGTGGCGCACGGCCTCGGCAGTCGCCTCGACCGCGCGCAAGGCGTCGTCCTGGTCGAGAATTGCCAGGGCACCGCTGATCTGGTGCAGGATAGGCGCAATCTGCGTCAGCGCAGCGCGACCGGCAGGCTCGCGGAAATAGTCGTCGAGCAGTTTTTCTACCTGGCGCAGGCTGTTTTGCATTTCGCCGCCCAGCACCGCCATGGTTTGGCGCTGCTGCGCCTCGCGTGACATCTCGTCCATCCACTGTGCCGACTCGCTTGGCTGTTCACCGGCAACGATAGACAACAGGCGTGCCGTCATGGCATCGGCACGCAAGCCAAAATCATCAGCCAGGCGGTTGATGTTGCTCAGGGCATTTTCAACGAACAGCAGGCTGGTTGCCATTTCCAGACCAAGCATGCTGCCCGGCTGCGACGTTGCCGCGGCATGGCGGGCAATCCCGTTCAATTCACGCAGCAATTTCAACAGCGGCGGCGAACCCAGCTTTTCAGCGGCGTCTGCCAGGCCTTTGAGCTCGGCGTCAAAAGCTTCGGCGCCGCCAGCATCGCCGGCGGCAATGCTATTCCACAGGTTTTTCGCCTGGGTCAGGCGGGTCTTGGCCAGTGCCAGCGCTTCCGGATCGATCTGACCATAGCGCTTCCTGTCGTAATCGACCGGCACCAGACCATCGAGCTGATAGGCAGCGCGCACCTGCGCGGCGCGCGGCAAAGGCCGTTCGATCCTGGCGATGAAGAACAACGCATCACGCAGCAGGCGTTCAGCGATGCTGGCAGAACCTTCGGAGAGACGGCGGATCTGCAGATTGATGCGGGCAAACAGCTGCTTGACGTAGATTTCTTTCTGAATCTGCCCTGCTGCCACGGCCTCAGCCAAGGCATGCAGAACCCACCAGAACACGCGCGATTGCTGGTTGCTCTGGGTACGTTCCACCTGGGCGACAATGTCGAGCATGGCGCGCGCATTGGCGGCTTCCGAAGCATCATCGCTTTTCCTCAGGAAGGGCAGCAAGGCCTTTTCAAAGCGCTGGCGCAGACCGGCGTAGTCGACATTATCGGAAAATGCGGCATTGTCGATCGCTGGCAGTTGCGGCCGGATCGCCAGATTGGGGAAGAACAGGTCGGCCGGATGGACGCGATCAGCGCCGCGCACTTCCAGCAGGGACTTGTAATACGGGAACAGGCGCACCGGCTGGTGCGATGCGCCGGCCAGCAATTCCTCCAGATACTCAACCAATGCCTGGTAGGCATTTTCGATGGTTTGCGCAATCCTGTCGGTCAGTTCGATCTGTCCTGATTCCAGCCGATCGAGCAAGTCTTCGGTGGTCTCGGTGATGATGGCAACGCCATCGATATCGACGATTTGCAGGGCGCCGTGCGCCTGGTGCAGGAAAGTCTTGGCTTGACGCAGCGGGGTCGAACGCGCTTCTGCATCCTGGGTAACGGCATCGAACAGGGCCGTTTTGGAGCGGCCCAGCGCTTCGCGGATTTCACCCATCACCCAGGACAGGGAACCGGCATCGAAGTTATCCCGGGTACCTTGTGGCGGAACCGAAGATTGGGTGGTCATGACTACCTCGCGGAAATTCTATAGGTGACGGGCAGACCCGTCACCATGCATCACAAACTAACGGCCCCATCACGACAGGGCACCAGGCCTCGAGCAGCTGAGGATCACCCTTGCCGTCAGGCAGCCACGCGGAATCGCGACACCGAGTTCTTGAGTTCTTCTGCCAGCCGGGTGAGCTCGCGAATCGATTCGGCGGTCTGTTGCGTACCTTCCTGGGTATGCTCGGTCACCGTCAGGATGCTCTGGATGCTCTGCGCCACGCCATTGGCAGAAGTCGCCTGCTGCTCGGTCGCTGCCGAGATGCCTTGAATCAGTTCTGCCAGCTGGTTCGACACACGGCGGATATCCGACAGCGCAGTACCGGCGGCGTCCGACAGCTTGGCCCCCTCAACCACACCCTGGGTGGATTTTTCCATAGCGGCCACCGCATCGTGGGTATCGGTCTGAATGGTGCGCACCAGCGCGCCGATCTGCTTGGTCGCTTCGGCCGAACGTTCCGCCAGTCGCTGCACCTCTTCCGCAACCACCGAGAAGCCTCGTCCGGCCTCACCGGCAGATGCTGCCTGAATTGCCGCGTTCAGCGCCAGCACGTTGGTCTGTTCGGTAATGTCGGAAATCAGTTCGGTGATTTCACCAATCTCCTGGGACGATTCGCCCAGACGCTTGATTCGTTTCGAGGTTTCCTGGATCTGCTCGCGGATTTCGTGCATGCCCTTGATGGCGTTTTCCACCGCGCGGGCGCCTTCGTCCGCCGCCGTCACCGACTGCCGGGCAACTTCAGCCGACTCATTTGCCGATTTGGAGACATCGGTAATCTGCTCCGCCATCTCCAGCACGGCCTGACCGGTTTCCTGAATATCACGCGACTGCTTTTGTGAAGCGACCAGCAGTTCGGAGGAAATATTTTGCGCCTGGGTAGACGCAGTGGTCACCTGTTCGGCCGTATTGGTCACGCGGCCAACCAGGATGCGCAACTCTTCCACGGTGTAGTTAACCGAGTCGGCGATCGCGCCGGTGATGTCTTCCGACACCGTCGCCTGCACCGTCAAGTCGCCGTCCGCCACTTCCTGCAGTTCGTTCATCAGCCGCAAAATCGCCGCCTGGTTCTGGTCGTTGGTGCGTTTGGCTTCCTCTTCCTGCAATTGCGCATACTGACGCTGGGCATCCGCTTCCTTGCGTTGCTCCTCGGCCTCGCGAGTACGGCCGCTACTGTCCTGCAGCACCGCCAGCGCCACGCCGGTCGCCGCGACCAGCGCAAGCACCGCGAACAGCACCATGGCAAAGAAGGACAAGCTGAAGGAATTCTGTTCCGAACGATAGACTTCCTGCAAGGTAGCCAGGCTTTGCTTGAGCGCTTCGTTTTCTTTAAAAATCGCCTGTTCGGCTTTTTTTGCGGCGATCAGGTTCTGAATATTACTGCGCAGGCCGCCCAAGGCTTTCTGGTATTCGCCAAAAACGCCTTGCAGCTCCTGCAGTTTTTCGCGGGTGATGGCATCGCGTGTCGGCTCCACGCGCAGGACGTCACTGCCATTCAGCAAGCCGACGATAATGTCGTTGAAGGTACTGACATCCTTGCCGAGCTGGAATGCGGTTTCGGGGCTCATGCCCTGTGTCGTCAGCAAGGCGTTCGAGCCGCGCCCCAGACGCTCATTGAGCATCACCAGCTGGCTCGCCAAGGAAATCTCGCGCCCCGAAGCACCGCTGTTGGCCTTGAGGGTAACGACCATCTCCGCCAGTTCCAGCATATCAGGGGAAATGCCATTCATTTTTTTCAGGATGGCGCCCAAACCGGTCAGCTCGCCCTGCAGCTTCAGGACCGTGCTGGCCGAATTTTCGGTCTGGTCCCAGGCCCGCAGTGTGTCTTCGACTGCCCGCTTGATGGTCTGGCCCGGTGCGCCGATCCTGCGGTCCTTGTACTCGCCGCCGTTGTTCAGAATGTTCAGGTTGGCCTGGAGCGCATCGCGGCTTTCCTTGAGTTGCCGGAATGCTTCCTCGCTACCCTGGATCGCATTCGGCGCCGCCTTGCCGATCCGCTGCGAATGCATCAGCGCTTCAGCAGCAATCTGGGTCTGGGTCGCCGCCAGAGAAGCGCTGCGCGAGTTGGCCCAAGCGAAAATCGCGCCCAGAAACAGCGACAGGCCCAGCACCAGCAAGAGTACGCGCACCTGCTCCTGCAGCGGCAGCTGGCCGATGAAGGGCAGGCGGAAGTCGCCGCTCTTTTGCAGCACATCGCCGATGAATGTTGCATCAGGATTGGGATTAGCCTGGCGGGCAGCGCCACTCAGCGGCTTGTATTCGGCGACCTGCTCATCGGCCTGATCTTCGTCTTGCCCGAGCGTGTCGTCGGCTTGTGCCGCCTTATTACCTTTTGATAAAAATGGTACTTTGAACGCCATTGCCATTCTTGTATCTCCTAAAATCCGTTGGTGCTGCCGCCAGGCGTACGCGCCTGACGCTTATAAACCCACATGCAAAAATTGCGCATCCTGCACGATCAATGAAAGGTCAAGCTCGGTCCAGACCTGGGCATCACGATCGACGAATTGCCGCGACGCCCAAGGCACCACGGCCTCCGCCGCATGGTCTTGCTGCTGCATGTCAGCAAGGTTGCGCAAGCCAAGCACGCGCGACACCAGAATGGCGCTATTGAACGACAGCCCGGGTGCAAACACCACAATCCGGCTCTCGCGATCGACCTGCGTCGCGCCCTGCCCCTGAAAGCGCGCCAGATCGATCACGCTGACCAGACTGCCGCGAACACTGGTCAAGCCAAGGAACCAGTCATGCGTCAGTGGCACCTTGGTGATGGCGCCAACCGAAATGATTTCACCGGCCTCCTGCAAATTCAGCAGGCAATGGCGCTGGCCGATCAACACGCCGAGCTGGCGGGCATGCGGGGTAGCGCTGGTACGCGCGGCCTGCATGCGATCGAGCAGCTGCGCCTGGAATTCGCGTAAACGGGTACGACGCGCCAGCGCATCCGGCTTGGCCGGGGTCCTGTCCGATACAGAATCCGGGGTGGATAGTGTCATGGGCGATCAATCAGCCAAGTGCGGCAATTTTCGACAAGAGTTCCTGCGGGTCAACCGGCTTGACTACATAGTCACGTGCGCCCTGACGCAAACCCCAGATGCGGTCGGTTTCCTGGTTCTTGCTGGTGCAGATGATGATTGGCACATCCTGGCTTTCGGGATCGCGCGAAATGGCGCGCGTGACCTGGAAGCCGTTTTGTCCCGGCATCACCACGTCCATCAGGATCAGGTGCGGCTTGTCGGCCTTGATCTTGACGATAGCCTCCTCGCCGTTTTCGGCAGTCGATACCGAAAAGCCGTTCTTGACCAGGATATCCGTCAGAAAATAGCGCTCCGTCGGCGAGTCATCCACGATAAGAATCTTTTTAATAGCCATCTTCAACCTTTACGTCAAAAAATTACTTGGGGAGTGCTTGTGCAGTATGTTCGCTTACGGTTTTGAGCAGGCTATCTTTCGTAAACGGCTTGGTCAGATAGGCATCCGAGCCCACCATCGCGCCACGCGCACGATCAAACAAACCATCCTTGGACGACAACATGACGACCGGCGTCGCATGAAACTTTGCGCTCTTCTTGATCAGGGCGCACGTTTGATAGCCGTCCAGCCGTGGCATCAGAATGTCGCAAAAAATGAGGGATGGCTTGTGATCGTTCATCTTGGCAAGCGCATCAAAACCATCCTCGGCAAGAACCACCTGGTAGCCAGCCTGCCCCAGAAAAATTTCGGCGGATCGGCGAATCGTGCTGCTATCGTCAATCACCATAATTTTTATACCGGCATTATCCTGCGGTGTTGTCATGGCTTCTGATTCTCATTTGGTTTTGTCCAATATACGATTCCACTGTAACAAAAAGCAAGATGCTTTAGAACAACGTTTCAGCAGAGTTAACATCAGCCGTGGTTTTTATGCCAAAAGTTACTCATATCACAACGAGACACTGACTGGACTTAAATCGTGACCATTTCAAAATCTTCCTTGCGCGCGCCACACTCCGGACACGTCCAGTTCATCGGCACGTCGGCCCAGCGTGTGCCCGGCGCAATCCCTTCGTCCGGCAAGCCGGCGGCTTCGTCGTAGACCCAGCCGCAAATCAGGCACATCCAGGTTTGGAATTCTTCATTCGATGTTGCGTTACTCACTTTGACTGCCCTTCAATCAAGTAAAATGGAAAGTTGAATATCTTACTTTACTGGCCGTGCAAAACCAAACTTCTCCTCTCATTTTGAGCTTCAACGCCAGCGATCCGGTCGGCGCCGTCGGTTTGCAGGCCGACCTGGCGTCCTTTGCCGCCATGGGATGCCACGGCTTGTCGGTCGTCACTGCGATCCTGATCGGCGACACGACCCGCATCGAGGACAGCCAGGTGATCGAGGTCGATTGCGTGGACGACCAGGCGCGCGTGGTGCTGGAAGACATGCCGGTGGCGGCCTTCAAGGTCGGCACGATCGGCAGCATAGAAAATGTTTCGGCGATTGCAGAAATCGTCGCGGATTACCCGGACATCCCGCTGATCCTCGACCCATTCCTGTCTGCCCTGCCCGACCAGGGGGAGGATAGCGAAGATTTGCTGGTGGCCATACGCGAATTGCTGATCCCGCAAACCACGGTTTTGCTGATCTCCGCAGTTGAACTCGGGCGCCTTGCCGAAACCTGGCGCGAACCGTCCAGCGACGATACCCTGACGGTGGACGCCATGCATGTCATCGACCTCGGCTGCGAATACCTGTTCGTCACCGGCACCCCAACCGATGCGCACGGCGTCGCCAATACGCTGTTTTCCGACAGCGGCGTGGTGCGCCAGGATAACTGGCAGCGCATTTCAGGCTCCTTCAGCGGCGCCGGCACCACCCTGTCGGCCACCATCGCCGCCTTGCTTGCCAACGGCCTGGAGGTGCCGGAAGCCGTGTTCGAAGCGCAGGAATTCACCATCGCCGCGCTGACCCACGCCCACCGGCTCGGCATGGGAAAACTGGTTCCCGACCGCTTTTTCTGGACCAGCGAACCCGATGACACGCCTGCCGGGGATGCCGGGGACACGCTGCAGTAAGAAAATAGCAATCTACCCATACCGATCATTCATTCTTCTCCAATGACAGCATGACTTCCAATAACGACATCCTCATGAAGCGCGCCCAGCGCACCACCCCGGGCGGCGTCAACTCGCCGGTACGCGCCTTCCGCTCGGTCGGCGGCACGCCGCGCTTCATCACCCATGCCGAAGGGCCCTATATCTGGGATGCCGACGGCAAGCGCTACACCGACTACGTCGGCTCGTGGGGACCGGCGATTGTCGGCCACGCCCACCCGGCTGTGGTGAAGGCGGTGCAGGAAGCGGCAGCCAAAGGCTTGAGCTTTGGCGCGCCGACCGAAGGCGAAATTGTCATGGCCGAGGAAATCTGCCGCCTGGTGCCATCGATAGAACAGGTGCGCCTGGTATCGTCCGGCACAGAAGCGACCATGAGCGCACTGCGCCTGGCGCGCGGTGCCACGGGGCGCGACAAGATCGTCAAGTTCGAAGGCTGCTATCACGGCCACGCCGATTCGCTGCTGGTCAAAGCCGGCAGCGGCTTGCTGACCTTCGGCAATCCGACCTCGGCCGGCGTGCCGGCCGATTTCGTCCAGCACACCCTGGTGCTCGACTATAACAATACGCAGCAACTGGAAGAGGCCTTCGACAAGATGGGCGATAAAATCGCCTGCGTGATCGTCGAGCCGATCGCCGGCAACATGAACCTGGTGCGCGCCACGCCGGAATTTCTCAACGCCATGCGCCGGCTGTGCACCGAGCACGGCGCCGTGCTGATCATGGACGAGGTCATGACGGGCTTCCGCGCGGCCTTGCATGGCGCGCAGTCGCTGTACGGCATCACCCCCGACATCACGGCGCTGGGCAAGGTGATCGGCGGCGGTCTGCCGGTGGCTGCTTTCGGCGGCAAGGCGGAATTGATGAAGCACATGGCGCCGGTTGGCCCGGTCTACCAGGCTGGCACCCTGTCGGGCAATCCGGTGGCGGTCGCCGCAGGCCTTGCCACCCTGAAGCTGATCCAGGAGCCGGGTTTTTTTGAATCGCTGGCGCGTCAAACCAGCAGGCTCGCGACGGGCCTGAGCGCTGCAGCCGCCGAAGCCGGCGTGGCATTTTGCGCCGATTCCGTCGGCGGCATGTTCGGCCTGTATTTCCTGGACAACAAACCGGACAGCTATGCGGCGATGATGAAAACCGACCGCGAGAAGTTCAACCGCTTCTTCCATGCAATGCTGGACGCCGGCCACTACTTCGCGCCTGCAGCCTTCGAGGCTGGCTTCGTCTCAGCGCAACACGACGATGCAACCATCGATGCAACCGTCGAGGCCGCCCGCAAAGTGTTTGCAGCGCTGGGGTAAACCTCACCGGAACCAGGCCAGCCGGTGATACACCGCCAGTGATCCCCGGCTGGCCGCCTTACTTGAGCCAGCCGCGCCGCTTGAAATAGGCAAACGGCGTAATTGCGCTGGCCAGCATCAATGCCATGGCGAAAGGATAGCCCCACTCCCAGTTCAGTTCGGGCAAGAACTTGAAGTTCATGCCATAGATACTGGCGATCAGGGTCGGCGGCAGGAACGCCACCGACGCCACCGAGAATATCTTGATGATCTTGTTCTGGTTGATGTTGATGAAGCCGACGGTGGCATCCATCAGGAAGTTGATCTTGTCGAACAGGAAGGCTGTGTGGCCGTCGAGCGATTCGATGTCGCGCAGGATCTGCCGCGCCTCTTCGAACTGTTCGGCGTTGAGCAGTCGTCCGCGCATCAGGAAACTGACCGCGCGCCGGGTATCCATCATGTTGCGGCGGATACGGCCATTCAAGTCTTCTTCGTGGGCGATGGCATTCAGGGCGGACGCTGCGTCCTGGTCGGTGAAGTCTTTTTTCAGCACGCTGCGGCTGACGTCTTCCAGGCTCTGGTAGATACCCTCCAGCGCATCCGCCGAGTACTCGGCATCGGTCGCATACAGGTCCAGCAACACATCCTTGTAATCCTCGATCGAGCCGGGCCGCGAGCGCGCGCGCAGCCGCACCAGGCGAAACACCGGCAAGTCGTCGGTATGCATCGAAAACAGCATGTTCCTGGCCAGGATGAAGGCAACCGTGATCACCCGTGCAGGGCCTTCGTCCTCATCCAGCAGGAAATCGGTGCGCAGATGCAGGTCACCGTTCTCCGCTTCATAATAACGGGCGGATGCTTCGATATCCTTGACTTCATCCTCGCCCGGCAGGGTCACGCCATAGATGCTCTTGACCCAGGCGCGCTCTTCATCATTCGGATCGGTCAGGTCGACCCAGACCGGTTCCAGCCTTTCCAGGTCAGCCCGGCTGTCGATATTGACCTGGTTCAGGCGGCCATTCTGCAATACGAATACGTTGATCATGCACACTCCCAACCGCTGTCGAAAACGCCAACAGCGCAGCCTGCAGTATGACCTGCAAGTCGAATAAAAACAGGGGGACGCGGCCAACCATCGGCCTGGACGCGCCTGCCCGCGCAAGGATTTGTCTCATCGGACAAATCCCGTGGCGAGAGGCGCTAGCTGACAACTACATGAAACGCCGTCTCGCCGACCGGCCGCAACATGTCGGCCAATCACTTGATATAGGACTACCCAAGTCGGGTCTCCAGAATACGAAAACAGCGCAAGTGTACTTTTAACGATCCCGACAAGCAAGCGTCATTCGCAGCCTTTGCGGCGCATGCATGTCCGGTGCGGAATTCGCCCTCAAGGCAATTCGGCAGAACCCATGCGACGCAGGATCAGACCGGTACGGCCCGCCAGGTAGCCGCTGCCGCGATGCTTGTCATAGAAGCGCGGATTGGGCAGCATGACAGCCAGCCGCGCGGCCTGGCTGGCTGACAGCTTGGCGGCAGTGGTGCCATAGTAGTGGCGTGCGGCGGCCTCGGCGCCGAACACGCCCTCCCCCCATTCGACCACGTTCAGATAGATTTCAAAAATCCGCTCCTTGCTCATCCAGAATTCGAGCATATAGGTAATGACGAATTCCTGCGCCTTGCGCACGTAACTGCGATCGCCGGACAAAAACAGATTCTTGGCCAGTTGCTGGGTAATGGTGGATCCGCCCGACACCACCTTGCCTTTGCGGATATTTTTTTCATAGGCTTTTTGCAGCGCCTCCCAGTCGATGCCCTCATGCTCGGAGAAATTGGCGTCTTCGGAGGCGATGATGGCGCGCTTGAGGTTGCGCGATATTTGCTGGTATGGCACCCACTTGTACTGCAACCTGAAGTCCGGGTTCTCTTTCTGGAGGATGGCGCGCTGCTGGCGCATGAAGCTGGTGCTGCCCGGATTGAAGTGGACCCACCAGCCGATTTGCAGGAAAAAATACAATTGCACCAGCAAGACCAGCGCCAGCGGCGCGACGATCAGCCAGAACCATAATTTGCGCGGGAATTTCATTGCTGCTGCAACTGTGCCCGCAGTGCATCGAATACCGGCGGCGTCGCCGGACGCACGCCGCGCCAGATGAAGAAGGCCTCGGCAGCCTGCTCCACCAGCATGCCCAGGCCATCGCGCACGGCAGCGCCATGCTGCGCCGCGTAGCGCATGAAGGCAGTCGGCTCCTTGCCATACATCATGTCGTACGCCAGCGTATGCGCGCCGAACAAGGCCGGCGCCAGCGGCGGCACTGCGCCAGCCAGGCTGGCCGAGGTGGCATTGATCACCAGGTCAAACGCCCCGTGCAAGTCATCGAACGTGCTTGCCAGCAAACGCCCGCCGAACTGCGCGGCCAGTTCCTGCGCCCGCGCCGCGGTGCGATTGGCGACCACCAGCTGCGCCGGGCCCTGCTCCAGGAGCGGCAGCACCGCGCCGCGCGCGGCGCCGCCGGCGCCCACCAGCAGCACGCGCCGGCCGGCGATGGCCAGGCCGGCATTGGCGACGATATCAGTCACCAGGCCGATGCCGTCGGTGTTGTCGCCGAGAATAACGCCATCATTGAAGCTGAGCGTATTGACCGCGCCGGCCGCGCGTGCCCGTTCGCTCAAGCCGGTGGCCAGGGCATACGCTTCCAGCTTGAACGGCACGGTGACATTCGCGCCCTTGCCGCCCAGACGCATGAATTCATGCACGCTGGCGGCAAAGCCGTCGAGCGGTGCCAGCAGGCGCTCGTATTGCATGTCCTGCCCGGTCTGGGCGGCGAAGCGGGCGTGGATCTCGGGCGACTTGCTGTGGGCAATCGGATTGCCGAATACGGCGTAGCGGTCAGTCATGATAAATCTCGGTGATCAATGCGACGGTGCCGGCGGGGCGCTAGTTGCCGCGCAATTCGGTCTGGAGCGATTCCTCGCGGGTGAACTTGAAACGGGTGTATACCACCCAGACATCGTCCTTGTCGCCCGAACGCATGTTCTTGGGGAAGCGCGCGAATGGCGCGGAACGGCGCACAATGCGCTTGGCCGACTCGTCCAGTGCAGCATTGCCGGAGGATTGCTCGATCTGGGGGCCGCCCTCCTTTTCATAAATGCTGCCGTCCTGGAAAATCGGGATCGACACCACCAGTTCGCCGTAGAGCTTCTTGCCATCCTTTTGCGGGAAATTCAGGGTGCCGATCTTTTCGATGCGCTGCTTGACCGCATCGTAATACATCGCATAGCCGACTTCCTGCGTGCTGGGGCTGATCCGGGTCTTGCGCGGGCGGCTGTTCTCGTCCTGGATGCGGCGGTTGATTTCGGCCTCCTGGCGCGCCAGTATCCTGGCGCTGTCGAGCATATCGGCGCCGTCCGGTTGCGGCATCTCGCGCGGCTTGACCGTGTCGGACACATGCGGAATCGCCACCGGCGTCTTTTTCTGCATCTGGTCGAGCAGCTTTCTTTGCTGCTCTTCCAGCTCGACAATGCGGCGCCTGGACGCCTTGGCACTCTCGCCGTCCTCGGTCTTTTGCAGATCCGGCAACGGCGAACTTGCGCGTCCGGCATCGGCATTGCCGCCGCCGTCCAGATTGGCCTGCGCCAGCGCCTGCGCCTTGAGCGGCTTCTTGTCATGCCGGGCATTGACCAGGATGACTTCAAGCCCGGGATCAGCCGGCTTGAACTTGAAGGCTTCCGGCGCAGTAAAGCGCACCGCCAGCAAGGCGGCATGTACCATCACCGAGACGGTGATGGCAATGGTGAGCGGCAGATTTTGCGACAATGACTTCACACGCATGCAGAGAGCCGTTTGAAACAGGGATTTTACGATAAAGCCCGGCAGATTTTGCCGGACTTTATGGATTGTCTGGCTGTGACGCCGATTCTGTCGCCGCAGGGACACTGCCGGCTGCCTCGCCAGTACCTGCTGCCGCGCCGCCAGTGGCCGCTTCGGCATCGGCATCTGCCTCAGCCTCGATCAAGGCTTCGGCCGGCTCGTCCTGCACCGCCTCTTCCAGCACTTCTTCGGCGAGGCTGGCGTCGGCTTGCACCGGCAAGACTTCAATCAGGCGCGCCTCTACCGTCAGGTCGACTTCATCCCAACGCAACAGGTCGAGCAGAACCTGGCTGCCGCGCGGAGCTGCAGGCATGCCCGGCAGGCGGATGATCAGCGGGATATCGACCAGGCGCAGCACTTCTTCCTTCAACACCACCGCCTCGACCCGCCGGGCCTGCTGCTGCTCCAGCCAGCGCAGGCACCAGTAACGTTCCATATTGGTCTGGAAATCGGCATAGGCGCCGTAAGCGGCATCAAAAGCCGAGACGATCGCGAACAGATCGGCATCGCGGGGCTTGAAGGGCGCCGCCAGCGGGGCAGTCACGCCATGTTCGATGCAGGCGATGATTTGCCACTGGTTGACCAGGTCGGTGTAGCGCCGCAGCGGCGACGTGCTCCAGGCATACTGGTCCACGCCCAGCCCCTGATGCGGCGCCGCGTGGGTCTGCATGCGCACCTGCATGCGTGCAGCCCAGGCGCCGCTGCCGCCGCCCTGGCAACGGTAAATACCGGGCACGCCGTGCTCGTGCATGAATTTTCCCCAGCTGCTGTTGGCGAAGATCATCAACTCGGCCACGATCTTGTCGAGCGGCGCGCCGCGCTTGCGGCGCAGGATGGTGACGACATCGTCTTCCACATAGAAGTTGAAATCGACGCGGTTGGCCTGTTCCGGCCGCATGCCGAAACTCTCGCGCTTGGCCATGCGGCCCTTTTCCAGCACCTGCGCCCACTGCCACAGCAGGGACAGCTCGCGCTTGTAGGGATAGTCGCCGCTGCCGCTGGCCAGCGTCTCTTCCGTGACCTGATCGTCCAGCTCGTTGTGACGCAGGTTGGCAACGATCGGCACCAGCTCGACGCGGGACTCCGTGGCCAGCAGGCTCCAGTCCTGCGGATTCAGGGTCGCGTACAGGGACACCGCCGGACGCGCAGCACCCGCATCCAGCGTAAAGGCTTCGACCACCGGATCCGGCAGCATGGTGATTTTTTCGCCGGGCATGTATACGGTCGACATGCGCTGGCGCGCGATCGCCTCGATCGCATCCTCGCGCCGGATACCCAGCGCCGGCGCGGCAATATGGATGCCGATCTTCAGGTTGCCGTCATCCAGCATCGTCACCGACAAGGCATCGTCGATTTCAGTAGTGGTGACATCATCGATCGAAAATGCCTGCACGGCGGCGGTCGGCAGCGCCGGCAGCGCTGGCAACTGCACTGCGGGGAAACCGCTTCCCTTGGGGAAATGCTCGAACAGAAAGCGGGAAAAATGCAAATCCTTGGGCGAGACGATGCCGCCGACCGTCAGCATCAGGCGCGCCGCGCTGGTCTGCAGTTCGTCGCAAGCCGCTTCCAGCGCCTTGTATTCAATGCTGTTCTTGTCCGGCTTGAACAACAATTGCAACGCCAGCGGCCGCATCGCTTCCGGCAGGCGGCCCGCCTTGAGCTCTTCGACATACTGCGCCTGCACCAGCGCCTGCTGTTTCTTTTTCTCGATGCCAGCCAGCGCCGCCTTCAGGGAAGCTTCCGGCGCCGCCTTGTAACGGCCCTTGCCCTTGCGGTAAAAATAAATGGGCGAACTGTGCAGCTTGAGCAGCAGCCCGGCGGCTTCCTGCGGCAGCGGCGCATGGCCGAAATATTCCGTGCCGAGCTCGGCAAAGCCGAACTCTTCCTGGCCCGCCACTTCCCACAGGAAGTCGAGATCGAGTTCGGCGGCAAGCGCGTGCGCTTCCTGCATCAACTGGACCGGGTCGGGCGAGGCGAACTGCAGCAGCACGTCCCTGGCCTTGACCTTGTTGCGTTTGCCGCTTTGCATTTCAACCTGATAAGCCTCGCCCTGCTGGGAGAGCACGGATCCTGCCTTGAAATCGCCGGATTCTTCGAAAAATAAATTCATCAGTTGCTTTGGTTATGTATAGGTGATGACGGCTGGGCCTTGCGCATTTCGCGCAGGATTTGCCCGGCATGCCGCAGATTGCCTTGCTGCGGCGACAAGCCCGACAGCGCCGGCAAGAAAACTTCGGTGACCAGCAAACTGCCTTGCCGGCGCCAGTACATGCAGCGCCGCGCCAGCAGGGGCTGCGCGAATGCGGCGACGCCGATGGCCGCGGCGGCACGCTGCAGCAATGGATGGCCGGCGCGCAGGCGCGCATACTGCAGCGCGCCGCGCGCAACCTGCGGGTCGCAAAACAGCGTAAAACCCAGCGAACGCTCGCCCAGGCTGCTGAAAAAAGGCCAGTCGGTGGCGCTGTCGGCCAAAGGCACGACGGTATGGCCGAACACTATCGGCACGCCATCGCATTGCAACAGCACGTCGCGCTCGCGCACGCTGGTGCGGCGCGCCAGGCCCAGGGCCTGGAATTCATCCGCCAGCACCATGCCACGCTGCTGATGCAGCCGTTGTACGCGAAATTGCCGGCAGTGCGCCGCCAGTTTCACCGTCAGCGAAATGCGGTCGGTCAGCCAGTGCCGCATCGACGCCGGCGGATTGACGCCATTTACATGCGAAAACCATTGCGCATGGCCGGTTGCAGGCATCGTCACTCGCGCCCTCTTCCGGCGACGCCGCAAAACGCCAGCACTTCATCGATATGGCCGGCGAAATCGGACAGTCCGTGGTCGCTGCCCTGAATTACGTGCTGGCGCGCCTGCGCATAGTGCGCCGTCATTTCACGCCAGTCCAACACTTCATCGCCAGTGGCGGCGATGAGGAAATAACGTTGCGGCCGGGTGATGTGCGGCACCGTCAGCGCCTGCAGTTCGGCGATGTACTCACGCTTGAATTCAAAGGGTTCGCCGGAATGATAAGCGGTGCTGACGCCGACATATTGCTCCAGCTCGCGCGGCGGCTTGACTGCGGGATTGAGCAGCACCGCACGGCAGCCGCTCTGCTCGGCCAGCCAGGTGGCGTAATAGCCCCCCAGGGAAGAGCCGATCAACACGACGTCTTCTGGTGCCTTCCGGTGCATCAGTTGCTGTGCCAGTTCGATGGCCTGACGTGGCGAGGCCGGCAGTTGCGGGCAGACATAGTCATCGCCGCGCCCCAGCGCGCGCAGCCGTTCGCCCAGCAGGCGCGCCTTGAACGAGTGCGGCGATGAGCGAAAGCCGTGCAGGTACAGGATCATTTATTTCTGCGCGCCCAGTGCACGCAAGGCATCGAGGATTTTTTGATGCACGCCACCAAAGCCGCCATTGCTCATGGCGAGGATCTGGTCGCCCGGCCGCGCCGCCTGCGCGACCGCCGCCACCAGCGCATCGAGCGCATCGAAGGCTTGCGCCCGCTCGCCCAGCGGCGCCAGCGCCGCGCCGAGATCCCAGCCAAGACCATCCTTGCCACTGCCCTTGGCGCCGTAGCCGAAGACCAGGTCGGCCTCGGCCAGGCTGCCGGGCAAGGCATCCTTCATGGTGCCCAGTTTCATGGTATTCGAGCGCGGCTCGAGCACGGCAAGGATGCGGGAAGCACCCGCCTTCTTGCGCAAGCCCGCCACCGTGGTCGCAATCGCCGTCGGATGGTGGGCAAAATCGTCATAGACGGCAATGCCGTTGACGGTGCCGCGCAACTCCATGCGCCGTTTGACATTCTCGAACTGGCCAAGGGAGACGATCGCCTGCGCCACCGGCACGCCGGCATGGCGCGCGGCGGCAATTGCCGCCAGCGCATTCATGCGGTTATGGGCGCCGGTCAGCGGCCAGTGCACTGTGCCTGCGTTGTTGCCCTGGAAGATGACGTCGAAGCTGCCATCGGCATGTTCGGCCAGCGACCAGTCGCCGGGCGCCTGGCCCGCCTCGGCACCGAACCATTCGGTTTCGCTCCAGCAGCCGCGAGCAACCACGCGCCGCAACGATTGCTCAGCGCCATTGACGACCAGGCGGCCAATGCCGGGGACGGTGCGCACCAGGTGATGAAACTGGGTTTCGATCGCCGCCAGGTCGGGAAAGATGTCGGCATGGTCGTACTCGAGATTGTTCAGGATTGCCGTCTTGGCATGGTAATGCACGAACTTGCTGCGCTTGTCGAAAAAGGCCGTGTCGTATTCATCGGCTTCAATCACGAAAAAGGGCGAATCGGCTTCCTTGCCGCTGAGCCGCGCTGAAATGCCGAAATTCATCGGCACGCCACCAATCAGGAAGCCGGGGTGATAGCCGGCATCTTCCAGTATCCAGGCCAGCATGGACGAAGTGGTGGTCTTGCCATGCGTGCCAGCGACAGCGAGCACCCACTTGCCTTGCAGGATATGCTCGCCGATCCATTGCGGCCCGGAAGTGTAGGGCAAACCGCGGTTGAGGATTTCTTCCATCAGCGGGTTGCCGCGCGAGACGACATTGCCAATCACAAACAAATCCGGTTTCAAACCGATCTGTTCCGGTCCAAAGCCTTCGATCAGCTCGATGCCCTGCGCTTCGAGCTGGGTGCTCATCGGTGGATAGACATTGGCATCGCAGCCGGTCACCCGATGACCGGCCTGTTTGGCCAGCACAGCCAAACCGCCCATGAAGGTGCCGCAAATGCCAAGGATATGTATATGCATGATGAAAACCAGATGAAAAACGAGATTTTACCCGAGCCGCGCCGTGCCATCGGTCAGGGTATCATGTGGGCATGGCATCCCATTTCTCTTCCGATACCGATTCGCTACGCGCTGAAATTGCCGCCGCAGCCGCCCGCCTGATTGCCGAAGATGGTCTTGATTACAATTCAGCAAAACGCAAGGCGGCAAAGCAGCTTCTGGGAAACAACAAGGTTCAGGGCGATATCTTGCCAGACAATGCCCAGATTGAAGAGGAAGTGCGCATTTATAACGCATTATTTTTTGGTGAAAGCCAGCCTGCCCGGTTGTTACAACTACGCAAACTTGCGCTCGTGCTGATGCAGGAATTGGCGGAATACAAACCTTACCTGACCGGCGCGGTCCTGAACGGCACTGCGGGGGAACATTCCGACATCCATTTGCACCTGTTTGTCGACAGCCCCAAGGATGTGGAAATATACTTGCTCAACAAGAACGTGAACTTTGAAGTCACGGAAGCCCCGCATGCAGTGTCGCGCAAGGAGTCGATCGAAATCCTCAGTTTCATGTGGCGCGGCGAAGGCGCGCATCTGACCCTGTATCCGGTCGACGACATGCGCCATTTCAAGACGGGCAAGGATGGCCGTCCCATCGAACGCGCCGACATCCCGGCCTTGACCGCACTGATAAGTGAAAGCGAAGAACAATGAAAAAGGAAATCTGGCTGATCGCCGTCGTCGCGTTGCTATTTAGCGGTATCGGCATCTACTTTGGCTTGAAAAAATGGGAACCGGCAGCGCCGGCGGTTGGCGCCCAGCATTATTTCTTTAATCAATCCCTGCCCGACATCAATGACAAGAATGAAAAAATGTTAAATTGGCATGGTAAATTATTGCTGGTTAATTTCTGGGCGACCTGGTGTTCGCCATGCGTGGAAGAAATGCCTGAATTGTCGGCATTGCAAAATGAACAAAAATTCAAGAATTTGCAGGTGATTGGCATCGGCATCGACTCACCATCGAATATCCGCGAATTTGCTGCCAAGCATAAAATCAGCTATCCACTTTATATGGCAGGCATGGGTGGCATCGAATTGGCAAAACAGATGGGAAATCAGCAAGGCGGTCTGCCCTACACGGTCTTATTCAGTGCTGATGGGCAAGTAAAAAAGACGTATATTGGCAGGCTGGACATGCAAGCGGTGCGCAAGGATCTCGGTCTATTTTTGCAATGAATGCCGTTTTTCCTTGCCAATCAACGGCATTTAACGGCAAAATCCCCCACTCTCGTCAAACGAAGTCACTTTTTGATGACAAAAAAACTACTACTCATCAACGGTCCCAACCTCAACCTGCTCGGTACCCGTGAGCCGGAAGTGTACGGTGCGACCACGCTGAGTGAAGTCGAAGGCCTGGCACAGGTCACTGCGCAGGCAGCGGGTGCGACCATCACTTGCTTTCAAAGCAACCATGAAGGCGCCCTGATCGACCGCATCCATGCTGCCAGAACGGAAGGGGTCGATGCCATCGTCATCAACCCTGGTGGACTCACGCATACCAGCGTGGCTTTGCGCGATGCACTGGCGGGCGTGGCGATCCCGTTTGTCGAGGTGCACATTTCCAATATTCATCAACGGGAAGCCTTCCGGCACCATTCTTTCCTGTCTGATATCGCTCGCGGCGTGATTTGCGGCCTGGGTATCGAAGGTTATCGAGCAGCAATTGAATTTGCCGCCAAAAATCTATAAGTTCCATCATTTGTCGCCAAACATCTTATAATCGCGACAAACTTGGGTTGTTAAAATTTTGCAGAATTATGCTAAGGGATATGCTATGGACCTCAGAAAACTGAAAACCTTGATCGATTTGGTCGCCGAATCGGACATCGCCGAACTGGAAGTAACCGAGGGCGAAAGCAAGGTCCGCATCGTCAAATCTGGCGGTGTGCCACAAGGCCAGATGGTAATGATGCAGCCGCAAGCTGCCCAATTGCCGCCTGCAGCCATCGGCGCCGCCGCAGCGGCCGCAGTCGTCCCTGCAGCCGCCGAAGAAATCCAGGGGCACATCGTCAAGTCGCCGATGGTCGGCACCTTCTACCGCGCCTCGTCTCCAGGCTCGGCACCTTTCGTCGATATCGGCTCCAGCGTCAAGGAAGGCGATACCCTGTGCATCATCGAGGCGATGAAGCTGTTGAATGAAATCGATGCCGAAGTCTCTGGCGTGATCAAGCAGATCCTGGTCGAGAACGGCCAGCCGGTCGAATTCGGCCAACCTCTTTTCGTGATCGGCTAAGCCTTCCCTTGACGCTCACCTATCTTTACTATGTTTGAAAAAATCCTGATCGCCAATCGCGGCGAAATCGCCTTGCGCATCCAGCGCGCCTGCCGTGAAATGGGCATCAAGACCGTGGTCGTCCACTCGGAAGCGGACCGCGAAGCCAAGTACGTGAAACTGGCCGATGAATCGGTGTGCATCGGCCCGGCGCCGTCGCCGAAGAGCTACCTGAACATGCCGGCCATTATCAGCGCCGCCGAAGTCACCGATGCCGAAGCGATCCATCCCGGTTACGGCTTCCTGTCCGAGAATGCCGACTTCGCCGAGCGCGTCGAGCAATCCGGCTTCGTCTTCATCGGCCCGCGTCCGGAATCGATCCGCATGATGGGTGACAAGGTTTCGGCCAAACAAGCCATGATCAAGGCCGGCGTGCCTTGCGTGCCTGGCTCCGAAGGCGCCCTGCCCGAAGATCCCAAGGAAATCGTGCGCATTGCCCGCAAGGTCGGCTATCCGGTCATCATCAAGGCGGCCGGCGGCGGCGGCGGCCGCGGCATGCGCGTTGTGCATACCGAAGCGGCATTGCTGAACGCCGTCACCATGACCAGGACTGAAGCCGGTGCCGCTTTTGGCAATCCGGAAGTCTACATGGAAAAATTCCTGGAAAATCCGCGCCACGTGGAAATCCAGATCCTCGCCGACGAATTCCGGAATGCCATCTGGCTGGGCGAACGCGACTGCTCGATGCAGCGGCGCCACCAGAAAGTGATCGAAGAAGCGCCGGCGCCGGGCATTCTCCGCAAAACCGTCGAGCGCATCGGCGAACGCTGCGCCGAGGCCTGCCGCAAAATGGGTTACCGCGGCGCCGGCACCTTCGAGTTCCTGTATGAAAACGGCGAATTCTATTTCATCGAAATGAATACCCGTGTCCAGGTCGAGCATCCGGTGACGGAAATGATCACTGGCGTCGACATCGTGCAGGAGCAGATCCGCATTGCTGCCGGCGAAAAGCTGCGCTATCGCCAGCGCGACATCGTCCTGAACGGCCATGCGATCGAATGCCGCATCAATGCCGAAGACCCGTTCAAGTTCATCCCGTCGCCAGGCCGCGTCACCGCCTGGCACATGCCGGGCGGCCCTGGCATCCGGGTCGATTCGCACGTCTATGCCGGTTATTTCGTGCCGCCCAACTACGACTCGATGGTCGGCAAGGTGATTTCCTATGGCGCCACGCGCGAGCAAGCGATCAAGCGCATGCAGATCGCCCTCTCCGAAATGGTAGTCGAGGGCATCCAGACCAATATTCCGCTGCACCGCGAACTGATGATCGATGCGCATTTCATCGAAGGCGGCACCAATATCCACTATCTGGAGCACAAGCTGGCCAACAAGCCGGACTTGCCAAAAACCCCGAATGGCAAGTCGTAAGGTGCGCTCATGAGCTGGACTGAAATCGTCATCGAGGTCCCCCTGCACCAGGCTGAAGCACTGTCGGACGCGCTAATGGAAGCGGGCGCGCTTTCGGTATCCGTCGAGGATGCCGACGAAGGTACGGACGCCGAACAGCCGCTGTTCGGCGAACCCGGCATGGAGCCGGAACAGACCGCCTGGGAACGCAGCCGGGTGGTGGCGCTGGTTCCGATTGAAGCGGACCATGATGCGCTGCTCGAGCAGGCAATTTCCCTGTGTGAGCCGCCACTGCAGGAAACAGCGCTGTCGTATACCCTGCGCCCGGTAGCGGATCAGGACTGGGTGCGTCTGACGCAGTCGCAGTTCGAACCCATCCACATCGGCAAGAATATCTGGGTGGTGCCGAGCTGGCACGATGCTCCCGATCCGGCTGCGCTGGTGCTGGAACTCGACCCCGGACTGGCCTTTGGCACCGGCAGCCATCCCACCACCCGGCTTTGCATGGAGTGGCTGGAAGCGCATGCGCCAGCGGGCCTGTCCGTGCTCGACTACGGCTGCGGCTCCGGCATCCTGGCGCTGGTCGCCAAGAAACTGGGCGCGCGCGAAGTCGCCGGAGTCGACATCGATGTACAGGCGGTAGAGTCGGCGCGCCAGAACAGCGTGCGCAATCGCTGCGAAATCGATTATTTCCTGCCCGACGACTTTGCCCGGGCGCACCCCGATACCAGATTCGATGTGGTGGTCGCCAACATTCTGTCGAGCCCGCTGAAATTGCTGGCGCCTATGCTGTGCGGTCGCGTCGCCCCTGGCGGCCGACTGGTCTTGTCGGGCGTCCTGGCCCGGCAGGCTGATGAAGTGGCAGCAGCTTACGCCCCCTTCATGCAAATAAGCGTCTGGGCCGAGCGCGACGGCTGGGTCGCCCTGTCAGGCACCCTGCCAGCCTGAGCGATGGCCCTCGCGACCCGGTGCCCGCATTGCAAGACCACCTTCAAGGTCGCCCATGACCAGTTGAAGCTGCGCTCGGGCCTGGTGCGCTGCGGCGCCTGCAAGCTGATTTTCAACGGCATCGAGCACCTCGTGCGGCCTGAAGATGCGGATTCGCCCGGCACGCCGGCAACGTCCGAAAATCAGGCGCTGGCGCCGGCGGCGATCCTGCCCCAGGTTGAAGAGGCGCCGCCCCCTGTCGCAACAGAGGCCGACACAGGGGTGCATGACCTGATCGAGACTGCGCCCCCTGATCTGGCCAGCATCGATGCACTGGAGTTCATCCCCGTGGATGACCCGGAGACACAGACGCTTATTCTGGCATCGGAACCGCCCCCCGACGAGCCTTGGCCGCAACGCCAGGATGCAAGTCTGCCGGAAGCAACGCCCCACGAAGACGCGCTGACGCCTACGACGCTGGTGGATTTCAGCGTTTTCAGCGAGGACTTGAATGCGGCGTTACCTCAGGAGCGCGTAACGACCACATCTGCAACTGAACCTGTACAAGAAAACGCGATCTGGCCCGCCCCCCAGAATGATCAAGCCGAGCCGGAGTTCGGTGCCGGCGGCGAAAATGACGCGGCGACGCCGAGCAATGACGACGGCGCAGCAATTCCAGCGACCTCCACCGATGCGACATCGACTGATGTCGCCGAGGAAACCCACGCGGAAACCACAGAAGCGATGCCAGCGGCAGACGATGAGGATGCCCCGGAAGATGCCGAGGAGCCCGCGTTTGTCACCAGTGGGCGACGACGTCAGCGGCGCAGCCGCGCAGCGATGATATTCATGGCGATCGCCTCGATCGTGCTTTTTGCTGCAGCAATCGGACAATCGGCTTACGCCTTCCGCAACCAGCTTACCGCCTGGTTCCCGCAAACCAGGCCGGCACTTACCCGTCTGTGCGAACTGGCCGCATGCCAAATCAGCTTGCCGGCGCAGATAGAACAGGTGTCGATCGAATCGAATGAATTGCAGGCCCAAGCCACCAACAAGAATATTTTCACGCTAAGCATGTTGCTGCACAATCGCAGCACGGTAGCACAAACCTGGCCGCACATCGAATTGACCCTGAACGACAACAATGGCAAGGCGCTGGTGCGCCGCGCGCTCTCGCCGCGCGAATACCTGCCATCGGAGAGGGAGCGCGCGGCAGGGATCGCCGCAGGATCCGAGCAAACGGTAAAGCTATCCTTTGAACTGAGCCAGTTTCAGGCTTCGGATTATCGGGTTTACCTGTTTTATCCCTGATTCAATCTCAATCAAGACTTTCAATTTCTGGAACTCGATACATGACTTCACTGATTTGCGGCTCACTCGCCTTCGACAGCATCATGCTGTTTGGCGGACGGTTTTCCGAAGCGCTGCTGGCCGATCAATTGCACAAGATTAATGTCGCGTTCCTTGTACCCGAGATGCGCCGGGAATTTGGCGGCTGCGCCGGCAATATCGCCTACAACCTGAAACTTTTGAACGGCGATCCGCTGATCATGGCGACCATCGGCAATGACGGCGCGCCTTATCTGGCACGACTGGAAAAGCTGGGAATCGCGACCCGCGGTATTCGTACCGTCGATACCTCATACACCGCGCAAGCCTTCATCACCACCGACAGCGGCAATAACCAGATCACGGCTTTCCATCCGGGAGCCATGACAGAGTCGCACCAGAACCAGGTTGCTTCGGCCGGCGCAGTCAAGCTGGCAATCGTCGCCCCGGATGGCCGCGACGGCATGCTGCAGCACGCAACCGACTGCGCTGACCTCAACATTCCCTTCATTTTCGATCCGGGCCAGGGTTTGCCGATGTTTAACGGCCAGGAACTGGAGCACTTCATCGACCTGGCCAGCTACGTCGCGGTGAATGATTATGAAGCCGAGCTGCTGATGGAGCGCACAGGTCTGACGCTGGAAAAAATCTCGCACCGGGTCCAGGCACTCATCGTCACCCGCGGCGAATTGGGCGCCGATATCTTCGTCCAGGGCGAGCATATCGCCATCCCGCCGGTCAAGGCCGACGCGGTGCTCGATCCTACCGGCTGCGGCGATGCCTTCAGGGCCGGCCTCATGTACGGCCTGACCAACGGCCTCGACTGGCCCACCACCGGACGCCTCGCCAGCCTGATGGGCGCCATCAAGATCGCCCATCAGGGCGGGCAGAACCATGCGCCAAGCCGGGAAGAGATTGAGGAACGCTTCGAACAGGCTTTCGGCTACCGTTTTTAAGTCGATTATTCCTGACTGACCAGGGCAAGCAGCGCTTGCTCGATTTTCTCGACGGTCATGCCCGGCGCCGCGATTTCCAGGAGCTTGCGCCGGGCGGTCAAGCCATGCGACACGCTGACCGCGCTTTTCGGCAGGTCCAGCACGTCGGCGACAAACCGCACCAGCGCCTCATTGGCCTGGCCTTCGACCGGTTGTGCCTGCAGACGAATTTTGACGGCATCCCCGTGCATGCCCGTCACCGCAGTGCGTTTGGCATTGGGCATCACATGCACCGCCAGGCGCACGAACTCCGGGCCTGGCTTGCCATTTTTACGGCTCATACGAGTCCTGGCAGAATTCCGCTGATCACACGCAAGACAATCTGCAACAAGACCATCGCCACCAGCGGGCTCAGGTCGATATTGCCGATCAACGGCAGCACGCGGCGCAAGGGGCGCAGCAAGGGCTCTGTCAGCGCCCCGATGAAGGGCGCAAGCGGCGCGTGCGGATTGACCCAGCTGAAAATCACTTCAACGATAATCAAGCCCATGAAACCGTAAAAGATCCACTGCACGAATCGCAACAGCGCCAGCAGCAGGATCAGTTGTACCGGTAGCGGAAAAAAAAGCCAGGTCGTGATAACGACCGACAACAGCGCGACCAGTAGCGCGCCAAGCAGGCTGGCCCAATCGTATCCGCCCACACCAGGCACGATACGGCGCAAGGGCTTGACCAACCAATCCGACAATTGAAATGTAAAGTGGGCGACCTGCATGGGTGGTCGCACGCGCACGGCCTGCATCCAGAACCGCAGCAGAAGCACCACCGCGAGCAAGCCGGCAACAGTTTCGACGATCAGCGTGACTATACTCTGCAGCACGGCGGCCTCTCCTTGATGAAATGCACTTGAACAGCAAGCGCCAAATAAAAAACCCGCTGCATGACGCAGGGCCATACAGCGGGATTGCGCCCGAACTTAATCAGGCCTTCAAGTTTAGCTGAAGTTACGGACGGCTGCCGGTCGGAAACGGCCAGGCGGCTGCCGGGTTCAACACCGTCTTGACCGCAGGTGCGGCTTTCTTCGGTGCTGCTGCTTTCTTCGCTACCGGTTTCTTGGCGGCGACAGCTTTCTTCGGCGCTGCTGCCTTCTTCGCTACCGGTTTCTTGGCGGCGACGGCTTTCTTCGGTGCTGCTGCCTTCTTCGCTACCGGCTTCTTGGCGGCGACGGCTTTCTTCGGCGCTGCTGCCTTCTTCGCTACCGGCTTCTTGGCGGCGACGGCTTTCTTCGGCGCTGCTGCTTTCTTCGCTACCGGCTTCTTGGCGGCGACGGCTTTCTTCGGCGCTGCTGCTTTCTTCGCTACCGGCT